>Ga0207680_10000011_pt1 | contig 391225 bp, 381 predicted proteins | sample KBSS23metaG_FD_184321 | JGI IMG/M metagenome (GOLD analysis project Ga0207680, IMG submission 184321) | Switchgrass rhizosphere microbial communities from Kellogg Biological Station, Michigan, USA - KBS S2-3 metaG (SPAdes) (version 2) | ecosystem: Host-associated > Plants > Roots >...
AATTTGCCAGCCAGTCGCTCAGCGAGCCGTCACTGTTGCGCCACAAAATGTCGCTGCGGCCGTCGCCGTTGAAATCGCCGGTGCCCGCCATCTTCCAGCTTGTCGGGACGGTGCCGTAGGCATTGCCATCATTGCCGGCGAAGCCGCCATTGGCGTTCGCGAGCCAGTCGCTCAAAGCGCCGCTGTCGCTCCGCCACAAAATGTCGCTGCGGCCGTCGCCGTTGAAGTCGTTGTGGGGATGATGACCCGGGCCGTCGATGTGCGAAAAGAGCTGCGCCCGAATGGCTCGGCCATCCCTGTCCGGAGCAGCGCCACTGCCGTCGGTCCAGCTAACCACAAATCCACCTGATGTCAGTGCGGCTACGGACGGCTGGATTTGGGTACCGCTGACAATATTATTGACCACCTGTTCGGTGCCGACCTCTGCTCCGGTCGGAGTGAAAATTCTGGCGTCAATTTCGGTATCGGCTGTTGTTCCGCCCGGATTACCCTTCGCCCACACCACCACGAACTCGCCTGACGGCAATGCTGCTACATCTTTTGACGCAATTTGCGCGGGTCCATCATGATCGATAGTTATATCTGAGCTGGTAGCATGGCCTGCGCTGTCGAAAGCTTGAGCTTGTAGCCGGCTAACGCCCTGAAATCCCTGAGCAGAAAAATTTTCATCCCAGACTATGGCTACGCCACCATTGGCCAGGCCCACGATCTGCCCCTCTGTGGGCGGCATCCCATTGCCGGAGGCATCAACGGTGACTGCGGACGTTATAGCCGTTCCATCGTCGTTAAATAACTGGAAATGAAAGGTGCCCCCATTTTCCTGCCAAAGCGCTGCGTATCCGCTTCCCTGTAAGCTTGTCAGCTCAATGTTGGTGGATGGGCTCGCGCCTGTACCGACAAGCTGTTGCTGGCCCACGGCATTGCCGTTGGCGTCAAATCTCTGGAGGTAAAAACTGCTGTTGCCTTGATTCCTCACCTCCCAACCCGCCACAAAGCCACCCGATGCCAAAGCAGCCGCCGAAGACGCACCAAAAAGCAAGGATGTATTTGCACTATTATCCTTTAACGTTACCGAGTTTCCCACGGAGTGAAGCTGGGCGTCAAAGAATTGAGCAGATAGTGCATGGTAGTCTGAAGGTACTGAAAGAGCGAGAAATCGTCCATCAGTCAACCTGACACTAGGCAGTGAGGATAAAATGTTTTCCCCGCCGATTGCGCCGCCATTGTTCTGAAATAACATTCCTTTGGACGTGGATTGCTGGTTTCCTCCGAGCGGCGTGTCATACCATTCCACCGCGAAGCCGCCATTGGGTAAGCTCAGAATATTCGGCTCGGATTGGTCCCCAGCCGTTTGAACATTGACCAGAAACTCACCACCCGATTTCACATAAGCGCCCATCAAGCACCCCAAGACTATTCTAATAGTATCAATGCGATTGCAAACTGCCCACGCCGTGACCCTACACATGGATCACACATGTTTATAGCGCAATTCAATTTGTACGTTGGTGCGATGTGCGGTGGGTGCTGTATCATTGCAAGACACCAAGGAGCGGGTTAAGGGCGCCCGAGGTCGGTCTCAAATCTCTTCGATCGCAAGGATCTCGATGGCCTCGGCCTTGCCGTTGAAATCGAGAAGGTCGCCTGCTTCTCCGCCCATCAGCGCCTGGCTGAGCGGGGCTGAGAAGGCGAGGCGGTTGCTGGCCGGATCGGCCTCGTCGTCGCCGACGATGTCGATCCTGCGTTCGCGGCCGTTGAGCAGGAACGTCACGCGGGTGCCGAAGCCGACCACGCCCGGCTCGGGCGGCGGGGCAAGCTGCGCGGTGGTGTGGCGGGTCAGCCAGTAGCGCAGTTCGCGCCGGGCGGTCTCGATCTCGGGATCGGCAGCATTTGCGGCGATCGAGGCTTCGAGCTCGCTGACTTTCGCCTCGATCAGCGCCAGGCCGCGCGGTGTGACGAGATTGGGGCCGGGCGGGAGCGGCAGCTCGAACTTGGGCTCCTTATGCTCTTCATCGCTTTCGCGGCGGAACGCTACGCTCATCATGCTTCTCCATAATATGCATATGAGCGATCCGCGCCGATGGTTCCAGACCGGCGGAAGGGCAGGCCATGATCGCTGCGCTTGAGGAAGGCGTCCTTCACAATTTCCGCCTGCTGTTCGAGGCCGTAGCGATCGAACGGCTTTCCGTCTTCAAGCACGTAGCGGTAACGGCAGAAGGGGTGGCGCATCAGCGGAAGATACCAGCGGCCTTTGCTCTGTGCCTGCCAGACATGGGTCATCTCGTGGATGAAATGCGCCTGGGCAGCGCGAGACGCGGATGCGAAGCAGTCGCGATAATGCGGTGCCTGCGGATGGAACCAGAGATGACCATCGGGCGCCATGGTCACGTTGCGCGGCTGGAGCGGCCACCATTTGCGGCGGTGTACACGCACGCGCGCATAATCGATGGCGTCGCCGAACATGCCGGCGGCGAGATCGCGTTCAGCCTGGGTGAGCGAGCGGGAGTAGGCCACGCCTTATAGATTGGAAGCCGCGCGGCCGATGTCGAGCACCACGCTTAGCCGTGCCGGATTATCCCCGCTTGGGCGCGGCCCTGGCTTCGTCCTTGGCGGCGGTTTCGGCGCGATCCTTGTCGGCCTTGGCGGGTTCATGCTTGGCGAAAGCGGGCTGGGCGCCGACCTTCACGGTCAGATAGCGCGCGAGCTGGCCCTTGAACTTCTGGAGTTCGGCGCCGGCAAGCTGCGGCTGGGTGATGAAGCTCACCGTTGCCGGATTGACCGCCGCGCCATTCTTATAGACTTCGAAATGCAGGTGCGGCCCGGTCGAAAGCCCGGTCGAGCCGACATAGCCGATCAGCTGGCCCTGGCGCACCATCTGGCCGGGACGCACGGCGATCCGGCTCATATGGCCATAGCCCGAGCCAAGCGCGCCGCCATGCTGAAGCGCGACGAAATTGCCGTGGCCGCCATGCCAGCCGGCGAAGGTCACGCGGCCATCCGCCACGGCGACGATCGGCGTGCCGGTGGGCGCGCCGTAATCGACGCCCTTGTGCAGCCGCGTATAGCCGAGCAGCGGGTGGAAGCGCATGCCGAAGCTTGAGGTGAGATGGCCGGCCACCGGCTTCTGGAACGAACCATGCCGTTCGCCTACGCCCGAAGCCTCGAACCATTCGGTGCGGCCGGCGATTGTCCATTTGAGCAGCTGGATCTTCTTCTTGGCCTTTTCGAGCCCGGCGTAAAGCAGGTCGCCGATCTCGACCTCGCCGGTCTCGGCGCGGCGCTGGGCGATGACGAGATCGAACTTGTCGTCGCTGGTCACGTCGCGGCCGATCGAGAGATAGCCGCCAAGCGCGCGCAAATAGGTCTGCACCGCGTCTGCCGGCGCGCCCGCCGCGCGCGCCGCTCGATAGAGGCTGTCGCCAACGGTGCCGCGAATGCGCAACGGCGTATCGTCGACCGCGATCGGAATACGGCGCAGCGCGAGCGCGCCGCCCGTTTCCGGCCGCTCGACCGCCAGCGCCAGCTCCAGCTTGGCGCGGAATTTGAGCGAGGTCAGCGGACGCGGATCATGCTTGGTCGCGCGGCGGCCCAGCACAAGGTCCATGCGCGTGCCGGCTTCGATATCACCCAGCGAAACGGCCTGCGCGACGAGATCGCCGGTGGCCTTGGCGTCGGCGTCCGAAACGCCGGCGCGCTCAAGCGAGCGCACGAAGCCGTCGCCACGGCCGAGCGCCGCGGTCAATTCGATGCGCGGGCGATCAGGCGTGTCGGCCAGCATCTCGACCATGTCGGTCGCGCCCATCCGGCGGCCGCTGTCGGCGCCGAGCGCGAGCGGCGTGATGCTGAGCGCGCGGGCCTCATCCCATTGCGCGGGCGCAAGTGCGGGCGCGATCTGCCCCGGCAGCGGCTGCAGCGCCGGATGCATCGACCAGGCGGTGGCGCACAGCGCGAAGCAAGTGACGGCCCCCCGCCACCATTCCTTGCTCCCGATCCGCACGCCGAGATCGACGACGAGATCGAGATCTTCGAGGCGATGCCGGACCGCACGCAGCTTGGCGCGGAGACGGGAAATGGCGATCGGATCGGATGGGAAGATCGCGGACGCCCGGTCCAGCGTCAGTACCGCTGCGCCGCCGGCCTGGCCGAATCCCGCCTCAACCTGCTGAAACAAAACCGAAAACCCCCAAGTCCGCTCCGTCCGGGGCAGCCCCATTGGTACCCCCCAGCCTCGCGGAGACTGTGGTGTAAGCGGGTTAAAGTCAAATTAAACCGCCGCTTAAGCGATTCTTCCTGCGACGAACCGAACGTTTAAAGGCGATGGACCGAAGCGATCGAATCGATCGGCCCCTCTCAAGCATATCTTGTTTTTTGCTGCAGATATGACGATGTTGAGTGCATGGCCGTGAGCAACCCCTCGGCGCCGATCGCGGTGCTGGGTCCGACCAACACAGGCAAGACGCATCTCGCGATCGAGCGGATGTGCGGCCACTCCTCGGGCATGATCGGTTTTCCTCTGCGCCTGCTGGCGCGCGAGGTCTATGATCGTGTCGTGAAGATCAAGGGGCCGCAGGAAGTGGCCCTCATCACGGGCGAAGAGAAGATCCTGCCGCCCAAGGCGCGCTGGTTTCTTTGCACGGCGGAATCGATGCCGCTCGATCGTGATTTCGCCTTTGTCGGGCTCGACGAGGCGCAGCTTGGCGCCGATCCCGAGCGCGGCCATATCTTCACCGATCGGCTGCTGCGTGCGCGCGGCCGCGACGAGACCATGATCCTGGGATCGGACACGCTGCGGCCGATGCTGCGCGCGCTGATCCGGGATGCCGAGATCATCGCCCGACCGCGCTTCTCGACGCTGAGCTATGCGGGATCGACCAAATTGTCCCGGCTGCCGCCGCGTTCGGCGGTGGTCGCCTTCTCGGCCGAGGAGGTTTACGCGGTCGCCGAGATGCTACGCCGGCTGCGTGGTGGCGCGGCAGTGGTGATGGGCGCATTGTCGCCGCATACCCGCAACGCGCAGGTGGCGATGTTTCAGGCGGGCGAGGTTGATTACCTCGTTGCGACCGACGCGATCGGCATGGGCCTCAACATGGACCTGTCGCACGTCGCCTTCGCCTCGCTCAGCAAGTTTGACGGGCGCCGCTCGCGGCGGCTCACGATCAGCGAGATGGCGCAAATCGCCGGGCGGGCGGGGCGGCATCAGCGCGACGGCACCTTCGGCTCGCTCTCCTTCGAAGGCGGCGGCGCGACCTTCGAGGAGGAGGAGATCGATGCGATCGAGGAGCATCGCTTTCCCTCGCTCGATCATCTCTACTGGCGCAACAGCGATCTCAGCACGGACAGCCTCGATGCGCTGATCGCCGATCTCGAACGCAAGCCCGGACGCGTGGGCTTGCGCGCGGCACCGCAGGCGACCGACCTCGCCGTGCTCAAGAAGCTGGCGGATGAGGCGTGGGTGATTGATCGCGCGCGCGGCAATCGCATGGTCCAGCGGCTCTGGTCTGCCTGTGGCTTGCCCGATTTCCGCAAGACCGGTGCGGAGCATCATGCGCGGCTGGTCGGCACAGTCTTCCGCCATCTGAGCGAGGGCGACGGCCATTTGCCCGTGCCCTGGTTCGCCGAGCAACTTGCGCGGCTCGATACGGTCGAAGGCGATGTCGAGGCGCTGGCCGATCGGATAGCCAGCGTGCGGACCTGGGCCTATATTTCGCACCGGCCGGATTGGCTCGCGGAGCCCGGGCAATGGGCCGAGCGCACGCGCGAGATCGAGACGCGGCTTTCCGATGCGCTCCACCAGCGGCTCACCCAGCGGTTCGTCGATCGCCGCACAGCGGTACTGATGCGCGATCTCGGTGCCCGCGGGCTCGATATGCTGCCGGTTACGATCGCGGACGATGGCGAGGTGGCGGTCGATGGTGAGGCGATCGGTAAGCTCGAAGGCTTCCGCTTCCGGGTGGATCCGGCCGCGCGCCTTGCCGACAAGAAGCGCCTGCTGGCGGCGGCCGAGCGGCGGCTGGGCAGCGAGCTCTCCCGTCGCGCGAGGCTGCTCGCCAATGATGCCGACAGCGCCTTTACGCTGGCGACCGATCCAGGCCGCCCGGTGGCGATCTTCTGGAAAGGGGATGTGGTGGCGCGGCTCGAGCGGGGGAAAAAAGCGCTGAGGCCTCGCATCGCGCTGCATCGGCTCGTGGAAAATCTGCCGCATGACGCAAGGCAGGCAATCGAAAAGCGCCTCTCGGCATGGCTGGAAAGCTCCGCGCAACGCATGCTCTCTCCGCTGTTCCGGCTCGACGGGGCGTTGCACGACCGGCAGACGCCGCCTGCGCTGCGCGCGCTTTATGCGCCGTTGCTCGCCGCGATGGGCGTCCTCGCCCGTCATGACGCCGAGCAAAGCATTGCGGTACTTGACAAAAGCGCTCGCTCCGCGGCGCATGCGCTCGGCATCCGGTTCGGTGCGCTCGAGGTGTTCATTCCCGCGCTGGTGAAGCCCGAGGCGTTGCGCTGGCGGCTCGCGCTCTCTGCGGTTCACGGCAATGCGCCGGTGACGGCCGTTCCGCCCGCGGGAAGCGTGAGCGTGATGGTGCCCGAGGATCGTCCAACTGCACTGGCCTGGGAGGCCGCCGGATTCCGGCGGTGCGGCATTCAGATGATCAGGGTGGACATGGCCGAGCGGCTGGCGCGCGCGCTGCACGAAGGGCGGGTAAAGAGTCTCGCGGCGTCCGTGCCGTTCATGCCGGATGCTGCGATGGCGACGTCATTCGGTCTGCACCCGGAAAGCTTCGGGCGGCTGCTCAACGATCTCGGTTTCCGTAAGCAAGAGGATGGCTGGAGCTGGCGCAGCCGCGATCGCAAGCGCCGGCGGCAGGCCCGTGCCGCCGCACCGGGCAATGCCTTCGGCGCGCTTGCGCATCTGAGGAAGCATCATGGCTGAGCCGGCGCTGCGGCTCGACAAGTTCCTGTGGTTTGCAAGGATCGCCAAGACGCGCACCGCCGCCCAGGCTCTGGTCGAAACCAGCCGCATGCGGATCGATGGCAAGATCGCGGAGCGCGCGGCAACGCCGGTGAAAGTGGGATCGGTGCTGACCTTCGCGCTCCATGGCCGTGTCCGGGTGTTGCGGGTCGAAAAATTGCCGGTCCGGCGCGGGCCGGCTCCGGAGGCGGCGGCCTGTATCACCGAGCTTGCAATCCAATCGGCAGTTGACGCGCCGGTCCTTGCGACATAGCAGACGCGGGTTCGCCCAAGGAGCAACAGCATATGACCTACGTCGTCACCGAGGCCTGCATCCGCTGCAAATATATGGATTGCGTCGAGGTTTGCCCGGTCGATTGCTTTTATGAGGGCGAGAACATGCTCGTCATCAATCCGAGCGAATGCATCGATTGCGGCGTGTGCGAGCCCGAATGCCCGGCTGAGGCGATCCTGCCGGACACTGAAAATGGGCTGGAACAATGGCTTGAGCTCAACGCCAGCCTCTCCTCGCAGTGGCCGAACATCACCCGCAAGGGCGAACAGCCGGCGGATGCGGACGAGCATAAGGGCGAGGCCGGGAAATATGACAAATATTTCTCATCGGAACCGGGCAAGGGCGACTGATTCGATAATCCACAGCTTTCTCCACCACCTAGATTAGCTTTTTGCGCTGCAATGCAGCCGAAAGGCTGGCATATTTCCTTCAAATCTGTTACAAGAGCCGCGTCGCTGCGGGTGTTCCCCCTCATCCGCCGTCTGAAAATGGAGCAACTCTCGCAGCCCCCGGGCTTCCGTACGCATAGCTATGTGACGCGAACCCTGCGGTTTTTTGCGATGGGTGAAGGAAAGGTTTGCACTCTATGGTCGCTAATGCGCTGAGCTTCGTTGTCGGCGATTACGTCGTATACCCCAAGCATGGTGTCGGTCGCGTCGTGGAACTTCAAAGCCAGGAGATCGCTGGCGCGAAGCTGGAACTTTATGTGCTGCGCTTCGAAAAGGAGCGGATGACGCTCCGTGTGCCAACCAACAAGGCCGAAGCTGTCGGCATGCGGAAGCTTTCGTCGAACGCCACGCTTCAGGAAGCGCTGCTCACACTGAAGGGCCGTCCACGGATCAAGCGCACCATGTGGTCGCGCCGCGCGCAGGAATATGAAGCGAAGATCAACTCGGGCGATCTCGTCTCGATTGCCGAGGTGGTGCGCGATCTGTTCCGTGCCGACGATCAGCCTGAGCAGAGCTATTCGGAGCGCCAGATCTTCGAAGCGGCCACCAGCCGGCTTGCGCGCGAACTCGCCGCAATGGAAGCCACTGACGAGCCGAGCGCGCAGGAGAAGATCCTCGATATTCTCCGCAAGGCGGCCGCGGCGGCCAACAAGCTGCGCGAAGCTGCCGCTGTCGACTGAGGCCAAGCTTTTGGCAGAAACGAGGAGCGGCTCGGAAACGGGCCGCTCTTTTCTTTTGGACAGCTTGTGCTGATAACAGGCCCATGCGCATCAGATCGCCTTTGCTCTTCCTCGCGCTTGCGAGCTTGGTCGCCGCGCCGGCTTTGGCCGATCGGCGGGGATATAGCGTCACCAGCTTCACGCGCCTGCGGCTCGAAGGGCCGGTCACGCTCAAGATCGAGGTCGGAGGATCGCCCGCGGGCTATGCCGAGGGCGATCGCGAGGCGATTGACCGCATCCGCGTCGACAATGGTGGCGATCAACTGCTCGTGAGCATCGATCGCAGCAATTGGATGGGCGAGGAGCGGCATGGCATCGGCAAAGGCGTTCTGCATATTTCCACGCCAAGCATCGAGGCGCTCTCGGTGATCGGGGCGGGTGACGTCACGGTCGATCGCGTCCCCGGCAGCCGCTTCACGCTTATCCTTACCGGCGCAGGCCGTGCCGACGTTGGCGGGATTGCCGTCGATCAGCTCGTCGTGGGGATCAACGGCGCCGGCACCGCGCGGCTTACGGGCCACGCCAGCCAGCTGCGCATCCGCAGCCAGGGCGATGGCCAGGTCGATGGAGCGGCGCTCAGCGCACAGGATGCGGACACGTCATTGATCGGGGCGGGCACGATCCGGCTACGGAGCGAACGAACCGCGCGTAATCTGCTCAAGGGCTCCGGCACGATCATCATCGACGGCAAGCCGGCCTGCACCGGAACGAGCGAAGGATCGGGGCAGGTGCTGTGCGGCACCGGCGAGCCTCCGCCGTCAAGCCGCTGAGGAATATCGCGGAACCGCTTTCCGACTAAATTGCCCGGCGTCATCTTCGTGGCCCGAAACGGCATTTTCGTCGTACCGCGAACGTTCATCGAAGCTTCGGCCGGATCGGTCGTGGGCGGCTCGTGTTCCTGCGTGCCTCCGTTCATTCACCGCCCAACGCAACGCTACGGCATAGCCCGGGCGGAAATGACAACCGGAGGAAATCAAGTGCAACAGCCCAAGACTGTTCTTCGCCGCGACGGAGCAGGGCCGATCCACAATGTGCTCGGCATGCGGCACGAATATAAGCTGCTCGCCAGCGAGTCCGGACAGTTCATGAGCATGATCGTGACGGTACCGCAGGGTTGTGGCGCGCCGATGCACCATCATGACCGCGACAGCGAGAGCTTCTATGTGCTCGAAGGCGAGATTACGCTGATCAATGGCGACGGATCGCGGACGGTTGCGGGCCCTGGCGATTATGTCTGGTTCGCCGCTGGGCACGAACACGCTTTTCTCAATGAGGGCGAAACCCCGGCCCGCGCGGTCGTCACCCATTCGCCGGGTCTCGACGCGGAGCAGTTCTTTGCCGGCATCGACGAGGCCATGTCAGGCGATCGCTTCGATCCTGCCAACGATATCGTCGAGTTGGGCGCGCAGCATGGCGTGCGGATCGCCAAGGTTCCCGAGTTGGCCTGAGCGGCCATGGGCGGCGGACTGACCGGCCGGATCGAAATCTCCCCCCGATCCCGATCCCTGCCGGTCAGTCGGCTCGACGACGGTTCAGTGCTTGGTCGTGTAATAGTTGCTTTGCGTCATCGTGTTCAGCCAATCGCGAGATATTTGTCGCGACGGGCGTTCCGCAGCGCCTCAGGCGTTTGCCCGGCGAGCCCGTCCAGCTCCTCGCCGATCGCTGCCGCCAAGCTGGCGATCGCTGCCGCCGGATCGCGATGGGCTCCGCCGACCGGCTCGGGCACGATCCGATCGACCACGCCGAACGATCTGAGGTCGGCCGCGGTGATCCGCATCGCTTCGGCCGCATCGGCAGCCTTGTCCGAGGTGCGCCACAGGATCGACGCGCAGCCCTCGGGCGAGATGACCGAATAGACGGCGTGCTCGAACATCAGCACGCGGTTGGCGGCGGCAAGCGCGACGGCGCCCCCCGATCCGCCTTCGCCCACCACCGCGGCGATCACAGGCACGCCGAGCGCGAGGCAGCATTCGGTCGATCGGGCGATCGCCTCGGCCTGGCCGCGCTCCTCGGCCTGAATACCGGGGAAGGCACCCGACGTATCGACCAGCGTCACCACCGGCAGCTTGAAGCGGTCGGCTAGCTCCATCAGCCGGATCGCCTTGCGATAGCCCTCGGGCTTGGCCATGCCGAAATTATGTTTGAGGCGGCTGGCGGTGTCGTCGCCCTTTTCATGGCCGATCACCATGCATCGGCGCCCACCGATCCGGCCGAAGCCGCCGATGATCGCCCGGTCGTCGGCAAAGGCGCGATCGCCCGCCAGCGGCATGAAGTCTTCGACGAAGCCTGCGCTATAGTCCTTGAAATGCGGCCGTTCGGGATGGCGCGCGACCAATGTTTTCTGCCAGGGCGTGAGCTTCGCGTAGAGCTCGCGGAGCATCTTGTCCGATTTGGACTGAAGCTTTTCGATTTCCGGCTCGATCGCGCCGGCGGTCGATCCTTCGCGCAGTTCGGCGATCCGGCTGTCGAGTTCCGCTATCGCCTTCTCGAAGTCGAGGAAGGTTGGCATCCGCGCCGGTTAAGCCGAAGGGGCGGTGAGGTCAACGAGCGGATGGCGCGCGTTGACGAGCTCGACCAGCCGGCGGCTGTCGACATGGGTGTAGATCTGGGTGGTCGCGATGTCGGCATGGCCGAGCAGGGTCTGCAGCGCGCGCAGGTCAGCGCCGCCTTCGAGCAGGTGCGTGGCGAAGGCGTGGCGCAGCACGTGCGGGCTGATCCGTTCCGGCGCGATGCCGGCATCGGCGGCAAGCGCCTTGATGAGCTGGAACAGCCGGACGCGGCTGAGATGCTTCTTACCCGACGGGAAGAGAAAGCCGGCAGCGGCGGGCACATGCACCAGCCATTCCTGCACCGCCGCCCGCGCGCGCTCCGAAATCGGCACCAGCCGCTCGCGCCCGCCCTTGCCGCGCAGGATCATGAAGGGCTCGTCGCGGCGCATTACGTTGCGCGGCAGCGAGACCAGCTCGGTCGCGCGCAGCCCCGAACCGTAAAGCAATTCCACCAGCGCGATCAGCCGCAGCGTCTGGGGTGAAGCCAGCGTCGCGCGGCGCCGTTCGAGCTCGGCAAACAGCGCGTCGACGTCGGCGTGGGTTGGCACCTTGGGCAAGGGGCGTCCCAGTTGCGGCCGGGGCAGCGCGGCCGAGGGATCGTCCGCCCGAAACCCTTCCTCGGCCAGGAAGCCGAAAAAGCGCCGAAGCACGGAGGACTTGCGGGCCGCAGTCGAAGCGGCGAGTGTCAGCCAGTTTTCGCCCAGCGTTTCGATCTCGTCGCGCCCTGCCTCGCAAAGCTTGCCGTGGAGCGCCGCCGATGCGGCGCGCAGGTCCGTGCCATAGGCGACGATCGTGTTGCGCGCGGCCCCGCCTTCGGCCGCGAGCATCTCAAGGAAGCGGTCAATCAATGCCGCGTCATCGCCGACAGCAGAGGCCGCGGCCGCGCGCGTCACAGTCGGCTGATCGCCTCGGCCGCGATCATGCGCGCGGCGGGCTCATTGCCGGAGCGGCGCAAGGCGGCGAGGATATGATAGAGGTGGAAGGGGGGCACGTTTTTCCAGTCACGGGCCTGCATGCCAATGGCGGCGAGCACTGCCACCGTTCCCTGTTCATGGCGCTGGCCGGCGCGGTCGAGCAGGTCGGTATAGCGGTTGCGGATGCCGAGCTGGAATTCATAGCTTTCGGCAAGCTGCGATGCGGCTTCCGGTTTAAGACGGCCAAGCCCGGCCAGCGCCGCGATCAGGAGCCGCGCCTTGGCGGCACCATCGCTGCCGAGGCTCGAGCAATATTTGTCCACCCGGCTCTTGCTGAGATCGACGAGCGCACGCGGCGCGCCGACCGCCAGCAGCGCCCAGGCATCGTCGCCCGACGATCCTTTCTCGTCTACAAGCGGAGCCCAACGGGCAGCCTGCACGTCGAGCCCGGCCGAGAGCATCGAGGCGATCAGTTTCGCATAATCGGAAGAGAAGCTGTCGCTCGGCTTGAGCAAAGCCGCGGCACGCGCCGTCAGAATCTCGCGGGCGTAGAGGCCGCCCGGCTGCTTGTCCCCATCGTCCCACAATTGCTTGATCGAGGAGAAGCGGGCTGATTCGTCGTCGCCGACGAAGGCGGCCCGCAGTCTTTCCGTCGGCGAATCGCGCCCGGTATCGCCTTGGTGGTCGGCGGCCTCGCCATAGAGATCGACGAGATCGGCGCTGGAAAACACCCCTAGGGTGGCCGCGATCGCGGCGGGCGCCAGCCGTTCCTCGGCATGGAACATCGGGGATCGGGCGCGCCAGGCCTGATATTCCGGGCCGACGCTCGCATAGAGATCGTCCGGGATCGCAAGGCCCACGGCGCTGGCAAGCCCGAAGCGCCAGCTCGTCAGATGATCGACGTCGGCCCATTCGATCATCGCCGCGCGGCGGGTATTGGCGCCGGCGCCGACCACTTTCTCCGCCAGCAGATAATCGATGTCTCGGCGCGCATTGCCGCGCGCATGATCGAGCAGCGCGCTCGAAATCGCGCCCTCGCCGGACAGCGAGGCGCAGATCGCGCGGGCATAATCCCAGCTCTTGTCCTTGCTGAAGGCGGCCGCGCCATCGTTCAGCCGGCAGAGCGCGGCAGGATCGGCGGTCGCGAGCGCGACCTGCTGGGCGACGATGATCAGCTTGGGCGAAAGCCGATCGGTGTCGACGCTTTCCACCAGCATCTTGGCCGCATCGGCCTCGCCCATGCGCAGCAGCAGCCATGCCCGTTCGGCGATCCAGTCGGCCGGCGTCACATAGGCGGGTGCCGGCACCTGCGAGAGCAAGGCGCGGCGCAGCAGGATCGAGGCCCAGCGCGAGGTGATCGGCGCATCGATCCGCCGCATCAGCCGCGTGGCGAAACGTCCGTCGATCTGCCCGAAGGCATTGAGGGCGAGGCCACCATTGCTGGGATTCAGCGGCCCGACCTGATCGATCGGCCGCCGTGCGGCATCGGGCAGCTCGACCGGCTGGTTCTTGGCCTCGTCGGGATTTTGCTCGTCCTGGGTGGTCTGATCGCCTTCTGGATTTTCAGGCGAAGGCGCGGGCTGTTCTCCGGGCGGCAGCAACGGCGCCGGTTGCGGCGCGCTCGGCTGTTGCACCGGCGCGGGCTGTGGTGCGCCAAAGCCAGGCGGCAGCAGTGATTCGGGGGCGTGCTGGCCAAGCGCCGGCAGGCTGAGCGCCAGCCCCGCACATCCCGCCAATGCCCCGAGAAGGACGCGCTTATTGCGGCTTCGCATCCGGCTTCACAACCTTCTCAACCCGGGTGGGCGCAACTGAAATATCCTTTTTTCCCAGCCAGATCGCTCCCGCAACGATCAGGATCAGCAGGAGGAGCAGGATGATCGTACCACGTGACATGCATCATTCCCGTTTTTGGTTCTGGCCTGGCTTTTGCCCGAGACAATGCCTCCGTGTATAGCCCCGCGCTCAATGTCACAAAAAACGTCGCTTGCTCCCATGCCTCTGATCGATCGGCCGATTGCGCTGATAGGGCTGATGGGCGTCGGTAAATCGACCGTCGGCAAGCGGCTGGCGGCGCGGCTCGATCTGCCCTTCGTCGATGCCGATCACGCGATCGAGGAAGCCGCGGGCCTGAGCATCCCCGAAATTTTCGACCGTTTTGGCGAGGCCCATTTCCGGGACGGCGAGCGCCGGGTGATTGCGCGGCTAGTCAAGGGCGAGCCGAAGGTGATCGCCACCGGCGGCGGCGCCTTCATGGAGCCCGAGACGCGCGCTCTGATCCTCGATCGCGCGCTGGCCGTCTGGCTCGACGCCGATGTTGAGGTGCTGACCGAGCGCGTGCGCCGGCGCAGCGGCACCCGCCCCTTGCTGGCCGGCCGTAACGAACGCGAAGTGCTGGCCGAACTGGCGGCCGCTCGCAATCCGGTCTATGCGCTCGCTCCCATCCATATTCGCAGCGAAGCGCAGCCGCACGAGGAAACCGTGGACGCGATCATCAAGGCCCTTGCGCAGTGACCACCATTCCGGTTTCGCTCGGCGAACGCAGCTATGAGGTGCGCGTGGAAGCGGGCGCGCTCGATCGTGCCGGCGATTGGCTGGCGCGCTATGCACGCGGCGGCCGCTTCGTCGTCGTCACCGACGAGCATCTCGCCGTGGCGCAGCTTCCCCGGCTGCAAAAAGGGCTGGGTGCCGCCAGCCTAAGCATTGATCCGATTGTGTTGCCGGCGGGCGAGGGGACCAAGAGCTGGCACGAACTCGCCCGGCTCTGCGATGCGCTGCTCGAACGCGGGATCGAACGGAGCGACCATGTGATCGCGCTCGGCGGCGGCGTGATCGGCGATCTCGTCGGCTTCGCGGCGGCGATCCTCAAGCGCGGCTGCAATTTCATCCAGATCCCGACGAGCCTGCTCGCCCAGGTCGATTCCTCGGTGGGCGGCAAGACCGCGATCAACACGGCGGCGGGAAAGAATCTGGTGGGCGCTTTCCATCAGCCGAGCTTCGTGCTGATCGATCCGACGACGCTCGATACGCTGCCGCCGCGCGAGGTGGGCGCCGGCTATGCCGAAGTCGTCAAATATGGGCTGATCGGCGACGCCGGATTTTTCGATTGGTGCGAGGCGAACGGCGCGGCGCTGATGCGCGGCGATGCCGATGCCCGCAGCCATGCCATCGCCACCAGCGTTGCCGCGAAGGCAGCGACGGTGGCCGCTGACGAGCGCGAGACCAGCGGCCAGCGCGCCTTGCTCAATCTCGGGCATACCTTCGGCCATGCGCTGGAGGCCGAGACCGGCTTTTCGGATCGCTTGCTGCATGGCGAGGCGGTCGCCGCGGGCATGGCGCTCGCCTTCCGCTTCTCGGCCGCGCAGGGCATTTGCCCTGAAGCCGATGCGCGGCGCGTCACCGATCATCTGCGCGCGGTGGGCCTGCCGGCAAGCTTGGCCGAGGCCGGCGTCTCGGCCAGTGGCGAGACGCTGACCGCGCATATGCTCCACGACAAGAAGATGGCTGGGGGCAAATTGCCCTTCGTCCTGGCCCGCGGGATCGGGCAATCCTATCTCGATCGCGACGTGGCCCTGGATGCGGTCGCGGCCTTTCTGGATGTGGAGGCGGGCGCCGCGCCTCACAAGAAATCGGCGTGATCCGGGACGGCCGGATCGCGCTGATCGACGAAAGCTATCGCCGCCTGACCGGGCGGCAGCTGGTGCAGACTCAAGACGATCTGGCCCTGGCGTTCTGGAATGCACCGCGCGCGATTGTCGCGCACGGCACCGAAGCCGATCCGATCTTCTTCTATGGCAATGCGCTGGCGCTCGAGCTCTTCGAGATGTCAGCCGACGTGTTCACGCGCCTGCCATCCCGCCTTTCGGCTGAAGCCATGCAGCGCGAAGAACGGACGCGGTTGCTCGATTGCGTGACCCGCAATGGCTTTATCGACGATTATGCCGGCATCCGCATCTCCGCGACCCGCCAGCGCTTCCGCATCGAGCAGGCAACGGTCTGGAACCTGATCGACGCGGCCGGTGTGGTGCATGGACAGGCGGCGACCTTCGACCGCTGGACCATGCTCGATCGGGCGCGCTAGAGCAGCGAGCATGGAATCTGAATCTTCCGTTTGGTTCGAGTAGCCTTCGAGCATGTCGAGAAGGCGTATCGAGAACTCGGGTCAGCAAATTTCTCGACGTCGGTTCTCGGCAAGCTCGAACCTGGCTCGAAACGAACGGGTTACATTCACAGTGCGCTGCTTCGGATACGGATCAGCAAAGGGAGGCGCCGCATGGCCTATTGGATGATGAGATCGGAGCCGGACAGCTATTCGTGGGAAGATTTGCTGCGCGACGGCGAGACCGAATGGGATGGGGTGCGCAATTATGCCGCGCGGCTGCACCTGCGCGCGATGAAGCCGGGCGACCAGGGCTTCTTCTATCATTCGAACCAGATGAAGGCGGTCGTCGGCATCATGGAAATCGTCAGCGAACCGCATCCCGATCCCAAGGATGCCGATTGGGTGGCGGTGCGCGTCAAGCCGGTGCGGCCGGTCGATCCGCCGGTGACGCTGGCGGCGATCAAGGCCGAGCCGAAGCTCGCCGACATGGTGATGCTGCGCCAGAGCCGGCTGAGCGTCGGCCCGGTCCGCGATGAGGAATGGGAAGCGGTGCTCGCGCTCAGCCGCTGAGGATGAGGTTAGGCCGCCTCGCTCACCCGCTTCGCGCGCTTGCGCTCGTGCGGATCGAGGTGGCGCTTGCGCAGGCGGATCGATTTGGGCGTCACCTCGACCAGCTCATCCTCGTCGATATAGGCGATCGCCTGTTCGAGCGTCAGCCGGCGCGGCGGGGTGAGGCGGATCGCATCGTCCTTGCCGCTGGCGCGGAAATTGGTGAGCTGCTTCGATTTCATCGGGTTGACCTCAAGGTCGTCCGGCTTGGCATTCTCGCCGATGATCATGCCCTCGTAGATAGGCTCGCCGGGCGAGACCATCAGTATGCCGCGTTCCTCAAGCGCGTTGAGCGCATAGGCCACGGCCTCGCCGCCGCCGTTGGAAATCAGCACGCCGTTCTGCCGCCCCTCGATCGGGCCTTTATACGGGCCATATTTTTCGAACAGCCGGTTCATGATGCCGGTGCCGCGCGTGTCCGACAGGAATTCGCCATGATAGCCGATCAGCCCGCGTGACGGCGCGGAGAAGGTGATTCGGGTCTTGCCGCCGCCCGAGGGACGCATGTCGGTCAGCTCGGCCTTGCGCAGCGACATCTTCTCGACGACGACGCCGGAATATTCGTCGTCAACGTCGATCACCGCCGTCTCATAAGGCTCCTCGCGGCCGTTCTCGCCCTCGCGGAACAGCACGCGCGGCCGGCTGATGCCAAGTTCGAAGCCCTCGCGCCGCATCGTTTCGATCAGCACGCCGAGCTGAAGCTCGCCGCGCCCGGCGACTTCGAAGCTGTCTTTGTCGGCGCTCTCGGTGACGCGGATCGCGACATTGCTCTCCGCCTCGCGGAACAGCCGGTCGCGGATCATGCGGCTGGTGACCTTGCTGCCCTCGCGCCCGGCCATCGGGCTGTCATTGACCGCGAAGCGCATCGAGAGCGTCGGCGGATCGATCGGCTGCGCGGAGAGCGGCTCGGTGACCGCCGGATCACCGATGGTGTTGGCGACGGTCGCAACCGTCAGGCCCGCAAGGCTGATGATGTCGCCCGCCTGCGCTTCCTCCACCGGCACCCGCTCAAGCCCGCGGAATGCCATCAGCTTGGTCGCGCGGCCGGTTTCGATCACCTTGCCCTCGGCGTCGAGCGCATGGATCGGCATGTTCATCTTGACGGTGCCGCTGTTGACCCGGCCCGTCAGGATGCGGCCGAGGAAATTGTCGCGGTCGAGCAGGGTGACGAGGAAGGAGAAGGGGGCATCGACGTCCACCTTCGGCGCCGGGACATGATCGACGATCTTCTGGAACAAGGGCTCGAGCGTGCCCGCACGCGCATTGGCGTCTTCGCTCGCATAGCCGTTGCGGCCGCTGGCGAAGAGCACCGGGAAATCGAGCTGCTCGTCATTGGCGTCGAGGCTGACGAACAGGTCGAACACCTCGTCGAGCACTTCCTGCGCGCGCGCGTCCGAACGGTCGATCTTGTTGACGACCACGATCGGTTGCAAGCCCAGCGCCAGCGCCTTGCCGGTGACGAACTTGGTCTGCGGCATCGCGCCTTCGGAGCTGTCGACCAGCAGGATCACGCCGTCGACCATCGAGAGGATGCGCTCAACTTCGCCGCCGAAATCGGCGTGGCCGGGCGTATCGACGATGTTGATCCGCGTGCCGTTCCATTCAACCGACGTGCATTTGGCGAGAATGGTGATCCCGCGTTCCTTTTCGAGATCATTTGAATCCATCGCGCGCTCTTCGACGCGCTGGTTCTCGCGGAAGGTTCCGGACTGGCGGAAAAGCTGGTCGACCAGGGTCGTCTTGCCATGATCGACATGCGCGATGATGGCCACGTTACGAAGCGGCATGATTTCGAAATTTTCCTAATGTCCGGGTTCGGGCGCGCCCATAGCCGATTTGCGGCGTTGCAGCAAGGCAGCCGACGAAGAGGCTGGCTTAAACCGGCCAATCTAGCCAAAGGGAAGGTCCGTTTCGTGGAAAGCGCCATGGCTGTCGTCGCACTGCTGCTTACGTCCAACATCTTCATGACCACCGCCTGGTATTGGCATCTCAAGTGCGGCATGGATCGGCCGCTGCCCTTGGTCATCCTGATCAGCTGGGGGATCGCGCTCTTCGAATATTGCCTCGCGGTGCCCGCCAACCGCATCGGCTTTTTGCACGGCTGGAGCGGTGCGCAGCTCAAGATCGTGCAGGAGGCGATTGCGCTGATCGTGTTCGGGGGCTTCATGGTGGCGGTGCTGGGGGAGCCGCTGGGCTGGCGGCATCTCGGCGCTTTCCTCTGCGTTCTCGGCGCGCTTGCCTTCCTTTTTGCGGGGCGCTGATGTCCCCGCAGGAGATCGTGCCGGATAGCGAAAGCGCCAGCCTCGTTGCGCGGCTCCCCGGCATGGCGCGCGATCTCGTCCAGCTTGCCCGCTTCGACCGCCCGATCGGCGCGTGGCTTTTGTTCTGGCCCGGCGCCTGGGCGGTGGCACTGGCCGGCGAAGCAGGCGAGCGCTGGCCGCTCCTGCTCTGGCTGGCGCTCGGTTCGATCGCGATGCGCGGCGCGGGTTGCGTCTATAACGACATTGTCGATCGCGATCTCGACCGGCAGGTTGCGCGCACGGCGGCACGGCCGATCGCGAGCGGGCGGATCTCGCTGCGCGTGGGCTGGGCGTGGCTGGTGCTGCTCTGCCTCGTCGGCCTGGTCGTCCTGATTCAGCTGAGGCCGCTCGCGCAGCTGATCGCGCTCGCCAGCCTTGCGCTCGTCGCCGCCTATCCGTTCATGAAGCGGATCACCTGGTGGCCGCAGGCGTGGCTGGGGCTGGTATTCACCTGGGCAGCACTGGTCGGCTGGGCCGAGGCCACCGGCGGGTTCAACGCCACCGGGCTGTTGCTTTATGCGGGCGCCTTCTTCTGGGTGCTCGGCTACGACACCATCTATGCGCTGCAGGATATCGAGGATGATGCGCTGGCGGGGGTAAAAAGCTCCGCGCGCGTGCTGGGCGCGAGGGTGCGGATCGGCGTGGCGTTTTTTTATCTGTTGGCGCTTGTGCTGTGGGCAGCCAGCTTCTGGTCGGTGCGCCCGCAATTTCTGGAGCTGGCGGCCTTGTTGCCCGCAGCGCTGCATCTGGGCTGGCAGGCGGCGGGGCTGAAACCTAGCAGCAGCGAGGATGCGCTGCGCCGGTTCCGATCCAATCGCTTCGCGGGCATGCTCATATTTCTCGCATGCCTCGTTGTCGGCGCGACGGCGTGATCAGCCTTTGACGTTGGCACATGCCATCCCTAAGTCGCAGGGATGCTGACGCCCGAACACGCTCAATCCCAGGTCGCCGATCTCGTTACCGCCGCACGGCGGGCAGGGGCCGACGCAGGCGATGCCGTCTATATCGGCGACGCCTCCACCCAGGTGCAGATCAGGCTCGGCGCGCTGGAGGACGTGCAGCGATCCGAGGGCGAGGAGATCGGCCTACGCGTGTTCGTGGGCAAGCGCTCGGCGAGCGTATCATCGTCCGATCTTTCGCCCAATGCGCTGGCGGCGCTGGTGGAGCGCGCGGTCGCGATGGCGCGCGAAGCGCCCGAGGATCTGTGGGCCGGTCTTGCGCCTGAGGACCGGCTGCTCAAGGGCGATCCGGCGGCGGTCGATGGCGACGATGGCGCCGATCCCTCGCCGCAAGCCTTGCGGGAACGGGCGACCGAGGCGGAAGCTGCCGCCCGCGCGATCGACGGTGTCACCAATAGCGAGGGCGCGGGGGCTTCGGCTGGGCGGTCGGTAATCGCGCTGGCGACGTCACATGGCTTCGCCAGAGGATATTCGACTAGCGGCTACGGTAATTCGGCGAGCGTGATTGCCGGCAGTGGCGGCGGCATGCAGCGCGACTATGCCTATCATTCGGCGCGTCATTGGGCCGATCTTGAGCCGGCCACGTTGATCGGCCAACGCGCGGGGGAGCGTGCGGTCGCGCGGCTCAATCCGGGCAAGCTCGCCTCTGGTCCGATGCCGGTGCTGTTCGATCCGCGCGTGGGTTCCAGCATGCTTGGGCACCTGATCGGCGCGATCACCGGCTCGGCGATTGCGCGGCGGACCAGCTTCCTGCTCGAAAAGCTTGGGCAACGCGTCTTCGCCGCCGGGATCACCGTGCGCGACGATCCGTTGCGGCCGCGCGGCCTGCGCTCGCGCCCGTTTGATGGTGAGGGGCTGCCGACGGCGGCGATCGACATCATCGCTGACGGCGTGCTCACGAGCTGGCTGATGGATTCGGCCTCGGCGCGGCAGCTTGGCCTGCAACCGACCGGCCATGCGGTGCGCGGAACCGGAGGCCCTCCGGGCGCGGGCGCCACCAACCTTTTCATGCAGCCGGGCACCGCCAGCCCCGAGGCGCTGATGAGCGACGTCAAGCTTGGCGTCTACGTCACCGAGCTGATCGGCCAGGGCGTCAACGGCGTGACCGGCGATTATAGCCGCGGCGCGTCGGGTTTCGCGATCAGGGACGGCAAGCTCGCGGAACCTGTCAGCGAGATAACCATTGCCAGCAATCTCAAGGAGATGTTCCTGAACCTGACGCCCGCCAACGATCTGGTCTTCCGGAGAGCCATCGATGTGCCGACGCTGCGCATCGACGGCATGACGATCGCCGGTGCTTGAAGACCTGCTGGATATCGTAAGCGCCGTCACGGCCGAGGTGGGCGCGATGGTCCATTCGCGCTGGCAGGGCGAGTTTCGCCAATGGGAAAAGGTGCCGGGCCACCCGGTCTGCGATGTCGATCTCGCCGCTGACGCGATGCTTAAGCAAAAGCTGCTCGAGATCGATCCCGAGGCGGGATGGCTGTCGGAGGAGACCGCCGACGATCCCGAGCGGCTGTTGCGGACGCGCGTGTGGGTGGTCGATCCGATAGATGGTACGCGCGATTTCCTGCGCGGGCGTACGGGCTGGGCGGTTTCGGTGGCGCTGGTCGAGGGCGGCAGGCCGATCATCGGCGTGCTCGATGCTCCGGCGCGCGGTGAGCATTGGCGCGCGCTGGCGGGTGCGGGTGCCACCCGCAACGGCGCGCCGCTGCAGGTGAGCGGGCATGATCAGCTTGCCGGCGCGCGCGTACCGGCGGACGTGCTACCGCGCGCGGACAACGATCTCGTCGCGGTGGAGAAGCCCAATTCGATCGCGCTCAGGATCGGCATGGTCGCGGCTGGACAGGCCGATCTGGTCGCGGCGATGCGCTGGGGCAAGGAATGGGATATCGCCGCCGCCGCGCTGATTGCGCAGGAGGCCGGTGCGATCGTCACCGACGCGCTGGGTCGTCCGCTGCGCTACAATTCCACCAAGGGTGAGGCGTTCGGGGTGCTGGCGACGACGCCGGCTATTCACGAAAGCGCCGTCGAGCGCCTGGCGACGCGCGCGGCGAAGGCGGCGGTGCGTTAGGGCAAAGCGCATAAATCCAGGGGCTTCCGCTTGATTGGAGTAGGCTTCGAGCTTGTCGAGAAGACGTATCGAGAACGCGGATGATTTCTCGACTTCGGTTCTCGACCGGCTCGAACCTTCGCTTGAAACAAACGGGTTAAATTAACACCCCGCTGCTGGGCCTTCGGGTATTCAGCTCCGCGTGCCGCCCGGCCTTTCTGGCGCAGTCTCCCGCATCGTGAGGAAAACAGGGAGCACGCAGAGCGCGACGATGGCGATCATCACGCCCGGTGCGATGGCCGCGCCGGTCGTTTCAATTAGGCGCTGGGCTAGGTAAGGGGTCAGCCCGCCAAACAGCGCGGTGGCGCCGGTCGCGCCGAGCGCGAGGCCGGTAAGGCGGCCTTCGCCGACGAATTGCTCGGCAGTAGCGACTGCGCCCACCGCGCTCACGCCCCCGGCGACGCAGGCAAGTGCGATCGCGCCGACCAGCGCCTGCCCCGGCGATGCGCTTGCCATCATCGCGAATAGGGAAACCGGTAGCACCGCGCTGCTGAAGCCGAGGATCAGCAGGACCGGCTTGCGGCCAAAGCGATCGGAAAGCGTGCCTACCAGCGGGGTGATCAAGATCACCGCCACGGCTGCGATCGTGGCGAGCCAGAGCGCCATGCGTTCGCTGAGCTTTCCGGCCGAAGTCATGAAGGCGGGAACATAGGTGATGCCGACATAATAAGTGATCGAGCCCAGCGCCGAGATGCTGAAGGCGCGGAACACACCCCAGCGCGAATGGACGAGCGTGTGGCGCAGCGGGCTTTCGGGGACGGTGCCGTTCGCCTGCTGCCGCACGAAATCGGGCGACTCGTCCATCGTCGCGCGGGCGATCCAGACGCTTCCGGCCAGCGCCGCGCCGACCAGGAAGGGGATGCGCCAGCCCCAGCTTTCGAGCGCGGCCGCGCTCATCGCCGAAACCGTCAGCGCCGACACGCCAACCGCGAGCAAACCTCCGATCTCACTGGCGGCCGAAGCCGACGAGGTGATCAGGCCCCGGCGGGAAGGCGGCGAGCCCTCGAGCAGATAGGCGACCACACCGGTATATTCGCCGCCCACCGAAAAACCCATGACGCAACGAAGCAGCAGCAGCAGCCAGCCGGCCGCCGGACCTGCACTGGCGCGGGTCGGCAGCAGCGCGGTCGCCAGCATGGCGACGCTCATCATCGCGACCGACATCAGCATCATCCGGCGCCGCCCATGTCGATCGCCGACATGGCCGAAGACGATCGCGCCCAGCGGGCGCATCAGATAGGCGATGGCGAACCCGGCGAGCGCGGTCCCCAGCGCGCCCGCGCCGCCGCCGAAGAACACGCGCGAGAGTACTGTCGAGAAATAGAGATAAAGCGTGAAGTCATACCATTCGACGATCGTCGAAAAAGCCGCGACCGCCATCGAACCGCGCGAAATACGCTGATCGTGGCGGGGGAGGTCGGCTATGTGGGCGCGCTCGCTACTTGTGCCCTGCTGACGGCGCAGCCTCAGGCAATGTGGCATCCGGCGCCGCGCCCGCAGCCGGCGCGGCTTCGGCCGGTGTCGCGTCCTGGGACGCGGCAGGGTCCTTCAGATCGTCCTCCATGGTATCGTCGGGCGATGCCTCGATCTTACCGGTGATCGCCGCGATATCGGCCGCGCGGCTCTGTTGATAGACCGAGCGCAGCGCCGCATAGGGATCGAGCGAGGTATCATACAGCGTCTTGATCTCGGAATCATACTGGACCCGCGCATCGAGCCCGCTGACAACTGCTGTCCCGATCCGATAATCGGTCCGGTCAAAGGGCTCACCGACCGCATTGGGCAGCACGGCGCCGTCGCCAACGCCGCCCACTGCATCGCGCAGGCTCGAAGGGCCGAGAACAGGCAGATACAGATAAGGCCCAGGCTTCACGCCATAGCGCCCGAGCGTATTGCCAAAGCCGTTCTTGCGGTGCGGCAGCCCCTCATGATTGGCGACGTCGAACAGCCCCGCCAGCCCGAATACGCTGTTGATCAGGAAGCGGGAAAAGGTGCGAAAGGCGTTGCCCGGCTTGAGCTGAAGCACATCGTTGAGGAACACGATCGGCTCGTTCAGGTTGGCGAGCGCGTTGCGCAAGCCCGAACGGGCGGGGCTGGGCACGATCGTCTTGTAGCCCATCGCGGCGGGCCGGACGATCGCCTTGTCGAGTGAGGTGTTCAACGAGAACATCGCTCGGTTGAAGCCCTCGAGCGGATCGCCCGGAGCATGACGGACGTGACGCGGCTGCTCGGGCGCGGCTGCCGCTGCGGTATCGGGCGAGGGCGTGTCGGTCGAGGCGGCCGGCGCAGGTTCGGTAGCTGGCGCCGGCTGCGAAGCCGGTGCCTGTGGAGCGGGCGCGGCCACGGGAGCTTGCGCGGCTGGTGCGGTTGCTTGCGGACCCGCGGCGGCGATCAGCAACCCCAGCGGAACCAATGTCGAGACGCTCAATGACCGGCCCTGTTTGCCAGATCGTCAAGATGCTTCAGCAACGCTTTGGCCCCCCCCGTTTGAAACACCCGCGCGAAATCCGACCGGCGCGTCGCCAGCTGGCTGATCGAATTCTGGTAGTAAACGTCAATGATCTTCCAGCCGTTCCCCGACTGGCGGAGCCGATAGCCGATGGCGACGGGCGGATCCTTTCGTTGAACCAGGCTGGTGCGTACCAGCCGGTCCGCGCCGCGCGTTTCCACCTTCGGATCGATGGTGAAGCGCTGGCCCTCATAGGCATCGAAATTGGCCGCATATTGATTGACCGTGAGCTTCCGGATCGCGCTCACCAGCGCCGATTGATCGGATGCGCTGACCATGTTCCATTGCGGGCCGATCGTGAGCCGCGTCATCAGCGGAAGATCGAAGGCGCGATCGACCACCGGGCCAATGGCGGCAGCACGGCCAGAAAAACCGAGTTGCGCCCCGCCTTTCATATTGGCGATCAGCCGGTCGCACAGCATCTGCACCGGCGCCTGCGCAGCATCGGGGGTCTGCGCGTGAATGGCAGGCGCTGAGGCCAAAGAGAGCCCCAAAGCGATGCCGGAGGCGAGAGATCGCATGCGGAATGGGTCTGCTGTCATGTGGCACCTCCCATAGAGACGCTTGGCGGTCAGGTCTACTTTGGGCAGCAGCCTGCGCGCATAACTGTCGTCACGAACACAGTTTGTGCTTTGTCGATGGTAGCCGCCCCGCTATGTTTGACATAAACGAAGGTCGTCAGGGATCGGATGTGCTGAAACCAGATGTGCTGGTCGTCTTAGCGGGGATAAGCTGATCAAGGGGGAGATCTTCGTTGCAGGTAATTCTTGCCCAGCCGCGTGGCTTCTGCGCTGGCGTTGTAAGAGCCATCGAGATCGTCGAGCGTGCGCTGGATCTGCACAAGGCGCCTGTCTATGTGCGCCATGAGATCGTTCACAACCGCCACGTCGTCGACAAGCTGCGCCGCAAGGGGGCGGTGTTCGTCGAGGATCTTTCCGAGATTCCTGCGGGCGCGCCGACCATCTTCAGCGCGCACGGCGTTTCGCGCGCGGTCGAAGAGGATGCGCGGCAGCGCGGCCTGCCCGTGCTGGATGCCACCTGCCCGCTTGTCACCAAGGTGCATGTGCAGGGGCGGCGGTACGCCAAGCTGGGCCGCACGCTGATCCTGATCGGCCATGCCGGCCATGCCGAGGTCGAAGGGACGATGGGCCAGATCGATGCGCCCATCCATCTGGTGTCGACGCTGGAGGATGTCGCCGCGCTGGACCTGCCGACCGATACGCCGATCGCCTATGTCACCCAGACCACGCTCAGCGTCGATGATACGCGGGGCTTGATCATGGCGCTGGAGGAGCGTTTCAGCGATGTGATCGGCCCGGACGTCGCCGACATCTGCTATGCGACGCAGAACCGCCAGACGGCCGTGCGCGATCTGTGCCGGGTAGTAGACATGCTGATCGTCGTAGGCGCTGCGAACAGCTCCAATTCCAACCGGCTTCGTGAGATCGGCGTCGAGATGGGCGTGCCGAGCTATTTGGTCGCGGACGGGGAGGGCATCGATCCGACGTGGCTCGCAGGCGTCGAGACGATCGGCATCACCGCGGGTGCTTCTGCGCCGGATGAGCTTGTCGACAGCGTCGTCAATGCGTTACGGGGGATCGGCCCGGTCAGCGTTTCGACGCTCGACGGGGTCGAAGAAAATATCCAGTTCAGCCTGCCGGCCGAGCTGAGGAGGGCTGCTTCGCTTCAAGAAGCGAGGGCGTAACGGCAGTGTAACAGGACAGTTCAAATGGGTATTCCAGCTTCACAGGTTTTCAGGATCGGGCGCTATATCGTCGGCCAGCATCTGCGCGGCGCCAAGCGCTATCCGCTGGTGCTGATGCTCGAGCCGCTGTTCCGCTGCAATCTCGCCTGCTCCGGTTGCGGCAAGATCGATTATCCCGATCCCATCCTCAACCAGCGCCTGAGCTATGACCAGTGCATGGAGGCGATCGACGAATGCGGCGCGCCCGTCGTATCGATCGCGGGCGGCGAGCCCCTGCTGCACCGGGATATGCCGCAGATCGTGCGCGGCTTCCTCAATCGCAAGAAGTTCGTGATCCTGTGCACCAACGCGCTGCTACTCAAGAAGAAGATTGACGATTACAAGCCCGATCCCGGCTTCACCTGGTCGATCCATCTCGATGGCGACAAGGGCATGCACGATCGCGCGGTCAGCCTCGACGGCGTTTACGAAACCGCGATTGATGCGATCAAGCTCGCCAAGTCCAAGGGCTTCCGCGTCAGCATCAACTGCACGCTCTTCAACGATGCCGAGCCGGAGCGGGTGGCGAACTTCCTCGATACGGTGACGGCACTGGGGCTTGACGGGATCACGCTGTCGCCCGGCTACGCCTATGAGCGCGCCGCCGATCAGGAGCATTTCCTCAATCGCGAAAAGACCAAGAAGCTGTTCCGCGGCATTCTCTCGCGACGCGGACATAACGGCAAGAAATGGCCATTCTCACAATCGACGCTGTTCCTCAATTTCCTTGCCGGCAACGAAGCCTATGGCTGCACGCCCTGGGGCAATCCCACCCGCACCGTCTTCGGCTGGCAGAAACCCTGCTATCTGCTCGGCGAAGGCTATGCGAAGAGCTTCAAGGAACTGATGGAAGACACTGCCTGGGAGAAATATGGCGTCGGCAATTATGAGAAGTGCGCCGATTGCATGGTCCATTCGGGGTTCGAGGCGACCGCCGTGATGGATACCGTCCGGCACCCGCTCAAGGCAGCGATGGTCCAGCTTCGCGGGGTAAAGACGGACGGCCCGATGAAGCAGGACATCAGCCTCGCCAACCAGCGCCCGGCCGAATATGTCTTCTCAAGCCATGTCCAGCGCATGCTCGACGAGATCCACCAGTCCGATCATTCGGTGGCAGCGGAGTAAGGCGCGGAAGGCGCGTTCGGCGTTCCAGCCGGTCCTCACAAGCGCGGGAAGCTGTGCAGGCTGGCGCAGCAGCGAGGCCAGCACCGGCCCCATCGCCATCGTGCCGTCAGGCCGCATGCCGCAGAGCGCAGCGGGGGGCAGGCTTTCGCTGGCGCGATCGGAGATCACGCGCAACGTCGCAAAGGGCAGGCCATGGCGCTCCGCCACGCGGGCGACGACATGCGATTCCATATCCACGGAGCTAACGCGAAGATCCTCCCCCGCAGGGGGAGGTGGCAGTCCCGGAGGGACTGACGGAGGGGTGTCTCCGTCGGGGGGAACACCCCTCCACCGCCTGCGGCGGTCCCCCTCCCCTTGCAGGGGAGGATTGATGCGCAATGCTCGTTTCGCTTCGATGGTGGCTACGGGCTCATCGCACCCTACGATCATACCAACAATCGCCGTCGGCAGCGCGCGTTGTAACGTGGCGACAAGTCGCGGGTCGCCTTCGGTGCCCACGATGACATCGCCAATCTGTAAAGACGGATTGAGCGCCCCGGCCAATCCACTCGAAAGCAGCGCCCGCACCGGTTGCGCCCTGATCGCCTCCTCAAGGCCCCGTTCAAGCTGCGCGCCATCTCCGCCGCCCGCGATCGCCACAATGCCGGGCGCGGACATGATCCGCGCCTCGCGCAGCAGTCCGGTCGCGATCAGCAGCGTCACATGCCGTGGGCGACGCGCTGGCTGTTCGAGCGCTTGAGGTTGCGGTAGCGCGCCATGGCCCACAGCGGGAAATATTTCGGATAGCCGTGATAGCGCAGGTAGAAGACGCGCGGGAAACCGCCGCCGGTATAATATTCCTGCCCCCAGAGGCCGTCGGCTTCCTGACGGCGTGAGAGCCATTCGATGCCGCGCGTCACCGCGTTCGAATCGACCTCGCCGGCCGCCATCAAGCCAAGCAGCGCCCAGGCAGTCTGCGATGCAGTCGACGGCGCCGGCTCATAGCCCTTATAGTCGAGGCTGTAGCTGTCGCAGCTTTCGCCCCAGCCGCCGTCGGCATTCTGGATCTTGTGAAGCCAGCCCACCGCCTTCGCCATCATCGGATCGGACGCATCGAGCCCGGCGGCGTTGAGCGCGCACAGCGCCGACCAGGTGCCGTAAATATAGTTCACGCCCCAGCGCCCGAACCAGCTCCCATCCTCTTCCTGTTCGTCGCGGAGATAGGCGAGTGCGGCCTTCATCCGCTCGCTGTCGCTCGGCTCGCCAGCCTGCGCCAGCATTGAGACGCAGCGCGCGCTCACATCGGTTGTCGGCGGATCGAGCAGCGCACCATGATCGGCGAACGGAATATTGTTTAGATAGGTGAAGCTGTTGTCGGCATCGAAGGCGCCCCAGCCGCCATTTTTGCTCTGCAGCCCCACCGTCCATTCGATGCCGCGCTCGATCGCCTGATCATAGGGTGAGGCGGCGCCCTTGCGCGCGCGATCCATCGCCATCACCACCACGGCGGTATCGTCGAGATCGGGATAATGATCGTTCCGATACTGAAAGGCCCAGCCGCCCGGCCGCACGCCGGGGCGGGTCTCCGCCCAATCGCCCTCGACATCGAGCACTTGCAAGGGCTTGAGCCAGGCGAGCGCCTTTTCGGCGCGCGCTTCGGCAGCGGGATCGCGTGTTTCCAGCATCGCATGCGCGGCGAGCGCGGTATCCCACACCGGCGAAACGCAAGGCTGGCAATAAGCCTCGTCCTCCTTGATGACGAGCAGCTTTTCGACCGATTTGCGCGCGATCGCCCGCGCCGGGTGATCTTGCGGATAGCCGAGCACATCGAACATCATCACGCTGTTGGCCATGGCCGGATAGATCGCGCCCAGCCCATCCTCGCCGTTGAGCCGTTCGGTCACGAAATCCACGCAGGCCTGGATCGCCCGTTGGCGCAGTCCGGCGGGCCATAGCCGGTCGCCCGCCTTGAGCAGGCGATCGAGCAGGTTGAAGCCCTTGGTCCACAGCCATTTCGGATCTTCGGCCTGGCTCTTGGGCGGGGCGGGCTTGCCCGAATAAAGCTCGTCCACCTTGATGCCGAGCGGATTGCGTGCCACCGGCTTCAGCGCGCCGAGCACCAGCAACGGCACGATGACCGTGCGCGCCCAATAGGACATCTTCGAGAGATGGATGGGGAACCAGCGCGGCAGCAGGATGATCTCGGGCGGCATGGTCGGAACAGCCGACCACGGCCCCGCATCGAAGAGTGCGAGCTGGATCCGAGTGAACACGTTCACCGCCTCCGCGCCGCCGGCGGCGAGGATGGCGCGGCGCGCCCGCGCCATGTGCGGTGAGTCGATCGGATCGCCGATCATCTTGAGCGCGTAATAGGCCTTCACGGTGGCGCTGATGTCGAACGCGCCCTGATGGTAGAGCGGCCATCCGTCATGCGCCGCGGATTGGATGCGGCGGAGATAGCGGCCGATCTTGGCTTCCAGCTCGACATTGCGAGGTTCGCCCAGATAATGCCGCAGCAGCACATATTCGGCGGGAATGGTGGCGTCGGCCTCCAGCTCGAACACCCAATGGCCGTCTTCGCCTTGCGCGTCGGCCAGCGCATGCGTCGCCTTCGCGACGGAGCGATCGACGATGTCCAGCAAGTTCATGGTTGGGCTGTCAGCCAGCGATGCCATGTAAGACGATCCTCCCGCTTCCCGCGCACTCACGAAGCGAGCGCCAGCCTTGCGGCTGTTTCGCCCGAACGCAAAGCGCCTTCGATAGTGGCCGGCAACCCCGTATCAGTCCAATCGCCCGCAAGAAATAGGTTATGCCAGCGCGTCGCCGCAGCCGGGCGTTTCGCGTCCTGATCGGGTGTCGCGGCGAAGGTGGCGCGCTTTTCCTTGACAATCTGCCAGCGCGGCATCGGCGCGTCGATCGCATAAGCGGCACAGATATCGGTCCAGAATAGCCGCGCGAGGGCTTCGCGATCCTCATCGATCAGCCGGTCGGCGGCGCTCACCGTGATCGAGATCCGCTCGGGAAAAGCGAATATCCATTCGGCCGTGCCCCCGATCAGGCCGAGCATCGGCGGAACGCCCGCAGGCGGCGTGAACGCGAAATGGCCGTTGACGATCGCGCGCATCTCGTCGGGTGCGTCGAGGCGGGGCACGAGCGCCGTCGCCACCCAGGGCGGCACTGCGAGCACCACCGCTTCGTCGCTCGCCACAGCTTCGATGCCCTGGCCCCAATCGAGCCCGGTCACGCGATCGTCCGCGAAGGCGATCGCCTTCAGGCGCTGGCCGAGCAGGACTTCGCTGCCATGCTGGGCAAGCCAGCTTGTCGCCGGATCGATGAACGCGGCGCCGAGGCTTGGGTGCGCGATCAGCGGCCGGCTGGCCTCGCCGCCCTTGCCGATCGTCTCGCGTAAGATAGTGGCCGCCAGACGAGCGGAGGATTCGGCCGGTGCGGTGTTGAGCGCCGCGAGCAGCACTGGCTCCATCAGCCGCTCCCAAACCGGATTACCCGTCAGCTTCGACATGTGAACCGGCCCCTCACGCATTTTGAGAAGCTGGGCAATCGGGAGATAATCGGCCAGCTTGCTGCCGGGCAATCGCCGCGAGGGCATGAGCACCCACCAGGGCAGCCTTCCATGGTTGATCCGGATCGTCCAGCGCTCGCGCGACCGCATATCGCAGAAGGCGAACTCGGCCCGATCCGGACCGCTGAACCGCATCGGCGCCTCTATCGCAGCGAGGAAGCGCTTCACCGCCTCGTTCCCGGCGAGCACGAGATGATTGCCATTGTCGATGGTCTGGCCGAGCTGCGGATCATGATAGGAGCGGCAGCGCCCGCCCGCCTGTGCGGCGGCATCCCGGATGCTGACCGGAACGCCACTGCGCCGCAACGCCACCGCCGCCGACAGGCCCGACAGCCCCGCGCCGATCACCCAGGCGTGGCGGATGGTCAAAATTTCAGCCCGAGCAGGATGATTTGCCAGACGAGGCCGAGCTTCGATGGCCGGACACGCTCGCGCGGAGGCTTCCAGCCATTGGCTTCCATGCGCGCGAGCAGCTTCGCATAGACCACCGACATCAGCCGCGGCGCCAGCCGATGCCCGGCCGGACGCGCGGCGAGGATCGCGTCTGATCGGGCGAAATGCTGCTGCGCCCGCGCCGCCAGCGGCCGGCAGGCGGCATCGATTCCAGGATCGGCGGCGACCTGTTCGGGCGTTTCCATCGCCACGCCGGCCGCCTGCAAAAGCTCATGGGGAAGATAAACGCGGCCGATGCGCGCATCCTCGTCGATATCGCGCAGAATATTGGTAAGTTGCAATGCCCGCCCGAGATGATGCGAAAGCTCGGTTCCGACGCCCTGTTCCATGCCGAAGATGCGGACCGACAATCTGCCGACGGCCGAGGCGACACGATCGCAATAAAGGTCCAGCTCGGCCTGCGATGGCCAGCGGATATCGCGCTCGACATCCATCATCATGCCGTCGATCACCGCATGGAAATCGGCACGATCGAGACCAAAATGATGGGCGGCCGGCTTCAGATAGGCTGCGTGCCCCGGATCGCCGCCGTCATAAAGGGCATCGATGTCGGCGTGCCATTGCGCCAGCGCCGCGGCGCGCGCCGGCCGCTCCGATTGCTGATCGTCGGCGATGTCGTCGACCTCGCGGCAGAAGGCGTAGATCGCAAACATCGCCTCGCGCTCGGCTTTCGGCAGGATGCGCATGCCGGCATAGAAGGAGCTTCCGGCCACCTTCTGTTGGAGCGCGACGGGAACGCCGGCGCTCATCGCCGCCTCCGCATGAGCAGGTGCGATGCGGCGGCGGTCAGGCTGATCCACGCCGTTTCGGACTTGCTATGATGGACGCGCTCGCTGAGCGGGTCGCGTTCGAGCAGGCGACGCACAAGCTTCTCGGCGAGGCGCTGGATGATTGCGACCTCGGTGGCCAGCCTTGTGTCGGCGATCATCGAAGCGAACACAGCGCTTTCTTCCAGCAAGCCGCCGGTGCGCCGCGCAAGAATATGGATCGCCTCGCTCAGCCCCGGCGAGGCAGCCGGCGCGGCGAGATCCTCGATCCGCGAGCCCGTCGCAGCAAAGGTTTCGGCGGGAATATAGACCCGGTCGAGCGCGCGATAATCCTTCGCGCAATCCTGAAGATGGTTGATCACCTGAAGCGCGGCGCACAGCGCGTCCGATGCGGGCCAGGTCCGCCGATCCTCGCCATGGACATCGAGCACATAGCGGCCGACCGGCATGGCGGAGAGGCGGCAATAGGCCATCAGCTCCGCCCATGTTTCGTAACGGTGGACGGTCGCATCCTGCTCGAAGGCGTCCAGCAACTCATGCGCGTGGATCGGGTCGAGGCAGCGTTCGGCCATCACGTCGCGCAGCGCTAATCCTTCGGCCGCGCCATCCTTCGCGCCATCGAGACCGCGCCGCATCTGGCCGAGCAAGGCGAGCTTCTCGTCGGGCGATGCCGAAGCATGATCGGCGATATCGTCCGCCGCGCGGGCGAAACGATAGAATGCCATGATCGGCGCGCGATGATCGGGCTTGAGCAAGAAGGAGGCGACGGGGAAATTCTCGTCCTTCGCGCCCTTGCCCGAGGCGAGTTCGGCGACCTGGCTCATGACGGCCCCATCGCCGCCTGCGCGCGGCCCTTCCACATGCCACCGCGCCCGCGATGGTGCTGCCAGGCCGAGAGCAAGGTGCAGCCCGCGTAGAAGGCCGCGATCAACGGCAGCGCCACGCCATAGAGCGGCGAGCGATGGTAGAAGCGGAGCATCGGCTGGAAGCTCAGCGCCATCAGCGCCCATGCCATCGCCGCCATGATCCTCCCCGCCCCGCTGCCGATCAGCGTCAGGAGCGGTGGCGCCCCGAATACGAGGAACAGGCCAAGCACCGTTCCGATCAGCATCAGCGGCGAATAGCCGAGCTGGGCATAGGCCGAACGCGAGATCATCGCCGCGATCGAGCCGATGTCGCGATAGGGCCGGATACTGCGCGAACGATCGGTGAGCCCAAGCCAGATCCTGCCCTCGCGCTTGATTAGCGCGCCGAACGTGCAATCGTCGATCAGCGCGCTTCGGATCGCGTCGATCCCGCCCGCGCGCTCGAGCGCCGTCCTGCGCACCAGCATGCATCCCCCCGCCGCGCCGCCGATGCCCTTGGGCCGGTTCACGCGCGTGAACGGATAGAGCATCTGGAAGAAGAACACGAATGCCGGGACGAGCATCCGCTCTGCCCATGTCGCGCAGTGTAGCCGCGCCATCAGCGAAACGAGCTGCAAGCCGTCATCTTCGGCGCGGCTGACGAGCGCGCGCAGCGTATCGGGCGCATGTTCGATGTCGGCATCGGTGAGCCAGAGGAATTCGGGCTGTTCGGCAGCGGCAATGCCCTGCGAGAGCGCCCAGAGCTTGCCCGTCCAGCCCGCCGGCAGCGGCGCGCCGGAGAGGATCGTCAGCCGTGCATCGCTCAGCGTGCGTGCGGCCTCGGCAGTACCGTCGGTGCTGTTGTCGTCCACCAGCATGACGCAAAATTCGCCGGAATAATCCTGCTGGAGCAGACTCCCGATCGAACGCGCGATCACGTCGGCCTCGTTGCGCGCGGGAATGATGGCCGTAACGCTTGGCCATTGCTTGGGCGCGGGCGGCATGCCCCGATCGGTGACACGCGCGCACCAGAACTCGCCGTGGGCGAAGATCAGCCCCAGCCAGATCAGCAGGGTCAGGCCGCCGAGCAACGCGCCCATCATCGGATCATCCCCGCTTCGCGGAACCAGCCGATCGCGTCCGAAAGCGCCGCCTGATAGGGCCGGGCGCGGTAGCCCAGCTCGCGCTCGGCCTTGGCGGAGCTGAAGAACATATGATGCTTGGCCATACGCAGGCTGTCGAGCGTCAGGAAAGGATCCTTGCCGGTGAGCCTCGCAAGCTGCTCGTTCGCCCAGGCCATTGGGAACAACGGCGCCCGCGGAATGCGGATCGTCGGCGGCTTGCGCCCGACCAGCCCGGCGATGGCGCGCAGCATCCCGGCCAGGGTCTCGTCCTGCCCCCCCAAAATATAGCGCTCGCCGATCCGGCCGCGTTCCAGCGCTGCGACATGCCCTTCCGCCACATCGTCGACATGGACGAGGTTAAGCCCGCTATCAACAAAAGCGGGCATGCGGCCATTGGCGGCTTCGACGATGATCCGTCCGGTCGGGGTGGGGCGGGTGTCGCGCGGGCCGATCGGCGTCGAGGGATTGACGATCACCGCCGGCAATCCGCGCTCCGCCGCCAGCCGTTCGACCAGCCGCTCGGCGATCACCTTGCTGCGCTTATAGGCGCCGACCGCCTGTTCGGGCGTGGCCGGGTCATTCTCGTCGGCGGGACGATCGGCTTTGGGAAGCAGGGTCGCCACGCTGCTGGTATAGACGACACGCTCCACCCCGGCGGCCAACGCCGCCTCCATCACGATGCGGGTGCCCTCGCGGTTGTTGCGCACGATTTCCTCGGGATCGGGCGCCCACAGCCGGTAATCGGCGGCGACGTGGAAGACGTAACGCGCGCCTTCGATCGCGCGGCGGACGCTGGCTTCGTCGCGGATATCGCCTTCCGCGATCGTGCCTGGAAAGTCCTTGAGGTTCCTGCGGTCGCTGCTCGGGCGGACCAGCGCGACCGGATGATGGCCGCGCTGCGCCAACGCGCGCGCCACCGCCGAGCCAACGAAGCCCGACGCCCCCGTCAGAAACACTTTGTCCCCGCTGCCGTTCAGTTTATCCACCGCCACGCGCGCGCTTTAGGGCATCTTGCCCGGCTGAAAAACGGGGTGGATGAAATTTCCGTCGCTATCATCGGAAAGCTGCTGATCCTCGCCTCCTTTGCCGGCTCGGCATTGCTCGCCTGGGCGGTCGTGCTGATGGGACGTGTTGGCCGTCGCGACTCCGCAACCGCCGCTCCGGTGTCGGTGAGCCTGCTCAAGCCGCTCCATGGCGCGGAACCGGGCCTCAAGGAAAATCTCGCCAGTTTCCTCCGGCAGTATTGGCGCGCCGAGGTGCAGATGGTCTGCGGCGTCAAGCGCGCGGGCGATCCGGCGGCTGCGATTGTCGCGGAGCTGCGCGCTGCACATCCGGAGCTGAGCATCGATCTCGCCACCGCCGCGCCGGATTTGGGCGCGAACGCGAAGATCTCCAACCTCGCCAATATCGCAAAGCTGGCACGGCACGATATCCTGATCCAGAGCGACAGCGATATCGCGGTCACGCCGGATTATCTGGCGCGGATCGTTGGCGCGCTCACCAGGCCAGGCGTCGGCGCCGTGACGTGTCTCTATCGCGGGCAAGGGGGGGATTCGCTCTGGTCGCGGCTGGTCGCGCTTGGGATTGATCTGCATTTCCTGCCCTCGGCGCTGATCGGGCTGGCGAGCGGATTGGGGCATCCCTGCATGGGATCGACGATCGCGCTGCGGCGCGGGACGCTGGCGCGAATCGGCGGCTTCGAAGCGTTTGCCGACGTGCTGGCCGACGATCATGCGATCGGTGCGGCGGTCCGCAAGCTCGGCCTCACCGTCGCGGTGCCCGATCTCCTGGTGACTCACCACTGTGCGGAGCGCAGCTTCGCCGAACTCTGGCGGCACGAGCAGCGCTGGAATGCGACGATCATCGGAATCGATCCGGGCGGTTACGCCGGCAGCGTCATCCTTCATCCCTTGCCCCTGGCGGTGATCGCCGGAACCGTCGCCGGTTTTTCGGTGCTGACGTGTAGCGCCGTCGCGCTCGCGATTGCGGCGCGCATCGGGCTGGCGCTTCGCCTCGGCCATCGATCGATAGCGACCTTGATGCTGGTTCCGCTTCGCGACCTCGTCTCATTTGCGCTATTCGTGACGAGCTGGTTTGCGCGCTCGGTGGATTGGCGCGGCGCACAACTTAGCTTAGAGAGCCGTGGCCGGGTGTCGGCAGAGGTGGAGAAGTCCCAATGATGCGTACGCTGTTCCTTCAGGCGCCTTCGTTCGATGGCTATGATGGGGGTGCCGGCGCGCGCTATCAGATGAAGCGCGAGGTGCGCAGCTTCTGGTATCCGACATGGCTGGCGCAGCCCGCCGCGATGGTCGAGGGATCGCGGCTGATCGATGCGCCCGCGCACGACCAGAGCTGGGAAGATATCGCGCATGAGGTGGACGGGAAGGAACTCGTCATCCTCCACACCTCCACGCCCAGCTTCAACCAGGATATCCGCACCGCCGCGCTCATCAAGGGCCGCAATCCCGATGCGCTGATCGGCTTCGTCGGCGCCAAGGTCGCGGTCGAGCCTGACAAGAGCCTCGCCGCCAGTCCGCACATCGATTTCGTCGCGCGCGAGGAATATGATTTCACCATCCTCGAAATCGCTCAAGGCAAGCCGCTGGCGGACGTGGACGGCATCACCTGGCGCTCGCCCGACGGCTCCTTCATCCGCAACAAGGATCGCGCGATCATCGAGGATATGGACGTGCTGCCGATGGTCTCGCCCGTCTATAAGCGCGATCTCACCATCGAGAAATATTTCGGCGGCTATCTGCGCCATCCCTATGTGAGCTTCTACACCGGGCGCGGCTGCAAGAGCCGCTGCACCTTCTGCCTGTGGCCGCAGACGATCAGCGGCCATAATTACCGGTTCCGCTCGATCCCGAAGGTGATCGAGGAGGTGCAATATATCCTGAAGGAAATTCCCCAGACCAAGGAGATCTTCTTCGACGACGATACGCTGACCGACAATCATGCGCGCGTTGAGGATCTGGCACGCGCGCTGGGCGGGCTCGGCTTCGGCAAGCCGGGCTTCAAGGTTTCGTGGAGCTGCAACGCCAAGGCCAATGTGCCGCGCAAGACGCTCGAAGTGCTGAAGGCGAACGGGCTGCGGCTGCTGCTGGTGGGCTATGAGAGCGGTAACCAGAAGATTCTGCACAACATCAAGAAAGGCCTGCGCGTCGATGTCGCGCGGCAGTTCACCAAGGATTGCCACGAGCTTGGGATCGTCATCCACGGCACCTTCATTCTCGGCCTGCCCGGCGAAACGCTCGAGACGATCGAGGAGACGATCAACTACGCCAAGGAGATCAATCCGCACACCATCCAGGTCTCGCTCGCTGCGCCCTATCCCGGCACTTTCCTCTACAAGCAGGCGACCGAGAATGGCTGGTTCGACGGCACCGATCACCTGCTGACCGACGGCGGCACCCAGATCGCGCAGCTCAGCTATCCGCATCTTCCGGCTGAGGTGATCTTCGACAAGGTCGAGGAATTCTACAAGCGCTTCTATTTCCGCCCCGGCAAGATTGCCTCGATCGTCGGCGAGATGCTGCGTGACTTCGACATGATGAAGCGCCGCCTGCGCGAAGGCGTCGAGTTTTTCGATTTCCTCCGCCGCCGCAAGGAAGCCGTTGCGTGATCCATAAATCCTCCCCCGGAGGGGGAGGGGGACCGCCGCAGGCGGTGGAGGGGTAGATGCTCCACGGCCCGAAATCGACGCAACGAAAGGCCAAAACCCTCCGGGACAATCTGAGCCTGCCGGAGGTGCTGCTCTGGCAGGCGCTTCGCACGCGGCCCGGTGGTCTCAAATTCCGGCGCCAGCGCCCGGCGGGACGTTATGTGCTGGACTTCTTTTGTGCGAACTTGCGGTTGGCAGTTGAGATCGACGGTGAGGCACACGACCGTACGGATCGACCCAATCATGACCAGGGTCGGGATGTTTGGCTGGGGGCGCGTGGTGTCCGGGTTCTTCGTATTGCCGCGACTGACGTACTCACCAATCTCGAAGGCGGAACTCAGCATATCCTTGCGGTCGCTACTTCGACGGGCAGAATACCCCTCCACCATGCTATGCCCACGGCTCGCTTTGCGAGCCGGCTCCGCTGCTGCGATGTGCCCCCGGCACACCGCTGCTCGCAGCTACGCCCCCCTCCCCTTGCAGGGGAGGATTAATGAAGTGGCTCATCGTCACGGCGGATGATTTCGGAGCGTCGGTGGCTGTCAACGAGGCGGTCGAGCAGGCGCATCGGCGGGGGATTTTGACCTGTGCGAGCCTGATGGTCGCAGGCGAGGCAGCGGCCGATGCCGTCGCGCGCGCCAGGGCCATGCCGACGTTGGGGGTGGGGCTGCATCTGGTGCTGGTCGATGGGCGGCCGGTGCTTCCCATCGTTGCAGTCCCCGATCTGGTTGATCAAGACGGCCGGTTTAGGAATAACATGGTTCAGGCGGGTATTGATTTCCTGCGCCCTAGGGTGCGCCGCCAGCTCGAAGCCGAGATCGCAGCGCAGTTCGCTGCCTTCGCTGCGACCGGGCTGCCGCTCGATCATGTCAACGCACACAAACATTTCCACCTGCACCCTACCGTCGCCTCGCTCGTGCTCGAAATCGGCCGGCGCCATGGCATGCGCGCGGTGCGAGCGCCGATCGAGCCGCGCGCGACGCTTCGGCAGATCGAGGTGGTTCGCGGCTTTGATATCGCGCTGCCCTGGGCGAAGCTCGTCAGGCGGCGCTTGCGGCGGGCGGGGTTGGCTGTTCCGGACCAAGTCTTCGGGCTCGCCTGGTCGGGCGCGCTGAACAAGCACAGGCTATGCGGATTGCTGGCCCATCTGCCCGAGGGCCTGACCGAAATCTATGCGCACCCCGCCACCGGGCCTTACCCAGGGTCGGCGCCGGGCTATGATTATGCCGGCGAGCTCGATGCGCTCACCGATCCGCTTGCGCGCCAACTCATAACGCGCGAGAGGGTCGCGCTTGGACGTTTCGCTGATTTTACCGAGGCACGGCCGGCATGAATCAAGTCAGCCCCTGGCACAATTTCAACAAGCCTGACGCGCTACCCAAAGGGCCGATCCGGCCCGGGAGCGCTGAACATCTTGTGTTGCTGAGCCGCACGCTGCTCGACACTCACGATCCCTATAAGCCGGCACTCATCGAGTGGCCGCGTCTTGAGGAAGAAACGCGCAAGAAGATCGTCAGCCTGCCGATCTGGGACATTGCGGTCGCCACGGAGGGCAGGGCGGGGATGAACGTCAAGACCTTCGGCCAAGGCGTCGCCGATCCGCTGCTCAAGGCAGCGGTGGAGATGAATGCCTTCGAGGAATCGCGCCACAAGATCGTGCTCGCCGACATGGTCAGGGCTTATGGCATCGAGCTTGCGCCCGAGCCGGAATATAAACGCCCGAGGGATCCCGAATTCGCCTTCATGCGCACCGGCTATTCGGAATGCATCGACAGCTTCTTCGGCTTCGGCCTGTTCAAGATCGCTAAGGATTCGGGCTTTTTTCCCCCCGAGCTGGTCGACACATTCGAGCCGGTGATGCGCGAGGAGGGGCGGCACATCCTGTTCTTCGTCAACTGGGTGGCATGGTGGCGGCGCAACATGCCCTGGTGGCGGCGGCCCTTGTTCGAGACCAAGGTGCTGCTGGTGTGGCTGGCCTTGATCTGGGAGCGGATCGACATGGCCAAGGGGATGGGCGAAAACACGAAGGCGCAGGAGAATAATTTCACGCTCAACGGCTCCAAGGAGCTGGGCGTGGAGATCAGTTTTCCCGAGCTCGCCCGCATTTGCCTTGCCGAGAATGACCGGCGGCTGGCGCCCTATGACAAGCGTCTGATCCGCCCGCGCTTCGTGCCGGCCATGATGCGGCTGGCGCTGCGCCTCACCGGCGGCAAAGCCGGAGCATCGCGCTGAAAAACCTCGCGCGCTTCGGCCTGCTGGTCGCGACCCTGCTCGGTTTCGCGGCGGCGATCTGGGCGGTTCGTTCCGCGGGGGTCGACAACATCTTGGCGGTCGGTTCGCGGCTCGGGGTGGTCGGCTTCCTGCTTTACTTCACATATTCGCTCGGCGTGTTCGTGCTGCTGGGCTGCGCCTGGCTGGTGGCGGCGGGGGAGCCGGCCCAACGGCTCGGCCTGTTCACGCGCGCGCGGCTGCTGCGGGAGGCGGCGGCGGACCTGCTGCCCTTCTCGCAGATCGGGGGGATCACGCTCAGCGTCTGGCTGCTCGGCAGCCACATTGCGCGGCCCAGAATCTATTCCTCGTTCGTGATCGACATGCTGACCGAAATCGCGAGCCAGCTTGCCTTTACGATGTTCGGCATCGGCCTGCTGCTCTCGATCCCCATCGCGGGCGGCAATGAACATGCGCGATCGCTCGTCAGCATCGGCGCATGCGTCATCACGGCCTTGGTGCTGCTGATCCTGCTCGCGCGGCGCTGGGGCCTGGTGCTGGCCGAGAAGATGGCGCACCGCTTCATGCCGGCTTCGGTCCAGGCGGTGGCGGCGGTAGGCGGCGAACTGCGGCGCGCCTCCGCGCCGGGCCGGATCGCGCTCGTTTTCCTGCTCAACCTCCTTGCCTGGATCGCGAGCGGTATCGGCGCATGGATCGCGCTTCGGCTGATGCAGATCGATTTTCCGCTGTGGGAGACGCTGTCGCTTGAAAGCGCCATATTTGCGTTGCGCAGCGTAGCTTTTGCCGTGCCGGGCGGGATCGGCGTACAGGAGGCGGGCTATGCCCTGCTCGGCCCCGCCATCGGCTTGCCGGCGGAAGCGGCGCTCGCGCTGGCGCTCGCCAAGCGGGCGCGCGATCTCGCGGTGGCCGCGCCGACGCTGCTGATCTGGCAGCTTTCGGAGGCGCGCAAGCTGGTGATCTCGATGCGCGCCCGGAAATTGGCGAGAACCCAAATCCCCGATTGATCCAGCATGGACGACGAATGCAACCTTGCGGGCATCATCTCGTTCTGACGGCGCTCTGAATAAAGGAACAGGCTTGATGACCGCGCCGCTGCTGACCCCTGCCGATTTCGAATTCCCGGCCATCATGCTGACTGGGGCTGTCGACTACAGCATGTACCAATGGTTCCGGCAGTGCCTCGCCAATGCGCCCCAGCAAGGGCTGGTGGTGGTGGAGCTCTCCACCCTCGGCGGCGATCCCGAAGTGGCGCGCATGATGGGCGAAGATATCCGTTTTCACAGCGACATCCACCCGGAGCGGCGGATCGTCTTTCGCGGAAAGACCGCGATCTATTCGGCCGGCGCGACCTTCATGAGCTTCTTCGCACGCGAGAATCGCTATCTGGCGCGCGGCACGCGCATCATGATCCATGAGCGGCTGCTGACGAAGACCATCAACCTCGAAGGACCGCTCACCACCTGCATCGCTTCGTTGAAGGCGGTGATCAACGAGATCGAGGCATCGATCGCGATCCAGAATGAAGGCTTCGCGAACCTTGCCGTGGGATCAAGCCTTGCCGCCGACGACATCATCAGGCGTGCTACCGAGAATTGGTATCTGGAGGCCAATGAAGCGCTCGAACTGGGGCTGATCGAAGCCGTCATATGAGGCCTGCTCTCTGCCGGCCGGAACGTGATGAGGCCTCAGGCGGATTCGCGCACGGTCTCCATCGCGACGAAGGTCGACGTGCTCGCCACGTGCGGCAGGCTTGAGATCTTCTCCCCGAGCACCATCCGATATTTGCGGATGTCCGATGTGCGGACCTTGAGCAGATAATCGAAGCTGCTGGCGATCATATGGCATTCCTCAACTTCGGGGATCTGCCGCACGGCGGTATTAAATTCCTTCAGTGCCGCCTCGCGCGTGTCGGAAAGCTTCACCTCGGCGAAGGCGACATGATCGAGCCCCAGCTTCGCGGGATCGATGATCGCGCGAAACCCCAGGATGACGCCGCTTTCGGCGAGCCGTTTCACCCGCTGCTGGCAAGGCGTCTTGGACAGGCCGACCTGCTGGGCGAGGTCGGTGAAGGTGATCCGCCCATCCTTGCGCAGCACGGCGAGGATCTTCCGGTCGAATTCATCCAAATCGACTGGAGATGAGGAAATATTCATGACTTTGATCTAGTATGATAGGGAAAATAGGTCAAAAGGTTTGATTACTGACGGTAGATCAGGCACATCGTCCAAGCTCTATCTGATATGATAGCGTCATGATCAGCCCTGCCCCATTTGCTGCTTTCGCGCCGCCTATCCGCGAACAATCTCCACTCCGCCGCACCATCACCCAGGCTTATCGACGGCCCGAACCGGATTGCGTCGCCGCGCTGATCGGGCCAGCGACATTGCCGGCGCAGATCGTCGCGGCGGCGGGGCTGACGGCGCGGAAGCTAGTCGGGAAGTTGAGAGCGCAACGGCGCGGCTCGGCTGTCGAAGCGCTGGTGCAGGAATATGCGTTGTCGAGCCAGGAAGGGGTGGCGCTGATGTGCCTGGCCGAGGCGCTGTTGCGTATCCCCGATGCGGCCACGCGCGATGCGCTCATCCGCGACAAGATTGCGGACGGCGACTGGAGCGCGCATCTGGGCAGCGATCGCTCGCTGTTCGTCAACGCCGCGACCTGGGGGCTGGTCGTGACCGGTCGGCTCGTGGACAGCGCCGACGATCGCGGGCTGGGCGGCGCGCTCACGCGGCTGATCGCCCGTGCCGGCGAGCCGGTGATCCGGCGCGGGGTCGATCTTGCGATGCGTTTGTTGGGTGAGCAGTTCGTCACCGGCCAGACCATCAGCGAGGCATTGAAGCGATCGCGCGGCATGGAGGCCAAGGGCTTTCGCTACAGCTATGACATGCTGGGCGAAGCCGCGGCCACTGCCGCCGATGCGGCGCGTTATTATGCAAGCTATGAAACCGCCGTTCACGCCATTGGGCGGGCGGCGGCCAAGCGCGGCCCCTATGCTGGCCCTGGCATCTCGATCAAGCTCTCGGCGCTTCATCCGCGCTATTCCCGCGCGCAGGCCGATCGGGTGACAGCCGAACTGCTGCCGCGCGTGAAGGCGCTGGCGCAACTCTCCAAAGCCTACGACATCGGCTTCAACATCGACGCCGAAGAGGCCGATCGTCTGGAGCTGTCGCTGGATCTGCTGGAAAGCCTGGCGATCGATCCGGATCTGGCGGGCTGGGATGGGCTCGGCTTCGTGGTTCAAGCCTATGGCAAGCGCTGCCCGTTCGTGATCGACTGGATCGTCGATCTCGCCCGGCGCACGGGCCGGCGGATCATGGTCCGCCTCGTCAAAGGCGCTTATTGGGATGCCGAGATCAAGCGGGCGCAGGTCGATGGCCTTGCGGATTTTCCAGTCTATACGCGTAAGCTCTGCACCGATGTCGCCTATATCGCCTGCGCCAGGAAATTGCTGGCGGCGCGTGATGCGGTATTTCCCCAGTTCGCCACCCACAACGCGCACACGCTCGCGACCGTCTATCATATGGCCGGTCCCGGATTTACGGTGGGCGATTATGAATTTCAGTGCCTGCATGGCATGGGCGAGGGGCTTTATGAGGAGGTGGTGGGGCCGGACAAGCTTAATCGACCCTGCCGCATCTATGCTCCGGTCGGAACCCATGAGACGTTGCTCGCCTATCTTGTCCGGCGGCTGCTTGAGAATGGCGCCAACTCCTCCTTCGTCAATCGGATCGCCAATCCCGACGTGGAGATTGATGAGCTCGCCGCTGACCCGGTGGCGGCGGTGCGCGCGATGCCGGAGCCGGGGCGCAAGCATGACGCGATAGCGCTTCCCGGCGAACTTTATCCCGATCGCCGCAATTCGGCGGGGATCGACTTGTCCGACGAAATCGCGCTTGCTGATCTTGCGCGGGCGCTGGCGCGGAGCGCGCGAACCGGCTGGGTGGCGGCCCCCTGGCTCGCAGGACCAGAGGTCGATCGCCCCGCCCAGCCGGTCGGCAATCCGGCCGATCACGAAGATATCGTCGGCACCGTGGTCTTTGCGTCCGAGCAGGAGGCCGCCACCGCCGCTCGCATTGCCGGTGAAGCAGCCGAAAACTGGGTGGCGGTCCCGGTCGATCAGCGTGCGGCAATGCTTGAGCGGGCGGCCGACGCGATGCAGGCGCGGATGGGCATCCTGATCGGGCTGGCGGTGCGGGAAGCCGGCAAGTCGATTCCCAATGGCATTGCGGAGGTGCGCGAGGCGATCGACTTCCTCCGCTATTATGCGATGCAGGCGCGCAACGGCGTGCGCCAGGCCAGGCCGCTCGGCCCGGTGGTCTGCATCAGCCCCTGGAATTTCCCGCTCGCCATCTTCACCGGGCAGGTCGCCGCGGCGCTCGCGGCCGGCAATCCGGTACTCGCCAAGCCCGCCGAAGAAACCCCGCTGATCGCGGCCGAGGCGGTGAGACTGCTCCATGAAGCCGGGGTGCCGCGCGAGGCGCTGCAATTTCTTCCCGGCGACGGCAAGATTGGCGCAGCACTTGTCGCCGCGCCCGAGACGGCGGGCGTGATGTTCACTGGCTCGACGGAGGTCGCAAGGGGCATTCAGCAGCAGCTTGCAGTGCGGCTCTCGCCCGCCGGCAAGCCAATCCCGCTGATCGCGGAAACCGGCGGCCAGAATGCGATGATCGTCGATTCGTCGGCCCTGGCCGAGCAAGTGGTGGCCGATGTCATCGCATCGGCGTTCGATAGTGCCGGCCAGCGTTGCTCGGCGCTGCGCATCCTCTGTCTTCAGGAAGAGATCGCCGATCGCACGCTTACTATGCTCAAGGGTGCACTTAACGAGTTACGGATCGGCCGCACCGACAGGCTGGCCGTGGATATCGGGCCGGTCATCACCGCGGAGGCGCAAGCACATCTTGAGAAGCATGTTGAGGCCATGCGGAAGCGCGGGCGGAAGGTTGAGCAGAAGGCGCTGGCGCCGGACACTGCCCGCGGCACCTTCGTGCCTCCCACGATCATCGAGATTGAAAGCATCGCCGAACTGGAGCGCGAAGTGTTCGGGCCGGTCCTCCACGTCATCCGCTATCGCCGTGACGATCTCGATGCGCTGATCGAGGCGATCAATGCAACCGGCTATGGCCTGACCTTCGGGCTCCACACCCGGCTGGACGAGATGGTCCAGCATGTTACGGCACGGGTGAAGGCGGGCAATATCTACGTCAATCGCAACATCATCGGCGCGGTCGTCGGCGTTCAGCCATTTGGCGGACGCGGCCTTTCCGGCACCGGACCCAAGGCCGGCGGGCCGCATTATCTCCACCGGCTGGTGCAGCATGTGCCCGCCGCGCGATCATCCGGCGGGCAGATCGATCCAGCTTTGGCGGACCTCGCCGTCTGGCTGGCCGAACATGGCCATGCGGCGCAGGCGCATCTTGCAAGGCAGCTTGGTGATGCCTCGCCCGTGGGACGCTCGATCGAGCTGCCGGGACCGGTGGGCGAGCGCAACAGTTATGCGCTTCATCCGCGCGGCGTGATCCAGCTGAGACCGGCGAGCACCGACGGGCTGTTCCACCAGCTCGCAGCGGCACTCGCCACCGGCAATGACGTGATCGTGGAGGGCGAGCTGGCGGCGGGGCGGCTGCTCGCCAATCTGCCGCCGCGCGTGCGGGCGCGCATTCGCGCTGGCGGGCATGCGGTGTCCGCAGCGTTGGTTGAAGCTGGGCCTGAAGCGCTTGGTGTTATCTTGAAAGATCTGGCCGCGCGGCCGGGGCCGATCATTCCCGTCCAGGCCGCAGCGTCGGCGCACATGCGCACGGCCGGCGCCTATTGTCTCGATTGGCTGGTCGAAGAGGTATCGACATCGGTCAACACCACGGCCGCTGGCGGCAATGCCAGCCTGATGACGCTCGCCTGAGCGCCGGTCGTGTCGTTAATCTGAACCGTTTGTTTCGAGCGGAGGTGCGAGCCTGCCGAGAACCGAAGTCGAGAAAGCCCCATCCGGCCCAAGTTCTCGATACGCCTTCTCGACGCGCTCGAACGCTACTCGAACCAAACGGATTGGGATTTCATGTTTGTCGTTGGGGCCGCCTCAGATGCTGAGCATGCTGTCGTGCCGCGCAAGGATGCGGAGCTGCAACCCGCACTGCTTCGCACGATCGAGCGCCAGACTGGTCGGCGCCGAGATGGCAACCAGCAACGGACAATTGGCGAGGGCGGCCTTCTCGACAAGCTCGTAGGAACAGCGCGAGGAAAGCAGGGCGAAGCCGCCGTCCCAATCCAGGCCCTGGCGAAGCATCGCGCCGATCAGCTTGTCGAAGGCATTGTGCCGCCCGACATCCTCGCGCACCAGCCTGATCGCGCCGTCGGCAGCGCAGAGCGCGGCGGCATGCACCGCGCCCGTGCGCGCGCCAAGCGGCTGCTGCTCGCCTAGTGCCGCGAGAGCGGCGAAGACGGCATGGTCATCGGCATCGCTGCGCGCGCTGACCGGCGGCAATGGCCGTAGCGCTTGCTCGAGATTTTCTATTCCGCAAAGCCCACAGGACGATTCCGAAACGCGGTGACGTATGCGTTGCGCTGCGCGCTCCGCCATGGCTGGCGCGAGCCAGATCCGCAGGATCGTTCCGGCATCGCTGTCGTGTGTCTCGACCGAAACAACATCCTCCGGCGCATCGATGAGGCGTTCGGATTGCGCGAAGCCGAATGCGAGATCCTCCCGATCGGCCGGCGAGCCCATCAGCACGGCATAGCCGATGCCGTTGATCTCGATGGCGACGGGGGCCTCGATCGCGATGTTTCGATCGATCGCCGTCCGGCTGCCGTCAGCACCGATCCGGAGGAGCCGATGCTCGACCGCGCTGTTGTTCATCCCGCGTCGGAACGGCCGGCGCCGTCGACGCTCGAGAATTTGGTCGCGCGCGTCTGCGGCGGCGGCGCGCCTTCTTCCCTGAGCTGCCGGAGCGCGCCCAACGCGGTCGGCGACAAGCCTTCGCCGCCCTGTTCCACATGCCGGAAGATCATCGCCTTCATATGCGGATCCCAAAATTTGGCGATATGATCGGCCACGGCTGCCTCGTTCGCGCCGTCCGCGACCGGAGACAGGTTACGCGCGATCTGGTTGGCCATGTAGATGAGCTTGTCGAGGCTGTTCACTCGGCCGCCTCGGCATGCACGATCCGCCGCGAACGCTCCGAAAGCGCCTCATAATCTTCCTGCCAGTCGGTCGGCCCATTGGATGGAGACACCTGCACGGCCGTCACTTTATATTCGGGGCAGTTGGTCGCCCAGTCCGAATATTCGCTCGTCACCACATTGGCCTGCGTCGCCGGGTGGTGGAAGGTCGTGTAGACCACGCCCGGCGCGACCCGATCGGTGACGAGCACGCGCAGCGTCGTTTCGCCCGAACGGCTCGCGAGCCTCGTCCAGTCGCCGTCCTTGAGCCCGCGATCCTCCGCGTCGACCGGATGCATTTCGAGCCGGTCCTCGGGATGCCAGGCGGTATTGGCGGTGCGCCGCGTCTGCGCGCCGACATTATAATGGCTGAGGATGCGGCCGGTGGTCAGCAGCAGCGGGTAGCGCGGGCCGGTTTTCTCGTCGGTCGGAACATAATCGGTGACGACGAACTTGCCCTTGCCGCGTGCGAAGCCGCCAATATGCATCACCGGCGTGCCTTCGGGCGCCTTGTCATTTGCGGGCCATTGCATCGATCCGAGCGCTTCGATCCTGGCGAAACTGACGCCGGCAAAGCTCGGCGTCAGCCGCGCGATCTCGTCCATGATCTCGGAGGCATGGGTGTAATGCCAGCTTAGGCCGAGCGCGTTCGCCAGCGCCTGCGTCACCTCCCAATCCTCCAGGCCGTTGAGCGGCGACATCACCCGCCGCACGAGCTGGATGCGCCGTTCGGCGTTGGTGAAGGTGCCGGTCTTCTCGAGGAAGGTCGAGCCGGGCAGGAAGATGTGCGCGTAGTTGGCGGTCTCGTTGAGGAAGAGATCGTGGACGATCACGCACTCCATCGCCGCGAGCCCGGCGGCGACATGCTGGGTGTTGGGATCGGATTGAAGAATATCCTCGCCCTGGATGTAGATCGCCTTGAAAACGCCATCGACGGCGGCGTCGAGCATGTTGGGAATGCGCAAGCCAGGCTCGGGATCGAGCGCGACGCCCCAATCGCGCTCGAACAGCGTGCGGGTTTCGGAATCGGAGATATGGCGATAGCCGGAAAGCTCGTGCGGGAAGCTGCCCATGTCGCACGCGCCCTGCACATTGTTCTGCCCGCGCAACGGGTTCACGCCGACGCCCTCGCGGCCGATATTGCCCGTCGCCATCGCCAGATTGGCGATCGCCATCACGGTCGAGCTGCCCTGGCTATGCTCGGTGACGCCGAGGCCATAATAGATCGCGCCATTGCCACCAGTGGCATAGAGCCGGGCCGCGGCGCGCAGATCGGCGGCGGGCACATTGGTCAGCGCTTCGGTCGCCTCCGGCGAGCGCTTCGGATCCGAGACGAAAGCGGCCCAGTCCGAATATTCATCCCAGTCGCAGCGCTCGCGGATGAAGGCTTCGTTGGCGAGCCCTTCGGTGACGATGACATGCGCCATCGCGGTCAGCACCGCGACATTGGTGCCGGGCCGGAGCGGCAGATGATGGGCGGCCTCGATATGCGGGGTGCGGACGAGATCGATCCGGCGCGGATCGACCACGATCAGCTTCGCGCCCTGACGCAGCCGCTGCTTCATGCGGCTGGCGAAGACGGGATGCCCGTCGGTCGGGTTGGCGCCGATGATCAGGATCACATCGGCCTTGGCGACGCTGTCGAAATCCTGTGTGCCGGCCGAAGTTCCGAAAGTGGTTTTCAGCCCATAGCCGGTCGGGGAGTGGCAGACGCGCGCGCAGGTATCGACATTATTATTGCCGAAGCCGGCGCGGACCAGCTTCTGGACCAGGAAGGTCTCCTCGTTGGTGCAGCGTGACGAGGTGATGCCGCCGAGCGACCTCTGCCCATATTTGGCCTGGATGCGCTTGAGCTCGGAGGCGGCATAGGCCAGCGCCTCGTCCCACTCGACCTCGCGCCAGGGCTGATCGATGCTGGCGCGGATCATCGGCTTCAGGATGCGATCCTTATGCTGGGCATAGCCCCAGGCGAAGCGGCCCTTGACGCAGCTATGGCCGTGATTGGCCTTGCCGTCCTTCCACGGGACCATCCGTACGAGTTGCTCGCCGCGCATCTCGGCGCGGAAAGTGCAGCCGACGCCGCAATAGGCGCAGGTGGTGATCACCGCGCGATCGGGCGTGCCGATTTCGGCGACTGCCTTTTCCTGAAGCGTCGCGGTCGGGCAGGCCTGCACGCACGCGCCGCAGGAGACGCATTCGGAGGAGAGGAAATCGTCCCGTTCGGTTCCGGCCGAAACCTTGGAGGCGAAGCCGCTGCCTTCGATCGTCAGCGCGAAGGTGCCCTGCACCTCGTCGCACGCCCGCACGCAGCGCGAGCAGACGATGCATTTGGTGGGATCGAAATCGAAATAGGGGTTGGAGCCGTCCTTGGCCTGAACCAGATGGTTCTCGCCCTCATAGCCGTAGCGCACTTCGCGCAGGCCGACCGCGCCCGCCTGCTCCTGCAGCTCGCAATCGCCATTGGCCGAGCAGGTCAGGCAATCGAGCGGGTGATCGGAGATGTAGAGTTCCATCACGCCCCGGCGCAGCTTGGCCAGCCGCTCGCTCTGGGTGTGGACGATCATGCCCTCCGCGACGGGGGTCGTGCAGCTCGCCGGCGTCCCGCGCACGCCATCGACTTCGACGAGGCAGAGCCGGCAGGAGCCGAATTGCTTGAGGCTGTCGGTGGCGCAAAGCTTCGGGATCGCGGTGCCGATCTCGGCGGCGGCGCGCATCACCGTCGTGCCGGCGGGGACGGTCACCTGCTGGCCGTCGATCGTCAGCCGCACCGGGGCGCCGTCGGCCTCGGGCGTGCCGAAATCGGATTGCTTGACGTAGGTCATGCGAACATCCTTGTCTCAAAGACGATCCGGGTACCGGATGGTTTCATTCCGCCGCCTCGGGCAAGGCGGCGACGCCAAAATCCTCGGGGAAATGACGGATCGCGCTCATCACCGGATAGGGCGTGAAGCCACCGAGCGCGCAGAGCGATCCGAACTGCATCGTCTCGCACAGATCCTCGATCAGCTTGAGCTCGGCCTGCGGATCGCGCGTGGCGCGCGTGACGTTGCGCATCTGGGGGATCGCCTCGACGCGATCGGCGGTCTTGCGGCCTCCCGCGCGAAGCCGGTCGAGCGTTTCGACGCCGCGCGTCGAGCCGATCCGGCACGGCGTGCATTTGCCGCAGCTTTCATGCGCGCAGAATTCCATCGCGAAGCGCGCCTGCGCCCACATGTCGACCGTATCGTCGAACACGACGATGCCGCCATGCCCGATCAGCCCGTCGCGCGCGGCGAAGGCCTCATAATCGAATGGCGTATCGAACAAGGCGGGCGGGAAATAGGCGCCGAGCGGCCCGCCGACCTGGACGGCGCGCACCGGGCGGCCGCTGGCGGTGCCGCCCCCGATCGCCTCGACCAGTTCACCGAGCGTGACGCCGAATGCGGTTTCGAACAGCCCGCCATGCTTCACATTGCCGGCGATCTGGATCGGCATGGTGCCGCGCGAACGGCCCATGCCATAATCGGCATAGGCCTGCCCGCCATGCTCCATGATCCAGGGAATGGCGGCCAGCGTCAGCACATTGTTGACCACGGTCGGCTGGCCGAACAAGCCTTCGAGGGCGGGAAGCGGCGGCTTGGCGCGCACCTCGCCGCGCTTGCCCTCAAGGCTATTGAGCAGCGAGGTCTCCTCGCCGCAGACATAGGCGCCCGCGCCGACGCGCACCTCGATCTCGAACGGCGCCAGGATCGGCCGGCAGCGCGTGATCGCCGCATTCAGCTTGGCGATCGCGTGCGGATATTCGGAGCGGACGTAGACATAGCCCTTGCCGGCACCGACGGCATGCGCCGCGATCGCCATGCCTTCCAGCAGGCAATAAGGATCGCCCTCCATCAGCATCCGATCGGCGAAGGTGCCGCTGTCGCCCTCGTCCGCATTGCAGACGATATATTTGACCGGCGAGACTGCGCTGGCGACCGTCTGCCATTTGATGCCCGCCGGAAACCCTGCCCCGCCGCGACCGCGCAGGCCCGATGCCTTCACTTGGTCGAGCACCGCCTGCGGCGCCAGCACGCGCGCGCGCTCCAGGCCTTTCCAGCCGCCGGTCGCTTCATAGTCGGCGAGATCAAGCGGCCGGGTCTTGCCGGCGCGCGCGAAGGTGAGGCGCGTCTGCTGTTTGAGAAATGGATGATCGGCGATCGTGCCGATGCGGAGACGATCCGCTGACCCAGCGAGAATATCCGGAACATCGGCGGGCGTCACTGGCCCATAGCCGACGCCGTCAATCTCGACCAACGGCTCCAGCCAGTGCATCCCCCAGCTCGATACCCGGCGGATCTCGGCGTCCGGCGCGGCCTGTGCGAAGGCGGCGGCGATCCGGTCCGCTCCGCAGGCAATTGCAAGCGCATCGTCCGAAATATTGATGACGCGGATCATGCCGCCATCCCGGCAATCAGTTCGGAAACCCGCGCCGCATCCAGCCGCGCATGAACCTCCTCGCCGATCATCGCATTGGGGCCGACGCTGCACAGGCCGAGGCAATAGACCGGCTCGATCGTCACACGGCCCGCGGCCATGCCTTCGGCTTCGGCAGCCAGCTTTTCGCTTCCGCGCGACTGGCAGGCTTCCGCGCGGCAGAGGCGGAGCACTGGTTTGTCGGCAGGCGTGTCCCGGAAATCATGATAGAAGCTGGCGACGCCATGCACCTCCGCGCGCGACAGGTTGAGCGCATGGGCGACCTGCCGCTTGGCCGCATCGTCGATGTGGCCGAACGCCGCCTGGATATCGTGCAACACTGGCAGCAACGCGCCTTCCCGGCCGCTATGGCGGTCGAGAATTGCAGCGATCTCGGTTTCCCGTGTGTCCATCAGTGGAGCCTCGGCTTCGTAATCGAGAAAGTCAAATAGGATCGGCTATTCCGTGATAGGAATCGCCTATCGTAACTTGCCGTGCTGCCATTTCCGCGACGCGCGCGAGCGGCGAAATCGGATCGCGGCTGAGGATCACGAGGCCGATCTGGTTGGATGGCGGCGGATCGCTGAACGGCAGGAGCAGGATATCCGGATGAGCGTCGATCAACCGGCGGTGGCTATCGGTCACGATCGCATTCAGGCCGCCATCCATCACCATCGCGAGCAGCGCCACATAGCTGTCGGCCGTCGCCACAGCTTCAACTGCGAGGCCGCGTTCGGCCAGCACTGCATCCAATATGCGGCGGTTCTGCATGCCCTGATGCAGCAGGCAAAGCCGCGAGGCGGCGGCGTCGGCCATCGCAACCGCTTCGCGCCTATCGAAGGCGCCCCCGCGTTGCGTCGCGAACAGGAAATTCTCGGCGTGAAGCGGCACGCTGCGGACCTGCGCGAGCGGCTCGCTCGACAAATAGGTGATGCCGGCGTCCAGGTCGCGCGCGATTAATGAACTCTCGATTTCGCGCGATGTCAGTGACCGGACTTCGATGTGCAGCGCGGGCTGAAGCTCAGTGATGGTGGTGACGAACTGGCCGACGCTTGGCATCGCCGCCGGGATTGCGCCGAGCCGCAATGTTCCGCGCAGCGGGCCCGCATCGCTGTTGATCGCTGCGCGCATCGCGGCATGATCGGCGATCATCTGCTGCGCGAAGGGGAGGATGGCATGGCCTTCGGCGGTGAGATCGAGGAAGCGCCGATCGCGCAGCACCAGCCGCGTCCCCAGCATGTCCTCGAGCGCGATGATGCCCGCCGACAGCGTCGGCTGCGCGACGTGGCATGCCTCCGCCGCGCGCGCGAAATGACGCTCACGCGCCAGGGCTGCAAAATATTCGAGATAGCGCAATTGCATGATCGAGGCTCTCGGCTGACCTTAGCGGTGCGGCGAGGCGAGGTCGAGGCTGGCTGGCCGCAGCGCTCGGCGCTCTGCTTTCAGCAATTTGTCGCAATTTGATGCTAATTAGGCATAGTGAGTTTCGTTTTGTTCGTCATGCCAGCGTAGGCTGGCATCCATGTCTCTCCAATAATTCAACGGCCTATCCAGTCGAGAGAGATATGGGCCCCAGCCTTCGCTGGGGCGACGGGCTGTAATGGACTGAGGATTCAGGATATCACGCCTGTGCCATCACGAAGCTGCGCTGCATGAATTCGCTCTCCGTCCGCCGCAGTATTCCCGAAGAGTTCGTCTTTTCCCGCTGGTTTGCCGCCGACGGGTGGATGTTGCGCCGGTTCGATTGGCCCCATCGCCAGGCAAAGGGCAGCTTGCTCTTCCTCGGCGGACGCGGCGACTTCGCCGAGAAATATCTCGAAGCCTTCCATCACTGGCATCATGCAGGCTGGGAGCTGACCGGCTTCGATTGGCGCGGGCAGGGCGGCTCCGGCCGTTTCCTGCCGGATCCGCTGATCTGTCATATCCCCGATTTCGATCTGCTGCTTGACGATCTTCACGCAATCGTTTGCGACTGGCGGCAAAACCACCCTCCCCCGCATATGATCGTCGCGCATTCGATGGGCGCTCATCTGGCGCTCAGGCTGTTGGCGGAGCGGCAGATCGCGCTTCACCGGCTGGTGCTGCTTTCGCCGATGCTCGGCATTTCGGTTCGCCGTCTGCCTCCGCCTGCGATCGCCTGGGCGGCGCGCGCCGCGGTCAGGGCTGGTTTCGGCGAGCGGCGAATATGGAATGGCGATCCCGCCGCCCAGCGCGGCCACATGACCTCATGCCAGGAGCGGCATCAAGACAAGCTGTGGTGGAAGGCGGAACGTCCTGAAATTGCCTCGGGCCCGGCAAGCTGGCGCTGGCTCGATGCGGCCTGCGCCTCGATCGGCAAATTGCCGGTGGCGCGGCTGGCCTCGATCCGCATTCCGGCTTTGCTGCTCGCGGCGCACCGCGATCCCGTCATCGAAATGCGTGCCATCCGGCGCGCCGCCGAACTCTTGCCCAATGGCCGGTATCAACTGCTGGACGGCGGCGGCCACGAACTGCTGCGCGAACGCGATGCGTTGCGGCTGCCCGTGCTTGACGCGATCGATGCCTTTCTGAGCAGCCGCTGCATGACTCAACAATGACATAATATTTACGAGCCGTGGGTTCCTGGCGCGCCCGATGTCGCAGAAGTGAAACAAATAACTGCGACAGCGGCCGCAACATCACGGGGCCTGTGGCAGCGACATGAGGGGAAACATCCTTTGCGTTCTTGTAGCGTAGAGCATTCTCGCGAAAATTCGGCCTATTCAATAAATTGAGGTGTGAAGTGGCCTCTTCGGCAGATATGAGCACATCGGGCGTGGCCAGGGCTTATGGCCGCTGGGCGCCGGTCTATGATCTCGTGTTCGGTCCCGTATTCCGGCAGGGGCGCTCCGCCGCCGTGCGCGCGGCCGAGCAGATCGGCGGGCGCATTCTTGAGGTCGGCGTCGGCACAGGCATCTCGCTTCCGCAATATGCCGCGTCCAACCAATTGATCGGCATCGATATTTCGGAGCCGATGCTCGAGAAAGCGCGCGAGCGCGTCGAGCGGCTCAAGCTTGGTCATGTCGAGGCGATCGCGGTCGGCGATGCCGAGGCGCTCGATTTTCCGGATGACTCCTTCGACGTGGTGGTCGCCCAATATGTGGTGACCGCGGTGCCGCGCCCGGAATGCGCGCTCGATGAATTTGCCCGCGTTTGCCGGCCCGGCGGAGAGATTGTGATCACCACCCGCGTCGGCGCGGAAGGAGGCTTGCGCGGCACCATCGAAAAGGCGCTCATGCCAATCACGAGCAAGCTCGGCTGGCGCACCGAATTTTCCTTCTCGCGCTATACGGAATGGGCCGCGACGCGCCCGGATATCCGCCTGATCGAGCACCGGCCGTTGCCGCCGCTCGGCCATTTCGCGCTGGTACGCTTCGCCAAGCTGAACATGGGGGACCACGGCCTGCAATGACGAGTTTTCGCGCGCACCTCGCCGAACAGCGCTGGGACGATCATCGCTATTATCACCACAGCCTTGTCAATCAGAGCCTGCATTTCGTCAGCGCCTGCACCTTCCTGGTGGCCTATGGACTGTTGCTGCACGATCCGGCGATCGCGAGCCTGCTTGCCTGGGGCGTGGCGATGACGAGCCGGCAGGCCGGGCATTTCTTCTTCGAGCCCAAGGATTATGACGAGATCAACCAAGCGACCCACGCCCATAAGGAAGATATCAAGATCGGCTATAATCTCTTCCGCAAATGGGTGCTGATGAGCTTATGGGCGCTCTGCCCGATCATGCTGCTGATCCAGCCGACTTTGTTCGGGACGCTTGAATCCCCTAATGGCGTTACGGGCTTTCTTCGTCATGTCGGGGTTGCTTGGCTTGGCCTTGGCGTGGGCGCGATCATCTTCCGCTCGGTCCAGCTCTTCATCCAGCGCGACGTGCAGACCGGGCTGGTATGGGCGACCAAGATCGTCACTGATCCGTTCAACGACTTCAGGCTTTACTGGAAAGCGCCGGTGCGCCTGATCAAGGATCGCAATGGCGAGGATTGCGTCGCCGGCTGATTTCTCCTGCTTAAGGCCTGTTCAAACGGCGGAAGCCGGCGCGGCGAGGAATGGCCATCGGACGGCCAGCGCTTCGCGCAACAGGCTGCGCCGGATCGCCTTGTCGGCCAGCCCGGCGGGCGCGTCCCACCAGCCATCCTGCCGCATCGTCTTTGCGGCCGCGACAAAGCGCTCGACGAACTGCGCAAACATGGCCTCGCTGAAATTCAACGGAAAGATCAGCCTGCCCGTGCCCACCCAGCTCAACGCCAGCCCATGCGCGCGCAAATAATATTGCAGCATCCAATTGTACCGGCCGGGCCGGGTGTAGAAGACGGTCCAGATCGTCTGCAGGTTCGCCACCTGCACAGGGATATCTTCCGCCATCAGCCGCGCATTCAGCGCCTCCGCGCGAGCGTTCCAGCGGGCATCGAGGTCATCATAATAGGCCCTCACCTCGGGCGTTTCGAGCCGGCGCAGAAACGCATCCATCGCGCCCATCACATAGGGGTGCGAGTTGAAGGTGCCGCGTGCGAAGCACACGTCGACGGGTCGGTCCTCGCGAAAGCGCTTCATGAGATCGGCCCGGCCGCACAGCACGCCGATCGGCAGCCCGCCGCCCAGCGTCTTGCCGTAAGTGATCATATCCGGCTGCACACCGAAATATTCGGCTGCTCCGCCGGGCGCGAGCCGGAAGCCGACAAACACTTCGTCAAAGATCAGGACGATCCCTGCTTTCGCGCAGGTCGCTGCAAGCCGTTTGAGCCAATCGCCATAGGCAGCTTTATCGAAGCCTGCGCGGCGGCTGCTGTCGATCAGCGCCGAATCCGCCGGCGCGCCCGCATTGGGGTGCAGCGCCTGCAACGGGTTGACCAGCACGCACGCGATGTCGCGCCGCTGCGCGAGCACCCTCAGCGTCTTCTCGCTCATATCGGCGAGCGTCAGCGTGCGGTCGGCCGGCACCGGATTGCCGATGCCAGGCTGCACATCGCCCCACCAGCCATGATAGGCACCACAGAAACGGACCACGCGCTGGCGCCTCGTATGATAGCGCGCAAGCCGTACCGCCTGCATGACGGCCTCGGTCCCCGACATATGGAACGAGACTTCGTCAAGACCCGAGATGGCGCACAATCTGCGGATATTGCTTGCCACCACCGGATGGTAGGCGCCGAGCACCGGGCCAAGCGCCTCCACCGTCGTTGCGCCGTCCGCGATGCATTGCTTGTAGAAATCGTAGCCCAACAGGTTCACGCCGTAGGAACCCGTCAGGTCAATGAAGCGATTGCCGTCAGGGTCGACAAGCTCGGCGCCATCGGACGCGCTGAGAAACACCCCCATGCCGAGATGCGCGCGCACCAGCGGGCTGAACTGGAACGGCACGCGATAGCTGCTGGTGAATTGCAGATCGGAAAGCCCCTTGCGCGCCTCACCGGTCAGCGCCAGCGTTTTCGGATAAAGCGCCTTGAACTGGGCCGCGAGGCGGAAAAAGCCTTCGCGCCGCCGCGCGGCGATCGCGTCGTCAACGCCGTCGGCGCGGAAGAAGCGGCTTTCGTCATAGCTGTAAAAGGGAATGAACTGGGCGACGCGCTTTCCCATCCGCGCGTGCCCGGCGAGCGACGGATGCTTGGCGCGCGAAAGCGCGAACCGCTTGCGCGCCTTGTCCCCGGCGACGAGCACGCCAGCCCCCGCGATGCCTGCAACTGCAATCGAAAAAGGATCGGCCATGCCGCCCCTCACCGCAAGCTCGTGACGCTTTGATGACAATCCGCCGACAGCTGATGAAGCTGCTGCTTCAGGAAGACATCAACTTCCTGCTGACCAACCGCATCCCGCGCCGGGCGGCGACGCGCTTCATGGGCTGGCTCAGCAAGATCGAGAACCCGGCGGTGCGGGCGGTTTCGATCGCCTCATGGCGCTTCTTCGCGGATGTGGACCTTTCGGATGCCGCAACGGCTAGCTTCCGCAGCCTGCACGATGCATTCATCCGCACGCTCAAACCAGGCGCGCGCGGGGCCGACACCGATCCCGCCATCATCGTCAGCCCCTGCGATGCGGTTATCGGGGCGCATGGACGGATCGATGATGACCGGCTCTATCAGATCAAGGGTTTTCCCTACCGGCTCGGCGATCTGATCGGCGAAGGCTCAGCCGTCGAGGCGGTGCGCAACGGATGCTTCGTCACGCTCCGGCTCACCGCGGGCATGTATCACCGCTTCCACGCGCCGCACGATCTCCGCGTCGAGGCAGTGACCTACAAATCGGGCGATTGCTGGAACGTCAATCCGATCGCCCTCAAGCGCGTCGAGCGCTTGTTCTGCAGGAATGAGCGCGCCCTGATCGAGGCGCGGCTTGCTGGTTCCGGCTTGTCGATCCTGCTGGTACCCGTCGCGGCTATCCTTGTGGCGGGGATCCGGCTGACCTTCCTCGATACCCCGGCGCTGCTGCGCGAAGGTGGCGAACGCCGGATTGACTGCTCAGCCACGCTCGCGAAGGGCGAGGAGATGGGCTGGTTCGAACATGGATCGACGATCATCGTCTTCGTGCCGCCGGGCGTGCATCTTCATCCCGATGTGGCGGAAGGCCGCACGATCCGCTGCGGCCAGCCCTTGTTTCTTATGTCGCAAACCTGAAGCCGATCCAGAGCATGCGCGGCGTGCCGAGGTCGATCGATCCGGCCTGGTTGCGTGTCACGACCTTCTCGTCGAACAGATTTTCCCCGCGCGCGACCAGCGTGATGCCCTTGCCGAGCGGCAGTTTGGCAAGCGCGTCGACAGTGAGCGCATCGCGCAGGGCGTCGGTCTGCAGGTCATCCTCATATTGCTTGCCGACATAGCTCACCGTCGCCGACAGCCCCGCGCCGGATCCGCCCTCCCACGCCAGCGTCGCGGTGGCATTGTGGCGCGGGCTCTGCGCGGGCCGCAGTCCATCGAATGCGAGTCCCGGCGCGTCGACCACGCTGTGGCTATAGGCATAGGAGGCGGCGAGCGAGAAGCTGCCGATCCGCGCGCTGCCGGTCAGCTCCACACCCTTGGCCACGATTGCGTTGACATTGTCCCGGCGGCGCAGGTTGGTACCGATCGTGACATTGGCGATCGCATCGTCGAGGCGGTTGTAAAAGGCGGTCGCGCTGAAATTCAGCGCTGGCAGGGGTTTGATATCGAAGCCTGCTTCCACGCCCTTGAGCTTCTCGGGCTTGAGTTGCGCATTTGCCTGGGTCGTGACCGGGAAGACCGAGAACGGCCGATAAAGCTCGTTGAGGGTCGGCAGCCGGAAGCCGGTATAGCCTGCCCCGCGCAAGGTGATCGCATCGGTCAGCTTGAACAACGCACCGGCCCGCCCTGAAAACTCCCAGTCACTGCGATTGGGGAAGCGGTTCAATGTCGTGACGCCGGCGGGTGTGGTCGACTGCAAGAAGCCGTCGCGGATCGACCAATGGTCGGCACGAACGCCGCCGGTTAGAATTAATCGCCCGATCGTCCAATCATCCTCGGCGAACAGGCCGGTGGTGGTCTCCTTGCCGCCGGCATGGCGATGGGCCGTGAGCAGACCGCTATTGCCGTTGAACGCATCCTCATTGGTGCGTCCGTCCGCGTCGCGAATATCTGCCCCGATCCGTAGCACATGATTGTCGCCAACGGGGGGACGCAGTTCGATCTTGCCGCCCAGGCCAGTCGAAGGGGTGCTGTACTGATTCAGTGTCTTTCGGAAGCTGGTCGAGCTGATCACGACGTTGGAGAAGTTGCGCGCCTGCACATAAGCGACAGCGTCGAAGGCCCAGGATCCGCGCGAAAGCAGGCGCACGCTGGCATCTTCCCCCTCGCTGCTGTTGTCTGCGCCACGGAAGCGCAGCGTGCGGTTGTCGCGGAACACAAGCATATGCGCCTGCAATTCGAGCGTATCGGAAATCGGCGTGGCCGCGCGTGCGGCGGTCGACCAGCTCTCGTAGCGCGCGGGCACCGTCGCCGAGACCCGCTGGCTCGCTGGCGTCGTCTGAAAGCCGTCACTGCGATCCCATCGCCCGGACAGCGAGACGAACCCGGCCCCGACATTCGGCGCGAAATCGCCGGTGAGCTGGCTCGAATTCTTGCTGCCGTAGAAACCGCTGCCGGAAAGCAGCGGCAGATCGTTGCGGTCGGCGCTGGCAAGCTCGATCGTGCCCGCCACCGCGCCTGCGCCGAACGCGCCCGTGCCGCCGCCGCGCGTTACCCGCACCGCCGAAAGGCGATCGGGCACGATCGCACTGAACGGAATATAGCCGAAGAATGGATCGGCGACCGGCACGCCATCGAGCAGCACCAGCGTCCGGCTCGAGGCATTGCCGCCCAGCGCACGCAGCGTCGCGCCCTGCGCCGAGGGATTGGCGGAGCGGCTGTCCGAACGCCGGAACTCCTGGAAGCCGGCGACGTCGCTCAGCACCGTCTCGATATTGCCCGACGTGCTGTCCAGAAGCGCCTCGCGATCGATCACGGTCGATCCATAAGCCGGGGTGCCGGGCGGCAGGGGAAGGCCCTGGCCGAGAACGACGATATCAGTGTTCGATGCGCTGCCGCTTTCCGCCCAGAGGGGCTGCGCGGGGCCGATGATGAGCATTGTAATCAGGATCTTATCGCGCATAGTTGCTCCATGGACGCCGGGCCGGAGAAAACCCGCAGGGCGCTCTTGCACGAAGCGGCCGAATGGAAAAGCTAATGATGTTGGCCGCGCGCGCCATTCGCCTTCACAAGACGCCACGGCGCGCCCAAGGATGCGGTGGGTTCGAGGAGCGGCAATGTCCGGTAACGCGATGCAATTGGTGTCTCATCCGCAGACGGCACGTGCGGCGATCCGCGGCGTGACCGCTGAGCTTGAACAGGACGGAACCCGCTTCGGCTGCCGCTACAGCATCGCAGGGGCGGCAAAGGAGCTGATATGGGAACCCGCCGAGCCCAGCCGCGCGGATGAGCTCTGGCGCCACACGTGCTGCGAACTGTTCGTAATGGCCGAAGGCGGCGGCTATCTGGAATTCAACTTCGCGCCTTCCGGGCAGTGGGCCGCCTATCGCTTCGATGGCTATCGTCGCGGCATGCGCGATCTCGAGCATGTCGTGCCGAGGCTGACGGTGGATCAGGGTAATGAGCGGCTGGTGCTCCACGCAGAAGTCGATCTCCCCGCCATCGCCGCGATTGCCGTCGGCCTCTCGGCGGTGATCGAAACCGCTGACGGCACGAAATCCTATTGGGCGCTCGCCCATCCGCCGGGAAAACCCGATTTTCATCATCCGGATTGCTTTGCGCTCAAACTCCCGGCAGCAGGCGGCGCATGAAATTCGGCATCGATCGGTTGATTGCAGAGCCTGCTCTGCAGGCGCCCTTGCTGGGTAAGCGCGTCGCGTTGCTCGCGCATCCAGCTTCGGTGACGGCCGATCTCACCCATTCGCTCGATGCGCTGGCGGCCCTGCCGGGGGTGACGCTGAGCGCCGCCTTCGGGCCACAGCATGGCCTGCGCGGCGACAAGCAGGATAATATGGTGGAGTCGCCCGATTTCGCCGACCCGATCCACGGCATTCCCGTCTTCAGCCTCTATGGCGAGGTGCGTCGGCCGACCGCTGCGATGATGGACAGTTTCGACGTGATGCTGATCGATCTGCAGGACGTCGGCTGCCGCATCTACACCTTCATCACCACGCTGCTCTATGTGCTGGAAGCGGCCGCCGCGCATGGCAAGGCGGTAATCGTGCTCGATCGGCCCAATCCCGCCGGACGGCCAGTCGAAGGGCTGAGCCTTCGTTCGGGCTGGGAGAGCTTCGTCGGCGCCGGCCCGATGCCGATGCGTCATGGCATGACGCTGGGCGAGCTGGGCCACTGGTTCATCGATCATTATCGGCTGGACGTCGAATATGACGTCATTGCCATGGACGGCTGGCGTCCGGAGGACGCGCCTGGCTTCGGCTGGCCGCCGGAGCGCGTCTGGGTCAATCCGAGCCCGAATGCCGCGAACATCAACATGGCGCGCTGCTACGCCGGCACCGTGATGCTCGAAGGCACCACCCTTTCGGAAGGACGGGGAACGACGCGCCCGCTCGAGCTGTTCGGCGCGCCGGATATCGATGCGCGCGCGATCATTGCCGCAATGCGGCGGCTCGCGCCGGAGTGGCTGGCGGGATGCACTCTGCGCGATTGCTGGTTCGAGCCAACCTTTCACAAGCATGTGGGCCAGCTCTGCGCGGGCGTGCACATCCATGCCGAAGGACCGGGCTACGATCATGCCGCGTTCCGGCCGTGGCGGGTGCAGGCGCTGGCGCTCAAGGCGATCCGCGCGCTTTACCCGGCTTATGATCTGTGGCGCGATTTTCCCTACGAATATACCGTGGGGAAATTGGCGATCGACGTGATCAACGGCAGCGCGCTGCTGCGGGAATGGGTGGACGATCCGGCCACGGAACCGACCGACCTCGAGGGTCCGGCCGAGCGCGACGAAACCGCATGGATGGACGGGCGGCGGCGGTTCTTGCTCTATTAGCCGTCCGCTTCACAGCGCTCGCGTTCAAGTCTTCCGCGTCAGCGTGCGCATGGCGTCTTCCAGCCCAGCGATGGTAAGCGGGTACATGCGGCCTTCCATCGCCTGGTGGATGAGCTTGGTGGATTGCGAATAGCTCCAGTGCTTTTCCGGCACCGGATTCAGCCAGACGGCGGCCGGATAGACGTTGGTCAGCCGATCGAGCCAGACGCTGCCGGCCTCTTCGTTGAAATGCTCGACCGAGCCGCCGGGATAGGTGATCTCGTAGGGGCTCATCGCCGCATCGCCGACCAGCACCAGCTTATAGTCATGTCCATATTTGTGAAGGATATCCCATGTCGGGATGCGCTCATTGAAGCGGCGGCGATTATCCTTCCACACGCTTTCGTAGACGCAATTGTGGAAATAGAAAAATTCGAGATGCTTGAACTCGGACGTGGCCGCCGAGAACAGCTCCTCGCACAGCTTGATGTGCGGGTCCATCGAGCCGCCGACATCGAGGAAGAGGAGCAGCTTGACGGCATTGTGCCGCTCGGGGCGCATCTGGATGTCCAGCCAGCCCTTGCGTGCGGTGCCGTCGATGGTGCTGTCGAGATCGAGCTCGTCGGCAGCACCGGTGCGGGCGAAGCGGCGCAGGCGGCGGAGCGCCATCTTGATGTTGCGCGTGCCCAGCTCGACATCGTTGGCGAGATCCTTGAACGCGCGTTTTTCCCAAACTTTGATCGCGCGCTTGTGCCGGCTCTCGCCGCCGATCCGAACGCCTTCGGGATTGTAGCCCGAATTGCCATAGGGCGAGGTGCCGCCGGTGCCGATCCATTTATTGCCGCCCTGGTGACGACCCTGCTGTTCCTCCAGCCGCTTCTTGAGCGTCTCCATGATTTCGTCCCAGGAGCCGAGCGCCTTGATCTTCTCCATCTCCTCGGGCGTCAGATATTTCTCGGCGATGGCGCGCAGCCATTCTTCGGGGATCGTTGCCTTGGTCTCGTCGGTCTCGGCGAAAATGCCGCGAAAGACCTTGGCGAACACCTGATCGAAGCGATCGAGGAGCGCCTCGTCCTTCACGAAGGTAGCGCGCGCCAGATAATAAAATTCGTCCGGCCGACGTTCGATCACCTCCCGGTCGAGCGCTTCGAGCAGGACGAGATGCTCTTTGAGCGAGGCCGGTATCCCGGCGCCCCGCAGTTCATCGAGGAAGTTCAGCAGCATTTGTCCTTAATCGGATTTTTACGGTTCATTCGCAATTGTTGTTGCACCGCACCAGAATTTCGGCATTCTGGTGACAAGGGATCGCGCGCTTGAAGCATGAAGTGATACAAAACAGTCTTCTCGCCGAAATTGGTGAGCAATGCGGCGCATTGGCGCTGCGATGCAGCGAAGCCGCTGGTTTCGTGGCCGAAGTCAATATACGCATCCAGACCGAGCATGGCCGGCTCGAAACGCTCCATCAAAGCGTCGATCAGCTCGCGATGCTCCAGCAGGAGGCCAATGTCGCCGCGCGCGAGATCCGTTATGTCGCCGGGCGCGCAACGACGCTGGTGAGCGACAGCCATCGCAGCGCGGTCTCCGCGCTCGGCGAGATTGGAACGCTGATCGATGATGTCGTTCGCATGGGAGACGAATTGGCCGATTTCGCCCAGGCGATCGAGAGCGTGGCTTCGATTTCCGAAAATCTGCGGACGATCGCCCGGCAGACGTCGATCCTGGCGATCAACGCCTCGATCGAGGCCGCCCGCGCGGAGAGCGAGACGAGCGGCTTCGCGGCGGTCGCGGCCGAGGTCAAGAAATTGTCGCGCCGCGCGAGCGACGCCACCGCGACCGTATCGGAGACGATCGGCCTGCTGGAACAGCGGGCTCGCCGGGTGATCGACGATCTCAACTCCGGCGCCAATCGCGGGCGGCAGGCGCGGGCGCGCGCCACCGCCATATCCGACGCGCTGGAAACGGTCGCCGCGCTGATCGTGCAGTTCGACCAGAGCACCGCCGCGATCGAGCAGTGCGGCGGGCAAGTGACGCGGCATGTCGATACGCTCGGCGCGGGGCTCGATTCATTTGCGGGAACGGCGGCCACCAATCTTACGCAGCTGAGCGAAGCACGCGACCAGCTCGACATGCTTGAATCCTCTTCGAACAAGATGTTCAACATGATCGGCCATAGCGGCGTCGAGATGGCGGACAGCCGCTTCGTTCGTGTCGGCCTCGAGGGCGCCGATCGCGTGCGCAGCCTGATCGATGAGGCTTTGGCCAACGGGAGCCTCACCGTCGATCAGCTTTTCGATACCGATTACCAGATCGTCGCCGGCACCGATCCGATCCAGTTTCTCAACGGGTTCGTGGCCTTCGCCGATGCGCGGGTGCGTGCCGTTCTCGATAGCGAAACCGCGCGCGACGATCGCATCGTCGGCTGCTGCCTGGTCGATCGCAACGGCTTCCTGCCCACGCATATCAGCGAGCGGAGCCTGCCGCAGCGGCCGGACGACCGGCGCTGGAACCTCGAAAATTCGCGCAACCGGCAGATCTTCATGGATCGCCAGACGAGCGATGCGCTGAATAGCGACGGCGACTGGTTCCTCTACACCTACCGCCAGGATTTCGGCGAAGGGCGCTATCGGGCCTTGCGCAGCGTGTTCGTGCCGCTGGCGTTCCGCGGGCGGCGTTGGGGGCTCTACGAGGTGGGCTACCTGATCTGAGCCGGCGCGCCTATATGGCTGCGATGCGTTTGTTCACGATCGGATATGAGGGCACCACCCAGGCGGACTTCATCGCCGCGCTGCAGGCGGCGGGCGTCGAACGTGTGATCGACGTGCGCTCCGTGCCATTGTCGCGCAAACCGGGCTTTTCCAAAAATGTACTGGCGGCGAGCCTGCGCGAAGTGGGCATCGACTATGTCCACCTGCGCGCGCTCGGCACGCCGTCGGACGGGCGCGAAGCGGCACGCAAAGGCCGGCACGAGGTGCTGAAGCGCATCTATGCCGATCAGCTCGAGCTGCCCGAAGCGATGGCTGCGGCAGCGCAGATGCGCGATCTGGCTGAGGAAAAGCCCTCCGCGCTGCTTTGCTTCGAACGCAATCCGGCGGTCTGCCATCGATCGCTGCTGATCGCGGCGACGGCGGGCGACGCCGAGGTCGTCGACCTGTTCGCATAAGCTCGTGGCCAGCAGCCATTTTGCCTAATGATGTGAAGCAGAGTAGGTCTTTGCCCATGTCCACCACCTACACGATCGACACCTCCACCAGCCGTGCCCATCCCACGCCAGCGCCGATGCGGCGGCTCACCGTGCCCGCGATCCAGCGGCGCAAGCTCGATCGGCGCACCGAAGAGCCGCTGGTGATGCTGACCGCCTATACGGTACGGATGGCCCAGTTGCTGGACCCGCATTGCGATATCCTGCTGGTGGGAGACTCGCTGGGCCAGGTGATTTACGGCCTGCCCTCGACGCTGCCGGTTACGCTCGACATGATGATCGCGCATGGTGCTGCGGTGGTGCGGGGAAGCTATCATTCGCTCGTGATCGTCGACATGCCGTTCGGCAGCTATGAGGCCTCGCCCGAACAGGCTTTCGCGAGCGCAAGCCGGGTGCTCGCGGAAACCGGCTGCGCGGCGGTGAAGATGGAGGGCGGCGCGGTGATGGCGCCTACCATTCGCTTCCTGGTGGAGCGCGGCATACCGGTGATGGGCCATATCGGGCTTACGCCGCAGGCGGTGAACGCGCTGGGCGGCTATGGCGCGCGCGGCCGCAGCCAGCACGAACAGGACAAGATCATTTCGGACGCCGCCGCGGTTGCCGACGCGGGCGCATTCGCGATGGTGCTGGAAGGCGTGATCGAGCCGCTCGGGCGCGCCGTCACCGAGGCGACCGACATTCCCATCGTCGGCATCGGCGCGTCGGCCGCGTGTGACGGGCAGGTGCTGGTGGCGGAGGATATGCTCGGATTGTTCGAGCGCACGCCACGCTTCGTGAAGCGGTTCGGCACTATGGCCGAGAGCATTTCGGAGGCGGCGGCGGCTTATGCTGCGGACGTGCGTTCGCGCGCCTTTCCGACGCCGGATCAGACCTATCAGCCGAAGCCGGGTGCCTGACCCGAGCAGATCCACTCCGAATAGCCTGGGCCGGCCTGGACGATCGGCCATGCGGTGATCGCCGGCACGTCATAGCTGTGCATGGCCGCGATCGCTGCGATCAGGGCATCGACCTTGTCGGCCGAAGTCTTGAACAGGCCAGGCACTTCCTGCGCGGTTTCGATCGCGCCCTTCCAGCGATAGATTGAGCGGCAGGGCGCGAGAATGTTGATGCAGGCTGCATGCCCCGCTTCGATCATCGCGCGGCCGATCCGTTCGGCTTCTTCGGCGTCCGCGAAAATCGCGTAGACCGTCGCGATCGCGGTCATGCCCGCTCGCCGATCTTGTGCGCGGCGACGACCAGCGAAGCGAGGAGCAGCACCGCAACCGCCTGATGGGTCGCGGCGAGCGGAAGCGCGACGCCCGTCATCAGCACCGAAATGCCAAGTGAGATCTGCACGATCACCAGCAGCGGAATCACGAACGGCGCAGCCGGCCAGCGGCGGCGCGCCCTGATACTGAGCGCCACCGCCGCCACAGCGGCGGCCCAGGCCCACCAACGATGCTCGAACTGCACCACCACCGGATTGTCGCGAACATTGCCGATCAAGTCGAGATGCAGGTTCCACCCACCTTCGGGGAAAAGCCTGTCACCCATCAGCGGCCAACTCGCAAAGGCAAAGCCTGCGTCCAGACCCGCCGTGAAGGCGCCCAGCATGATCTGGATTGCGAGCGCGCCGATCGCGGCCGCGCCGGCGGTATCGAGCCGCGCCGGCCCCTGTTCGGGATTGCGCGCATAGCCACGCAGGTCGAGCGCCGTCCAGATCAGGCCGCTGAAGAAAAGCAGCGCGGTCAGGAGGTGGATCGCAAGCCGGATATGGCTCACGTCCGGGCGATCGATCAGCCCCGAAGCCACCATCCACCATCCGATTGCGCCCTGCAGCACCACCAGCGCCGCCAGCGCCGCCAGCCGGGAGCCGTAGCCCGGCGGGATCGCGCGTTTCCAAGCGAACCACGCCAGCGGCAGAATCATCGCCAGCCCGATCAGGCGGCCGATCATGCGGTGCAGATATTCCCAGAAGAAGATATGCTTGAACCCATCGATCGACATGCCGCGATTGATCTTCTGAAATTCGGGCGTGGCCTGATAGGCGCGGAATTCGGCCGCCCATTGCTGATCGTTCAACGGGGGCACGATGCCGGAAACCGGCTCCCAACGCACCATCGACAGCCCGGATTCGGTCAGCCGGGTAATCCCCCCGACCACGACCATGAGGAAGACGATGGCGGCGACGATGAACAGCCATCGCGCGAGCGCGCGGGGCTGCGGCGACGGGGGGGCAGAGGCAGGCATTATGCGCGCGCTATGCGCCGCTCCGCGCCCGAACGAAAGAGGCTTGACCGCTACTGACAATCATGTCGGTAATCATTGGGGAGGTTTCTGGCAAAGCCTATATTGATGGAACGTGATAAGGATAACTGGGATGGCTTCCAGCTTTCGTTCGATCTGTCCGGCAACAGGGGCGACCTTATGGGAGGGCGGCGCGACCGATGCCGTCGGCATTGCCTCAGCCCTGGAAAAAGCGCGCGCCGCGTTCGCAACCTGGTCGGTTACGTTGCTGGCGGAGCGGGTGGCGCTCGTCCGCGCCTATGCGGCCGAGCTGGAGCGCGATCAGGAGGGGCTGGCGCGCGCGATCGCGCAGGAAACCGGCAAGCCCCTGTGGGAAGGGCGGCAGGAAGTCGCCTCGATGATCGGGAAGGTGGAGGGTTCGATCCGGGCGCAGGAGGAGCGGGCGGGCACGCGCGCGCAGGCGCTCGCCTTCGGCCGGGCGGTACTGCGCCACCGGCCGCATGGCGTGATGGCGGTGCTCGGCCCCTATAATTTCCCTGGGCATCTGCCGAACGGGCATATCGTCCCCGCGCTGCTCGCTGGCGATACAGTCATATTCAAGCCATCCGAAGAGACGCCGCTGGTCGGAGAGATGATGGGGAAGGCCTGGGCGCGCGCCGGATTGCCGGAGGGCGTGATGACGGTGGTGCAGGGCGGACGCGATACCGGCGCCGCTCTGATCGCGGGCGAGATCGATGGCTTGCTGTTCACCGGCTCGGCCGCCGCCGGGGCGCATTTCCGGCGGCTGTTAGCGGATCGGCCCGAGGTGATCCTTGCGCTTGAGCTTGGCGGCAATAATCCGCTGATCGCATGGGATGGCGATCCGGCCGCCGCCGCATCGATCATCGTGCAATCCGCCTTCATCACCACCGGCCAGCGCTGTTCCTGCGCGCGCCGGCTGATCGTGCCGGAGGGCGAGCGCGGCGATCGCACGATCGCGGCCGTCATCGAGTTGGCACGCCGGATGGGCATCGGCCAGTGGGATGAGGAGCCCGAGCCGACCATCGGGCCGCTAATTTCCGCCGATGCCGCCGCGAAGGCACGGGCTGCGGTCGAAGGGCTGATCGCGCTCGGGGCCAAGATCGTACTTCCATTCGAGAAGCTGGCGGGCAAATCCGATGCGTTCGTCACGCCTGCCATGCTCGACGTGACGGGGCTCGAGGTGCCCGATGCGGAAATCTTCGCGCCGGTTCTGCAACTGATCCGCGTTCGCGATTTCGACGCGGCGATCGCGGTGGCCAACCATACGGCCTTCGGCTTGTCGGCCGGCTTGATTTCTGAGGATGACCAGCTTTGGACGCGCTACGCCGATCGCGCGCGCGCCGGGATCGTCAACTGGAACCGGCCGACCACTGGCGCGGCCGCGACGATGCCCTTCGGTGGTACCGGCGCTTCGGGCAATCATCGTCCGAGCGCTTATTATGCGGCGGATTATTGCGCCTATCCGGTCGGCAGTTTCGAGGCGACCAGCGTTGTCGACCTGACCAGCGAGATCCGCGGCCTCCGCCCCATAGTGGCCAAGGCCAATGCCTGAGATCAACTTCGATGGGCTGATCGGGCCGAGCCATAATTATGCCGGGCTCTCCTTCGGCAACATCGCCTCGGCCGCCAATGCCGGCGCTGTCTCGCGCCCGGGCGCGGCGGCGCTGCAAGGCCTGGACAAGATGCGGCGGATGATCGCGCTCGGCCTTCCGCAAGGCGTGCTGCTGCCGCACGACCGACCGGATGTAGCGTGGCTGCGCCGTCTGGGGTTCGATGGAAACGATCGGGAAGTTTGTGCCGCCGCCTGGCGCGAGGAGCCGGCGATCTTTCGTAACGCCTGCTCGGCTTCCGCAATGTGGGCGGCCAACGCCGCGACCGTCTCGCCCGCGCCCGATACGCGCGACGGGCGCTGCCATCTGACCGTCGCCAATCTCTCGACCATGCTCCATCGCAGCATCGAGCCGAGCCAGACCGCGCGCCAGCTTGCGCTCGCCTTCGCCGATGCCCGGCACTTCGCGCTGCATCGGGCGCTACCGGCCGGTCTGGGCGACGAGGGCGCGGCCAATTTCATGCGGCTTTGCCCGAGCAATGATGAACCGGGGATCGAACTGTTCGTCTATGGCGAGACCGGCAGCACGGCCTTTCCGGCGCGCCAGCATCGCGCGGCGAGTGCAGCAGTCGCCCGCCATCACGGCCTGGATCCGCAGCGCATCATGTTCGTCCGGCAGAGTGACGCCGCGATCGCGGCCGGGGCTTTTCACAATGATGTGGTCGCGGTGGCGAACGAGAGCGTCCTCTTTGCGCATGAGCAGGCGTTTGACGGTCCCGAGGCCGTCTACGCCTTCATCAAGGCGCATCTGCCCGAGGCTGAAATCATCATCGTGCCCGCCTCCGAGATCAGCCTTGAGGATGCGGTCAGATCCTATCTGTTCAACTCGCAGCTGGTGACCTTGCCGGGCGGCGAGATGGCGTTGATCGTGCCGGGCGAATGCCGGGAGATCGCGGCGGTCTGGACGTGGCTCGAAAAGCTGATCGCCGGCAATGGCCCGATCCGCCGGATCGAGGTGGTGGAGGTGCGCGAATCGATGCGCAATGGCGGCGGCCCCGCCTGCCTGCGCCTGCGCGTCGCGGTGAGCCAGCAGGCAATGGCGGCGATCGATCCGCGCTTCCTGCTCGACGAGGCGCGTTGCGACCGGCTGCAATCGGTGATCGAGCGCTTCTGGCCGGACCAGATTGCGCCTGACGATCTCGGCACGCCCGTGCTGTGGGAGCAATGCCGCGCTGCTCGCGGCGCATTGCTGGAAGCGCTGGGTTTCAGGGAGGGGGAACTATGAACCTTCAGGTTCGCCTCGCGCGCGAAGACGATCTCGACGCGCTGTTCGCGCTTTCGGGGCTTACCGGCGGCGGCATGGTCAATTTCCCGCATGATCGCGATTTCCTCGCCGAGAGGATCGCGTGGAGCCTGCGGTCGATCGAAACGGCAGTCGAAGCGCCCAAGGACGAATTTTATCTGCTGGTGTTGGAGGAGGCTGCCTCAGGGCATGTGGTGGGAACCGGCTGCATCTTCGCGCGGCTTGGCGCGCGCTGGCCGTTCTACAGCTACAAGCTCTCGCGGGTGACACATGTCTCGCGCGATCTCGACCGGATCTTTTCGACGCATATCCTCAATCTCGTGAACGATTTCGATGGCGCGTCCGAAGTGGGCGGCCTCTTCGTCCATCCTGAAGCGCGCGTCGGCGGTGCGGGTGCGCTGATGGCGCGCAGCCGCTACATGTTCATCGCCCAGCATCGCCAGCGCTTTTCCGATTGCGTTGTCGCCGAAATGCGCGGCTGGCGGGACAATGGGGTTTCGCCCTTCTGGGAAGCGGTCGGCAAGCCGTTCTTCGGCAGCGAGATCGACGATGCCGATCTTCACAATGCGCTGCACGGCAACCAGTTCATCGCCGATCTGATGCCGCGCTATCCGATTTACATCACCATGCTGCCCAGCGCGGCCTGCGACGCGATCGGGCGGGTGGATGTGCGTTCGGAGCCGGCGCGGCATCTCCTAGAGATAGAAGGCTTCGCCTATGACGGCTATGTCGATATCTTCGACGCGGGGCCGACGTTGAGCGTCCGCACCGACGCGATCCAGACGATCAGCCAGTGCCATCTCATCGACAAGGATCGTATCCTCCGCACCAGCGAAACCGAACGGCCGATCAGCGCGATGGGCACCGGGGCGGATTTTCGCTGCTGGCAGGGTGGCGCCTCGGATGATCCGCTCGGGCTGGCATCGGCATGAGCCTCGGCTTGTCAGCGGAGGATCGCGCGATGCTCGATTCGATCGGCGCTTCGGGGAATGCGCTGGTCGAGCGGGCGATCGGCTGGGCCGCGATCAACAGCGGCAGCTATCATCGCGACGGCCTCGCCGAAATGATCGAGCCGCTGGCGGAAGCGTGCGCGCGCTTGCCAGGCGAGGTCGAACGCCTCGCCTTGCCCGATGTCGAGCAGGTCGGCGCCGATGGCGAGGTGCGGCGGGTTGCGCAGGCCGAGGCGTTGCGGCTCACCGTCCGGCCTGAAGCGCCCGTGCAGGTCGCGCTGACCGGCCATTATGACACCGTCTATCCGGCGGAAACCGGCTTTCGATCAGTGACGGCGCGCGCGGACGGCACGCTCAACGGCCCCGGCATTGCCGATATGAAGGGCGGGATCAGCGTGATGCTCGGCGCGCTCGAAGCCTTCGAGCAGCATCCCGCATCGGCGGCGCTGGGCTACACCGTGCTGCTTTCGCCCGACGAGGAGATCGGCTCGCTCGGGTCCGCGCCGCGGCTGGCCGAGCTTGCCCGCAAGGCGCACGTCGGCATGACCTATGAGCCTGCGCTTGCGGATGGCACGCTGGTGTCGGCGCGCAGCGGGTCCGGCAATTTCCACATTGTCGTGCGCGGCCGGGCGGCGCATGCCGGGCGCGAATTCGCGCATGGCCGCAACGCGATCGTGGCGGCGGCGCGGATTGCGACTGCGCTGGCGGCATTGAACGGGCAGCGCGAGGGGCTCACCATCAATGTCGCGCGGATCGATGGCGGCGGGCCGCTCAACATCGTGCCCGATCTGGCGGTGCTGCGCTTCAACGTGCGCCTGCCCGGCGCGGGCGATACGGCCTGGCTCGATCGCGCGATCGCCGAGGCGATGCGCGAAGGCGAGGGGGAGGGGCTGGCGCTGAGCCTGCACGGTGGCGTGAACCGGCCGCCCAAGCCGTTCGGCGCGGCCCAGCAGGGCCTGTTCGAAGCGGTGCGCCGCGTGGGCGAACTGATCGGGCAGCCGATCGCGTGGCAGCCTTCGGGGGGCGTATGCGAGGGCAACAACCTGCTCGCGGCGGGCCTGCCGGGCATCGACACGCTGGGCGTGCGCGGCGGTGAGATTCACAGCGAGCGCGAGTTCGCGATTCCCGAAAGTTTTGCCGAGCGGGCGCAGCTTTCGGCGCTTCTGCTCGCCAAGCTGGCCGAAGGCGCGATCGATGCCCGTGCCCTGCGCGAACAGGCGGCGGCCGAGCTTACAGGAACAGCTTGCGGAAGCTGATCAGGACATTGCGCCCGACCGGATCGAGATAGCCGGGCTGGTAGCGCAAGGGCGTCACGCCGGTGGCGTCGCGGACCTGCTGGCGAGCATTGAAGAGATTGTTGATCGAGAAGGTGATGCGCGCGCCGCGAAAGAAGGGGTGCGCGAGCACGAGCTTCGGCCTCTGCCCGAGATCCGAGAAGATGCGCAGGTTGACGGTGGTGAGATCGGGGAAGCGGAGGCTGCTGGCGGTTCCGGTATCGACCCTGGTGGCGCTCTGCCAGTTGACGCTGACCCGCGCGCCGATGCCGTTGTTATTGTAGCCCGCCTGCCCTTCAAGCTGATGCCGCGGCTGGCCGCCAGCATCGGCGATCGCGCCGCCGTCGAGCAGGTCGAGCTTGGGCGCGCCTGGCGTCAGCACCACATCGTCGGTCAAATGCCAGGTGTGGTAGAGCGCGAACTGCAAGCGCCCGCTGCCGCCGCCGCGCCCGCCACCGCCAAAGCCCCCGCCGCCAAAGCCTCCCCCGCCGCGCATGCGCGAGCCTGGGTTTTCAGCTTGTCCGTCGCCGCGCTCGCGGGCTTGCTGGGCGCGCGCCTGCGCCGCCTCGCGCAGTGCACGCAATTCTTCCGGCTGGCCTTCGGGCTTGGCGCCCGCCGCGCGCCAGGCCTCGATCTCCTTCTGCAGATGCGACTTGATCGGCTTGGAGAAGTTGAAGCCCCAGCGCAGTTGCGAGCTGCGCGCGCTCGCGAAGTTGATGGCCTGGGTATTGATCTGCGTCAGCGTGCCGTCGGGATCGCGGATGAAGCGATCGGGAAACGCCGCTTCGACCTGTGGCGTTGGCGACGGGAAGCTGGCGATCGGATGGCTGGTGCGGCTGCGCGTATAGCTTGCGGTGATGGTGAGGTCGGTCTTTTCCAGCGGCTTGAGCGTGAGGCTGAGCCGATATTGATGGCGGTTGCTCGCGAGCAGGTTCGGGTTGCCACCGCCGAGTTGCGAAATATAGACGGTCTGGCCGGTGCGATAATCGAATACGGGCGGCGTCGCTGGCGTCAGGACCTGCGGGCCGCTGAGTTGTTGTGAGGAGGGCGCCGCGCGATCCTGCGATGCCGAGGCGATCAACCTGACTGCGGGGATCGGCGTCCAGCGCACGCCATAGCCCAGCGTGCTGAGCGTTCCGAAATCCGAATAATGCTGGGCAGCGGCGTTACCGTTGAGCGACAGCTCGCCGATCCCGCCGAGCGGCTGCTGGCTGCGGCCGTTCAGAGGCAGGTCGATGCTGAGCTCGCCATCTTCCGACGTGCGCGAGAAGCCGGTCGCGCTGGGCGTGCCCGCGCGCAGCGAATGGCTGCTGATCTTGTTCCAGTTCGCGCCGAGCTTGAGGCTCGCGGTCGCGGTGCCGCCCGGCGCCGGGAACAGGCCCCCTGAAAACAACAGATCGCCATTGAGCGCCGAGGTGCGGCTGCGCGCATGATCGACGAGCTGCGGACCGATCAGGCTGGGGGAGTAGGTGCCGAAGGGATTGACGGTGGGATCGCCCGCCGCGATCGCGCTCGTCAGCGCCGTCAGATCATAGCCGCGCACCGTCCGCGTGTTTTGGGTGCCATAGTCATAATTGCCGGTGAAGGACCATTGCCAGGAACTGAGCGTGCCGTTCAGCGTCAGCCCGAGATGGGCGGTGGTGGTGTCGAAGCTCTGCTTGAGCGGCGGCTTATCGCCAAGATAGCGGTAGAGCTGCACCGGATTCGAAAAGGCCGAATAAGGATTGCCGGCGGGGACCAGCAGGCTGGCGCTGGGCAGGCCCTTGAGCGCGTCGTTGCCGTAAATATCGAGCCGGCCGTTGAGTGAGCCCGAGATATTGCCCGGCAGCGTCCGCGCCAGCACGGCATTGATCGTCAGATGATTGGTCGAGGGGCTGAGCGTCCGGTAGCGGCCGAGATCGTCGATATGGGGCGTGTTGGCCCCGGCTAGGAAGTCGGCGAGCTGCGGCACGCCCGACGCAGCCGAAGCGGGAACACCGGCGATCGTCACCGGCACGCCAGCGAGAGCGGAGAGCGCTGGATCGATCTGGGAGAGCCCGCTGCCACGCGGCGGCGTTATGTTGCCTGCGAGCGAATAGGGGCGCGAAGAGGGGGTGGGCGCGATGTCGCGCTCATCCTCGCGAATATTGCCTTCGGCGATGAACTGCGCGTTGAGCGTGAAGCGATCATCGCCCCGGATGCGCAGCAGATTGCTGATCAGCGCGCCATTCTCGTGCCCGCCGTCAGTCGAGGTGCCGCCGCGTGCCTCCGCGGTCACCGCCCGGAAGCGCCGGCGCAGGATGATGTTCACCACCTTCTGATCGGGTGCATAGCCATATTTGAGCGAGACCTCCTCGGGCAGGATCTGCACGCGCGCGATCGCCTCGGTCGGGAGATCCTGGATTTCGGCGAAGGAGGAGATGCGCTTGCCGTTGAGCAGCACCACCGGCGTGCCGCCGCCCGCGTTGGTTTGCGGCGCAAGCTCGTTGAGCAGGTCCGTAATCGAGCTGACCGCGTAGGAGCGGATATCGGCCGGGTTGAGCTCCTGCTCGGGCTTGATCGGGCCGGTCACCGACCCGCGCGGCGCAATGCCGTTGACGATAATCTCCTCGCCTTCGCTATCATCGCCAGGCGCACCCGACGAGGGATGGGAAGCCGATGTCTGCGGACTTTGCGCCGCAACATGATCGGGCCACGCAGCAAGCGCGGCAGCGAGCAGAATAGGCGCGTTTTTGGATAAGGACATTGCTCGCCTGCCACTTTTAAAGCGAAAACCGCCGATAAGATCTGCCGATGACTTGAATAAGACAGCTTAACAAAAGCTGGCTGGGCCTCCCGCTGCAACAATAATCGGTGGGAGAGTCCATGCCGCAATGCAATGCCGACAGGGTTCGGGCGTTCGGTGACGTATTGATCCAGGCGCCGGTTCGAAGTCGCGCGCGAGAAGGCGCCAGATAGGAGGCGAGGCGGTTAATCCCCCGCCTCGGGATCGTCCTCGTCGATCTTCTCGGATAGCGTTTCCGGGCCGGTGCCGTCGTCGAGCATCACGCTTTCGGTGGCGATCGGCTGGCCGGATTCGGCCAGTTCGTCGACAACCGCCGCTTCCGCCGGATCTTCGGGATTTTCCTCCTCGTCGATGCGGGCGGCGCTGACGACATGTTCGTCGTCGGCGACGGTGAAGAGGCGGACGCCAGCGCCGCCGCGGCCGATGACGCGGAGCGTATCGAGGTTCATGCGGATCAGCTTGGCCTGGTCCGTCACCAGCATGAGCTGTTCATGCGCATGCGCGGGGAAGCTGGCGACGACCGGGCCGTTGCGGCGAATATTGTCGATATTGGTGATGCCCTGGCCGCCGCGGCCGGTGCGGCGATATTCATAGGCCGAGCTGCGCTTGCCATAGCCGTTGGCGCAGACCGTCAGGATGAAATCCTCGGCGGCTTCGAGCTCGGCCATGCGCTCGGGCGCGAGCGTCGGTTCATTCTCATTGTCCTTCCAGGGCGCGGCGCGGAGATAGGCTTCGCGTTCGTCGGTGGTCGCATCCGAACCGCGCAGGATCGAGAGCGAGATCACCTCGTCGCCAGCCTTGAGGGTGATGCCGCGCACGCCGGTGGAGGTGCGGCTCTGGAATTCGCGCACCGCCGTCGCCTCGAAGCGGATTGCCTTGCCCTGACGCGTGGCGAGCAGAATGTCGTCGGCCTCGCTCAGCAGTGCGACCCCGATCAGGCGATCGGTAGCATCCTCCTCGAAGCGCATCGCGAACTTGCCGTTGGAAGGCACGTTGGCGAAAGCGTCCATGCTGTTGCGGCGAACGCCGCCATGCGCCGTCGCGAAGACGACATGGAGGTCCTTCCACTCCGCCTCATTCTCGGGGAGGGGAAGCACGGTCGAGATCATCTCGCCTTCGGCCAGCGGCAGCAGGTTGATCATCGGCCGGCCGCGCGCCTGCGGCGCACCTTCGGGCAGGCGCCAGACCTTCATGCGATAGACCTTGCCGTGGGTGGAGAAGAACAGCACGGGCGTGTGGGTGGAGGCCACGAACAGCTTGGTGACGGCGTCCTCATCCTTGGTCGCCATGCTCGAGCGGCCCTTGCCGCCACGCTTCTGCGCGCGATAGGCATCGAGCGGGGTGCGTTTGATGTAGCCGCCAAGCGTGATGGTGACGGCCATCTCCTCGCGCTCGATGAGATCCTCGTCGTCGATGCCGTCTGCAGCCGGCGCGATGGTGGTCTTGCGCGGCGTCGCGAATTCGGCGTCGATCGCGTTCAGTTCCTCGACCATCACCTCGTAGAGCCGCTTGCGATTGGAAAGAATTTCCAAAAGCTCGGTGATCGAGGCGGCGAGCTCTTTCAGCTCATCGCCAATCTCGTCGCGGCCAAGCGCGGTAAGGCTTTGCAGCCGCAGCGCGAGGATGGCGCGCACCTGCGCATCGGAAAGCTTGTAGGTGTCGCCCTCCACCTCATGCTCGACCGCCTCGACCAGCGCGATATAGGGCGCGATCTCGGCGACCGGCCATTCCCGGGCGAGCAGGGCGGCGCGCGCCTCGGCCGGATTGGCGGCGGCGCGGATGATGCGGACCACCTCGTCGAGATTGGTGACGGCGATGACGAGCCCGAGCAAGATATGCGCCCGCTCGCGCGCCTTGTTGAGCTCGAACTTCGAGCGGCGGGTGATGACCTCTTCGCGGAACTTGACGAAGGCCTCGATGATGTCGCGCAGGGACAGGACTTCGGGCCGCCCGCCGCGCAGCGCGAGCATGTTGGCGGGGAAGCTCGATTGCGCCTGGGTGTGCCGCCAGAGCTGGTTGAGCACGACTTCGGGCGTGGCATCGCGCTTCAAGTCGATGACGATGCGGATGCCGAAGCGGTTGGATTCGTCGCGGATGTCGCTGACGCCCTCGATCCGCTTTTCCTTGGCGGCCTCGGCGATCCCTTCGACCAGGCCGGACTTGCCGACCTGATAGGGGATCTCGGTCAGCACGATCGAGCGGCGATCGCCCCGACCCTCTTCGATCTCATGACGCGAGCGCATCATGATCGAGCCCTTGCCGGTGTGATAAGCCGCGCGCGCGCCGCCCTGGCCGAGAATTAGTGCTCCGGTCGGGAAATCCGGGCCGGGAATGATCTGCATCAGCTCTTCGACGGTGATCGCCGGATTTTCGATATAGGCTCTGCAGCCCGCGATCACCTCGCCCAGATTGTGCGGCGGGATGTTGGTCGCCATGCCGACCGCGATGCCGCCGGCGCCGTTGACCAGCAGGTTGGGGAAGCGGGCGGGCAGCACCTGCGGCTCGCTGCGCGAACCATCATAGTTGGGCGCGAAATCGACCGTATCCTTGTCGAGATCCGCGAGCAGCGTCATCGCCGCCTTGGAAAGCCGCGCCTCGGTATACCGCATCGAGGCGGGGGCGTCGGGATCGATCGAGCCGAAATTGCCTTGGCCGTCGACCAGCATGACGCGCATCGACCAATCCTGCGCGAGCCGGGCCAGCGCCATGTAGATCGCGGCATCGCCATGCGGGTGGTAATTGCCCATCACGTCGCCCACGATCTTGGCGCACTTACGATAGGGACGGCCGGGAACGAAACCGCCTTCCTCCGAAGCGAACAGGATGCGGCGGTGAACCGGCTTCAGGCCATCGCGCACATCGGGCAGCGCGCGGGCGACGATCACCGACATCGCATAATCGAGATAGCTCGACTTCATCTCGTCCACGATCGAGATCGGGGAAATGTCGGAAGGTTCGATCGTCGGGGGCGTGCTGGCCAAGGGTGCGTCCGTCTATGTTGTGGTCGTTCGATCGGGCGCCGGCCGGCGCCTTCCGCACGGCCCTAGCGGACCCGATGGCAAAGCGCCACCCCTCGCGCACGCGCGTGTATGCGTACGTGCGCGCGAGCGCCGCTAACAAACTTTATTAAATTCACGCTGGAGTAATGTTAACTGGAACACATTCAGAGCGTGCCGTTCGGCCTGTGGCGATCGATGCACGGAAAAGTCTCAGCCGCCTTTGTTCGGGACTGAGCAGTTTTGAACATTGTTAGGCGACACATTGGGCTAGCAAGCCCGTAACGATCCTGTTTTCCAAGGGACCTCCGTGCACCATAAAACCAACACCGACCATTGGACCACCAACAATCTGTTGCGATCGCTCCAAGCCGACGATTTTGCGCTGATCAAGCCAGGTCTGCAACGCTGGTCCGCCAAGACCGGCACCGTGATCTACGAGCCGGGGGACGATGTGCGCTCCGCCTATTTTCCCTGTGGCCCCAGCCTCATTTCCTACACGGTGATGATGAAGGATGGACGCGATGTCGAAACCGGCCTGATCGGTCGCGAAGGCGCAGCCGGCGGGATCGTTAGCAATGGCCATCTTCCGGCCTATGCGCGCGCTTTGGTGCAGGCGGGCGGATCCTTTTTGCGGATCGACACGCAAGCGCTCGACGAGGCGAAAAGCCGTTCGTCGAACATTCGCAACCTGTTCGCGCGCTATGCCGATTGCATGGTGGCGCAGATCTTTCAGTCGGTTGCCTGCAATGCCGTGCATACAATCGAGCAGCGCACGGCGCGCTGGATCCTGGCCTCGGTTGATCGCACCGGCGGTGGCGACATCAGCATGACGCAGGATGAGCTCGCGAGCATGTTGGGCGTTGGGCGCAGCTATGTGAATCGCATCCTGAAATCGCTGCAGAATGACGGCGTTGTCCAGACGCGGCGCGGCGGGCTGATCGTTCGCAATGTGCAGGCGCTGCAAAATATCGCGTGCGAATGCACCGACGCCATCCGGCGCCACTTCGAAGAGGTATTGGAAGGCGTCTATCCCAACGGACGCAACGAGTAGACTAGGCAGACGCGGGGCTGGGGATTAGCGTCGGCTCCATGTCCGACGCCCGCCGCATCATCGCGCAACTCGATCTCGCCCCGCATCCCGAAGGGGGCTGGTTCCGGGAGACCTGGCGTGCCCCCTCCGCGGCGGGCGGCCGGGATGCGGCCACGGCGATCCTGTTCCTGCTGGAGGATGGGCAGAAATCCCATTGGCATCGCGTCGACGCGGCCGAACTATGGCTGTTTCACGCCGGCACCGCGCTCACGCTGCGGACCGCGCAGGACGGCGACGTGTCGCCGCCGCGCGCAATCCGCCTCGGCAGCGATGTGCTGGCGGGCGATCAGCCGCAGCATCTCGTGAAGGCCGGCGAGTGGCAGGCGGCGCAGGCGAGCGGCGGCTGGGCGCTCGTCGCGTGCGTGGTGGTGCCCGGGTTCAGTTTTGAAGGCTTCGCGCTGGCCGCGCCGGACTGGTCGCCGCCCGGCTTCAAAGCCGGCTGATAAGCTCTTCCGCGGCGATCGCGGCCGCCCGCGCGGCGACGGTCAGGTTGGTGTGGAAATCGGCCGCGCTCGATCCGTCCGCGCCGTCGGTCGTCGCCTTGATCGCGCACCAGGGCAGCCGCCTGCGCGACGCGAGATGCGCGACCGCCGCCGTTTCCATGTCCACCAGATCGGCACCGAAATTCTCGTGCAGATAGGCCGCGTGGCTCGGGGATTCGACGAACGAGTCGCTGGTGGCGATGCGCGCCTCGGCAAGGTCCAGCATCGGCGTCGGCAACGGCTCGTGGAAGCTGAGCTTGGGCGGCCCGATCGGCAGCATGCCGGCAGTATAATGTACGAAGCGGCCTTCCTGCTCCGCTCCGTAATCGGCTTCGAACGCGCTGCTGATCTTGAACAGATGTTCCTCGCGCGGCCCGATCTTGCCGGCGGTTCCCAGCACGATCAGCAGGTCCACACCACCCGCCGATGCGAGCAGCGATGCAGTTGCGGCGGACGCGACCTTGCCGATGCCTTCGCAGGCCAGCAGCACCTGCTTATCGGCGTGGACGAGCGAGCGGATCGCTACGCCCGCGATCTCGGTCACGTCCCCAGCGAGATCCGGCCTGAACGCGTCCAGTTCGAACGTCACGCCGGAAACGATGCCGATCTTGCGGATGGTCATCGCTCAATGCCCCGGAAAGGCGATCAGCGCATCGACGGTGATGCCGCCGGCGCGCAGCCGGTCGCCACCGCCGAGATCGGGCAGATCGACGATAAAGGCCGCGCCAATCACATCGGCACCGGCATTGCGCAGCAGGTTGACGGCGGCATGCGCCGTCCCGCCGGTGGCGAGCAGATCGTCGATGAGCAGGACGCGCGTCCCGTGATCGCAAGCATCCTCATGCATTTCGAGCCGGTCCATGCCATATTCGAGGCTGTAATCGAGCCCGATGCGCGCGCCCGGCAGCTTGTTGCGCTTGCGTAGCAGAAGCGTGCCGACGCCAAGCGCATAGGCAAGCGCGGCGCCGAAGATAAAGCCGCGCGCTTCGACGCCTGCGATCAGCTCCGGCCGCCGGTCAGCCACCATGCCGGCAAGGCGATCGATGGTCGTGCGAAACGCGGGGCCATCCAGCAGCAGCGTGCTGATGTCGCGAAACAGGATGCCGGGCTTGGGATAGTCGGGAATGGTGCGGATCAGCGCGGCGAGATCGCTGTTTTCCGAAGGTAAGGCGTGGCTGCTCATCGCGCTGCTCCCGCTAGGCCCGCCGGAACAACAGCGACAGATTGTTCGCCGGCATGGGTACGATCTCGTCCAGCATCAAGCCGGATGCGTTCGCAGCCGCTTCCACGGTTTCGAGATTGCGCAGTCCCCATTGCGGGTTTCTCTGACGCAAGTCAGCATCGAACGCAATGTTGCTCGGCGCGGTATCGACGCCGGGCCGAATATAGGGGCCGTAGAGGTAGCACAGTCCGCCCTTGGGCAGCAGCCGGCCCGCTTCGCCCATCAACGCCTCGGTGGCGGGCCATGGGCTGATGTGGACCATGTTGATGCAGAGGATCGCGGCCGCCTCGCTGATCGGCCAGGGGCGGTCGCGAACGTCGATATCGAGCGGGGGAAGCAGGTTGGGCAATGCCTCGGCGCTGATCCAGCCGGCAATCGAGGCGCGCGATGCGGGGTCAGGATCGGAAGGCTGCCAGATGAGCGCGGGCAGCGCCCGGGCGAAATGGACGGCATGCTCGCCGGTTCCGCTCGCAATCTCCAATATCGTGCCTGATCCGGGCAACGCAGTCCGCAGCACGTCGAGAATGGGTGCGCGATTGCGCAACGTGGCGGGCGCGCTGCGGCGATGATCAGGCGGTGCGGTCATCGGCCATCACTGCATCCCGCCCCGGCTGCGAGGCAAGCAGCGTTTTATTTGACGAAGTTGTCGGAGATCGCGCAGGCGGCCGGGCCAAGGATGACGATGAACAGCACCGGCAGGATGAAGCAGATCAGCGGCACGGTCATGATCGCGGGCAGGCGGGCGGCCTTTTCCTCGGCGCGCATCATGCGCTCGTGGCGGAACTCGGCCGAGAGCACGCGCAGCGCGCTCGCGAGCGGCGTGCCGTACTTCTCGGTCTGGATCATGGTCGTGACGACGCCGCGCACCGAATCGAGATTGATCCGCCGCGCGAGATTTTCGAACGCTTGGCGGCGCTCGGTGAGGAAGCTGAGCTCGATCGCGCAGAGCGAGAATTCATCGCCCAGCTCGGGGTAGGCGCGGCCAAGCTCCCTTGCCACGCGGTTGAACGCGGCATCCACTGTCAGGCCGGCCTCGGCGCAGATCACCAGGAGATCGAGCGCGTCGGGCAGGCCCTTGCGGATCGCGGACACACGCTTTGAAATCTTGTTCTTGAGGAAGATGTCGGGCGCCTTGTAGCTGCCGACCAGCGAGCCGGCGACCACCATATATTTCTTGAGCGCCGACCAGAGCGGAAACCAGTCGAGCCCATAAACGAACAGGATCATCACGCCGCCGATCACGACCGGCATGACCATGCGCGCGAAGATCACCGCGACGGCGGCGTCCTTCGAACGGATGCCGGCCTGCATCAGCATGGTCTGCGCGGCCTGGAGCTGGCTATCCTGCAGCACCTTGAGCTTGTTGAGGAAGCTCCGCATCCGATCGGTGGCTTCGTTAGTGGCGGTGAGCGACGCGCGGCGCTTGGTACGCGAGGCGGTGATGCCGGCCTTGAGCTGCTCGCGCCGATCGTTCAGCGCCTTGACGCGGCGCGCCATCGGATCGCGCACGGTGGTCGCCATATAGAGCGCGAACAGCACGAGGAACACCGCCACCGCCGTCAGGCCAGTGGCAACCGTAATCACGTCGACGCCGAGAAGCTTGGGTCCGGTGCTGGGCATATAGCTGTCTCGTCCCCGTCAGATCTCGAAGTTGATCATCTGCTTCATGATGAAGGCGCCGATCGCCATCCAGATCATGCCGACGCCGCCGGCCACGATCAGGCGCTCGTCCGTGAAGAACTTGCCCATATAACCCGGGTTGATGAACATGATCAGCCCGAACACCACGAATGGCAGCACGCCGATGATATAGGCCGAGGCCTTGGATTCAGAGGACATCGCCCGGATCTTGAGCTTCATCTGGCTGCGCTTGCGCAACACGTCGGCGAGGTTGGAGAGCGTCTCGGCGAGGTTGCCGCCGGTCTCGCGCTGGATCGCAAGCGTGATGCAGAAGAACTGGAATTCCGGCGTGCCGAGCCGCTCGGCGGTTTCCTGCAGCGCCTGATCCATCGTCTTGCCGATCTTCATCTTGTCCGAGATGGCGCGGAATTCGAGGCCGACCGGGCCGGGCACCTCGCTCGCGACGACCGAGATGGTTTCAGAAATCGGCAGGCCGGAGCGGAGGCCGCGCACCAGCAACTCGATGCCGTCCGGAAATTTGGAGGTAAAGGCGGTGACACGCCGGTTGATCAGCGAGCCGATCACCATGTGCGGCAGGCCGATGCCAATGAACAGGCCGAGCAGCAGCGAGAGCAGAAACGGCATGCCCTTGAACCAGGCGAGGCCGGCGATGATCACCGTCAGGATGATCGCGGCGAACGCATAATGGGTAAGCGTCCAGCTCTTGCCAGTCATGGCGATGCGCTTGCGCAGCAGATCGGGCTTGGGCACGAACTGCATGAACCAGGTGTCGAGCTTGGTCTCGCGTGCCGCGAGGACGCGGCGCATCTGCGCCTCGACCGCGGTGATGCCGCCGCCGCCATGCCGTGTGCGCAAGGCATCGAGCCGGCGGCTCTGGTGCTTCGTGCCGTCCGGTGCGGCCATAGCGAAGTAGACGAGCAGCATCATCACCCCGAGCAGGAGCGCGAACATCATGATGGGCGCCGGACCCGCCATCTCAGGCGGCCTTGGGCTTCTTGCTCGGAATCATCGTCTTGAAGTCAGCGAGCTTGCCGAGCAGCGATTTGCTGGCCGCGGCAGCTTCTGCTTCCTTGCCCTCGGTCGCGACGAGCCGGGCGGCGAGTTCGCCGATCGCCTGACCGAGCTTGGTCGACTTGGCGACGTCGATCAGCGGCTTGCCGAGCTTCGCGGCCTGCACCGCGAGCTTGGCGTCATACGGGACGACGATATCGACAGCGCGCTCGATCGAGGTTTCGAAATCCTTGCGGGTGATCTCGGTCTGCCCGGTCGGCGGCACGCGGTTGGCGACGACGATGACGCCCGCCTGCGGCGCATTGCTCTTGAGCCAGCTCAGAATGCGGATGGTGTCGCGGGTCGCAGCGAGCGTGAACTCGGTCACAACCACGACCGTCGAGACATCGTAAAGCAGGTGCGGATGTTGAATCACCATCGTGCGCGGCAGATCGATGATGGTGCATTCGAACGCCTGCTTCATCTCCTCCTGGAGCTGGAAGAAAGCAGTGCCATCGGACATCATCGGCGTGTTCATCGGCGCTTCTGCAGAGAGCACGGCGAGCTTCTCATTAGCCTTGACCATCGCACGCTCGATGAAGAGGCCGTCGATACGGCCCGGATTCTCGATCGCGTCGGTGAGGCCGCGACCAGGTTCGAGGTCGAGCGCCAGCGCGCCCGTGCCGAAGTGAACGTCGAGATCGAGGAACGCGGTCGAACGTCCCTTCTTCTCGCTGAGCTGCCAGGCGACCGAGGCCGCGAGCGAGGAGGCGCCGGTGCCGCCGCGAACGCCGACGAATGCGGTCATCATGTGCGGGCGATCGACGACGGGCTCGGCGGCACGCGGGCCGGCAAGGACGAGTTGCGCCTGATTGAAGGCTTCGCGCAGCTGTTCCGGGTTGAGCGGTTTCAGCAGATAATCCTGGATGCCGCTGTTGACGAGATCGCGATAGAGCCGGACGTCGTTGACGTGCCCAGCCGCGATCACCACCGTTCCGGGCTCGCAGACTTCAGCCAGCGCGCCGATATCGTTGAGCGGATCGCCGCATTCCGAAAGATCGACGAACAGGATCGAAGGGCTCGCCGAAACCGACAAGGCCTGCACCGCGTTGCGCAGCCCGCCCTTGTTGATACGGCCATGATCCCAGCCATTTTCGGTTGCGATCGGCTTCAGCAGTTCGACGCTGGCCTCGTCGCAGACGAAGGCGGTGAAAGGTTCGCGGGTCGCTGCTCCGCGAGGGTTAAAGGGCGCGTTCATCAATGGCCTCCGCTGCTGCCGCCGCCACTGCCGGGGCTATCATTCTTGAGATCGCCTTTCCCGGTGGGATCCTTTTCGCGATAGGTCTTGATCGCGCGGCTGATCGTGAGCGGATCATTGCCGTTGATTTCACGGCCCTGCACGAGATCAGCAGGATCGGCGACCATCGCGGCGAGATTGCGGTTGGTGGCGCATCCAAAGTTGGACATAGTCGACGCGGCGAATTCGGGCTGGGACGGGCGCCGCCAATCCGGGCAGTTCGGAACGTCGGCGAGGCTGCGGCTGACCACCACGCGCGTGCCGGAGAGCTGATCCGATCCCTGCGTGACGGGCGCAGTCTCGGACAAGAGGATGCCGTAGCGTGCGACGATCGCAGCGATCGCATCATGCGTGCCGATATCGCCGTTACGGCTGTCGATCGAGACCCGATCGCCGTAGCGCAGGTGAACCGCGTCGAACCAGTCCTCCAGGCGCTTCTCCTCGGCGGAACTCAGGCCGTCGGCGCCTGCTACATCGAACACATAATCGGTGCGCTGCACGACCGGCTGGTTCACCGATTCGAGCCCGCGATTGACCGGCCCGCAGGCGCCGAGCGCGAGCGCCGCGGCAAGGGCCAGGGTGGTGCAGGAGACACGCATCGTTTTCTTCTCCATCATGGTCGCGGCCCTCAGTTGAACGAGAAGCCGGGATCGGCGGACGCGGTGGCGGCCGATCCCTTTTTCTTCTTGTCGGCCTTGCGCTTGGGCTCAGCGCGATCGTCATTGTTCGAGGCGTGCTGCTGCGAGGGCTTGACCGGTTCGATCGATCCGATCGTCGGCTGCGTCATCGGCGTGGCCGATTTCGGCACCGGGCGCTCCTCCCCGCTCTTGCCGGAGAAGGACTGGCTCCCAATCAGGCGTTGGGCATCCGTCGCCGCCTTGTAGCCATCGGTCGGCAGGGCAATCTGGTTGGCCGAGACCGGCTTCACCAGATATGGCGTCACGATGATGACCAGCTCGGTCTCGTTGCGCCGGAAATTATTCGACCGGAACAGGGCGCCGAGCACCGGCAGATCACCCAGGAAGGGGGCCTTGTCGACCGAGTTGTTATGCGTGTTGCTGAGCAGGCCGCCGATCATGAAGCTCTGGCCCGAGCCCAGCTCCACCGTGGTTTCCGCGCGCCGCGTGGCGATGCCCGGAATGGTGAAGTTGTTGAGCGTCACCGAGCCGGCGCTGGTGAGCTGTGACACTTCCGGGCGGACGCGCATCGAGATGCGGCCATCGGCAAGCACCGTCGGCGTGAAAGCGAGGCTTACGCCATATTGCTTGTAGCTGACCGACACCGTGCCGAGACCTTCGGAGATCGGGATCGGAATTTCGCCGCCGGCGAGGAAGCTGGCGGTTTCGCCCGAGAGCGCGGTCAGATTGGGCTCGGCAAGCGTGGTGACGAGACCGTCGGTTTCCGCAAGATCGATCGCGCTGGCGAGATCGAGGCCGAAAACATGGCCCGCGGCGCTGATCGCGGTCTTGCCGCTGACGCCGAGCTTGCTGAGATCGTAAAGCGTGCCGGGCTTGGCGATGAACTGACCGCTGGTGGGATCGAACGGCAGCGACAGCGATCCGGTCGGCAGGCCGAAGATCGAGGAGGCGTCCAGCTTCGGCAGCCCCGAAAGATCTTGATTGCCGATGGAGCCGAAGTTGCGGCCCTGCGCGATGCCGAACAGGAAGCCGCCGGTCGTGTCGCGCGAGAGCAGGTTGACGCCGACCTGCTTGACGAGATCGCGGCTGACCTCGGCGATCTTGACGTGCAGCGACACCTGCATCGGAGTCGCCGTCTTGAGCCGGCTGATGACCTGGGTTTTGTCGCCGACGAAAGCCTGGACGAGCCGCTGCGCTTCCTCGACGTCATCGGGCGCGGCGACCGTGCCGGTCAGGAGGACGAGGCCATTCATCGGCGTGGCGGTGATCGCGGCCTCGGGCATGGCGAGCTTGAGCATGCCGGCGACGCTGTTGAGATTGGTGCCGACGCGGACATTGGCGGAATAGACCACCGCGCCGCCCTTGGCAGTCGCATAGACAGTGGTTTCGCCCTGGCCCTTACCGAACACGTAAAGCTGAGTGGGCGAGCGGACCTGCACGTCAGCGATCGAATTATCCGCCACGAACAGATCGGACATCGGGCTGGGCAGCTTGACGAGCTGGCCGCGGCCCACCGAGAGCGTCAGCGTGTCGGTCGGCTGGCTGCTCGGCGCTGCGCTCACGGGCGCGGCGATGGTCGTCGCCATGCCTGCGGCAAGCGCGGCCGCCACCAGCGCGACGGCGGTCCCGCTTCGCTTCATTGGATTGAACGTCATGTTATTTCCCCCCCACGGGAACGAACTCGATGGTATTGCCGCGTGCCACCCGCACGCTGGGGCCTTCCGGCTTGGCGCCGGCCGCGCCTGCGCCCTGGACCGGCGGCTTGGCCGGCACGGTGCGGCGCTGGAAGCGCGAGACGTCGGCGCCCACGGTCAATGTCGTGTGCATGTCGTTCGGGCGCGAGGCGATCGCGAGCATCATGCTCTTCTCGTCCTTCGCATTGGCGCCTTTGGGAACGCTGACCTCGCCCGAGGCGATCTGCTCCTCAAGCTCCTGCGTGTTATCCGCGATCGAGCGAAGCGCCAGCGAGAGCGTGCCGATCGACTGCGCAACCTGGACCTTCTCGGCGATCTTCGGCGTGACCTCGAGCGTCACCGTCGAATAGGTCACGACCTTGGTGTTGCCATTCTCGTCGGCGGTGTGATCGGTGCGCTGGTCGGTCGCGAGCACGCGCAGATTGCTGACGATCGTCTCGGTCGCCTTGAGCGGATCGCCGTCGCCGCCGCCGGCGACATTCTGAGTCAGCATCAGGTCGACGCGGTCGCCAGGAAATACGAACCCGGCGACGCTGCTCTGGGCCGATACCGGAACGGTGATCGCGCGCATGCCCGGCCCGAGTGCCGCAGCCAGGAAGCCGCGATCGCCCGGCTTAACCAGTGCGCCCTGGGTGAGCGGCTGGCCGGCGGTGACCTGATAGCGGACGACCGTGCCGGCGAGCGACGCGGGATCAGCCGCGCCCTTCACATAATAAGCGTTCTTCATCAGCTCCTTGGGCCAGGGCTGAAAGCGGAAGCTCTCCGGATCGATGATGGTGCCGACGGGCAGCGCCTTAGTGGCGACGAGAATCTCCGGCCCGTCCACCACGACCGGCTGCGGCGCAGCGGCGGTCGCCTGCGGCGTGCCCGAGGCGCCGAACATGCTCTTTGCCATGAAGGCGGAGATGAGGGCCAGAACGAGGGCGCCGACCAGAAGGGCTATTTTCTTTACATCCATGACACCAGTCGCTTTCGAAGAGGTCCTTGGTCAAAGGCGGTCTATGGACCAGAAATGGTTAATAGTTGGTTCGCGAACGCCCACAGTCCGGCGACGCTGATCGCGACGCCGTAAGGAACCTCGGGCGGCCCGGCGCGCCTGCGCAGCCGGTGGAGCAGGACGGTGATGAGCGTGACCACGCCGCCCAGCACCGCCATCACGAACAGCATGCGGACGAGCGGAACGAACGGCAGCCAGAGGCTCAGGGCGGTGATCAGCTTGACATCGCCGCCGCCCATCGCGCCGATCGCGAAGCAGGCCGCGAAAATCGCGAAAATGCCGATGGCGAACGCGATCTGGAGGGCGATATCCGGCCACAATCCCCAGCCATGTGCCCACCACCACAAAGGCGCGCCGGTGGCGATGGCGAGATTAAGCCAATTGGGGATGGTGCGCGTTTGCAGATCGCCCCATGCGGCGCGCATCAAGGCAATCGCGAGCGCCGCCGCGATCAGATAGCTGGCTGGTCCATGCATGCGTTAACCACTAGACGATGGCGCTTACCAAAAAGTAACCGGAGCCCGATGGAAGCGGAGCAGATCGACCGGCGCGTTCGCCCACCCTGGCTCGAGATCGGACAATGGCCGGCGGACGATGGCTGGATGCTGCGCCGGTTCCGTGCTGCGCCCGCGCCTGGAGTCACCCCGTGCGGCAGCCTGCTCTTTCAGGCCGGCCGGGCCGACTTCATCGAGAAATATATCGAAATCTACGCGCATTGGCGGCGCGAGGGCTGGTCGATCGAAGGTTTCGACTGGCGCGGACAGGGCGGATCGGGGCGCATGCTGGACGATGGCCGTCTCGGCCATTGCCCGCCTTATACGCGGATGGTGGACGACCTGGCCGCCTATCACGCCGAATGGCGAGAGCGCACGCCGGGCCCTCACATCATGCTGGGCCATTCGATGGGCGGGCATGTGCTGCTGCGGTTGCTTGAGGAGAGCGCGCCGGCGATCGATGGCGCCGTCCTGCTTTCGCCCATGCTCGGGCTCAACACCGGGCTCGTTCGCGAACGGCTCGGCCGGATGATCGCGCGAGCGCTTTGCCGGCTCGGTTTCACCGAGCGGCCGGCCTGGTCCGAAAAGAGCGGTCGCGGCAGCGGCCATCGCCAGCGCAACCTGACGCACAGCCTGGAACGCTATGCCGACGAGCAATGGTGGCGGCAGCGGGACGCGAATTTCGATCTCGGCCCGCCAACCTGGGGATGGCTCGTCCATAGCTGGGAATCAATCGCTGGCCTGCTGATGCCGGGCGCGTTGGAAAAGGTGAGCACGCCCATGCTGATCCTCTGCGCGGAGCATGATCGGCTGGTGCTGACGGCGGCGACCAAGCTGGCCGCGCACCGGCTGCCCAATGCGAAGCTTGCCTGCCGTGCGGACGCAGCCCACGAGATCCTTCGCGAAGTTGATCCGATCCGGCTGTGGGCGCTAGAGGAGATCGACAATTTCCTCGGTGCCCTGAAGTCCCGAACATGATTGACGCCGATATCGCGATCATCGGAGCCGGCATCGCCGGGGCGAGCCTCGCGGCTGCGATCGGCGACGCTGCGCGCGTCATCCTAATCGAGGCCGAAAGCCATCCGGGTTACCATGCCACCGGGCGTTCGGCAGCCTTCTGGTCGGAAACCTATGGGGGGCCAGCGATCCAGCCTTTGACGACGGCTTCCGAGGCATTTCTCCAGGCGGGCGGTTTTCTCGAACCGCGTGGATCGCTGACCATCTCGCAAGCCGGCGACGAGCATTTGCTGGACGAATTCCTCGCCGCGTTCGAAGGCAGCGGTGTGCAGCTCGATCGGCTCGGCCGAGCCGGGCTCGAGCGGCATTTCCCGTCGCTTCCCGCGCATTGGTCAGCCGGCGTTTGGGAGCCGAGCTGCCGGGATATCGATGTTGGGGCTTTGCACGCGCATTATCTCGCATCGGCGCGCCACGCGGGCGCGCGCCTCGCCACGGATGCCGAAGCGTTTGAGATTGATCGCATCGGTTCGGGCTGGTCGATCGAAACCCGCGCGGGAACCGTCAGGGCCGCGATCGTCGTCGATGCCGCAGGCGCCTGGGCGAGCCGGGTCGCTACGCTCGCCGGCGCGGCTCCGATCCCGATCGAGCCCTTCCGCCGCACCGTGATTCAGCTCGTCGTCGATCCCGCCGCGCGCAGCGATCTCCCGCTCACAATGGATGTGAGGGGAAGCCTCTATATCAAGCCCGAGGCCGGCGGGCGGCTCTGGCTGTCGCCGCATGACGAGGTGCCGACCCCGGCTTGCGACGCGGCGCCGGAAGAGCTGGACGTCGCGGTTGCGATCGATCGGTTCGAGCGCGCGTTCGACTGGACGATCGTGAAGCGGGAGCGCGCCTGGGCCGGGCTGCGCAGCTTCGCGCCGGATCGCGCGCCCGTATACGGCTTCGATCGCCGGGCGCCGGGCTTCTTCTGGTTCGCGGGGCAGGGGGGCTTCGGCATCCAGACCGCGCCGGCGGCGGCCGCGATCGGCGCTGCGCTGATCCTCGATCGCCCGCTTCCCGAGACGGTCGCGGCGATCGATGTCGCGCGCTATGCCCCCGCCCGCTTCTGACTCACGATCTTCTGCGCTTCGGCGCAGGCGAGCGCGTCGACCCGCTCGTTATCGGGATGGCCATTATGGCCGCGCACCCATTCCCATTTGATGCGGTGCGGGGCGGCGGCGGAAACAAGCTCCTGCCAGAGATCGGCATTTTTCACCGGCTTCTTGTCGGCGGTGCGCCAGCCATTGCGCTGCCAGCCGTGAATCCACTTGGTGATGCCATCCATGACATATTTGCTGTCGGTGGAGAGCGTGATCTCGCACGGGCGCTTGAGCGCTTCGAGCGCCCTGATCGCGGCCATCAGCTCCATGCGGTTGTTGGTGGTATGCGCTTCGCCGCCGGAAAGTTCCATCTCGCGGCCGTCGAAGCGGAGCAGCGCCCCCCAGCCGCCGGGGCCGGGGTTTCCTTTGCAGGCGCCGTCGGTTGCGATCTCGACATGAGGCAGCGGCTTGGTCACGCGCCCAGCAGCTCCACCGGATCGGCAGCTGCGTAGAAATCGAGACGACGCAGAAAGGCAATCGGGTCCTTGCGTGTCACCAGTGCATCGGGCGGCGTGTTTAGCCAATCCCATGCGCGCGTGAGGGTGAAGCGCAGCGCCGCGCCGCGCGCCAGGATCTGGAAGGCCGCGCGTTCCTCCGGCAGCAGCGGCATGTGTGCCTCATAGCCCCCGACCAGCGCGCGGGCGCGCTCGCGATCATAGCCGGTCCCGTCATTTTCGAAACACCAGGCCGCGTGGGTGACCGCGAGATCCCAAGCGCGGATTTCGGTGCAGGCGAAGTAGAAATCGATGATGCCGGTCACGCCGTCATGGTGGGTGAGCACATTGTCCGGAAACAGATCCGCGTGAATCACCGAGCGGGGCAGATCATGCGGCCAGCGTTGCTGGAGCAGCGCAAGTTCATCAAAGATCCGCGTGTGTAGACCAGGGGCGATCCGATCGAGATCGCCGCTGCAGCGTTCGGCCAGCGCGATCCAGCCGCTAAGACCGAGCGCGTTCGGCCGCTCGAGCGCGAAATCCGCCAGCGCCAGATGCATCCGGCCGAGCGCCGCCCCGGTTGCGGCGGCCTGGGCCAGCGTCGGGTGCGAAACGGACACACCGGGCAGGAACTCGATCAGGCAGGCAGGGCGCCCGGCCACGGTCTGGATCTGAGTGCCGGCGCGGTCGCGGATGGCGCGGGGGACGGGAAGGCCGCGATCGGCGAGGTGATCGAGCAGCGCCATGAAGAAGGGCAGGTCCCGTTCGTCCACACGCTTCTCGTAAAGCGTCAGGATGTAGCGGCCGCTACTGGTATCGATCAGATAGTTGCTGTTTTCGACGCCCTCGGCGATGCCCTTGGCCGAAACCAGTTCGCCTGCATCATAGCCGCCGAGGAAATCCGCCATCTCCTCGGCGGAAACATGGGTATAGACCGCCACGCGCGCTTGGCTCAGGCCGCAGCGAGGATGCGCGGCAGCTTGAAGAGCATGTCTTCGGACGTGACTTCCACCTCTTCGCTGGTTGTCACGAAATGCGCCTTGAGCCGATCGATCAGCTCCCGGACGAGGATTTCGGGAGCCGATGCCCCGGCGGTGACGCCAAGCACCTCGACGCCATCGAGCCAGCCAAGCTCCAGCTCCTCGGCGCGTTCGATGAGCTGCGCACGAATGCCCGTCCGTTCGGCCACTTCCGCCAGCCGCAGCGAATTGGACGAATTGGGCGCGCCGAGCACGAGCATCGCATCGCAGCGGTCGGCGATCGCCTTTACCGCCGCCTGCCGGTTCGAGGTGGCGTAGCAGATATCCTCGCGCCGGGGCGCCTGGATCTGGGGAAAGCGCGCCTGCAACGCTGCGACGATCTGGCGCGTGTCGTCCACCGAAAGCGTCGTCTGGGTGAGAAAGGCGAGCCGTTCGGGCTGGGCAGGCATGATCCGGTTGGCATCCTCGACCGTCTCGACCAGAGTCATCGAGCCTTCCGGCACCTGGCCGAACGTGCCGACCACCTCGGGATGCCCGCGGTGGCCGATAAAGATAATATGCTTATCCGCCGCCACCAGCTTTTCGGCCTGCTTGTGCACCTTTGAGACCAGCGGGCAGGTCGCGTCGACATAAGTGAGGCCGCGTTCTTCTGCCTTCGAGGGGACGGCTTTGGGCACGCCGTGCGCGGAAAACACCACCGGCACGCCGTCCGGCACCTCGTCCAGTTCCTCGACGAAGATCGCGCCCTTGGCCTTCAACGAATCGACGACATAGCGATTATGGACGATCTCATGCCGTACATAGACGGGTGCGCCCCATTTCGCGATCGCGAGCTCGACGATTCGGATCGCCCGGTCCACACCGGCGCAGAACCCGCGCGGCGCGGCGATCAGAAGATGGAGCTTGTGTTGGGGACCGGTCATGTCGATGGCGCTCTACGCGATTGCTTGCTTCGGCGGAAGGCGCTTCCTATGATTAACCTCCATATCCGTCGCGTGGCCCCCGCGCGACTTTCATCTCGGGGTGAGACCACGTGCCGTTCAAACGCCTGACGCCTGTCCTGCTTCTGCTGGCCCTGGCCGGCTGTGCCGGAAAGAATGATTTCGACGAGACCGGCGGCGTGAAGATTGCGCGTTCGGCCTGCCCGGCGATCGCGATTCCGGCGTTCACGGGCGACGTGACGCTGTTCGATCCACCCTCCAGCCGCGACGCGAGTGCGATCGACGTGGTCGCGACGATGACCAACATCCGCACGAGCTGCAACGATGCGGGTGCACAGATCGTGGCGACGGCCACGTTCGACGTGCAGGCGCGGCGGACCAGCGCGGCCGGGCCGCGTGACGTGGTGCTGCCCTATTTCGCGACGGTGACGCGCGCGGGCACGCAGATCATGTCGAAGCAGCTGGGCCGCGTCGCGCTGCATTTCGATGACGGGCAGCTCCGTGCACAGACGCAGGGCAGCGCCTCCGCCAGCATCGCGCGCGCCGACGCGACTTTGCCGCCGGCGATCGAGCAGCGGCTCAACCGCAAGCGCAAGGCCGGCGACGCGGATGCCGCAATCGATCCGATGGCCGAACCTTCGATCCGCAGCGCCGTCAGCAAGGCGAGCTTCGAGCTGCTGCTGGGATTCGAGCTCAGCGACGATCAGCTCGCCTACAACGTCAAGCGCTGACCAGCCGGCGATTGCCGGTCACATCGATTACGAAACCTCGCCCTCGCGTGCTCGCTCGTGGTGGCGGATCACCTCGTCAATGATGAACCGCAGGAATTTTTCCGAAAAATCGGGATCGAGATTGGCGCTCTTGGCCAGGGTGCGCAGCCGCTCGATTTGCGCGGACTCGCGGCCGGGATCAGCCGGCGGGAGACCCGCCGCGGCTTTGTAGCGCCCAACCGACTGGGTGATCTTGAAGCGTTCGGCGAGCAGGAACACCAGTGCCGCATCGATATTGTCGATGCTCTCCCGAAAGCTCGCCAGCGTCGCATCCGTCATCGATCATCCTTCTCTTGGGTTCACCATCCGCCCAATATCGCCCTTCTGTTGCCGGATTGACGCGGAAGCAAGTGCATGTGCTTGCCTTTGCGCGCGCGAAGGCCCAGATGCAGCCCCGTCATGACCGCTAAAGTCGTCCAGCTTCACCGCGCCGGCGCCCCTTCGCTCGATCCGATGATCGCGCTGGTGGCCGCCGATCTCAACCAGGTCAACAGCGTCATCCTCGCGCGCATGCAAAGCGAAGTGCCGCTGATCCCCGAACTGGCCGGCCACCTCATCGCCGGCGGGGGCAAGCGGATGCGTCCGATGCTGACGCTCGCCTGCGCGCGGCTGCTGGAATATGGCGGCACGCGCCATCACGGCCTCGCCGCCGCAGTCGAGTTCATTCACACCGCCACGCTGCTTCACGACGATGTCGTCGATGGCTCCGGTCTACGGCGCGGGCGGCGCACGGCCAACATCATCTGGGGCAATCCCGCCAGCGTGCTGGTCGGCGATTTCCTGTTCTCGCGCGCGTTTGAACTGATGGTCGAGGATGGATCGCTGCGCGTGCTCAAGATTCTTTCCAACGCGTCTGCCGTGATCGCCGAGGGCGAGGTCAACCAGCTCACGGCACAGCGCCGGATCGAGACGGGCGAGGAACGCTATCTCGACATTATCGGCGCCAAGACCGCCGCCCTGTTCGCGGCCGCCTGCCGCATTGCGGCGGTCGTGGCGGAGCGCAACGAAACGGTCGAGCTGGCGCTCGACGCCTATGGCCGCAACCTGGGAATCGCGTTCCAGCTGGTCGACGACGCGATCGATTATGTTTCGGACGGCGCCACCATGGGCAAGGATTGCGGCGACGATTTCCGCGACGGCAAGGTCACGCTGCCGGTGATCCTGGCTTATGCGCGCGGCGGCGGCGAGGACAAGAGCTTCTGGCGCGCCGCCATGGAAGGCCACCGGATCTCGGACGAGGATCTGGCCCACGCGGTGGAGTTGCTGCGCCAAACGGGCGCCATCAACGATACGCTGGAACGCGCACGCCATTATGGCCAGCGGGCGATCGATGCCTTGGGCGGGATCGGCGGCGGCCCCGCCAAGGCCGCCCTGGTCGAGGCCGTCGAGTTCGCGATCGCCCGGGCCTATTGAGGAGGCGGTGATGGCCATCAAAGCGATCGACCATGTCAACATCCGCACCGGGAAGCTGACCGAGTCGATCGCTTTCTATCGCGACGCGCTTGGCATGGACGTCCGGCCTTTGCCAGGAATGGATGACATGGATCGCGGCGCGTGGGTTTATGCGGGGGACGGGCGGCCGGTCGTCCACCTCAATAGTGCGGAGGATGGCGCCGATTTCCTCGGCGAGGTGCGGGATTGGCAGGGGCTTTCCGGGTCCGCCCGCGTGCATCATGTCGCGTTCGATTGCGACGATTATGATGGCTTCAGGGCGCGGCTGACGGAGTCTGGCTTCACGCTCAAATTCGGCGAAGTGGCTGCGATCAATCTTCGGCAAATCTTCGTGCGCGATCCGAACGACATCCTGGTCGAGCTCAACTTCCGATAAGCAGGCGTGGAGGGCGATCTTCCCGTCCTTTCGGTGCTGGGCACGTTGCGCGCTACGCTCATCGACGGCAGCGGCGGGGTGCTCGTCGCCCCGCCCGGCGCGGGTAAGACCACCGCCATCGCGCCGGCCTTGCTGAACGAAGCCTGGTGTACGGGCCAGATCCTGCTGCTCAGCCCGCGCCGCCTTGCTGCGCGGGCCGCAGCCGAGCGGATGGCGCAGCTTGCGGGCGAGCCGGTCGGGCGAGCCATCGGCTACGCGACCCGCCTCGACAGCAGGCAATCGCCCGCGACGCGAGTGCTGGTGATGACCGAAGGCATCTTCATCAACCGGATTCAGGCCGATCCCGAACTGACCGGCGTTTCGGCTGTGCTGTTCGATGAAGTGCATGAGCGCAGCCTGGACAGCGATTTCGGCATCGCGCTCGCGCTGGACGCGCAGGCGGCGCTGCGGCCGGACTTGCGGCTGTTGGCGATGTCGGCGACGCTCGACGGCATACGCTTCTCGCGATTGATGAACGATGCACCGCTGATCGAGAGCGAGGGCCGCAGCCATCCGCTCGCGCTGCGCTATCTCGGCCGCCGGAGCGGTGAGCGCATTGAAGACGCGATGGCGGCTGCGATCCGGACTGCGTTGGTGGAAGAGGAGGAAGGCGGCGCGCTCGCCTTCCTGCCCGGCGTTGCCGAGATCGAGCGTGTCGCCGAACGGCTGGAGGGCTTGCCGTCGAACGTCGCGCTGCATCGCCTGCACGGATCGCTCGATCCCGCCGATCAACGCGCCGCGATCGCGCCCGCACCGCCGGGCAAACGCAAGCTCGTGCTTGCCACCTCGATTGCGGAAACGAGCCTGACGCTGGATGGGGTGCGGATCGTGATCGACAGCGGGCTCGCCCGCCGGCCGCGCTATGACCGCGCGGCAGGCGTCACCCGGCTGGTCACCGAACGCGCCAGCCAGGCCGCCGTCACCCAGCGCGCCGGCCGCGCGGCGCGGCAGATGCCGGGCACTGCCTATCGACTCTGGGAGGAGGCTGCGACGGCAGGCCTGCCGCCTTTCGATCCGCCCGAGATCATGGAGGCAGACCTTTCGGCGCTGATGCTCGATTGCGCTTTATGGGGCGTGGCCGATCCCAGCAGCTTGCGCTGGATCGATGCGCCGCCCGCCGCCGGCCTTGCCGAGGCGCGCACGCGGCTGCTGGCGCTGGGGGCGATCGATGAGGATGGCCGCCCCACCGCGCACGGCCACGCAATCACGAAGCTGCCGCTGCCGACGCGGCTCGCCCATATGCTGATCGTGGCGGGGGAACGCGGCTGGGGCATGCTCGCCGCCGAAGCCGCCGTGCTGCTGACCGAGCGCGGGCTGGGCGGCAATGACGCTGATCTCGAAGCGCGGCTGCGGCGCTGGCGCGGCGAGCGGGGCAAGCGTGCCGAGGCGGCGCGAGGGCTGGCGCGGCGCTGGGCCGCTTTGGCCTCCGCCGGCCAGTCATCCGCTGACGATCATCTGGGCGCCTGCGTTGCGCTCGGATTCCCCGATCGCCTCGCCAAGCGGCGCGGCGCTGACGGCGCCGACTGGATCTCGGTCGGGGGGCGAGGGTTCAAGCTCGATCCGCTCTCGCCGCTGGCCCGCGAGTCCTGGCTCGCCGTCGCCGAGACGCAGGGCATGGCGGCCGGCGCGCGTATTCTCGCCGCCGCGCCGATCGCGGAGACCGACGTCGAAGCCCTGTTCGCGGACCGGATCACGCTCAGCGTCAGCGTCAGCTTCGATCCTGCGACCGCTGCCGTCTCGGCGATGCGCGAGCGCCGTCTCGGTGCGATCGTCCTGTCGCGCGGCCCCGCCGACGCGATCGATCCCGAGGCGCTCACTCAAGCATTGATAGAAGGCGTGCGGATACACGGCCTCGCGCTGTTGCCGTGGGGCGAAGCCACTGTCGCGCTCCGCAAGCGCGCCGCATTCGCCGGGGTCGATCTTTCCGATCAGAGGCTGATTTCGGATCTCGGGCAGTGGCTGGCGCCGCTGCTCGCCGGAAAGCGGCGGCTGTCCGATGTCTCGCCGTCGGCGCTGCACGGGGCGATCGAAGGGCTGCTCGATTGGTCCGAACGCAGCGCCATCGATCGGCTCGCCCCCGCCATGCTCGAAACCCCAGCCGGCAGCCAGCATGCCATCGATTACGCCGCTGAGGGCGGCCCCGCGGTTGACGTGCGGGTGCAGGCACTGTTCGGGATGACGCGGCATCCGATGATCGGAGATGGCACGATTCCGCTCACCTTGCGGCTGACCTCGCCCGCCGGGCGGCCGATCCAGACCACGCGCGATCTGCCGGGCTTCTGGGCCGGAAGCTGGGCTGCCGTCGCCAAGGAGATGCGCGGGCGTTACCCCAAGCATCCCTGGCCGGACGATCCCGCCGCGGCCAGCGCGACGCTACGCACCAAGAAGGCCGATGCACGCCGCTCTTGACGAAGCCGCTGCGGATGCGGCACGCGGCATGCACATCGATGGGGTTTATCATGCCGCAGGCTCGCATCTACCAGCGCGTCAAGAACAGTATGCAATCGGGCCGCGCCCGCGACGGCCAATGGGTGCTCGAATTCGAATCGTCGGAACCACAGCGTCCCGATCCGCTCACCGGCTGGGCGGGCGGCAGCGATACGCGCCGCCAGGTCCGGCTCACCTTTCCGACGCTGGATGCAGCCAAGGCCTATGCCGCCAGGCAGGGTATCGCGGTCGAGCATATCGTTCCCGCCGCGCCGAAGACGCTCAAGATCCAGGCTTATGCGGATAATTTCCGGTAACGGAACAGCGCGCTTTCCGGCATAGACCGCGCGTTTTTAGCTTTCCGTCAAGATGCCGCTGGCAAGCAGGAGCAGCATCTTGACGTCGATCACGGCGCCCTCCGCGCGTTTCTGGTCGACGAAGTTCGTGATCATGTCGAGCGGCACGCGGTGGACGATGATATTCTCATGGCCGTCGCCGCCGCCATCGCCCACCCTGGTGAGGCCGTGCGCACGAACCAACGTGAAGGTTTCCGAGACCATGCCGGGAGAGGAGGCGAAGCGGCCGAGCAGTTCGATGCGCTCCGGACGATAACCGGTCTCTTCTTCCAATTCGCGCGCGGCGGCGGTCTCGATCGCCTCGCCCTCGGTTTCGTCGCCCACCAGCCCGGCCGGAAGCTCGATGCACTGCGCCTTCAGCGGCATGCGATACTGCTCCACCAGCAGGGCATGGCCGGCGTCGATCGCGACGATCACCGCCGCATGAATGCCCCGCGCGCGGCCGACATATTCCCACCGGCCTTCGCGATAGGCCGTGATGAACTTGCCCTGCCACATGGTTTCAACGGGTTCGCTCATAGTTCGATCAGCCTGTCGGGAAGTTCATCGGGATCTTTGCCGGTGCGCGGGCAGACTTCCTCCAGGATCGCGCCGATGTGCGCGATCGCGGTGGTGATGCCCTGTGCGGGCCTGCCCGCCCGCAACTCATCGACCAAAGCGGCCATGGCGACGCCCCAGCGTTCGTTTGGCACCTTCTTATGGATCGCCTCGTCGGCCACGATCTCCGCCTGATGCTCCGCCAGCGACAGATAGAGCAGCACGCCGGTGCGGGTGGCGGTGCGCCGCTCGATCCCGGCTTTGAACAGCGCGACCGCGCGGCGGCGGACGCGGCGGGCTTTGGTCGCGCGCGGCGTGAGCGCGAGCCGCAGCGGCCGCCAGGCGAGGATCAGCCGGGTGCCGAGAAATTTGATCGAGGCTGCGATCAGCACGAAGGTCAGCAGCTCGCGCGGCGTCCAGACATGCTGCCAGCCGCCCGAGATCCGATCGATCAGGTTCATGTAGAAGCTTGGGAAGCTGGCATAGACCGCCATCGCGAGCAGCATCACGAGGACGGACCAGTGCAGGGCCACATCATGATAGGCGTCCGAACTGTCAGCAGCGATCACCATCACCTCGCCGTCGGTTTTGCTCTCCGCCTCGGTGACAGCGGCCGCGATCGCCGCGCGATCCTGTGCGCTCAATTGCATCACCAGCTCCCCGAGGAGCCGCCGCCGCCGAAGGAGCCGCCCCCGCCGGAAAAGCCACCGCCACCGCCTCCGCCAAAACCGCCTCCGCCCCAACCGCCGCCGCCGCCCAAGCCCGGGCCCCATAGGATCACGGGCAAACCGCCGCGCCGGAACGCCCGGCCCGCGCCCCGATTGCGGATCATCGAGAAGAGGATCACCGCGAGCACAATGCCCCAGAAGACGAGGCCAATGGGAATGCCGCCCTCTTCCTTCGATTTGGCGTCGGCCACGATCTTCTGCGCGCGCGCTTCGGCCTGTTCGTCGGGCATGCTGAGCAGGTCGACCAGTGCCTTCGTTCCGGCCATGATGCCGCCCGCCATGTCGCCGTTGCGGAAGGCGGGCAGGATCTGCTGCTGGATGATGACGCTCGAAAGCGCATCGGTGACGATCGGCTCAAGACCATAGCCGACCTCGATACGCACCTTGCGCTCCTTCGGCGCCACGATCAGCAGCGCGCCCGAGTTGACATCCTTCTCGCCGATCCCCCAGGTCCGGCCCAGGCGATAGCCATAATCCTCGATTGGATAGCCCTGCAGATCGGGAATGGTGACGACCACGAGCTGACGGCGGTTTTTGGCCTCAAGCGCGGCAAGCTGGCCGGTGAGCGCCGCCTTCTGTTCGGGGCTGAGCAGACTGGCATTGTCCACCACGCGGCCGGTGAGCTTGGGAAAGGTCTGCGCCTGGGCCGCAGCGGGCAAGAAGAGCAGCAGCAAGATCATTCCCGCGAACGCAGATATCCAGCTTCTCCGCAACGAAGCCGGCTCGCTCGATCCCCGAAAATGGCGGGAGGTCATCGCCCTTGTCCTAGAAGCTCACCGTCGGCGCAGTCTGGGCTCTGGGTGTGGTCGCTTCGAACGGAGCCATCGGCTTGGCGCCGTAGAAGATCTTCGCGCCGATCGCGTCGGGGAAGGTCCGGATGCGGGTGTTGTAGGCGCGCACCGCCTCATTATAGTCGCGGCGGGCGATGGTGATGCGGTTCTCGGTGCCTTCGAGCTGCGATTGCAGCGCCAGGAAATTCTGGTTGGATTTGAGATCGGGATAATTTTCGGTGACCATCAGCAGACGGCCGAGCGCCTGGCTCAGTTCGCCCTGCGCGGCGCCGAACTGCTGGACCTTCGCCGGGTTGGTGAGGTCGTCGGGCGAAACCTGGATGGACGTCGCCTTGGCGCGCGCCTCGGTCACGCCGATCAGCACGCTCTTCTCCTGGGCCGCATAGCCCTTCACGGTGGCGACGAGATTGGGGACGAGGTCGGCGCGGCGCTGATATTCGTTCTGAACGTCGGCCCAGCGCGCCTTGGCGGTCTCCTCGGCGGTGGGTACGCTGTTGAGGCCGCAGCCCGCGAGCGACAGCGCCATCGTCAGCATCGCCAGGCGCGCCATGATCGAACGGAACGGCATCGGTCTTGCTCCTTGATTGTTCCGGCGATGATGTAGGCTGCTACCGCTTGCCAGCCAAGCGGGATTGCGCGACAACCTGCCATTGCTCGCTCAAGGTGGGGGAGGGGTGGATGTTCAAGGAATTTCGGACGTTCATTGCGCGGGGCAATGTGGTCGATCTGGCGGTGGCGGTCATGATCGGCGCTGCCTTCAGCAAGATCGTGAGCTCGCTGACCGATGATATCATCATGCCCCTAATCGGCGCGATCTTCGGCAAGATCGATTTTTCGAGCCACTTCATCATGCTGGGCGACGTGCCCCCTACCTACAGGGGATCGCTGGCCGATTATGCCGCGCTCAAGGCAGCGGGCGTGCCGCTGCTCGGCTACGGCCAGTTCCTGACGATGGTGATCGATTTCCTGATCGTCGCCTTCGTGCTGTTCCTGATCGTCAAGGAAGCGAACCGCTTCGAACAGAAGAAGAAGGAAGAAGCGCCAGCCGCCGAACCAGCCGACGTGGCGCTGCTGCGCGAAATCCGCGACGAGCTCAGGAAGCGCTAATCTGCGGCTGGAGCCTTAGAGCCGATCCGATTCAGATTGAACCGGATCGGCTCCAGCTATTCCTTTGTTTGCCGTGATTTCCGAGCCGGCAGGTGATTCCACCTGCCTTGAAATCACTCTAGGGCGCCGGCTTGGCGAGATAGGCGATCACGTCGGCGCGGTCGGTCGCGTTGGGCAGGCCCGCAAATGCCATGCGGTTCCCGGGCACCATCTTGGCGGGGCTCAGCAGATATTTGTCCAGCTTGTCCGGCGTCCATTTGATGTTGGCGCTTTTCATCGCTGACGAATAGGCAAATCCCGGCGCGCTGGCGGAGGGCTTGCCCACTATGCCGGCCAGCGAGGGGCCGAGCATGTTCTTCCCCGGCTGCACCGAGTGACAAATGGCGCAACGCATGAAGATCTTCTTGCCGTTGACGGGATCGCCGGCGGCATAAGCGGCGCCCGCCATGCCCGCCAGCAGCATCGTTGACAATCCTACCCAATCCCGCAATTTCATACGTCGCTCCACAGCCGCTAATTCCTGGATCTTTTGTCGCTCAGGCTGACAATTGCAATCGGCGATTGACGTAGCCGGTTTATGGGCGTTCGGGCATGATTTTACGTGTCCTAAAATGAATTTTTTGCCCGCCTTCAAAAAGCGCTCTATCGCGCTTTTTGAAACAGGCTCTAAGGCGGATCTTAACCAAGTTGACCTAGTTGAGTGCGGGTTTTCCTGTTGTGGTGTAGCTTGGACAAAAAATGAACTATCCGGTCATGGAGAGACTGCTGGATCGCAAGCACGTCTATATTGTCGACGATAATGCGGATGTGCGCCGGGGGATTCACGCGGCCCTTTCCGCGGCGGGCTTCACCCCCAGAGCATTTGTTTCAGGTACGGATTTCGTGGAGGCGGCGAAGGATCTGGAGCCTGGCTGCGTGCTGCTCGATCTGCGCATGCCTGACATTGACGGGCTCGAGGTACTGGAAGCCACACACGAAATCCTGCCGCGCTTCCATGTCATCATGATCTCCGCCCATGGCGACGTGAACACCGCCGTCAGGGCGATGCGGCTCGGCGCGATCGATTTCATGGAGAAGCCCTTCACCGAGGCGGTGTTGATCGACACCCTCAATGCAGCCTTCGCATCACTGAGCGAGTCCGCCAGCGCCGTCGAACGCAAGCTGCTGGCGCGCGAGCGGGTGTCCACGCTGTCCGATCGCGAACGGGAGGTGCTGCAGGGGCTGCTCGCCGGCATGGCCAACAAGCAGGTGGCCGTGGCCCTCGATCTCAGCCCGCGCACCGTCGAAATGCACCGTGCCCGCATGATGGATCATCTCGGCGCCCATGCGCTGCCCGACGCGATCAGAATTGCCTTCGATGCCGATCTGGCGCCGCTCGAGGATCATTACGGCGTCTAAATAGCTGATAAGCTTCAATATACCGTAATAATACGATATGCGGGCGTTAAGATTTGTTTACCGAGCCACTTTAGAAGCTTCCTCAGGCGCTTAGCGCCCGGGAGATGGTCCCTCCCTGAAGGATGCCGCCGGACAACATCACTCCCCCCGTCCGGCGGCGTCCACTTCCCCACCGATCCGGACAGGCCCTCCTCCGGCGCCCGTTGGCCCGCCGCACGGGATGGTGTAGCTTCAAGCCATGAGTGCCGCTGACAGCGACGCCCGCGTCGGGCCGGATCAGGATGGTTCGCAGCCGATCGTATCGGACGCGCTCTTCCGATCGATCCTCGAAACCGTGCCGGACGCGATGATCGTGATCGATGTCAACGGCGCGATCATTTTCTTCAGCGCGGCGGCCGAGCGCATGTTCGGCTATTCCGAAGAGGAGGTGCTGGGGCGCAACGTCAGCATCCTGATGCCGTCACCCGATCGCGAGGCGCATGACGGCTATCTCACGCGCTATCTCGATACCGGCACGCCGCACATCATCGGCATCGGCCGCCTCACCATTGCAAGGCGGCGGGGCGGCGGCACTTTTCCCATCCAGCTCTCCATCGGGGAAGCGAAGATGCGCGCAGGGCGGGTCTTCACCGGTTTCATCCAGGACCTGACCGAACGGCAGGAAACGCAATTTCGGATGGAAGAATTGCAGAACGAGCTCGCCCATGTCTCGCGGATCAGCGCGATGGGCACCATGGCGTCGTCGCTTGCCCATGAACTCAACCAGCCGCTCGCGGCGATCGCCAACTATCTGGAAGGTGCGGCGCAATTGCTGAGCGATCCCGATCCGGAAAATGTCGCGACCGCCCGCGCTGCGCTGGCCGAAGCGACGCAGCAATCGGTGCGGGCGGGCCGGATCGTGCGGGGCCTGCGCGACTTCATCGGCCACCGCGATACCGAGAAGCGCGTGGAAAGCCTCGGCCGTCTCATCAACGAGGCGAACGCGCTGGCGCTGATCGGCGCGCGTGAGCAGGGGATCGAGGTTTCGCTCAGGCTCGATCCCGCCGCGGACAAGGTGCTCGTTTCCCGCGTGCAGGTTCAGCAGGTGCTCATCAACCTGATCCGCAACGGCATCGAGGCGATGGCCGAAGCGCCCGTGAAACAGCTCAAGATCACGACGCATCGGATCGCCAACGGACTGGTCCGGGTCAGCGTCACGGACAGCGGATCGGGGCTTGCCCCGGAAGTGGCGGCGCGGCTTTTCCAGCCCTTCCTCAGCACCAAGGATGACGGTATGGGGCTCGGGCTATCGATCTGCCAGACCATTATCGAGGCGCAAGGCGGCACGATTTGGGCAGAACCGGCGCTGGGCGGGGGTACGGCATTTCACTTTACCCTGCTGAGCGCGGAGACGGAGGATCGCGATGACAGCGAAGCGACTGGTCTATCTCGTTGACGATGACGATGCGGTGCGCCGATCGGCGGGCTTCATGCTCAAGACGTCGGGATATGAGGTTGAGGCCTTCGCGTCCGGTGTCGATTTTCTGAAGCATATCCGGCAGGCGCCGGTCGGCTGCATATTGCTGGACGTGCGCATGCCGGGGATGGACGGGCTCGAGGTGCAGCGCGAACTGCGCAGCCAGGGCATCAACATGCCGGTGATCGTGCTGACCGGGCATGGCGACGTAAATGTCGCGGTGGCGGCGATGAAGGCCGGCGCGGTCGATTTCATCGAAAAGCCGTTCGAAAAGGCCGTGCTCCAGAGCGCGCTTGACGAAGCCTTCGCCCAGATCGAGCGCTCCGGCCGCGATCAGGCACGCTCAACCGAGGCGACGGTGCGCCTCAAGGCGCTGACCGCGCGTGAGCATGATGTGCTGCTCGGGCTTGTCCGCGGCCACCCGAACAAGACGATCGCCTATGATCTCGGGATCAGCCCCAGAACGGTTGAAATCTATCGCGCCAATCTGATGACGAAGCTCGGCGTGCAAAGCCTGTCCGAGGTGTTGCGGATCGCCTTCGCCGCCGGGCTCGGGGATGCCGCGCCGCCTGCACGCGAGGGGCATGGCTGAGCCGCATGGCAGCGCGCGGCTGCCACGCATGACCCGGAACAATGCGTATTTTACTCCCGCGTCCATGAATGCATGCACGTGTGGCGGAGTGCTGGAGGCTGTCAATCCGTCACTTCGCACCACATTGGCCAGATTGGGCGTGCGGCATGTATCAATGGAACGATATCGCAGCGACAAGCAGCGCGGGCGTTACTGGCAGCGCCCGTGGCGCCCGTGAGCGCGATTGCCTCAACTGCAAGATCCGCCACGAAGCGATCTGCGCGCCGCTCGACGATTGCGGGCTCATGGAACTGCAACGGCTTGGGAAACGCCGGACGCTGCATAAGGGGCAGGCGCTGAGCTGGGAAGGCGATGAAGCACCCCTCGTGGTGAACGTGCTGAGCGGGATGCTCAAGCTTTCGGCGAGCGCCCATAACGGCAGCGAGCAGATCCTTGGCCTGATCCGTCCGGGCGGTTTTGCCGGGCGGCCGCAAGGGGGCATCGCCCAGCAAAGCATCATCGCGATGGCCGAAACCGAGCTTTGCGTTTTCCCCAGCGATCGCTTCGCCAAATTCGCCGATCTGCATCCCGAGGTACGCGCGTCGTTACTTGAGCGCAGTCTCGAGGAACTGGATCGAACCCGGCGCTGGATGCTCTTGCTCGGGCGCGGAAGCGCGGCCGAGCGGGTGGCGGCCTTGCTGGTGGAATTTGCCGGCGAGGGGGCGGGCCCGCATCCGCTCCCGCTCAGCCGGGGGCAGATGGCCGAATTTGCCGGGCTTACCATCGAAACGGTGAGCCGGCAGCTCACCCGGTTCAAATCGGCCGGCATTATCGCGCTGCCAAGCCGCGACAGCTTCGAACTGCTCGATCGCGATGCGTTGCTGGCGACGGCGGGGATCTGCGTTCAGTACTGAGCCTTTCTTGGCAAGGCGGAATCGTCCCGCCGGACAAGAAAGGCTCAAATTCAAGGGCTGGAGCACTTTCCGGCCGAAAACCGGTTCCCACTTTTTCGGGAAGTGCTCTAAGCCGCCCAAGTCCGGCGGCGATCTTCTCAGGGCGAGCTGAGGTTCGCCGGCGCGCGTGGATTGTTCGAAACGTCCAGCATCGAGGCTGCCTCATTGAGCTGCGCGGCTTCGTCCGCCGTCAGCCCGCCAATCGCTGAATCATCCCCGCTGTCGCCGCATCCCGCGAGCGAACCGAGGCATAGGAGCAGGGCAAGCGCTCTGATCATCAAGCGATCCCCCGATGGCTCTTCAAATAAAAAGGGGTGGCGTCCGTTCGGACCCACCCCTTTGTTCGTCATGCGGCAAAGCCGCGCGATTACATCGCGTTGCTGACGTTGTCGGCAGCGTTGCTGACTGCCTCAGCCGAATTTTCGACATTGGCGGCCGCGTCCGTCACGTTCGCAGCAGCGGCATTGACGTCGCTCATGGCTTCGGCCGCAGTGGCGTTCGCATCGGCGGCATTGGCCGCGGCGGCATCGTCCTTCTTCGAGCAAGCTGCGACGCTGAGCGAAACGGCGATGAGCGAAAGAACTGCAATCTTCTTCATGGGCGTACCCTCCTTAGGGAAAATGATGGAAGTTGGCGCGGTGACCTACCGCAGAGAGACTTGTTTCCCCCCGAAACATGCGCGGTCTTCATATCGTCACATCTAAGCGGATGCAATCTCTCTTGTTTCGGTAGTCATTACTGGGCTGATAGCGGCATCGGCGGGGCATCCGGGCTGCCCGTCGCGGCATCGTCGGACGCGCTCGCGCTACCGTCTTCCTCATCGCGGACTTCCGCATGGCGGCGTTGCAGAAAGGCCGATCGCGCCGCTGCATAGGGATCGAGGCTCGTCTTCAGGAAGGCGTCTGTGCCGCTCGCCATGGCGTCCGAGCGCCGGACGACGACTTCGCCCGCGGTGACGCCGCGCCCCTGCATATGGGTGAGCCCGACATGGCGCAAGCCGATGCGATAGGGATTGGCAAGCTGCGCCACGCCGCTTCCCACGCCGTCCCGCAAAGTCGACGGGCCAAGGATCGGCAGCACGATATAAGGGCCGCCATTGACGCCCCAGCGCGCCAGCGTCTGGCCGAAATCCTCGTCCGCGGGCGCAATGCCGAAGCTGCTGGCATGATCCGCAAGCCCGCCGACGCCGATCGTGCTGTTGACCGCGAACCGCTCGAAATTGCGCAGCGCCCGATCCGGCTTCCCTTGCAGGACGTTATTGATCATCGAGAAGGGCTCGGAAAGATTTTCGAGGATACGGGACAGCCCGCGCCGCGCCGGGGGCGGCGTGACCGTCTGATATGCGGTCGTGGCCGGCTTGATCGCGACCTGGTCGACAGCGCGGTTGAAGCCCCAGACGCCGCGATTGAGCTTCTCAAGCGGATCGCGCTCGGCCAGCCGCTCCTCCCCCGGCGCGGTGGCGCAGCCGGCGAGCACAAGCGCCAACATGAAACTGGCATTGATGCGCATATGGATCCTCCGTCGGCCGCTAAGCCTGCCATATTGACTACATATAAAGAATTCTTTATGTCCTTATCCGATGCGGATAGCCCTTTCCATCTTTCGCGCGCTGGCGGATCCGACGCGGTTGCGGATCCTGGGATTGCTGCGTGCGATGGAGCTGTCGGTGGGCGAGCTCGCGCAGGTGCTGGGCCAAAGCCAGCCGCGGGTCTCGCGCCACGTCAAGATCCTCGCAGATGCGGGGCTTGCCGTGCGCCGCAAGGAAGGAAGCTGGGTTTTTCTCGGCCTGGGCCCCAAGTCACGCTCGGCCCCGGTGCTCGATGCGATTGATGCCTGGGCCAGCGAGGAGCCCGGCGATCACTGGGCAGTCGCCGATATCGCGCGGCTGGCGGCGGTGCGTGCGGACCGCGCGGCTGCGGCGGAGGCCTATTTCGAAGCGCACGCTGCCGAATGGGACGCGATTCGATCCCTCTATGCGCCCGAAAGTGCGGTCGAGGAGGCGATCATCGCCCTGCTGCAGGGAAAGGAGATTGGCGCACTGGTCGATCTCGGCACCGGAACCGGGCGTATGCTGGAACTGCTGGGCAAGCAGGCGGTATCGGCGGTCGGCATCGATCGCAGCCCCGAGATGCTGCGGCTGGCGCGCGCGAAGCTCGCGGCCGCCGGGATGAAGGGAGCCGAGCTGCGGCAGGGCGACATCTATGCCATTCCGTTGGACAGCGGCGCTGCCGATACCGTCGTCCTTCACCAGGTTCTCCATTATGCGCAGCAGCCTGCCGCCGCGATCAACGAGGCAGGTCGGCTCCTCGTTCCGGGCGGGCGGCTGCTGGTTATCGATTTTGCGCCGCATGAGCGGGAGGATCTGCGCATCAGCGATGCGCATGCGCGGCTCGGCTTTGATGACGATCAGATGCGGGGTTGGTTCGAAAGCGCCGGGCTGGATCTCGAAACGGTGCGGGAATTAAGGGGAGGCGCGCTCACCGTGAAATTTTGGCTGGGCCGCCGGGCTGGATTGGATGCTAAGAAGGAATTGGCTGCATGAGTTTGTCGCTGGGTCAACTTGAGGAGGCGCGGCGGGCATTGGATACCCCGCTGTTCGCCGATCTCGCGGGCGACGCCGCGATCTCGTTCGAATTCTTCCCGCCCAAGACGTCGAAGATGGAGGAGACGCTCTGGTCCGCAATCGAAACGCTGATGCCGCTGCGGCCCAGATTCGTCTCGGTCACTTATGGTGCGGGCGGCTCGACGCGCGAGCGGACGCATACGACCGTCGAACGGATCGTCCGCGAAACGCCGGTGCCGGCGGCCGCGCACCTGACCTGCGTCGGTGCCAGCAAGGATGAGATCGCCGATGTCGCGCGGGCCTATTGGGCCGCCGGCGTGCGGCATATCGTCGCGCTGCGCGGCGATCCGCCGGTGCTCGGCGAAGCGTTCGTTCCCCATCCCGAAGGCTATGGCAATGCCGCGGCGCTCGTCGAAGGGCTGGGCAAGATCGCTCCGTTCGAAATATCGGTCGCCGCCTATCCCGAAACCCATCCCGAGGCGCAGAGTGGCCAGGCCGATCTCGACAATCTCAAGGCCAAGTTCGATGCGGGCGCGACGCGCGCGATCTCGCAATTCTTCTTCTCGGCGGAAACCTTCTTCCGGTTCAAGGATCGCGCCGCGGCGGCCGGCATCCATGGCGAGATTGTGCCCGGCATCCTGCCGGTTTCGAACGTGGCGCAGACGCGGAAGTTCGCGGCGGCCTGCGGCGCGAGCATGCCGGCCTGGATGGACCGGCTGTTCGAAGGTCTCGACGATCATCCGGCCGCGCGCCAGCTGGTCGCCGCCACCATCGCGGCCGAGCTTTGCCGGCGCCTCTACGCCGGCGGCGTCCGGCATTTCCACTTCTACACGTTGAACCGCGCGGAGCTTGCCTTCGCGATCTGCCATCTGCTCGGACATCGCACCCAACTGAACGGGCTGGAGAAAGCTGCATGATCCCGATTGCTTCCGCCGCCGCCGAGCGCTTCCGCGGCGAAGCCGCCCAGCGCATCCTGATCACCGACGGCGCGTTCGGCACGATGATCCAGGGCTACAAGCTGGGTGAAGCCGATTATCGCGGCGCGCTGGATCTGACGCACGATCAGAAGGGCAATAACGATATCCTCGCCATCACCCGGCCCGACATTATCGACGCGATCACCCGCGCCTATCTCGACGCCGGATCGGACATCGTTTCGACCAATACGTTCAACGCGAATACGATCAGCCAGGCCGATTATGGCGCTGAGCATCTGGTCCGAGAGATCAACCTCGCTGCCGCGCGGATCGCGCGCAAGGCGGCGGACGATTATCACGCGAAGGACGGCCGCCCGCGCTTCGTCGCTGGCGCGATCGGGCCGACCAACAAGACCTTGTCGCTTTCCCCCGACGTGAACGATCCCGGCTTTCGCGCCGTCGACTTCGATACGATGCGCGACGTCTATGCCGATCAGATCGGGGCGCTGCTCGACGGCGGTTGCGACTTCATCCTGATCGAGACCATCTTCGATACGCTCAACGCCAAGGCTGCGATCATGGCGGTGCTCGAAGAAGGCGAACGGCGCGGCATCGAGGTGCCGATGATGATTTCGATGACGATTACCGACATGTCCGGTCGGAATCTTTCCGGCCATGGCATGGAATCCTTCTGGTATGCGGTCCGCCATGCGCGGCCGCTCACCGTCGGCCTCAACTGCGCGTTCGGCGCGGATCAGCTTCGCCCGCATGTGCAGATCATCTCGAGCATCGCGGACGCGCTGGTGATGGTCTATCCCAATGCCGGGCTGCCCAATGACCTCGGCGAATATGACGAGCACCCGCACTATACGGGCGGCCGGATCGAGGACTGGGCCGAGAGCGGGCTGATCAATGTCGTCGGTGGTTGCTGCGGCACCACGCCTGCGCATATCGCGGCAATGGCCAAGGCGGTGGCCGGCAAACCGCCGCGCAGCATCCCGCATCCTGCGATTGCGACGCGTCTGGCGGGGCTCGATCCGATGAATATGGCGGCGTGATTCACCTTGTCCCGGGGCGCCGGGACAGCTCTTCTTTTTCCAACTCGGCGACAGGGTTCCCTGCTACGGCAGGGATGACTGAAAAAATGGGACTTTGATGACCAGCCAACCCACCGCAATCTTCGTCAATATCGGCGAGCGCACCAATGTCACCGGATCGGCCAAGTTCAAGAAACTGATCATGGCAGGCGACTATGCGGCCGCGGTGGAGGTCGCGCGGCAGCAGGTGGAGAATGGCGCGCAGATCGTCGACGTCAACATGGACGAAGGGTTGCTCGACGCCGAGCAGGCGATGACGACCTTCCTCAAGCTGATCGCGGCCGAGCCGGATATCGCGCGCGTGCCGGTGATGGTCGATAGCTCGAAATGGTCGGTGATCGAGGCGGGGCTCAAATGCGTCTCCGGTAAGCCGATCGTCAATTCGATCAGCATGAAGGAAGGCGAGGCCGAGTTCCTGAAATATGCCCGCAAAGTGATGAACTACGGCGCCGCGGTAGTCGTCATGGCGTTCGACGAGGTGGGCCAGGCCGACACCAAGGAGCGCAAGATCGAAATCTGCGAGCGCGCCTATAAGCTGCTGCTCGGGATCGGCTTTCCGCCCGAGGACATCATCTTCGATCCCAATATCTTCGCGGTCGCGACCGGGATCGAGGAGCATAATAACTACGCGGTCGATTTCATCGAGGCGACGCGCGAGATCAAGCGGCGCTGCCCGCACGTCCATATCTCGGGCGGGCTTTCCAATCTCAGCTTCTCGTTCCGGGGCAATGAGCCGGTGCGGCGCGCGATGCACTCGGTCTTTCTCTATCATGCCATCCCCGCCGGGATGGACATGGGCATCGTCAACGCCGGCCAGCTCGACGTCTATGATACGATCGACCCCGAACTCAGAACCGCCTGCGAGGATGTGATCCTCAATCGCGATCCCGATGCGGGCGAGCGGCTGGTGGCGCTCGCCGAGAAGTTTCGCGGCAGCGACGCGGCGGCCGACAAGGCGGCCGAGGAATGGCGCGGCTGGCCCGTCACCAAGCGGCTCGAACACGCCCTGGTCAAGGGCATCGACGCCTATGTGGTCGACGATACCGAAGAGGCGCGGCAGAGCTTCGCCCGGCCGATCGAGGTGATCGAAGGGCCGCTGATGGACGGCATGAACGTGGTCGGCGATCTGTTCGGATCGGGCAAAATGTTCCTGCCGCAGGTGGTGAAATCGGCCCGCGTGATGAAGAAGGCGGTGGCGCACCTGATCCCGTTCATCGAGGCGCAGAAGGAAGCGGGGCAGCGCGCCAAGGGCCGGATCGTGATGGCGACGGTGAAGGGCGACGTTCACGACATCGGCAAGAATATCGTGGGCGTCGTGCTCCAGTGCAACGGCTATGAGGTGATCGATCTGGGCGTGATGGTGCCCTGGATGGATATCCTCAAGGCCGCCAATGAGAATGATGCCGACATGATCGGGCTTTCGGGCTTGATCACGCCGTCGCTGGACGAGATGGTAACGGTCGCGTCCGAGATGCAGCGCGCCGAGATGACGATGCCGCTGCTGATCGGCGGCGCGACCACCTCGCGCGTGCATACCGCGCTGCGCATCGCCCCCGCTTATCAAGGGCCAGTGGTGCATGTGCTCGACGCGAGCCGCGCCGTCGGGGTCGCTTCTACGCTGATCTCGGACACCCAGCGTGATGCCTTCGTGACGAAGACCGCCGACGAATATCAGGCGATCCGCGACGCGCGCGCCAACAAGGGTCAAAGCGAACTGATCTCGCTGGAGCAGGCGCGCGCCAACGCTTTCCCCACCGATTTCGCGCTTTCGCCGCCCGCCCCTGTGCAGCCGGGGCTGCATCATTTTCCCGATTGGCCGCTGGAGGACCTGCGGAGCTATATCGACTGGACGCCCTTCTTCCGCGCCTGGGAGCTGGCGGGGAATTTTCCTGCGATCCTCGAGGACGCGGTGGTCGGCGAAAGCGCGCGCAGCCTCTATGCCGACGCGCAGGCGATGCTTGACCAGATCATCGCGGAGAAATGGCTGACGGCCAAGGGCGTCGCCGGCCTCTGGAAATGCCGCCGCGATGGCGACGATGTCGTGCTGAAGGATGGCACGCGCATTCCCTTCCTGCGCCAGCAGATCGCCAAGCGCGAGGGCCGGGCCAATATGTGCCTGGCGGATTTCATCAATCCCGATGGCGACTGGATCGGCGGCTTCGCGGTCACGGCCGGGCATGGCATTGACGCGCATCTCGCCCGCTTCAAAGCGGATCATGACGATTATCGCGATATCCTGCTGAAGGCGCTGGCGGATCGTTTCGCCGAGGCCTTCGCCGAGCGGCTGCATCAGCATGTCCGCTCCACGCTCTGGGGCTATGCTCCCGACGAGCAATTGACCAACGAAGCGCTGATCCGCGAGGAATATCGCGGCATCCGCCCGGCGCCCGGCTACCCCGCCTGCCCGGAGCACAGCCTCAAGCCGATCCTGTTCGATCTGCTCGGCGCGCCGGAAAAAACCGGCATCGTGCTCACCGAAAACTTCGCGATGCTGCCGACCGCGGCCGTCTCCGGCTTCTATTTCGGCCATCCGGAAAGCCAATATTTCGGCGTCGCCCGCATCGGACGCGACCAGCTGGAAGATTATGCGCGGCGGCGCGGCATCGATCTTGAGACGGCCGAGCGCCGGCTTAGGCCCAATCTCGACTAAGCGGCGGCGCGCTTCCCGTAGTCGGGGCCCATCATCGCCATGAGCTGTTCGAACGCGAGCTCGCGCGCCGTGTCGCGTTCCAGGCCGAGCTCCTCCGCCATCGGGCCGCCCAGCAGCGCATCGCCAAGCGCGGTCAAGGTCAGCGCCAGCGTCACGTTGGCGACCGATTTATAGCCGGGAACGGTCAGCTCATCGACGAGCGAATGAACCGCCTTCAGGATCGGCGAAAGCGCATCGACGTCGCCGCTCAGGATCATCCAGGAGGCCAGCGGCCCGGCGCCTTCCTTGGAGAAGGCGTCGAAGCACAGCTCGACAATCGCGCGCGGGTTCAGATCGCCCCGGCGAACCGCCTGAACCGCGTCCGCGATCTTGGCGGTGATGCGTTCCGCGAGACTGCTGGCCAGCGCCGTCTGCAGGCCGTGGGCCGAGCCGAAATGGTGAAGCACATTGGCGTGGGTTCGTCCGATGCGCGCGGCGACCGCCTTCAGCGTCACGGCCTGCGGGCCCTGCTCGATCAGGATCTCGCGCGCCGCCGCCAGCGCATGCTCCTGGCTATCCTGCTTCGACAGCCTTGTCCGAATCGTCATCGTTGTCGCCATTAGTCCCACCCTCGACGCATCCCATGTGAGACGCCCGCCCACGCGCCGGGGCACCTTGCCCATATCATGTCGCGGGCGCGCCCGCGAGTCCGCTTTGCCGAAGCCTGATGCCGTCAGGCTGCGAGCAGCGGCACGGCATCGCATTCTACGGGGACTCGGCGGACAAAGAGAGCCGCGGGAATGACCGCCTGCCCGCCGCTGGTGCGCCGCATCACCGTGCCCGCGGAGGTGAAACCCAGCTTTTCGAGGACGCGGGCAGCGCCGCCGCGATCGCCGAACGCGCAGGCGAAGAGCTCGCGCAGCCGCAAGCACTGGGCGATGTTGAGCATGGCCTTCACTGCTTCGGTGGCGAAGCCGGCGCCGCGCCTGTCATGCCGCGTCCAGAAATCAAGTTCGACCGAATTGTCCGCCATGCGATGCAGCCCGACGCCGCCGACCAGTTCCGGCGCGCCGTCAGTGCGCGACAACACGAGCAGCCGCGGCAGCCCGGCATCGCGATTGTGGCGAAGCCAGCGTTCGGCATCATCCCCGTTCAGCGGCCAGCGGCTCCAGCCGAGATTGGCGACGATCGAGCTATGATCGATGGCGCTCGCCAATGCAGGCGCGTCCTCGACCCAGCCGGGACGCAACATCAGCCGCTCGGTACGTGCAAACATACTCCACACTCCCTTGGCGCGGCATTGAACCATGAGGGTTACAACCGCGCGACAACATAGGATGAGGGAGACACGAAAAAGGGAGCTGGTGAAACCCCGCTCCCCTTGCGCCCGGCTTGCCGGACCTTCGGGTCGCCCCCAGGGCGACCCCTATTCAGGACCGCCTGTTATTCAGCCGCCACGGCTGCCACGTCGACGCTGACATATTTGCGGCCAAGCTTGCCTTCGTGGAAGGTCACGCGGCCTTCGGTCAGGGCAAACAAAGTGTGATCCTTGCCCATGCCGACATTGCGGCCAGCGTAAATCTTGGTTCCGCGCTGGCGGACGATAATATTGCCGCCGATCACCTGCTCGCCGCCGAACTTCTTCACGCCAAGACGGCGGCCTGCCGAATCGCGTCCGTTGCGCGAGGAGCCGCCTGCTTTCTTATGTGCCATGCCCTATACTCCTTGTGCGCTGCTCAGGCTTCCGCGCCCGCCTCGGGGGCGGCTTCCTCGGCGGCCGGCTTGGCAGCCTTCTTCGCCTTCTTCTGCTCGCCACCGATCGCGGTGATGCGCAGGATGGTGTGCTGCTGGCGGTGGCCGTTGCGGCGGCGATAATTGTGCCGGCGGCGCTTCTTGAAGACGATGACCTTCTCGGCCTTCGCCTGCGCGATGATCTCGGCCGAAACGATCAGGCCGTCCGTAGCCTTCAGCTCCGAGCCTTCGCCCGCGAGAAGAACGTCGCCCAGCGACACGGTGTCCCCCGCCTCGCCCGGCAGCTTCTCGACTGCGATCTTGTCTCCGGCGGCGACGCGATACTGCTTGCCGCCCGTGCGCACGATAGCGAACATGGCCCTCATCACTTCTTCAAACGATTATCCGCGCAAAGCAAAAGGCCACGGCCTTCCACCCCCGCGCGGGAAGTGGGGCTGCTAGACGAGGGAGGGCAGGCTGTCAACCGCTAGTCGCGCGCGCGACCTGCGCCAGCGCCGCTTTCCCGGCCGGGGCGTCCAGCCGGTCCCAGTCGGCGAAGCGGGCGTGCAGCGCGGCCACCACCTGCGCGCCGTCGCCCGCGGCGGCCGCCACCCGCTTGACCGATCCGGAACGGATGTCGCCGATCGCGAAAATGCCGCGCCGGCTGGTTTCGAGCGGAAGCCGTCCCTCGGCCGCCTCGGGCCCCGTCCGGATGAAGCCATTATGGTCAAGCGCCAGCCCGGTGCCCTTGAGCCAATCGGTGTTGGGATCGGCGCCGATGAACAGGAAGAGATGGCTTACCGCCAGCCGGTGTTCCTCGCCGCCATCGCCATGGCGCCAACGGATCGCCTCCATCGCGCCGCTCTCGCTTCCCTCCACGCCGACCACCTGCGCCGGCGTCACTACCTTGATGTTGGCGATGCTCTCGATCCGCTCCACCAGATAGCTCGACATCGTGGCCGCGAGCGGACGCCGCGCGATCAGGGTTACGCTTCTTGCCTGGCCCGACAGATAGACCGCCGCCTGGCCCGCGGAGTTGCCGCCCCCGACCAGCGCCACATCCTGCGCCGAGCAAAGCCGCGCTTCGATCGGTGAGGCCCAATAATGGATCGAGCGGCCTTCGAAGGGATCGAGCCCCTCAATGGGCAATCGCCGGTAGCGTGCACCTGCGGCAATCACGACGGCGCGCGCGTGCACGCGTTCACCGTTGGCAAGGGTAAGCCGCTGATCCCTGCCGATCCCTTCGTCGCATTCGAGATGGAGGGCTTCATCGGGGATCGCGATTTCGACGCCGAATTTCTGGGCCTGGTTATAGGCGCGCGCCATCAGGGCCATGCCCGAAATGCCCGTGGGGAAGCCCAGGAAATTCTCGATGCGGGCGGAAGCGCCGGCCTGCCCGCCAAAGGCGCGGCAATCGAGCGTCAGCACCGACAAGCCTTCCGACGCCGCATAGACGGAAGCAGCCAGCCCGGCCGGGCCCGCGCCGACGATTGCCACGTCATAGAGCTTATCGGGATCGATTGCCTTGAGCAGGCCGATGCAACGCGCCAGCGCGGGCTCGCTGGGATTGCGGAGCATCTGTCCGCCTGGACACAGGACGATCGGAAGCTCCTGCGTTTCGACGTGGAACTGGTCGATGATCGTTCGGGCATCCTCGTCCACCACCGGATCGAGCAGCAGATGGGGATGGCCGTTGCGTCTAAGGAAGACGAGCAGGCGCAGGACATCGCCATCGTCGCTATGGCCAATGATGGTCGGGCCGCCCGCGCCGGTTTCGAGCAGGCCGACACGGCGCAGGATCAGCGATCGCATGATTCGTTCGCCGAGATCGGCCTCCGCGATCAGCAGGGCGCGCAGCCGATCCGGGGGAAATATCAGCGCTTCGCCATTCTCGATGGCCTGGGTATCGACCAGCGCGGGCTTGCCGGTCAGCTGGGCGAGCTCACCCATGAAACCCCCCGGCGGATGGGTGACGATCGGGCGATTCCGCCCTCCTTCGCCGCGCCGGCTGACTTCTACGCTTCCGCTCAGAATGACCGCCATGCCGAGGCCGGGTTCTCCAACCTGCGCCAGCATCTCGCCTTTCCGAAACGAGCGCGGCTGGCCGAAGCGCCGGATCCGGTCGATTTCGGCCGGATTGAGCAGCGGAAACATCTGCTGCCGGCGCGTGTCCATGATCGATTGGGCGGGTTCCGCCATCCTCTGCTCCCTTTGCATCGGCGCGCAGGCACCCTATATACGTCTCCGCCGGCTTGCCGGCTATGGCGATAAATGATGCCGTGAAATAGGCGCAGCGGACCCGGGGGCAGTACCCGGCGGCTCCACCACAAGCCTTTGGGAAACCGGGGGATTTTGATGGGGCCGAACCAGGATCGACGTGTGTTGAAAGACGGTATTTTTGCCCGGCCTGAATGCGCCGTAAAACCGTTCAAACCTACAAGTGCCAACGATAACGAGGCGCTCGCTCTTGCCGCGTAACTGATGCCCTAACGGGCAGACGTTACAAAGCTTAGCGCGGTCCGGGCCGCACCGGGCAACAGAAGCGGATTCCAGCGGCTCCGGGGGGGCCGGGCAACAGAACCCCCCGACCTTCACGCCTCGAGCATTTTAATCAGAACCCAGTCCGTTTGGTTCGAGTAGCGTTCGCGCATGTCGAGAAAGCGTATCGAGAACATGTCCCGCTGACGGATTTCTCGACTTCGGTTCTCGACAAGCTCGAAGCTTCGCTCGAAACGAACGCTTACGATGAACGCGCGATGTTCTGATTCTTATCTTCAACTCGATCTTGTAGGATCGGTGAGCGGATCGCCGATCTCGCCCGAAACCGGCGTGCCGAGCGCGCCGGTCTGGCGTTCGATCATCCGGTGAACTCTGGGGGCGTCGGGCCCGACATGAAGGGCGCGGATGCGCTCGAAATTGGCGGCGTCGGCATGCGTGCGCCGCTGGTTGTGGCGTACATAATCGACCCAGGTCGCGACATGATAGCGCTCGATCCAGACCATCTCATCCTCAAGATCGCGCAGCAGCGTCCAATGCCGCGCGCCGTCGCGAATGCGGATGCGCCGGCGCTCGGCCATCGCAGCGAGGAATTCCGGAATGTTGGCCGGGTCGATGCGATATTCGATGGTGACGACGATAGGCCCGCTGCGGGGCTGGATCGAAACGGCGATGTCGGGCTCGGTCCAGCGGCTGAGCGGATCGAGGTTGAGCGCTTCCACCTGCGGCAGCGGGAAGCGGAAGCGCAACAGCAACCCGGCCGACTGAACGGCGCCCATGATGACGAGCGCGCCGCCAACGCCCCACTGTCCGGCAAGTTCACCCGAAAGCCAGCTTCCAAGCGCCATGCCGCCAAAGGCCGCCATCTGGTAGATCGATAATGCGCGGCCGACGACCCAGCGCGGCGAAGCCATCTGGACGGTGACGTTGAACGTCGCGAGCGTCAGCACCCATCCAGCACCCGCCGTCATGAGCGCGAGGAAGGTCGCGGCCAGCGAGTAGCTTATGCCTGCGATCACCGTGCCGATCGCCATGGCCAATATCCCGATCGTGACTACATTCTCGGTCGAGAAGCGCGAGCGCAGCCGTCCGCTTGCCAAGGCGCCCGCAACGGCGCCGATCCCGAACGCGCCGAGCAAAATGCCATAGACCAGTGCCCCGCCGCTGACATGTTCGCGCGCGACGAGCGGCATCAGGGCGGGAACGGCGCTGGCGGCCACCCCGAACAGGCCCGCACGCAAGACAACCACGCGGATGTGGGGCGACATCCAGACATAGCGTATGCCCGCCTCCATCGCGACGGCGATGCGCTCCCTCGGCAGCTGCCGTTCTTTTCGGGGCGGCCGCCACCCGGCCAGCACCGCGATCAGGCCGACATAGCTGATGGCGTTGATCAGAAAGGCCGCCGCCGGCCCGGCAGCCGCCACGATGATGCCGCCTACCGCCGGGCCTGCGCTGCGTGCAATGTTGAACTGCATGCTGTTGAGCGAGACGGCAGCGGGCAACGCCGCGCGTGGCACCATCTCGCCCACCGAAGCCTGCCAGGCCGGACCATTCAGCGCGGTGCCGATGCCGATCAGGAAGGTGAAGCCGAGCAGCAGCCAAGGCGAAAGCATGCCCTGCCAGGCGAAGATGCTGAGCGCGGCGGACACCGCCAACATGAAGGATTGCGCCCAAAGCATCACTGCGCGCTGCTCGATATTATCCGCGATCGCGCCGGCCAGCAGCGACAGCAGCATGATCGGAAGCGTGGTGGAGGCCTGCACGAGCGCGACGAGCGCCGGATCGCGCGTGAGCGAGGTCATCAGCCACGACGCGCCGACCGACTGGATCAGCCCGCCGAAATTGGAGATCAGGCTGGCGATCCACACCATTCGGAAGATGGGGATGCTGAACGGGGAAATGGCGGGCGGCGGCTCGGGTTTTGACATCGTGCGCTAAACTATCTCCGGCCGCCTGTGTTCACAGGCCGTTGCGAGGATAGGTCAGGCTGTAGCCGTTCGAGGCGCGATTGACAGGAAAACTCGCCTGCCCGGCTCCCGGGCCGAAGGCCGGTTCGCGCCTTCATCCGAGCAGGAGGCTAGGCACCCTGCGGTGCGGGATCGCCCCAGCCGCCCTTGCTGCGCGGCGGCCGCTTGCTCTTCGGGATCGAGGAGCCGCCGCTGCCGAGCGCGAGCGGGGTGCGCGCGCCGCTGTCCGTGCGGCCGATATCGTCGCCCGCGATCGCGCGCTTGGCTTCTTCGCCGGTCAGCGTCTCGAACTCGAGCAGGGCGCTGGCGAGACGATGCAGCTCGTCCAGATTGTCGGTCAGCACCTTGCGGGCGGTGGCTTCCGCCTCTTCGATCAGGCGGCGGACCTCCTGGTCGATCAGGCGCGAAGTCTCTTCCGATATGCTCTGGGTGCGCGCGACCGAGTGGCCAAGGAACACCTCGTCCTGATTGTCGCGATAGCGCAGCCAGCCGAGCTTCTCGCTCATGCCATATTCCATCACCATCGAGCGGGCCATGTCGGTGGCCTGCTGGATGTCGTTGGAAGCGCCGGTATTGAGATGATCCGCGCCGTAGATCAGCTGCTCGGCGATACGGCCGCCGAAGCAGAGCGCGAGCCGGGCCTTCATCTGCTGCATCGACATCGAATAGCGGTCGCGCTCCGGCAGGTTCCAGGTCACGCCCAGCGCACGGCCGCGCGGGATGATCGTCACCTTGTGCAGCGGATCGCAGCCGGGAACATGGAGCGAGACGAGCGCATGGCCCGCCTCATGATAGGCGGTGGCTTTCTTTTCATCCTCGGTCATGACCATCGATTTGCGCTCGGCGCCCATCATGACCTTGTCCTTGGCTTCTTCGAACTCGCGCATCGCGACGAGGCGCTTGCCCTTGCGCGCGGCGAGCAGCGCAGCCTCGTTGACGAGGTTGGCGAGATCGGCGCCGGAAAAGCCCGGCGTGCCGCGCGCGATGGTGCGCGGATCGACATCGGGCGCCAGCGGAACCTTGGACATGTGGACGGCCAGGATCTTCTCGCGCCCCTCGATATCCGGGCGCGGCACGACCACCTGCCGGTCGAAACGGCCGGGACGCAGCAGTGCGGGATCGAGCACGTCGGGACGGTTGGTGGCGGCGATGATGATGATGCCTTCGTTCGCCTCGAACCCGTCCATCTCGACGAGGAGCTGGTTCAGCGTCTGCTCGCGCTCGTCATTGCCGTTGCCAAGGCCGGCGCCGCGATGGCGACCGACGGCGTCGATTTCGTCGATGAAGACGATGCACGGCGCGTTCTTCTTCGCCTGCTCGAACATGTCGCGCACGCGGCTGGCACCGACGCCGACGAACATCTCGACGAAGTCCGAACCCGAAATGGTGAAGAAGGGCACGTTCGCTTCACCCGCGATCGCGCGGGCGAGCAGCGTCTTGCCGGTGCCGGGCGAGCCGACCAGCAGCGCCCCTTTCGGGATCTTGCCGCCGAGCCGGGCGAACTTGCTCGGATCCTTGAGGAAATCGACGATCTCCTGCAACTCCTCGCGTGCCTCGTCGATGCCGGCGACGTCATCGAAGGTGACGCGGCCCTGCTTCTCGGTCAGCAGCCGCGCTCGGCTCTTGCCAAAGCCCATCGCGCCTGAGCCCGAATTTTTCTGCATCTGGCGGAACACGAAGAAGGCGATGCCGATCATCAGCAGGAACGGCAGCGACTGATAGAGCAGGATCATCCACACGCTCGCCTGCTCGTCCGGCACGGCGCGGAAGGTGACATTGTTGTCGGCGAGGCGCTGGATCAGCGTTGGGTCGTTGGGCGCAAAGGTCTTGAACGGCTGGCCGTTGGTATATTTGCCGCTGACGATGCCTTCGCCGATATCCGCCTCGCGCACCGTGCCTTCGTTGACATGGCCGAGGAATTCCGAATAGGCGATCGCGCTGCCGGCGTCGCGGCGGCTATTGCCGGCAAACATCGAAACGAATAGGAACAGGCCAATCATGATCGCGGCCCAGATGGCCACGCTCCGCATCCACGGATTGCCCTGCGGTTCCTTGTCCTGATTCATTCGGTGATCCCAGCCTTTCGCCGCCTAAGATAAGTTATCCTGCACCAATAACAATGGATGTATGCTTAACGGTGTTCCCGCCGTGGCGGAGCGATGCCGAAGCGCCACACCGGCCCGCCCGATGCCCGAACTCCGGCCAGCGTGGCGGTGCCGCCGGCTGTGAGCCTGGCGACCATCCGGTCCAGCCCGTCGCCATCCCACGTCGCTGCCAATGCCATCAGCGCGCGTGCCGCCAGGCGCCGCTGAATCTCCACCGGCAAGTCGCCTGAGTCTATACGGATTTCGCCGGTGTGGCTCAGGTCCACCCGGCTTCGCCAGGCCTGCTCCACCATCCAGTCCACCGCGGCATCGGCATCGGCGAGGTAGGTTGCGGCGCGCGCCAGCATCCCGGCATCAAGCGCGGGCTCGCGCCCCAGCAGTGCGCGGATGCGGGCGCGATCGTAGCGTGGATCCGTGTTGGAAGGATCGAGCGCGGGACGAAGACCAGCTTTTTCGACGATCACGGCCAGCTCCGCTCGCTGCCAATCCAGCAAGGGACGCACGAGTCGCGGTCCACCGCCGCGCGAATCGGGGCCGGGAACAGGCAGGCCCGCGATCGCCTTCATCCGCGCCAGCCCGGATAGGCCGGAGCCGCGCAGCGCGCGCATCAGAAATCCCTCGGCCACGTCGTCGCGATGGTGCGCGGTCGCGATCAGCGCGATCCCCGAAGCTTCGGCCCAATCCTTCAGCAGACGATAGCGCAGCAACCGCGCACGCTCCTGCACATTGCCGCCGGACGCCAGCGGGGTTTCCGGCGCCAGTATGGCGTGCGGCGTGCCAAGCTGACGGCAAATGCCCGCGACCATGTTTGCCTCGGCGGCGGCTTCGGGGCGGAGGCCATGATCCACCGTTGCCACGGTAATCCTGCCCGGCAAGGCGGCCTGTGCCAGCAGCAGGAGCGCGAGGCTGTCAGGCCCGCCCGAGACCGCGAGGCCGATCGGGCGGCCCGGCGGCAGCGGCCCCGTCAGCGCCTCGAGATCATGCGCGAAGCGCTGAACCTCCGTGTCAGGAAGCGCATTTGGCGTCGGCACGCGCCTTGGTGACCTTATCCTGCAGTGAGGCCCCCATGGTCGCGCCATAGACATCCTGTAGCTCGCCATAAACGCGGCAGGCATCCTTGGGCTTCTTGAGCTGAAGCAGCGCCTGGCCGAGATAATAGAGGCTGTCGGGCGCGCGTTCGCCGCGCGGCATCTTCTGATAATTGGCGTAGAAGGCTTCGGCCGCGAGCGCTGGCTTGCCCTCGTCGAGATAGGCGCGGCCGAGCAGGTTCTGCGCGTAGCTCGCGCGGCGGTGCTTCGGATATTTGGCGACGAAATCCTTCAGCGCGGCTTCCGCCTCGGGATATTTCTTGTCGGCCCACAGCTTGTATCCGGCGAGATAGATCGCTTCGGCCTGATCGTCCGAGCCTGCGGCGGCGGGCGCAGCGGCAGCGGCTGCGCCGGCCGCAGGCGGGGGCGTGATGGCCGGCGGATTCGGATTAGGCGTCGTCACGATCGGCGGTGGGGTCGCGACCGAAGATGCAGCGGCCGCGGTTGAGGGCGTGCCGGGCTTGATGGCGGCGGTGCCGCCCTCGAGCTGGAGCAGGCGCGCCTCGGTATCGCCCTTCATCTTGTTCATGGCGTCTTCGAGCTGCCGGAGCTTGAAGCCGTTCTGCTCGACCTGGCTGGTGAGCTGCTGCATTTCGGTTTCGAGCGCATTGACGCGCGCGGTCACATCCGAAAGCGGGGTCGTGGCGGGGATGCCTTCGGGCGCCGCCTGGGGCGCGGCCGGCGCGATCTCGGGTTCGAAGAAGCGATTGTCGCCCCCGGGGAACACCTTGCGCTGCACCGCCTTCATTTCCTTTTCGAGCTTGTCGACGCGCCCGCCCAGATCAGCCTGGGCATGAGCTGGGGCAAAGGCGGCAGGGGCAGTGGATAGCAGCAGCAAGGCAGCCATCAGCGGCAATCGCATCGAGGAATCTCCTGGGTGAGCGCATGGGGGGCGTTATGCGCGATGGGGCTGGATATCAGGGAGTGGCAGGGCTTGCTACATTGCCGTTGGCCTGATCCGCATGGGACGGCGGCGCGGTGGCAGGCTGGGCGGGGGAAGGCAGCGCGGCGGACGGCGGAGCCGGCGGTGCCGCGCTGGCGGCGCTGCGCTCGATTAGGGCCAGACCTTTCAGGCTCACATTGCTGATCGTGCGATCGCCCTTGCCGAGCGGCGGGATCTCGCGCGCGCCCACTTGCACGCGTAGCACCTGCGGCCGGCCGGTCAGCAGCCGCGGATCCTTGGCATCGGCGGGAACCTGATAGCTCTGGCCCGGCGCGAGCTGGCCCATGAACAAGGTGGGGCCGGCCGGGTTGCCCTTGTCCGTCACCTTGATCCAGACCTCCTCGATCGCGGTCAGCACCACCCTGTCATTGGGCGACGGCACCGGCGCAGCAGCAGTAGGCGCCTTCGGCGCTGGGCGAGCAGGGGCGGCGGGCGCTTCCGCCACTGGCTGCGTCCCCGCCGCCAGCTGCTGCCGCTCCTCGTTGCGCCAGCCGCCGCGCCAGATCAGATAGGCGACGAGCAGGATGACGGCGGTGCCGAGCGCGACCATCGCGAGCAGGCTGGGCGGCACCCGCGAGGGATCGGCGGGCTCGAACGGCGTATATTCGGTGCGGCGGGCGAGCGTTTCGCCCCGCTCGGCGCGGAAATCGGCCGCGATCTCCTCGCCATCGAGGCCGACCATGCGCGCGAAGGTCTTGGCGAAGCCGATGCTGTAGGTGCTGGCGGGCAGCGCCTCGAAATTGGAATCCTCGATCGCCTGCAGATGCCGCAACGGGATACGCGAGCGTTCGGCAACGTCTTCAAGCTCAAGCTTCAGCGCCTTGCGTGCTTCGGCGATGCGTTCGCCGACGCGCTTGGCATGCCTCCCTTGCGTCGCCTGCGCTTCCGTCATGCGCAATCCCCAACCAGGCTGATCTCCGAAGTCCTGCCGCCTGCCGATACTAGCGGAAAGCTTGCTCGCCCTTGAACCATGTCGCAACAATATGTGTAAAAAGTCAAATAGAGGCAGGCACTTTTCGTCAACGGCGGGCCGGGTTGCGATCAGCTGATGGCGACCCCGTTCGTATTCGCCCACTCCTGAAGCGCGCCGCGCATATTTTCAGGGGGGCTGGCGAGCCATTCCGCCATCCGAGCCTGTAATTTGGCCGCATCGAGCGAGCGGATCATGGCCTTTACAGGGCCCACCGCGGCGGGCGTGATCGACAGCCGCTCGACGCCCAGCCCGATCAACGCCATCGCTTCAAGCGTGCGGCCGCCCATCTCGCCGCAGACGCCCACCGGCACGGACGCCTCCGTACACTGAATCACGACGCGGCGCAGGAACCGCAGGATCGCGGGCGAAAGCCAATCGAACCGCTCCGCCAGCTTGGGGTTGGCGCGATCCGCGGCGAACAGGAACTGGGTGAGATCATTGGTGCCGATCGAAAGGAAATCGAGCTTCGGCAACAGCAGGTCCAGCACCTCCGCCAGCGCCGGCACCTCCAGCATCGTGCCATATTTGATCGCGGTGGGCAGCATGCGATTGCGCGACGCGATCCATGCGTGCTGCGTAACGAAGAGCTTGCGCGCCTGATCGAATTCCCACGGCTCCGAAACCATCGGGAACATCACGTACAGCGTGCGGCCGGCCGCCGCCTCGATCAACGCGCGCGCCTGCGCCTTCATCAGCGCATCGCGATCGAGCGCCAGCCTCAGCGCACGCCAGCCCATCGCCGGGTTCTCCTCGGGCTCGGCGTGCGCATCGCTGACCATATAGGGTAGCACCTTGTCGCCGCCGATATCGACCGTGCGGAAGATGACCGGCTTGTCGCCTGCGGCATCGAGCACATCGCGGTAGAGCCGCTGCTGGCGCTCGCGCTGGGGAAGCGTGGCCGACACCAGGAACTGGAATTCGGTGCGGAACAGGCCAATGCCATCGGCACCCGTGACGTCGAGTGCCGCGACATCGTCGCGCAGGCCGGCATTGACCATCAGCCCGATGCGGATGCCGTCGCTCGTCACAGGCGGCAGTTCGCGCATCGCCGCAAACTCGGCGCGCCGCTTCTGGCCCAGCGCGAGCTTGGTCTCGAACGCTTCCTCCATCGGCGGCGCCGGCCGCGCGAGCGCGAAGCCCTGGTTGACGTCGAGCAGCAGCAGATCGCCTTCGCTCACCACGCGGCGCACGTCCTTGACGCGGCCGAGCACGGGAATGCCCATCGCGCGCGCCACGATGGTGACATGCGCGGTGAGCGATCCTTCCTCGAGCACCACGCCCTTCAGCCGGCGCTTGTCATATTCGAGCAGTTCGGCCGGGCCGAGATTGCGCGCCACAAGGATCGAATCCTGGCGCAGGCCGAGCTGGGCCGCCGTGCCGAGCTGGCCCGCGACGATTCGCAGCAAGCGGTTCGATAGGTCCTCCAGATCGTGCATGCGATCGGCCAGCAGCGGATCGTCGATCTCGCGCATGCGCATCCGCGTGCGCTGCTGGACGCGCTCGATCGCGGCTTCGGCGGTAAGGCCCGAATCTATCGCCTCGTTGATGCGCCGGGCCCAGCCCTCGTCATAGGCGAACATCTTGTAGGTCTCGAGCACGTCGTGATGCTCGCCCGCCACGCCGAATTCGGCTTCGCGCATCATGCGATCGATCTGCTCGCGCATCTTGCCGAAGGCGGAAATAACGCGGTGGCGCTCGGCCTCCGTATCTTCGGCCACGGTATGCTCGATATGCACGCGCGGCTGGTGGAACACCGCGAAACCGCGGCCCATGCCTTCGACGAGCTTGAGGCCTTGGAGCCGGATCGGCCCGATATCGCGCGCGCTGGCGCCGGAGGCGGCAAGATCGTCGATCAGGCCCGCGCCGGCGATCAGCTCGGCCAGCACCATCGCGACGGTCTGCAGTGCCTCGATCTCGACCTCATCATAGCGCCGCGGCTCGGCATGCTGCACCGCCAGCACGCCCACCGCGCGCTCGCGCCGCACGATCGGCACGCCCGCGAAGCTGTGATAAAGCTCTTCGCCCGTCTCGGGCTTGTACGCGAAATTGGGGTGGCTGGTGGCCTCGTCGAGATTCAGCGTCTCGACTTCCTCGGCGATCGTGCCGACCAGGCCTTCGCCGAGCGCCAATTGGGTGACGTGGACGGCTTCCTGCTTGAGCCCGCGCGTGGCGAACAGCTCAAGCGCGCCGTCGCGCAGCAGATAGATCGAGCAGACCTCGCTGTTGAGCGCCTCGCCGATGATCTGGACGACGCGGTTGAGCTTGGCCTGCGCCGGCGTGCGCGAGGCCATCACGTCATGAAGACGCGTCAGGATCTCGCGTGCGGCGTTCGCGGCTGTGGTCTGCTGGGGCACACCAATGCGCTAACAGAAAGCGCGCCTTGATTCCAATCGGGATTGGATCATCCGGCTGCGGAGTGCAGTAAATGCGCCGCCCGCGCGGCAAGCGCCGCGTCGGCCTTGTCGGGCGCGACGTGGCGCACCAGCGAAAGTCCGCGCAACGCCAAGATGTGGCCGGAAAGCAGCCTGCCCCTGATCGTGTAGCCAATATCGTAGAGCCCGACATCGGCGTGCGCCGCGCCATCGGCCATGAAGCGGGTTTCGACGATCAGCGGCAGGCGCTCGTCGCCGCGGCTGTCGTCGGGCAGGCCCGCCTTGTTGCGCGCCTTCTTGAGCGCGCTCTCGAACCATTGCGCCTCGATTCTGGGTTCGCCGCTCGTCTCGACCGGAGCGATGCCCAGCGCGGCGGGAAAGCGAATCGTCTGCCCAAGGACCTGCTGCTCGTCCGATGCGGGGCGCAGTTCGAGCCGGCTGCCCGTGCCGGATATCGTGCTGGTCAGGGTGAGCGTGGCGGCCTGTCGTGCCGCATGGACCGTCTCGGCCGCCTTTTCCTGCCTGGTGTCCGATCGCTCGGCCCAGTTCAGCCACAAGGTGAGCCCCGATATCACGACCGCCAATACGGCGAGCGTCTCGCCCAGCGATAGCCAGCGCCGGCGGATCGCGGCGGCTTCCTCGGCGCGCGCCTCGATCCTCTGCTCGCCGGGGGTCTGTTCGGCGCTCATATCTTGTCGGGATAGCTGGGCGCGATATCAACGGGGATATCCTTCAGCGTCGCGATCACCGTGCGCGCATTATCATCGAGATGCGCATAACGATCGAAAAAGGCCACCATGCCCTTATAGTCGCCATTGCCCTGAAGCCGGATGATGTCGCCCACCATGTCGCGCAGCCCTGCCTGCATCGCATCGTAATCGATCCGATAGCGCCCCGCTGCTGCATCGAAGATGAACGCACCTTTGGACTTCAGATAGCCATATTGGAGCGCCGCGCCCCGGCCATGCGCTTCCTTGTCGCCCCAGCGCGCTGCGCGGAAGATTTCCGCCGCCACGGTGGCCAGGAACGGCTTGCGCTCGGCCTCGGGGATCAGGCCGCGCTGGATCATATAGACCACATTGTACGCGCCCATGATGTCTGCCTTGGCTTCTTCCGCGGTATCGCCGATGTCGCCCAGCTCGGCCGAGACGGTCGTGGCGCGGCCGTTGATCGTGATCGAGCCCGGGCCGAGGCTGTGGCTCAGCTCGTGGAAGAGGGTGTGCAGCGTCATGTCCTTGCGGCTGACGAGCGCCGCCTGATCGGAGACGAGCACGCGGGGCGCGACCTGCTTCAAGATGCCGTCATATTTGGCGCCCAGCACATTGGAGAGGATGATTTTCTTCGCGCCTTTGGCTTCGCGCACCCGCTCGTCATTTGGCAGGTTGATCGCGATCGTCTGCGGGCCTTCGATATTCTCGCCGCCGCCGCGCACCTGCTCGGCCACGAAGATCGGCGCCGACGTGGCGCGCTTGAAATTCTTGTAGCGATCCTCGACCGGCAGGTTCGCCTCCATGTCCCGCAGCAAGTCCTTATATTTGGCGAGATCGGCGCTTTCGGCCGGGTTCTTCAGCATCACATAGGCTTCGAACGCCGTCTTCTGTCCGTACAGCGCATCGTCATAGGTCTCATATGGCCCGATCGCGATGTCGATCGGCGTGTCGGTGATATCGAGCCACGCCAGCTCGGACGGATAATAATCGTTCGAACGGAAGGATATCGCGCGCAGCTTCAGAAAATTTCGCAGGCTCGGGTTGCTGGTGATCGCAGCAGCCTTTTCGAGCAGCGCCGCCGCCTTTGCGAGCTCGGCCCGATATTCGACATTATAGGGCACCGCGACGAACGCGGCCCCGCGCCGGCGCACGACCGTATAGGGATTGAGCAGGCTTTCGCGTTGGGCCGGATGCCGGGCGAGATAGCGGTCCAGCTCCGCCTTCGTGGCGCCGGCGGGATAGAGGCCGTCGGATGTTCGGTCGCTGCCGCCGGCCTGCCGTTCGAAGATCGCGGTCATCGCATCGGCGGCCCGGATCAGCAGGTTGACGACCTGCCGCTCCTCCGCCGTCAGGAAATGGGTGTCAGGATGCATCGCGATCCGGGAATAGTTGGCGGGCGGCGCCGGCAGTGCGCCGGTGCCCGCTCCGCCCACCGCCAGGAGTGCGACGGCCATGGGGAGAGAGAAGAATCGCATCTCGGCCTCAACGCGTGAATAGCCGGTCCGGCCAGCCAGGACGGCTACTTATACAAATGTCAGGAAGCGCGCGAGTCCAATGCGGTGGCGGCCTGATCGAGCAGCGCGGCGATGATATCGGAGACCGGCTCCTCCTTCGTCACCATGCCGACTGACTGGCCCGCCATCAGCGAGCCACGCTCGACATCGCCGTCGATCACCGCGCGGCGAAGCGCCCCTGCCCAATAATGTTCGATCTGGAGCTGGGCTTCGGCCATCGCGACGCGCTCCTCGTCGAGCGCCTGGGCAACTTCGCGCTGCTTGGCGTTGAACAGTTCGGTCGAAGCATTTTTGAGCGCGCGCACGGGAATGACCGGCAGGCGCGGATCGATCTGCACACTGGCCACGGCATCGCGCGCGGACGCACGGAAAAACGCCTTTTTGAAATTGGGGTGTGCGATCGATTCGGCGGCCGCGGCGAAGCGCGTGCCGAGCTGCACCCCGGCCGCACCCATTTCGAGATAGGCGGCGATCGCCTCGCCGCGCCCGATGCCGCCAGCGACGAACACCGGCATTTCCTCGGCAATTTCGGGCAGGATCTCCTGCGCAAGCACCGAGGTCGAAACCGGCCCGATATGTCCGCCCGCCTCGGAGCCTTCGATGACGAGCGCGTCCACGCCCGATCGGATCAGCTTCTTGGCCAGCGCCAGTGCCGGCGCGAAACAGATCAGCTTCGCCCCCGAACTCTTGATCCGCTCGATCGCGCCGCCCGGCGGCAAGCCGCCCGCAAGCACGACATGACCAACCTGGTGGCGCCCGCACAGATCGATGAGCGCATTCAGATCGGGATGCATGGTGATCAGGTTGACGCCGAACGGCTTCTGCGTAAGCGCCTTGGTGGCGGCGATTTCCTTGTCCAGCAGATCGACCGTCATCGCCCCGCAGGCGATCACCCCGAAGCCGCCGGCATTGGAAATGGCCGAGACAAGGTGCCGCTCGGACACCCAGCTCATCGCGCCGGCCATGATCGCGTAGCGGGTGCCGAGAAAATCCGCGCCCCACTTCATCAGCGCGGCGAGCTGGTCGTGGCCCTCGCTCAAGCCTCGACGGCCTCGGGCGCGTCGAGCCCATAAGCGGTGTGCAGCACGCGCACGGCAAGCTCGGTGAAATCCTCGTCGATCAGCACGGAGACCTTGATCTCGCTGGTGGTGATGGCGAGGATGTTGATCTTGCGATCAGCCAGTGCCTCGAACATCGTCGCGGCGACGCCCGCATGGCTGCGCATGCCGACACCGACCACCGAGACCTTGCACACCTTGGTATCGTTGATCAGCCGCTCATAGCCGATCTTGTCCTTGTTCTTCTCGAGCACGTCGAGCGCGCGGGCGAGTTCGGATTGCGGCACGGTGAAGGTGACGTCGGTCGATCCGGTGTCGTGCGCGACATTCTGCACGATCATGTCGACATTGATGTTGGCGTCGGCGAGCGGGGTGAAGATGGTCGCCACCGCGCCGGGCCGATCGGGCACCGCCACGAGCGTGACCTTGGCTTCGTTCTTGTCATAGGCGATGCCGGTGATGAGCTGCCGTTCCATTCCGTTTCCTTCGAGTTCCTCTTCGCCGACGATCATCGTGCCGGGCTTGTCATCGAACGACGTGAGCACCTGCACGCGCACCTTTTCCTTCATGGCAAGCCCGACCGAGCGGGTCTGGAGCACCTTCGCGCCGACCGACGCGAGCTCCAGCATCTCCTCATAGGTGACCTTGTCGAGCTTGCGCGCGCGCGGCACGATGCGCGGATCGGTGGTGTAGACGCCGTCGACATCGGTATAGATGTCGCAGCGATCGGCCTTCATCGCCGCCGCCACCGCCACTGCCGACGTGTCCGATCCTCCGCGCCCCAGTGTCGTCACCCGGCCCTCGTCGGTCATCCCCTGGAAGCCGGGAATGACGGCGACCTCGCCCGATGTCATTGCCGCGCCGAGCCTGTCGGAATCGATCGCCGTGATGCGGGCGGAGGCGTGCGCGTCCGAAGTGTTGATCGGCAATTGCCAGCCGAGCCAGCTCCGCGCCGGCACGCCCATTGCCTGCAGCACGATCGTCAGCAGCCCGCTCGTGACCTGCTCGCCCGATGCCACGACCACATCATATTCGCGCGGATCATAAAGCGGCGCGGCCTCGCGGCAGAAATTCACCAGCCGATCGGTCTCGCCCGACATCGCGGATACGACCACCGCCACCTCATTGCCCGCATCATGCTCGCGCTTCACGCGATTGGCGACGTTGCGAATCCGCTCGATCCCCGCCATCGAGGTGCCGCCGAACTTCATCACGATACGGGCCATGGATCTGCGCTTTGCTTTTGTTTCAGGGCTGGGTGGAAAGACGCGCGCCTGATAATGAGCAGCCATGACGAACGCAAGCGCCGACCATCCCGCAACGATTGACCCTGCCGAGGCCGAGCAGTTCGGCAAGCTCGCCGCCGACTGGTGGAACCCGAAGGGCAGCTCGGCGATGCTGCACAAGCTCAACCCGGTGCGGCTGCGTTATCTGCGCGAACGGATCGATGCGCATTGGGGCACGGAGCCGTCCGACCGCAAGCCGCTCGCGGGGCGGAAAGCGCTCGACGTCGGCTGCGGCGCGGGGCTGCTCGCCGAGCCGCTCGCCCGGCTGGGCGCGGATGTCACCGGGGTGGACGCTGCGCCGGAGAATATCGCCGCCGCGAAACTCCATGCCGAAGGGCAGGGGCTGCTGATCGATTATCGCGCGGGCGAACTCGCGGCGATCGTGGCGGAAGGCCCTCGTTACGATCTCGTGACCAGCATGGAGGTGATCGAGCATGTCGCCGATCCGGGCGCGTTCGTGGCGGGGCTCGCGGCGGCGCTGGCGCCGGGCGGGCTGCTGATCCTCTCCACCCCCAACCGCACGCCGCAATCGCGGCTGGCGATGATCACGCTGGCGGAAGGCCTCGGCCATGTGCCCAAAGGCCTGCACGACTGGAACCGCTTCATCACCCCCGGCGAACTTGAAACCATGCTCGCGGCAAACGGCCTGACCGTGATCGATCGCCGCGGCCTCAGCTTCTCGCCGATGCGGGGCTTCGGCTTGAGCGACAATCTCTCGATTGACTATTTCCTGACGGCGATCGCTTCAGCGGGATGACGAAGTCGCACGTCGCTCCAGCGCAGGCTGGAGCCCATGTCTCTCCGAACCCGCGCTGGTCCTCAATGGCGAGAGGCATGGATGCCAGCCTGCGCTGGCAAGACGGCTTAGAGTGATTTCGAGGAAGGTGGAATCACCTGCCGGCTCGGAAATCATGGCAAACAAAGGAATGGCTGGAGACGATCCGGTTCAATCTGAATCGGATCGACTCTAGGGGTAGGTTGCTGCCGGGCGGGTTAGAGGCGGAAATGACTGGTAAGCCGCCAGGAAAATTTACGATTTGGCATCCTTCGGCGCACGATGGGGTAGCACGCTGCCGGCCTCGTCTCCGATGAATGCCGCCCAAACGCCTCCGGGTTGCCAGATTGAATCCATCAGGCGCCGAGCACTGACCTCATCGCGTCCCAGCACCTCTCGCTGCCAACGGTAGAGGAAAGCCGACACCCTCATATTGGCAATGCAATGAACATGCACCGGCTTGCCGTCCACCGTGGCCATAGCATCACAGAAGCAGGAGAAGTCCTGCTCGGTCGGATTATCAAATTCCACAGGAATGTGGATGTAGGTTATGCCAAGCCGAGCAAGGCTTGCGGCTTCATCCGGCAGAGCTTTCTCATGTGTATGCAGCCCAAGATTTATGACGTGCCCGATGCCTAGCTTAGACAACTCGACAAGCTGGGTCTCGGTCGGCTGGCCGGACGTGGTGACGCGGCTATCAAGTCGTCGCCAGTTATAGATTTCGGCAGGATCGGACATGCGAGCACCTCCACTTGAAGGATGCCCAGGCGAGCGGCGGCTCCATTCGCGCTTCACGGTGGTGCTCCACCTTTCTCGCCAGTCACGCGAACGCGGAACCTATATCACGCATAGGGATAGCGCCAAGGCCGGCGATAGGGACGGTCAGTTTCGAAGCGCTGCACATTGTCGCTCTTGCGTCTTCAACCGGGTCGACTTTATCCTCTAGGCAATTCAGTGAAAGCCCCTCATTGGTAGCACACATGCCATTGGCCGGGAAGTTCTAGCGCGTCGCGCTCAAGCCCAGTTCGGCGCAAAAGGCCCCAGGATTGAGAATTCGCGCGCGTTGGAAGCTGCCGCGTTGCAGGAGACCGGCGTTGCGGTCTCCGGTCACAAGAAAATCGGCGTCGCCCGCGAGTACCATGGCTAAAAGGAAATCGTCATTGGGATCGCTCGCCTCCGCGCCGTCAGGCAATTCCGGGAGATGATCCAGGACGATCGCGCGGTCGAGATTGTTGATCATGGTGCCGATGCGGTGGTTTGGCAGGATCGCCTTCAGCTTGGGATAGCGGCTTATCCTCCGCAGCTCGTCCAGTTGCAGGCGGGATGTAACCAGCTCGAAGCGGCCGCTGCGCCATGCGCGATAGATCGTCTCGGGCGGGCTGTATCGTGAGATGAGTGCTGCGATCAGGACATTTGTGTCCAGGATTACGCGCATCAGTTATGGCGCCCCCACTGGACCGCTTCATCGATCAGATTGGCCAGGTCCGCCTCGCCGATATCGGATGTCGCGTCCTTGGCCTGCTCCACAGCCTGTTCGAACAAATAGGTCCGCACCGCCTGTTCAATGAAGCGCGACAGGTCGCCTTTGCGGCCCCCGCCTTGGGCGGCGAGGAACATGCGAACGGCTTGATCGGTGTCCGGCGACACGGCGATATTCCAGCGAACAGAGGACATTAGCACTCCGGTGTTTTAGTGTTTTCACACATATACACCGATGTCAGGAAATCTCAACCTCGAGGCGATCTGCCTTTGGGCGGGCTCAAAAATCGACCGCGATGCCCTTGAGCTCCCAGTCGCCATAGCGGGTGGGGTCGAGGCCGTCGCGGCCGCCATGTTCGGGATCGCCGCGCGGCGCCGCCGGCTCGGGCACGGGCGGGCTTTTGGAGAGGTGCGCGGGGGGCTTCACATGCGGCGGGCGTTCGCCGGGCTTTCGCTTGATCATGGATGGTTCCGATTGAACAACGGGTCGATGCTTCCCACATTGGCGTCCGGAGGTCCAAAGGCAAGATGAACGGTTTCAAGACAGTCATGCTGCTCGCGGCGATGACTGCGTTGTTCATGGGCGTGGGCTATGGTTTGGGCGGTTCGGGCGGGGCATTGGTCGCCTTGCTGTTCGCCGCGGGCATGAACCTCTTCACCTTCTGGAATGCCGACAAGATCGTGCTGCGCATGCACGACGCGCGCGAGGTGGACGCGCGAAGCTGTCCCGAATTTGTCGGCCTCATCCGCACTCTCGCGACCCGCGCGGGCCTGCCGATGCCGCGCGTCTATGTCATCGACAGTCCGCATCCCAACGCCTTCGCCACCGGGCGCGATCCGCAGCATGCCGCAGTTGCGGCCACGACCGGCCTGCTCGGCATGCTCACCCGCGACGAGATCGCGGGCGTGATGGCGCATGAGCTGGGCCATGTCCGCAACCGCGACACGTTGATCATGACGATGACCGCGACGATCGCTGGCGCGATCTCGATGCTCGCCAATTTCGGGATGTTCTTCGGCCATCAGGGGAATCGGCAGAATGGGCTGGCGACGCTCGCCGCTGTGCTGATCGCGCCGTTCGCGGCGATGATCGTGCAGATGGCGATCAGCCGGCAGCGCGAATATGGCGCGGATCGTGCCGGCGCGGAGATTTCGGGCAAGCCGCTGTCGCTCGCCTCAGCGCTGGCCAAGCTGGAAAAGGGGGCTGCGCGCATCCCCAACCCGGTCGCCGAGGCCAATCCCGCCGCCGCGCAGCTCTATATCGTGCCGGCGTTGCCCGGCGGCGGACGCGACAACATGTTCTCGACCCATCCCGACACCGCCAATCGCATCGCCGCACTGCAGGCGATCGCGGGCGGGGCAGGCGGCGCGCCGTTCGTGTCTTCGACGGCGTCGGTGCCTGTTACGCGCCGCCGCGCCAGCGCGCTCGATCCGCTCGGCCGCGATTAATCGTCAACGCGCCGAGCCGGGCGTTCGGCGCAACCGCCAAAATATGAATGCCGCCCGCGCCGCATTGGCGTCTATGGGGGAGCTATGTCGCCTCAAGATCCTCCCGGCGTTGCCGCAAGGCGCGCCGCGCTCAAGCTGCTCGATGCCGTGCTGCGGCGCGGCCTGCCGTTGGAAGGGGCATTGGCTTCCGCCGTCAGCGGGCTGGAGCGTGCCGACGATCGTGGTCTGACTCATGCGATTGCCGCCGCCGTGCTGCGCCGGCTTCCCGATCTTGACGCGCTGATCGACGGCGCCACGCGCAAGGCGCTGCCGCACGACGCCAAGGCGCGTACCGTGCTGCGCATCGCGCTGGCACAGGCGCTGATCCTCGACACGCCGGGCCATGCCGCGATCGCGACCGTCCTGCCGCTGGTGGATGGCGGGCCGCGCAAGCTGGTGCACGGCGTGTTCGGATCGCTGATGCGCGGCGGGGCGAAGCTGCCGGAAGTGCCAACGCTTGCGCAGGCCGTAGCGGAGCGGTGGCGGCCCGCATGGGGAGATGAGGCAATCGCGGCCGCGCAGCTTATGCTGGCAGCCCCGCCCCCGCTCGATCTCAGCCTGGCCGAGACCGGCGCGACCGCGGAATGGGCGGAACGGCTCGGCGGCACGAGCCTCCTGCCCGGCCATGTGCGCCTGCCCGCCGGCGCGTCGGTGCCCGAGCTGCCGGGCTATGGTGACGGGTTTTGGTGGGTGCAGGATATTGCCGCATCGCTGCCCGCCCGCCTGCTCGGCGCGGGTGAGGGAAGAAGCGTGCTCGATCTGTGCGCCGCGCCGGGAGGCAAGACGATGCAGCTTGCGGCGGCGGACTGGAGCGTGACCGCGGTCGACCTCTCCAAAGCCCGCATGAAGCGGCTCGAGGCGAATCTAGCGCGGACGAAGCTTTCGGCGCGGACCGTCATTGCCGATGCGCTTCTTTATGCCCCGGACGAGCAATTCGATGCGGTGCTGGTCGATGCACCCTGCTCGGCCACCGGAATCTTTCGCCGTCACCCCGACGTGCTGCATCGCGTGCGGCCCAAGGCAATCGCGAACCTCGCCGGCCAGCAGCGGGCGATCCTTGCGCGCGCCGCGCAAGCGGTCAAACCCGGCGGCACGCTCGTCTATGCCGTTTGCTCGCTCGAGAAGGAGGAAGGCGAGCAGGTTGCCGACTGGTTCGCATCGGCCCATGCCGAGTTCGACTCCGTCGCCGCGCCCGGCGGCCTGCCCGGCATCCAGCCCGACGGCCGCATCCGCATCACCCCCGCCATACTGGCGGATGAAGGCGGGGCAGACGGTTTCTTCGTTGCAATGTTCCACAGGAAAGACGAACAGGCACCCGCCGTGGGTTGAACCTCGCAACACCTCTCTTTAATCGCTGAGTCGGGATGCCGGGACCAGTTCTTATTGCGCCATCGATCCTGTCGGCGGATTTCGCCAAATTGGGCGAGGAGATTCGCGCGATCGATTCCGCTGGGGCGGATTGGATTCATGTCGATGTGATGGACGGCCATTTCGTGCCCAATCTCACCATCGGTCCGGGCGTGGTGAAGGCGCTGCGCCCGCATACGCAAAAGACCTTCGACGTTCATCTGATGATCGCCCCGGTCGATCCTTTCCTCGACGATTTCGCCAATGCCGGGGCGGATATCATCACGGTCCATGCCGAGGCAGGGCCGCATCTCCACCGCACGCTTCAGCGGGTTAAGGCGTTGGGCAAGAAAGCGGGCGTCTCGCTCAACCCGGCGACGCCCGCCAAGATGCTCGATTATGTGCTGGAGGAGGTAGATCTGGTGCTGGTGATGAGCGTCAATCCCGGTTTCGGCGGGCAGAGCTTCATTACGAGCCAGCTTCGCAAGATCGAGGCGGTCCGCAAGTCGATCGAGAAGCTGGGCAAGCCGATCGATCTCGAGGTCGACGGCGGCATCGACGCGACCACCGCGCGGCAGGCGATCGATGCCGGCGCCAATGTACTGGTGGCGGGCACGGCGAGCTTCAGGGGCGGCCCGGCTGCCTATGCCGCCAATATCGCCGGGCTCAGGGGCTCATGAACGCGCCGGGCTCGATCGATACCGCAGACGGCGTCGAGCCCGGCCGCATGCTGATCCGCGTCGAGAATGATCGCGGCATGTCGCTGAGCGAACGGCTCGCGCAGCATTTTCACCGCCTTGCCTGGCGCACGCCGCTGCACAGCCTGCGGCTGCGCGGGCGCTATCCGCTCAAGCTGCTGGGCGTGCCGCTCGATCCGATCCCCGGCGAGCCGCGCGCCGGCGAGGCGATCCTCGAAGGGCGCATCGCGCATCGCGGCGAAGCGATCGAGCTGACCGAGCTCGACTTCGCCAACCTCTCGGTATCCTCGGCGCTGTTCGATCATTTGCAGAGCTTCGCCTGGCTGCGCGATCTCGCCGCGGCCGATCGCGCGCAATCCGCCGCCATCGCCGAACGCATCATCGCGCATTGGCTGGCGGTGCATGGCGGCAAGGTCTCGCAGGCGGTGTGGCGGCCCGATCTCTGCGCGCGCCGCATCCTGTTCTGGGCAGCCTATGCGCCGATTATCCTGTCCTCGCGCAATCTGGTTTATCGGTCGGCAGTCCTGAATGGCCTTGCCCGGCAGGCGCGCCATCTCGATCGCAGCGCGGACAAGGCGGTGCGGGGGCTGCAGCGGGTGATTGCCTGGACGGGGGTGATCGCCGCCGGCCTGCTCATTCCGGGCGGCGAAGGACGTCGCCTCCATGGCGAGGATGGGCTCGTCCGCGCGCTGGAGGCGGCGATGTCGGCTGATGGCGGGATGCTGGATCGCTCGCCCCTGTCGCTGCTTGAGCTTGTCGAGGGGCTGTCGCAGCTGATGGGCGTCTATGCGATGCGCCGGATCGATCCGCCGGCCGCGGTCGCGACCGCGCTGCAGCGGGCGGTGCCGGCGCTGCTCGGCATCACCCATGGCGATGGCGGCCTTTCGAGCTGGCAAGGCATCGCCCCGATCGATGCCTCGCGGATCGAGGCGGCGGTGCGCGCGTCATCCGTGCGCGCCCGGCCGCTGCGGCAGGCGTCGGACTGGGGCTATCAGCGCATGACCGGCGGGCAGAGCCGCGTGATCGTCGATGCCGCGCCGCCCCCGGTGCAGCGGCTCGCCAATGGCGCCTGCGCCTCGACGCTGGCCTTCGAATTTTCGGATGGCGAGCATCGCCTGGTCGTCAACTGCGGCGGGCCGGGCGGCGGATCGGCGGATTTCCCGGCCGGCCTCGCCGATGCGTTGCGCGCCACCGCCGCCCATTCGACGCTGGTGATCGCGGATACCAACTCCACCGCCACCTACCCCGACGGCACCATGGGGCGCGGCGTCTACGAGGTCGCCTGCGATCGTTCGGAAACCGACGCCGGCAGCCGGCTCGAGGTCAGCCATGATGGCTATGCCCGTCGCTTCGGGTTTCTCCACAAGCGGCAGCTGCAGCTGGCTGCGAATGGCCGCGAATTGGCAGGCGAGGATCTGCTGCTCCCGGCAGGCCGCCGCGTGCGGCTGCGCACCGTTCAGCCGGTCGCCGTGCGTTTCCATCTGTCGCCGGATGTGGAGGTAACCCAGACCGCCGACGGGCTCGGCGCGCTGCTCCGCATCGATGGCGGCCCGCTCTGGCAGTTTCGCTGCAAGGGCGGCACGCTTTCGGTGGACGAGAGCCTGTGGGTCGATCCCAGCGGCTGGCCGCGCTCGACGCACCAGCTCGTAATCGCTACGGAGGCGCCCGCGGGCGGAATCAGCGTCTCCTGGATTTTCCGCCGCGCAAGCTGAAACAAGGGTCGATCATGGATCAGGTGAAGATCGCGCGGGCGCTGCTGTCCGTGTCGGATAAGAGCGGATTGGTTGAGCTGGGGCAGGCGCTCGCCCGCCACGGCGTGGAGCTGGTCTCGACCGGCGGCACCGCCAAGGCGCTGCGCGATGCGGGGCTCGACGTGCGCGACGTGAGCGATCTGACCGGCTTTCCCGAGATGATGGACGGGCGGGTGAAGACGCTTCATCCCAAGGTCCATGGCGGCCTGCTCGCGGTGCGCGACGATCCCGAGCATGCCAGGGCGATGGCGGATCATGCGATCGGCGCGATCGATCTGGTGATCGTCAATCTCTATCCCTTCGCGCAGACGGTCGCCAAGGGCGCGAGCCGTGACGAGATCATCGAGAATATCGATATTGGCGGCCCGTCGATGGTGCGCTCCGCCGCCAAGAACCACGCCTATGTGACGATCGTCACCGATCCCACCGATTATGCTGGCCTGATCGCCGAGCTTGAGGGGCAGGATGGCAGCACCAGCCTCGCCTTCCGCAAGAAGATGGCGGCGAAGGCGTTCGCGGCCACCGCCACCTATGACGGGATGATCGCGGGTTGGTTCAGCAAGATCGATCAGGGGGAGGATTTTCCACCCGTCCGCTCGGTGCCGACCCGGCTGGTATCGATGCTGCGCTATGGCGAGAATCCGCATCAGCGCGCGGCGCTCTACGTTCCGGTCGGGCCGGCGGCACGCGGCATCGCCCAGGCTGAGCAGGTGCAGGGCAAGGAACTCAGCTACAATAATTATAACGATGCTGACGCCGCGCTCGAACTGGTCAGCGAATTTCGCGACGGGCCGCCGACGGTCGTCATCGTCAAGCACGCCAACCCTTGCGGAGTCGCTACGGCGGAGACGTTGCTGGAAGCCTATCAGGCGGCATTTGCGTGCGACACGGTCTCAGCCTTCGGCGGCATCATTGCCTGCAACCGTCCGCTCGACGGCGCGACCGCGGCCGCGATTTCGGAGATTTTCACGGAGGTCGTCGCCGCGCCCGATGCGGATGAAACCGCCCGTGCCGTGTTCGCGCGCAAGAAGAATCTGCGGCTGCTGTTGACCGGCGAGCTGCCCGATCCGGCGCGCGCGGGGCTGATGACCAAGATTATCGCCGGCGGCGCGCTGGTGCAGGATCGCGACAATGGCCGCGTCACGCGCGATATGCTCAAGGTCGTCACCAAACGGCAGCCGACCGCGCGCGAGCTCGACGATTGCCTGTTCGCCTGGACGGTGTGCAAACATGTGAAATCCAACGCGATCGTCTACGCGAAGGATGGCGCGACGGCGGGAATCGGAGCCGGCCAGATGAACCGGCTTGAATCGGCGCGCATCGCCGCGTGGAAGGCCAAGGACGCAGCCGAAAAGGCGGGCTGGCCGGAGCCGCGCACGATCGGATCGGCGGTCGCCTCGGATGCCTTCTTTCCTTTCGCAGACGGCCTGCTCGCGGCGGTCGAGGCGGGCGCCACCGCCGTGATCCAGCCCGGCGGCTCGATCCGCGACGATGAGGTGATCGCCGCCGCCGATAAGGCCGGGCTTGCCATGCTGTTCACGGGAATGCGGCACTTCCGGCATTGACGCCCGCGCTTACCAGGGATGGGTCTCCCCGTTCCATTTGAGGAATTCGCCCGAGCGTTCGAGCGTCCACGCGGCGGTCACCGCGCGAATGCCCTCGGCGCTTTCCCGCGGGGTGATGTCGGCGTTGGCGCCGCCCATTTCGGTCTGCACCCAGCCGGGATGCACCAACCCGACGATGATGCCGCGATCGCGCAGATCCATCGCCACCGCACGCATCAGCCGATTGAGCCCGGCCTTGGCCGCGCTATAGGCATAGTAGCCGCGATAAGGCCAGGTCGATGCGCCGACCTGGCTGGTAAGGTTGATAACCTTCGCGCCCGGCCGCATATGCGGCAGGAAGGCCTGCAGCACGCGCAGCGGGCCCATCGTCATCACGTTGAAGGTTTCCGCCCAGGCGCTCCAATCGGAGGATTCGAGCTCGTTGCCCTCCGGCCCTGAAATGCCGGCGACGTTCAGCAGCACATCGACGGGCGCATCGCCCGCCTGCGCCGCCGCGCGCTTGACCGAGGCCTCGTCCGCCACGTCCATCTCGATCACGCGGACCTTGCCGGTCTCCGCCGCCAGCCGGTTGAGCGCGTCCGCCTTTTGCGGGCTGCGGCAGAAGGCGAGCACCTGATCGCCCGCGGCGGCATATTGCCGCGCCAGCTCAAGGCCGATGCCCCGCGAGGCGCCGGTGATTGCGATAGTGGCCATTCGAACACTCCTCTTCCCAACCGATGATTCACCCATAGCCAGGGTTTGCAAACGATCGAAGCTGGCGGAAGGGCCAGAGGGTTGGGGGTAGGCGAATTGCGACCAGATCGCGACCGCTCAACCGATGCGATCGAGCTGCCTCAGGGCCGTCCTGCCGGCGAAGGCTCGCATCCACGCCAATTGACGGGCAGCTCTCTCATTCTACGAGTATCTCGGAACTGGTCGTCATCGCGCCGCCATCAACCAAAATATCGGTTCCGGTGACGAACGTGGCACCGGGACCGCAAAGGAACGTCGCCACCGTCGCCACTTCGCGGGGAAGAGCAAGTCGGGGCAACGGAGACTTCTCGATGATCGTCTTCATCAAGGGCTGCTGCGTCATTTCCCCGCGTGACATAGGCGTATCGATAATGCCCGGCGAGACTGAGTTGATCCGCATGTTCCTCTTCCCGAAGCTCAGCGCTCTGTTTCGCACAAGGAGCTGAACCCCGCGCTTGGAGATGGCGTAAGCAATCTCGGGCCCGGTCGCCAGGTCTTGTAATGGAGCAAGATCGCGCCTGGTAATGGCCTCGGCGATCTGCTGATCGAACGTGCCCGCGATCATGTGGCCCGCAGTCGACGCAAACAACACCACCGAAGCGCCATCGGCAATCACATCGACCAAGCTATCGACGAGCGCGATTGAGGCGGCGAGGTTCACCTCAAGGATTCGACTTGGCTTGCCCATGCCGGGCGAAATGCCGGCACAGTGGACGGCTGCAGAGATCCTGCACACCGCCAGCTTCCCCGAAAGCTGCGCGATGAACTTGGCGTCGGTCAGATCGCCGGCGAGCAAGTCCACGGCTCCGGATCCGCGAAGCTCCGAACCGACCGCTTCGAGCCTGCCTGCATCAAGATCAACCAGCAAAAGCGACCAGCCTGCGGCCCGCATGACCTCGGCGGTAGCCCGACCCATGCCGGAAGCGGCACCTGTCACCAAAGCATATTCTGTCATTCCGCTAATCCTGTGATTGCCGCAACCAATGCCAGCGGCTGCACTAGCGCCAGATCGCTACCAGACCAACGCGATTTCACGCAGCGTCCACCTAATGAGCCAATTTTCGGTTGGTTGGGTGGCCTTGGATGCTCGGATCCAGAACCGTCACCCTGAACTTGTTTCAGGGTCCACTGCCCCGCAAGCCCGGCACCCGTGGCCGGGTGGATGCTGAAACAAGTTCAGCATGACGTGAGGACGTGGGTGGCCTGACCAAAATCCTGGCCCACGCTCCGCGTCATGCCCCACTAGCCAAATGTCGAGTTGGGGCGGCTGCTGCGCCGGCGCATGAACCGGCTAAAGCGTCCGATGATCAGCGGGACGCGGGATTGGGGCAGCGTAAAGCCCAGGAGGATGTCATGACGGTCGAAGCGTTGATTTCGCGCTATTCGGAAGGATTTGATCCGCCGGTGCGCGGCGATCCGATCACCGCCGAGCGCTATATCTCGAAAGAATGGATGGAGCTGGAGCACCGCAATCTCTGGCCGCGCGTCTGGCATCTGGGCGGCATGATCGCCGAGCTGGAGGAGGAGGGCGATTTCGTCCGCCACAATTTCGGCAAGGAATCGGTGATCATGGTCCGCCAGGGCGATGGCGGCATCAAGGCCTTCTACAATAGCTGCCCGCATCGCGGGAACCGGCTGGTGCTCGGCGATGTCGGCGGCAGCGACCGGATCACCTGCGGCTATCATGGCTGGCAGTTCACGCCCGACGGCACGCTCGCTTATGTGCAGGATCCGGATGATTTCCCCGGCGGCAACCCGTGCGGCAAGGTGAAGCTCACCGAACTGCCTTGCGAAACCTGGGGGCCGTTCATCTTTTACTGCATGGACCCGGATACCAAGCCGCTCCAAGACTGGCTCGATCCATTCCCCAAACTGCTCAAAAATTACGGGCTGGAAAACTGGATCCGCGTGCTCAACATGTCGGCCGATTGCGAGTTCAACTGGAAGATCATTCGCGACAATTTCAATGAGAGCTATCACCTCCCGACCATTCATCCGGAGCTGTCGCAGTTCATCAACGATGGCCTGCCCGACACGCTGTTCGCAATGTACGACAGCGGCCATAACAGCATGTGGATGAAGGGCCACCAGGCAACCACCCGCAACGAAACCTTCCAGATCGGGGACGTGCCGCCGGCGCTGGCCGAGGTGGCGCGCAGCTGGGGCATCGATCCGGAGGACTATCGGGGCCGCACCGGCGAAATCCGCGCCGCGATCATCGCCGCCAAGCGCAGGCTGGGCGCGGAGCGCGGCTATGCGAATTATGAGAAGATGACCGATCAGCAGCTGGTCGATTATTTCCACTGCACCTTCTTCCCGAACCTCACGCTCACCATGTCGCCCGAGCAGTGCCAGATCCTGCGCACCGAGCCGCACCCGACCGATCCGGAAAAATGCGTGTTCCAGCACTGGGTGCTGATGCCGCCGGTGAAGGGCATGACCGAGGTGGAGACGCCGGTCGGCACGCGCCCGCTCACATGGGCCGAGCATGAGCATTCGGTCTATGGCGACGGCAAGTCGCTGGGCTTCGTCGCCGATCAGGATTTGAGCATCGGCACCAGCCAGCAGCAGGGGCTCAACTCGCGCGGCTTCAAGGGCTGCATCCTCAGCTATCAGGAAAAGCGCGTCCAGCGCTTCCACGAGCTGCTCGACGATTATGTTCATGGGAGGGTGTGAGCCGATGGCGACGTTCGGCGGGAGCAGTCTGCGACAGGATCGCGGCGGGGGCGTTGAATAACCGGATTGTGAACCCGTAGCCGGAATGGCACTGATCGACCCAGAAATTGCCCTTAAGGCCGCATGGATCCGATCCCGCTTGCAGACATTCAAAACGGCGACCACAGTTCACAGCTATGGAAAGCGACGCGGCCAGGCTTAACGATCCGGAGGTGCTTCCTCCGTTGGCATACCGTCGCAACGACCGTAATTATGAGTTGGTCTGCTACGTGAACTGCCTCATCGGGTGCCGCGTCAGCGGCAATGCGGAGGGCATCGCTCTGTTTGAATATAGGATAAAGCGGTTTGTCGCCGATTACCCTCCAACAGCCGAAACCTCACGGTACTACGATGCCATGAACAATTACGTCGGTTCATTTAATCGCTAGACCAAGAGGATTCGGTCACAGTTGCGAACGCAGCCGTCAATCCGGCAGTGGTCGAATAGCAGTCGCTCGGTCGCCAACGACAAAGCCGACAGGTTCGCTTGTCGCTTCTAGAAACCAAACCGCACCTATTTGACTGTCTCCTTCCAATACCACCATGTTGAGCATTGCGGCCGCAGGAATGCGGGCAAGGGATTGCACAAGGCACTTGCAACCGGGAAGAGGCTCAAAACCCTTCTTCAATGCGATTTCCAGTCGGGCTGCCCATGCGTGATTTATCGCATCTACGGTGACTCGGCCGTCCGATTGGCTCTGATGGAAATGAGTGGCAGGGTGCTTAAGAAAGCGCTTCATCGCATCGTAGCCGTCGGCTGAAGCTAAAGGCCCTATGCGTTCAAGGATGTCTGACATCGTCTGCATTTAGCGATCTTAGCCTGATAGCAGACTGACAGAAAGCCGCCCCTTTCCGCCCATCCATGACGTAAGCGCCCGCGCCGTCAAATCGCCGTAAACCCTCCGTCGATGACCAGTTCGCTGCACGTGACGAAGCTCGCGGCTTCCGAGCAGAGATAGACCACGCCGCCGCCGAGCTCGTCCGGGCGGCCCATGCGGCCGATCGGATGGTTGATCTTGATGCCCTGCACCGCCGCTTCGCGCGAGGGGGCGGCGCCGAGTTCGACATAGCGATCGATGATCGCATTGAGCATCGCGGTATCGATGCCGCCGGGATGCACGCTGTTGACCCGGATATTGTAGCCGAGCGCGGCGAATTCGGCGCCCAGGCATTTGGTGAGCATCAGCACCGCTGCCTTGCTGGTGCAATAGGCCGCGTTGAACGCCGCGCCGCGCTGGCCGCCGACCGAGGAGAAGTTGACGATCGAGGCGCCGCCCTTGCGCGCCTTGCCGCCCGCCTTGAGCAGCGGCAGCAGCGCCTGCACGCCGATCACGATCGCATCGACATTGACTTGCTGCACCCGATGCCATTCGCTGAGCGGAGACTCCTCGAACTTCGCCACGATCGAGATGCCGGCATTGTTCACCAGCGCGTCCAATCGCCCGTAAGTGTTTGACACATAATCGGCAACGCGCTGCCATGCTGCGGCATCGGTCACGTCATGCTGCAGATAGTGATCCGCAGCAATATCATCGGCCGATGCAGCAAGATCGGTCGCGATCACAGTCGCGCCGGCCGCCTTCAATGCTTTGCAAAGCTCGCGGCCGATGCCGCCGGCAGCGCCGGTCACCAACGCGATCGTATCGGGAAGGGCGATTGTCATTGTGCGGTCCATCCTCCATCGACGACGATCTCGGCGCCGGTTACGTAGCTGCTGTCAGCGCTGGCCAGGAAGAAGGCCGCGCCGGCGATTTCGGCCGGGTCGGCGACGCGGCCGACCGGCGTGGTCGCCGCCATCGTGTCGGCCAGCTCCTGCGTGCTGCTTGCGATGCCTTTTTCGACCCAGCGCTCGAACCCCGCCTGCATCAGCGGGGTCATCACGAAGCCGGGATGGATCGAGTTGGCGCGGATCGGCATCTTCTTGGTAGCGAACTCGATCGCGATGCCCTTGGTGAAGAGGCGCACCGCGCCCTTGCTGGCATTATAGGCCGAAACCTCGTTATAGCCGACCATGCCCATGATCGAGCTCAAGTTGATGATGCTGGCGCCGCCGCGCACATCCTTGCCGCTTGCGGCCATCATCGGCACGAAATGCTTGGTGCCGAGGAACACGCCATCGACATTGATCGACATGATCCGCCGCCAGCTTTCCATCGACAGGCTTTCGACCGGCCCGGTGAGATCGGTGCCGGCATTGTTGACGAGGATGTCGAGCCGGCCGTGACGATCGCGCACAAGATCGCGCGCGCGCTCCCAGTCGCCCTCGATCGCGACATTGGCGGCGATGTAGCTCGCGCCCGCGCCCAGCCGATCGAGCACGTCGCGCGCGGCTGGGCTTTGGGCCGCATCGAGATCGGAAAGCACGACTTCGGCGCCTTCGGCCAGATAGCGTTCGACGATCGCAAGCCCGATGCCGCGCAGGCCACCCGAAACAAATGCCACGCGGCCTTGCAGCCGCTGCGAACCAAGCTCGCTCATACCCCCATCATCCCCGCCGTTGTCGCGCCGTCGATCGTATATTCGCCGCCCGAGATGAACCCGGCCTCGTCCGAAGCGAGATAGGCGACCAGCCCGGCCACCTCGTCGAGCTGCGCCAGCCGCTTGAGCGGCGCCATGCTTTCGTACATCGCGCGCGCCGCCGCCGGATCGGGCTGGCTGTTCATGATGTTGCGGATGAGATCGGTCTCGACGACGCCGGGCAGGATCGCGTTGACGCGGATCCTGTAGCCCTTCTGCCCGCAATAGACTGCCGCCGATTTGGCGAGCGCCACCACCGCCGCCTTGGTGACCGAATAAGCGCAATAATTGCCGAGCGGGCGCAGCGCGTTCATCGAGCTATTGACGATGATCGATCCGGCCGGGCCGCCGGGGTTCCGCGCCATCGCGCGCACCGCATGCTGCACCGTCAGCATCACCCCGGTCTGGTTGATCGCGACGACATTGTTCCACCCTTCGAGCGAGATATCCTCGATGCTGGCGTCGCCCGATTCGGTGCCGGCATTGGCGAAGGCGATGTCGAGCCGGCCGTGCGCTGCGAGGATCTGCTGGATCAGCGCTGGCCAGGCATCGGCGTCCTGCACGCGATGGCTGACGAAGGCAGCGCCGGTTTCCGTGGTCAGCGCGGCCGCGGCGTCGGCCTTCGATCCGGTGAAGACGACCTGCGCGCCCTCCGCCACTAGCCGACGCACCGCCGCCGCGCCGATGCCGGACGTTCCCCCGGTGACGAGCGCGACCTTGCCCTCGAGCCGCTTTGCCATGCAATCCTCTCCTCGTTTATAGATGGCCGCTTAGGGTTGGCCGATTTCGTGCGCGAAATAACCTGTGCTTTCGGCAAGGTGACGCGATCATGCGCCTGCGCCAAGCTGATGCCCAATATTAGAATCAACTGGAGGATTCCGTGGCAGATATCGATCCCGAGGCCAGCGCCAAAGCGGACGCCAAAACGCGTGGGCGCAACCGCTCCCCCGGCATCAGCTGGGAAGAGCTGATGGATCTGGACGCGCGCGCGACGCCCGATTTCCTCAAGCAGGAAAGCTACACCTATCTGGGATCGGAGCCGATCCCCGCCAGCCGCTACACCAGCGAGGAGTTCGCGCGGCTGGAGCGCGAGAAGATGTGGCCCTATGTCTGGCAGTTCGCCGCGCGCGACGAGGATATTCCCGAGCCCGGCGACTATACCGTGTTCGAAAATGCCGGGCGATCCTATTTGCTCTCGCGCCAAGAGGATGGCTCAGTCAAGGCGATGCACAATGTCTGCATGCATCGCGGGCGCAAGCTGCGCACCCAGGACGGCCATGCCGATCAGTTCATCTGCCCGTTCCACGGCTTCACCTGGCACAAGGACGGTAGCTTCGCGTCGAACCCATGCCGCTGGGATTTCAGCCACCTGACCGACGAGAAGATGCATTTGCCGGAGGCCGAGGTCGGCCGCTGGGGCGGCTATATTTTCCTGCGCGAAAATCCCGGCGGGCCGAGCCTGGAGGAATTTCTCGCGCCGCTGCCCGAACATTTCAAGCGCTGGCGGCATGAGGAATGCACCACCGCAATCTGGGTCGCCAAGGAGGTTCCGGCCAACTGGAAGGTGACGATGGAGGCCTTCATGGAGGCCTGGCACACCATCATCACCCATCCGCAGCTGCTGCCCTTCACCGGCGATTGCAATTCCGCCTACTGGATCTGGGGCGACAATGTGAACGTGAACCTCGTTCCATTCGGCATCATGTCCCCCCACATCAATGCCGAGGGCAAGACCGAGCAGTGGATCGTCGACGAGTTCATCAAATATAATGGCCGCTCGGCCGACAATTACGAAGGCAATCCTGACGATCCCTATGCGGTGAAGGTGCCCCAGGGCGTGAGCGCGCGGCATGCGCTGGGCGAGGCGATGCGCGCCAATTATACGCGCATGTTCGGCCATGATCACAGCCACGCGACCGATTCCGAGCTGCTCGACGCGCTCGTCTACAATGTCTTCCCGAATTTCGCGCCATGGGGCGGCTTCATGCCCAACATCGTCTATCGCTGGCGGCCCGGCGCCACGCCCGACACCTGCCTGATGGAGGTGCGCGTGCTCACCCGGGTGCCGCCCGGCCAGCCGATCCCGCGCGGCGTGCCGATGCGGATGCTCGGCAAGGACGAGCCGTGGAGCGCGTGCAAGGAGATCGGCATCCTCGGCGACGTGTTCGAGCAGGACATGGACAATCTGCCCTATGTGCAGCAGGGGCTGCACTGCTCCAAGACCGGCGAGGTCAATCTCGGCGACTATCAGGAGATCCGCATCCGCCAGTTTCACCATACGCTCGAGAAATATATTGGGGGCGGCAAGGCATGAGCGAGCAGGCGCATCCGCCGCGCATCGATTGCATGCTGGTGTGCGGCGGCGTGTGGCACGACATGGATTTCGCCCGGCTGGAGTTGCTCAAGCTGCTGTCCGAGGACGAGCGCGTGCGCACCCGCGTGTTCGAGGATTTCGAGAATGTCGCGGCGATCGAAGCGGCCGATATCCTGATCACCTATACTTGCGACGTCACTCCCTCGCTCAAGGCGCAGGAAGCGCTCAAGGCCTGGCTTGCCAAGGGCGGGCGCTGGTACGCGCTGCACGGCACCAACTCCGTGCTGCGGCTGCTGGAAAATGGGCTGTGGGACGCGCCGCGCTGGGCGCCCCTCTATATGGACCTGCTCGGCTCGCAGTTCCTCTCGCACCCGCCGATCGCGCCATACCGGGTGACGGTGGCTGATCCCACCCACCCGCTCGTCGAGGGCGTGGAGCCGTTCGAGGCAACCGACGAGCTTTATCATATGGAGCTGCACGGCGATCTCCACGTGCTGCTCGAAACCTTATGCACCGAGCCAGGCGCGGGCTTCGTCGAGGCCGAGCGCGCGCCGGGCACCCATCCGGTATTCTACATCAAGCGGCATGGGGAGGGCGCGGTGCTTTACCTCACGCTTGGCCATTGCCGCGGCCATTATGATCTCCAGCCGATGCTGGATTGGTGGCCGACGGTGGATCGCTGCGCCTGGGACCTGCCTGTCTTCCACACGCTGCTGCGGCGCGGGATCGGCTGGATCAAGCAGCGGGGCTAGCTGTTCCTTCGACTTTACGAAGACGGCTAGGCCCCTCGCCCTTCAGGGGAGGGGTTGGGGTGGGGACTCGCGACAAACGCCGCACCTGGTTGTAGGCCCCACCCCCGTCCCCTCCCCTGAAGGGGAGGGGCTGAGATCAGCTTACGCCCGCATAGCGATCGAGCGCGGCCGCGCTGGTTTCGGGCCAGCGCGAGAGCATCAGCAGCCGCTTGTGGCCGTGGCCGATGATCAGCTCGTCGGTCACGCCCATGCCGCCGTGCATCTGGATCATCTCGTGGCCCAGCGCCACCGCCGCGTCAGCGATGAAGGCGCGCGCGCCGTCCACCGCCCGCCGCCACGCCGCGGCATGCTCGGGCGGCGTCATCATCGCGAGGTTGAGCAGCGCGCGCGCCTGCTCGATCTGGCTATATTGCGCGGCCATGCGATGCTGCAGCGCCTGGAAGCTGCCAAGCGGCACGCCGAATTGCTTGCGGGTGCGCAGGAAATCGAGCGTCTCGGCGAACAGCCGCTCCATGATGCCGAGCGCTTCGGCCGATTGCGCGAGCGCGAGCCAGCTCCGCGCTTCGGCGATCTCGGCCAGCCCGCCCCCGAGGGGGGCGGCATCGACATTGTCGAGCCGCAGCGTCGCGGCGACACCGCCGTCGACCAGCCGCCACGGCGCGATCTCCAGCCCCGGCGCGGAGGCTTCGACCAGATAGAGCGCGATCACCGCCCCATCGCCCGCAGCACCGGCGCTGCGCGCAGAGACGATAAAGCCGTCCGCGCCCGCGCCTGCGACGACCAAGGATTTCTCGCCGCTCAGCCGGTTGTCCTGCGCGCTGGTTTCCACCCAGGCCCAGTTGTCGCGCGCCGCTGCTTCGCGATGCGCGAAGGCCAGCCGCTTCTCGCCCGCGATCAGCTGCGGCATCCATTCGGCGCTCAGCGCATCGCCGGCCAGTCGCGCGAACAGGCCGCCCGCCAGCAGCGCGGCCTCCGCCAGCGGCTCGACCACCAGCCCGCGGCCCAGCACCTCAAACACCGTCGCCAGTGCGGTCGCGCCCACGCCGAGCCCGCCATGCTCGGGCGCGAAAGGCAGGGCGATCAATCCCAGCTCGCCCAGCAGCGCCCAGTTGCTGCGCGAAAAGCCTTCCGGCTCAGCGAGATAGGCGCGGCGCTTGTCGGGATCGTAGCGATCCGCAACGAAGCGCTCGACGAGCGCCTTCAGCATCTCCTCATCTTCGGTCAGGTCGAAATTCACGTCTTCTTGCCAAGCTTGCTTTTTCTTGGGCCTATTCTTGACGCATCCCGCGCGCTGCTTCCGCTCCTCAAAAGGCTAGGCGTTGTAAATATGCCTGAACCGCAATAAGAATATCGAATGGCTGATCCGGCTGACTTTGTGCTTTCGCTCGAGAACGTCAACGCCGTGCGCATCACCGATATTAACGACGTTCGCCGTGCTGCGGAGGCGCTCGCAGCAATTGCGCTCAGCATGGGCGGGATGCGCGTGGCGCCCGCGCACGACATCGCCGACAAGCGCACCCCGGTCGATGCCGAAGGCGCGATCCTGGCGCGCGACGTGTTCGGCTGGGACGGGACCGACGAGCGGGTATGGTGGAAGAACAGCCGGATCGCGCTGGATTCGCCGATCACCACCGCCTGCCGCTTCGAAAGCGAGCCCTTCTGGGCGAATGCCGAAGGCTTCCGCACGCGCCAGCCCAATCCCTATCTGGATGCGATCGACCTTTCCAATTTCGAGCAGCGGGCGATGACGCGCGCGGCGATCGTTGTGCCGGTGCATCTGCCGTTCGGGCAGATCGGGGCGGTGAGCTTCAACCCGATCGACCGGAGCAAGACCGAGCTCAGCGAGGAGTTCGAACGCTATAGCGATGCGTTCGGCATTTACGGGCGCACCTTTATCGCCAGCTATGTGCACGCCACCGGATCGATCCAGCGCCTGCCGCCGGGATCGCGACTCTCCAAGCGCGAGGTGGAATGCCTGCGCTGGGCGGCGATCGGCAAGACCGATCTCGAAATCAGCATGATCATGCACCGCAGCCGCGCGACCGTGCGCTTCCACATCCACAATGCCTCGATCAAGCTCGACGCGGTCAACCGCAGCCAGACCGTCTTCAAGGCGGCGCAGCTTGGCTATATCTCGCTGAACCAGCTGAATTAGGGGACGGGCGCGGGTATCCGTTCGCGTCGTATCCAGAACCTAGGCCCCACCCCCACCCCAACCCCTCCCCTGAAGGGGAGGGGCTTGCGTTTTTTGCTCCGACCAGAGCGAATCTTCAGCATATGAACCCCTCCCCTTCAGGGGAGGGGCTGGGGTGGGGCCGTGCCATCTGCGCCGCAGCGGGAAATGGATGCGCGGCCTAACCAGCACCCTCGCTACGGCCGGTCCGCCAGGATCAGCTCGGCGGCGCGCAGACCCAGCGCCATCGCGGGCGCGTTGGTGTTGCCGGTGACAGGCGCGGGCATTACCGAGCAATCCGCGACGCGCAGCCCGCCGACGCCCCGCACGCGCAGTTGCGGATCGGTGACGGAGCGGCTGTCGCCGCCCATGCGGCAGGTGCCGATGCCGTGCAGGCCGGAGGTCGATAGCTTGCGGAAGCTGTGCAGCAGGTCCTCGTCGCTGGTGCAGCTTGCGCCGGGCAGAAGCTCGGACGCGATCAGCGGGCGCAGCGGCGGCTGCTCCATATAATTGCGCATGAAACGCATCATCGCGATCGCGGCCTGGCGGTCCTCCGAGGTCGACAGCCAGTTCGGCCGGATGTCGGGCGCGTCGCCGGTGCTGTGGCCGGTGATGCGGATCGATCCTTCGCTGGTCAGCCGTAGGAGCTGGCCGTAGATCGAAAGGCCGGGCTGCCGCTCGATCATGTTGAGCGGCACCGGATGATTGGCGTCGCCCAGCGCGAAGGTGTAGGCGCTCAGATAGAATTGCGCGTCGGGCCGCCCGTCGGCATTGGTGAGGTTCGCGAAGGCGCCGACCTCGAACGGGCCGGTCGCCATCACGCCCGATCGGGTGAAGGCGTAGCGCAGCATCGCCTTGAACAGGCCGAAGCCGTAGAAGCTGGCGTTGATGCCGATCGGCTCCTTCAGCCGGAACGGCATCGCATAGGAAAGATGCTCGCGCATCTTGGCGCCGACATCGGGGATATTGACGATCGGCGGCACCCCGATGGCCCTGAGATATTCGGCCGGGCCGATGCCCGAACGCTGCAGCAGCAGCGGGCTTTCGAGCAGCCCGCCGCACAGGATGATCTCACCGCTGCACTGGAAGGTCTGCGGCACGCCGTGGACCTTCACCGCGACGCCGCAGGCGCGCTGGTTCTCGAACAGGATGCGCTCGGCCACCGCATGGGTCACGACCCGCACATTGTAGCGCTGGCGCGCCGGGCGCAGATGGGTGACGGACGCGCTCTGCCGCCGCCCGCGTCGGATATTGTGGCTGTAGAGCCCGACGCGATCGCCATCGAGATCGTTGAGTTCCTCGGCGCGTTCAAGCCCCATCGCCTCGCCGGCCTCGATCATCTTCTCGGCGAGCGGATAGCTGTAAAGATGCGGCGCGATATGGACCGGGCCGCCGATCCCGCGCCGCCCGCCCGCGCCCAGCCCATGATCCTCGAGCTGCTGGAAGGCATGAGTCATCGACGCGCCGTTCCAGCCGGTGCAGCCCAGCGCCTCCCATTCGTCATAATCGGCGGGCTCGCCCCGGCTCCAGATCATGCCGTTGATCGAGGAGGAGCCCCCAAGCCCTTTGCCGCGGATCCATATTTCGTTGGCCGGGCCCCCTCCGCTGCGCGGCTGGCTCACCTGGTACGTCCAGATATGCTTCGGGTTGGTAACGAGCTTGGCGATGCCTTTTGGGATCGCGATCCAGGGGCTGCGATCCTCGTCGCCTGCCTCCAGCACGAGCACGCGCGAGCGGCCGTCCGCGCTCAACCGCTCGGCGATCACGCAGCCGGCCGAGCCCGCGCCGACGACGATATAATCCCAGAGATCCATGGCATTCTCTCCACCTGCATATTTGCCATGTCTCAGCGTCTTCCCGACCCTAGCGTTTGTGGGAGTCCCGTTTCGGCGCGCGAATGAGGTTTAAGGATGGAACAGAATCAGGGGATGCCCGATGCGGCCGATTGCCGAAGGATTGTTTACGGATGAAGCGCGGCCGCGCCTGATCGGCGGCCGCGACCGGACGACCGGGCGCATCGTCTTTCCCTGCCCGCCGGGATCGCAGTGCGAGCCCTGGCCCCTGCAGCGCAGGGGGACCGTCTGGTCCTACACCATCCAGCGCTACCGCCCGAAAAGCCCGCCTTATGCCGGGCCGGAAGCCTTCCGCCCCTGGGCGGTCGCCTATGTCGAGCTGCCGGGCGAGACTATCGTCGAGGCTCGGCTGACCGACGTGCCGTTCGATCGGATCCGCATCGGCATGGCTGTCGAGCTGACCCAAGTCCCGCTCGATCCCGATGCGCCGGAAAGCGTGTTGATCCCTGCGTTCAGGCCAGCGGAACCGGTGCAGTGAGCGACGTCTGCATCGTCGGCATCGGCATCCACCCGTTCGGGCGCACCGACGGGCTTTCCGGCATCGATCAGGGCGTGTTCGCGGTGAGGCAGGCGCTGGACGATGCAGGCATCGCCTGGCCGGACATTCAGTTCGCCTATGGCGCGTCCGACGCGGCCGGCAATCCCGATACGATGGTCGATCGGCTGGGGCTGACCGGCGTGCAGTTCATCAATGTCCGCAATGGCTGCGCGGCGGGTGGATCGGCCCTGTTCTCCGCCAAGATGGCGATCCAGTCGGGCGAGTTCGAGCTTGGTCTGGCAGTCGGCTTCGACAAGCATCCGCGCGGCGCGTTCAACGCGCTGCCCTCCGAATATAATCTGCCGGATTGGTATGGCGAAGCCGGCTTCATGATCACCACGCAATTCTTCGCGGCCAAGATCATGCGCTATATGCATCTGCACGGCATCTCGCCGGAAACGCTGGGGCGGGTGGCGGAGAAGGCGTTCCGCAACGCTGTCCACGCCCCGCATGCCTGGCGGCGCGAGCCGGTCGATCTTGAAACGATCATGACCGCGCCGCTGGTGAGCGATCCCTATACCAAATATATGTTCTGCTCGCCCGCCGAGGGCGGGGTCGCGCTGATCCTTGCCAGCGAGAAGAAGGCGCGCGAACTGGGCAAGCCGCTGATCCGGCTCAAGGCCGCGGCGATGCGCACCCGCCCGCCGGGCTCGTTCGAGGTGTTCGCGCCTTCGATCGATATCGAGCGGGGCGGATCGGCCACCAACATCGCCGCGCACGACGCCTTCGCGCTCGCCGGAATCGGGCCGGAGGATATCGCGGTCGCGCAGCTTCAGGATACCGAGGCGGGGGCCGAGATCATGCACATGGCCGAAAACGGCTTCTGCAAGGATGGCGAGCAGGAACAGTGGATCGCCGAGGGCCGGACCGAGATCGGCGGCACGCTGCCGGTCAATACTGATGGCGGCTGCCTCGCCTGCGGCGAGCCGATCGGCGCGTCGGGGCTGCGGCAGGTCTATGAAAATGTCGTGCAGTTGCGTGGGCAGGGCGGCCGCCGCCAGGTGCCGGGCGATCCGAAGACCGCCTACACCCATGTCTATGGCGCGCCCGGCGTTTCGGCCGTGACGATACTGGAGCGCTGATGGATCTCGATTTCTCTCCGGAAGAGCTGGCGTTCCGCGACGAGGTGCGCGCCTTCCTGGCCGAACATCTGCCTGAGGCGCTGCGCGCCGGCGCGGCCGCCTCGCCGACCGTCTTCGTCGAGCCCGATATCGGCCAGGCATGGAACGCGATCCTCAACGAAAAGGGCTGGCTCGCCTATCAATGGCCGGCCGAATATGGCGGCCCGGGCTGGACGCCCGTGCAGCGCTATATTTTCGAGAAGGAATGCGCGCTGGCCGGCGCGCCGAACCTGACCGTGCTGGGGCTCAAGCTGGTCGCGCCGGTGATCTATACCTTCGGCACGCCCGAGCAGAAAGCGCATTATCTGCCGCGCATCCTTTCGGGCGAGGATTATTGGTGCCAGGGCTTCTCCGAGCCGGGCTCGGGTTCCGATCTCGCTTCGCTGCAGACCCGCGCGGTGCGCGACGGGGACAAATATATCATCAACGGCTCCAAGATCTGGACCACCCACGCGCATCACGCCAACAAGATCTTCTGCCTCGTGCGCACGAATACCGAGGTGAAACGGCAGGCGGGCATCAGCTTCGTGCTGATGGACATGGAGCAGCCGGGCATCTCGGTGCGGCCGATCCTGACGCTGGCGGGCGATCATGAGGTCAACCAGCTGTTTCTCGACAATGCGGTCGCGCGGGTCGAGGATCGCATTGGCGAGGAAGGCGACGGCTGGAAGATCGCCAAGTTCCTGCTCGAAAATGAGCGCGGCGGCTCCTGTCACGCGCCGCGGCTGCTGGCCGATCTCGATGAGGTCGAGCGGCTTGCCGCCGGAGAAGGCGACGGGCGCGGCGGCACGCTCGGCAGCGATGCCGACTGGAAGCGCCGGGTCGCGCGCACCCGGCTCTCTGCGCAGGCCCTGGAGATGATCGAGCTGCGCATCGTCTCCGATATCGCCAAGGGCCGCCCGCCGGGGCCGCAAACCTCGCTCACCAAGCTGATCGCATCGAACCTGCGGCAGGAGATCGATCTGCTCGCGGTCGATCTGTTCGGCGAATTCGGGCTGCAGCTTCCACTTGCGCGCCCGCTCTACGGAGAGAATGCCCCCGCGCCCATACATAGCCAGGCAGCGCAGGTCGCCGCCGCGCGCTATCTCAACAGCCGGGGCTGGACGATCTTCGGCGGCACCAACGAAGTGCAGGCGGGGATTATCGCCCGGACGGTGCTCGGGTTATAATGGGCCACGAATGGCCTTGTCCTTGGCTTAGCCCCTCCCCTGAAGGGGAGGGACTCAAGAACGCAGAAACGAGAGGATGCCCACGATGCAATTGAGCCGGGAGGCGCTGGTGCGCGCCTATCGCCAGATGAAGGTGATCCGCGCCTTCGAGGAGCGGCTGCACGACGAGATCATGACTGGCGAGATCGCAGGGTTCACCCATCTCTATGCGGGGCAGGAGGCGGTGGCGGTCGGCGTGTGCGAGCATCTCGATAGCGAGGACAAGATCGTCTCGACCCATCGCGGCCACGGCCATTGCATCGCCAAGGGCTGCGACGTGCACGGCATGATGAAGGAGATCTGGGGCAGCAAGGAAGGGCTCTGCAAGGGCAAGGGCGGCTCGATGCACATCGCCGATGTCGATCAGGGCATGCTCGGCGCGAACGGCATCGTCGGCGCGGGCGCGCCGATCGCGGTGGGCGCAGCACTTGCGGCCAAGATCGACGGCAAGGGCAAGGTCGCAATCGCCTTTTCGGGCGACGGCGCGTGCAATCAGGGTACAACGTTCGAGGCGATGAACTTCGCGGTCGTCACGCAGGCGCCCGCCATCTTCCTGTTCGAGAACAATCATTATTCCGAGCATACCGGCGTCGATTATGCGGTGGGCACCAACCAGGATATCGCCAGCCGCGCCGAGGCCTTCGGCATGAAGGTGTGGCGCGGCGATGGCTGCGATTTCTTCTCGGTGCACGAGACGATGCGCGAGGTGCTGGAGCATGTCCGTGCCGGCAACGGCCCGGCTGCAGTCGAATTCGATACCGAGCGCTACTACGGCCATTTCGAGGGCGATCCGCAGCGCTATCGCGGCGAGGGCGAACTCGATCGCATCCGCGAGGAGCGCGATTGCCTCAAGGCGTTCCGCAAGAGCGTCACCGAGGCCAAGCTGCTCGAAGGCGCCGATCTCGACAAGGTGGAGCAGGAGGTGATGGCGCAGATCGACGATGCCGTCGCCGCCGCGCGCGCGGCGGAGCGCTCGACCGCAGCCGACGTCCTGACCGACGTCTATATCAGCTATTGAGATCGGGGAGCGCTGACATGGCCAAGATGATGTATCGCGACGCGGTCCTCAAGACGATTGCCGCCGAGATGGAGCGCGATCCCAATGTGGTGGTGCTGGGCGAGGATATCGTCGGCGGCATGGGCACGGCGGGCGGACCCGAGGCGATCGGCGGGATCTGGAGCACGTCGACGGGACTGTACGACAAGTTCGGCCCCAGCCGCGTGATCGATACGCCGATCTCCGAAAGCACCATCATCGGATCGGCGGCGGGGCTCGCGCTTTCGGGCAAGCGGCCGATCGCCGAGCTGATGTTCGCTGATTTCATCGGCGTGAGCCTCGATCAGATCTGGAACCAGATCGCCAAGTTCCGCTACATGTTCGGCGGCAAGACGCGCTGCCCGGCGGTGATCCGCATGGCCTATGGCGCGGGCTTCAACGCCGCCGCGCAGCACAGCCAGTCGGTCCATTCGCTGCTGACCAGCATGCCCGGGCTCAAGGTCGTCACGCCGTCCACGCCCGCCGACGTCAAGGGGCTGCTCGCGCACGCGATCCGCGACGACGATCCGGTGATCTTCCTTGAGCATAAGGCGCTCTACGGGACGACGGGCGAAGTGCCTGACGAGGATTACACCGTCCCGTTTGGCCATGCCCGCCTTGCCCGCGCCGGGCAGGACGTGACGATCGTCACGCTGGGCCTGATGACCGGCTTCTGCGAAGGCGTCGCCGACACGCTGGCGGGCGAGGGGATCGGCTGCGACGTGATCGATCTGCGCACCACCAGCCCGCTGGATGAGGAAGCGATCCTCGATTCGGTGGAAGTGACCGGCCGGCTGGTGGTGGTGGACGAAAGCCCGCCGCGCTGCTCGATCGCGACCGATATCGCCGCGCTGGTCGCGCAGAAGGCGTTCGCGAGCCTCAAGGCGCCGCCCGCGCTCGTCACCGCGCCGCACACCCCGATCCCGTTCGCGCGCGAGCTGGAGAGCGCCTATCTGCCGTCCGCCGACAAGATCGAGGCGGCGGTGCGCAAGACGCTCGACTGGCGCTGAGGGAGGCTAAGCATGGGCAATATCCGCGCCTTCACCATGCCCAAATGGGGCATCGAGATGACCGAGGGCACGCTGGCCGAATGGATGGTGAAGGAAGGCGAGAGCTTCACGCGCGGCCAGACGCTCTGCCTGATCGAGACCGACAAGATCACCAACGAGGTCGATGCCGAATATGATTCCGTCCTGCGCAAGCTGATCGTGCCGGCGGGTGGGGAAGCGCGGCCGGTGGGGGCGCTGCTCGCCATCTTCGCCGACGCCGATGTGAGCGACGCCGAGGTCGAGGCGTTCGCCGCCAGCTTCAAGGCCGCCGACACCAGCGTCGCCGCGCGCAAGAGCGAAGCCCCCGCGCCACAGCCCGAGCCTGTCGCTGCCGAGGCCGCCGCCTCTGCGCCCGCGCGGATCGACACCAACCGCCCGATCAGCCCGGAAGCGCTCAAGCTCGCCGAACGGCTCGGCGTCGATCTCAACGGCGTCGAAGGATCGGGCCGGGGCGAGCGCATCACCTATCAGGACGTCTATCAGGCGAGCCGCCCGGCGGCCGCACCCGCGCTGAGGGGCAAGCTCGATCTACCGCTCAGCCTCGAAAGCTTCTTTGCCTCGCCGCTCGCCAAGCGGCTGGCGCAACTTCACAGTGTCGATCTAGCACGCGTGAAGGGCACCGGCGCGCGCGGCCGCATCTCCAAGGCCGACGTGCTCGCGCTCATCCAGCCGCCGGTATCTCAGCCGGGCGCGGCGCCGTTCGTTCCGGGCGAGAACAGGCCGCGGATCGAGCCGATGGACAAGATCCGCAAGGTTGTCGCGCGGCGGCTGACCGAGAGCAAGCAGAACGTCCCGCATTTCTACCTGCGCATGAACGTCCGCGTCGATGAGTTGCTGGCGCTGCGCAAGACGGCCAATCTGGTGCTGGGCGCGAAGGCCTCGATCAACGATTATCTGGTGAAGGCAGCGGCACTCGCGCTGGTGCAGCATCCGGCGGTCAACATCCAGGTTCATGGCGATACGATCCACCATTTCCCGCATGCGGATATTTCGGTGGCGGTCGCCTCGCCCAAGGGGCTGGTGACGCCGATCGTGCGCTCGGCCGATCTGATGCGGATCGATCAGCTCGCCGCCGCCAGCCGCGCGCTGATCAAAAAGGCGCAGGCCGGCAAGCTCGCTTATGCGGATATGGACGGCGGCACCTTCTCCGTCTCGAACCTCGGCATGTTCGGCATCGATCAGTTCGATGCGATCATCAATCCGCCGCAGGGCGCGATCCTCGCGGTCGGCGCGATCCAGCGCGTCTGGGGCGAGGGGCCGGACGGACAGGGCCGCTTCGAAAGCCGCCTGTCGCTCGCGCTCTCCTGCGATCACCGCGCGATCGACGGCGCAGTGGGCGCGGCCTTCATGGCGACGCTGCGCGGGCTGATCGAGGCGCCCGAGGGATTGTTCGGATAGGGTCGGCCGTTCCCTCTAAGCCCCTCCTCTTCAGGGGAGGGGTTGGGGTGGGGCCTCAACACTTGCGCTGCGTCCAGAACGGAAGCCCCACCCCCGTCCCCTCCCCTCAAGGGGAGGGGTGGAGAAGGATAGTAGTTCAGGCCAGCGCCGCCGCCTTCGCCTCGCACGCCGCGACGATGGGGGCGGGATCGAAATAATAGGGTTTGATCTCGCAGACCTTGCCGTCGCGGAAGCGGAACCATTCGCACAGTTCGGCGGGTGCGAGCGCCGGGTCCTGGAAGCGGAAGCGCACGAGCGCAGTGGCCTGATCGCCCGCCGCCATGGTCGGCCCGCGCTCCAGCCCGGCCACATCCATCAGCCCCATCACCTTGATGTAGAGCGCGCGCAGCGCCGTCTTGCCGCGATAGACGCCGGCCATCGGCAGCGTATCGGCTTCGGTGATGACGAGATCGTCGGCCAGCATGGTTTCGGCGAGATCGAAATCACCTACGCCCGTGGCGGCATAGAGCTTGTCGACCACCGCGCTGATCTCTTCAGACGTCATCGCATCCCTCCTAGAGTTTGGCCAAATCTTGCCGCCGCCGCGCCTTCGCGCACCTAGTGCTTAAACTAGCTGCCGAACCGCCCCGCGCCGGACGCATAAGATGGCCCAAGTTGATAGGAGGGAGAGGTGCGATGATCATCGTCGCGGGCACAATGACGTTCGATCCGGCGCTGCTGGAGGAATTCACGCGCGATGTCGCCGCGATGCGGCCCAAGGTGCTGACCGAGGCGGGTTGCCTTCATTATTCGCTGCTGGTCGAAGATGCCGCCGCCGGGCTCGTTAATGTCTATGAGCGCTGGGAGAGCCAGGACGCGCTGATGGTGCACTTCACCCAGCCCTGGATCGCCGAGTTCTTCGCCAAATATGGGCCGCAACTCAAGGGCTCGACCGTTGAGGTGTTCGACGTCGCGGGCGTGCGCCCGTTGCCGCAGCTTTGAGGTGGCCGTGCGCAGCGGGTGGTCTGGGCAAAGGGTGCGAGCGATACGGAACTTGAACCCCTCCCCTTAGGGGGAGGGGATGGGGTGGGGGCTACGTTCTGGGTGCCGCGCTTGTGGCGATGCCCCACCCCCATCCCCTCCCCTGAAGAGGAGGGGTGAATGGCGGATCTCACACAATCTTGAGGATCAGCTTGCCCGTATTTTCGCCGGAGAAGAGGCGCATGAAGGCGGGATAGGCGTTTTCCAGACCTTCCTGCACATCCTCGTCGATGCGCAGCCGGCCTTCGCTGATCCAGCGCGCCATCTCGACGCCGGCTTCCCCGAAGCGTGCGACATGCTCGGCCACCAGAAAGCCCTTGAGCGTCGCGCATTTGACGAGGATCTGCCAGAGGTTGCGCGCGCCCACCCGCTCGGCGCTATTATATTCGCTGATCAGCCCGCACAGCACGATCCGCGCGTGCAAAGCGAGGTTCATGAGCTCGGCATCGAAGACGTCGCCGCCGACATTTTCGAAGATGATATTCGCGCCGTCGGGCGCGGCCGCGCGGATCTCGGCAGCGAGCGCGTCGACGCTCTTGCCGCGATAGTCGATTGCCACGTCGAAGCCATAATCCGCGATCAGCCGACGGCATTTCTCCGCGCCGCCGGCGATCCCGATCACCCGGCAGCCCTTGATCTTGCCGATCTGCCCGACCGCCGAGCCGACCGCGCCGGCCGCGCCTGAGACGAGCAGCGTCTCGCCCGGCTGGGGCTTGGCATCCACGAGCAACCCGAAATAAGCGGTCAAGCCCACCGCGCCCATCGCCGATAGAAATTTGGTGGGCGAGGGAACCTGCGAGACATCGATCTTCATCGTGAAGCCGCCCGGCTGCACCAGCGAATAATCCTCGATCGCATTCAGGCCGAGCACCCAGTCGCCAGGCGCGAAATCGGGATTGGCCGAGGCGTGGACGACGCCGATAGTGGTGGCGCGCACCGGATCGCCCAGCGCGATCGGCGGCATATAGCTCGGCGCATCGTCCATCCAGCCGCGCTGCGCGGGATCGAGCGAGGCATAATGGTTGCGCACCACAAAACTTCCCGCCGCAGGAACGGGGATGTCTTCCTCGGCGATATCGAAGTCTTCGGCTACAGGCGTGCCGGCAGGGCGCCGAACAAGCAGGAAACGGCGGTTCACGGGCATAGTCCCTTCATCCTTTTTTACCTTCGCATGCTGCAAAAATGCCGCACCTGTAACAAATGGCAGTTCGCAAAATGTCCGCCGCGGGACAAATTCGCTGCACTGACAGATCGGCCGTACAGGCCTCAATGGGGTAGGATCTATGAAAGCTTCCATGGGGGGCGCGCTGCTTGCCGCGCTATCCACCACCGCACTTGTTTCGTTCGCACCGGCTTATGCGCAGGACGCCGCGCCTGCCGCCGCCGGCGCGCCCGCAGCCACGGCCGATATCGGCGATATCATCGTGACGGCGCGCCGCCGCTCCGAAACGCTGCAGACCACGCCGGTCGCCATTACTGCGGTGAACACCGCCATGCTGGAGGCCAAGGCGGCGGTGAACATCGGCGATCTCCAGGGCGCCGCGCCCGGCCTCCTGATCACGCAGCAGAATTCGGGCGCGCAGGCGGCCAATATCTCGATCCGCGGACTGACCTATGCCGACATCGAAAAATCGCAGACGCCGACGGTGGGCGTGGTGGTCGACGGCGTCACCATCGGCACCAACACCGGCCAGCTCCAGGATGCGTTCGACATTGCGCAGATCGAAGTGCTGCGCGGTCCGCAGGGCACGCTGTTCGGTGCGAACACGATCGGGGGCGTCATCAACATCACCCGCTCCAAACCGACGATGGAGCCGGGCGTGAAGGCCGAGTTCAGCTACGGCCGCTGGCACACGTGGAGCGGCAAGGCGATCGTCAACTACGGTAACGGCGAAAGCTGGGGTGTGAAGCTCTTCTACTTCCACAACCAGACCGACGGTTTCTACCATAATGTCACCCGCAATACTTCGGACGGCTGGAGCAAGGGCGACAGCTATGGCGGCAGCCTGCTGTTCAAGCCGGCGGGATCGGGCTTCGATGCCGAGCTCACGGTCGAAAATGTGGTCCAGAGCTTCAATCCGGTGGTGAGCAACCTTGCCAACAGCAGCGAGGCATTTTGTTCGCAGGCAACGCTTGATTTTATCGGCGGTACGTTCGGCCTCCCCCCTGGTGCAATTCAGGCGGAGCCGGCCAACGAATGCAACCGCAACAACACGACCGATCTCTACACCACTTTCGGGCAGGAGGCGGACAGCCATTATCATGCGCCCGACGCCACCTTGCAGATGAACTACGACCTCGGGCCGATCAAGCTCACTTCGATCACCGGCTGGCGGCATAGCCGGGAGGAGCAGACCCAGGATTTCGATGGATCGTCGGTCGATCTCTATTATGTCGATCGCCGCCAGCATTATACGCAGTGGAGCCAGGAATTGCGCGGCTCCGGCAAGATCTTCGAAGGTCTCGATTATGTCATCGGCGGTTATTATTTCAAATCCAAATATGATCTGACCCAATGGTCGCGCGTGTTCGGTAACAGCCCGAACATCCCGCCGACCTTGTTCGATACCAATTCGCAGCATGTCGAAGGGCGAACCAAGAGCTATGCCGTGTTCGGCGACTTCAACTGGGCGTTCGCCGACAAGTTCCGCCTCTCGTTCGGCGGCCGCTGGAGCCATGACAACAAAAAGCTCCTCAACGGCTTCGCCGGCGGCAAGCTGATCGATCCGAACAATGTTAGCGCCAGCCAGTTCGTGCCGGTCGGCTCGGGCGACGCCAGCTTCAGTAAGTTCACGCCGAAGGTTGGCATCGACTATCGGCCCGACAGTGGCACGATGCTCTACGCGAGCTGGTCGCGCGGCTATCGTTCGGGCGGCTTCAGCCCACGCGCCGCGACCGCCCAGACCGCGAGCACGCCGTTCCAGCCGGAAACGGTCGATTCCTACGAAATCGGCGCGAAGCTGCAGCTGTTCGATCGCAAGCTCGATCTCAACCTGGCGGGCTATGTGTCCGATTATAAGAATATGCAGCAGAACCTGACCGTCCCCGGCGGCCCCACCGGCAACCAGACGATCACCGGCAATGTGCCCGGCGGCGCGATCATCAAGGGCATCGAGATGGATAGCTCGCTGCGCGTGACCTCGCAGCTCCGCATCAGCGCCTCGGCCGCTTATATGAAATCGCATTTCCGCAATTTCGTGGCCAATGGCGCGCTTGGTGCGCTGATCGTGCCGTTCGATTATTCGAAGAACCGGCTGATCTACGCGCCGAAGTTCACCGGCTCGATCAACGCCGATTATTCGGTGCCGACCAGCTTCGGCAAGGTCACCGCCAATGTCGGCTGGCGCCACATCAGCCCCTATGACGAGCAGCTTTCGGCCGCATCGCTCACCACCATCACCGATGGCGCGGGCAACGTCACCAAGGTCATCGTCAACGGCAATGATCCGCGCGTGCGCACCACCACGCAGGATATCGTCGATGCGAGCGTCACGATCGATTTCACGCTGGGCAATGCGGACGCCTATGCCCGCGTGTTCGCCCGCAATCTGACCGACGAGCGCACCACCACCCACGCCTTCACGGTGGCCGGGCTGTGGTCGTTCGGCATGGCGCTGGAGCCGCGCACCTATGGCGCGACGATCGGCGTCAAGTTCTGACCGTTCCCCCCACCTGGTTGCGTGAAGGTGGAGTGCATTGGGCCGCGATCGGACCATCGATCGCGGCCCGCTTTTTATGAAGAGAGGATGAAGCGATGGGCCGTCTGGCAGGCAAGATCGCATTGGTGACGGGCGCGGCCTCGGTGCCGGGGCTCGGCAGCGCCACCGCCTTCCGCTTCGCCGAGGAAGGCGCAATCCTGTTCGTGACCGATCTCGACGGCGAAGGCGCGGAAAGAACCGCGCAGGCGATCCGCGACAAGGGCGGCGAGGCGACGGCAATGGCGCATGACGTGACCAGCACGGACGCGTGGGACCGCGTGTTCGATACGATCGTCGCCGCGCACGGGCGGCTCGACGTGCTTGTCAACAATGCCGGCATTGCGATCCTGCGCCCGTTCGCGGAGTTCACCGACGCCGAGTGGATCCGGCAGAACGATGTGAATCTCCACAGCGTCTTCTACGGCACGCAGCGCGCGGTGAAGCTGATGCGGCAGGTCGGGCAGGGTGGATCGATCGTCAACCTCTCCTCGGTCGCCGGCATCATCGGCGTGCCGGGCTGCGCGGCCTATGCGGCGGCCAAAGGCGGCGTGCGGCTGTTCGGCAAGGCGGTCGCGCTGGAATGCGCGCGCGAGAAGATCCGCGTCAACTCGGTGCATCCCGGCATGATCATGACCAACATGCAAAACGACGCGCTGCGCGACAATCCCGAGCAATATGAGATCCTGTCGAACATGATCCCGATGGGCGCGTTCGGCGATCCGATCGACATCGCCAATATGAACCTGTTCCTGGCATCGGACGAGAGCCGCTACATCACCGGCGCCGAGTTCGTGGTGGATGGCGGGCTGATCACCGCCTGAGCGGAGCGCGGGGCCAGTACCCCTCCGTCAGCGCTGCGCGCTGCCACCTCCCCCGCCGGGTGAGGATCGTGCTGCGGTCCAGCGGATCGCGTTTTCGACGAGGCGGCGATAGTGCGGATTGTCATAGGCCGAGGGGCCGTCGCCGGGCTGGAGATAGACGAAGCGGCTGTTGAACAAGGTCTTGGTCCAGCCGATCAGGTTCGATCCCGGCGGATGGTCCCAGCCCGCGCGATCGTACATCCGTCCGGCCACGGCGGCGTCGGCGGAATAGAAATCGTCCCGGGTGAAGATGCCATTGCTTCGCAGCAGCGGAGTGACGTCTTCTTCAAAGATCTCTGCAAGATAAGGCTCGTCGGTCAGCGTGAAGCTTGGCGGCAGCCCGGCCGTCACCGGGTGATCGCAGACGATCTCGGCCTGATATTCGACGCCATGCGCATAACCTGAATCGAGGCGGGCCCGCCCGCGCACGACGCCCGGATGATAGAGGAAGCGGCCGCCCAGCCAGTCGCCATATTCGTCCCATGCCGGCCAGCCCGCCAGCGCATGATGCAGCGCGACGAGCCCGGTGCCCTGCTCGAGCAGCGCGCGCAGCCCCGCCTTCATCTCCGGCTCCGGTTCGACATAAGCGGGGGGGCGATCGGGTGCGGCGAAATCGAGCCCGGGCATGTCGTAGAGCAGCAGCGCATCGAAGCCGCGCATACTATCCGGGTTCATCAGCCGCGCCGCCGCCGGCTGATCGACCATCGTCGCGGCGATGCCCTCCATCGCCTGGAACATCGCATCGAAGGCGGTGCGATCGAACGGATGGCCGCGGACCGCAACGAGGCACTGGATCGGCGCGCGATAGTCGATCGTCGGCATCAGCCGTGCACCCTAACGATCGCCTTGCCGATATTGCGGCCGGTGAGCATGCCGGCATAGGCATCGAGCGCACGTTCGAGGCCGTGGGTTTCCTCGAAGCGCATCGCGAGCTTGCCGGCATCGAGCCATGCGCGCAGCTGCGGCAGATAGGCGCCCGCGCGATCGAGGAAATCGGGCAGGAAAAAGCCGGTGATGGTGAGCCGCCGCATCAGCAGCTGATCGAAGCGGGCAGGGCCGGGGACCGGCGCGTCGCTGTCATAGGTCGAAACCAGCCCGCAGAGCGCGATCCGGCCATAATGCGCCATGTTCGGTAGCACGGCATCGAGCATCGGCCCGCCGACATTGTCGAAATAGGCGTTGATCCCGCCGGGCAGCGCGGCCAGCGCGGCGGCGACATCGGCGATGCGATAATCGATCGCCTGAGCCAGCCCTAGCTCCTCGATGAGGTAGCGGCATTTCTCCGGCCCCCCGGCGATGCCGATCACGGTGCAGCCAAGATTGCGCGCGATCTGGCAGGCGAGCGATCCGGTCGCGCCCGCCGCGGCCGAGACCAGCACGGTTTCGCCCGGCTGCACCTTGGCGACCTCGACCAGCCCGGCCCAGGCGGTGAGCGCGTTGAGCCCCAGCGCGCCGAGATGCTGGCGGACATCGCCGACATCGGTATCGACCTTGGCGAGCGCGGATGCCGCCGGATCGACCAGCGAATAATCGGCCCATTGCCCGAAGCAGCGCACCAGATCGCCCTCGGCGAAGGCCGGATCGCGCGAGGCCGCCACCTCGCCCGGGCACAGCCCCATCATCTTCGATCCCAGTGGCAGCGGCGGCTGATAGCCATCGGTGCGCGGCGTGATCCACATGCGCGTGCCGGCATCCATCGAAAGCCAGTGGTTGCGGATCAGCACCTGGCCTGGTCCCGGGGCTGGCACCGGCTCATGCTGCAGTGAAAAGGCCGCAGCAAAATCATTGCCGTGCGGATAATCGTCCAGCTGCCAATAGCGGTTATCAGCCATCATGCGTCTCCGCCCCGGCCAAAAACAGACCGTACCCCGGCGCAGGCCGGGGTCCAGCCGGGAAGCGCGCCAAGCTGGACTCCGGCCTTCGCCGGAGTACGGCTTGCGCCGGGGTGCGGGCTGCACCGAATGCTATTGCCGGTGGATGTTCTTGAACGTGCGGTGCTTGAACAGCCACTGGCCGTTCTCCTTCACGCAGATGTCGTGATAGACGCCGCGGTCGCGCTTGGTGACGCCGTCCTGGTCGTAGACTTCGCTGGTGTAGCTGACGACGGTGGCGCGATCGCCGTCGATCTCGATCGATCCCGGCCAGGCTTCGAACATGACGCCCGGATAATGCTTCATCGCCTCCACCCACATGGCGACGATCGCGCCGCGGCCGCTGGTGGTACCGATTTCGGGATAGTCGGGCAGCGACCATTCGCCATCCTCAGCCCAGACCGCGCCCCAGGCGGCGGCATCGCAGCGCGTCACCGCGTCGGCATAGGTTTCGATCAGTTCGCGGATGGCGAGCCTATCCTCGGCGGGGCCTGTGAATACCATCATCGCTCTCCTTCATACGCTTGGTGCCAAGCCTATCCGCCTGCGCCGCGCGGGCAAGCTATGCCAAAGCGCAGGTGGGGGTATTCAAATGTACGGGCTGAGCGACAGGGCGCGGCATTTGCTCGGCTGCCCCACCCCAACCCAGCTAGCGTTGCGGCCTTGTCTGGGAGACAAGGCCGGTCGCCAGCTCCTGAAGGGGAGGGGCTTGAGTTAGCGGGCACCTGATCGGCAGAGCCGCGACTGCCAATATGACGCCCGTTTAGCCCCTCCCCTTGAGGGGAGGGGTTGGGGTGGGGCCTTTGCTCCTGGTGTGACGGTGATCGGATGCGCTGCCGCCCGCGCGTCACAGCGCGATCGGCAGGTCTTCCATCGCGGGCTTGGCGTCGGGCAGGGCGATTTCGATGATGCCGCCTTCGATCCTCAGCGGGAATTTGCGCAGATCGCGATAGGCGGCGCCCAGGCATTTGCCGCTGGCGAGATCGAAGCGCGCGCCGTGCAGCGGGCACATCACCGCGCCGCGCCGGATGCGGCCGGTCGAGAGATGCGAGGCGGCATGGGTGCAGCGATCGTTGACCGCGTGGAGGCCGTCCTCGGTGCGCGCGATCAGCACATGCCAGCCATTGACGATCGTCGCCAGCTTGCCCTCGGCCGGGAAATTGGCTTCCGCCACGATGCCGTGCCAGCTTTCGCTCATCGCCCTCCTCTCGCATCGGCGCACGAAGGCCGATGGCCGCCTTTTGGCGCGCCCTCCAGCCAGGGTCAAACGCTACAATGGGATAGGTGCAGCGGACGCGGGTGCCAGTCACCCATGCTCCGCCGCTCGTTCGAAAGCGTGCGGGCGATAGCAAAAAAGCCAGCTGCCAGCCGCCCCCGCCGCTGCCATCCTCCAGCCCTACAAGCGGGCACAAAAGCCGATCGCACCTGAAGGAGCAGCCATGCCGGTCAATCGCCAGGTCGTCCTCGCCAGCCGCCCGGACGGCGAACCGGTGCTGCAGAATTTCCGGCTGCAGCAAGGCGCGGTGCCCGAGCCCGAAGATGGCGAGATGCTGGTGCGGGTGCGCGCCATCTCGATGGAGCCGGCGATCCGTGGCTGGCTCGACGACAATGACAAAAATTATTTCGAGCCGCTGCCGGTCGGCGGGGTGATGCGCGCCTTGTCGATCGGGCAGGTGATCATATCGAAACTGCCGGGCTATGCGCCGGGCGACTATGTCCGCGGGCTGATGGGCTGGGAGGATTATAGCATTGCCGGTGCGGACACCGTCCTCCTCCAGAAAGTCGACATCGCGGAGGATATGCCGCTCACACATTATGTCGGCGCGCTCGGCGGATCGGGGCTCACCGCCATCGTCGGGCTCGACGCGATCGGCCGGATCAAGCCGGGCGAGACGGTGGTGATCAGCGCGGCGGTCGGCGCGGTCGGCCATGTCGCCGCGCAATATGCCCGGCACAAGGGTTGCCGCGTGGTCGGCATCGTCGGCTCGGCGGGCAAGGCGAAGGTGGCCCTGGAGCAGGTCGGCTATCATGCGGTCGTCAACTATCGCGAGGCCGCCAATCTCGAACAGGCGATCCGCGAAGCCTGCCCCGAGGGGGTCGACGTCTATTATGACAATGTCGGCGGCCCCACGCTCGATGCGATGCTCAACACTATGAAGACCTTCGGGCGGATCATCTGCTGCGGGATGATCTCAAGCTATAATCGCTCGGACGATCCGCCGCCGCTCTACAATATGTGGCAGGTTGTGGCGCGCGAGCTCGAGCTCAAAGGCTTCCTGCTCTACAGCTATGGCGACCGTCTGCCGGCGGCGCTGGCGACCAATTTGGACGGCATCCGCGCGGGCTGGCTCAAGCCGATCGAGAACAAGCGCGTCGGCATCGATCAGGCGGCCGAACTCTTCTGCGAGCTGATGAGCGGGCGGACGACGGGCAAGTCCGTGCTGGAAATGGACTTGCCTGAAGAGGCTGGGTGAGCGGGGGCGGGGAGATCAAATCAGTTGATCTCGTCCCTTTTATGGATCTCCATGATCTTGAACACATCGCCGAAGAAATCGCGGTAAAAAGCCGCAGTATATCCGCGCTTCGATCCGTCGGGGCTGGTGGTGCTAGATTCTTCCGTGCCGCTGGTAAATGACCAACTCGAACGGCGATTGTATAGATTGCAAACACACACCTGATCACTTTCCCGCGTCGATGAGGCAAGTCAGAGACTATTGGAGCAAAGTCGCGAGCCGTGCTTGGCGGCGAAGCCGAGAATTAGTGCGCCTTGAAAGTCGGGAACGCGTTGTTGTGTTCTTGATCTTTTTGTTTGTTCCGGCTGTCGTGGCGTGGTTTCTGGTGGGCGAGGACATGGCAACAACCCTTCGCGTCATTGCGTCATTGTGTGCCAGCGTTATCGCCCTAGTGCTTATGTTCGTTTTGAATCTACTCAAGCTGCCGGCGGTCATGGACGCTGAAGCCGAAGAGGAGCGTAAGAAACTAGCCGATCAGCAGGAAACCACTGAAAAACGGCGGCGGAAGCAGGACCGGCTTGACGGGTTCTTGGCGAGGGGCAACGCGCTAATGATTGCCGCGCTCGACTATGCACAGCCACCTCCTGCGAATGAGGCGAAGGAATGGCTTGGCGAGTTAATTGAATATCTAGAGGCCGAGTTCGGCGCAGCCTATGTGGCGCGAGTGAATGATGGTGGAACGGCCCCGGTTGGATATTGTGACCCCGCACATGCAGAAAACCATAAGATTTACGACGGCATTCGCGTTAGGGTTTATCATCTCCAGGAGTTTTTGAAGGAGTTGAGCCGCTAAATTTACCCCTCCCGAATTGAAATTCCGTCGCCCAGCGAAGGCTGGGGACCATGACTCTCGCGGATCGGATATGCCTCTAGAATATGGATGCGAGCTCGCAAAAAGCAGCCATATTAGGCTGGCTGGAGTACTACCTCTGACCCTCGATTCCTTACGCTCGATGAAAGGTATTTCCGGACGGGTTCGTCAAACCAAATAGCCACGCCGTAGCTCAGAGCAATTGTTGTAACTACCATACACCAACCGAAAACGCTTCCTTCAATGAGCGGATCTCGGTGCAACAGCAGCTTATATGCTCCAGCAGACCACAGTAGAATAGGCGGATGCAGTAGATAAAGAGGATAGGATAAGCGACCCAGCTCGCGGCAGATCATCGCGGTCACGGGGCGCGGAGCTTGGCTCGGATTAAAGAAGACGAATAGTGGGTAGATGCAGAATACGGCTACGCCACTTAGCCAGACTGAATTTTCCGGTATGCAGATCAGGCTGGCCGTAACGAGGCAAAGCAAAAGCAGTGTGGACCACTTCGCGGATGATAGCCTGGTCTTTGCCGCCCGGTACAGCACAACACCACTGGCGAAGAAGCAGATGGTTCGCAGGAACCCGGGGCCAAAGCTTGACCATTGCCAACCTAGGTCAAAGCTTTGATATGAAAACACGAAAAATATCAGGATCGCGCCGGCGAGCAAACCAACCCCCAAAAGATGTAGTGACTTCAGCCGGAAGAGGATGGCGCCATATGCGATGCTGATAAAAACTTCTGTCGAGAGTGACCAAGCCGAAGTTACGAAAGGGAAAACGCCCGAAGGGGATTCAACGAGAAAGCTCGGGCTGGCAAGAAAAAACACAGCGAGCGCCAGAAGGGATGCCAAATCGCGGAGCGACGGCGCATCCGCCGTATGCATCATAACTTTAGAGAAATAGTAAGCTGCACCTAACAATGTAGCGAGCAGATAAAGCGGGTAGAGCCGGATCATCCTCGCCGCCAGGAACTGCCGGAAGTCCATGCGGCTTTCCAGCAGCTTCTGTTCGTAGGCATTGGCGAGAACGAAGCCACTCATCAAGAAGAAGAGGTCGACCGCGAGATAGCCTGACTGGAAGAACGGCGACACGTTCAGGTACAAGCTGAAATGAAACAGCATGACCGCAATTGCTGCAATGCCACGGACAGCGTCAAGCCATGCAAAATGTTTCGCCAATCTGGCACCCTCAATCCCGCGTGCCCCCAGCAAAATGCCTGCAGCGGAAAGGTTAGAATGCAATTTACAAAATAGATTAATGAGAACTCTATCCCCCAATATCACGGGTGCGCGACTACCAGCGCGTCGAGGCCGAGCAGCGCCCATTGCAGCGCCACGATCGGGGCGGTGGCGAGGAGGGTGCGGGCGATGGAGCGCGCGAGGCCCCGTCTCATGCCTTGCCGCGATCGAACGCGGCGGAGGCGACGCGGGCGGCGCGGCTGGTGGGCGGGTTGCCGAACAGATCCTGCGCGTCCTCCGCGCCCTGCCCGAGATCGCGCTTCAGGCCCGCGATGATGCCGTGCAGCTCGTCAGTATATTGTACGCGCTGGAACGCCTCGCAGACGGCGATTTCGGCATGATCCTCGTCGGTGTAGCGCCGGCCGGTCGCCGAACGTTCGATCAGCCATTTCTGATAGGTGCCGATCGCGTCGGCGAGCCGGGTGACGGCATGCAGCATCGCCACCGCCTCGCGCCGCCGCCGCGCCGCGAACGGATCGCGCTCGCAGGCGGTGAAGCCTGGTTCCTCCTGCGCGGATGCGGGCCGGCTCATGCCCACGGGCTCGTGCTTGAACGATGGTCCGCCGGGTGCAGCATGATCGGCATGAGTCCGTCTCCACTGTTTGACGGAACATGCATTACTGAAAGCGTAACAACGCGTCAATACGAATATAGTAACATCAACTCGTGCCGCACCGAATCATCGGCGCGCTGCCACGCGTCGGTACGCCGTGCATCACCCGAAATGATAAAGCGCCATGCCGATGAACATCAGGCAGCCCGCATAGAGCAGCGCGGGCGCCTTGAGGCTGCGACGCCACAGCTCGACCATGCCTTGATTCAGCCCGATCATGCCATCCTCGATCCCGGTTCGCGTGTGGCGCGAATCTCGCAAACATGGTTAACATGGTTCCGCGCGCATAACCATCGCTGTGATGCAGGGCGGGCATCGGCGGACGCAAAGCGCGCCCGCGCCCCTTTTTCCGCTTTGCCGTCGCGCGAAATTATGATCTAGTTCCGTTCCAGCAGCGAGGGGAGAGCCGCATGCTGAAACCGAACAAAGCCAGCGCGAAATCCAGTCCATCGAAGACATCCGCCACCAAGAGCACCGCCAAGGCCGCGAAAGCCGCCAAGCCAGCGGCGCCCGCCAAACCCGCAGCCGCCGCGAAGCCGGCAGCCGCAGCCAAATCTGCGAAGGCGGCTAAGCCCGTGCCCGCCAAGACGAAAGCTGCCAAGCCTGCCGCCGCCGCGAAAGCTGCGACTGCGACCAAGCCCGCAAAAGCTGCGAAGCCGGTAAAGGCGGCGGCAAAGCCAGCGGCCACTAAAGCGGCCAAGCCTGCGAAGCCCGCGCCCGCCAAGGCGGCCAAACCCGCCGCTAAGAAGACGGCGACGGCTGCGAAGCCTGCCAAGTCGGCACCCGCGAAGCCCGCTAAAGCCGCCAAACCGGCGGCGGCCAAAGCCAAGTCGGCCAAGACCGCGACCACCAAAGCGGTCAAGCCTGCCAAGCCAGCGCCGGCCAAGAAGGCGAAATAACCAGGCACTGCGGGATGGCGAAGGCGCGTCCGGGCTAAATCATCGTTCGTTCAATCATAACCGTTCGTTTCGAGCGGAGGTTCGAGCATGTCGAGAACCAAAGTCGAGAAACCCGTCAGTGGGCAGGTTCTCGATACGCTTTCTCGACAGGCTCGAAAGCTACTCGAACCAAATGGCGGTAACTCTGATTGAATGGCCGCCCCTTTATACGTGGCCGATCCCCAGCAACACCATCGCGACGACGGCCACGCCGCGCACCTCGTTGAGGATCAGTAGCGACGTCCCAATCACGAATGGCCAGCGCACCGTCATGTCAGTTCCTTTCGCGGGGAGAAAGCGCAAGCGCGCACGGAGCAGCGCGCGGAAAAGTGGGTACCGGTTTCCGCATAAAGCGATGCGGCAACAAAGGGATATAGAGTCCGCTGGATCATTGGGGCGGGGTGAGGCGGTTCACGCGCGAACGGGGCTTGCGTGCGACGGGCTTTCCGCTGGCGGGGCTGGCGGCGCGGCCCGCCTTGGCCGCCTTGACCAGCGCCTCGCGCTCGGCGAGCCGGTCCCACACCTCAGCCGCGCGCAAATGGCGCTCGCGCACATTGGGCGTGTCCGCCGCCAACGCCAGCGCGCGCTCCGCATCGGCCCGTGTGCGGTAGAACTCGCCATGGTCGCTTTTCACATGGTTTAATACGCTTGCGCGGGCATTTTCTTTCCCTCGCGATTCAAATTGTTTCAGATTGGCACAGAAGCACGTGGCGGGCGCCGTCTTGCGCCATTGCCCTCGGGCTAAGCCAAAGCGGCCCAGCGTTGCCCCAGCACCCGGATCAGTCGCGCCATGAGCTGGCGTTGGGCGCGTGTTCGCAAATCGAACTGTTAAATACTGCACAATAATATGGCGTGCCGTTTCAGACAATTTTCTCTTCAATGTCGAATTTATTCCAAGATCAAAGAGGAGATGGACTTTTGTTCGGCGCCGCGCATGATGACGTTGGTTAACGGGGAGGTGATCATGCGAGTCGGACTTGTTGCGCTTCTTGCCTTTTCGGTCAGCACGCCTTCCTTCGCGAAATATGCCGTGATCAGCCAGGTCAAGAACGCCGTGGAAACCTTCGAAGAGTATAATGTCGGGGACATTGTAACCTTAACCGGAACGCCCACGCCCTTTTTGAGCTTTCGCGGCATAGTGGAGGAGGAGAACGGCAACAAATATGTGGAGCTGTTCAATAGCAACCCGTACGATCGCCACATCGGATATGCTTCGTTCTGGACTGTCGGCTGGCATGGCGGTGCTGGCAACGATCCAAATCCCAAGGCCGGTTTGGATACGAAATCCACCATATACTCGATCGACGTGCTATCGCAAAACGGCGGCGGGATTTTCAACAGCGGGCAGGACTACCTGAAGGGAACGCCCTTCGCCATCATCCCCGCCGGCGGCTGGCATACCGTCGCTTTCAATCAAACGGATGACGACGCGGCGTATCGCTTCAACGGCCCTGGTCTGGCTCCCTTCAAGATCGATAATATCCGCTATTCGGCGATCACCACAAAAATTCCCGAGCCTGCGAGCTGGATGATGATGATCGCCGGCTTCGGGCTGGTCGGCGGAGCGATGCGGGGGCGGCGCCTGATCCCGCTCGAGGCGCGCTAAGCGCGGGGGCGCCGAGGGCGGTGCTCCAATTGATTCATTCCATAATGGATCGGTCTACTGGACGGGCCGCACCCGCCGCGCCAGATCGGTCTGGTTAACGAGGAGCTGATCATGCGATTCGTTGCTTTTGCGTTGCTTACCACCTCGTTTCTGGCCGCGCCGGCCTCGGCCAGGATCGACAATATCCGCTACTCGGCCTTCACCAACCGCATTCCCGAACCGGCGGTGTGGATGATGATGATCGCTGGCTTCGGCATGGTCGGCGCGGCGATGCGGCGGCGTGCGCCAAGGTCGGCAGGTTCGATGTAGGCGTCAGCGGTGTAGTCTTGTCTCGGGACAAGGCGGAAGCGATTGGAAGGGAAACGGGTATGCGATTGGCATTGTGCCTTATCATCGGCGTGCTGGCGGCCGCCCCCGCTTCAGCCAAGCTCTATCAAATCACAGTGGACGGTACGCTTACCGAACAGCTCGCGCCCGGCAGCGATGCCAATCTGGCGGTCGGCAGCAAGGTGACCGTGACGATGCGCTTCGATAGCCGCTACGTGGAAAATGTGCCGAGCTTCGGCTATCAGGTGATCAGCCCCTATTTCTCTGAAGAGGATAAGTCAGGCGTTTTTCAAGGGACCGCACTCGAAACGACCGGGCGCACATTTTTCCGGATCGACGCGCCGGGATTGACCTGGACGACGCGTTACGATGAACTGGACGGCTTCCCTTTCTATTTCGTTGATGAATCGGCGATCGGCGGCCCGAACTTTTATTTTGGACGGCCGATCATCTTGTTCAGCGGTTCGAAGGTCGTCGGCTTGTCCGGCTATATGTATAGCGGCGATGGGAGTGGTCCGCCGACACTGACGCTCGGCTCCGAACCGGGGACCGGCGAGCGCTATGTTACGCTCGATGGCAACGGACAGCCGGTGGCGCATGCGACCTATACGCCCGCGAAACTAAGCGCTAATTTCCTGATCGACAACAGCGGCACCAATCCAATCAACCAGTATAAGACACCGGGCTTCCGCGGCGTGTGGGATTTCGGGCACTCGAGCGTGACCGCCGTTCCCGAGTCCGCATCATGGATGATGATGATCGCTGGCTTCGGCATAGTGGGCGGCGCGATGCGGCGGCGCGGTCAGCGCGGCCGCTCCCATGTCGAGCTGGACGCAGCATAGCCGCTGCCTGTCGTTCGCCAGCATCGGCATCCATGTCTCTCAGATAGTGACGACCGGTCCGATCGGCATCAGCCTGCGGCGGGGCTGCAGGCGCTCAGCGCTGAGGCGGGCCTCCGTCGTCGGCTTTTTCCGGAGCGGACCGCTTCGCAAGCACACGGGTGGTGCGCTCGGCCTGTTCGTGCGAGCGCATGATCCGCTCGCGCCTGCTCAGCATCATTGCGGAAGGCGCGCTCGCTGGCAGCCCTGGCACGCTCGGCGGCGCGCTGGGGGTGGCGAAGGATGGAATCGAGGGGCGTAAAACGCAGCGGCGCGCCACTGGTTCACCGCTCGGCACGAGCGTTTGAGGCAAAAACTTTATCCACCGGAAAATCGCCGTTAACCGGCCTAACTAACTGACCCTGCTCACGACTTCTCAACCTGGCGCGGCAACTTTGCCAATGGGAACGATAGGGTCGCTCTAAGAAAATACTTGTCGCGTAGGAATTTTCCTACGAGAACAAAAACGGAACAAGGAAGGGTGATTCGATGGCAGATGTCGCGTTGGGGCAGCCAGCGTGCGGGGCCGGCTGCGCGCCATGCGAGCTTGGCTGCGCGCTGCTCACATTCATGCTTGCGGGCGTTCGCCGCGAGGTCGCGACATTGCGAGACGAACGGCCCCCTCGATCATCCCCGGCTTGGCCAGCATGGCAGGATCGCTTTGTACAAATGCAATCAGCTCAAGAACAGCTTGCGCAAGAGTGTCTGCTAGCGCGTCCGTTTCAGCTCGCGGTGCATATCGCAGGACGGCCGCCAGCACCGGCTTCAACAGCGCGTCATTAACCGCGCTGCCCTCCGCGGCCGGTAGCGGCTCCTCGACGCCGAACGCGTCGATCAGCGCGGCCGCCTCATCATAGCTGAGATCGCGCTCGCCCTTGAACATCTCGGTGATGCGGGGCGCGGCGAGGCCGAGCGCGCGCGCCATGTTGGCGCGCGATCCGGCGCGCCGTTCGATCGCGCGGAGCAGATCCATCTTCGGCAGCATGGCGCAAGGGTGATCGGGCCCAGATGGGACGTCTATAACGAAGATCGTAATAAAACCGCTTGCACACACATTACGTAATACGTAACATCGAGTCATGCAGAGCGCCAAGCACATCATCGATCCGCAGGATTGGACCTGCGCGGTGGCGGCATGAGCGCGGCCGCAGCCTTGTGGCTGATCGCCGGGATCCTGGCGGCCAGCACGCTCGCGATCATCGGCATCGCCTGGGCGTGCCGCAATGTCCGCGAGGAGGGCGGCGGACCTTGGTGGGATTAGCCGGCGCGGAGACGCACGCAATCGAACGCGCGCTTCGTCCCCTGAAGCGCGGCAGCAGGAGGCAGCATGATCGACATGATGACGGTTTCGGTGCCGACGGCGGCGTCAGCGGCGCGCGCGGTATGAGCACGCTCCACCCCCACGCCCACACACTCGCGGCCTGCACGCTGATCCCGCCCGGCGCGCGGATCATCATCTGGGACCGCAAATTCCGGCTGCTCAACGCCGATGGCACGATCGGGCCGGTGCCGTTCACGCTTTCGCGCAAGGCGAGCTTTGCCGCCGCCGAGCTTGCCGCCGAATATCAGCTCGGGAAATCGGAATGATCCGGCCGCAACAACATTCCGCGCCACGCGCCGCGCCTGCAAAGACCGGCGCCCGCACGCCGCAGGAGAATGAGGGCGATGCGATCCTCGGCGCGGTCGCGGCTGAGCGCAGGGCGGCTGAGCTGGGCTCGGCCCGGCTGCTGCGCGCGCTCGTCGCCTATCATCGCAAATATCATCCGGATTCGGCGGTGGCGGCGATCGGCTTCCCGCGCAACGCGAAGGGGTGAGCGGCGTGCGTGCCCCGAGCCGGCCTCCTCCTGCCAAGGGCGCGCGCAACAGCGGCTGCCGCCAGGGCCACCGGCACGAAAGCGTGCGCGCGGCGCGGCGTTGCGATGCGCTCCACCTGCTCGAACGCGCAGGCGAGATCAGCCAGCTCGAAATCCGCCCGCATTACTGGTTTCACATCAATGGCGCGCCGATCGTGCAGCTCAACGGCCGCCGCATCGGCTACCGCCCCGATTTCCGCTACCGCACGCGCGGCGGCAGGATCGTCTGCGAAACCGCCCGCCATGCGCCGAGAGCCAGCGATCGCGAAGCCCAAGGCCTGCGCGCCGCGCTCTTCCGCGCGCTCTATCCGGAGACGGAGCTGCGCGAGCTATGAGCATGAAGCTGCTCGCCGCCGCCTGGGATCTGGAGATCGGCAGCACCGAAAAGATGGTGCTGATGTGCCTGTGCGATCATGCCAATGCGGAAGGTGCGTGCTGGCCCAGCGTGGCGCGCATCTGCCGCAAGACCTCCAAATCGGAACGCACGGTGCAGGCCGCGCTCAAATGGCTGCGCGAGGCGGGCTATTTCACGGTGGAGCGCCAGCGCGGGCCGACCCCGCTCTACCGGCTCGATCCCAGCAAGCTCCGCACCCCCGCAGATGTGACACCCCCGCAGCATCCGCGCCGTGCCCCCGCAAAAGCTGCGCCCGAACCTTCAGGGAACCCCCAAGACTCTGATTCCGCGCGGGGTTTGGATGATGGGGATGCGGGGGAGGGGATGCCTGCGCGTGCCGCTTCGCTCCCGCCGCCAAGCCGGGACGCCGCTTCGACTTCTTCGTCTTCAGAGGAGCCTGCCTTGATCATCACCCGTTCGTTTCGAGCCGGTTCGAGCTTGTCGAAAACCGAGGTCGAGAAAGCCGCTGAGCCACCGTTTCTCGATACGCCTTCTAGGCAGGCTCGAAGCCTACTCGAAGCACGCGGAGGGGAGGGGGATGCCGTCCCCATCGCCAGGGGCGGCGAGGAAGTGGAGGCCGCGCCCACCCGCAGCGATGCAGCAGCCGCACCCGGCATTGCACGACGGGCGCGGGGCAAGGCGCAGGCGCGGTTCGCGCTCCCCGGCTGGGTTCCGGCCGAGCCGTGGGAGGCGTTCGTCGAGATGCGGCGCGAGACCGGCCACAAGCTCACCGATCGCGCCAAGCGGCTCGCGGTAGCCGAGCTCGAGCGGCTGCGCGACGCCGGCGAGGATCCGGGCGCGGTGCTCGATCAATCGACGCTCAGGGCCTGGCGCGGCCTGTTCGCGGTGACGCGGGCGGACCGCTGGGGGCGCGGGCGGCCGGACCCGCACGGCGAAAGCTGGCGCGGCGGCTACGGGGCAGGGCGCGGCGCGCATCCGGCGGCGCAGCGGGCGGCGGGTGCGCCCGTGCGAACGCCGCTGCCGGTGACGGCGGACGGGCGGGTGACGCGCGAGGGCAGCATCCGCGCGCTGATCGAGCGCGCCGCGCTCTACCGCAAGATCGGCCGCGAGGATGATGCCCGCGAAGCCGAACGCGACGCCGCCCGCCTGCGCTGCGCCCCGCCCGCCGGGGAGTCGACGCTGGAGGGCAGGGGCGGGGTCGCGGCAAGCGCGGCGGGCGCCGGCCCCGCCGATCGCGCCGGCGTACCAGATCGTCGGCCTGCAAGCAGCGCCGGGGGCATGCCGGATCATGGCCCGGCGAACGGCGGCGGTGGCGTGCCGGACCCTAGCGGGGCGAGCAACGCGGGAAGTGTGCCGGATCATGGCCCCGCGAACAGCGCGGGGCGGGGGGCATGAGCCGCCGCGGCCGCCCGCCGGGCCAGATCACCGTGCGCCGCGCGCAGGTGCTCAGCTATTGGCGCAAGCACGGCCCCTGCACGCTCGGCCAGCTCGTCCGCGCCTGCAACTTCCAGGACCGCACCGCCGCCCGCCGCGTCCTCAAGGACCTGCGGAAAATGGGGGAGATTTGAGGGGATGAATCGGAGATAGAAGACTTGGCCTGCCGGTCTCGCTGGACGTGAGCGGGAGCCTCAAGCACTCGAAGCAAAAACGCGACGACACCAGGACGGCGCATGCAAGTGGCACAAGGCTCACCTTGCACTTGTTGCGCTGCCCGAAAATGTCGCTGAATTTCTTGTCCACATTCGAGACAAAATAAAAGTTGCGATCGCTTGTGACGTTATGGCATGCTAATTGGAATGCTCGGGGGCGAGCGACGAGGAATTGGGGGATTACATCAGTGCTCTGGAAAAAGGCGTCCGTTATTTGCTTATTGGGCATATGCGTTACGCAGCCGGCGTTTGCCGCGCTCCATATTCTCAACTATTCCGGCATCATCGACAACGGAACAGACTTTAGTGGCGTTTTCACTGACGCTGGCACGGATCTTTCGGGTAAGGCCTTTTTAGCTACCATCTCCTATGACCCCGATCTTGGCCTTCGTGAAAATCGTGAGAATCTGGACGAGGTAAAAGGAGGGACATTTTTCTCAGTCGCGTCACCGACATTAGGTGCCAGCCTCACGATTGCCGGAAAGACCTATGATATGGGTGGAAGCTGGATTTCGGATCTTTATGAGTCAGGCCAGTCCACCACGACTTATTCCATCGCGGACCTTGCGTCGCTCCCGGTCGGCAGTCTGTTTTCAGAAATCAACATTGATTTTGCCCACCCGTTTAATCCGCTTGCTGACCTCGATCATCCTTTCTTCGGCAAACCCCTCAATTCGCGGGGACAATTCCAGATCTTGGAGAATCTGGGAGGCGGGGCGCAGCGATACCGATTCTATGCACAGACATTATCTTACACCGTGAGCTCTCCCTCCACTGGTGGGGGCGGCGGTGCTGGAGGCGGGGTATCCGGAGTGCCCGAGCCAGCCACTTGGAGCATGTTTATCGCCGGTTTTGGTTTGGTGGGCGCGTCGATGAGACGAGAGCTCGCGAAGGTCCGCCGCGTTTTGGGCCGTAGGTTAATTCCGAGGCGCGCTGGCTGACCCAGCTGGCTAGGGCTCATCTGTCGAACTTACCGGCCGCGCCTGCAACTTCCAAGACCGCACCGCCGCCCGCCGCGTCCTCAAGGACCTGCGGAAAATGGGGGAGATTTGATTTTTCCGGCGCTGTTTACCTGCAATGGCGTTTGCAGATCATATGCATCGTAAGCAGGCCAGCGAAGAAGATCGAAATTTCCAGCCAGTCCACATCGCCGACGGCATACCGGACGAGGACATGGCGGCCAACGTGAGCGCGATGACCGCGAACAGCGCGGCGACGCCCTTCCAATGGCATGGCATGTAGCTCCACAGCCATTTCTCAAACCAGATCTCGCGTTCCATGGAGCCAATCCTTGGAAGAGTTCCCGAACGAACACCAGCTTTTATCGGCGATCGCGATTCGCCTGATGCTTGGTTACCCTTTACCTAGGATAGCTGACCGCACGATACTCTTCCACCGACCATGGGGAGTATGAACATGCCCAAGCGCTTACCCTACGAACTCGCAATCCTTGCCGCCTTGTTACTAGGAAGTTGCTCAGGCGATGGTCCGCGCGTCTATACCCACGATGAGATCGAAGACATTGCATCAGATGTTGCGGCAGACTCGATCAACGACTCCGAGAAGGTGAAGGATCTGGAAGCGCGGGTCGACGAAATTGAGCGCCGGTTGAACATGTAGGGGATTCACAAGCTGAATCTATTACGCTAACATTCTGCGCGCGTGGGGAAAGGAGGGCAGCGCTATGAACGCAGAAGCTCTCAGACCGCCGCCTCTCCCATACAATCCGAAAATGCTACGTTGGGCGCGTGAATGGCGCGGCCGAACCGTTGAAGAGTCGGCCGAAAGGATCGGCGTGCCGCGGGAACGTGTCCACGCTTGGGAGCGTGGCGACGAGCGACCTACTGTTGCAATGGCCCGCAAACTGGCGGATTTTTATGGCCGTTCATTCATGGAATTTTTTTATGATGAGGAGCCCAAGATTGTCGAGTCCGGGCTAGTCCCAGACTACCGCATTCATAAAGGTGCGAGTGATCCACGTGCCAATCGTGAGATTCTTGAGATTCAACATTGGGCCGAGCTTCAACGGATCAACGCACTTGATCTTTACGAAGATATTCAGGAGGAAGTGCCCAACTTCCCCTTTGATCTATGGGCTTCCGTTAACGAGGACGTAGAGATTTACGCGCAGGCGGCTAGAAAGGCACTTTCGTTTCCCTTCGCCGCACAGCGAGCGATGAAATATAAAGACACTCAAGATCTGCCAAATGTTCTTCGGGCTAGGATGGAAAGTGTCGGAGTTCTTGTTCTACGTGAAAACGCACTCACCAAGTTCGAGGTAAGTGGACTTACGATCGTACAGCTCCCGCTGCCAATAATTGTTTATGCAGCAGAAGCGCCAGCTCGTAGCGCTTTCACCCTTCTGCACGAGTTCGCCCACATCGTGCTTCGTGAAAGTGCAATTAGCGGGCCCGATCGGGAGCGCCATGGACTATCCCACCAAGGGAAGGTTGAGCGGTGGTGCGATAAATTCGCCGCCGCGTTCCTGGTTCCAAGATCGGCGTTGGAAGATCTGCGCGGCCCGCCGCCGCAAAAGCCGTGGGACGAAATTAACGACGTTACACTTTCGGCTATCGCAAAGCACTTCAAGGTGAGTCAACATGCCATGCTGATAAGGCTTGTTGACCTCAAATACATCGAGCCTGACTTCTATTGGAAAGTCATGCGCCCTAAGTTTCTAGCCGAAGAGCGCATGTGGAAAAGTAGGGGTATATCCAAGATATGGGCATCTCGGGTGTGGAATCAGCTTGGTCACACCTACACCGGGTTAGTTCTTGAGGCACTTGGTACTGGAAAAATTCAGTCCCACCAAGCCCAAGCTTTTCTCGGTATTAAAAACCCCGTTCACCTTACAACGATTCGGCAGGAGTTCGGCGGAGCTTGAAGGTCTATTGCCTCGATACATCGGGTTTTAGTACTCCGCACATGCAACTGCCGGAGGATGTGGCGCTTTACCGTCCAATTTGGGACTGTGTAATTGCCACAATCGAGAGCGGGAAGATCGGAGTGACCGCTGAAATCTATCATGAGATGTGCCACATCACCGGTGACGTGGGAGAGTGCATTCGTGAATGTAAGGATAAGCTTTTGATGGAGGTGGACGATATATCTTGGAATAGCGCTAGCTACATCGGACACTTCAATCGGATGCAAAAAGTTCATAGGGAATGGATTGCTGACTATGCCATGAAAAGCCCTGCTAAAACAATTTGTCTGCGAGACCTTACGGCTGTTGCTTTAGCAAAGAGCCTTAAATTGCCGTTGATAAGCAGCGAGTCTAGCGCCGGTGACTCGCCGAAACATAAGCGGATCCCAGATATTTGCGAATTGGAGAACATAGTAACGTATAGTTTCAATGACTTCATAAAAATCGAAGGCGAGGGAAAATAACGTTAACCCTCAGTGAATGCCATTGTGTAAGGCCAAAGCTGAGGGCATCGCTCTGCGGCTCGCAGAGGCGGGTGCGACGGCCGCCGCAATGCGATCATCATTCGCTGATCGACGGGAACATGGCCTGACGATCCGCGAGCTTATGGCTCCGCGCTGAACGTCGCCATCATCATTCGTAAATGTGAAATGGCTATGGTCGCGGGCGGGCTGGCCTGTCGTGTACCGTCAGCCTACGAGCCGGGAGGTCGCTTCGGGCCTCCCGCCTCGATCCACTCGATCTTTAGCAGTTTCCTGGCTTTCCGTCCGCGCATTCACTCACGGATTTGATGTCTTTGCCCGCGCCGTGAATCGTGTTGCAAGCCGAAAGCAGCAACCCGCTTGAGAGCGCCAGCGCCCAAATAATCCTTGTCATCATCCCATATCCTCTCAGCGCCCCGATCCACTGCGTGTGGAACTCCGCTGGGATCTACAGCCCTTGCGACTGGCAGTTCCACGGGCTGCTCCTGTCGACGAGTCATGCGCGCGGACGGCTTCAATCCCGGATCGTGCATTGCCGCTTGCGACGCATCCATTGGTCATGCCGCCGCTTCTCTTCGATCACCTGCTCGAGCGCCTTGGATATGCGGCAGGCACCCCAAAGCCGCCCGCGAGCTAAAGACGGACGACGATCCGGAGCGGTTCAGGCGGAGGTTGGGAAGCTGGCGACGTAGAAGCCAGAGGATCAAAAGCCGAAGGGGTAGACCGTTGGCGGAGCTCCAGCTTAGCTTCGCAGAGCAGTTCCCTCGCCCGATCCATACTCGCGTGCACTTCTTCCTGAACGTGCTCGATGTCGATAAACGGTTCCTCGTCCATCAGTGCCACTGCTGTCCTTCGCTAACAGCGGCAAAACACTAACTCACATTTAACCGTTCCACGAGCTGGCGCCGATGATGCACGGGCCGTGGTAACTACGCAATCGTCACTTAATGCCCCTCGATCGTGCGCCCCCGGCCCGTAGCGCCGTCAGCTCCCGATACTGGCCAATGAACTCCTCCATCGGCCGGCGGGTCGGCCTGAATCGTGTTGCAAGCCGAAGCGATGCGCAAGGCGGTGGACGCCTGAGTTCAGAATCGGAACAATTGCGGCTCGACTATATCGTTGTCCTCCCGGAACAATAAAGCTGTAGAAAAACACATGGCCAAAAAGGTTCAAAATGGACCATTATGGGTCGCGTGTAGCGTTTTATCGTGCAGGGCGCCGAAAACGGCTGCGGCAATAACAGATTTTTAAATTGGTACGCCTACAAGATAGTGAACGGCCATGTCGTCCACACGGCCGGTCCTTGCGGAAACGCGGGAGGAACTAGCGGCGCTCAACGGCGGGATTATCCATGTTTAACCTAATCGAAACCCCGGCACCCGGCTTCATCAAGCCGATTACCACGGAAGGCGATGCGGTCCTTATCCGGGCCGCTGCCATCATCTCCATCCAGAGAGCCGACCGAGCGAACGAGACTGCTATCAAGGTCACGGACGGAACGCATTTCTATGTGCGGGCAACCGTGGCGGAGCTGGAAACGGCGCTAACGGGAGCCCAGCCAGGCTCGAAGGCAGAAAATGGGAGCGCCCACAGGGCGGCGCCAAGGACTAACCTGAGGAGCATCGCGGTCCCCAGCGCATAGGCAAGGACCTTGAATAGATGAAGATAACCAACGGCTGAGAATGCCGCGAACATTCTTCACATATTCATCCCAATGCGCGTCGTCCTACTCGATCAATCCTTCCATCTCCAAATCCTCGCGGCTCACCCATTCGGGCCAGGGCTCATCCTTGCCGAACTTGCCGGCCGCGCCCGCGCCGAAATGAGGGATGCCGGCCTCAACGACCATGACCGATCCCGTGCAGACCAGTTCCGTGAAGCGCTCGGCAATCTGGTAAATCTGATCGTTGCGGAGGCTGCTCGGCATCCGGCGATCGAATTTGATGTCGGCAATGATGCGGTGGAACAGCCGGTCGCGGCTCACGCGGTGCATGCTGGCCTCAGTAAAGCTTAAGGCCGCGCCGCTTCATCTCGGCGTGGACGGCCTCGAATGTTGGGTCGCCTTCTCCTGCCAGATCCAGCGAGTCGTGCAGCCAGGCGACGATATATTCGTCCGTCCAGTCATCGAATGCGATGCGATCGACCTGCATTTCCAGCTTGAACGTCTCCGCGATACCCATAACACAGCTCCTGCACTCCAATAAGAACAATTGGAGAACATACGAGACGAGTCGGTCAAGCGGATTCTACGCCGACACTTTCGCCAGCAGCTCGGGCTCGGGTTCATCCTTGCCGCGGCGGTACAGCGTCACGCTGAGCGTTCCGGCCGGAAGCGGCTTGATCAGATCCTTTTCGGGAGCATCGGCATAGAGCCAGGTCGACCAATCGCGCGGCGGCAGCACGACGACCTGGCGATCGTGGAAGCCCTCAAGGTCCGGACCCGGATCGACCGTCAGCATCGTGAACATCTCCTTGCCGCCGATCGAGCGCCATATCCCCGCAATGCCCATCATCGGCGCATCGTTGAGGGTGAACAGCCATTTGTTCTTCGGGCTCTTTGCTCCAGTGAACTCGTAGAAGCCCGAAGCCGGGATGATGACGCGATCGTCCTTCTGGAACTTGCGGCCTTCGCCACGGAAATTGAACACGGGCCTGGCGCCCGCCCGTGAAGCAGGGAAACTCCACTGCATCTGCACCAGCTCAACGACATTGCCCTTGGTGCGCATGACGGGCGCGATATCGTTGATCCGAACGTCTTCGGCCGGCGGCATGTCCAACTCGCTTTGCTGGGTAGGAATGCCGAGTTCGATCTCCTGCATCAGCCGGCAATAGGCTTCGTACTCAAGGTAGAATTGGTAATTGTTGCACATCGCGGCAAAGGACCAGTGCTAGAGTGATTCTGCAAGCGATGTCGCTTTACATCCAAAATGGACGAGCTGACTCGACTCTCTAAATTCTGAGCGCATGATCGCCTTGGTTAACAAGGGAGAGTGGCATGCGAGTCGCAGTGGCTTTTCTTGTCGGGATGTTGGCGGCGGTGCCGGCTGGGGCTGTTCAATTACAATGCTTCGGGAATTTGCCCGGGGGCTTCGCATCCTGTGAACATCCAAATGCCAGCCTTCCGGTTGACATTGTCCACATTGACGCGCCCGGCACCTTCAATGCCCATGTCTCCTTTGCCTCAGCCCTCACGAATGATCTGGAGCTCCTGGGCTCTCAGGACTTCCATTTCGACGTGTACGATCCGGGCGGCCATATGATCGGCGGCGATAACGGCTTTGTTAAATTCTTCGTCGATTTCAATATCCCGGCCGGCCTCACCGGCTTTTCGTTCCAATATACCATCCCGGATTTCTTCGTCTCCACCACCGATTGGCTTGACCGCGGGGAGACGGACAGCCTCTATACCGGCACCGATAGCCGCTTCGAACTGACCAGCAATTCCGCGCTTCCCGCGTTCACCTTCGACGTGTCCAAAGTGAATGCGGTTCCCGAGCCCGCGAGCTGGGCGATGATGATCGCTGGCTTCGGCGCTGTCGGGGCAACGATGCGCCGTCGCCGTTACTCGGCCGCTTCCTAGGCATAGCTAAGCCGGATTGCGTCAGGCAGCGATCAGCCCGCCCGGCGGGCGTGGCGGCAATGCTGCGCATGTTGATGATTGCAGCAAGCGGTGCCGCAGCGAGCGAGCCCCGGCAACGCCCCCATAGTCCGCCATACCGACTCGCTGCGGCGGCCAAAATCTTTACCCACGCGCCAATAAACGCAATATTATAAGATGGTTAACGTGAATAAAGACATGGAAGCAATTTCATCCAAAATAACGTTATTTAAAGGGCGCTTGAACTGATGAGGATAGGTCGAGGGATTTTCAGGTTATATAAATTTTGGCTGCCTGTTTCAGAATAGCGCAACGCTGAGGGTTGCTGGAATTTTCACGCAAATTTCATTCTACTTAGCTTACCTTAAGGCCATGAAGCTCGATCAGGCTCAATTCTATCGTGCGCGTGCTGATGCGGAACGGGCTATGGCAGAGCAGACGCAGCTGCCGCACGAGCGTGTCCGCCATTTGCGATCCGCCGAAGTGTGGGATGCGATGGCGCAGAAGGCCGAGCACAGCCTTAGGCTCAAGGCTCGGAACCAACGAGCCAAGCGCCGACAACTGATGGAAGCTCCGCCCGCGCGATCGCGCGTGAACAGATTAACTCCGAAGGGCTGAGCGTTTAACTTCGGTTGGATATGCGAGAAGCATAACGCCTGTTATCTCGCTTACGCCTCGGCGAGTTGACGACGCTGATCCCTTGCTGCGATCGCCAAGGGTCAATGTGATCATTCTGAGACTCCTCTCCACCGCCGACCGCCGAGGTGCCGCTGATCTGATCTTGAGGGTAATTTAAGGTTAGTGCGATAGAGTTTCTAGCAAGGAAAACCAGGCCAGGTTACGATGAGCGAAGGCTTTGTTGATTATTACGACACATTGCAGGTTGATCCGAACTGCAGCGCAAAAGCCCTGGAAGCCGCGTATCGTCACCTCGCGAAGTTGTATCATCCCGATCACGCCGACACGGCCAATGTCGCGAAACTGAATGAGGTGATCGAGGCGTATCGGCTTCTCAGAGATGCCGACCAGCGCGCTAGGTACAATCGATTGTACAGCGCCACCACCAACTTCAAGTTCGCGCCAGAGAAGCAGGCGGATGATTTTGAACGGGCAGCGCTCTCAGACGCGGACATGCATGCCAAAATTCTGCTCCACCTCTATAGGAGGAGACGAGAACATCCCAACGATGCCGGGGTGGGGCAATATATGTTCCAAGAGCTGTTGGGCTCCTCCTATGACCATCTCGAATTTCATTTCTGGTATCTGAGAGCCAAGGGCTTCATCGAAACCACCGAGCAGGGCACGTTGGCGATCACCATTGACGGTGTGGACCATGTGATCTCAACGTCCAGAACCGCTCAAAAGGAGAGGTTGTTGCTCGGTCAAGCTGACGACCCCAAGAGCGAAAGCCAGTTCTAGGCTTACCAAATTAGATCCCCGACAACGACCCGGTTGTTCGTCAGGTGGGTGGCATGTCTTAATGTTACGATCCAAACGTAATTATGCGCGCATCCCAAAAAGGGACATTCTACTGCATGTTCAATTTAGCGGAGCGCCCCACTGTTATCTTCGGATAAATGGTTCTGGAGGCGAAACAGCATTATGGCTCGTGATCGCATCAGACTGAAATTGACGCATAGGGGCGGATCATGGGCGGCATCAAACTACGGTGGCTCTTAGGCAAGGCTGCATTGCCAGCTTGCGTGGCGCTCGCGGCGGGCGTGGCGCATGCGCGAGCGGGCGATCCGGTGCCGGACAGTTTCATCTGCACTTTTGTCGCCGGTCCGATCAGCGCGGGATCGGAAGCGCGCACGGCCGTTGGAAATGTGGGGGGTCGGGTGACGCATGTTTATCAGCATGTGCTCCATGGCTTTTCAGCGAAGATGTCCGAAACGGCTGTCCAGAAGATGATGGCCAAGGACAAATGGATCGAATCCTGTACGCAGGACCGGCTTGCATCCGTTCCGCCGACGAGCGTCACCAACGTCATCGCGGCAGGCAAGCCCGTCGGCGGCGGCGGAGGCTCGACCCAGGTTACGCCCTGGGGAGTCACGCGGGTCGGCGGTCCAGGAAGCGGCTCCGGAAAGACGGCGTGGATCGTCGACTCCGGTATTGATCTTACCCATCCCGATCTGAATGTGGACGCCGCGAGCAGCACGAGCCTGTTGTCCGGTGACAGTTCCCCCAACGATGCCTTTGGCCATGGCACTCATGTGGCGGGCATTATCGGCGCCAAGAACAACAGCATCGGCGTCGTCGGCGTGGCGGCGGGCGCTCGCCTGGTCGCGGTTCGTGTGCTCGACGCGTCAGGTAATGGCCCCGACTCCGGTGTCATCGCCGGCATCGAATATGCGGTCACGCATGGATCGCCGGGCGATGTCATCAACCTGAGCCTCATCACATCGCCGATGCCGGAAATGGATGCCGCCGTCATAAATGCGGGTTCCGCCGGGTTCCTCGTCACGATCGCGGCAGGTAACAACTCGGCCTTCGCTGGCAACTATTCCCCTGCGGAGGCGAACGGGGCCAACGTCTACACAACCTCGGCAATCGACAATAGAGACACGTTCGCGCGCTATTCAAACTATGGCAATCCGCCGATCGATTACGCTGAGCCGGGAAGCTCGATACAATCGACCTACAAGAATGGCGGCTATGCCACCCTGTCGGGTACGTCCATGGCGGCACCTCATTTGGCTGGCGTGCTCTTGTTGAGGGGAGGCGCGGCGCCATCCACCAGCGGCGCTACTGCCATTCGTGATCCTGATGGGCATCCAGATCGTATCGGCGTTCGATAGCGTAAGTGCGATCGAGATCGTGGAGAGCTGGCCGCCGAATGCCCGCTCATCCTGGCGGCATGCTGCTGGGCCTACCTGGGCGCGACGCTGATCGATTCCCACTGACCCGTCGTGCACCGTCAGCCTACGAGCCGGGAGGCCGCTTAGGCCTCCCGCCTCATTGCTATTCATCGCGAACGTGGAAAACGGCTCTGGTCAGCCAGGGCGATGAAGCGCGCAGAGCTTGTTGCCTGCCGGGTCCCGAAGGTAAGCCAGATACATCGGGCCAAAGCCGGCTTCCCTCAGCCCAGGCGGGTCTTCACAGCTGGTGCCACCATTGGCGATGCCTGCTTCGTGCCACGCATTCACCTGTTCGGGCGATGCCGCCGCAAAGCCTATCGTTCCGCCATTGGCACAGGATGCGGGCTGTCCGTTGAGCGGCTTCGTTATGGCGAATATGCCGGTCGGCGCCAGGTAAAAGGCGCGCCCTTTGTCGTCCATCGTTCCCGGCGGAATCCCCAACGTTCCCAGCAGCGCATCGTAAAAGCGCTTGGACGCTTCGACATCATTGGCGCCAAGCATAACGTGACTGAACATGCATCCTCCTCTGCAATCGGCTTGCAGGCATGTTCATGGGCGCCGTTCTCGCTTGAGTCCACTGGATAAGAGGATTGCCCCGCTGTCATGGAGCGGCGGGATGTTTGTGCCGCGTCCCAACTCCGCGATGCTGCAAATATGCCACAACGAACAGGCGATCCCCGATTAACCCTTAATTGGGTTGATTCACAAGCATCCGAGGCTATTAGCGCAACCCAACCGCCGCCAGAGCGGGATATGTCGCATTCTGCACTCAATTGGGGAAATCAAAAAATATGCGTATTTATTACCTTGCGGCTGCTTTTGCCGCGACTGTTGCTGCGCCTGCCTTCGCGGGTACTTTCCATGCCGAAGTGCATGGCGGCTGGGACCGCGTTTCTGTTTCGGGCTTCAAGGACGATGGCATCGCTTATGGCGTCGCTGCGGGTTATGACATTCCGCTCGGCGAGAAGGCTTTTATCGGCGTGGAAGGCAGCGTCGACGACAGCTCCACCAAGAAATGCGCGAGCGACGTAGCCGTGCTCGGCGACCGCCTGTGCGCGAGCGCCGGCCGCGATTTGAGCGCGGTTGCGCGTATCGGCTATAAGCTCAACGAAACCAGCAAGATTTACGCACTGGCGGGCTATGCGAATGGCCGCGTCAAGCTTTCCTACAATGACGGCCTATCCACAACCTCCGACGGGGCCAACGGCGATGGCGTGCGCCTGGGCGCTGGCCTGCAGATGGGCCTGGGGTCGCACCTCTATGCCAAGGGCGAGTATCGCTATACCAACTATGAAAGCGATTTCTCGCGCCATCAGGTCCTGATGGGGCTTGGCTACGAGTTTTAAGCGAACGGCGGCGCCTGCCGCTAGAGCAGAATGCGATTAATCTGAATCGCATTCTGCTCTATATCCCTTTGTTGCCGCATTGCTTTATGCGGAAAACCGGTACCCCCTTTTCCGGGCGATGCTCTGGCGGGCGCCGCATCCTTCTGGAACGATCAAGTTTGCGCGTTCATCAACTTTTCCGTTGAAGTGGCCGGCGGCTGTCTTGTCAGGGCTGCCACGACGGCCGCGGGCACGTCGCTGCGCCGCCGCTGTTACTGGGCCGCTTCGTACCCAGGGCAAAGTCGGATTGCGTCAGGCAACTGTCGACGCGTCAGTGGCGCAAGGCTCAAGCGCGGGATCGAAGGCCGCAAGGGCGCGGTGGCTATTTCCCGAGGTGGCGCGCCACCGCACTCTTGCTGGTGCCAACGGCTTTCACCGCTCCGACAAGCTGATCCTTTGAGACGCCCCACTTCTTGCACCAATAGTTGACTTCATAGGGCTCGTGGATGTTCACGCGGTTGCCGTCGGCCGGCTCCTTGATCGTAAGATTATCGCTCATCTCATTCTCCTCTCAGTCCTGTTCGGAACAGCTTACGATGGGATCGATACAAATTCCGCCAGGAGTTGGAATCGTCTCCAAATAATACAACCGTTATGGCTGCATCCTGAAGACGAACTTGCGCCGCCCAAAGTTCCGCCGCATGGAGGGGCAAGGTGGGGGATAGTCTATGTCGCGTGGGATCTGGTTGCGGGGCTTGGGGAGCGGGTCGGCCTTGGGGCTTTTGCTTGCGCTGGGCGGGTGCGGCGGGGGCGGGGCTTCGAGCGCGGGGAGCGCGCCCCCGCGCACCAATGCGAGCCTGACCATTCTCCAATATAGCGAGAGCTTCACCAACGACGCGACGACCGCCGCCGTCACGTTCGACCTCACCACCAAGACCGGCGTTTCGGGCAGCAGCGGCGCCAGCGCGCTCACCATCCATTATGACGCGGCGACACAGAGCTATTCGCTCAGCGTCGATGGGCGTAGCCAGAGCTTCGCCCCGGCCGACGTTGATGCCTCCAAAAGCGATGCGGGCGAGACGACCTATCACAAGAGCGACGGCGTCAATCGCGATTATCTCACGCTGTTCAAGTCGCCACCCGGTGCGACGTACCCGCTGCAATATGTCGCCCAGGGCTTCTGGCAGCGCAATGTGGTGACGGGCAGCCAGCAGGATACGCATTATTCGGCCTTCACCTATGGCGTCGCCTCGCCCGCGGCCGCGATCCCGCGCAGCGGCACCGCCGCCTATGCCATCGATACGTTCGGCTTCGCCTCCAAGCCGGGGCAGGAGCCGATCTCCTTCTACGGCAATGGCAGCTTCAGCGTCGATTTCGCGGCTGGCGTCTTTTCGGCACAGGCCTTTACGACCGAGACGAAGCTGGTGAGCGGCAGCGGCCTTTCGGGCGGCGGCATCGATGTGATGGCGACGGGCCGGCTTTCCTCAAGCGACGGCACCTTTTCGGGCACGGCGGCCTATCAGGGCCAGCTGGGCATCGCGGGCGGGCCGCTCGCCGGGCGCTTCTACGGCCCTGCCGCGCAGGAACTGGGCGCGAGCTTCGCGGGCACCGGCGCGGACGGGCTCGCGGTCGCCGGCTCCTTCACCGGATCGCGCGATGCCACGCTGACGCCGGACAATCTGACGCTCACCAACCTGACGCGCCCACAGCTTTTCTACATTCGCTTTGCCAACACTCTGTACGGCCAGCTCAACTGGCAGAATGCGGATAGTTTCACTTATGTCCCGCCGACCTCCGATCTTTATGGCGGCCAGTTCACCAGCGCCGACAAGATCGCCAGCGCCAACGCGAATTTCACCGCCTATCGCAAGACGTTCACCGGGATCAGCGGCAGCGAGGATACGATGCTGGAGCTGTTCAAGCCGGGCGCGGGAAATAGCGAACTGGCGCTGACCTATCTGAGCTTCGGCCACTGGGCGACCACGTTGACCGACGGAACGGGCGCGCACCCGATCGACCAATATTTCGTTTATGGGCTCGAAACTCCGGGACAGTTGCTGAGCGGGCGGACAGGCAGCGCCCATTATCAGGGCATCGTCTATGGCATCGGCGACGGCGGGGCCATGCGCTACGCGATCACTGGCAGTTCGCATTTCGACGTGAATTTCAGCGCGCAAAGCTATTCGGGCGGGTTGAGCCTGAACGGCGCGCCGAAGGGGGGCGGCAGCAGCGTGAATTTCGGCAGCTATGATTTCTCGGCGGGGCTCGCCTCCGGCCAGACCCAGCCCGCGGCGATCACGCAAGGCGGGCAGACTCTCGGTCAGATCAACCCGGTCTTCTACGGCCCCGACGCGCAGGAGATCGGCGCGCCCTTCTCGCTGCAGACGCCAAGCAGCGGCCCGGCCGGCGTGGTGGCGATCACAGGCGTGGCGGTAGCGAAGCGATAAAGGGGAAGGCCGGCCGCGCAACCATCCCAGCCAGTCCCGCCCGTTCCCCGCTTCGCCGAATTCGTGCCAATTATCCGGCGCGCCATGCTATATGGGGGGTATCGCTGGCTTCCTTCTCCGTAAGCGCCAGCGGCTGAGAGAGACGCAGTCATGCTCCCGCTTACGAGGCAAGGAGCGGTCCCCATGGACCTTAATTACATCCTCAAGCGCCATCAGGTGTCGCTGATGCGCGCCGAGGCCGCCGCCGGCGGTGAATCGCGGATCGCGCATCAGGCGTTCGCGCGGCGCTATGCCGATCTGATCGAGGCCTTTCGCGCCGCGCGCAAGCTGCCGCGCTGGCGGGGCGCGCTCCAGGCCGTGGCGCGCATGACCCGGCCCAGGCGATGAGCTTCCTCCACGCCATGTTCGGCCAGCATGTGCCGAAGGTGGCCTTCAATCATTGGGAAGGCGGGCATTTCGTCAGCCGCTGCGAAATCTGCGATTGCGTGATCGTGCGGCTGCCCGGCCTGCCCTGGCGGCTGGCTGACGATCAGGGCGAAGCGGATGATGCGCCGGGGCCGCTTCAGGGAGAGTGCGAGCCGGGCGGGGCAGCGAAGCCCGATCGCCCGCAATGAACGAGGCATCGCCGGGCGAACCCCGCGTCGATCTCTACCGCGCCTGGTCGTCGCGCGCCGCCGCGCAGGCCGAGAGCACCGAACATCCGGGCACCCGCACGCGCTGCACGCAGAGCGCCGAATTGTGGACGCTGATCGCCGACGCGATCGAGGCCGGGCAGGGTAGCACGGTCGATCATCTCACCGGCAATCTGCTGTTGATGATGGAGGGCGGGCGCTTCATCGCCGCTGGGCGGCCCTGCACGGAATGAGAGCGCGGCGAATACCCCTCCGTCGGCGCGGTGCGCCGCCACCTCCCCGTCCGGGGGAGGATCTATGTTCGCTCCACCGCTATATCCCTCGTTCCCGCATCGCTTGGCGCGGAAAACCGGGACCCACTTTTCCGCGCGATGCTCTATTGTGCGGTGGGCAGCGAGCGCGGCGTGCGCCGGACCGGGCCGGCGATGATCTTCGTGCGCAGCTTGTTCCACAGCGCCAGCGATCCTTCCGCATTCTGGCAGACGACGCGCGTCCCGCTCGGGATCAGCGCCTCGATCGCGGTGATCGCGATACTCATGTCCGCGCAGACGCGGCGGACCTCGCTTTCGGTGAGATTGACGTTCATCGCGCGTGACATGGTCGTTGGTCCTTCGTTGGGCACTGTGCCTGGGGGCATTCCCGCCATAGGGCGGGATGGTGGATCATGATGGCGCGGGCGGTGCCGCGGCGACGTGATTACTCGCGCGTGGGATGATGGGCGCGCATCGTCTCGATGCGGTCGAGCCGGTCGGCCATCGCAAGCCATGCCGCCTCCGCACGAAGGCAGCGCGCGCGCACATTTTCGAGCGCGGTGCGCTCGGCATCGGCGGCGCATTCGGCGGCGCGTGCGACATAGAAAGCCTTGTTGACTGACATTGCTGTTCTCCTCGTCAGAGCGCCTTGGGCCAAAGCGTGCTCGTTATAGCACCCGGAGCCCGTAATTTCGCATGCTCAATCGACCATGTCGGCGACCGCACGGCGAAGCTCGTGCCGGCTGAGCTGCGGATCGGCGTTGCGCCGCGGATCTGCGAGCCTGACGCCGGCGCGCGGTGCGCCCGACATTTTCGTCCATAAACTTGAAATGAAATTCGATACCAACTTATGTTCCTTCGGCGCCTCTCGCGCCATTCTTTTGTAAAAAATATGGGTGGGCCGTTGCCGGATTTCTCGACTTCGGTTCCTGACATGCTTGCGGCGAATACCCCTCCGTCAGCGCTGCGCGCCGCCACCTCCCCCTTCCGGGGGGAGGATCTGCGGTAACGCGGTCGGGCTGCCCAAATCCTCCCCCGGAGGGGGAGGGGGACTACCGTAGGCGATGGAGGGTATAGCCGCGATGCTTCAGCGCCGCCTTGCGCCCGCCTGCGGGCCCGGCCCGCCGGGGGTGCGCTCGCGATAGATCAGCCGGCCTTTGGTGAGGTCATAGGGCGTCATTTCGACGATCACCCTGTCCCCCACCACCGAACGGATCCGGAAGCGGCGCATCTTGCCCGCCGTATAGGCGATCATGCGGTGATCATTGTCCAGGCGGACGGCGAAGCGCCCGTCGGGCAAGATTTCCTCGATGCGGCCTTCGAAGCTGAGCAGCTCTTCCTTGGCCAGGATCAGGCTGCCTGAAGATTGACCGCGGCCATCTTGCCGCGCCGATCCTGCTCCAGATCATAGCTGACGCGCTGGTCCTGCCGCAGCGTGCCCATGCCCGAACGCTCGACCGCGGTGATGTGGACGAAGCTGTCGCCCGATCCGTCCTCGGCCGCGATGAAGCCATAGCCCTTGTCAGCGTTGAAGAATTTTACGGTGCCGATCATAGATGTTTCCTTTCGACGAAACATGGAATGTGCCCGGGCGACATGCCCGGAAAGCCAGAAGCGTGAAGGAAACCTCGGCCCCGCGCGGGGGCTTCAAATTCCGTCGCATGCGACGTTAGCCCCACCCGTATAGGCGATCCGCCGCGAAATGGCAAATCGCGGCCCCCGGCGCCCCCTTATTGCGGGCCCTTATTGCGCGCGCGATGGCGTCGCGATGTTCGCTTTGAAGCGCAAGCGTGTGACGGAATTCGGCGAGCAGCCGCTCGGCGATACCGGTCGGCTGGTTGCGCAGGCGCAGGCCCGCCAGCAGCGCCTCCTGGTGCGCGATATGCACCTCGCCCTCGGCCACATGGCGGTTGGCAAGATCGCTGGGGCGACGATCGGTGCGAAATTTGGAGTCGGGATAGGAGCGCCGGGTTTTGATTCCATCAACAGCGAACGCGCTCTAAGAGCCGGCGCATGCCCGCCGCTCGCACTTCTTCCTCCGGCCAGAACGATCCAGCCGCATCCGCTGGGGGCGACGCGCCCGCATCCGGCCTGCGCCAGGTGATCGCGAACCTGCTGCATCTGCTGGGCGGCAAGGCGGTGGCGGGGATCGTGAGCGTCGCCTATCTGGTGATCGCGACGCATACGCTCGGTGCGCGCGATTATGGCGTGCTGATCCTCGTCAACGCCTATGCCGTGTTCATCGGCAGCGCGGTGGCCTTTTCGGGCTATCATGGCGTGGTGCGCTACGGCGCGCTCGCGCTGGAGGCGGGCGACGTTGCGGGCATGGCGCGGATCGTGCGCTTCATGGCGCTGGTCGAGCTTGGCTGCGGGGTGGCGGCGCTGATCGTGACGCTGGCGCTGGTGCCGCTGGTCGGGCCACGGCTGGGCTGGTCGCCCGAGGTGACGCGGCTCGCCTTGCCCTACAGCCTCGCCGTCTTTTCGAGCGTGCGCGCGACGCCGCAAGGGTTGCTCCAGATCGCGCGGCGCTTCGACCTGATCGGGCTGCACCAGACGATCTCGCCGCTGGTGCGGCTGGCGGGCGCGCTGATCGCCTGGGCGGCCGGGGCGGGGCTCAGCGGCTTCATCGCCGCCTGGCTGCTCGCCGCGCTGGTGGAGGGGGCGGCGATGTGGGCGCTGGGCCTGATCGGGTGGAACCGGCTGATGCGCGAACAGCGGCTGATCGGCCCCTGGCGCGGCGTGCTGCGCGACTATGGCGGGCTGGGCAAGCAGGGCGGCTTCGGGCGCTTCATCCTGCTCACCAATTTCGATATCACCGTGCGCGAGCTGGCGCCCAATCTGGCGCCGCTGACGGTCGGCTGGATGCTCGGCCCCGCCGCCGCCGGCGTGTTCGGCCTTGCCCAGCGCGCCTCGGCGCTGCTCCAGCAGCCGGCGATCCTGCTCTCGCAGGCGAGCTATGCCGTGCTCGCCGATCAGGCCGCCAAGCACAAGTTTGCACTGCTCCGCCACACCGTCTGGCGGAGCGCGGCGCTGGCGGGCGCGATCGCGGTGCCGATCGTGCTGGCGCTGGCGGCGTTCGGGGACCGGCTGCTGCTGCTGCTCGGCGGGCACAGCTTTACGGGCGGGCGCACGCTGCTGACGGTGATCGCGCTCGGGCGGCTGGCGGCGCTGGCCTCGGCGCCGATGGCGGCGGGGCTCACCGCGCTCGGCTACCCCCAGCGATCGATGACGGTCACGCTCGTCACCAACCTCGCGCTGTTCCCGCTGCTGCCCGCCTTGCTCTGGCTGCTGGGGCTGGACGGCGCGGGCTGGCACGCGCTGTTCCAGAACGGGGTGGCGCTGGCCGCGCTGGCTTTGTTCTTCGCGATCGACATCAAGCGCGCCGCCAAGGCCGACGCGGAGGGATAGCGGGGCGTCTGCCGATATTCATCCGTCATGCCAGCGCAGGCTGGCATCCATGTCTCTCACCATATTCGAGGACCGCGCCCGTCGGGAAAGACATGGGCCCCAGCCTCCGCTGGGGCGACGGGTAAGAATGTTAGACTTGGATACTAAGCCGCTGCCAGTCAGCCTTTCAACATCGGGGCGTTAACTGGCAGGATGAAAATGCATCCACGCTAATACAATGGCTATGAGAAGGATAACGGCGCCGCCAATAACAAGCTGCCATCGCCAAGGCAGGAGAAACAGCAGGTCCGACCAATCAAACATATCCTGATGTTGGCTCATTCACATGATGCTCGCAATCGGGATCGCAGCCTGACCTCCCGTCGATCCCAATCCTTGGCATTGCTCCCCACTCATCGCGCTCACCCCCCGCGTTCGCCCCACGGACCTTGTCGGCGCGTCAACCGTTCGCGTAGCCTGCAATGCAGTTGGACGCGACAGCGGAGAAAGGAGGCGGCGATGCCGTCAGCGAAGCACAGGATCGGGATCATCGTCGGCAGCCTCCGGCGCGACAGCATCAATCGCAAGATCGCGCGATCGATCGCGGCGAGCACCGGCGATTGGCTGGACTGCGAGTTCATCGAGATCGGCGATCTGCCGCTCTACAACCAGGATGACGACGGCGATCCGGCGCCGGCGGTGGTGGCGTTTCGCGATCGCGTCCGCGCGGTGGACGGCATCCTGTTCGTTTCGCCCGAATATAATCGCGGCCTCCCCGGCGTGCTCAAGAACGCGATCGACATCGGCTCGCGCCCCTATGGACAGAGCGTGTGGGACAAGAAGCCGGCAGCGGTCGTCACCGCCTCGCCCGGCGCGATCGGCGGCTTCGGCTCCAATCATCAGCTGCGGCAATCCGCCGTCTTCCTCAACATGCCGATGATGCAGCAGCCCGAATCCTATCTCGGCCACATCGGCGACGACGCCTTCGATGCGGACGGGCAGCTCAAGGAGGGGCCGCTCAAGGCGCTGGTGACCAAGATGGCGCACGCCTTCGCGGACTGGATCGACCTGATCGTGCGCGGCCGCAAGCTGATCGCCGAAGATCCGGCGCATGGGCGGTGAGGGGCCGGGTTAGCAGGTTGATGGCAAAAGTCGGCTTGGCCCCCTCTATTGTATCCCCGCGAAGGCGGGGATCCATAAACTCCAGCGCCCCGGGAGGTCCGCAAGGTTCGGAACATCTGGATCCCCGCCTACGCGGGGATACGAAGCGTTTTTCAACAACCCGCCGGACGACCAAAGCAGCCCGCTATTGTGGCGGATTCCAAGTTCGGTTCATCTTCTCCCCCTCCCTTTTAAGAGCTGGCGACCGGCCCTGTCTCCCAGACAGGGCCGCAGCGCCAACTGGGTGTAGGGGTGGGTGCCCGCGTCTGCGGGCCAGAAGACTCGTTCAACCGCCTCGCAATCGGTACTTCGGGGGCATCGAGCCCCCTCAGTCCCCACCCACCCCTCGATCCCCTCCCTGGGAGGGAGGGGGAGATTTCAACGCCCCGACCAGCCATCCCAAATAGCGGCCACCCCATGGCAGCCGTCTGGCCCGCGAATGCATGCCCCGCTATGAGCCCCCCGCCGCCGGCGCATCACCGGATCGATCACCGCCGGCCGCACCGCCTGGAGATTGCCTCAGATGACCGATCTTTCCGCTTTCCCGATCACCCGGCGCTGGCCGGCGCGGCACCCGGATCGCATCCAGCTTTACTCGCTGCCGACGCCGAACGGGGTCAAGGCCTCGATCATGCTCGAGGAGACGGGCCTGCCTTATGAATGGCATCTGGTCGATTTCGCCAAGGATGATCAGAAGACGCCCGAATTCCTCTCGCTCAACCCCAATGGCAAGATCCCCGCGATGATCGATCCGGATGGGCCGGGCGGCAAGCCGCTGCCCTTGTTCGAATCCGGCGCGATCCTGCTCTATCTGGGCGAGAAGACGGGCAAGTTCCTGCCGGCCGATCCGGCCGAGCGCTGGCAGGCGGTCCAGTGGGTGATGTTTCAGATGGGCGCCGTCGGCCCGATGTTCGGCCAGCTCGGTTTCTTCCACAAATTCGCCGGCAAGGATTATGAGGACAAGCGCCCGCGCGATCGCTACGCGGCGGAGTCGAAGCGCCTGCTGGGCGTGATGGATGGCTGGCTCGCCGATCGCGACTGGTTTGTCGGCAATGAATATTCGATCGCGGACATTTCGATGCTCGGCTGGGTCCGCAATCTGATCGGCTTTTACGAGGCGGCGGAGATCGTCGGCTTCAGCGAATACAAGAACGTCGCCGCCTGGCTAGAACGCGGCCTGGCGCGCCCGGCCGTGCAGCGGGGGCTCAATATTCCGCCGCGGCCTTGAGCCGCGATGGCGCATGCGTGCTTTATGCCAAGCGGCACATGCTAGCCGGGTTGACCGATCTGGACGATTGAAACCGCCGGCATCTCCGCCATTCAATGACGGGGGCGGCCAGATCAAGGAGCCCAATTCGGGGCGCTACGGATCCGCGAGCTAACGTCTGGCGTCAGTGTTCAGATGACATTTCTTGTATTTTTTGCCGCTGCCGCAATGGCAGGGTTCATTGCGACCGAGTTTCGGTTGAGTCCGCTTTGAGGGGAGCTGGCGAGCAGGGTTACCAAGCTGTTTGGCAACGCGATTGACGTCAGCGTCGAAGGCCCATGGGAAAGCCACCTTCTTCCCAAACCGAATCGTGCCATCAATTGGTGCCAGGCAGAGACCATACCAGCTGTCGACCTTCTGCTTGTATTTTCGCAAGGTGATGTGGCCTTCGAGGCGCGCCTGGGCTTCGCCTCGCGGTGAAAAGTTGGCATGGAGGGTCACACCGGTACCGGCAAACCCCATTGAGAAATCGGACGACCCCTTCTCGCATGCCAATTCGAGCACGCGATCAACACCTCCCGCCAGTTCCTTGATCGAGGATCCGTTCAGTTGGCAGACCAATAGCCCAAAGTCGATCATCGGACCGAAAGGCTCGGCCTCAAATGCGGCCATCAGCGTGTCGAGGTGGCGACCGGCCGCGACCGTTAGCACCCCGTCCGGCGTGCGCTTGCCCGGCAAGCCCAGCCGTCGCGCGCACATCGCGATTTCAAGGTCTGCAGCGAAATCATCTTCGAACGCGACTAAGTCGTAATCGTCCTTGAGCCAGAGATTATATTTGAGGTGATACGAGAGCAGCGTGATTTCGTGGTTGATGTGGACCTTGGAACCAAAAAGTGCCCGCAGTTCGAGGTAGCTTAGAAAACGGAGCGGCCGATCAAGCATCTCCGTCATCACGTCCAAGGTAAAAATGTCGATGACGAGCGGCTTCAGCACGCTGTCGATTGTACGCTCAACCAGAAACTGACGGGCCTGGAAGGCCAGGGCTGGATAGTGATCTGCAACGACACAGATCGGGAAAATCTGCGTCAGGCTATTGGGGATGGATAGGGCGGTACCATCTGACGCGACGAAGCGAAGAGTCGGATCCTTGAGCGCCTCGGCGCATTCCATTGCCTGATTGTAGGAGTCCTGGACCGCCGCCTTGAAGTCCCCTTTGATGTGAAGATCGTTCCCACGTCTAGCTTCGAGTGTGAGTCGTTTGGATTTGGCCTGCAGGACGATCGCTCGATCTCCGAAGAGCACGAGCACGTCGATCTCGCCGACGCGATTGCCCTTGCCCCGCTCGATGTTAACGCCATGGAAAACACGGTCGGCTCCGAAGACCGTCCGCAATCGCTCAAGTGCGAAGGACTCTGTGAACGCCCCGCGGTGCTTCAACGCTGTTGGAGCGTAGGACTTGTCGGCGCCGAGCCAGTAGAAGGGGGCCTCGTACAGCGCCTCGGCGAGCGCGTTCCAATCGAACACGATAAACCGCTGGTCGTCGCGCATAAGGATAGGCATTGCATTGGCGGCATTAAAGTCATGCAACGCCTGAAAGGTGGGATTGCCGTGCGTCGGGGGCAGCGTGAACGCCTGCACGCACGCCAGTAACTTGTCGCGTGGCATATCTACCATCATGGCGACCTCGTCTAGCGAGAAAGTGAAGCTATCGAGGAAGCGAACGTCGCCGATATCGCGCAAGCCGGCATGCATCGCGGCCGTCAGCTTGTACGTCTGCGTGGCACCGATCGCCTTAGACACCTCGATCATCTCGTCGATCGACGCGCCTCTGTTGGCTATGATCCAGCTGTCGTCGGCAGCATATTTTTTGCTCGCGAAGTCACAGTTCTGGAATGAAAAGGCTCCCTCGCCGCCATAGAAGATCGGCTCGCGCATTGCGTCGCCCGACGTCCAAGGATTGGGCGTGTCACCCATCGATATTGACGTCTTCATCGAATCGATCCACGGCCGGTTCATGCTATCGTGCAGTTCCGACAGTAGCTCTTCTGCGCGCTTCGCCAGCATGGCCGACTCTGCCGGTGCGGGCGCGTTGAGATCGGGATCGCATCGCATCATGAGGCCGATCATGGTGAATATCTCGGTGCGGATGAGCCGGGAGCGCGAATAGAGATGGGCCATGTCTTCGGCCAGCATCTCGTCCTTGAATGAGGTGAAGTTGTCACGAGCACAAAATGCCGCAATTACATGCGCGAACCCCGGGGTCGCGACTAGTGCTGCGAGCTCGTCGAATATCTCCTGCTCCGCACGCGAAATTTGGACGGACGCGCTCGTTTCCCACTCTTCGACGTTATCTTCCGCGCTCACTCAAGGTCTCCACTGGAATGATCAAGATCGGCTGGTAAGGCTTGATCGAACGTCGCGACATTGTAGACGTTTAGCATCTTTGTTCTACACATCACTTGCCTCCTTTCGATCTATCATTAACGATCGATATTGCCCTGTATAATAGCTAGAGTACATGCGCGAGACGGAAGCTCGATTTCAGAAAGCCGCAAACATTACATGGAGCGATTGGTCGATCTCTAGATGAATGAACGACAGGTTGCAGGAATGGTCAAGCCGAGCTGGACGGCGCTTATTGGGGGGCGCAGCAAACATCCTCGACCGCATTCACTTCGTCCCCCTATCCACCCCCCGTCCCGCATCCTATGCTCGCCCACGCCCCCACCGGAGTCCCGCCATGACGCCCACCATCACTGCCTTCGAACGCTCGCCCGATCGCGGGCGGGGGCTGGCGCGGGATATGCGGGTGCGCTGGGCGCTCGAGGAGGTGGGGCAGGCTTATGACGTGCGGCTCGTCTCGTTCGAGACGATGAAGCAGCCCGATCATCTCGCGCGCAATCCGTTCGGCCAGATCCCGAGCTTTGAGGAGGGCGATCTCATTCTGTTCGAAACCGGCGCGATCGTGCTGCATATCGCTGAGACGCATGAGGGGCTGCTGCCCCCCGATCCGGCGGCGCGGGCGCGCGCGATCGCCTGGCTGTTCGCCGCGCTCAACACGATCGAGCCGCCGATCCTCGAACGCCAGACCGCGCTGCTGCTGGAGCGCGATCGGCCCTGGACGAGCGAGCGGATGCCGCTGATCGAGGAGCGCGTGCGCGCCCGGCTGGCGCAGCTTTCGGCGCGGCTGGGCGGGGCCGACTGGCTCGACGGCGGCTTCAGCGCGGGCGATCTGATGATGGTGATGGTGCTGCGCTGGCTGAAAGGATCGGGCCTGCTCGAAGCCTCCCCCAACCTCGCCGCCTATGTCGCCCGCGGCGAAGCCCGCCCCGCCTTCCAACGCGCCTTCGCCGCCCAGCGCGCGGTGTTCGAGGCGGCGGAGGCGGCGGGGTGAGTGAGGCGGCGTGACGATCCCTTAATGTTGCGCGGTCTGGGCGGCAACCTCGTTCCGGGCAAATTCCTGGAAATCGGATTTGAACACGGAGACGAGCTCGTTGTTCGCGGCCTCGATGTCCTCGCCCGGCTTGGGCGGGAACAGCTTCAGGCCGTTGCCGCCCCAATTTTTATAGATGCGCGTGGCGCTCTGCGATCCTCCGAAATCGCGATAGATGAACAGCGATTTGAGCGAGCGGCCATAGAGCGCCGCCTTCTGATAGAAGAGGTCCGCGACGAACAGCTCGGAATAGCAAGGCGATTTCGAATCCGAACGGCGCGTCTTTATGGCGTTGATGGTGTGGCGTTCCAGCGGCTCGGCGTGGGTGATGATGGTGGCTTGCCTTTGCTTGAGCAGGCCGACCAGGTCGAGCGAGGTGAGCGCAGCCAATTGGCTCGGGCTATCGAGTGCGTTGGCCATTGCGGCTTTGCGCCGGCGATCGCCCTCTGCATGGCCGATCGCATCGAGCAAACCGGGCCCGAGCAGCCCCGACGACATCGACATAAAGCGCTCGGCCGGCCAGACATGCAGCTCGCAGCCATTGCTCTCCGGCGCTGGAGCTGGCTGAGCGGCGGCCGGCGCCGCATCCTGAGCCAGCGCGCCGGCCAACGGCAGCGATGCACAGAACATAGCGGCGGCAATGGCCTGCATCGACAATTTTGAAAGCTTGAACATCATGTTTTCCCCTCCGGTTGAAAGATGCGTGCCGTCCGTCAGTGACGCCGTACGAACGGCTTTTGTGAATATTTTGCGAAAATGAGCAGGTCGCTGCGCAGCGCCTCACTCAACTCGGCTTTTCCGCGCTCTTGATCCTCCGGATTTTTCCACGGGAAGATCGTGAGCGGCGTATCGGCCATGCTCGTGAAGCTCAGCACATCGTCCTGCCGGAAGCGCCGAAAAATGAAGAAGGCCTGTAAGACTCCGCCTGCGATCGGGGCCTTGGCAAAGACCAGCCGCCTTATGACGAGCTCGGTATAGCAGGGTGTCGCCGCGGGCGCGCGCCGCGCGACCGGCGCTCCCGTCGGCGACGGCGGCAATGGATCGGGGTGAGTGATCACCTGCGCGCCATCGAGGTGGAAGGCGCCGTTGAGATCAAGCGATGCGATCGCCTCCAGTTGCGCGCGCGGCGGAATGGCGTCGGCAAGGCCAAGCGCCTTGCCGGGCGCATCGCGCAGGATCTGATTGTACGTATCGTTGTGAATCCAGCCGTCCGTGCTGCTCTCCAGGCCAGGCGCGGGCCAAATGTGAAGTTCACAGCCCAGTTGCTTTTCGGCATTCTGCTGCTCTGGCGGCGGAAGTTCCGGGTTGGCCCTCGACGCCGTCGCAAAGGCCAGCAACAAGAGCAGCCAAGACCGCGCAACCATTATTCGGATCATATTTGCCCCCAAAGCCGCACCCTCTCGTTCTACTTCGTCCCCACAACCACGCCCTGCGCGCTGATGCCGCTGCCCTTCCAATACCAGCCATAGCCCATCTCCTGCGCCTGCGGGCCGAAGAAGGCGCCGGAGAATTCGCCGGTCGCGGAGATCGCATTGCCTGGGGCCGAGGCCAGCTGCCCGCTGAATCCGGGGCCACCCGCTGCGATGCTGCCATTGCCCGAATAGAAGCCGAAATCGACTGCCGATGCATTGGGCTGCGCGGCCACGAGATGGATCGTCGTGGTCACGGAGCCTGCGCCGAAATCGGCGGAAAACGTGGCGGAGCTGCCGGTCTGGGTAGAATAGGTCGGCAGCGCGCCCTGGAACACGGTGCCCGCGATACCCGCCCGATAAGTCGCGGTGCCGCTTCGCGGCATGTCCCTCGCGAGGGTGGGAACGCCAGACACGGTATGGTAGATCGATTCGACGCCAGCCTGGATATGGGTCCAATAGTCCAACGCGAGGTAGCTGAATGTGAGGCCGCTCGCAGAAAGCGTCGGGATCGTGAGATGCGAGCCCGTATTGTTGAACAGCACGGTGGCATTGGCCGGCGGCGTGTAACCGACGGGGAAGACGCTGGTGCTGCTGCTGAACGTATCGGTCGCGCCGTCGGGCGCGGTCAGCGTGTAGCTGTCGCTCGTCGGATTATAGGCGATGGTGACGCCCGCGCCGAATTTTTGGATGGATTCACCCGACACTTGATTGTTGCCGTAGACGAAATGGATGCCCGCGCTTTGGAACGTCTGGTTGCCGGAAAGATCGGCGAGCTTGGTGTAGGTGGGCGGGGGCATGCTCGCCACGCCATCGCCCCCACCGCCGCAGCCGGAGAGCAGCAGGCCGAGCGTCATCGCCGGACCGGCCAGGAACCAGCGCTTCATTTCAGAGCTTCGCATCTGTTCTTTCCTTTACTTTGAAGGATCGAGGCCAACGGGAATTCCACTATGCGTCGGGGGCAATCTATTTCGTTCCGACGACCGTGCCCTGCGCGCTGAAGCCGGTGCTTGCGACATAAAAGCCATAGCCCATTTCCTTTGCCTGCGGGCCGAAGAAGGCTCCGGCGAATTCGCCGTTGGCCACCACCGAGTTGGATGCCGTTGAAGCCAGGGTGCCGGAAAAGCCGGGGCTGCCCGAGGCGATCGCGCCCGTGCCGGTGTAGGAACCGAAGTCGGCCGACGGCTGTGCGCCAGGGCCGGGGAGGAACGGCGTCGCGCTGGACGGCACGCCGGCGAGATGAAGCGTTGTCGCAACGGTGCCGGCACCAAAATCGGCGGAAAATGTCCCGGTGCTGGTGGTGTCCAAATTATAGGCGCCGTCAGTGCGCACCGCCAGGCCTGCAACGCTCGTCTGATAGGTTGCGGTGCCGTTCCTCGGCATGTCGCCGGCGATCGTGGGCACACCCGAGACGCCGAAATATGCTGAAAGAACGTTATTCCCGAAATGATTCCAGCTTCCCTGGGCCGTGTAGCTTAGCGCGATACCGTTCACCGAAGGGACAGTGAGGACAAAGGTCCCACCAGCGCCAGTGCTGTTGGAAAGAGCGATCTGATTGGGTGCGGGCGTATAGCCCGGCGGGGGCGAACTGCTGCCGCTGAACGTATCAGTCGCGCCATCGGGCGCGGTCAGCGTGTAGCTGTCGCTCGACGCGTTGTAGGCGATGGTGACGCCCGCGCCATATTTCTGGATAGAATGGTCAGTGAATTGACCGTTGGCGATCGTAAGATGAGCGCCCGCACTCTGGAAGGTCCGGTTGCCGGTAAGATGGGCGAGCTTGGTGTAGGTCGGCGGGGGCGTGCTCGCGACGCCGCCGCCACCGCCGCAGCCGGAGAGGAGGAGGCCGAGCGTCATCGCCGATCCGGCCAGGAACCAGCGCTTCATTTCAAAGCTTCGCATCTCTTCTTTCCTTTACTTCGAAGACTGTGGCCAGCGGGAATTCCGCAATGCGTCGGGGCAGCCTATTTCGTCCCGACCACCCCACCTTGTGCGCTTATGCTCGCGCCACTGAGATACCAGCTGTAACCCATCTCCTTCGCTTGCGGGCCGAAGAAGACGCCGGAGAATTCGCCGTTCGGCATAATCGGATTAGGCGATGTTGATGCCAGCGTGCCGGAAAAGCCGGGGCTGGCCGAGGCAATCGTACCGCTGCCCGTATAGGAACCGAAATCCACGGGCGGCAAATTGCTCCGCGCGCCGACCAGATGGAGCGTTGTGGCAACCGTCCCTGCTCCGAAGTTTGCGGAAAATGTCGCGGAGCTGTCGCTGGTCAATTCATAAGAATTAGGATCTCCTGTATATACTCCGCCAAGGATGCTGGTTTGATAATTGGCGGTACCGTTCCTTGGCATGTCGCTGGCGATCGTGGGAACGCCGGCGACGGCGGCATAGACATCAAGACCGTTCTGGGAATGAAGCCAGGCGCCCAGCGCCGTATAACTGAGGGCGACGCCGTTCACCGAAGCCGGCTGGAAGCCAAAGACTCCGCCCATACTATTAAAAAACACCATGCTGTTGGGCGGGGGAACGTAGCCGGGAGGAGGCGTGTTCGTCGCGCTGCTGAAGGTTTCAGTCGTGCCGTCAGGCGCGGTCAGCGTGTAGCTGTCGTTCGATGCATTGTAGGCAATGGTGACGCCGGCGCCATATTTCTGAACCGAGAAAGCGGAAGGTTGGATGCCGGCTAACGTATAATGAACGCCCGCGCTCTGGAAGGTCCGGTTGCCGGTAAGATCGGCGAGCTTGGTGTAGGTCGGCGGGGGCGTACTCGCGACCCCGCCGCCACCGCCGCAGCCGGACAGCAGCAGGCCGAGCGCGCTTGCCGCGCCGCCTACAACCAAACGCTTCATTTCAATCCTGCCCATCATGTTTCTCCCCTGGGTCAAAAGGCGGTGGACACGCCGAATTCGGCGGCGATCCTCGAATAATCGTAGAGCGTGAAGGTCGAGCGGTTGCGCTCGTAGAGCAGCCGCGCGACCGGCGCCCATGCGCCGAGCCGCAGCATGCGGAAGGTGCCGCTCAGATTGGCGGTGAAGCGATCGTCGACGCGCCGCGCAAAAAAGGACAGGCTTTTGTCCGCCTCCAAATGGCTGTAGCCGAGCCCGAGCACGAAGGTCGTCCGGCCCGTATCGCGATAAAGGAAGCCGTTAATCCCTCCGCTGGCGGTGGCGTAGCCGGCGTCGCGCGCGGTCTGGCGCCCGCCCGAAAGCTGCACGCCCCCGCCGAACCGCGCCGAAAAGGCATGATCGATCGCTAGCGCCAGCGAATAGCTCTGCCCGTCCTCGAGATCGTTGCGGCGGTTGTCGATATCCGCGAAGGCGCCGTCGAGCCGGAGCTGGCTGCGCGCGCCGAGCGGATGCTGCCAGCTTTCGGAAAGCGCGATCGAGCGGGTGTAAGGCTTGCCGCCGTAATAGCGCCGGGCGGGGCCGGCGAGCAGCACGAGCTTGTCCTTGCCCCGGTAGATTTCGGGGCCGAGCTGCGGCGAGACGATGATGTCGTTGAAATCGTGGTGGCGATAGAGGATCGCCTGGCCCGAAAGCTGGCCGAGCAGGTTGACGCGGCTGGAGAGACGCGCGCGAGCGAAGCCCTGGCCGCGCAGCGCCAGGCCCACGCCCGAGCGCGCTCTGGCGCCGTCGCTCAGCGAGAAATCGCCGATCAGGCTGCCGAGGCTGGTGGCGCGCGTCGCCCGGTTGACATTGCTGTCCGGCGCGAGCGCGAGCTCGAAGCTGCCGCCGGTCCTGCGGCGGGCGTCGAGCGCGTTGGCGTAGAAGCGCACGGTCTGCGCGACTTCGGGCGGCAGACCGTCGGCGGCGGCGGCGCGCAGCTCGCGCTGGGCGGAGGCGGCCTCGCCCAGGAGCGCGTCCATCCGCGCGAGCTCAAGCCGCACGCGCGCGGCATGCGGATTCTCGTCCAGGATCTTGCGGAACTCGACCGCCGCGTCGCGATAGCGATGCTCGTTATCGGCCAGCATCATCGCCAGCCGGAAGCGTGCCTCGCTGCGCAGCTGCACCTCGCCATGCTGTGAAAGCGCGTGATAGGCGGCCTCGGCGGTGCGGAAATCGCCGCGATCGCGCGCGGCGCCGGCGAAGGCGAACATCTGCGCGGCGCTGAGATTGCGCGCGATCGTCCGGCCCGGCGCGGCCTCATCCGGCGGCACCTGCTGCGCCAATGCTGCGCCGGACCAGCAGAGAATAAGCGTGCAAAACTGCACAAAAACAACTGTTCGCACGGCCCCCCGCATAGATACGCCAACATTTATGCGCGACCCGTTGAAACAGATCTTTTCGGAGGCCCCCGCCTCTCTTGTCCGCAACCGCTAGATCATCCGCCGCGCCGGGGGAAGCACGATAAATCCCCCTATTTGCAATTTTCACGGCAAGATGTGGATTATAACGGGACAGGATTTGGTGGGCGGCTGATCATGCCGGGATCGTAACAATTACTGACCATTCCGGCCTCGCAACAAGCCGTCATGCCAGCGAAGGCTGGCATGACGGGGGATGGCGTCGGGGTGCTGCCCACTTGCGGTCATGGCGCGAGCACGCGGTGGACGTCCGCCATCGACCCAATGCAGACAATCGGGGCCGGTTCGTTTAAGATCCGGCCGACAGACGCTGGACAAGGGGACGCCATGCTCGTTGCGCTGTTCGTGCCGCTGGGGCTGGCTATTCTGGCCTACGTGCTGATCATGTTCCGGGCAGCCGTTCGCAACAGGGCCCTTCCCACTGCGGAAGCGATCGCCCTCGGGGTCGTCACAAACTTCTTCGATACGCTGGGGATCGGATCATTTGCCCCCACCATGGCGTGGTTCAAGTTCCGTCGGCTTGTTCCCGATCGGCTGATCCCCTCCACGATGCTCGTCGGCCACACCCCGCCATCGATGGCGCAAGCCGTGATCTTCCTGGCCCTGCTTGGCGTCTTCGTCGATCCGGTGCTGCTCGTCGGCTGCGTGCTGGCCCTGCTGATGGGTGCATTGCTGGGGGCGCCGCTGGTCGCCGGGACGCGCGTCTGGATCGTCCAGGCCGTCGTCGGCTTCGCCTTGCTGATCGCCGCCGCCTTCTACGCCCTGGCAAACCTGCATATGATGCCTGCGGGGGGCAACGCGTCATCGCTTCCGCTGGTCCTCACCATCGCTGCAATCGCTGCCAACTTTGTCTTCGGCGTGCTGCTGAATTTCGGGGTCGGCAACTATGCACCCACACTCGCAATGCTGAGCCTGATGGGAATGGACCCGCGATTGAGTTTTCCGATCATGGCCGGCGGTGCGGCCCTGGCGGCAGGGGGCGCAAGTGTGCGGCACATCGCCATCGGCGAAGTCAACCTCCGCATCGCCCTCGGCCTTGCGATCGGCGGCATTCCAGCGGTGCTGGTCGCCGCCTTCCTCGTCAAAAGCATGTCGGTCGATGTGCTGCGCTGGCTGGTGATCCTGGTCGTGCTCTATGCATCGGGCGTCATGCTCCGAGCCGCAGCGGCCGGCCGTCGGGACATGCGGTCACCGCTGCCTTCGCTGGCATGACGCGGGATGGTGTCGGGGTGCGGCCAAAAGGCGACCTTACAGTAATAGAGATGATGGCCCTAAAGGCAGCCGCTCAGTGCGCGCTTCAGATCAGGTCAGCGACTACAAATCCCAGAAATAGTGCCGAGGACGCGACCATGACCGCAGTGGCCGCCCACCCGAAGATCATCTGGCGAGGTGACACGGTCAAGCGCCCCATTGCGCGGGGATTGCGAACGATCAGCATCATTACGGTCATCAATGGACCGGCGAGAATGCCGTTGACCACTGCCGCCCAGTACAGTGCGCGCGCCGGATCGATGCCAATCCCGTTCAAGGACGCGCCGGCCAGCGTCGTCGCCGCAATCGTCCCGTAGAACAGGCGGGCAGAGAGCGGCTTCGCATCAAGGCTGCCAGAAATCCCCGCCATCTCGGTGACCGCATAGGCAGCCGACCCGGCAAGCACCGGAACAGCCAGCAAGCCGGTGCCGATAATACCCGCCGCAAACATCGCGAAGGCAAATTGGCCCGCGATCGGACGAAGCGCCTCGGCTGCCTGGGATGAGGTTGCGATATCCCGCACGCCATTGGCATGCAGTGTGGCTGCGGTCGCAAATACGATCGCAAGTGATATCAGTGTGCTGAACCCCATGCCGGTTAGCGTATCGACTTGAATTCGTTTCAGTTCGGGGCCTGCGCTGGATGCCGTCAGGCACAGCGGTTTGACATGATGTCTATGCTGTTCCTCGATTTCCTGCCCGGCCTGCCAGAAGAACAGATAGGGGCTTATGGTCGTGCCGAGGATAGCGACGAAGGCCGTGGCATAAGCGGCGTTGAATTGCAGCTCGGGAACCACGAGCGAGCGCAGTGCATGCGGCCATGGTACGTGGGCAACGGCCACCACAGCAACGTAGGTGAACAAGGAAAGTGTCGTCCACTTCAGAATCGATGCATAGCGCGGGTAGCTAAGCCCAACCTCCAGAAGGATGCACAAGATCCCGAATAGCAGCGTGTAAAGCGCCCCATTCCCGCCGACGAGAAGGGTAAGTGCCGCACCCATCGCACTCAGATCGGCCCCAAGGTTGACGATGTTCGCGATCAGCAACAGTGAGACCATGAACCACAACAGGGGGCGCGGGTAGTGACGTCTCAGGTTTCGGGCGATGCCAGCACCCGTGACGCGGCCAATCTCTGCCGCAATCAGCTGTATCGCAACCATCAGCGGGAAACTGAGGACAAATGTCCAGGCCAAACCATAACCGAATTCGGCGCCAACCTGGCTATGCGTGCCTATGCCGCTGGGATCATCATCTGCCGCACCTGTGACAAGGCCCGGTCCCAAAGCCTTCAAGAAGGCGCTAAATCCGCGAGGGTGCCCAACCTCATTTGGGGAAGATTTATTCACACACCGACAGTCGCACGCGCTGCAAAGAGGTGCAACCAGCACTCGCCGACGGATTGGGGCATTGCAATTGGACTGTCCGATTTGTGATGCCAGCCGGTGATCGTGGACGTGCTCTATGCATCGGCCGTCATGCTGCGAGCCGCAGCGGCCGGCCGTCGGGACGAGCGGTCACCGTTGCCTGCGCTGGCATGACGCGGGATTTGAGATGCGCTGGTGGCAAGCGAACCCATTGTGGGCATTGCCGATATCCTGCATCGTGCATCGGTCAGGCGTCGTCGAACGCGATGGAGGGAGGGACCAGTGAAGAAAACATCCCGTGTTGCTCTCTGGACGGCAATCGTAGGATCGATGGTACCGATGTTATTCGTCCTTTATCTTATGAAGGAGAACAACAACAACGGTGAGCTCCTAGACCCTGCGACCGGGCATTGGAACATTCCATACGCATTAAGTGTCTCAGCTCTGATCTATGGATTGTCATTTATAACGATCTTCGGGTTCGCGTATATTATTGGTTATCTTTGGAAGCGCGATGCGGACAGCAGCAGCGACGGGGAGCCGCTGAGCAGCTACGAGAAGGTAATTCAGGAAGCGCTTGGGAAGCAGCATGACGACGCAAAGGCATTACGCGAGCTGCTGATAGCCACGACATCCACCGACACTGCTCCAATGGCGATGGACTACTTCAAGAGCCATTTAGACGACACAGGCCTGCTCGCTTCCCTGTTTGACATTGCTGCGGAGGGCGAGGACATGGGTGACGCTCCCTGGGCGGCTGCAAACGTGATCGAGCAGTTTCCTCCAGACCTTCTGCTTAATCATCGGGCGCAACTAGAAGAGCTTGCCGGTCATCCATGGATGTACCTGCATGGCCCCGCAAGAAGGGCATTGGCGAAGCTCTGAACGAAGCCGGGCTAATGTCCGTTTCTCACCCCACCATGGCCAATAGCCCCCCTTTTGCACCCCTTCCCTTTAGGGGAGGGGGTGAACGGGCGCTGGGGAACGTCAATCACCATGCCGCCCTCCCACGCCCCGCATTGTATCCCGCGCGCGCAGGCTTTACCGGAGCCGAACAGGCTTATCGGATGGAACATGCGCTATTTTCTCGACACCGAATATAATGGCTTCGGCGGCGCGCTGATCAGCCTCGCGCTCGTGCCCGAATATGGCGATCATGAGCTCTATGTCACGCTGCCGCTGCCCGAGGCGGTCCATCCCTGGGTGGCGCGCAATGTCGTGCCCTATCTGCGCATGGTGCCCGACGGGCTGTTGCACGAGATGACGCGGATGGAGGCGGCCGACGAGATCGCCCATTATCTCGCCCCCGATCCGCGCCCGGCGATCGTGGCGGACTGGCCGGAGGATATCGCGCTGTTCTGCACGCTGCTGATGCCGGGGCCGGGGGAGTTGGCCGCGGTGCCGACGATCGAATTCACGCTGCTGCGCGCGCCCGGCTTCAGCCCCGCCGCCAACAGCAAGGTGCCCCACAACGCGCTCCACGACGCCCGCGCGCTGCGCGAGCATGTGATGACCTCGGTGGGGTGAGGGGGGCGGGGAGCGACCCAGCTCCAGACGTCGGCGAGCCGTTGGCGACAGCGAAAGCAGACGCTAAGATGCCATTATGACGGAGGCGATCAGCATGAAGGCATCGCTTGGATTAGATGGCGACCTAGACGACCTTGAACTGGTCGAGGATATCGAACAGGCATTTGGGGTGCGTCTGCCGGATGCCGAACTCTCGAACTGCCATACCGTTGGCCACCTATTTGATCTTGTTCTAGCCCGCTTACCTGATCCCGGTGCCACAGCCGACCGCTGCGCAACCGCAATGTGCTTCTATCGTCTGCGCCGCGTGGTTCAGAGACTTGCACCCGGCATTCAGCTCCGCCCGTCAACACCAATGGAAGTGCTTTGCAATCTGTCGGTGAGATCACTCTACGACACCATGCGGATCAGCGAAGGACTGAGGCCGCCGAACCCATATCTCTCGCAATGGGGAGCGCTCAGCCTACTCATCGCTGTGGTAGGTCCTATCGGATTGCGGTTCGCGGGCGCATCGTGGTGGCTTTCCGGTTCTGCGCTGGCCCTCGGAGTGATCCTCTACCGATTGTCGCCCGTGCGGTTACCTCCCCAGACTAGGACTGTTCGTGATTTCGTCGAGCTTGTGGCTGCACGCAACATAGGGGAGCTTTCCGCTAAGGGCGCAAGGTTGCGTCCCACAGAAGCTTGGAAGGCCCTTCAGGTGTTATGCAGCGACCATGCCGAAGCTCCCGATGGAGAGATTAATCGCGAGACGCTGATTCACGGACGCCGTTTGGCCCCGCTGTAAGCGGACAGTCAGCTCACCACCCCATAGCAGCCATCGTCGTATCTGTATGGCATCGTTCGCCTGTTCTTGCCGCCGCAAGCATCCCCGCACAGCGAAGCCCGGCCAAATCCACGCAAGATCCTTCTCTGCCCGCTTAGCACTTCGTTAACCATCAATATTTAGCCTTCGCTTACCACATGGCGAAGGGGCGTGCGCGTGTTCAGTTCTGCTCTCCGGACTTGCTTGGCGGCGCTGGCGATGTTGCCGTTGCTGAGCGCGAATGTTGGGATGTGCGACAATTTCGCCGCCCGCCTGCTCGCCGCGCATAATCGCGAGCGCGCGGCGATCGGCGTGCCGGCGCTCGGCTGGGACGCGAAGCTGGCCGCCGACGCGGCGGAGTGGGCCGCGCATCTTTCGGCCGGCAATGTGCTCGCGCATTCGCCCGACCAAGGCGCCGCCGCCCAGGAGGGCGAAAATCTGTGGGCGGGCACCGCGAACCGTTTCGGGCTTGAATCGATGGTGCAGCTCTGGATCGACGAGAAGCGCGATTTCAAGCCCGGCACTTTTCCCAACAACAGCCGCAGCGGCGATATCGAGGCGGTCGGCCACTATACCCAGCTCGTCTGGCGCGCGACGACAAAGGTCGGCTGCGCGCTGGCGCATGAGCGGCAGTTCGATTTCCTGGTGTGCCGCTATGCGAACCCTGGCAATGTCGCGGGCGATCGGGTGATTTGAGGGGCTGTTGGTAGCGGCAGCTTAGGACCCAGTTCCGGTCATTATCGCCTAATCGGCCTCATCCCGTAAGCTGCCGTTGCGATCAATGGCGGTTCCAGCCTGTCAAAGGACATGGATGACCATCGATCTCCATGGGACCAGATCTTACCTCGAAGCGGCAATAGCGCGCACCGTTGACATCGGCGGCTGATCAGTTCCCCGACTGGCGATCCGGCGACGGATTGCTTAGGCTCATAGGCTCACAGCAATTACCTCGAGACGGCCGACGATCCGGAGCGGTTTTAGGCAGAGGTTGGGGCAGCTGGTGAAGCAGAAGCCGGGCGATCAGGAGCCGAAGAGGTAGACCGTTGGCGCAGCGCCAGCTTGGCTTCGCAAAGCAGTTCCCTTGCCCGTTCTATACTCACGTACACTTCCTCTTGAACGTGCTCGATATTGACTAACGGATCGTCGTCCATCGGCGTCACCGCTGCCCTTCCTTACAGCGGCAAAACTGTAACTCACATTTTATGGTTCCAGCGGGGTGGCGCAGGTTCTACCCGGGTCGTGGGTGGCATATTATATGTGCACTCGAGTAGAAATACGTCTTATCCTTGCATTATGCCGAAATTGGCGTGCGAGATGATGGCTCAATGGAGCGCTTTAACCACAGGTGTAAGCGCCCGGCTAAGCCCCTGGAACACGAGCGCTCCAGCGGTCAGGGCAGAACTGGCAACAAATAAGGCGATAAACGCAAATTCGATTGTAGCACCCAGTGCTTGATAGTGCTGAGAATCCCTGGAGGGCTTCTTGGTCGCTCGCAAACGAGCATATCGCTCCGCACTTGTCCCCCCTATCTCATCCTTGAGAGCCGACGAACCTGACAAAAGCCTATGGGGTGCAATCCGTTGGCGAAGCTTCACTCCAAAGCGCCGTTCACTCGACCAGACGACATAGCCGACAAGCGCCTGTCCCTTCAGTTGGATCTCAATGTAATCGCCGCGTTGTGGAGGGGATGCTGCGATCAGCATCATGCCCTTGCTCGAAATGTTCTGAATGCAAACGTCCTGCCGGGCAGGAGATAAAATGGTTGCACGGATAAGAACGTTGACGCGTGGTTCACGCATCGGGAGAAGTTCAGGCATTTACACCCTCTCTCTCTCCCCCGCTGCGGGCGATAAGGCGCCAACATTACCTACGAGTTAATCCTGAGCTGAGGCTCGATCGGATCGTATATCCTTGGTTTTACAGTAAAACTCCCGCCAAGCGTGGTGATGAAATGTTTAACCTGAGTGGCGTATCTTCGGCGCCAGGAGAGGGTTGGAAGGTCCCCGACCCGCATCCGATGCCGCCGATCAGTGCCGCTAGATATTCCCCCAATGGCACGTCGGCGGCATATCCCTGTGTGAGTTGCGGGTGAAGGTGAAGGGTTGAATGCCCACTCATGAAGCTGGATCGTTATCCATAAGTAATTGAAATTAGGTGTTTGTTAAGGGCGCATCGTCATGTGCTGTCACCGAGAGGAAGCGATTCGATGCTTGTCATTGCTATGAGCACTCGGCTCATGCTCGATAGCGCCTGCTTTCGCGCGGTACGCGAGTGAAGTTCGAGCCAATCATAGCCGCTGACAGCGCATTCAGTCCCTCCCGCGAGGGTCGCCCTGCACGATTGGTGCACGCCACCATTCGAAGCGACCGCTTGCCAGAAACTACTGTTTTGATACGCAACATCTCGCGCCATGGAATTGGCGCAAAGGCTCGTCTTGACCGGTTACAGGTTGGAGACACAGTGTTCATCCGCCTCGGCCCGCTTGATGAGGTCGCAGGAACTGTCCGGTGGGTGCGTGGTGATCGCTTCGGCGTCCATCTGCATGACGAATTAAATCTCGACAGTTTCAACTTTTCCGGCAGTGATTGGACTGTGCTCAACCGACCCTATGAGCGGGGTCACGTATATGATCAGTTCAGACCCACCGAACGAGCGTGGAGGCCGGGCATCAAATCGCACTTCAGGAAATGAGCGGCCACCATTTCGCACCGGCAACCCGGCCCGCCCCATCGCGAGGCTACCCCCGCATCTGTGTTGAAGCTACTATGATCTCCATCACGAAAATCGTAGGATCGATCAATAGGCCGGACGTTTTGTGACCGGTTAGTGCGCTTCAGTTAAGGCAATTTACACCGTAAGCGTTGAGCTGTTCATTACCCCAATGCAACAATAGGATGCGTCCTCGATGCAAGGGAATGAACATGCGTAAGCTAATCAAACTCGTCCGGAACGATCAGGGTGCTACCGCCATTGAATATGGCCTGATCGCCGCTCTCATCGCTGTTGCTGCAATCAGCGCGATGACAACACTCGGTGGCAAGATCGGCACGACCTTCAACAGCGTCAGCAGCAACTTGAGCTGATAGAGGCAGACACAAACGTGCCACGGGGGTGCGAGCGTGGTTCGGATATGGGTCGTTACGCTCGCAGCCCGTAAAACCACCGGTGGGGCTGTAAGCGGATCGCAACCAAACCGTGGCACAAGCGCACCTGTAGAGGTTGCGTTGGTTCCAACCCTCCCCACGGGCGTCGTCCGGGCTTATGCTAATGTTCCCCCTTAGCTTCTCCGGCGACGCCTTCCGTCTCATGTAGAGAAAACCCCGCCAGCCAAAGCCAGCGGGGTTGAATAACGGCGTTCAATCAATTGCGCGCGACGGGGCTGCCACGCTGCCTACTGAGGAGTGGAGGTCGTGCTGCTTGCCTGACCTGATTGGGTTGAGCTGAGGCCGGCATTTTCGTTGGCGTGAACACGCGCTTGGTCATCAGCCTTGGCGGAATGCCGCTTTGAACGCTTCTGATCACGAGTGGTGGTCCCATTGCTGGTGGTGGCAGTTGCCGTGCTGTCGAACCCTGCATTGGTGTTCGCGTGTGTCTGCCCCGTCGTGCTCGCGTGTTCGTCAGCTTGGCGCGCTGATCGCGCGACGTCACGCTGGGTGGTTCCCGTGTCCATATCGGCATGCATTCCGCTGCCCATACTGCCGCCCGGGCCGCCCATGCCGACGCCAGCTCCCACGCCTGCGCCGATTCCACCGCCAACGCCTCCGCCTATACCGCCACCATGCCCTTGAGCATGACCTGCGGCCAGCGGGAGCGTCAGCATTGCGACAAACATCAAACTCGATCTGAGCATAACCTCTCCATCTTTTCTCCCCGCCTGGGGGAAGGGACGACGGCGGGCCTGAACTGCACGTTAACCTCTGGATTTCTATGATGATCTGGTGGCGGGTTGCGACGGTTTTCCTGGGAGGGAGAGCATCGTCGATCGTGGCAGGTGGTCTCAAGGTCAGTAGGCTTACGTAGCGACGCGCTGGGGCAGAGATGAGAAAGATCGTTAATGTTTTATCGTTCGATCCCGTCGCTGGACCATCAACAGCGCATTGACGCCTTACGGACGCTCGCGCTCAAAACTGACGACAAGGTGCTTGCTCGCCGGTTCAGACGGCTGGCGGATGGGTTAGAGGAACGCGCCCAGGTTCCCTCAATGCGCCTGATGCATGGAGATGAGCATGCGCGGTGGGAGCGCATGCTGCCACCATAGTCGGGGGCACAGATGGTCATGATAAGGAACCTGCGTCTCGCAAGGCTGCAACCACCCACGTTCGAAGGCGAGTGGAGGGGAATGCCATTGACGGTGAAGCTGGACAGTAGCGCCATCATGTATCTTGAGGGCGACAAGTCCTATGAGCAGCTTCAGGACCTCCTCGAGGCCGTACCGGCACCCGTGATGCTAGGTGCGCAACGCCTGCTGGAAATGCATCGAGAGACCAACGCAGACAGCCATGTCGTGGTACTGTCCGCGTTGGATCTTCAATAATGGCTGCGATGACATTGCCGATGTGAACGGCTTAAATGGTGCCGGCTGTTGGACCCGGTCTTGTCAAAGTTCGGGTTACAGGGTGCCGTCTGGCAAAGTTTTGGGTAGCATGTAGCCTAGCAACTGGCGCTGATCGTTGTTGGGCAATGGCAGCAATCATCCGAAACCAGCCGGTCCGGAAACCACCCCAATCCCGCCGTCCGGCTCAACGCATCCGCTCTCGCGGCTGAGCTGCATGCCGAGCTTCCCGGCGATCCAGCTGTCGCGGTCGGGGATGATGGCGGCCGCGCGCCTATTCCGGCGGTGCATCCTCCGTGCGGCGGCCGGGGGCGAGGCGATCGAGCAGGGCGGCGACTGCGGCATAGCTGAACGGCTTGTCCAGCACTGGGCGATCGGCATGGCGGGGCGCGACCGCCGAACGATTGCCGGTCACGAAGGCGAAGGCGATGCCGCGCTGCGTCAGCGCGTCGGCGACGCCGCCCGAATGTTCGTCACGAAGCTGCACGTCGAGCAGGGCGGCATCGATGGGCTGGCCCGGCCGATCGATCAGCGCCAGCGCGTCGGCGGTGTCCGGCACGGGGCCGAGCACGGTGTCGCCGCGCGCGGCGACGGCCGCGGCGAGATCCTCGGCGATGAAATAATCATCCTCCACCACCAGGACATGACGGCCGCCTTCGCCGATCCGATCGCTGTCGTCGCGCATCGCGCCATGCTGCATCCGCCGGCTGCGGTCGCTATCACCTATGATGGTTAATTGCGGCTGACCGGCTGAAAGCTGAGCCGAAGCCCAGCCGCCAGCCCGCGGCATCTGGCCGCGCCGGCATCGCCGCCGGCGCTCCAAGCGATTGTCCCGGCGCCATTTTTCCGGGCATCATCTGTTTCGAGAGACATGATGCCAGCCTGCGGTGGCTGGACGGGGAGGGCGGCTTCAATCGAGCGCGGAGCCGGGGCGGAATGCCCCGCGCCGGCCACCCTCGCCGTTTAGCATCTGTTGAAAACTCTTGGTATCCCCGCGTAGGCGGGGATCCAGATGCTCCGAACCGTGCGCATTTCGCAAACGCTGGAGTTTATGGATCCCCGCCTTCGCGGGGATACAATATGAAGGGCCTGAGCCGACTTTTTCTACAGGCCGTCGACGCTCTTGCTGACGAGGATGTTGACCGAGACGCGGCGGTTCTGCGCCTTGCCTTCGGGGGTGTCGTTGCTCGCCAGCGGATCGGCCTTGGCCATGCCGGTCGGCGTCAGCATGCGATAGGGCTTCCAGCCGCACGCTTGCTGCAGATAGTTGATCACGCGCGCGGCGCGCTTTTCGCTCAGCGTCTGGTTGAAATCGTCGCCGCCGGTCGAGTCGGTGTAGCCGACCACCAGCATCAGCGCATTTTCCATCGCCTGGGCGGAGGTGGCCGTGTTGCACAGGCTGGCCTTATCCTCGGCCGAAAGCTCGGAGCGGCCGGTCGCGAAGTGGACGTTGGTCGTGCTCTTGATGTTGTACTTGTCGATATCGCCCATGCGGCCGCGCAGCGCCTCGGTCGCCGCGCTCTGCTCCTCGAAGCGTTGCGAGGTGCCGTTACGGATCATCCGCGCGGTCTTGAGATCGCCGCCGCGGAAGGTGACCTGGTTGGCCAGCAACACGCCGCCCGCCTGCGCGGCGTCGGCCGGCTGCCAGGTCTTCACCGTCACCGGCAGGCCGTTGAGCAGCGCATCCGGGCCAAGCTTGGTGCGGTTGGCGTTGAACAGGCCGCTGCCCGCCTTGATCTTGGTGGCGTCGGTCAGCGCGATGATCGTGGTGGTGCCGTCAGGCGCGGTGACCTTCATCTTGTCGCCCTTGCGCGCGGAGATGACGCCCTTGATATCCGGTCCGGGGGTGGTCGAGGCCGCGGGCGTCGGAATGCCGTTGACGATGATATTGGGGTTGGCCGCGCCCTCGGACGGTGCGGGAACAGCGTTGTCGGGCTGCGTCAGGCCAGCGCTCGCGGGCAACGCCAGCGCGCCCAGCAGGATCAGAATGTCAGACTTTTTCATATGTGAACCCATTAACCGTCTCCTTTAACCTTCTCGCAAAAGAGCGTGCGTGTTCAGCCGAGCCTGTCTGCCAGATGAACGTATACGGCGGAGCGACCGATTCAGCGGGTAATCCGAGCGCATGGTGCGACGAACCGAGGCTGCCGGCGCTGCCGAACGGCCGGCGCACGGGGCCGACTCTGGCAGAAGCGGATGTTTCGCGACGCAACCTGGGGAGTGCCAGCATAAAGCGGGATTCGTTTCGGGCCAAGAGGAAGGTGGGCCGGGGGCGGCAGCGGGTACCGCGATGGACATTCAAACGGGGAGCGCGGGTGCCAGGGCCGTCATGCCAGCGAAGGCTGGCATGACGTGGGGTTGTAGCGGGCCGTGCCCGTTGCCACCGAATGAACCAAACGCCGCGCAAGGGGAACTCACGGCCATTCTGGAGGGGGATGATGATGGCGAAACGATGGGCGCTTGGGCGCGATGGGCGCCGGTTGGCGCTGGCCGCCGCGATGGTGGCGAGCCTTGCCGGTCCGGCTGGCGCGGCGGGTGGTGGCGGGGGCGGCGAAATGCCGTCGGCGCCGAGCCAGAGCGCGCCGAGCTATGATCCGGCCGAGGAATATCGGCAGGGGCTGGCGGCGCTGCAGGCGGGCCAGTTCGCGGATGCCAAGCGCCGGTTCGATCATGTGCTGGCGGTCGTGCCGCGTGATGCCAATGCCAACTATCTCGCCGGCGCCGCACGCACGGGGCTGAAGGACCTCAAGGGCGCGGTGCGCTACTTCGAGAAGGCGATCAAATATGACGATAATCTGATCCTCGCCCACAAGGATTATGGCGTCACGCTCGCCGCGCTCGGCCAGAAGGACAAGGCGCAGGCCGAGCTTGACGCGCTCAAGGCCAAGGCGGCGGCATGCGGCGACGGCTGCGCCCAGGCGGCCGACCTCAAATCCGCGATCGCGGCGATCGGCGCGCAGCTCGGCGGCGGTCCGCAGAGCAGATTGGACCGGGGCTTGCTGGAGCGGGGCCTAATAAAGCGGGGTAGGGCGCGATCGAGCCTGCTGTTCGCGTCCGACCAATCCGGCGACCAAGCCTATCTCGCGGCGGTCGCGCTGATCAACGATCATCGTTACGAGGAAGCGATCGCCTCGCTCCACCGCGCCGAGAGCGCGTTCGGCCCGCATCCGGACATTCTCACCTATCTCGGCTTCGCCAACCGCAAGCTCAAGCGCTATGCCGAGGCCGAGGCCTATTATCGCCAGGCGCTGGCGATCGCCCCGCACCATCGCGGCGCGCTCGAATATTATGGCGAGCTGATGGTCGAGCGCGGCGATCTGGCGGGCGCGCGGCAGAATCTCGCGCTGCTCGACCAGAGCTGCGCGTTCGGCTGCTACGAGGCGGAGGAGCTGCGGCGGTGGATTGCATCCGGGCACGGCCTTTCGTCCTAGCGGCGACGAGCATGGCCCTCTCGCCACCTCCGTTCGGTTCGAGGTGCCTTCGAGCGTGCCGAGAGGGCGTATCGGGAATTGAGCCTAGGCTGGACTTTCTCGACTACGGTTCTCGACGAGCTCGAACCTCGCTCGAAACCAACGGTGGGCATCTCCGCCAAGTCACCGTTGCCGCCGCAGCGCTGCTCGCCGCCCTGGCCGGACCAACCGCCGCCGCCGACCGCGCGCCCGCGCGGCTGCCGATCCGCAGCGCGCAGTGGATCGCGCCCGCCGCCGTCGCCCGCAGCCTCAGCTTCGCGCCCTCCGAATGCGCGCGGCCGCCGCAGCCGGAAGAGGCGCGCCGCCGCTACGAGATCGGCCGCGCCGCATTCCGCGCGCCGCTGCAGCTCGGCGGCCAGGCGGCGCGCGTGGGGCTGAGCTGCAACAGCTGCCACAGCAATGGCCGCCGCAATGACGGCTTCCTGTTCCCCGGCCTTTCCGGCAGCCCGGGGACCGCGGACGTCACCTCGTCGATCATGAGCTCGCATCGCGGCAACGGCGTGTTCGATCCCCGGCCGATCCCCGATCTCGCCGTCAGCCGCAAAATATCGCGGGAGGACGGGGGAGATCTGGAGCGCTTCATAAGCGGGCTGATCACCGAGGAGTTTGACGGCGCGCCGCCCGATCCGCTGATCCTCGACGCGGTCGTGAGCTATGTGCGCGCGATCGTGCCCTCGGCCTGCCCGCCCGCGCCCGAGCAGGCGGTGCGGCTCGCCGATCGGCTGGCCGATGCCGATCGCGCCGTGCAGGCGGCAGCCTATGCCTGGGACGCGAAGGACGGCGATGCCGCGCGCCTGCTGCTCTCCTCGGCGCGCGCGGCGCTGGGCGAGATTTACGAGCGCTTCGATGGGCCGACGCTGGCATGGGCGCGCACGCGGTTGCGGCGCGCCGATCTCGGCCTGCTCGCCATCCAGCAGGCGATCGACCGGCAGGCGCCGGACGTGCCGCTGCGCCTGGCGGGCTGGCGCGCGTCCGAGCCGGGATGGGCGGCCGCGCTCGCCCGCGCCGAGGCGGCATCTCTGTTCAACCCGCAGCTGCTCGCGCGGCGCTTGGCCGCGCCGCGATCGGCTCGCGTGCGGCCCGCCGGCCGGAATGTGCGCGCATGATTGGCGGGGCTGAGCGGCAGGGGGACCTGTTTTAGAGCGAGGGGGACGGCGGGTTTCGACCCAATGGCGGTTGTTCCAGCCGCTTAACCTCTGACCCGAATGCTGACATTTCCACAAGCTGTCGGATCAGGATCATTTGGTATCAACGCATCATCTTTTGGAAGCTACCGAGAGAGGGGTGCGCGTAAGCGTTTCGGTCACGGTCTGCGTGTCAATGCGACCGCTTGGCCACGCGATCTGCACTGTCCTCACCCGCGTCCGTCGGCACGCCCGACCTGTTGAATCCAAATCGAAGGTGACCGCGATTGTGCCCGTCACTGTTTCGGCCTCGTGCGCCTTGAGTGCGGCATCTATCGTCAGCGCTTTGTGCATCAATTCCGCCACCCCGACGTCAGCTTCGGCGCGCTGACGACGAATAGCTGCGGGATCAACTTGCAGAGTGGCAAACAGTTTATCCGCGCCCGCCTGCTGCAGTGTTACAGACGCCTGTGCGTCGGGGTCAGTGAAGGGACTTCCGACTTTTAGGTTATCGGGCAGGGTTACAGTGGCTAGCCACGGGATTACAGACTGTGGATCACAGTCGATGCGGAAAGCATTCCAAGTAAAGATCAACTTTCCGCAGACGGCGCGTGGCATTCCCGCTGCCTTCAACCAGCCGTCAACTCGGCCTGCTAATTCCGGCGCGTTCAGCAGCTGCAGTGTGCCGTCTGGCATTTTCAGCACCTGGAAGGGGAACTGCCAGGTGCTAGCACGATCGTTCGCAGAAGCGCTCATAGGCAAATCATACTCTAAGACCACGCCGTCTGGACGCACCGCCGCAACGCGCTCGACGTAGCTATCGCGATCGGTCGAGGCACCCCGTTCGCTATCGTCGCGATTACCATGCTCCTCCATCTCGCGATCGGTGTTGATCTGGAAGGTTTCCCCTATGCGCGGCGCCGGCGTCGCTGCTGTCGTGGCGACAATCGCAGATGCGAGCTCCAGCATGATAGTTGTCAGCTGCATATTTCACTCCCTTGGACCCAGCCTAGACCTTCAAGGCTCGTCGCTGGCGTCCGCTGGTTTCGATCTTACGCGCAAAGTTGCTGGACCGCTTCCCACCCCAATCTCGCCATTCGCATGGGAACACAGGCGATGAAAGGCGCTTATGTCCAGGCGCGCCAGAGCGCGATGCCGAACAGGATGACGTTGAGGTAGGCCGTCGCGGAGAAGCCGGCGGCTCGATACAGGGGGTCGATCCTGTAGCCGATCCAGAACGCAAAGCGGGCGATGACGAAGACCAGCGCCGCGCTCGACACGAGCGAGAGCTGGCTTCCGTCCGAGGTGGCCGCAACCGCCAGGATCGCCGCCGAGAAAAGCGCGTATTGCTGGAGCGTGTTCTCGGCAACCCGGCCGTTGATGATCATCGATCGATCTTCGCGGTGGACGGTCGGATCGATCGCCTCGCTTTTGAAGCGGGCATTGCCGATCGCCATGATGGTCATGAAGAGCGGCGCGGCCGCAAGTGCGATCCACTTGACCGCGAATGCGAGACGCTCGCCGGCGTCGGCGCCGAATGCCAGCTGGGGCATGATGTTCGACAGCACGATCAACGCACCGACCATGACGGCGACGCCCGTGCCGGCGCCAATCGCGACCAGCTTTTGAGCCCTGTCCATCCGCTTGCTCCCCCGTCCTCGGTTGCAGGCACAGGCCGCTATGTTACGCTCCCGGATCGCCAGGGGCCAGGGGCATGCGATCCTTTCAGCTCCGCCATTTGGCACCAGGCCGGGTTCAATGGCCGCTTCAGCCCCCAAGCCGTCATGCCAGCGGAGGCTGGCATCCATGTCTGTCGCCTCACGCGTGGATGGTTGTGAAGAGGTGGTGCCGTTTAAACATTAGGCCTCGGTGACAAGATTGCGCCTCCAGCCCCGCTTCCGGGCTTTGCGGGCGTAGCCGCTCCTCGCAGCGTCACCGTGCGCCGCACGAGACATGGATGCCAGCCTTCGCTGGCATGACGGGGGTGGTTCTCGATCGAAGCCGCGTTGGTCATGCGGCGTCCGGCTTGGCCCCGCCTACTCCGCCGCCGCGTCACCGCCGATGATGCGGGGTTCGCGGACATAGCCGAACTTGCCCGCGCCGGACCAGGCCTGGCCGTCGGGATAGCGCAGCTCGATCCCGGCGAGATCGCAGGCGTCGGCGAGCTGCATGTTGACCCCCATCAGGCTGTTGCCGAAGCGGGCGACCACGCTTTCGGTGAGGGTGAAATGGGTCGTCGATCCGCAGCGCGGGCAGAAATGGATCGCGGCCGCCGGATCGGCCTTGTCCGCGCGCCGATAGGCGGCCGACGCGCCCATGACTGCGACCTCCGCCGGATCGAAATAGGCCCAGTGCGCGCCGGTCTTGCTACACAGCGTGCAGTTGCACGCGTCGATATGATCCGGCCGCGTTTGCAACGCGATACGGATCTGGCCGCAATGGCAGGTGGCCGCGCGCTCAACAAGCATTGGTTCGAGTGGACTTCGGGCAAGTTCGTCCATGTCGAGCAGCCGGACACCTGGAAGGTGGTCGCGCAGAAATGGTCCGAGCATCGCCCCGATGCGTTCGGCGGGCTGCACAATGGCGGGCGTGGCCAGTGCACGATCATCGACGAAGGCTCGGGCGTGCCCGAAAGCATCTTCGCGGTGGCCGAGGCGACCAACACCGATCCCGACAGCTTCGTCTTCGCGTTCGGCAACCCGATCCACAAGGCGAGCTATTTCTACCAGATCTTCACGCGCTTTCGCCACCGCTGGCTGACGATGACGGTCGATACGCGACGCGCCAAGGCCGCCAACCAGAAGCAGATCCAGGACATGATCGACGATTGGGGCCTCTCCTCCGATCATGTGAAGGTGCATGTGCTCGGCGAATTTCCCGAGGTCGACAGCAACACGCTGATCCCGCTCGCGCTGATGGAGGAGGCGCGCCGCCGCCCGGTGGCCAAGGCGACGATCGAGGCGGTGCGGCCGATCTGGGGCTTGGACCCTGCGCGCTTCGGCGACGACCGGACGGCCTTGGCGAAGCGGCGCGGGCGCGTGCTGATGGAGCCGGTGACCGCCTGGCGCGGGCTCGATACGATGCAGACCGCCGGTCGCGTGCTCGCGCTCTACGAAGATACGCCGCAGGGCGAGCTGCCCTCGGCGATCGTGGTCGATACGATCGGGATCGGATCGGGCGTGGCGGACCGGATGCGCGAGCTGGGGCTGCCGGTGACGATGCTCAACGTCTCCGAGCGGCCGAGCGTCGACGGCAAATATCACCGGCTGCGCGACGAACTGTTCTGGAAGGCGCCCAACCAGCAGCAGGATATTCTCGGCAAACTCGCGATCCTTTCGCACAACGGCATCCAGCTTCCGCCCGAGGCGCAGGCGGTGGTGATCGAGAATATCGGCCTGCCGACCGCGATGGCCGATACGCTGGTGCAAGCAATCGCGGGCAATGATCCCAAGCTCAAAATGCTGCAGGGGCAGCTACAGGACGGCGCGCAGCAATTGCAGGCGGCGCAGGCCGAAAATCTCAGGCTCAAGGCCGATCGCGCGATCGAGGCGCAGAAGCTTCAGGTCGATGCGATGCGCGCCGATACCGAGCGCAGCCGCGCACAGGCCGAAATCCTCGCGCAGACCGGCGGTGTCGCAGTGGGCGATAAGGTGCTGCCCGCGGCCGACGTGATCGCCGCGCTCAGCAAGAATGTCGACCAGCTCAACCAGGCAGTGAGCGCAATTCTCCAGGCAGCAAGGGGGCCCCAATGAGTGGAATCCGAACCGACACCTCAGGCCGTGAGGTCTATAATCTCGATACCAGCACCGCGAGCGGGGGCAGCAGCAGCAGCGTCCAGATCGATCAGACGACGCCCGGCACCAGCAATGGCGTCCAGGTCAATGGCGGCAACGCCGCTTCGGGCGCGAGCGACGCCGGCAATCCGGTCAAGGTCGGCGGGCGCTACAATGTGACGCCCCCGACACTTTCGGATGGCGCGCGCGGCGATGCGCAACTCGGCGCGCGGGGCTCGCTCACCTGCCCGCTCAAGGGTACCGCCAACACGCTGATGGAATTCGCGACGCTGACCGCCTCGGGCACCGGCTCGGTCTATGTCAACGCGCAGGGCTACACCGCCGCCTGACCCCTTATGCTCCAGGAGCCGATATGACCGAAGAGACGCTGCCGATGGACGCGGTGGAGCAGAATGCGCCCGCCGCCACCCCGCAGCAGGATGGTCCGCAACACGATATCGCGGACGGGCCGCCCGCTGTGGGCGAGGAACGCTTCGCCGCGCCGCAGCCGCGCGCCGAGCCGAGGGGGCGGCCCAATAGCGAGCATCAGCTCGCCCGGCTCCAGAAGGAACGCGACGAGGCCAAGGCCGCGCACGCGGCGCTGCAACGGCGGCTCGACGACATGTCCGCGATCGCGGGCGAGGATCCCTCCGTCTGGCCCGAGGATCTGCGCGCGATGGCGGCGGCGGAGCAGGCGGGCGGCGACCCGCTGGCCCCGCTCGCCGAGAAGATCGACGCGATCGACCGGCGGCTGGAGGCGGTCAACGCGCAGCACCAGGCCGAGGCGATCGACCGGCAGGTGCGCGCGATCGCCGATGCCGACGAGGCGCGCTTCCGCCAGCGGCAGCCCGATTTCCCGCGCGCCGTGCAGCATTATATCCTCTCGCGGCTGCACGAGATGAACGCGCTCGGCCTCACCACCGATCAGGCCGAGGAGGCGATCACGATCGAGGCGCAGCAACTGCTCTATCAATGCGCGCAAACCAACCGCTCCGCCGCCGAGGCGATCTACAGCATGGCCCGCGCGCGCGGCTATGGCAGCGGGGGGTCAGGCGCGGGCGGAGGCGCGCAGCCGCAGTATGCGAGACCCGCTGGCGGCCGCAGCTTCGGCCACGGCGCCGGCGCCGCGCCGGGCGCGATCACCCCGCAGCAATTGGCGGCGATGTCGGATGAGGATTACGCCGCGTTTCGCGCAACGCCGGAGGGGAGGGCGGCGATCCGAAGGGCGATGGGGGGGTGAGGGATCGAGACGCGCAAGCTTTACTGGGGCGCGGACTCCTCCGATTTTGCAATTGTGGCTGCCATCGCTTGCTTTGCGTTCGCCAGCAAAATCGCGAAGCCAGGAACGGGGCGTTCGGAACGGCAATGACGAAGCCCATATGCGCCGCTCCTGCGTTTCAGCATCTCTTTTTTGGCAATTATGTCTTTTATATGCCAAACCAGAACGAGTGTAGAACATGACTAACAGGCCGGCGCAAAAGAACGAAATTACTGATGAGATGGTGAAGGCAGGAATTAGCGCGCTAGTAGCGCGCGAAAATGATCCATTTTTCGCATCATTGGAGCAGGGTGTGCGCGCTATTTATAACGCAATGGAAATGGCTAGAGTAGCTCCACTTGCGTTGACACCTCGCACGCGCAAAGCGCGACGATAAAGATAGAGCAGGTTATAAGATAGCGATGCCTCGGATCGTTTTTCTTTTTTAAGAAGTCTACGACGGTTATCTTCGGAATTGCTCCAGCCTCAAAATTTGCAATTGCTTCTCCTTTTTTGGCAGGATGCGTCCTGTTGCCAACGTGTGTTTCGATTAGCTTGAACTGCTTTACGCGGTCTTTGATACTTGCTGATGAAAAATCCTCGATTGCTAGAGAGTGAGCAAACAGGTTTCTGATGCCCAAGATTGTGTAGGCGTCTTGTCGGGCAGCCTCACTAATTATGCCCAACAAAAACGCGAGGTCGATTTTTGCGGCGAACGTTCCAACTGGTCCGCTCTCTCTGAAAACCACATTTTCGATATCACTATTCCGGCGCAATCGATGCCGAATAGCTTGCTCAAGGCGGATATCGATCATTGATCCAGCCACAATCGCTACGGCCCGATCATTGTCCGCACTCAATTGGCGAAAAATGTTTTCTTCTATTTTCGTTTCGAACGTCCACACGCTGTCTGGGGAAACAAGCATGCCGAATTTTCGGGATCGCGCGCCTGTGATTGAATCAACCTCAACCGATGACTTACTTCGGCCTCTACCCGATCCCTTACTACCCACAAGACACCCTTCATGATTACAGCCGACTCGCGGCCCGAAGATGGCATAGCGCGCCAGCGATACGAGGTGGTCAAGCGAATGCTTGCCAACCGCCGCAACCAGGTTGCTAAGAGCTTGCGCTGCCCGATTTTGGTCGGGAAGGGATAGAAGCCGCGCTTGCGGGAGCCCTCGCGCCCTGAAGGCTTCAGCGCGGCGAGCCGGATCGACTGGGCAAGTCGGGTACGCGAACGACCATCGGTGGCGGTTCGGTGAACAGGCGGTGCGCCGACGATGAATGCGTCGGCGGGCTCGCCATCGGTGTCTTCCTTGGCGGGGTCCATTGGCTGGCGATGGCGGCGATCGCCTCGTCGGCGCCGTCCAACAAGAAAGCCGCTCCCCGCGCGGGGCCGTTTTCGTTCGGTACCCGAATTGCGATCGTGGCCCCACCAATCAGAGTTTCCAGGCCGTTATCGTCAAAGACGAGATATCGCCAATCGTCATCAGGATAGCAGGTCGCACGGCTTGTGATTGATCCTAGCTCGCTGGTCACTACCAGATCATATTTCCGATTGGCCGAGCAGGGCCCGTGCACATGCACATAATAGCTGCAGGTCTCGTCGCACGTAAGTCCGAAGGAACCAGAACCCGACTCGGTATAGGCATACCAAAGGCCGGGTCTCGTATCTGTGTACCATCGGCCATGGATCTTCCAGTCCGAGCGAGCCGAAGGGACGCTAGCGGCCGCCATCATCATCAGCGCGATCGTTCGAAACATGCATTGCCCCCGGTTGCTGTCGTTGATCCTTTGGGGCGACCCTGGCCACCGGCGATGTCGTCAGCGGCCGACTCTCGCATAGCCGCGATTTGGCTCGGTTGCCAAGGGCTTGCGCTGTCCCAATTTGGTCAGGAAGGGCGATGGCCGCGCTTGCGAGCGCGCGCCCGTGGCTTCGTTATTGGGCGTCGGGGTGGAAGGCCGTGCTTTGCGCGAGCACGGGCGTCAGCGGCGCGGCGTCGGCGAGCTGCTCGGGCCCGGCCTGCCGCTGGTCAGGCGCGGCGTGGGCGACCGTGTCGCGCTGGGCCGAAGCGTTGCCCGTGTGGTCCGCGAGGTAGCGCGATTATGCGCTCAATACTGTCGCGCCGACGGTTTCGGGCTCGGCCATCAGCGGGCAGACGCTCACCGGAACGACCGGGACTTGGACATCCACTGAGTCCCTGATTACCGGCTATGCCTATCAGTGGCAGACGGCATCGGCTCCGGACTTTTCGACATGGACAGATTTGGGTGGCGCCACGGCCTCGACGCTTGTTCTTGCCGCAGGACAGATCAGTCTCAAGGTTCGTCTCGGGGTGGCTGCTGTCAATGGCGATGGGCAGTCGACGTTCGTCTACACTGCGCCTACCGATATCATTCAGGACGCCCCTGCTATCCCGTTGGCGATCCACGGGACCCCCATCACCGCCGCGAACCAGGGCGACGTGATATCGTTTACCGTCAGCTTTGATGGCGGCACCGGAACCTATACGCCGTCGCTTATCAATGCGCCCTCGGGGTCGTCAGTCGCCCTTCTCTCCAGCGGCAACCAGGCGACTGTCACACTCGGCACCGCCAATGCAGGGAGCTTCAGCGGCGTCACTGTGCGTGTGTCAGACGGCTCATCGACGGTCGATTTTGCCCCCTTCACCTTCGTAGTGAACGCGATTAGCGGCGTCCAGACAGTCCTCCCCGGCTCAGGTTGGACGGGGCCCACCACGGCTGTCAATGGCGTGTCTGTCACCGTGCAGCGCGGCACATCCACCAATGTTGGCTATAACTTTTCACCGACCTGCTATGTGGAGGAGCCGCCATTCTTTGAACTCGACCGCCCCTATATCCTCTGGGTCCACGCCTATCATACCGGGCCGGTCGGTGATTTCGACACGAATCATCCTTTGTTCGGTATGGAGAAGGTGACGGTGGCCTGCGACGAAGGGCCCTGGATCACCATTACTGCACAATATAATGCGGCCGAGAATTTCTGGGGCTTCCCCGTGCGCATCGATCCTTCGAAATGGGCGGACGGCTATGCCTCCGAGACTAACCGGTGCATGCGGATCGTGGCGTGGCCAAGGAACGGCAAGCCGCGCATACTACAGAACGTCTACAATGATTTTAGGCAGGCATTCAAATTCACGACCAATGCAGGTGGGACTCTCAACCGCGTCAAGCGCTTTTTTGGCGCCAATGGCTCTAGCGGCAATAGCGGCCTGGACAAGGATCATCCCAAGGCGACTATGGAGCAAGCGATTGCCTCGTTCCCCTCGCCTGGTTCGGGACGTGATTATGGCGATCTGGAGTTGGTTTGCACGGGCGGAACGAACCTCGCGTTCTCCACCTCGTCAACTCGCGCAACGACGTTCCGGGCGATGAAATTGAGTGCGCTTGATGGTCTCCAGCCAAGCGATTGCGTTTTCACGAGTTCGAACAGCTCCGGCATGGGAACGAGGCTCTTTCATGCAAAGGGGGTTTCGTTCAGCGGCATTCAGGCCACTGGCATATCAGGGTCGTCGGGCTATTTCGAGGATTGCACCTTCGATGGCGGCACGACATGGCTCGCACAGGACTTCCCGTTCAACCACGGCAATGTTTCCCCTTGGGTGCGGGGCGGCGTTTACAATAACTATGGCAGCACCTTCCGCGGAACGCGCTCGGTCGTCAATGCCACCGTGCCGCTGTGCGGGCGCAACTTCATCCAGAATGTGTTTTATTCGCGCAATGTCACGCTCCAGACAATCCCGCCGACCTCCAACATCCACCCTGATACCTTCCAATATTACAACAACAATAACTTCAACGTCTTAGGTGGAATGTGGAGCTACGGTGGAATTGCTGAAAACATTACCGTAACGGACGCGAACGCGCAGGGCCCATTCTTCAAGGACAACAACTATATTATCGGCATATTCATGTACAATTGCAATTTCACCCTAAACAACACTGGTCGCAACACGTTCGTGATCGGGGCGAACACGTTCCAGAACCCAACCTATCCGTACACCATCCTGCAAAACTCCATGTTCTGGGAGTCTTCATTCCTGGGTGGTAATGCCAATCGCGGCACTGGCGTGTGCGATAATGTGATCTTCAAAAACACGCACCTGCAGGGCGGCACCTATCCGAATAGCGCGCTGGTCTATGAGGCTGCCCACTGATGGCACCCCACCGTTCGGCCCAAACGCTAGATCCAGCGCTTGAGTTTATAATGAACTTCTCCTTTGCGCGAGAGCCGCGCAGCGATGAGTTGCACCTTGTTCAGCTCGACCGTTCGCGCGCGGATCTTGTCAGACGCGGTGAACTCATGCGCAAAGCGCTGATAGCAGTCCATGGCTGACGTGCGACAGATATAGAGCTTACCCGGCGTGATTAGGAACGGCGCGAAATCGCTATTCTGCGTGAGGAAGTCATTGGTGGCGGTGGTCACGTCGGGCCAGTAGATATTGAAATAATCGTCAGCAATGATCACGCCATCATCGGTCAATATGCTCTTGGCCAAGCGCAGATCGTTGGCGACTTCGTCGTAAAGATGACCGGCATCGACGCTGACGATCCGCGCCCTGCCGATCCGCTTGAGAAGGTCATCGGGCGCCAGCTCCAGCGTATTGGCGGTCAGCACGTCATCGAGATGGATCTTGAAACGCTCGAGATGATTGAAGAAGGCCTTGTCGCGTCCCCTGTGCGTGGCATTGTCGTTTCCCGCGCCATCCAGAAAGAGATCGACCGGTAAGGCTTTTTCGCCTGCTTCACGAAGGTGGGCCAGAATGAAGAATAGGCGGCCGTGATGTACGCCCAGTTCGCACAAATCGCCCTTTATCCCATTTGCCGTTTGGAATTTGCCGAGCGCCGCTATGGCTTCAGCGTCAATGGTTGCAAGATAGCCCGCGACTCGATGAATATCCTTCCGCAGATAACGATCCAGATAGCGATGGTCTTGCATGAAGAATCTCTTGTTGATGCAACACTGAAAGGTAGCGGACGTTAAATTGACGTGCAAACTTCGATTGTGGACAATTTGCTCGGGAAAACCGTAATTTCAGATTTGGCTGTAACGTGTCAGCGGTGACCGAAAATCAGATGGGTAACAATCATACGAAACCTATCAAGTTCCTTGATGTGGTCACGGTTCATCGGCCATGCGCCTATCAGCGTTTCTGAGTCGGAGCTAGAGGTGTTTGAAAGTTAACGATAAGCGTACCAGAGTTGCTCACTATCTGGCTTCGTTGCCGGTCATGGCAGGCCTCGCCTCCGGTTTTCGCCAGCATGGGATCGACGCGCTGGCCGTGGGCCGGCCGCTGGCAGGGCGGCTCGGGCTCGGCGTCCCCTCCCTCGCGTGCCCGAAGGCGTTCCGCGTGCCGCCGGCACATGCCGGCGCGCAATGTGCCCGCACTGTGCAGGAGTGACTTGCAACCCGCCGCGCGCTGGCGGAGAGGGGCCGAATGCCCACCATCGCACCCGCTGACCTCGCCGAACTGCTGCGCCATCTGCCCGAATGGATCCGGAACGATCTCGCGGCCAAGGATGCAAGCCTGCGCACCCGCGCGGAGGAGGCGCTCGCCGCCATGATCAGCGCCGAGCTCAACGCAGCGGCCGCCGCGCCGCGGGATTAGGCGGGCGTCTTGAGCTTGAGCCGGCTGCGCGGGGGCTTCGCGCCGGGAGTCGGTGTGGGTGTGGCGGCCGCTTTCGGCGGGGGCGCGGCTTCGGCCGGGGCCGCTGGCACAGCCGATTCGGCGCGCCGCCTTCCGAGCCCGCTGGCCTGGGCAAGCTCGCTGCGCCGCTTGGCATAGTTGGGCGCGGCCAGCGGATAGCTGGCGGGCAGGTTGAACTCCGCGCGATAGTCCGCCGGGGTTAGCCCGTGCGCGCTCATGAGGTGGCGCTTCAGCATCTTCTGTTTGCTGCCGCAGACCAGGCACACGACATAATCGGGCTTGACCGACGCCTTGATCGAAACCGCCGGCTCCTTCGCTTGGGGCTCCGCCGCCGCCGGCCGGCGGAGCGAGACGAGGGCGCCGTGCACGGCCGCGATCAGCCCGCTCATGTCATTGGTGGCGACCTGATTGTTGGAGACATGCGCCGCGACAATATCCGCGGTCAGGGAAAGAATATCCTCGTCAGCCATTGCGATCCTGCATTGATAGGAAGGGAAGAGCGGGCGCCGCATAACATCGTCGGGGCGTGCCGTATAGTTCCTCGTACGATAATCGCCATGAAAATCTTTAATCATGGTGCTGGAACGATTTGGAGCCGGCGCGAAGCCGCCCTGGGCCGTGCTGCTGGACGCGCCGAGCGTGGCGATGTTACTAGCCGCCGGGACCTGCGCGTCGGGGCGCGCCAAGATGAGACGAAACTCAGCTCAGATGCGAGAGCAGCGCGTCGAGATCGCCGGTCACGATCGTCGCGAAATTGTCGGCCACGCCATAGGGCACGAGGATGCGCCGACCCTGAACCAGGCTGCCGCAACTGTAGACGACGTTGGGCACATAGCCGTCGCGCTGTTCCGGGCCGGAGCGCAGCAGCGGAATGTTGGAGCGCGCGATCACTTTGGAGGGATCATCCTTGTCGAGCAGGCAGGCGCCGATCGTATAGTTGCGCAGCAGGCCGACGCCATGGGTCATGACGAGCCAGCCCTCGTCGATCTCGATCGGCGAGCCGCAATTGCCCATCTGCACGAATTCCCAGGGGTGAAGCGGCGTGACGATCTTCTCCGCCTCGTCCCAGCGATGGAGATCGTCCGAGTACATCAGCCAGATATTCTCATTATCCTGCCGCCCCAGCATCGCGTAGCGCCCGTTGATGCGGCGGGGAAACAGCGCCATGCCCTTGTTTTCGGCGACCTTGCCCGCGATCGGCCGCGTCCGGAAATGGCAGAAATCCTCAGTCGTCAGCATTTCCTGATGGATGTCGATGCCGTCGAAGGCGGTGAACGTGCCGACATAAAGCTGGGTGCCGTCCTCCTCGGTGAAAGTGACGAGCCGCAGATCCTCGATCCCGCGTGCCTGGCTCGGCGTCATCGGGAACAGCACCGCTTCGGAAAGCTCCTCGATATTGTCGAAATGGAGCGCGAGCTCGGCACCGTCCTTGCCGCATGTCTCGATCTGCGGCGGCTCGGCATAGCCGCTAGGCGAATCGACGCGAACGCCGAGCGCCCCGTCCCAGACGCCGGTGCGGAAGGTGACGGAGGAGACATGGCCCTCGCCGATCCCGCGCAGCGAAAGGATGAAGCGAACCGCGCCTGGCTTGAGGCCCGATTGATCCCAATGGCGCACGATGCTGGGGTTGAACAGCGCCGCCGCCTCGAACGCATATTCCTCGCTGAAGACGCCGCCGATCAGCAGCTTCTGCTCGTCGCTCAGCTTGGCGCCCTCGGGGACGTAATCTTTCACCTGATCGTACTGGCGCAGCAGGATGGTCTGCAGGTTGCGCTGCCGCGAATCCAGCAGCTCGTCCACATAGTGCAGGCCGCGCTTGATCAGCGGCTCGTCCATGGTGAGGATGCGCCCGATGATCGCCTCGACGCGCGCGCCCTTCTTCTTCGAATAGGCCGCGGGATATTCCACGTCGAACGGCCGCAGCACCGTGCGTGAGGGATCGGGCTTCAGGGTGACATGGGCACGATGCCAGAAATCGGCCGGCCGCGGCCGTTCATCGCTGATACTCGCCTGGTCGTGCGAATCGGTCACGCCATGCATTATACTCCTCCACTCTGTCGGGATTGCGATTGGGTGCATCGCCGGCTGCGGCGTAACGTTAGGCTCGAACCATGACCGTCGATCCGTCCGAACCCGATGCGCAGAAGCGCACCGCAGCCGAGGCGGCCGCCGCCGAGGTCGCGTCCGGCATGCTGATCGGGCTCGGCACCGGCAGCACCGCGGCGTTCCTGATCGATGCGCTCGGCCGCCGGGTCCGCGCCGGGCTTGCGGTGCGCGCGGTCGCGACCTCGCGGCAAACCGCCGAGCGCGCGGCGGCGGCGGGCATCGCGGTCGTCGATCTCGATGATCTGGCTGCCATCGATCTGGCGATCGACGGCGTCGACGAGATCGATCCCGCCTTCGGGGCGATCAAGGGTGCTGGCGGCGCGATGCTGCGCGAGAAGGTGGTGGCACAGGCGGCGCGGCGAATGATCGCGATCGCTGACGCATCGAAAGCGGTCGCGCAGCTCGGCGCGCGGCCGGTTCCGGTCGAGGTGCTGCCGCTGGCGCGCGCCTTCGTGGCGGCGCGGGTCGCGGCGCTCGGCGGCCGCCCGACGCTGCGTACCGGCGCGGGCGGGCAGCCGTGGCGGACCGAGCAGGACAATCTGATCCTCGATTGCGAATTCGGGACGATCGACGATTGGGCCGCGCTCGCCGCCGGCCTCGATGCGATCCCAGGCGCGCTCGGTCACGGCCTGTTCCTGACCGAAATCGATACGCTTTATCTCGGCACGGCGAGCGGGGTGATCAGGAGGCAACGGCACTAACTCAGCTTATCTCGGAACAGGGAAACCTTCGGATCGCTTTCTCGTTGCACAAACAGCTCATGAGGACGGCCTTTTGCCATGACGGCGACAATCTCTCCGGCCCTGGACGATGTTCGCGAGGATGGCTCGCTCGAACGCCTGACGATCGATACGATCCGCACGCTGGCGATGGATGCGGTGCAAAAGGCGAATTCGGGCCACCCCGGCACGCCGATGGCGCTCGCGCCGGTCGCCTACACGCTGTGGCGCGATTTCCTGCGCTACGATCCCGATACGCCCGATTGGCCCAATCGCGATCGCTTCGTGCTCTCGGTCGGCCATGCCTCGATGCTGCTCTATGCGACGCTGCATCTCGCCCAGGTGCGCGAGATCGATGCCGATGGCCGCCCAACCGGTAATCCTGCTGTCAGCCTCGACGACATTCGCAATTTCCGCCAGCTTTCGTCCAAGACCCCCGGCCATCCCGAATATCGGATGACGACCGGGGTTGAGACCACCACGGGCCCGCTCGGCCAGGGCTGCGGCAATTCGGTCGGCATGGCGATCGCCGAACGGGCGCTCGCGGCGCGGTATAATCGCCCCGGCTTCGATCTGTTCGATCATGACGTCTATGTGCTGTGCGGCGATGGGGACATGATGGAGGGCGTCTCGGGCGAAGCCGCTTCGATCGCCGGACACCTGAAGCTTTCTAACCTCTGCTGGATCTACGACAGCAACATGATCTCGATCGAGGGATCGACCGAGCTCGCCTTCACCGAGGATGTCGGCAAGCGCTTCGAAGCCTATGGCTGGAACGTCATCCACGTCGACGATGCCAACGATACCCGGGCGATCGCTGGCGCGCTCGAAGCCTTCCGGACCACTGGGGACCGGCCGACCTTCATCATCGTCCGATCGGTGATCGGCTGGGGCAGCCCGCGCGCCGGCAGTGAAAAAGCGCATGGCGAGGCGTTGGGCGAGGAGAATGTCCGCAAGACCAAGGAGGCCTATGGCTGGCCGGCGGACAGGCAATTCTATGTTCCCGACGGCGTGTCGGACGCGTTCCACCAGGCAATCGCCGTGCGCGGCCAGCCCGCGCGAGAACAATGGGAGCAGCTTTTCGCCCGCTATCGCGAAACCTATCCGCAGGAAGCCGCCGAGATCGATCAGCTCCGCCGCGGCAAGATCGCCAGCCGCTGGCAGGAGGCGCTGCCGAGCTTCTGCGCCGACGCCAAGGGCGTCGCTTCGCGTGATGCGGGCGGCAAGGTGCTCAACGCGGTCGCGCCCCACATCCCCGCGCTGCTGGGCGGCGCGGCCGATCTTTCGCCCTCGACCAAGACCGACATCAAGGATCAGCCCTCGTTCGAGCCGGACAATTATGGCGGCCGCAACCTCCATTTCGGCGTGCGCGAGCATGCGATGGGATCGATCGCCAACGGCATGGCGCTCTCCTATCTGCGGCCCTATACAGGCACCTTCCTCGTTTTCGCCGACTATATGCGCGCGCCGATCCGGCTGGCGGCGATCATGGAGCTGCCGGTCGTGTTCGTCTTCACCCATGACTCGATCGGGGTCGGCGAGGATGGGCCGACGCACCAGCCGATCGAGCATCTCGCGACGCTGCGCGCGATTCCGGGGCTCGACACGATCCGCCCCGGCGATGCCAACGAGACGGCCGTCGCGTGGAAGGTTGCGCTCGAGCATAGCCACGAGCCGACCGCGCTGATCCTTTCGCGCCAGGCGATCCCAACGCTCGACCGGAGCAAATATGCCCCCGCCGACGGGCTCGAGAAAGGCGGCTACATCCTGGCCGATAGCGCGGGCGATAGCGGGGGCGATCCCGAGATCATCCTGATCGGCACCGGATCGGAGCTGCCGCTGGTCGCCGCCGCGCACGAAAAGCTGGCGAGCGAGGGCGTGAAGTCGCGGGTCGTCTCGCTGCCGAGCTGGTATCTGTTCGAAAAGCAGGACCAGGCCTATCGTGACAGCGTGCTCCTGCCGACGGTGCGCGCGCGGCTGGCGGTGGAGCAGGGCGGCGCGCTCGGCTGGGATCGCTATGTCGGGCATGATGGCGGTACGATCACCATGTCCACCTTCGGCGCCTCGGCGCCGCTCGCCAAGCTGCAGGAAAAATTCGGCTTCACCGTCGACAATGTCTGCAAGGTGGCGCGCGAGATCATGGAGAGGAACACATGAGTGATAGCGTTCTCGACAAGCCCCAGACCAAGGCCAACCCGCTGCAGAAGCTCCACGAACTAGGGCAGGCGGTGTGGCTCGATTTTCTCGATCGCAGCTTCCTCAAGGAAGGCGGCCTTCGCAAGCTCATCGAGCAGGACGGCGCGACCGGCGTCACCTCCAACCCCTCGATCTTCGAAAAGGCGATGGGCCATGGCGATGCCTATGACGAGGGCTTCCGCGCGGTCTTCGCCCAGCCCGGCGCGACCGTGCAGCAAGCCTATGAGCATGAGGCGGTGGCCGACATCAAGGCGGCGGCGCGGGATCTGCGGCCGGTCTATAATCGGCTCGGCGGCAAGGATGGCTATGCCAGCCTCGAAGCCTCACCCGCGCTCGCCGACGAGACGCAGGAGACGATCGAGGAGGCGCGCCGGCTGTGGCGCGCGGTCGGCGAGCCCAATCTGATGATCAAGGTGCCGGGCACCAAGGCGGGCGCCCCGGCGGTGCGCGCGCTGATCGCGGACGGCATCAACGTCAACATCACGCTGCTCTTCTCGATCGAAGCCTATCAGGCGGTGGCGAACGCCTATCTCGATGGGCTGGAGGCGCGGCTGGCCAAGGGCGAGCCGATTGATCGCATCGCCAGTGTCGCGAGCTTTTTCGTCAGCCGCATCGATAGCGCGATCGACAAGAAGATCGACGCCCGGATCGCTGAGGGCGACAAGGAGGCCGATGCGCTGAAGGCGCTGCGCGGCAAGGTCGCCATCGCCAACGCCAAGCTTGCCTATGCCTGGTATCAGGAGCTGATCGCGAGCGAGCGCTGGCGTAAGCTCGCTGCCCAGGGCGCGATGCCGCAGCGGCTGCTCTGGGCGTCGACTGGCACCAAGGATCCCGCTTATTCCGACACGCTCTATGTCGAGACGCTGATCGGGGCTGACACCATCAACACCATGCCGCCCAAGACCATGGACGCGTTCCGCGATCATGGCGTCGTAAAGGAAACGCTGACCGCTGATGTCGATGAGGCGCGCCGGGTGCTAGCCCAGGCGGATCGGCTCGGGCTCGATCTGCCCGGCGTCACCCGCGCGCTGGTGACCGACGGGGTGAAGCAGTTCGTGGACGCCGCCGACAAGCTGCTCCAGGCAGTCGACGGCAAGCGCCGGCAATTTTCAGGTCGCTAGCCGGTTGTTGATAAAGTCGGCTTGGATTTCTCATATTGTATCCCTGCGAAGGCGGGGATCCATAAACTCCAGCGTTTCCGCGAGGTTCGCAAGGTTCGGGGCATCTGGATCCCCGCCTACGCGGGGATACGAAGGCTTTTTCAACAGCCTGCTAGGGCGGCGTGGCTGCAATCTGAACCATTTGTTTCGAGCGGAGGTTCGAGCCAGTCGAGAACCGAAGTCGCGAAATGCCTCAGCGAGGGCGGGTTCTCAATACGCCTTCTGGGCAAGCTCGAAGGCTACTCGAACCAAACGGAGTGATTTGGGTTTTATGCTGGTCGCTTTAACCTCAATCACAAGGAGCTGGTGCCGATGCGTATCGCAATGATCGGGCTTGGCCGCATGGGCGCGAATATCGCTCGCCGGCTGATGCGGGGCGGGCATGAGGTCGTCGCGTTCGATCGCAAGGCGGAGGCTGGCGAGGCGCTGGCGCGGGAGGGCGCAGTCGCCGCCTCATCGCTCGAAGATGTCGCCGCCAGGCTCGCAAGCCCGCGCATCTTCTGGGTCATGCTGCCAGCGGGCGAGGCGACCGAAGCTACGATCACCGCGCTACTCGGCCTAGCGGAGAAGGGCGACATCATCATCGATGGCGGTAACAGCTTCTATAAGGACGATATCCGCCGCGCCAAGGCGTGCGCCGAAAAGGGCGTCAGCTATGTCGATGTCGGCACCTCGGGCGGCGTGTGGGGGCTGGAGCGCGGCTATTGCATGATGATCGGCGGCGAGAAGGCGATCGTCGATCATCTCGATCCGATCTTCGATACGCTGGCCCCGGGCGCGGGCACGATTCCGCCGACCCCCAATCGCGAGCGCACCGACGCATCCGAGGATCCGCGCGCTGAGAAAGGCTATATCCATGCCGGCCCGGCCGGCGCAGGTCACTTCGTCAAGATGGTCCACAACGGCATCGAATATGGGCTGATGCAGGCCTATGCCGAGGGCTTCGATGTGCTCAAGGGCAAGGCCTCCGAAAAGCTGCCCGAGGAGGAGCGCTTCGATCTCAACCTCACCGACATTGCCGAGGTCTGGCGGCGCGGCAGCGTCATCTCCTCCTGGCTGCTCGATCTCTGCGCCAGCGCGCTCGCCAAGGATCATCGGCTCGAAGGCTTCGAAGGCAAGGTCGCGGATTCGGGCGAGGGGCACTGGACGGTCGAGGCGGCGATGGAGGAGGCGGTGCCAGCCTATGTGCTCTCCGCCGCGCTGTTCGCGCGCTACCGCAGCCGGGTGGATACGACGTTCGGTGACAAGCTCCTGTCCGCGATGCGCTTCGGCTTCGGCGGGCATGTCGAAATGCCGCAATGAGCAAGGCGCCGGTCGCGCCGCCCGCGACATTCGTGATCTTCGGCGCGACGGGCGATCTCACGCGGCGGCTGTTGATGCCCGCGCTCATCAATCTCCAAGCCGCCAAGCTGCTCAACGCGAAGACCAGCTTCATTGGCGTCAGCCATGGCGAGGGCGATGATGCGGGCTTGCGCAAGCAGCTCTCCGCCTTTGTCGAGGATAGCCGCGTCTGGCAGCGCCTCGCCCAGCGCATCCATTATCTGCAAGGCGATTTCGCCGATCCCAAGCTGTTCGATGCGCTGCGTGCCAGGCTTTCCGGCAATGCCGTCTTCTATCTCGCGACCGCGCCCAGCTTCTTCGGCCCGATCGTCGAACGCCTCGGCGTGGCCGGGCTGCTGGAGGAAAGCGAGGGCTTTCGGCGGATTGTCATCGAAAAGCCGTTCGGCATCGAACTCGCCTCCGCGCGTGCGCTCAACCAGCATATCCTCGCCCATGCCGGCGAGGCGCAGATCTACCGGATCGATCATTTTCTGGGCAAGGAGACGGTACAGAACATCCTCGTTACCCGCTTCGGCAATGCGATGACCGAGGCGGTGTGGAACAATCGCTATATCGATCATGTCCAGATCACCGCGGCGGAGACGGTGGCGGTCGGCACGCGTGGTGCCTTTTACGACGCGACCGGCGCGCTGCGCGATATGGTGCCCAACCATCTGCTGCAACTGCTCGCCATGGTGGGGATGGAGCCGCCCAACAGCTTCGATGCCGATGCGATCCGCACCGAGAAGGCGAAGCTGCTCGCCGCCGTGCGGCCGGTCGATCCCGCCGATGCCGTGCGCGGCCGCTATCGCGGCGGCACCGCCGGTGGCGAGAAAGTTCCCGCCTATCGCCGCACCAAGGACGTGAACCCCAACAGCCGCACTGAAACCTATGTCGCGATGAAGCTGGCGGTGGAAAGCTGGCGCTGGCACGGCGTGCCATTCTATCTGCGCACCGGCAAGGCGCTCGCGGCGCGCGATACCGAGATCGTCGTGCGCTTCCGCGAGGCGCCGCTGATGCTGTTCCGGGATACGCCGACCGATCGGCTGCCCGCCAACCAGCTCGTGCTCCAGATCCAGCCCGAAGAAGGCATCGCGCTCGAGCTGGCGGTGAAGCGGCCGGGGCCGCTCGTCGAAACCGTGCCGGCGCGGCTGCATTTCGCTTATGCCGAGCAGTTCGATCTCGGCCACCGCACCGGCTATGAGACGCTGCTCTATGACGTGCTGACCGGCGATCAGATGCTGTTCCAGCGCGCCGACCAGATCGAGGCGGGCTGGCGCGCGGTCCAGCCGCTGATCGACGCCTGGCGGGATGGCGAGCCCGAGGAATATCCGGCGGGCAGCGCTGGGCCCAAGGCCGCCGATGCGCTGATCGCGCGCGACGGCCGCAGCTGGCATCCGATCGGATGAGCCGCATCAATCTCGTCGTGTCGGATATCGACGGCACGCTCGTCCGCGACGACAAGAGCCTGAGCGAGGGCGTGATCGCGGCGGTGGGCCGTCTCCGCCAGGCCGGGGTGCCGCTCTCGCTGATCAGTGCGCGGCCGCCGAGCGGCATGCTCTGGATCGCGGAGAAGCTTGGCCTCACCGGCGCTCTCGGCGCCTTCAACGGCGGCACGTTGGTGCGGCCGGATGGCATGTTGGTCTCGGCCGAGCGGCTTCGCCCGGACGTCGCCAAGCGCGCTCTAGACATGATCGCGAGGCCGGAGGTTATCCGTTGGCTGTTCCATGACGGCTGCTGGCATGCCGAGCGGGTGGACGATGTCTATGCGGCGCGTGAACGCAGAGCGGCCAATCAGGAGCCGATCGTCGGCGGCAATTTTTCGAAACTGATCGATGCCGCGGACAAGATCGTCGCGGTCTCCGACGATCATGACCTGCTCGCCCGGCTCGAGCGCGAAATCGGTGAGGCGCTGGGTGAGCAAGCGACGGTGATGCGGTCGCAGGTCTATTATCTCGATATCACCGCGCCGCGCGCCAACAAGGGCGACGGCGTCGCCGCGCTGGCTGCGGCGGCGGGCGTGCCGCTCGATCGGGTGGCGGTGATCGGCGATCAGCGCAACGATATGGCAATGTTCGCGCGCGCGGGTTTCTCGATCGCGATGGGGCAGGGGCCGGAGGAGGTCCGCAAGGCCGCCTGCCGCGTCACCGCGTCGAACGAGGAGGATGGCGTCGCGCGGGCGATCGACGAGATCCTGCTGCCGATGGTGCGCGGCTCATGAAGAAGCTCATCGCCTTCGATCTCGACGGCACGCTCGCCGAAAGCAAGCAGCCGATCGACGATGAGATGGCGGGCCTGCTCAAGGATCTGCTCGATGTCGCCAAGGTGGCGGTGATCTCGGGCGGCGACTGGCCGCAGTTCGACAAGCAGGTCGTCTCGCGCCTGCCGAAAGGAACGCGCTGGCGGCGGCTCTTCATCATGCCGACCACCGGATCGAAGCTCTATCGCTACGAAAAGGGCAAATGGCGCAAGATCTACGCGGACGATTTCACCCGCGATCAGCGCGACCGGATCCTGCAGGCGCTTGACGAGGCGGTGAAGCAATGCGGCTTCGACAAGGAAAAGACATCAGGCCCACAGATCGAGGATCGCGGCAGCCAGATCACCTTTTCCGCGCTCGGCCAGAAGGCCGCGCTCGATGCCAAGAAGGCGTGGGATCCCGATCTCGCCAAGCGCAAGGCGCTGCAGGCGATCCTGGTCGAGCGGCTGCCCGATCTCTCGGTCAAAATCGGCGGCTCGACCTCGATCGATATCACCCAAAAGGGCGTCGACAAGGCTTATGCGATCGATCGCTTGTGCAAACATGCCCGGCTCGATCGCGACGCCATCCTGTTCATGGGCGACGCCATCTATCCGGGCGGCAATGACGATCCGGTGAGGGCGGCGGGGATTGAAAGCATCGCCGTCCGCGACGTGCGCGAAACCGGCAATGTGATCCGCGGCGTCATCGCCTGCCTGCGCTAGAGTGATTTCGAGGCAGGTGGAATCACCTGCCGGCTCGGAAATCACGGCAAAAAAAGGAATAGCTGGAGACGATCCGGTTCAATCTGAATCGGATCGACTCTAGGTGTGCCGCGGCGCGCGGGCCAACGGCGTCAGACCGCCTGCCGCTCCGCCAGCATGTCGCTCAGCTTGCCGATGAGCTGGTCCAGCTTAGGGCTTCTTTCGCGCGATCGGGTCTGCGAATCGCGCGCATGCGTGACCAGCAAGGACCAGTAGTCGATCGTCTCGCGATAGACCGGCCTGCCTTCATGCCTGCGCGCGCTATCGATCGCGCGCCGCAGATTCTGAACCACTGTTCCGCTTAGCTCCACCTTGTCCCCCTCATGCCCGCTCACGCTCTCTGCTCTCAAGCTCGTCCGCGAAATCGCGGAGCCGCTTGGAAACCATCTCGTCACGCACCTGCCCGGCGATGCGGCGGAACAGATCCGCCTGACGCTGCAGGTCCTCCGCCGACTGCTGGGGCAGATCGGCCATGCGGGCTCAGCCCCGCGCGCCCGCCGCGCCCACGGGGGACGCGGAGCGCTTCTCCAGTCCCTCGGCGAGCCGCCTGAAGCGTTCGGCCAGGATCGGATCGTCGCATCGAATCGATAGCGAGCGCAGCGCATCGATGCGCTGCTGATGGCCGAAAGGCGGAAACGGTGCGTCGAACATTAACCATATCTGCCACGCGCAAGCCGCCCGGTCATTACGTGAACTTCCCGAGTATGTGTGAAACGAGCGGATCGAAGCGATGCGGCACGCACGGAACGGCCCGGAGCGGCCGTCCGTTATCTGCGCATGCGCAAGGTCTTCAGGACGGCCGGGGCAATCTGCTGCGCACTGGCCTGTGCGATGGCAGCCGCATCATCGGCTGCCCGGCCAGCCAAACGAGGGCCGGCCGGACGATCGGCCCCGCTCCGCCTGCTCGACGTCGATTATGATCTCCGCCAGATCAGGCACCCGCCCGCCCGCAGCCCCCGGGCGCGGTTGCCCGATGACAGCAAGCCCGCCCTGCGCGCCGATCTACGCGAAGAACTCGATGTTGAGGACGATGATAAGGATGTGTCGCTCAAGCCTCGGCTCGGCCGCTATCATCTTCCGGCCAATCATTTTCGCGGCCCGTCGGACGTGACCGTGCTCGGCGTCGGCGCGAAGGTGCGCCTGCCGAATTAGGGTGTCAGTCAACGGCCCCGTGGCGAGTGGCCTAACCAAAACCGTCACCCTGAACTTGTTTCAGGGTCCACCGCCCCGCTAGCGTGGCGCCCGTGGCCAGGTGGATGCTGAAACAAGTTCAGCATGACGCGGGGATATCGAGTGGCCTGCCCAAAATCGTCACCCTGAATGCGTTTCAGGGTCCCACTGCCCCGAAAACGTGGCCCCACTGTCCTGAATAGACTCGGTCACCCCAGCGAAGGCTGGAGTCGATGTCCTTCCGATCGACAATGTCGTCGAACATTTTGACAGACATCGATTTCCGGCCGGCGCCGGCATGACGGATGAAAGAGGCGGGGCTAATGAAAGGCGAATATTGCCTGACGACTCGTCGAAGATTTAGCACGCTTGGTCGAAGCCGGGACAGGCTATTCATTTACGCGATTGCAAGCGTTTTTCCGTAGGAAGATCCTGACGTTGCGACTCATAATGGGCGCCAGGCACGTCCATCCAACAGCCGCTTATGTAACAATCAACTGTAGCCGTTCACCGGCTGGAGGCACTTATGCGCGTCGCTCGAAGAGCTGCGGCCACTACGCTTTTATCTACGATCATCATGTTCGGTACCAACGCTTATGCTACGAGCTGCTGGTACCCCAATGAAATCAAGGCAGCTCAATTGCGCGATCTTCACGCGCGACTGATGGTCGGAACCTTGCACTGCCGCGCCAACAATCCTGTGTTCGAAAGTGAATATAATGATTTCGTCGAGCATCGGCGCGATGTTCTTGATAAGAATATCGCGATACTTAAGGACCATTTCCAGAGAGAGGCGGGCGAGGACGCCCAAATCGCTTATGACCGCTATTCGACGGTGCTCGCCAATGCCCAGGCGTCGCAGGATTATGCCAACCCCGATACCTGCGCCCAGATCGGCATGCTGCTGAGGGCCGCCGCCGCCGCCGATGACAGGGACTTGCTGCTGCTGGCGCAGACGGTCGAGCGCGTGCCGGAGAGCAATGGCTGCCCAGCGGCCGCCGTGGCCACAGCGGCGAGCGCGCCTGCACCGGCCGCTCAGGCCACGCTGGCAGCGGCCAAGCCTGCCGGCACCCCGCCTGAAGCCTTGCCGGGTGACGCATCCGCGATCCCGCCCGCGCCCACGGAGCCTGTCAAGACGGAGCTTAGCGCGGCAACCCCCGCTGCCCCTACAGTTGCTACATCTGCGCCGGCATCGGCGGATTCACGCGATCAGGCGATGCAGGCCGCGATCGCCGCGCTCCAGGCCGCGACCGTCGCGCTGCAATCGGTCAGCACGACGCCCGCCCCCAAGGCGCAAGGCAGCGGCAAGCCCGATGTCATGAAGCAGGCAGTGCCCGATTCCCCAGTGGTGCCGGTGAACGGCAACGGCGCCATCGAGTAAAAGGACCCGGCCTTCGCCCGGCAGCGCGCGTCCGTTTTACGTTGCCATGCGTTCGCGCTTATCACGGGCCGGATGCTCGGCTATTCTGTCCTGTATTGAACATTTGAAGAAGAGCCAAATAAAGCAGCGTGCCAAATAGCGCTCGATAGCCTCCCTTCGGGAAGCCAGTCGACGAATTCGCAATCCGCGCGTAGAGCACAGGCAACCGGCGGCGCAAATGATGCGTCTCAAGCGAAGGAAAAGGGGAGCGAGGCGTGGCCTGGAGGCTGGATGGCAGAATCGCGCTCGTAACGGGCGCATCGAACGGGCTTGGCGCCTCCTTTGCGTCGGTCCTTGCCGCACATGGCGCGCATGTTATCGCCGCCGCCCGTAACCAAGACGCGCTCGCGAAGGTTGCGGAGCAGATCGCGCATGCCGGTGGGAGCTGCGATGTCGCCCATCTGGATGTTGCGGATGCAAACAGCATCACGGCCCTGTGCGAAAAGCTGCAAAAGGTTGATATCCTTGTCAACAATGCCGGCATTGCCCGCACCGTCATGGCGATCGATCATGGCGAGGCGGATTGGGATGCCGTTCTGAACACCAATCTCAAGGGGCAGTTCCTGCTGGCGAGAGGTGTGGCGAATGTCATGCGCGGTCAGGCCGCTGGTTCGATCATCAATATCGCGTCCGTGGTTGGCCTGCGGCAGGTGCCCGGCCTCACGGCTTATGCCGTCTCCAAGGCAGGGCTGATCCAGATGACGAAGCAGCTCGCGCTGGAATGGGCGCGGTACGGAATCCGCGTCAACGCGATCGCGCCAGGCTATTTCGAGACCGATCTCAACACCGATTTCTGGAAGACCGAGCCGGGCAGGGCCATGATCCAGCGCGTGCCCATGCGCCGCCTTGGCCGGAAAGGAGAGCTGGACGGGGCGCTGATGCTGCTGGCGTCCGACGCCTCCACTTACATGACGGGATCGGTCATCGAAGTCGACGGTGGGCATCTGGTGAGTTCGCTCTGACGGACCTGCCCGAGTCCGGGAGTCGCCGATAGTCGGGCGGACAATGCCGTCACGCTGCCGTTGGCGAACTTATCGAAACGGCGGCTCGTCGAAGCTGCGCAATTTGCGCGAGTGGAGCGTCTGGCCTTCCTGCTTGAGCATGCAGAGCGTTTCGACGCCGATCCGCAGATGCTGGCTGACCGATCGTTCGTAAAAGGCATTGGCCTGGCCGGGCAGCTTCATCTCGCCGTGCAGGGGCTTGTCGGAAATGCACAGGAGGGTGCCGTAGGGCACACGGAAGCGATAGCCTTGCGCCGCGATCGTTGCCGACTCCATGTCGATCGCCACCGCGCGTGATTGGTTGAAGCGGAGCGTCGAGCGGGTGTAGCGCAGTTCCCAGTTGCGATCGTCGGTGGTGATCACGGTGCCGGTCCGCAGCCGCCGCTTGAGCAGCTGTGCCGGCTCGCCGGTGACCGAGACGGCGGCGGCGAACAGTGCCTGCTGAATCTCGGCGATGGCCGGCAACGGAATTTCGACCGGCAGCACGTCATCGAGCACATGGTCGTCGCGCAGGTAGGCGTGCGCCAGCACATAATCGCCGATCGTCTGGCTGGGCCGCAGGCCGCCGCAATGGCCGATCATCAGCCAGGCCTCGGGGCGCAGCACCGCGAGATGATCGCAGATCGTCTTGGCGTTGGAGGGCCCGACGCCGATATTGACGAGGCTGATGCCGCCGCCCTCGCGCGCGATCAGATGATAGGCCGGCATTTGCTGCTGCCGGCTGTGGGCGTAAGCGATCACCGCGTCCGGCTCGATCGACGCGCGCGTGACCTTGAGCCCGCCGGGGCCGATCAGCGCGAGATAGGGGCTGTCCTCGCCGCGCAACGCTTCCATGCCCCAGCGGAGAAATTCGTCGATATAGCGCTGATAGTTGGTGAACAGCACATAGGGCTGGAAATCTTCGGGCGCGGTGCCGGTATAATGGAGCAGGCGGGCGACGCTGAATGCCACGCGCGGGCCATCGAACAGCGCAAGCGGGCGCGGGGTTCCGGGCTCGTACTGCCAGACGCCGTCGATGATCTCATCGCCGATATGCGCAAGCTCGCTGGTGGGGAAATGCCGGCCGAGCTCAGCGGCGGTGACCTGGCCGAGCTTCAGGTTCGAGGCCTGATCGAGAACATAGACATAGGGAATTTCGCTCCGGCTCGGCCGGATCGAGACGTCCACTGCATAATCTTGCACGAGCAGGCTGAGCTGCTCGACAAGATAGGAGTGGAACAGCCGCGGATGGGCAATGCTGACTGCGTAGCGGCCCGGCTGGTTCAGCCGGCCAAACGCGCGCGGCGGCATTTCCGCCGGCCGCTCGCCGGCAAAATCAACGACAAGCTCGGGATAGGAAAACAGGCCTTCGCGGCGCGCTTCGGCATCAGGGATTGCACCGTTGTCGAGATAAAGTTGCAGCGCCGTCCTCAACGCCTCGACCGAGCGGTCGAACGCCGCGCACAACGCCTCGACAATGGTCGGCACTTCATCGAGCCGGGTCATGCGCGCGCCCCTCCTTCACGGGCGGTGCGCCTATCGTCTCCTCTTTCGGGCCCGCGTCAAGCAGGCTTCGCCGTTGCAAAATAAAGCCCGGTTCCGCTTACGCGAATTCTCCCGCTCCCGGCGCGGTTCTGCTAGAGGCCCGGCATGGATTTCGATCATCTTCTCGTCCGCTTCTTCGGAACGGCGGACATTGCGAGCATTTCGCCCGAGCGGCTCTTGAGCGGCATCGAGGCGCTGCGCCTGCAATTCGCGCTCGAAAAGGATGACGGGCGCCGTTTCGCGCTGTGGTGCCTGATGTACATGCTCGGCGCGGCGCCCGATCTGGATGCGTTCAAGGATGAGGAGGACAAGGAGGCCGCCCGCGATTTCATGGACATGATCGATCGCGAGATCGACGACGCGGAGTAGCCATCGGCGCCGTATCGCATCGTTCGGGCGAATTCATAACATCGTGTGTCAGTCCTAACCGTTCGTTTCGAGCGAAGGTTCGAGCCCGTCGAGAACCGTAGTCGAGAATTCGTCAGCGGGGGCAGTTCTCGATACGCTTTCTCGGCAGGCTCGAAAGCTACTCGAACCAAACGGCGGTAACTCTGGCGAATGCTCGCCGTTTTAGCCGTACCCGATAGGTCGAGCGTCGCCCGACCGGCCCTAACGGCCTTCCGCGCGCATCATCTCGCGTGCCGCGGCGCGGCCCGGAGGCATCGGGTGCGACGGATCGGGCGGGGCCGGTGCGGTGGTCCAGCCCAAGTGGGGCAGGCTGATCGAGCGGCGGCCCATCACGTCGGTGCGAACGACGATCAGGCCTTTGTCCTCGATAAAGCCGAGCATCCGCCGCGCCCGGCCAATCGAGTTGGTGCCGTAGAGCGCGGCAATGGCCGCGTCGCTCGGGCAGGCAGCGCCTTCGCGCGCCGCCTGCGCGAGGCCGAGGAAGGGCGCCAGCATCTCTTCGGGAAGCGCGGCGGCGAGCGCGAGCGCCGGGTGCCAGTCCGGCCCGTCCTCGATGCCCGCCTGCGCCATCGCCAGCCAGGTGCGAAACCGGTCGAGCGGGATCGGCGCCGCCACGCCGCGCATCCGGCAGCGTACCAAGAAATCCTGGTAGAGTTTCGGGCCGGGCTGGCGCGGATCTTCGGCCGCGATCTCGGCGATCACCGCCGCGCGCACGGCCTCCTGCGCCTCATCGTCGAGCGCGGGCGCATCGGGAACCGGCGCGGCTGGCGGCGTCGAGATATTGCGCATCAGCTCGTGCACCGTGGGTACGGGCGGCGGGGGCGGCGGCGGTGCTTCCTCCTCTGCCCGAGCGGCGAACAGCATGTCCCGCAGGCTGTCGCTCGGCACCTGCGGGAGCGGCATCAGCTTCGGGCTTGAGCTTCTCGGCGTCGTGCGGACCCCGCCGATCCGCACGCTGACCGGACGGCGGCTGATCGCCGGGCCGAGCGCGAGAAATTCGCCGCGTTGCAAGTCCCGGATCGTGTCCGCCTGGCGGCGCTCCATTCCCAGCAGATCGGCGGCGCGCGCCATATCGATATCGAGAAAGGTGCGGCCCATGAGGAAATTGGAGGCCTCCGCCGCGACATTCTTGGCGAGCTTGGCGAGCCGCTGGGTGGCGATCACGCCGGCCAGCCCGCGCTTGCGCCCCCGGCACATCAGGTTGGTCATCGCCGCGAGCGACATGCGCCGCGCGTCCTCGCCCACCTCGCCAGCTGCGGCGGGGGCGAAGAGCTGCGCTTCGTCCACCACCGTCAGCACCGGATACCAATGCTCGCGCGGCGCATCGAACAGGGCCGCCAGAAAGGCAGCAGCCGATCGCATCTGCCCATCGATCTCAAGCCCCTCCAGGCTGAGCACGACCGATGCGCGATGCTCGCGCACGCGCTGCGCCAGCCCGGCAAGCTCGGCCAGGCTATATTCGGCGGCATCGATCGCGACATGGCCGAAGGCATCGGCCAGCGACACGAAATCGCCCTCGGGATCGATCACGATCTGCTGAACATGGCCCGCGCTCCCTTCGAGCAGCCGGCGCAGGAGATGCGATTTACCCGAGCCCGAATTTCCCTGCACAAGCAGGCGCGTAGCCAGCAATTCCTCAAGATCGATCGCGATGACGCTGCCGTCGCTAGCGAGCCCCATATCGATCTTGGCGGTCATGCCGAGGCCATGAAGCAAGCATGCTGACTCAGGCAAGATGAAATCCGGGTCGGGGGGCCTGCATCCATCAGGCAACTGGGGATAAATTTTGCCGGCGGCGCGGCCGATATGCGATCAGCTTTGCGGCGCTCGGCGGTCGCGCGGGTTCCACCAGCGCCACATCAGCACTGGCAGCAGATAGATCGAGGTGAAGGTGGAAGTGACCAGGCCGCCGAGAATGACCACCGCCATCGGCGCCTGGATCTCGCGCCCCGCCTCGCCATTGGCGAGCGCCAGCGGCAGGACGCCCATCGCCGTTACCAGCGCCGTCATCAGGATCGGCGTCATCCGGTCGCGGGTGGCGGCGAGCAGCGTTTCGATTGACCAGGGCTGGCCTTCGTCTTCGACGACCTGTTCGACATGCGCCACCAGCAGGATCGCATTGCGCGCGGCGATGCCGAACAGCGTCACGAACCCGACCAGCGATCCCAGCGACAAATTGCCGCCGCTCACCAGCACCGCCGCAACCCCGCCGGTCATCGCCAGCACGGTCGAACCGAGGATCAGCATCACCGCGCGCGCATCGCCGAACGCCATCATCAGCAGGACGATCACCCCGGCCAGCGCAAAGCCGGTGTTGCGCAGCAGCTCGTTACGTGCGCTGAGCGCCGCCTCGGCGGTGCCGACATAATCGAGATAAACGCCCTGCGGCAGCTTGACCTCGCGCGCGATCGCCTCGCGCACGGCGGCGGTGACTTCGGCGGTATCTTCCGGCGCGGGATTGGTCGTCACCACTTCGCGCGGGCGGCCGCCCTCGTGCGCGATGCTGGAGCGGCCCTGCGCGAGATAGACATGGGCGACCTGATCCAGGGGCACGACGGCTCCCGCCGCCGTCCGCACCAGCAGCCCGCCGACCGCCTCGGGCGTCTCGCGCAGCTCGGGCGGGAGGGTGACGGCGACGTCGATCGTGCGGTCTTCCTTGTAGAGCTGGGCGACGGGCGCGCCGGCATAGGCGGCGCGGACGGCATTGAGCACTTGCGCAGACGTCACGCCCATCGCCGATGCACGGATCGGATCGACATCGACGCGCACGATCGGGCTTTCCGGCGGCGTCGCGCGCCGGACGTCCACCGCGCCCGGAACCTTGGTGACGACAGCGGCGATCCGATCGGCGACCGTGCCGAGCGTATCGGGACCCGCGCCGTAAATGCCGATGGCGAGCGAGGCTGTCTCGCCAGAAAGCGATTCGCCGATGCGATCGCCGAGGAAGGTGAGCACTTCGGTCGTGAGGCCCGGATAGCCGTTCAGCACCTCGTGGATCTTGTCCTGCGTTTCGTCCTGCGCGCTGCCGGAAAGGCCGGGCTTCAGCTCGACGTGGAATTCCGAGCGTTCGGTTCCCCAACTGTCCTCGCCGCCCTCGGCGCGCCCGATCTGCTGCTCGACCGTCTGGATCGTCGGGATGGCGAGCAGGTCGTGCGTGATACGTTCGCCATAATCGCGCATCTCGGCAAGCGAGGTTCCCGGCGGCGCGGAGACGCCGAGCACGAAATGCCCTTCCTTGAAATCGGGCAGCAGCTCGGGCGTGAAGGTCGCCCAAGCGATCGCGGCAAGGACCAGCGCCGCGAGCGAACCGAACATCACCGTCCGCCCATGGCCGATCAGCAGCGGCAATTCCCCGATGATCCTCGCCTTGAAGCTGCGCAACCGCGGCGGCTCATCGTCGAGCTGGGCACGGTTGAGCAAAAGCAGCGCCAGCGCGGGCGTGATGGTGAGCGCGACGACGAGCGAGATGAGCGTGGCGAGGATGAAGGAGGCCGCTAGCGGCGCGAAGAAGGCGCCTTGCAAGCCGCCGAGCATCAACACCGGCGCCAGCACCAGCGCAACGATGAAGGTGGCGTAGACGACCGGCGCGCGAACCTCGACCGCGGCATCGAGGATGATGTCGGCGCGGCTGGCATCCGGCGGCGCCGCGCGCAGACGGCGCATGATGTTCTCGACATCGATGATCGCATCGTCGACGACCACGCCGAGCGCCACGGCAAGGCCGCCCAGCGACATGGTGTTGATGCTCAGCCCAAGCCGATCGAGCACGATGATCGCGGCGAGCAGCGAGAGCGGGATGCTGATGAAGGAAATCAGCACGGGCGCCCATTTGCGCATGAAGAGGAAGAGCACGGCGGCGATCAGCGCCGCGCCGATCAGCAGATCCTCGATGATGCCATGCAGCGCCGCGTCGATGAAGTTCGCCGGGCGATGCAGGCCGGAAACCATCGTGATGCCCTGCGCCTTGAGCGCGGGCTTGAACTCCTCGAGCGCGGCTTCCACGGCGCGGGTCACGTCGAGCGTGTTGGCGCCATATTGGCTGGACATGCTGATCAGCACGCCGGGCTTGCCCATGATGAGCGCGTCGCCGGTGTTGGGCGCGGCACCGTCGCTCACCTTGGCTACGTTGCCGACGCGCACCGGTGCGGCGTTCTGGCTGGCGGCGCTGGCCGGCAGCATCGCGGCGGCGATGTCAGCCGCGTCGCGCGCCTGCCCGCGCGCCTCGATCGGGAGGCGTTGTTCCGGCGTATCGATATAGCCGCCACCGGAGGCGCCGGCAGCCTGGCGCACCGCCTCGGCGACATCGTCAACCGCCGCGCCATGCATTGCCAGCTCGTCGGGGCGGACCTGCACTTCGATATGACGGACGATCCCGCCATAGAGGGTAGCGCGCGCCACGCCGGGCACCGCCATCAGCCGCGGGCGGATCTTCCACTGGACGAAATCGCGCAGGGCCGCCGGATCGAGCCGATCGCTTAAAAACCCGACCTTGAGCAGATCCATGGTGGAGGAGGTGAGCGGGGATACTTTGGGTGCGCTCACGCCCGAAGGGAGCGCGCCCGCCGCCTCACCGATGCTTTCCGATACGATCTGGCGGGCGCGATAGGGATCGGCGCCCTCGCCGAAGATGACCGTGACGATCGAAAGCCCCTGGATCGATTCCGAGCGGACGGCATCGACGCCGGCGGCCCCGTTGACCGCCTGTTCGATGGGGCGCGTGACGAGCTGCTCGACCTGCTCGGCCGAAAGGCCCGGCGCCTCGGTCTGGACCTCGGCCTGGCTCGGGACGAAATCGGGGAACACGTCGAACTTAGCGCGGCCGAGTTCGACCAGGCCGTAGAGGAACAGCAAGACGGCAAGCGTCGCGCCCAACCATGGCCGCGCCAGCGACCAGCGGATGATCGCCGAGAGCATCAGTCTTCCTCGGGCCCGCCGCCCTGTTCGGCTGCGTAGAGCTTGGATGCGCCGCGCACGACCACATGATCGCCCGCGTGCAGGCCGGAGGTCGCGACCAGCCCCGACGCGCCCGCGACAAGGCCGCCCAAGCGCCTGCGGATGAAGCCGCTACGTTCCTGCACATAGACCCAGCTCGCGCTTTCGACGCGCAGAACCGCGGCCGCCGGAACGAGGAACCCCGCTCCGCCGCCCTCGTCCCGGATGCGTGCTGGGACGGTAAGCCCCGAGGACAGGTAGGAGACATTGGGCCCGGAGACGCGGGCGATGACGCCGGGCGAACGCAGCCCGACGTCGCCGATCCGCGCGGGGCCGAGCACCAGCGCGGTCGCGGTGCCGGCCGGGCCGAGATCGAGTTCCGCGCTGCGTAGCCCCTGCAACCCGGCGCCATTGGGGGCATCGATGCGCACCAGCGCAGCTGAGCCGGACGCAAGCCCGGCGATCAGCTTCGTGCGCTGTGCGCTCGAAAGGCGGCTCAGCGCCGGCCCCCATTCCAGGGCCAGCCGCTGCCGCAGCAGCGCGAGCTTGCTGGCATCAGCGCTTGCCTGCGCCCTGGCGGCTTCGGCCGCCTTGCGCGACATGGTGGCATCGTCGGCATAGAGCGCCTGCGTCCTGCGCGCCTCGACGGCGGAGGCCGCTGCCGCCGTCTCGGCCGCGGTCAGGTCCGCCTGAAGCTGCGCGAGCGGCACCGGATCGAGCACGCGCGCAAAGCCCGGTGCGCTGGTGTTGACGGTTGCTGGCCGGGCGCTCGCAACGGTGATGCCCAAGCGCCTGACCGCTTCGGCCGGAAGCTGAACCGGTTTCGGCGGCGCGGCCTTGGCAGCCGCCGCCAGCAGCAAGGGCAGCAGGATGGCAGGAAGCATCCGCTTCATTTCATGTCTCCCAATCGGCTGAGCGCGGCGGCGAAGAGGCTGGCTTCGTCGGCATCGGCGGTGTGGCGCAGCGCGGAGTCTAGATCGGCACGGGCAAGCGCGGCCGCGCGGGACGCATCGATTTGATCGAGGTCCGCCTCCAGCGCGGCAGCCGTCGCGGCTTCTTCGTCGATCCGGTCGGCTTCCCCCTTGGCGAGGGATTTTGCGGCTGCGTCGGCCAATCGATGCGCTGCCGGCACGTCCTGCTTCTGGTGCTGCGTCTCGGCATCGGTGGCGGCGGTAAGCGCCGCCTGCGCACGGTCTACTTCCGCCAGCACGCCTGCTTGCGCCGCCTCGAGCTTGGCCGCGGCTTCCACCCGGCGCTTCTCGGCGGCGCGGATTGCAGCTTTGTTGCCGTCGATCGGGGGAAGCTGGAGGTTGACCCCGAACGGCAGCTTCACGATACCGCGCTCATAGATATAGCCCGGCTGGATGCGGATCGCCGGATATTGGTTGGCGACTTCGAGCCGAAGGGCATTTTCGGCCTGATCATAATCGGAAACGGCGCGCAGCACGTCGCCGCGCCCCAGCGCCGCCTCCTGGCGCAACCCCGCGAAAGCATTTGCATCGATCGGCGGGCTGCCCACTGTGCCAAGCTTGATCGCTTCAGCCTGTTGCGGGCTGACGCCAAGCCGGGCCGCCAGCGCCAGCACGGCCTCGCGTCGGTTCGCCTGCACCGTGCTCAGGCGCCGTTCCGCCGCCGCTAGTTCGGTTCGCGCGGTGAGGACGACGGTTTGCGGATCCTCGCCCGCCTGGACCCGGCGTTGCAGCCGCTCGAGCCGATCCCGACGCATGTCGCGCGCACGGATCGCAAGCGGGAGCGCCGCGTCCGCCTCGGTGCGCGCGATCGTCCCCCGATCGATCGCGCCACGCGCAGCCCATAGCGCGTCGAGATAATCCAGCCGCGCCTGCGCGACCGCCAGATCGGCCTCCCGCACGCGCGCATTGCGGCGGCCGCCAAGCGCGATCGGCAAATCGAGCGCCCCGCTGCCAAGCCAGGGTTTGCGCGGATTGTCCTGATGCGAATATTCGGCGGTAAGCTGGAGCGCGGCGGGAAGGGGGACCCGCGCTGCCTTGGCGGCCGCCACGGCGCTGCGATAGGCAGCGGCCTTGGTCTGCACGCTGGGCGACGAGGATATGGCCTGGGCCAGCAGATCGGCCTGGCTCCAGCTTTCTCGCGCCGGAAGTTGGTTGGTCCCGAGCTGCGCCAGCGACTGCTGGGGCGTAACCGGCGCGGGCCGATAGGAAACGCAGCCGCTCAGCAGCGCGGATAGCCCGAGCAGCACCGCCCCCCGCCGATGAACCACTGGCCCAGACCCCATGGCGCTGCGGTGCACCGGTTCCGCCCATGAATCAATGGCGATCGGCAAACGCGGAGCGAGGCTTGCAGCTTTTCAAGCCCGTGCGGGCGAAAGGGCGCGCGCCATAGGCGATCGCGGCTGAGCGGAACAGGGCGTTGATCGCCGGCCGCGTGCGGTTTTGATGAGGACCGCGGCGGACGACCAGCTGGCTGCCGGGGCGCAGCAGTAGATGATGATCGGGCACAGCGACATAAATATGTCCTCGCTCGAACAGCTGGCCGTCGACGGGAGCGATCACGGGAGGTGCCCGGAACGGTCAAACAATTGCGGAAGCACGCTCCGCGATGACGGCGAAATGTGCTGCGCAATGAACATAGTTCCCGCAAAATCGGCCGGAAATTCCTGGCAAAGCCGAACAAGCGCCTCTACGCCGCCTGCCGACGCGCCTAATACGATGATGGCTTTCGTGATCACCGGCTGCTCCTTCGCGGAGCTTAACGAAGCTGCGTGCGTTCCTGATGCAGTGTCCAGTGGTCTTGCGTTCGCTTTTGAAACAGAGGCGGCTAAACCGTGCCCATGGCTCTTGATCGTGCATCCGAGATTGCTCGTTTGCAGGACGAGAATGAGCAGCTTCGAACTGCGCTGGAGAGCACGACCGAGGAAAATACCCGTCTGATCGAGGATCGCGACCGCCTCCTGCGGCGCCTGACAGCTCAAATACACGAGATAACAGTGGGCAGGGCAGCAGCCCCACCCACGGACAGCGGCTCTCCCTCCGATCACAGCGCGCGGGAGCGGGTCAACCAGACTGAGGAAGAGCTGCGGGCCACCTTCGAGGAATCGCAGGTTCTTACCGAAGAGCTGGAAGCCGCCAATACCAGCCTGCATGAGATGAACCGCGAGCTGGATCGCCGCGTGGAGGAACGCACCCGCGATATCGAGAATATCAACGCCGTGCTTCGCGCCAGCGAGGCCTCGTTCAGGGCGGTGACCGAACTTGTGCCGGATTTTCTGTGGCGGAGTGATAGCAACGGTCAGATGCGCTGGTACAGCAAGCGCTGGTATGACTATACCGGCCATGAGGAGCAACAGCCGCTCGGCAATGGCTGGATCGACGCGATCCATCCGGCCGATCGCGCGGTCTCCCGCTCCAGCTGGATGGCAAGCGTCCGCCAGGGCGGCTCCTATCAGCGGGAACATCGGATCAGGGCAAGCAATGGCGAATATCGCTGGTTTCTCGTCCATGCCGAGCCGGTGAGCAACGATCGCGGCGAACCGCTCCAATGGTTCGGCGCGATCACCGATATCCACGATCAGCGCACCGGCATGGAGGCGCTCCGTCAGAGCGAGATCCGCTTTCGCACGCTGGTGGAAGGCATGCCCCAGCTCGTCTGGAAGGCGATGGACGCGGGCAAGTGGACATGGGCGAGCCCGCAATGGATCGAATATACCGGCCTGTCCGAGGAAGCGAGCCGCATGATGGGGTGGCTGCGCGCCTTTCATCCGGATGACCGGGAGCAGGCAAAGGCAGCCTGGACGCAAGCCGAAGCCGGCCAGCCGCTGCGCATCAACGGACGGATCTGGCATGAGAAAGAGAAACGCTATCGCCATTTCCAGACGCGCGCGACCGCGGCGCGCGACGATAATGGGCATGTGATCGAATGGCTCGGCACCTCGACGGACGTGGACGACATCGTCCAGCTTCAGGAGGAGCAGCAGGTGCTGGTCGCCGAGCTGCAGCACCGGACACGGAACCTGATGGCGATCGTCCAATCGGTCATGATGCGCACTTTGCGCGGAAGCAGCGACCTCAAGGACTTTCGAACCGAAATCGATCACCGGCTCGCGGCGCTGGCGCGGGTGCAGGGGCTGCTGTCCCGCAGCGAGGAAGGGCAGCGCGTCACCTTCGATGCGCTTCTGCGCGAGGAGCTTTCGGCGCATGTCGCGCTCGATGAAGGCGGCAATGCGCCCCAAGTCTCCATTCGTGGGCCGCGCGGCGTGTCGCTGAGATCCGGCATGGTGCAGACCTTCGCGCTGGCGTTGCACGAACTCGCCACCAATGCCGTTAAATATGGTGCGCTTTCGCGGCCCGACGGGCATCTGGATGTGAATTGGGAACTGCTCGACGGCGATCATCCGTGCCTGAAGGTCGAATGGCGGGAACGTGGCGTGGGCGATATGGCCGATGCGAGCGCCTCCAAAAGCGGCTACGGCCGCGAGCTGATCGAGCGCGCACTGCCGTTTCAGCTCGGCGCCAAGACCGAATATGAGTTCGGCCCCGAAGGCGTCCGCTGCTCGATTGAGCTTCCTGTTGCAAGCGCTGGAAATTGAAGGGAGTAGACCGATGACGGATATTAACTTGAACGGTCGTCGCATCCTCGTGGTGGAGGATGAATATTTCCTGGCCGAGGATCTTCGCGAAGAGCTTGCGGACTGCGGCGCGCAGGTGCTGGGGCCGGTGGCGAACATCAAGGATGCCACCAGCTTCATAAAAACGGGCGGCGTCGACGCGGCCGTGCTCGATATCAATCTTCAGGGCGAGCTGATCTTTTCGACTGCCGACGAATTGCGCGAAAAGGGCATCCCGTTCGCGTTCGCCACCGGATATGATCGCTCATCGGTGCCGCCGCGCTTCGCGGACGTTCCGCGCCTGGAAAAGCCGCTCAAGGCGCGCCAGCTCGCCGAACTTCTTCAGCCTCTCGTCGCGGGATAAATCCACGTATCTGCGACGGTTTGCAGCTTCGCGGAATCGCCAAGGCTGATTTCGGCGACAATCGTCCGAATCGCTCCAAGACATTCCTATTCATTCCATTAGGAAACAGGGGATGGAATGAGGGATGGATCTAAAAAAACCACGAAATATAGGATATTAAATCGATCTCTGGCGGAGAGGGTGGGATTCGAACCCACGGTACGGTTGCCCGCACAACGGTTTTCGAGACCGTCCCAATCGACCTCTCTGGCACCTCTCCGATCCGGGCGCTGGTGTCGGCCATGGTGGTGGCCGGCGGGTCGCAAGGCGCGGCTCCTAGCGAAAGGTGGCGGGCTTGCCAAGCGCCTCTTGCGCCAGGACGAATGCAGCACTGCTTGCCTCGCGTGCAAACTGCCTTACATTGGTAGACATGACAGCGTCCGATCTCTCCTCCGCGTCCCAGTTTCCGCTCGGCGTGCCTGCCCCTCCGATCGCGCATGCGCGGTTCGGCATCGGTGAGGTGGTACGGCACCGGCTGTTCGGTTTTCGGGGCGTGATCTTCGATATCGATCCCGTCTTCGCCAATACCGACGAATGGTATGAGGCGATCCCCGAAGGGATGCGACCGGCGAAGGACCAGCCCTTCTATCATCTGCTCGCCGAAAATGGTGAGAGCAGCTATGTCGCTTATGTCAGCCAGCAAAACCTGCAGACCGACGAGAGCGACGAGCCGATTGATCATCCGGCCATCTCGGGCATCTTCGAGAGCTATGCTGATGGCCGCTATGCGTTGCGGCGCGAGCACCGGCACTAGAGTGATTTCGAGGCAGGTGGAATCGCCTGCCGGCTCGGAAATCACAGCAAACAAAGGAATAGCTGGAGACGATCCGGTTCAATCTGAATCGGATCGACTCTAGATCCCTTTGTTGTCGCATCGCTTTGTACGGAAAACCGGTACCCACTTTTCCGCGCGATCCTCTAGACACAGGAACGCCTTGCCGCAATCTGCGTTGGCGTGACGCGGAGGGCGGACTTTGGCGGGAAACGACGATTATCTGATTTTTCGGCCCGACGACGTCGATCTCGCGCGATCGCCCTTGCGCGGATCGATCGGCGAGCAAACCTATGTGCTCGGCGCGTTCAACCCCGGGTTCACGCGGCTCCCCAACGGCAATGTGCTGATGATGGTGCGCATTGCCGAGGCGCTCAGCGAGCCGGTGCGCGATGGCTGCGTGCGAGCGATCCGCTGGACGGCGGACGGCTATGTGCTCGATTGCCATCCGCTCGACACGGTCGATATGACTGATCCGCGCCAGTTCTCGCTGCGCCAGGGCGCGCACCGGATGCTGGCGCTGACGTCGCTCTCCTGGCTGCTCCCGGTCGAATTGTCGCAGGACGCGCGGAGCATCGTCACGGTGCATTATGATCGCGCGGTCGCGCCCGTGCGCACTTTTCAGGAATATGGCGTCGAGGATGCGCGCATCACGCTGATCGATGGCGTCTGGTATATGACGACCTGCTCGGTCAGCGCCGAACGGCATTGCACCACGCTCCATCTTTCCACCAATGGGCTTGATTATGAGCTCAAGGGCATCGTCCTTGATCACCAGAACAAGGACATGCTGCTGTTCGAGGGCAAGGTCGGCGGCATGTTCATGGCGCTGACCCGGCCGCTCGGCGAGCTTTATTTCGCCTATCCGGAGGCGAGCCCCTTCGCCGGTGGGCCCTCGATCAATTTTGCCCAATCGCCCGATGCGATCCATTGGAAGCCGCTCGATCAGCCCGGCATCCGTGCGCGCAAGGGCTCAACATCGGCGGCGAAGGTGGGCGGCGGCACCCAGCCAATCCTGACCGATCGCGGCTGGCTGTTGCTCTATCACGGCGTCGAGCCGCGCGAGAAAGTGGGCATCTACCGCACTTTCTGGGCGCTTTTGGACCGTGACGATCCGACCAAGATCCTGCGCCTCGAGGACGAGACGCCGCTGATCGAAGCCGATCCGGAATTGATCGCGGACATCGCGCACCAGGTCTATCTGCCGACGCCGGTGGTGTTCTCGACCGGGATCATCGATGCGGGCGACAGCTACATCGTCGCTTCGGGCGAGGCCGATCTCGCCTGCCGCATCACCCATCTGCCGAAGAGCAGGTTCGCGTGACGCCGCTCTGGTGGCAGCATGGTGTGATCTACCAGATCTATCCGCGTTCGTTTCAGGACAGCGACGGAGACGGCATCGGCGACCTGAAAGGGATCGAGCGGCGCCTGGATTATCTGGCCGGTCTTGGCATCGATGCGATCTGGATCTCGCCCATATATCCGTCGCCGATGAAGGATTTCGGGTACGACGTCGCCGATTATTGTGATGTCGATCCGCGTTTCGGCACGCTCGCGGATTTCGATGCGCTGGTCGAAGCCGCGCATGCCAAGGGGCTTCGCGTCCTGCTCGATCTGGTGCCCAATCACAGCTCCGATCAGCATCCCTGGTTCCGTGAGAGCCGTTCGTCGCGCGACAATCCCAAGCGCGATTGGTACATCTGGCGCGATCCGCGGCCGGGCGGCGGGCCGCCGAACAACTGGATCAGCGATTTCGGCGGCTCAGCCTGGGAATGGGATGAGGCGACTGGCCAATATTATTATCATGCCTTCCTCAAGGAGCAGCCGGACCTCAATTGGCGTAATCCCGAGGTGCGCGAGGCGATCTACTCGTCGATGCGCTTCTGGTTCGATCGCGGCGTGGACGGGTTTCGCATCGATGTGCTGTGGCACATGATCAAGCACAGCGATTTTCCGGATAATCCGCTCAATCCAGCTTACACGCCGGCCATGGGCGAGATGCACAGCGTGCTGCAGCTTCATTCGACCGACCAGCTGGAGGTGCATGGCATAGCCGCCGATATGCGCGCGATCGCTGATGATTATGCGGCGAAAGGGCGAGACCTGGTGCTAATCGGCGAGATCTACCTGCCGATCGACCGGCTTATGCATTATTATGGCCGCGAAGCGCCCGAGGTGCACCTTCCGTTCAATTTCCAGCTGATCGACGCGCCGTGGGAAGCGCGCGCGCTTGCGCGGCTGATCACCGATTATGAAGCCGCGCTGCCGCCCGGTGGCTGGCCCAACTGGGTGCTCGGCAATCATGACCGGCCGCGTGTCGCCACCAAGCGCGGCGCGGCGCAGGCGCGGGTAGCGGCGATGCTGCTGCTGACGCTACGGGGCACGCCGACGATCTATTATGGCGACGAGATCGGCCTCGCTGACGTCGCCATTCCTGCGGACGAAGTGCAGGATCCGCGCGAGCTGCGTGAGCCGGGGCTCGGGCTCGGGCGCGATCCCGTCAGGACGCCTATGCCCTGGGATGATGGTCAAAATGGCGCGTTCACGACAGGCAAGCCGTGGCTGCCGCTCAATGCTGATTGGCAGGAGCGGAATGTGGCGGCCCAATCGGCTGACCCCGAATCGATGCTGAACCTCTATCATAAGCTGCTGGCGCTGCGGCGCGAGCATGAGGCGCTCTCGGTTGGCGATTTCATGCCGGCGGAGTGCGAAGGCGATATCCTTGCCTATGAACGCCGGCATGGCCGGGATTCCCTGCTGATCGCATTGAATCTCGGTGACCGGGAGCAGATCTTTCTCGCGCCCCGCCCGGTGGACGGGGCGCTGGTTTCCACGCTTGGCGCACCCAAGCCCCGCTCGGGCGCAAAAGTCGTTCTCGCGCCCAATGAGGGCGTCATCCTCAAGCTGGAGTAGACCGTGCGCATCGCCATGCTGGCGCCGATAAGCTGGCGCACGCCGCCCCGGGCCTACGGGCCATGGGAGCTCGTGACGAGCCTCCTCACCGAAGCGCTGGTCGCGCGGGGCGTGGATGTGACGCTGTTCGCCACGCTCGACAGCCAAACCGCCGGAACTCTCGAGGGGGTCTGCCCGGCGCCGTATTCGGAAGATCCCAGCATCGATGCCAAGGTCTGGGAAATCCTTCACGTCGCCCATCTGTTCGAGCGGGCAGGGGCGTTCGATCTGATCCACAACCAAGCCGATTTCGTCCCGCTCGCCTTCACCCGGCTGGTTGACACGCCGGTCGTCACCACCATTCACGGCTTTTCCAGCCCGCGAATCCTGCCGGCCTTCCGCGCCTATCAGGATCGGGTTCATTATGTCGCGATCAGCGATGCCGATCGCGCGCCGGACCTTCGCTATGCCGCGACCATTCATCACGGCATTCCGATCGAGGAGTTTCCGTTCGATCCCACGGGCGCGGACGATCTGCTCTTCTTCGGCCGGATCCATCCCGACAAGGGGGCTGCCGAGGCGATCGCCGCCGCGCGCGCGTCGCATCGGCGGCTGATCATGGCGGGGATCGTTCAGGATTATGCCTATCATGAGCAGATGGTGGCACCCGCTATCGATGGCGAGCGCGTGCGCTTCATCGGCGCCGTCGGCGGCGCTGACCGCGCGCGGAGCTTGGGCGCGGCGCGCTGCCTGCTCCACCTGATCAATTTCGATGAACCGTTCGGCCTTTCGGTGATCGAGGCGATGGCATGCGGCACCCCGGTGATCGCGTGCAATCGCGGCTCGATGCCTGAGCTGATCGAACATGGCGTCACCGGTTTCCTGGTGGACAGCGTCGACGAAGCGGTTGCCGCCATCGCCCGCATCGATGAGATCGATCGCGCTGCCTGCCGCGCGGCGGTGATGGAGCGCTTCACAGTCGATCGCATGGCCGACGCCTATCTCGCGCTCTATCGATCGATTCTAGCGCGCTCCTGACTGAGCCTGCGGCCGGTTAAGCCAAAGCCATGCTTGCTTCGGAGGGAGGGGAACGCAGCCGCTTCGCCAGCGCGAACTTCAGCATGAGGAACACCAGTCCGGCGCCAAGCGCGAAGCCGGCATGCATCAGCCAGAAGCGGGTTGCCGGCATCGTCGCGATCCAGCCGCCGATCCAGCCGACCAATGCGTTCGCGGCGAAGAAGCAGAGCTGGTACATGCCGACGACGGTCGACTGGATCTGCTTTGGCGCAATCCGCGCGAACAAGGCCAGCGAGACCGGCAGCATATGCGCGAACCCGATCGAGTTGAGGAAGTGGAAGGCGACCGGCCATGCCATGCCGATCTTGCCGCCATGGGGCTGCGTGGCCGCGGCCATGAACAGGCACAGCATGCCCGCGATCGAGAACAGCGAGCCGATCACGATCTTGCCCAACTCGTCGGGCTCACGCCAGCGCTTGCCATACCAGCGGTAGAACAGCGCCACGATCGCCAGGAAGCTGACCGAGACGATCGCGTCCAGGGTGATCAGCCAGGTGGTCGGCAGCTTGGTTCCGAAGAAATTCAGTTCGAAGCTGCGATCACCCCATAGCAGATAGGCGTTGAAGATCTCCTGATTGGGCAAAAGCCCGATCGCGAGCACCGGTATCAGCAGGATGGTGATGCCAAAGCTGATCCAATCATTCTTGGTCATGGGCATGCGGGGTGCGGAGTTGGTTTCCTTGGCTGGACGCACCTGCTCCTCACGCGGCAGATAGCGTTGCCCGGCGAGGTAGATGGCGAGGCCGATCAGCATGCCCACGCCGGCTGCGCCAAACCCCCAGTCCCAGCCGATCTTTTCGCCCAGCGTGCCGGTGACCAGCGGGGAGATGATGACGCCGGCGTTGATCGCGAGATAATAAATCTGGAAAGCGTCTGCGCGGCGGAGGTCGTCAGGCTTGTAGAGCGAAGCGATCTGGCTCGCGAGATTGCCCTTGAACAGCCCCGAGCCGATCACGAGCGCAAGCAGCGCAAACAGGAAGCTCACTTCGAACGCCATCAGAAAATGGCCGAGCGCCATCATCAGCGCCCCGGCCAGCACCGTCAGCCGCTTGCCGAGCCATTTGTCCGCGATCAGGCCGCCCAGTGTCGGCGTGAAATAGACCAGCGCCGTGTAGGTTCCGAAGATGGCCGAGGCGAGGGCGGGGCCCTGCAGGCCGCCATAGAGCTTCCTGAAGTCGCCGAAGAAGGCGATGTTCTCGACATGGCCCGGAAGCAGCAGCTGCTTGGCCATGTAGAGCACCAGTAGCGACTGCATGCCATAATAGGAGAAGCGCTCCCATGCTTCGGTGAAGGCGAGATATCCGAGGCCTTTCGGATGCCCGAGGAAGGCGCGGTCCTCCAGCGGCGCCTCCATGGCGGGAGGGATCGGTTCGTTCGCGGTCACATGCCGGACCCCGCCGGGTGCCTAGGCGACTGAACGGCTTTATGCCTTGGCTTCCGCGGGCGCCGTGCTCGCCGCGGTCTGGCCGAACATGATCTTGCGCTGCTCGTCCGTCATTTGCTGCGGCTGGTTGCTGGGGCGATATTGCTCGCCAATTTCATATGCGCGCTTGGTGGCGGGACGGTCGGCGATCGCCTCCTTCCAGCGCTTCAGATTGGGAAAATCCTCGATATTCTGGCCCTGCGGCTCCGGCAGGACCCAGGGATAGGAGGCCATGTCCGCAATCGTATAATCGTCGCCCGCGACGAAAGCCCGATTGGCGAGGCGGCGGTCCAGCACGCCATAGAGCCGGTTGGTTTCGTTGACATAGCGATCGATCGCATATTGCAGATTCTCGGGCGCATAGTTGCGAAAATGATGGTTCTGCCCCGCCATCGGCCCCAGGCCGCCCATCTGCCAGAACAGCCATTGCAACACCTCGGCCTCGCCGCGCAGATCGGCGGGAATGAACTTGCCCGTCTTCTTCGCCAGATAGAGCAGGATCGCGCCCGATTCGAAGAGCGAGAGCGGCGCGCCGCCGTCGGCCGGTTCATGATCGACGATCGCGGGCATGCGGTTGTTGGGGGCGATCTTGAGGAAATCCGGCTGGAACTGCTCACCCTTGCCGATATTCACCGGAACGATCTTATAGGGCAGGCCGGTTTCTTCCAGGAAGAGCGTGATCTTGTGACCGTTCGGGGTCGGCCAATAGTGCAGATCGATCATGGGCGCGCCTTCTCAGCTGCGTTGCTTGGGGCAACTTACATAGAGACCGCTTTCCATTTGTGAAGTCGTGCACAATGAGCCTGTACAGTAATCCTACGGGTTGCCGACTAACCCCGAATTTACAGCGGGGCGCGCAAATGGGCCTACAACACATGGGGAGGAAATCGCTCGCCTAACCCCATCGCCGCGCCGGAAGCTGGTCCCAATTGCCCCTCGACGGGCTTCCGGCGGGCGAACTGCCCCACCAGGCCCTGCAAGCTTCGGCATCTTCGTATTGGTGCGGCAGCGCCCATCCTTCATCCCATGCGCACGATCCGATGACAGGCGGAGAGAGAGAGCATGCGGCTCCAATTTACGAAATCCAGAAGCGGTTTGGCTGCGGCTCATGGCTTCGCCTGGCTCGCCGCCGTCTTTATCTGGTGCTCGCTCCCGCACTGATTCCGTATTGCCTGTCATAAACCGGCGCAAAATCAGGTATCGGCCACCGCGGCTTGGGCAGTGTGAACAGCTTTCTTCGAGCGTGACGGCGGATTCCCGACCGGCAGTTTCATCAAGGGCCGCTCAACCACGAAGTAAAGAAGCGACGAGAGCAAGATGGTTGTCACCGTGAGGGCAATTAGCAGGAAATCCGGATTGAGACGGGGAAATGACGGGCGTTTGACGATATTTGCCACGACAAATTCGATCAGCGGATGTGCCAGATAGATCGTGTACGAAGCCGTTCCCAGGAAGATGAAAAATTTGCGTATGGCGCCGCTCGATCGCGTTTCGGTCAACACGGCGCCGGCCACGATCAGAACCCCGGGGATGCCCCAGCATATGATCCGGTTACGGATCGGATTCGCTGTAAAGGTCGATCCCAGAAACGCGGCGCCACCGACGATGATGAGAGCCACGCCAAGATAATGGTAGAACGCCGTCCGGGGGCGATTTGGCCCGGCAAGAAATCTGGCAATCAAGACACCAGCCATGAATTCGAGAAGGAGACCCGATGACAGCACGGACGTGATCGGATTCTCGTGATCTTGAAAAAGCAGCACCGCCAAGGCCAAGGTGCCTATTGAAATCATCGCCAATGGAAAGACTCGTCGACCACCGGCCATGAGGATCGTCAGCGAACATACGATGTAGAAATACATCTCGAAGGTGAGCGTCCAGCCGGGATCGAGAAACGGGTGAGTATTAACATACCCGATGCCGCTTCTGTATTTTGCATATGGTATCAAAAAATAGGAGTGCGCCATTAGAGCGGGGGTAACGATGAAGTCAGTCATGAACCGGCCGGAAAGCCACATCAACGCGGCCAAGGACGTAAAAATCCAATATAAAGGCACCACGCGCCAAAAGCGCCGAAATGCGAACCGCGCTGCCGGCACCGCGCCTTTCGGTAAATTCCGGGCCGCGTAGGTGATCACGAATCCACTGATACAGAAAAAGATGTCCACCCCACCGGCACCTACCTGCTTAAATCGGTAGAAGTTCGAGAGAAGCGAACCCGGCTGAGTTTTGTCGACCAGCCAGAAATAATGATGAAGAACAACGATCGAGGCGGCGATCCCGCGCAATATTTGGACGTTCTCGAATTTTTCTGACGACCGCAAGGGAACGGAAGCGCTCATAGAGGGGTGATTATCAGAAGAGTTCCGATATGCAACCGCCAGGCCTCTTTTTAGGCCTTAATCCATGCTCACTCCGCCGCGACCATCTCCGCTTCGGCGTCGTTGAGCGGCCGGTCGAGCCGGCTGAGCATCTCCTTGGGGCAGACCTGCCAGATCCGATCGCGCCATGTCTCCCAATCGTCGAGCACCGCATTGGCCCAGCCGCTGCCGGTGGCAACGGCGTGCTCGGCGATGAGGGACTTGCAGCGCGCTTCCCAATAAGCCGATCCGAAGCGCTGCCAGATGATACTCTCGGGGTTGGCGTGCTTGGCGAAGCTGCCGTCCTGATCGAGGACGAACGCCATGCCGCCGGTCATGCCGGCCCCGAAATTCTCGCCGACCTTGCCCAGGATCACCGCTGTACCGCCGGTCATATATTCGCAGCCATTCGCGCCGCAGCCTTCCACCACCACGGTCGCACCGGAATTGCGAACGGCGAAACGCTCGCCGGCTTGGCCCGCGGCAAAGAGCTTGCCCGCGGTCGCACCGTAAAGAACCGTGTTGCCGATGATCGTGTTGTTCGGCGTGTCGAGCGGCGAAGACACCATCGGGCGCACGACGATGGTCGCCCCCGAGAGACCCTTGCCGACATAATCATTGGCGTCGCCGAATACCTCGAGCCGCAGACCTTTGACCGCGAAGGCACCCAGCGACTGGCCCGCGCTGCCACGCAGCCGCACATGCACATGCCCGTCGGCCAACGCGGCCATGCCATATTTGCGCGTGATCTCCGCCGAGAAACGGGTGCCGACGGCGCGATGCGTGTTGCGCACCGTATAGGTCAGCTGCATCTTCTCGCGCCGTTCGAACACCGCCTTGGCGTCGCGGATCATCTGCGCATCGAGGCTGTCGGGCACCTCGTTGCGGAAGCTGGTGATGTTGAAGCGGCGCTCATCGTCCGGCGCATCGACCTTGGCGAGGATCGGATTGAGGTCGAGATCGTCGAGATGCTCGGCGCCACGACTGACCTGGCGCAGCAGCTCGGTGCGGCCGATCACCTCGTCGAGGCTGCGGACGCCGAGGCGGGCGAGGATTTCGCGCACTTCCTCGGCGATGAAGCTCATGAGGTTGATCACCTTCTCGGGCGTGCCCACGAACTTCTTGCGCAGCGCTGCGTCCTGCGTGCAGACGCCGACCGGGCAAGTGTTGCTGTGGCACTGGCGTACCATGATGCAGCCCATAGCGACGAGGCTGAGAGTCCCGATGCCGAACTCCTCGGCGCCCAGGATGGCGGCAATGACGATGTCGCGGCCGGTCTTGAGCCCGCCGTCGGTGCGCAGCTTGACGCGATGGCGGAGGCCATTGAGCGTCAGCACCTGATTGGCCTCGGTCAGCCCCATTTCCCAGGGCGAACCGGCGAATTTGATCGAGGTTTGCGGGCTGGCGCCAGTGCCGCCGACATGGCCGGAGACCAGGATGACATCGGCATGCGCCTTGGCAACGCCCGCCGCGACTGTGCCGATGCCCGCCGAGCTGACCAGCTTCACGCAGACCCGCGCGCGCGGATTGATCTGCTTCAGATCGTAGATCAGCTGGGCCAGATCCTCGATCGAATAGATGTCATGATGCGGCGGCGGCGAGATCAGGGTCACACCGGGCGTCGAATGACGCAGCTTGGCGATCATGTCGGTGACCTTGAAGCCGGGAAGCTGGCCGCCCTCGCCGGGCTTGGCGCCTTGGGCGACCTTGATCTCGATCTCTTCGGCCGATCCCAGATATTCCGCCGTGACGCCGAAGCGGCCCGATGCGATCTGTTTGATCACCGAGTTGGCATTGTCGCCATTGTCATAGGGCCTGAAGCGGCGGGCATCCTCGCCGCCCTCGCCCGACACGGCCTTGGCGCCGATCCGGTTCATCGCGATCGCAAGCGTCTCATGCGCTTCGGGGGAGAGCGCGCCGAGCGACATCCCAGGCGTCACGAAGCGCTTGCGGATCTCGGTGATCGCCTCGACGCTTTCGATCGAGACCGGCTCGTCAGCCCAGTTGAATTCAAGCAGGTCGCGCAGGTAAACCGCCGGCAGATCGCGCACGCCGCGCGAAAATTGCAAATAGGTGGAATAGCTGTCGGTCGCGACCGAGGTCTGCAGCAGATGCATGAGCTGGGCGGAATAAGCGTGGGTCTCGCCGCCGGCCCTATGACGATAGAAGCCACCGATCGGCAGCGTGACGACCGCTTCGTCCCAGGCTTGTTCGTGTCGCAACATCGCGGAGAACTGCAGCGAGGCATAGCCTTCGCCCGATATCTTGCTCGGCATGCCCGGGAACAGATCGTTGACGAGCGCGCGCGAAAGGCCGACCGCTTCGAAATTATAGCCGCCGCGGTAGCTCGTGATCACGGCAATGCCCATCTTCGACATGATCTTGAGCAAGCCGTCGTCGATCGCCTTGCGCTGGCGGGCAAGACAATCCTCGAGCGAAAGATCGCCGAACAGGCCGCGCGCGTGCCGATCGGCGATCGCCGCCTCCGTCAGATAGGCGTTCACGGTGGTCGCGCCGACGCCGATCAGCACCGCATAATAATGGGTGTCGAGGCATTCCGCCGAGCGGACGTTGACCGAGGCATAGCTACGCAGCCCCTTGCGGACGAGGTGCGTATGCACGGCGGCGGCGGCCAGCACCATCGCGACCGCGATCCGGTTAGGGCCGGCATTCTCGTCGGTCAGGAACAGCTCGGTCTTGCCCGCGCGGACCGCGCTTTCCGCCTCGGCGCGGATCTTGGCGATCGCGTTGCGAAGAGCGTCGGAGTCGGCATCGACCGGATAGGTGCAGTCGATCGTCGCAGCCTGCTGACCGAAATGTGCCTTCAGCATATTCCAGGCCTTGGTCGAGAGCACCGGCGATTCGAGCACCAGGACATCGCTCTGCTGCGCACCCGATTCCAGGATGTTCGCGAGATTGCCGAACCGCGTCTTGAGGCTCATCACGCGGGTTTCGCGCAAGGAATCGATCGGCGGGTTGGTAACCTGGCTGAAGCTCTGCCGGAAGAAATGGCTGATGAGCCGCGGCTTGGGCGAGATCACCGCGAGCGGCGTATCGTCGCCCATCGATCCGACCGCTTCCTTCGCGTCTTCGACCTGCGGCGCGAGGATCAGCTCGAGATCCTCCAGGCTCTGGCCCGCCGCAATTTGGCGCCTGGTCAGTTCTGCCCGGTCATAACGGGTGATGTGATCGCCTTTCGGTACCTTGAGATCGTCGAGCGTCCGAAAGTCCTTGACCCAATCCTGATAGGGATGCTCGGCGGCGATCCGCGCCTTGATCTCGGCGTCGCCATAGAGCTTGCCCTCATCGAGATCGATCGCGATGATCTGGCCCGGCCCCATGCGGCCCTTGCGCAGGATGGTGGATTCGGGAACGACCACCATCCCGGTTTCCGAGCCGATGATCAGCAGATTGTCCGACGTCAATGTGGTGCGCAACGGGCGCAGCGCGTTGCGGTCAACGCCCGCAACTGCCCAGCGGCCATCGGTCATCGCCAGCGCGGCCGGCCCGTCCCACGGCTCCATCACCGAGCCGAAATAGCTGTACATGCAGCGCACCTGCTCGGGCAGGTCCGAATTGCTCTGCCAGGCTTCGGGCACAAGCATCAGCTTGGCGGTCGGCGCATCGCGGCCCGCGCGCACGATCGTCTCGAACACGGCATCGAGCGCAGCGGTATCGGAAGCGCCGGCCGGGATCACCGGCTTCACTTCATCGCCATGATCGCCGAAGGCGAGGCTCGCCATCTTGATCTCGTGGCTCTTCATCCAGTTCTTGTTGCCGCGGATCGTGTTGATCTCGCCATTATGCGCCAGCATCCGGAAGGGCTGCGCCAGCCACCATTGCGGGAAAGTATTGGTCGAATAGCGCTGGTGGAAAATGGCGACGCGGCTGACGAAGCGATCGTCCACCAGATCGGGATAGAAGACGGACAGTTCCTCGGCGAGGAACAGGCCCTTGTAGATGATCGACCGGCACGAAAGCGAGCAGATGTAAAAATTCTGGATCTGCGCTTCGATCGCCTTGCGCTCGATGCGGCGGCGGATGAGGTACAGATTTTTCTCGAACTCAGCCTCGCTGCACTCCTCCGGTAGCGGGCCGGCGATCATGATCTGCTCGATCTCCGGACGCAGGCGAAGCGCCTTCTCGCCGATCACCGAGACATCGACCGGGACCTGCCGCCAGCCATAGATCGAGTAGCCGAAATCGATGATCTCGCTTTCGACGATCGAACGGCACATCTCCTGCGCACCAAGGTCGGTGCGCGGGAGGAACACCATGCCGACGGCCAGCCGGTTGGGGCGCGGGCGATGGCCCGATGCCTCGATCGCATCGTCGAAGAAGTGGACGGGCAGGTCGACATGGATGCCGGCGCCGTCGCCGGTCTTGCCGTCCGCATCGACCGCGCCGCGGTGCCACACCGCCTTGAGCGCGTCGATCGCAGCGGTCACGACGCGACGCGACGGCTTCCCGTCCGTCGCGGCGACGAGGCCAACGCCGCAGGCATCGGATTCGAATTCCGGGCGGTACATGCCCTCACGGGCGAGGCGTTCGCGTTGATCGATGCTCATATTGGTCCCGTATTCCTGTCCGTCAGCTGCCGGCGATCGGCGCCGAGCGATTGGCTTCGTCGGTTGCCTGGCGGACGGCCTCATCCGTTGCCTTGCGCAGCAGGCTCTCCGAATTGCGATAGAAAGCGCCGCCCACGCGAGCGCTGACCGGCGCAAGCACACTATAGTCGTCGCGGTGCACGCCAGCGAGCACCGCCGCGAGCTCCGCCGGCGTCAGTGCTGTCCGATAGGCTGCGGCGAGATTGGCTTCCCACGTTTCGGCATAGCGGAAGGACATCTCCTCGGCGGCTTCCGCCAGTAGCGCGTCCGCCCGGGGCGCGCCCACGGCCTTGGCGAGGCCAGCGCCCGCATTGCCCTGATCCAGCGTCATCAGGATCATCGAGCGGAAGCTTTCGCGCGGCGTGAGCGCGTGCGCGATCTGCGCGGCGGCATCGGCCTTGGCGGAAACAGGCGTGGCGGCAAACGCCGCGGCAACCAGCATGGTAAGCATGACTCCACTAACCCCCAGTGACATGGCCGCGCCCCAGTGCGGCCGACTACGCGCCCGCCCCCGCGGCGGGCGATGACATCAGGCGGCTACCGCCTCGGGCTCCGCCCGCTTGGCATCCGCACTGCGCAGCTTGGCCTTGAGATAGGTGTGCATGCGCTCCGAAACATCGCGTCCGTCCCGCACCGCCCACACCACGAGGCTTGCCCCGCGTACAATGTCGCCAGCGGCGAAAACGCCGTCGAGACTGGTCTGCATCGTCTTGTGATCGACCCGCACCGTGCCCCAGCGCGTCACCGAAAGCTCGTTCGCGTCGAACAGCCTGGGCAGCTCCTCGGGATCGAATCCCAGCGCCTTGACGACGAGATCGGCTTCGATGCGGAACTCGCTGCCGGGCTCCGGCTCCGGCGTGCGCCGGCCGCTGGCATCGGGTGGGCCCAGGCGCATCACCGTCGCGCGGACGCCGCTGACATGCCCGGTGCCGTCAAATGCTTCGGGCGCGGAAAGCCAGACGAACTCGACGCCCTCTTCCTCCGCGTTCTTAACCTCGCGCTGCGAACCCGGCATGTTGGCGCGGTCCCGGCGATAGAGACACTTCACGGATTTCGCACCCTGGCGGACCGCGGTGCGCACGCAATCCATGGCCGTATCGCCGCCACCGACGACCACGACATTCTTGCCCGCGGCATTGAGGCTGCCGTCCTCGAACGCAGGAACGCTGTCGCCGAACCCCTTGCGGTTGGAGGCGGTGAGATAGTCGAGCGCTTCGACCACGCCCGGCGCGCCGACGCCCGGCGCCTTGATCTGGCGCGGTTTGTAGACGCCGGTTGCGATCAGGATCGCGTCGTGCCGCTCGCGCAGCGCCTCCAATGACGCATCCCGGCCCACTTTGAAGTCCTGGTGGAAAATGACGCCGCCATCGATCAGCCGCTGCACGCGGCGCATGACGACATGCTTTTCCAGCTTGAAGCCGGGAATGCCATAGGTAAGCAAGCCGCCCGCACGATCATGCCGATCGTAAACATGCACTTCATAGCCACGCGCGCGCATGAGATCGGCGACGGTGAGCCCCGCCGGGCCGGCGCCGATGATGCCGATCGACTGGCCGCGGTCGGGGAGAGGGCGAAGCGGCTCGACCCATCCCTCTTCCCAGGCCGTGTCGGTGATGAACTTTTCGACTGAGCCGATCGTGACGGCGCCATGCCCCGAAAACTCGATGACGCAATTGCCCTCGCACAAGCGATCCTGCGGGCAGATGCGGCCGCAGATTTCCGGCATCGTCGAGGTGGCGTTGGAAAGCTCATAGGCTTCGCGCAGCCGGCCTTCGGCCGTGAGGCGCAGCCAATCCGGAATATGATTGTGGAGCGGGCAATGCACCGAGCAATAGGGCACGCCGCACTGCGAGCACCGCCCGGACTGTTCTTCAGCCTTCTCCAAGCCGTAGGCCCGTGAAATTTCGGCAAAGTCCGCGCTTCGGCCGGCAGCTTGACGCTTTTCCGGATAGTCCTGCTGGACCTTGGTGAATTTCAGCATGCGAGTGTCAGCCATATGCGCTCCTGTAGCGCCTATAGCTCAAACCCTCGGCCGAGTCACGAAAAATTGGACATTTATGACAGGCGAACTTACCTAATTTTCGCTATTTCCGATTCTGACGTCCAATTGCAACAGTTCGTCTCGTGGAAAAGGATCCGGATCGGACCTATTTGTTGAGCAGCCATATCAATGCCGCCGCTCCGGCAATGATACGATACCAAGCGAAAGGGCTGAAGCCGCGCCGGGAAACGATCGATACGAAGGCCTTGATTACGCCGATCGCCACCACGAATGAGACCAGCATGCCGAGCGCGATCATCTGAAACCCCACGCCGCCGCCGCTCATCAGCGCCTCGCGATTTTTGGCGATTTCGACCGCGCTCGCGCCCAGCATCGTTGGAATCGCGAGAAAGAAGCTGAATTCGGCCGCGGTTCTGCGCTCGACGCCCAGTGAAACGGCGCCGAGGATCGTCGCGCCGGAACGGCTCACGCCCGGAATCATCGCCAGGCACTGGATCACCCCGATGCCTAACGACCGCGACAGCGGAATGTCGGCCACCCCCACAATGTGGCCGCGCTTGGCCAGGCGCTCGATCACAAGAATGGCGAAACCCCCCAGGATCAGGGCTACGGCCACCACCTCGGGCTCTCCCAGCAGCGCCTCGATCTGCTTGTGCAGGGCGAGGCCGATCACCGCGGCGGGCACGAACGCCAGGATGAGGTTGCGCGCGAACCGGATCGAAACCGCCTCGCGCTTCACGAGCCCACGGAGGACGGCCCAGAAGGTTCGCCAGTAGAGCACGACGACTGCCGCAATCGCGCCGAGCTGAATGACAATGTTGAAGACCTTCCACTGCTCGTCGTCATAGCCGAGCAGGGCGCCAGCAAGGATCAGATGGCCTGTCGAGGATACCGGCAGGAATTCAGTCAGTCCTTCGACGATGCCGAGAAGGACGGCGGTTGTGGTCGTATCCATGCTTGGAATGCCTCGTCCCGGATGTTGAGGTGGAGGGGATGGCGTTTGGAAAAGAAAAACCGTCCGGGCGGTTACGCAGCTTTGGAAACCGCGCCGAAGCGTCCGTGGCGGCGGAACTGGACCAGCCACTCCGGGGCGACCGCGGCGATTGGCGCGGGATCGATGCCAAAGGCGGCGAAGCCCTTCGCGCCCGGACTGACGACATTGTCCTTCTGCAGCATCAGCCACTGATCCCAGGTGATCGGGGCGCCGGGCGCCCATCCGCCGAACCGCGCCATCGCGCTCGCCACCGCGTCCGGAACGGCGACAAGGCTTGGCGTACGCCCGATCAGCCGCGCGATGGTCTCGTGCAGCTCCCACATGGTGAGGATCTCGGGGCCGCCGAGCTCAAAGATCTTTCCGCCGAACCTCTCCGGCTTCACCGCGGCTTCGGCAATCGCGCAGGCCACGTCGTTCACGAAGGCGGGCTGAAATCTCGTGTTGCTGCGAATGACGGGGATCGCAGGGAAGAGCCGGATCATCCGGGCGAAGCGGTTGACGAACTGGTCCTCGGGCCCGAACAGGATCGAGGGACGCAAGACCGTCGCCTTGGGAAACGCCGCGAGCACCGCGGCTTCGCCTTCGCCCTTGCTGCGGCCATAAGCCGAAAGGCTCGCCGGATCGGCGCCGATGGCCGAAATGTGCACGAGCGATGTCACGCCCGCCCTGGCCGCCGCCTCAGCGACGTTGCGTGCGCCCTGCACATGCACGGTCGTGAAATCGCCCTTGAGCACGCCCACAAGGTTGATCACGGCGTCGGCGCCCTCGATGGCGCGCGCCGCGCTCGCGGCGTTGCCAATGTCGGCCGAGATGAACTGGCTCTGCCCTAGCCCTCCGAGCGGCTTCACGAACCAGGCCTTGCGGGCATCACGCTCGGCAATCCGGACGCGGATGCCGCGCCGGAACAGCTCCTGCGCAACATAGCGGCCCAGAAACCCGCCGCCTCCGAACAGCGTCACCAGCCCGTTCATTCCGCAATCCTTCCCGATTCCAGCACGCGCGGATCCATGCCCGCGCAGCGGTCGGTTGACAAGCGCGGACCGCCCCCGCTAAGCGCGCCCTCCTACCCGCATGAACATGCGACCGTGCCCAGATGGCGGAATTGGTAGACGCACCAGCTTCAGGTGCTGGCGATCGCAAGGTCGTGGAGGTTCGAGTCCTCTTCTGGGCACCATCACCCCCTCTAAGGGATTGATTCCGGGAAAGAATCCCTATCTTTGCCGTTTTAGGACCGCTCGGTCGTACACTTACTTGTACACCGAGGCATGAGATGTATGTTGTGATTGAGTATGTTCAGCCTGACAAAAAACAGTGGCATCCTGAGCTGCCGCCGCAGCTTTCCTAAAGACCTCATGAGGTTCATCCCAGCGCAAGCCGAAGCGGAAAGGGTCGGGTCGGGTTCCGGGTATCGTTGAGGGCGAGGGCCTCAACGCCGCCATGCGGCTCGACATTCTCGCCCTCGCCGATCTCGCGCAGGCCGGTTCAGTATATCCGCGAAGATAAAGGCTGTTTGCGGCTTCGTGCTCGCAAATGGAGCAGCGCGTAGACGAGGCGTCTAAGTAAATACCGTCGACATGACGGCGCGATGGGCTAGGATACGGAGAAAGCCAAGAGCAGCCCGGCCAAGACCAGCCAAGAGCAGTCCGGCACGGTGCATGATGGCTTCCCGGCAACCAAGCAGCCCTGCCGGAATCGGGAAAGGATGAGGAACATGATGGACCTGGTTGTTCGAGGAGGGTCCGTCGTCGATGGTACCGGCGCAGCCGCGTTCGTCGCCGATATCGCGATCAGGAACGGCATGATCGAGGCGGTGGCGCCCGATCTATCCCACCTGGAGGCGGCGCGTACGATCGACGCCGCGGGCCTCACGGTCACGCCTGGGTTCATCGACATTCACACCCACTATGACGGTCAGGTCTCGTGGGACAGCGACATCGCCCCCTCCTGCTACCATGGCGTGACCTCGATCGTGATGGGCAATTGCGGCGTGGGTTTTGCGCCCGCCAGGCCCGACAAGCGCGACTGGCTGATCAACCTGCTGGAGGGCGTTGAGGACATTCCCGGCACCGCCTTGGCCGAAGGCCTGACATGGGACTGGGAAAGTTTCCCAGACTATATGGATGCGCTCACCCGGCGCCGCTTCGCGTTGGATCTTGGTGCCCAGATGCCGCACGCGCCCTTGCGCGCCTACGTCATGGGCGCACGCGGTGCCGACAGCCAGGCGCGCCCCACGGCTGACGAGATCGCCGAGATGGCGCGCCTGGCGGCCGAGGCGGTAGAGGCCGGCGCGCTCGGCTTCTCAACCTCGCGGACGGTCGCGCACCAGACCCGCGCCGGGGAAACGATCGGCACCTACCGCGCGCCGGAGGAGGAGCTGGTCGCCATCGCAGCGGCGATCGGCGCGACTGGCAAGGGGGTGATCCAGCTGATCAGCGATGCCTATCTCACCGCCGACGATGCTTTCGCGCAAGCGGAACTCGATCTGGTCCGCAAGATTGCACGGGCCTCGGGGCGGCCAATTTCACTCACCGTGCAACAGACGGCGAACGCGCCGCAGCGCTGGCGCTTGATCTTCGACTGGATCGAAAACCAGCGCGCCGAGGGATTGCCGATCTCGGCGCAGGTTGCCGTGCGCGGTGTGGGTGGGATCATCGGCTTCTCCACAAACACCAATCCGTTCATGGCGACACCGACGTGGAAGACGATAAGCGCGCTCTCCCGCGCCAAGCGCATGGAGCGGCTCCGCGATCCTGCGGTACGTGCGCGCATCCTCGAAGAGCATGAGGCGCCCGTCGGCGGCCCGTTCGGCGAATATGTCGCACGAGCCTTCCACGCGATGTTCCGAATGACGGATCCGGTGGACTACGAGCCCTCGCCCGTCGCCTCGATGCTGGCAGAAGCGCGGCGCATCGGCAAGGAGCCCGCCAACCATGTCTATGACGTACTGCTGGAAGAGGAAGGGAATCGTCTCCTCTATTTTCCAGCGATAAACTATGTGTCCGGAGATCTATCGGTAGTGCATGCGATGCTGAGCGCCGACTACGCGCTCTTCGGGCTGTCGGACGGCGGCGCGCACTGTGGCATGATCTGCGATGCGAGCTTTCCGACCACGGCGATCTCAATGTGGCCGACCGGATCGAAGACTGGGCTACGTTTTACTTTCGAGGAGATGGTCCACGGCTATACGCAGCGGTCGGCGAGGCATGTGGGGTGGATGGACCGCGGCGTCGTTGCCCCCGGCTATATCGCGGACCTCAACCTGATCGCACGCGACGAGCTGTCGCTGCCGCCCCCCCAGGTCGTGAAGGACCTGCCCGCCGGCGGCAAGCGGCTGATCCAGAAAGCCGGCGGCTATCGCATGACGATCAAGAACGGCGTGGTCACCGTGGAGAATGGCATGCTCACCGGCGCGTTGCCGGGCAAGCTGGTCCGCGGCGCGACCACGCCGGCGCGGCTTTTCGCGGCAGCGTGAACAAAGGGAGAGATCCATGGCGACGAAGAACGCCCTGCTCCGCCCGGAAGATTTTGGCGTAACCCCGCTCGAAGGCCGGTTTGGCGTCCGCATAGAAGGGATCGACCTCAACGAGCGCGACGACGAGGGGACGCTTCAGTTAGTGTCCGAGCTGCTCTTCGTGCACAAGGTGGTTGTACTCAGCGGGCAGCAGCTAGAGGATGAGCGCTTCGTCAGGTTCGGCCACCAGTGGGGCCGCCCGATCAACTTCTTCAAGGAGGACCATCGCGGCGTGGTGCATCCCGAGCTGATCCGGGTCAGCAACGCTACCACCGTACCTATGGAGCATCGCGATGGAGCGGTGCAGTGGCACAACGACAGCTCCTATGACGAAGTACCGGCCTCGATCACGATGCTCTATTGCCTCCAGGCGCCGGACCAGGGAGGAGAGACGCTGTTCGCCGACATCGTCGCAGCCTATGACGAGCTGCCCGCGGCAACCCGCGATCGGATCGCGACGGCTTCTGCCTGGCATACCATGCTCGGGGCGCCGGCGATCGAGGGCGAGATGATCGACAAGATGATTGCGCCGCCTTGGGGCAGATATCTGCACCCGCTCGCCTATCCCCATCCGATCGTGCCGGGGCGCACCGCGCTATACACATCGGCTACGGCGGAATCGATCGACGGGATGGATTATGAGGAAGGTCGCGAGCTGATCCGCAGCCTGCGCCGCCACAGCTTTGGGCCGCGCTTCCAGACCAGCTACAAGCTCCGCCAAGGCGACCTGATCCTATGGGACAATTTCTCGGTCGCACATAGCGCGACGCCGATCGAATATTCAGACGAGCCCGGCAAGTTCCGCCTGCTTCAGCGGATCAGCACCAAGGGGGCGCCGAGCTTCCTGCCGCGCGCAAGACCCTGATCCCGCGCGACGAAGCGGTCGCTTCTTCGCCGAAACTGATCTATCATCGAAGCGTTCTTGGTGCGCCGCAGAAGCGCCTGCCGATGGGAGAGTGAACGATGCAACTTGAGAACCAGACCGATCATGTCGCGATCCTCGCCCTCATGCTTGTCGGTGTCCTCATACGCCGGCTGGAAGAGGTCGGGCAGATCGACGAACCGACAGCACGGCAGATCCACAAGCTGGCCGGCAGTGTGCGTACGCACGCGGGCCACGCAGGGCTGACGGACTTGCGCATCCTGTTCGAGAATATCGATCGCGCGCTGGGTGCCAGCCTGCACGCCGAAGAGGGCAAGAAGGTGAACGCCGGGTCGATACCTCTCGCTTTGTAATCCGACTGGCGCGCTGTCGAAGGACGGAATGGCTCATGCCGAGCGCATAGCTCGCGATATCGAAGAGGTCGGCGGGGATCCCCCCGTGCGCGGCGTGTGCATTACCGTCACAGCATGGGCGACATTTGCTTCTGTGCGGCTACCATCGCAACCTTCGCGCCCGCCGAGGCATGTTCACGGCAAATCGCGGGGCCAATGCCTTTGGCGGCCAGAACGGGCGCAGTGCGTGCCCCGTCCCGTCCGAGATCCATTACCCGCCTGCCTTCCGATGGAGACCGCCGGCCGACAACTTCAGACAAGTCTGACGCTCCGTCTAGCAACCTGCCGTGCGATAGGGCAAGACTCTTGCTATGCACGATGAACCTAATTTACAATGATGGTGGCGGAGAGCCGCCCAAAGCGGAGAGGATCACTAATGGGTGTCGTTCCAAGCGTAATGGCGCAGCCGCGTCCGCCCCACGTCCAGATCAGGCGCGATCATCTGATCGCGATGACCGATGCGATCGATGCCTCGCGCGTCACCAGCGTTCATGCTCCGGCGGGCTATGGCAAGACGATGGCGGTGCTGCAATGGGCCGAAGCGCTTAAGGCGCGTGGCCGTGACGTCCTTTGGCTCGCCGCACGGGCGGGGATCGCAAACCTCGACGACTTCGTCGCGGCAATGGCCGCAGCGGCAGACGGCGCTGGCTTTGACTGGCACGCGTTTCCGGAGGACACGCCGCCACACATCAGAATGGCGCGGCTTGTCGCAGCACCGCGACGGCCGGTGCTCGTGCTCGACGATGCCCAGCTGCTCGATGCCGATGTGTTCGATCTTGTCACGCGCATCGTGGCCGGCGCCCGCGATGCCCTCACCACCATCATCGTCTCGCGCAGCCTGCAAACAATCCCCATCGCCCGCCTGCGCGCGCTGGGCTATCTGGTCGAGGTCGGCACGCCCGAGCTTCGGTTCTCGCTCGCCGAGGCGGTGGAGCTGATCGCACGCAGCAGCCGGACCCCTGTGGAGACCGCCGTGATCGAACAGCTGGTGGAGGACACTGAGGGCTGGCCCGCCGGGATAACCATGGCGCGCGCCATCCAGCAGAAGGACTGGCGCCACAGCGCAGATGCACCGGTGCGGCCGAGCGGCCTGCGCCGCGAGTTCGAATCCTATTTCAAGGAAGAGGTCGTCTCGCCCGAGCCGAAGGAAGTGCGCGATTTCCTCATCGCTACCTGTGTGCTCGATGAGCTGACGCCCGCCGCCTGCGCTGCGGCGACCGGGCTCGAGGACAGTCGTGCGATGCTCGAGCATGTTGAGGAATGCGGACTGTTCCTGGAAGCGGCTGACGCCGATCGCAGCAGCTACCGCTACCATCGCCTGTTCCGCGAGGTGGTGCTGCGCCGCCTTAACGACCGTGACCCGGTCCGCGCGGCGGAAATCCAGAAGCGCGTGAGTCGGCACTTCGCCGAAACCGACCAGCCCTTGCGCGCACTGGACCACGCTGTGCGGAGTGGAGACCGGCTGTTCCTGGCCGACCAACTGGAGGTGCTGGCGGAGCCGCTGACCTATCAGGGCAATCTCTATCTCGTCGCCGAGTTGGCGGCAGGCATGTCAAGCGCGATCCTCGGGACCCGTCCGCGGCTGGCGCTGGCGCTGGCCTGGCGGCGCATACGCTGCCTGGCGTTCGAATCGGCGGAGGCATTGATCGGCCTCGCTGAGGCCGAACTCGCCGTGCGGCGCGAGCGCGAAGAGAACGAGACGCCCGAAACACGCCATCTGGCTATGATGATCGAGCACCGGCGTATCATGTGCGCCGCCGCGCGCGACGAAATGCCGCGCGTGGAGCAGAGCGCCCCCTTGCTCCTCCGCCAGCTCGGCGACGACGAACCTTATCTGAGCTGCACCCTGCTCGCCCAGCTGATGACGGCCCGGCGTGAGCTCTACCATTTCCACGACATGCTCAAGCTCGAAGCAGAGGCGCGGCGCGCGGTGCTGCGGCCGGGGACGGATTTCGCCACCATCTCGCTCAAAGCCACCATCGCGCCGACGCTGGCAACGCTCGGCAAGGTCGGCACTGCCGAACGCTTGCTGCGCGAGGCGCTGAGCTATGCCGAAAGCAATTCCGCGCCGCAGGGGGGCGGGATCGCGGCACTTCCGGCGCTGCCCCTGGCCGAGCTTCTCTATGACATCGGCAAGCTGGACGAGGCGCGCACATTGATCGATCGCTATCTTGGACCGGCGCGAGACTGGGGTTTTGTCGACCAGCTTGCTGCGGGACACATCGTCCGTGCGCGCCTGATCTTCAACGATGGCAACCTGGTTGGTGCGATCAACGCGCTTGACGAGACACAGCTGCTCGCGATTGAGTGCGGGTTGGACCGCCTGCGCGCCTATGCCGTTGGTGAGCAGGTACGGATGCTGATCCGCAGCGGCGAGGGCAAGCATGCGGGTAATATCCTCATGGCAAGCGGGTTTGCGCCCGGAGCCGAGCCCTATCCGACGCTAAACCCCACGCGTCAGAACGAGAGCATCGCCATCGCCTGGCTGCGGCTGGAGATGCATGGCCATCGGCTCGTTGCGGCGCGCAAGGTGGCGAAGCGGTGGAGCGAATTCATCCGTCGCAACGGCGCGGTCCGATCGGCGGTCACGTTTGAGTTGCTGCTGGCAGAGATCGCGGTGCTGGCCGGCGACCGCTCGGAAGCGCGACGCGCAGTGCGTGAAGCCGTGACCTTGTCGGCGGCGTCGGGATGGACACAGGTTTTCCTCGATGAAGGCGAGGCAATCGGCTCGCTCTTGGCCGAGGCTTACGGCCAAGGACCCGCGCTGGACAGCGTACCGGATCGGTTCGGCCAGCGGTTGGTCGCCGCGTTCGCGGGGACACCGACGGCCGTGGAAGAGGATGACGAATTTGGGCTCAGCAGCCGCCTGGTGAACCGCGAAGTGGAAATACTTCGGATGGTCAGCGGCGGCCTGCGGAATCGCGAGATCGGCAACCGTCTCGGTCTCACCGAGGGCACGGTCAAATGGTACATGCAGCAGATCTACGACAAGCTGGGGGTGCGCAGACGGCCGCAGGCGGTTATGCGCGCACGCCAGCTGGGCGTTCTTGCCTAATCTGAACAGGCCGAAACCTGTTCGCCGCCGCGCGCCCGATACGCGCTGCGTCTTTTTCAGCGACAGCAGGAGACAATATGCCGGGTCCGCTTGAGGGAATACGAATCGTCGAGATCGATGGGATCGGGCCGGTGCCGCTGGCGTGCACGATCTTGGCGGACATGGGCGCCGACATCGTCCGCGTCGCGCGGCCGTCACATCCCGGGGCAGCATGGGACGACGTCGGTGGATCAGTGGTTCATCGCAGCCGCGCCTTTGCTTATGCCGATCTGAAGTCGGATAAGGATCGCGACGCTTTGCTGACTTTGATCGCCGGCGCCGATGCGCTGATCGAAGGTTATCGGCCGGGAGTGATGGAGCGGCTGGGGCTCGGTCCGGACGTCTGCTTTGCCCGCAATCCGCGGCTGGTCTATACCCGCATGACCGGCTGGGGGCAGAGCGGACCGCTCGCGCCGCGTGCCGGGCACGACATCAACTACATCGCGATCGCCGGCGCGCTGCACGGCATCGGCCGGGCGGGGGAGCCGCCGACCGTGCCGTTAAACCTGGTTGGCGACTATGGTGGCGGGGCGATGTTCGCGATTGCCGGCCTTCTGGCGGCATTGCTGTCGGCACGGACTACCGGGCAGGGCCAGGTGGTGGATGCCGCGATGACCGACGGCGTCGCGTCACTCATGAGCCTTTTCCATGCCTTTCTCGCCTCAGGTCTGTGGCATGACCGGCCGGAGGCCAACCTGCTGGATGGGGGCGCTCCCTTCTATCGCTGCTATACCTGCGCCGATGGCAAGCATGTCGCGGTCGGAGCGCTGGAGCCGCAGTTCTTCGCTCGGCTGTTGGAGGGGCTGGGCATTGATCGCGACCGCTATCCGCAGCAAAATGATCCGGCATGCTGGCCGGCGATGGCGGCGGAGTTTGCCGCGCTGTTCGCCGGCCGCCCGCGCGACGCCTGGACAGCCGTCTTCGAGGGGGTAGATGCCTGCGTCAGTCCGGTGCTGTCGCTGGGCGAGGCGGTGCATCACCCGCATAACCAGGCGCGCGGGACCTATATTGCGCGTGCCGGCCATCTCCAGCCCGCCCCGGCACCGCGCTTTTCGGGAACGCAGGGCGAAGCCGGGGAGCCGGCGGCAACGACGCTGGAAGCGGCGGCCGCGCGCTGGGGGTAATGGTAAACTGCGGCGAAGGTGAAGCCATAAGCTGGGCATTTGCAGCAACTGGGTTGGAGCCGCAGGCGCTCCGGCGGCGGTAACGCGGGAGCGCAACGCAGAAGGAGATCCGTGCCGAGTGCTGAAGGCCTGCTCGGCCGGCGACGCCCTAAGCTGGTCTGAGGCCTCGCCCGCCACTCACTTCGACTCTTGGGAGTTACGTCGATGGGTATATTCACGCACGCGTGCCTCGGTAGCAACGATCTCGAGCGTTCCGTCCGTTTCTACGACGCGGTGCTGGCACCACTTGGCATCGTCAACCTTGGCACTTTTCTCGATCAGGGCGTCGGCTACGGGCGTCGGCTGGCCGAGCTGTTGATCCTGCGTCCGCTCGAAGGCGGGCCAGCGACCGCTGCCAACGGCAGCACGCTGAGCTTCAAGGCGCCCACGCGCGCGGCCGTGGACGCGTTTCATGCAGCTGGGCTGGCGGTGGGCGGGCGTGATGCCGGGCCGCCCGGCCCGCGCGGCGCGGTGCCGCATGCCTATGGCGCCTATCTACACGATCCCGACGGCAACAAGATTTGCGCTTACTGCTTCGACCCGGCCGGCTGAAGCCGCCCATCCTGAAGAGCGGTGAAGCCGGCACACGCGCCGCCCGTGGGCCCGGCCAGGCCTGCCTATTGTTTGGTCTGGCCGGTACCCCCACCGGAGGCGGGCATCAGCATGTTCGACATGCCGCCGTCGACTAGCACGTCGATACCGCTGATATGCCCCGCGGCCGGGCTGATCAGGAACAGGATCATGTTGGCGACGTCCGCCGCTACGCCCAGCTTGCGCAGCGGGATGTTGGCCTCGCGCTGGTCACGCCGGGCCTGATCGGCATAGCCGCCCGCCGTCATCGGGGTATAGGTCGGCCCCGGCGATACCGTGTTGCATCGGATGCCGTCCGGCCCCCATTCGACTGACAGCTGACGGACCAGCATGACGAGCGCTGCTTTGCTCGACGAGTAGAAGCCGAGCGCGGGTGTGGCATGCGATGCCGAGATCGAGGCGGTGGCGACATAGGCGCCTTTCGACGCGCGCAGGTGAGGGTAGGCGGCCTTCGCCAACGCCCAGGATGCTCGCGTGTTGATCGTGTAGATGCGATCGAAGTCGGCATTGGTCAGGTCCTTGAGCGCGCCGCCTTGGATGATGCCGGCATTGCTGACCACTGCGTCGATTCCGCCCATATGCGCGATCGCGGCATCAACGATCCTGTCGCCGCAGTCCGGCTCCATGAGGTCGACGACGGCGGTGCCGGCGGGTGGCCCGATCCCGTCGGCCACGGTCCGTAGATTGTCCGCGTCGCGGTCAGCCAGTAACAGGCTATGCTTGCCGGGGATCGCACCGCCGGCCAACAGTTCCGCGCAGGCGCGGCCGATGCCGCTCGCGGCGCCCGTAATCACAACCTTCATCTGCGCTTCCTTCAGTCGCTCAGCCCGAGTTCTTGCATCAACTCCCGGCGAAGCTTGAACTTCTGGATCTTCGAGGCGGACATCGGCCACTCGTCGATGAAACGAATGTACCGCGGCACCTTGAACGACGCCAGCCGTTCGCGGACATAGGCGATCAGCTCTTCGGCATCGGCATGGTATCCCTCGTTGCGTTCGACATAGGCGGCGGGGATTTCGGCCAGCCGTTCGTCGGGCAGGCCGATGACCTGCGCGAGGCGCACGGCCGGATGGCTCGCCAGCACCGCCTCCACCTCGGCGGCCGCGACATTCTCGCCGCCCACCTTCAGCATGTCCTTGAACCGGCCATGGAACATGATGTGGCCATTCGCATCTAGGGAGCCGATGTCGCCTGAATGATACCAGCCGTTGGCGTCCAGCGCCTCGGCGGTCTTCTCGGCGTCCTTATAATAGCCGTCGAACAGATTGTAGCCGCGGATCAGGACTTCGCCCCGCTCGCCCGCCGGCAGATCGCGTCCCTCGCTGTCCACGATGCGCACTTCGATCCCCGTCAGCGGATAGCCGAGCCGCTGAAATCCCAGCTCAGGATCCATGTCATAGCCGCCGGTGGTGACGATTCCCGTTGCTTCGGTCATCCCGAACGTGCCGACCTGGAGCATGTTCGGCGCCTTCTCGCGATAGGCCTGGCCCACGCGCTCCGGCATGAAGGCGAAGCAGCTGTTCTGGAGACGTACCGAGCTCATGTCGGTCTTGGCCCAATCGGGATGCGCGATCATCGCCTGATGGAAGGTGACGAACGGCAGGAACATCATCGTTACCTTTTCCGCCTCGATCTGGCGGAGGCTTTCGCCCGCATCGAAATGCGGCTGGCCGATGAAGGTGCCGCCGACGTCGATCGCGCCCAGCATCGCCAGCATCGCGGCGATGTGGAACAGCGGCAGCGGGGACCAGGCACGTTCGTCCTCAGTGAAGGCCCAGCGGTTGCGGGTGAGGTTCGCCGCCTCGCGCGCCACCGCCTCGTGGCTGAGCAGGCAGCCCTTCGGATTCGCCGAGGTGCCGGAAGTGTAGAGGATCATCGCCGTGCTGCGCACGCGCACCGCGAGACGGCGACGATGAACCTCCATCTCCGGTACCTCGGCTGCCCCCGCGTCGAACGCCTGCTGGTGGAGGAAGCCGGGCCTGGGCGCACCGTCACACAGGATGATGCGGCGCAGCTTGGGCGCGGCGGCCAGCAACAACGCGCGAGGATCGGATGCGGTGCCGAGGTCGGGGAAGGCTTGGGTCAGCCGCCCCGCGAAATCGACATGCTCAGTCGCCACGCCATCGGTGATGATTGCCGCGAGATCGGCGTTGTCCGCGACATAGGCGATTTCCGGCGCCTTGTAGCGCGCGTTCATGAGCACCGAGACTGCGCCGACCATTGCCGTAGCGAACATGGTCTCGATAAAGGCAATGCCCGAAGGCAGGAGGATGCCGACATGGTCGCCGGGCCCGACGCCCGCCGCGATCAGACCGCGCGCCTTGTGCATGACCGCGCGGACGACCTCGTCATAGGTCCTGCGGCCATCGGGGAAGACCAGCGCCTCCTTGTCGGGTACGCGGTCCCAAGCCGACAGCAGCAGATCGCCCAGCGTCGTCGTTGCGATCCGCATCGCCGCATAATCCTCCCGCGTGCTGTTCACCTCGCATCCGCTCCTTGCTCATCGTCCGCCGTTGTGTGATCGCAACCCGTCAGGAGGGGCACGCCTTTCGAACGATAGGTGCGTATGGGCGGCCAAACCGGCGACCGGACATTATCCCGAAGATCGGCTATGCTGATCCCGAACCAGTCCCGGCAGGAGTATGTCGATGGAAGCCTATATATACGATCATGTCCGCACGCCGCGCGGCAAGGGGCGGCCCGATGGTGCGCTCCACGAGGTGACGTCGGTGGAGATGGTTGCGCAGCTACTCAGGGCGCTGAAGGAGCGCAACGACCTGGACACGGCCCTGCTCGATGACGTCATCATTGGCATGGCCCAGCCGGTCGGCGAACAGGGTGGCGTCCTCGCACGCGCCGCCGTCCTTCAGGCCGGTTATGCCGAGACGGTGGCCGGACAGCAGATCCACCGTTTCTGCGCTACCGGTCTGGATGCCGTCAGCCTGATCGCCGCGCAAGTCCATGCCGGCATGATCCAGGCCGGCATCGGCGGCGGCGTGGAATCGATGAGCCGAACGGTGATGGGCTATGATTCCGGCGCATGGACATCTGATCCGTCGGTCGCATTCACGAACTATTATGCTCCGCAGGGGATCGGCGCAGATTTGATCGCGACGCTCGACGGCTTTACCCGCGAGGATGTCGATGCATTTGCGGTCGAGAGTCAGCGCCGCGCTGCCGAAGCATGGGCCGAAGGCCGCTTCAAAAATGCCATCGTGCCGATCCGGGACGTGTTAGGCGAAGTGCTGCTCGACCATGACGAGCATATGCGCCCCGGTACGACCATCGAGAGTCTCGCCAAGCTCAAGCCCGCCTTCGAAGGGTTCGGCAAGGCTGGGTTCGAGGCAGTCGCCAAGGCTCGCTACCCGGAGGTGGAGGCGCTGAATTATGTCCACCATGGCGGCAACAGCTCGGGCATTGTCGACGGATCGGGCGTCGTGCTGGTCGGATCGAAGGAGTTCGGCGACAAGGCGGGGCTGAAGCCGCGCGGGCGGGTTCGCGCCTATGCAAACATTGGATCCGAACCGACAATCATGCTGACGGCGCCTGCGGCTGTTTCGGAAAAGGCGCTCAAAAACGGCGGCATGACCAAGGCCGACATCGACCTGTGGGAACTCAACGAGGCCTTCGCCAGCGTCGTGATGCGCTTCCAGCGCCAGCTGGACATCCCTGACGATAAGATCAACGTCAACGGCGGCGCGATCGCGATGGGCCACCCGCTGGGCGCGACCGGCGCCATGCTGGTGGGCACCGTCCTCGACGAGCTCGAGCGGCGCGATCTCGAAACCGGACTCATCACGCTGTGCGCCGCCAACGGGCTCGGCACCGCGTCCATCATCGAACGCGTCTGATCGCGTCTTCCTTCCAGAGCGGAACATTCATGCGACACCTGACACTTGAAACGGCAGCCGACGGCTTCGCCACCCTGACCCTGAACAACGCCGACGAGTCGATGAACATCGTCAACGATGCCTTCATCGCCGATATGGAGGAGGCGACCCGCACGATCGCCGCCGATCCGGCGATCAAGGGCGTCATCCTGACTTCGGGCAAGAAGGCCTTCATGGCCGGCGCGGACCTGAAGCAGCTGGTGCGCGGCTACGGCAAGCTGTCCGCAAAGGACGCCTATGCCTTCTCCCACCGTGCGACGCAGATGCACCGGGCGATGGAACAATCGGGCAAGCCCTGGGTCGCGGCCATCAACGGTCTGGCGTTGGGCGGCGGGTTCGAGCTCGCGCTCGCCTGCCACCATCGCATCCTGGTCGACGATCCGAAAGCGGTGGTCGGTCTGCCGGAGGTCAATGTGGGGCTGCTGCCCGGCTCGGGCGGCACCGTGCGCCTGGCGCTGATCGCGGGGGCGAAGGTGGCGCTCGACTTGCTGCTCTCCGGCCGCTCGGTGGCGCCAGCCGAGGCGCTAAAGCTGAAGATCGTTGACGAGGTGGTGCCCGCCGACCAGCTGATCAACCGCGCGCGGGCATGGCTCGCGACCAACCCCGATCCGGTCAAGCCGTGGGATGTCAAGGGCTGGGTCCCGCCCCAGAAGAAGGGGATGACAGTGCCAGAGGACAGCGCCTTCTACATGATGGCGACAGGCGGCCTCGCGCAGAAGGGCTACAACCTTCCCGCGCCGCGCGCGATCCTCGCGTCGGTGTTCGAAGGCATGCAGCTGCCGTTTGACAAGGCGCTGTCGGTCGAGGGCAAATATTTCGCTAAGCTGCTGATCGATCCTGTCGCCCGCAACATTATCCGCACCACCTTTATCTCCAAGCAGGCGGCCGAGAAGGGCGCGCGCCGCCCCGCCGGCGTGGCGAAGTCCGAGGTCAAGAAGGTCGGCGTGCTGGGCGCCGGCATGATGGGGGCGGGCATTGCCTATGTCTCGGCCAAGGCCGGGATCGAGGTGGTTCTGCTCGATCGAGACGTACCGACGGCGGAGAAGGGCAAGGGCTATTCAGCGAAGGCCGAGGGCAAGCTGCTGGAAAAGGGCAAAACCAGCCAGGACAAGGTCGACGCGCTGCTCGGGCGGATCACGGCAACCGATGATTTCGCCAAACTTGAAGGCTGCGACATGGTCGTCGAAGCGGTGTTCGAGGACGCAGCGATCAAGGCCGAAACGACCGGCAAGGCCGAAGCGGTGCTGCCCGAGCATGCCGTTTTCGCGTCGAATACCTCGACGCTGCCGATCTCGCAGTTGGCCCAAGCTTCGAAGCGTCCAGGGCAGTTCATCGGCCTTCACTTCTTCTCGCCGGTCGACCGGATGGGTCTGGTCGAGGTGATCCGCGGCAAGCAGACGAGCGATGAGACGCTGGCCAAGAGCCTGGATTTCATCGCCCAGCTGCGCAAGACGCCGATCGTGGTGAACGACAGCCGCGGCTTCTACACCAGCCGCGTTTTCCGCATGATGATCTTCGAAGGCGTGGCGATGCTGGAGGATGGCGTCGCGCCGGCCCGGATCGAGAATGCCGCCAAGGCCGCCGGTTTCCCGGTCGGGCCGCTGGCGCTGCTCGACGAGGTCACGATGGAGCTGCCGGTCAAAATCCTGGACGACGCCTCGGGCGAGGTTGGCAACACTTACACGATCGAGAAAGGCTATCGCGTCCTGAAGCGGATGATCGAGCTTGGTCGCGGCAGCCGCAAGGCCGGCCAAGGCTTTTACGATTATCTCGAAGGCGGCGCGAAGCGTTTGTGGAAGGGGCTGGGTGAGGAGTTTCCGCCGGCCGCCGAGCAGCCCGAGCAGGACGAGCTCAAGAAGCGCTTTCTCTATTCCCAGGCAATCGAGACCGCCCGTTGTTTGGAGGAAGGGGTACTGGAAACGCCGGAGGACGCCGATCTCGGCGCGATCTACGGCTGGGGCTTCCCGGCTTGGACTGGCGGCACGATCAGCTACATCGACACCGTCGGCATCGCACAGTTCGTCGTCGAGGCCGATCGTCTCGCGCAAAAATATGGTTCGCGCTTCCTGCCTTCGCCCTGGCTGCGCGCGAAGGCGGAAAAGGGCGAGAGTTTCTACCCCGACAGCGAAGCGGTTCCTGCGGACGAACTGGCAGCGGCATGAAGCGCCTAATCTTCGAACCCGAGCATGAGCAGTTTCGCGACAGCGTCGTGAAGTTCATGCAGGCGGAGGTCGCTCCACATGCGGAGCGGTTCCGCGAGCAGGGGATGGTCGACCGCGAACTCTATCAGAAGGCGGGTGAGCAGGGGCTGCTGTGCACCTGGGCCGACGAGCAATATGGCGGTGCAGGCATCGATGACTTCCGCTTCGAGCAGATCATCATCGAAGAGAATATGCGCCACGGTGATATTGGCTTCTACATCAACCTGCACAGCGATCTCGTGGCACCGTATATCGCCAAGCTCGGCAACGAGGAGCAGAAGGCGCGGTGGATGCCGGGTATCGTGTCGGGCGAGAAGATCCTCGCCGTCGCCATGACCGAGCCGTCGACCGGCTCCGACCTCGCGGGCATGAGATCGCGCGCCGAGGACAAGGGGGACCATTGGCTGCTGAACGGCGCCAAGACCTATATCTCCAACGGTATCTTGGCCGATCTGGTGGTGGTCGCCGCAAGGACTGACCCGGACAGCCGGTACGGGCTTGGCCTGTTCGTCGTTGAGCGGGGCATGGAAGGATTCGAGCGCGGCCGCAAGCTCGCCAAGATGGGGCTGAAGTCACAGGATACTGCCGAGCTGTTCTTTAACGACGTGAAGGTGCCGAAGGATAATCTCCTCGGCGAGGCAGGGCAGGGGTTCAAATATCTCGCCCGTTTCCTGGCGCAGGAACGGCTGGTCGCGGCGATCGGTTTCATGGCTACGGCGCAGACCGCATTCGACATCACGCTCGATTATGTGAAGGAGCGCAAGGCCTTCGGGCGCCCGATCGGCACCTTCCAGAATACTCGCTTCAAGATGGCGACCATGCGTGCCGAGCTCGATATGGCACAGACCTATGTCGACCAGTGCGTACTGCTGCTGAACGCGGGCGAGCTGATGCCGGAGGACGCCTCCGCCGCCAAGTTGCTCGCCAGCGAGTTGGAGGGCCGGGTGATGGACGAATGCGTTCAGCTTCATGGCGGGGCAGGTTATATGGACGAATACCGGATCAGCCGGATGTACACTGACGCGCGCATCAGCCGCATTTTCGCCGGCACCTCCGAGATCATGCGCGAGATCATCGGCCGCAGCCTGGGGCTGGACGAACGCAAGCTCGGTTGACGCTCCTTGCTGTTGATAACCAATCGAAAGGGAATGGATTGAAGCCTTTGCAGGACAAGGTCGCGCTTGTGTCCGGTTCGGGACGTGGCATCGGCCGGGCGATCGCGCTTAAGCTCGCCTCCGCGGGCGCGCATGTGGTGATCAACGATCTTGACGCCGACGTAGCCGAAGGGACCGCGCACGAGGTTGAGGCGTTGGGCGCGCGCGCGGTCACCTGCGTTGGCGACGTGACCGCGCCCGAATTTGGCGATCGCTTCGTCAAAGCCGCGACCAACGCGTTCGGCACGATCGACATCATCGTCAATAATGCGGGCTACGCCTGGGACTCCATCCTGCAGAAGACCAGCGATGAACAGTGGATGGCGATGCTCGACGTCCACCTGACTGCGCCGTTCCGCGTCTTGCGTGCCGCCCAGCCGGTGATCGCCGCTGCGGCCAAGGCGGAGATGGCCAGCGGCGCGCGCGCGGTGCGGCGCACCGTGGTCAACATCTCCTCGGTCGCGGGCCTCGGCGGCAATCCTGGCCAGGCCGGTTATGCCGCGGGCAAAGCGGGCATCGTTGGGCTCACGCGCACGCTGATGAAGGAATGGGGCCGTTACAACGTGACCGTCAACGCCGTCGCCTTCGGCGCGATCATGACGCGGATGACGGCGGGCGAGCCGGGCTCGTCCACCATCAGCATCAAGGGACGGGAGATCCAGGCTGGGGCGAGCCAGGAGATATTGGACGCGATGGAGAAGGGCATACCGCTGGGCCGGGCGGGTACGCCCGAAGAGGCGGCAGGCGCGGTCTACCTGCTGTGTCTGCCGGAGGCGGATTATATCAGCGGCCAGGTGATCGTCGCGGGTGGGGGCTGGTCGCTCTAGACCGAACGGCCGATTCAGGCCAGCCAAGCATGACGATTATAGCGGCTCGAGGGAGTCGACTATGGGGCAGGTTCATGCGCCGCCCGGTGCGAGGGGAGCATGATCCTGCCGGACCGCTAGGGGGGATTGTGGTCACGCCCCCCGAGCACAAGCGCGACAGTGGGCCGCTAGACTGGCCACCCCGCTTGCAGGCTTGGGCGGGGCGGGTCCGAACGCCAATACCACCTCGCCGACTATTCCATGGATATTCTTACAGGCTGAAGCCGCCGTCGACGATCAGCGTCTGACCAGTGATGTAGCGCGCGCGATCAGAGGCGAGGAAAGCTACAGCCTCTGCGATTTCCTCGGCGCTACCGAAGCGGCGTAGCGCGATGCGGCGGCGCTGCGCTTCCCATATCTCGGCATTGTAGAGGTCGCGAAGGAACTGGGCGCCAAGGCCGGCATCGATGATGCCGGGGGCCACCGCGTTGGCCCGTATTCCGGCACGGCCTTCCTCCTTGGCAACCGCCCGGCAGAGCGACTCGATGGCTGCCTTGGGTACCGAAGAGAGGGCGTCTCCCGGGGGATAGCTGTAGTTGGCAACGGAGGACACGGCGACAAGCGCACCCCCGCCGGACTTTCGGAAGTGGGGGAGGGCGGCAGCGACCACCCGCGTGAAACCGATCAGTTCGGTCTCAAGCACCTCGCGCCAGGCGGGCTCTTCGATGGTGGACACGAAAGGCTGGCCGATCGGGGCACCCCCGGCGAAAATCACCGCGCCCAGTCCGCCGAAGCGGGCCGCGGCATCGTCAAAGCTCGCGGTGAGGTCTGCGGGCTGACCAAGATCACAATGAACAGGATGCGCTACGCCGCCGATCTCGGCAGCCACCCTCGCGGCACGTTCGATGCCGGAACGGTAGCCAACCAGAACCGCCTCCCACTCATCGGCGAGGCGCCGGCAGATGGCGGCGCCGAGTCCGCCGCTGCCGCCCACGACGAAGGCCGCCCGGCCACTCATGTCGCGGGCGCGCTCAGTTCGGCCAGTCTTCCAAGTAGCGTTTCGGCAAAGGCATCGTTCCGGTCGCCGGTGAACATGTGGCCGACGCCTCGCGCAATGATCACCTCCAGCTGTGGCGTGAGCCGGCGAAACAGCGCGACGCTTTCGTCGGTAACGATCGTCGACATTTCGGCACGGACCAGCACGACTGGATCGCGCACTCGTGCTGCGGCCTCTTCCAGTGCGACGCCTTCCGACGGCGGATTGAGAAACTCGGGCGACACGGTGCGCGGGTCCCAATGCCAGAAGAGCCGACCATCAGGGCCGCTCCGCATCGCCTTGGCCAGGCCGGTTGCATCAGCCAGTCGCCGGTTGCCGAGATGGCGAGTGAGCGCGTCGGCCGCGTCGTCGAGTGTCGCGAAGCCCGCGGCGCTTGCCCGGAAGAAGTCGCGGATCGCGTCCACCCCTTCATCCCGAAGCAGAGGGGCCACGTCAGCCAGCATGATCAATCGCACGCGGCCTGGCCGGCGCGACCCGCCAACGAGTGCGGACTGGCCGCCGCGCGAGGCACCGACCAAAACGACGGGCTGGTCAAAGCTGTCAATCAGCGCTTCGACGTCCCGAGCATAGGCGTCCAGCAGATAGTCGCCATTGGATGGCCAGTCACTGTCGCCATGGCCGCGAAGGTCGACCGTGATTCCGCGATAGCCGGCTGCGGCGACGCGCCGGGCCGCGCCTCGCCAGGATCGCCGGCTCTGCCCGCCGCCGTGGAAGAAAAGCACCGGCGCCGCATCGGCGGCGCCATAGGCGTCGGCTGCTAAAAACAGTCCGTCGCCACGCAGACGTAGCGGCACGGCCGCGCCATGGCTCATGCCGTGGTCCATCGCCGGCAGTGCATTATTTGGAGGCGGGCACGATTTCTTCAAAAGAGGGGTGCTCGCCCGGACCCTCATAGGCGAACTTGCCGGGAGCGTGGTACCATTTGCCGTCGTTGTGGCTTTCATAAGGTGATGCGACTTCGATCAGTGCGCCATGTGTGCTCTTGTGGCCGACCCAGCTCCACTTCTGCCAGGTCATGTCGGGATCGTTGAAGGTCTGGCCGTCGCCAGGCAGGTGCAGCCCTTCCGCCTTAAGCTTCGCCATCGCGCCAGGCACGTCGTCGGTGGTGAAGCAGAGGTGGTGCACATGCTCGCCCACCTTTTCCAGGCGGTCGCCCATCGGCGTTCCCGGCGCTGGCTGGATGAACTGGATCTCGGTCGAGTGTTCGTTGACGAAGGTCGCCCACTTCATGCCCGCATCCGCGCCCGAGGTGAACTCGTCATAGCGCACAATACGCTTCTCCAGCGACTGGGGATCGAGCACGCGCAGGATCTTGGTCCAGTCCTCGACCGCCTTGTCGAGATCACGCACCACCATGCAGACATGAGCAAAAGGGCCGCTTGGCATAAAAGGAACTCCTTGATTCAGATTAGAACGGTTGCAGTGCCCGCGTTTACCGTGCCGCGGCCGGTGACATCCAGGCTTATGTCGCACGCAATCCGGCCCTCTTCCACCGCCGTGACACGTCCGCTGGCGACTACCTGGTCGCCGTCATAGACGTTGTCGAGGAAGCGCGCCTCCATGCTCTCAATGCGCCCCCCCGGGAAGGCCGCGAGCAGCATGTTGATCAGATATGCGACGTTGATCGGTCCCTGGTTGATTACGCGATCACCCAATCCTTTGGCTTTCACCACCTCCACGTCCAAATGAATCGGGTTCGGATCGGCCAAGAACACCGCCCACTCGCGCATCGCCGCGGGACTGACGCTGTCGACCACGAAGGGGGGGAGCGTGTCTCCGATCGCGTAGCTCATACCAGCTCCTTCCTCGGCAGAACCCAGACATTGTCAGTCTCGACCACCGTACGGCCGTCCAGTTCGTGAAGGCGCAGGCGATAGGTCAAGACGTCCATGACGCCCAGCTTGCGGCTGCGCTTGCGCACTACGCTCAGGATCTCGCCCGAGACGCGATACTGGCCTCCTGTGCGCAGCGGGGCCGCGAAGCGAGCAGTGCTGCTGCCCATCATCGGCCCGTCCTCGACATTGAAGTCACACACGGCGCACAGGCCGGCGACGGTCTGGCCCATCGCCACTTGGGTTCCGATGTAATAGTAGATCGGATGGGCGGTGCCGTCGAGCGCCGGCTCGACCCCGGTGGAACGGCACAGCGCGGCGTTCTCGACGGCAGAGATGGTGAAAATTTCTGTTCCGTCCAGCTTGAATCCCGCAACGTCGGGAGGCGGCGGCAGTTCGGCTAATTCGCTCATCATGTCCTCAAAAGGAACGGGGCAGACCCAGGCTCTCGGCGATGCTGTTGCGCACCATCTCATTCGAGATCGGGGTCATCCGCAGGACGCGGTGGTCGCGCCAATAGCGCTGCATGTCGGTCTCGGCCGAATAACCCATGCCGCCCAGGATCTGGATGCCGAGGTCCGCAGCCTTCACCGCATTCTCCGTGGCCACCATCTTGAGCATATTCGCCTCGATCCCGCAAGGCTTGCCCTCCGCCTGGAGCGTAGCGACGTAATAGAGCAGCAGCTCGGTCGTCTTCTGCCAGGTGGCAATGTCGGCGACATAGTGCTGCAGCACTTGGAAGCGGCCGATGATCCCTCCGAACGCGCGGCGCTGCTTCATATAGTCCAGCGCGTCTTCCAGTACGCCGTCAATCGCGCCCAGGCATTGCGCGCCGACCATGATGCGTTCGTTGTTGAGCGTCGGCAGCATCATGTACCAGGCTTTGCCCGGCTCGCCGAGCACGTCCTCATCAGGTACGAATACGTCGTCGTAGGTGACCGAGCAGCTGCCCATCGCGCGCATGCCGAGCTTGGGCAACAGCGAGGCGGTGATGCCCGGCGCCTTGGCGTCCACGAAGAAGAGCGTCAGGCCCTGGTGCCGCTTCTCAACCTTATTGTCGGTGCGGGCGAGGACGAGAAGGCGGTCGGCCGCCTTGGCGCCGGTCGTCCACATCTTGGCGCCATTCAGGATCCAGCCGCCTTCCACCCGCTTAGCCTGGGTCTTCATCGCGCCCAGCACATCGGTGCCGCCGTCAGGCTCTGTCATCGAGAGCGCGACGCGCAGCTTGCCCGCCGCCATCGGCCGGAGCCAACGCTCCTTCTGCTCGGGCGTGCCGTAGACGCCGATCGACTTGGCTCCGCCGAAGGAAGTGAGACCCCACGTCCACAGCAGTCCTCCGGCGGTCCGGGCGAACTCGCGCGCAAAGATCATCTGCATCATGATGTCGCCGCCGAGGCCGCCATAGTCCTCGTCGATGCCAATGCCGAAGAAGCCTTGCTCGGCCAACTTGTCCCACAGCGGATAGGGATAATTCTCCTCATCCGCCTCCAACTGGCGCATCCAGTCCTTAGGCGCCTCTGCGTCGACCCAGCGGCGCACGACGTCCCGGAACGCCTGTTGCTCGTCGGAAAGTGAGAAATCCATCTTATCGTCCGGAAAATACTGACCTACCATGGCGATACACGGGCCCCTCGCCCGCAAACCTATCCTTCTATAGGTCGGGGTGTTCCGCGGTTGTGGCATTTCCTGCCGCCGGGCAGGATGACGCTACGTTGGATGACGTACGGCTCGGCCGTCGCAGGTTGGCTTAAGGACGAGGGCAGCATGAGCAGTCTTTTCTCGGTAGCGGGCAAGATCGCGCTCGTTACCGGCGGCGGTGGCGGGATCGGCCGGATGATCGCGGGCAAGCTGGTGGAGGCAGGGGCCAAGACCTACCTTGTGGGGCGGAGCGCGGAGACGCTGGATGTCGCGGTCGCCGGACTGTCAGCGTACGGAACCTGCATTGCGCTGCCGGGCGACCTGTCGACCGTAAGCGGCGTGCGCGCAGTCGCGGCGGCTTTGGCTGACAGGGAGGCCCGGCTCGACATCCTCGTCAACAATGCCGGTACGATGTACGACGCGCCGCTCGCCGAATTCACCGAGGAGGGGTGGGACTCGGTCATCGACCTCAATCTCAAGTCGGTTTTCTTCCTGACCCAAGCGCTGCTCCCCCTGCTGCGCGCCGCGGCCACGCCTGAGGCGCATGCAGCGGTGGTCAACATTGGCTCGATCGGCGGGCTGCGCATCGGCCCCAAGGAGAATTATTCCTATCAGGCGGCAAAGGCGGCGCTCCATCATCTGAGCGGCGGATTGGCCAAGCGACTGGCGGCGGAAAACATAACGGTTAACGCAATCGCACCCGGCTTCTTTCCTTCGGCACTCACGCCGATCGATGATCCGAAGATCCGTGACATGATGATCGGAATGGTGCCGCGCCGACGGCTTGGCACCGCCGAGGATATCGGCGGCACCGTGATCTACCTTGCATCGCGGGCGGCAGCATTCGTTACCGGAGCGGTGATACCGCTTGAAGGCGGCATGGCACTCTGAAGCGCTGGCCAGGGAGAGGATTAGGAAGCGAAATGACGGACATGATTATCACTCCATTCACCGTCGCAGTCGACGATGCCGACATTGCTGATCTCCGTCGGCGACTTGGCGCCACGCGCTGGAGCGACTGGCTGCCATCTTCGGGCTGGAGCTACGGCGTCGACGAGGATTATCTGAAGCGGCTGTGCGCCTATTGGCAGAATGGCTATGACTTTTCCGGCTATGCCGCGCGGCTGAACGCCTGGCCGCAGTTCTTAGGCGCGCTTGGTGGCGAGCAGATCCAGTTTTACCATGCCCGTTCGCCGGTGCCGACGGCGCGCCCGCTGGTGCTGGTCCATGGCTGGCCGGGGTCCGTGGTCGAGTTCCTCGACCTGATCGGGCCACTAAGCGATCCCGAGGCGCATGGTGGGCGGGCAGAGGACGCCTTCCACGTCGTCGTGCCCTCGCTGCCGGGCTATGGCTATTCGGGACCGACGCGGGGGAAGGGCGTCGACATTGTCGCGGCCGGACGGATGGTTGACGGCGCGATGCAGGCGCTCGGCTACGACCGCTATTTCGCGCAGGGCGGCGACTGGGGTTCGATAGTGACCAGCCGGCTGGCGGAGACCTACCCGAACCGTGTCGCCGCGCTCCACGTCAACATGGCGCCAGGCGGCCCCGACAATCCATTTGAGCCGGTCGAAGGGTTGAGCGCGGAGGACGAGGCGGAGCGGACAAAATTCCAGCAGTTCATGTTGGGCGACAGCGGCTATTCGCTGATCCAGGGCACCCGGCCGCAGACGGTGGCGGTGGCGATGAATGACTCGCCGGCGGGGCTTGCCGCCTGGATCATCGACAAGTTCTACGCCTGGACGGATCATGGCGGCGATCTCGATAACGTGTTCGACTTCGACCATCTGCTCGACAATCTGACACTCTACTGGCTGACCGGTACTGCCGGATCGAGCTTCCGCCTCTACTACGAAAACAACTTTCGTAGCCGCTATCGTAAGGCTCAGGTGACGGTGCCGATGGGCGTCGCGCGCTGGGCGGGAGAGCCGTTTCGGTGGCCGCGCTCGATGGTGGAGAAAAGCTTCCCGACGATCCGGGACTGGCGCGAGTTTGACGGCGGCGGCCACTTCGCTGCCTTCCAGCGCAAGGATGAGTTCCTCGATGCGGTGCGTGGCTTCTTCCGTACGCAGGCACTTTGAGGACGGGCGATGGCGGCCAAGTTGATGACGCTGGTGCGCACCGACGACCTTGCCGGCTGGCGCGGCGTTCTGGCCGCGCGGTTGGCGGACCGCGTGCCCGGCCTCCGTCGCTTCGTGCTTAACCAGGTACTTCCGGTCGAAGTTCGTCCGCCGGCCGGGCTTGCGCCCGAACGGTGGGACGCGGTGCTCGAAGGCTGGTTCGACACTCCTGCGGACCTCGAGTTGTGGATCCGTTCTGCGCCCGCGGCGGATCTCCATGTCGATCTTGTCGTTGAAGAGAAGCTGATCCACGACAGCGGGATCCGCCCGCTGCCGGCCAAAGTGATCGTCGTCTTCCGCCGCCGTGCCGATCTGACCCGCGCCGCCGCGCAGGCTCATTGGCAGGATGAGCATGTCCGCATCGGTCTGGTGGAGCATAAGGCGACGGATTTCCTCCGGCTCTACTACCAGAACCATGTTATTGAGGACGATCGCGCACGCCTGCCGGAGCATGACTATGATGGCCTTCCCGAATATTGGCTCGATCAGGACGCGCTGGCAAACGTCGGCCCCGATGCGCCGGTGATGCAGGCAATCGCTCGCGACGAGGAAAATTTCATCGACCGTACCAGCATCGTCACGCTGCTCGTGGAGGAAGAGGAACTGTATACGCGCGCAGCCCGCGGCGAGATGCCGGCGGCGGTCGCGTGATAAGCTGAAAGCGCCAATAGCCGGCGCTCCGGCTGATGAGAGATCAAGTCGAGGAAGGACCGATATGCGGCTTGTCGCCTATGCGAAGGATGGTCGAAACGGCGTCGCGATCGCGACGGAGAGCGGCGAATGGCGGGGTGCCGTAGCAGGCGCGGCCGGGTATCCCGGCACTATCGCCGAGTTGGTTGCGGCCGGCACGCTCGATAGCGCGAAGTCGCTCCTGAACGCCGCACCTGTGTCGCTGGATGAGGTAGAGGTGCTGCCGCCGCTGCCGAACCCAGGCAAGATCATCTGTCTCGGCCTGAACTATTCGGATCATGCCGCCGAGTCGGGTTTTGAAGCACCGCCGTTCCCCACCGTCTTCGCGCGTTTTCCTTCAAGTCTGGTGGGTGCCTATGCGCCGATCGTGAAACCCGCCGTCTCCGATGCCCTCGACTGGGAGGCGGAGCTGGTCGCGGTAATTGGCAAGGGTGGGCGTCACATCCGCAAGGCCGACGCACTATCGCATGTCGCTGGCTACTCGGTGTTCAATGATGCGTCGGTGCGCGATTATCAGCGGATGACACCGCAGTGGACGGTAGGTAAGAATTTCGATGGCACCGGTGCCTTTGGGCCGGCGCTGGTTACCTCGGACGAACTGCCCGAGGGCGCCAGCGGGCTGAAGATCGAATGCCGGGTCAACGGCGAAGTGATGCAGAGCGACACGACCGATCACATGATCTTCGACGTCGCCACGACGATCGAGCTCTTGAGCAGATGCTTCGCGCTCGTTCCAGGTGACGTGCTGGTGATGGGCACGCCGGCAGGTGTTGGCTTGGCGCGCACGCCGCCGCTTTACATGAAGGTGGGCGACGTCTGCGAGGTAGAGATCGAGAAGGTTGGTCTGCTGCGCAATCGCATTATCGCGGAGTGAACGCGCTGACTGGCGCATAAGGAGAATAGAATGACTGTCGAGCAGAAGCAGGTATCACGGCGCCCCGATGTCCTGGGCGTCCACTCGCTGGACCATTTCGCCTTTTCGGTACCGGATCTGGAGGAGGCGCGCTTCTTCTACACCGAGTTCGGCCTTGAGGTGCGCGAGGCAGGCGATACGCTGGAGCTCTACACCTATGGCCATCCCCATCGTTGGGGGGTTATCCGCCAGGGGCCGCGCAAGAAGCTCCAATATCTCTCCTTCGGCGTTTTTGAGGACGATCTGCCGCGCTTCCGTGATCGCTTCGCGGAGCGCGGCATTCCGCTGGTTGACGCGGCCGCTGGCGTCGAGAGCAATGGCATCTGGATCAAAAACCCCGACGGTGTCCCGCTGGAGATCCGCGTGGCCGAGAAGAGCTCGCCAGACGCCAAGAGCCAGTTCAACGTGACCTCGGTTGGTCCTGGCGAGTGCGCGGCGATCTCGCGCAGCAAGGCCCCCCGCGTCCATCCGCGCCGCCTGTCGCATTTCCTGATGTTCTCGACTGACGTGTTACGCGACATCGATTTCTACCGCGACGTGCTCGGCCTGCGCCTGTCGGATCATTCGGGCGGAATCGTGGCCTTCCTTCATGGCGTACACGGTAGCGACCATCATCTGATCGCGCTCGCCAAGTCCGATGCGCCGGGTATGCACCATTCGAGCTGGGACGTGGGGACGATCCAGGAAGTCGGGCTGGGTGCTGCGCACATGGAGGGCAAGGGCTTCGCCAGGGGCTGGGGCCTCGGCCGCCACGTACTGGGCGCGAACTATTTCCACTATGTCCGTGATCCCTGGGGCAGCTATGCCGAATATAGCTGCGACATCGACTATATTCCGCCGACGACGGACTGGCCCGCGGCTGACCATGATCCGGCGGACTCGCTCTATTTGTGGGGTCCGCCGGTGCCCGAGGATTTCATCCGCAATTACGAGGGCGAGAACGCCTGATCCACCCTTCTGGTACAGATTATCTAGCGAAAGGATCACAATGACGACCATCTTGTTCCTCCACGGCGGCGGCATGGGCGGCTGGGTCTGGGAGGAAGTGGCTGACACGCTGCGCCGCGAAGGACACAAGGTGCTGACGCCGACCTTCACCGGCTTCGGCGAGCGCTCGCACCTGATCAGCCGCGACGTGACCCACGATGTCCATGTCCAAGATATCGTCAACGTGCTGAAATTCGAGGATGCGCGAGACGTCGTGCTCGTCGCCTTCAGTTATGGCGGCTCGGTCGCGCCTGGTGTGGTGGCGAAAGCGCGCGATCGCATCCGGCGGGTCGTCTATCTCGACGGCATCGTCCCGGACGTGGGCAAGAGCGTGATGGAGGCGATGGGCTACATGACCGGCGAGGAGGCGGCCGGCCTGAACGGCCTTCTCGCATCCGGCGAAGGACCGCTGGGCACGGGAGTCGACGAGATGCAGCGCCAAGCCGCAGCCCAAAAGCCATACAAGATGACACCGGAGCGGCAGGAATGGCTGCTCGCGCGGATGAGCGACATGCCGATGCGCGGGATGGTCAGCCCCGTCACCCACGGCGGCGATGCGATCGACGGTAGCGTCGATTATCTCGCGGTCGTCGGCGACGTGATGGAGCCTCAGCACGCCAAAGCCCGCGCGCTCGGCTGGAATGTGGATGAGATCGGGCCCGACGTCGATCATGCTTTCATCGTCGGCGCGCCGGACAAGGTGCTGAACTACTTGCGTTCGCGTCTGTGAGAGTGGATGTTCCGCGCTGATGGACATGAGAGACAGTCGGCGGATGCAAGAAGATTCGAGCCTTACCAACCGCGCCTACGTGGAAATTCGCCGGGCGCTGATTTCCTGCCGGTTGGCGCCGGGCGCACGGCTCAGCATTGCGCAGCTCCAGCGTGACGTGGGGGTCAGCCAGGCCGCGGTGCGCGAGGCACTGTCGCGGCTTACCGCCGAGGGGCTTGCGGTAATCGAGCGTAACAGCGGCTTCCGCGCGGCGCCGATCTCGGTGGAGGGCTATCGCGAGTTGGCAACGGCAGTGATCACGATCGAGGTGCCGCTGTTGCGCTCCTCGATCGAGAATGGCGATTATGCATGGGAGGGGGCGCTTCTATCGGCTTACCATGTCGCCAGTCGGGTCCTGTCCGAAGTCGAAGATGGGGCAGGGATGGAGGCCTATGTCGCCAATCGGGAAGATTTTCACCGGTGCCTCTTCTCGTGCTGCGACAATCAGTGGCTGCTCTGGTCATGGTCTTTGCTCTATGCCCAGCAGCTCCGCTACCGGCACACCTTTGCCGAGCTCGCGCGCTTCGAACGTGGGCTACATGCCGACTACCGGTCCTTCCTGGATGTCGTGATAAGGCGCGATGTGGATCAGGCGGAACGGCTCTGGCGCGAAAACCACGAGAAGGTGGCCGATTTCATCGAATCCCACCTGCACCCCGCTTCGGCCGAACCGGTCGTAGCGCGCGTCGCCTAATATGAGCTCCAGCCTCAGATCCTAGATCGGTCCCAAGAGGCGGACGGTTTTCGTCATCGTCTGCGGCTCGTTGATTCTGGGAGCGGGTAGTGGAGTGAAGATGCGCTTGCCTGCTGCGCTACACCTGATGGCGCATGCCGGGAGGCGTCTTTGAACGTGATCTTGCCGGCGTAGGCGACCTTGTAATCGGCGCCTTGGAAAGCCGATCTCCGCGCGAGATCGTTTTGTTTTACCGAATTCTGATTGTCCGGCCTTCCTGTCGAGCGTCAGGTCATCTCGAAGAGCGAAGACGATAGGCCGGATCCGTTAGATGAGTGGCAATTTCGTCATTATGACGGTCACGCAAGCTGCAACAGGCTGGGAATCTCGCCAAAGCTTCTGGTTGCGAAGGAGCGGGATTAGTCGATCGGGCAGTCCCGGCATGTAGGCAGGCGGGCGTAACGTGGAGGTGAAACCAATATGAATCCGTTGCGCTTGGAACAGATGACCGTATTCGACGTCGCGCCCGAGCACGTTGTTGATATCGCAGTGGAACTCGGCATCCCGCTGGTCAGCTTCTGTGTCGTCGAAGCGATGCCGGGGGCTCGACCCGTCACGCAGTCGAACAAGCGTCCTGTGCTTGAGCGGCTGCGCAATGCTCCGGTGAAGGTCGACACCGTCGAAGTCTTCGTGCTTCGTCCGGACCCGCTCGGCATGGAAGCAGAGATCGCGCTCGCAGCCGAACTCGGCGCGAGCGCGATCATAGCCTTGCATCTGCTGTCGGGCGGCGAGCAGGAAGCGGCCGAACAACTTGCGGCGTTGTGCACGCTTGCCGCCTCCTATGATCTGCTCGTCAGCCTCGAACCGATCTCCATGGGGCTAACGAGAACCATCACGGAGGCACAGCGCGTAGTACGGCTTTCGGGCGCTCCGAACGCTCGGCTCACGCTCGATCTTCTCCACATCGTCCGCACCGGCACGCCGGTCTCCGAAGTTACGGCGATCGATCCAGCGCTGATCAGCTCGGCGCAGGTGTGTGACGGTCCCGCGATCGCTCCGGCGGACCTGATCGAAGAAGCCGGCTACTCTCGCGCCATACCGGGCTCGGGTGATTTCCCCATAGCGCAATTCCTGGAGATGTTGCCTGACGGCGTGCCGTTGGGCCTGGAGGTTCCGCTGAAGCCGCTGCGCGAGGCGGGGATGTCGGCGGCCGAGAGAACGCGTCTCGTCCTCGATGCGGTTCGTAGGTACCCAGGTCCCGCGCTGCCAGCCTAGCGCCAGCCACCCGCGCGGGAGGGATATAAGGCTAGGCTTGAAATCTGCATCCTTATGAAAAGACTGGAACATGCTTCCTCGTCCTGCCCGACCTTGCTGCTACCTTCGATAGGACAAAGGGGGGGCAGGAGATAGCGGATCGAACAGGGAGCGAAGGGCTGGCTTCGCTGGCGCCCAGAAATGCCTGCCCGCGGACGGGGATGACTGTCTGCAATTTGTATAAGGAATGGGTACGAAATAGTTCCGAACGAAAAAAACGCATCGAATGGGAGTGGAAGGGCATGCAGAACCAGATTCCTCATACGGCCAATGCACTTGCTACGGAGTTGATGTGGCTGGTCTTCTTCATCATCCTGCTTGTGGTGATCGCGATCCAGATGCGGGGTCGATCAACACTCAATCAGACGGCGCTGATCGCCATTGGGGGATTTAGCATTTGGTGGCAGGAAGGCTATTCAAACTGGGGTCCATATCTTCTCTACAGCCCCGATTTTCACCTGATACCTTGGGGCTCGACCTGGTGGACCTCGCCGAACAAGCCCTGGTTTCTCCTGGTCTCCTATCCGACATTCTATACGATCGTTTTCACGACCATGCTTGCGGTAATGCGTCGCGTTATTACGAGAGTCCCGTCAGTGCCGCCAGCGTTGGCGACATTGTTAATCGCGGGGCCAATCTTCTATTTCTTCAACTATTATCTCGACAGCAAGTCAGTGGAGGGCGGCGCCTGGCGCTATTATGATGTTTTTGGCTCGGCGCAGCAGGTCGGCGGCGCTTATGAACCGCTGGTCTGGCCGATGATCCCCTTTGCCATATGGGGGGTGGTGATGTGCATATTGCTGCTGCGGAGGGACGATGAAGGTCGCCCCAGCTTCGAGCGTCTGACCCGTCCTGAGCGGCACGCCCCCGGATTTCCAAGGGAGGGGATGCGAGCATTGGCGTGGATTATCGTGTGGAACGTTACCTACTGGCTCCTGTTGGTCATACCCGTGAACCTGATGCGCGAATTCTTCGGCCATCCGCACCCGCTCGTTCCGTAAATGAGGTTGATCTCCGACGAGGCAGGAGCGGTTTGAAACGCGGGTGCGAGGGATCTTTTTTTCCGCACACTGCAAACCGCCACCGTCAGCATTTCGGTCGTCCCAGGATACGCGGCCAGTGGCCGCGCGCTCCGGCAAACGCCCACCATTGCCTCGGTGCTCCGCGAACCGGATCAGGAGAGCTTGGGCACCAGCCCCGCCAGGTAGGAGGTGAGCGCGTCGGAAAACCAGCAATGCTCAATAAAGTGGCCGAGCGTCGCGCGCTCATCGGTGTAGAACCAGCGCGCATCGTCGCCCGCCCAGCCGTCAACAACGATCGGGTGCTTGGCTTCGTCCCACGTCGCGCGATAACGCTCGAAATCTTGTCGGCTGCCATGCACGGTGGTTGCGAAATGGTGAAACTGGAGCCCGAATGATCCGTCCTTAGGAAGCGGATCGGACCAGACCTCGGCGCCAGGGCCGAGCGGTTCAATCACTTCAAGCTCGGTGCCTGCGGTCCGCACAAGCGCGATGCGCAGCGGCGGCTGATTCGGGTGGTTGGGCGTCTCAGCCGTGTTGATGAAGTAATAGCGTTCTAACTCGAACGCTTCGTCGATCCTCTTGAGCGCCTCGTCCAGGTTGGTCGTGACATAGGCGATCTGATGTTGGCGCATGTTCGGAAAGCTGAGCATCGCGCCTGCATTGCCTCTCGGTCGGTTGGTCATCGCTCAGTCATCCTCATTTCGCGTTTCGAATCTTGCATGCCCTTCCCTCCGGGCATCGCCAACAACAGCAGGGATGTGGCGGCTGCGCGCCTATCCTTGGTGTGGCGAGGATGGCGCTAGCGCGGATCAGGTGAGCTGCCGCAACGCGTCATCGCTGTCGAGCCGCGGGTTTATGGTGCGTACAAGAAAAAGGCTGGCCGCACCTCGTCCGGCGATGCATTCTTACCGGACAAAACCAGAACCGGTAGGGGATCAAGGCAGTGAATGGTTCGAGGAATGCCGACGCGCTGGATAATAAGGCGATGTTTCGGCCCGGGTACATCGGCTCGCTGCTCCTTCGGAACCGTGTTTTGATGACGCCGATGGGAACACTGGCCGAAACACCGCAAGGCACGGTGTCGGCACAGGCGATCGACTATTATGCGGAACGTGCGCGGGGCGGCGTCGGCATGATCATCACCGGCGGACAGCTGGTTAGCAACAAGCTCGAATCCTGGACCTTCGGCTGGTCAGGGCTCGACACCGACCAGCAGACCAAGGCGTGGAAGCTGTTGACCGACCGGATCAAGGCCTATGGCGCGCGTGCCTGCGTGCAGCTGAGTCCGGGGCTGGGCCGGGCAGGCTTCGCATGGCCAGGGATGGACCGCATCTTTCCGTCCGCGTCGGCGATTCCCTCAATCTATTATCCGGATGTGCTGACCCGGCCCATGACGCTGGAAGAGATCGATTATATCGTCGGCTGCATGGGCCGCGCTGCGGCGCGCGCCAGGATAGCCGGGTTCGATGCGATCCAGATTCACGGCCATGTCGGTTACCTGATCGATCAGTTCATGACGCCTGCATGGAACAAGCGCGACGACGCATATGGCGGAAGCCTGGAAAATCGAATGCGGTTCCTTACGGACATAATCTGCGCGATCCGGAAGGAGGTCGGGCCGGACTTTCCGATCATCTTCCGGTTCTGCATGGATCATTGCTTCGATGGCGGCCGGACGCTGGAGGAAGGCCAGGAAATCATTCGCTTCTTGGATGAGTATGGCGGGATCGATGCCTATGACATCAATATCGGATCTTACGATAATCATCCATCGTTGAGCCTCAACGCCTATTTCGGCGATCAGCCGCTGATGTATGCGGTGCGCGCGGCCCGCGCGGTTACATCCAAGCCGCTGCTTAACGCAGGAAACCATACGCCCGACACCGCCGCCGCGGCCATCGCGGACGGGCTCCTCGACTTCGTGTCGCTGGGCCGCAGCCTGCTGGCCGATCCGGACTGGCCGAACAAGGTACGGAGCGGGCGACAAGACGAGGTGCGGCCCTGCATCCGTTGCAACGAATATTGCTTGAACAGCGTGTGGTTGGGGATGACAGCATCTTGCGCGGTCAACGCGCGCTGCAGCGTCGAGAAAGACTATCCGATGACCCCCGTGGACGCGCCCAAGCGGGTGGCGGTAATCGGCGCCGGCCCTGCCGGAATGGAGGCGGCGCGGGTCGCCGCCGCGCGCGGCCATAGCGTCGACCTGTACGAGCGCACGGCCGAGATCGGAGGCAATCTGCGCGCGAGCCGCGGGCCATATAAGACGCAGCTGGCCAAGCTGCTCGCTTATTACCGCGGGCAGCTCGATGTGCTGGGCGTGCACATTCACCTCGACAGCGCGATCGATGCCACCACGCTGGGCAGCAAGGTGGATGCGGACCATGTCATTGTTGCGACAGGCGGATTGGAAGTCGTGCCCGGCATTCCCGGGCTCGATCGCGCCAATGTGATGAGCGTGCAGAACTATTATCTGAAGCCAGCCGGCCCAATTGGCGATACGGTCGTAATCGCAGGCGGGCAGCGGGTGGCATGCGACGCCGCGCTCGATCTCGCCGCGGACGGGCGACGCGTCACCCTTGTCTTCGCCGAGGACGTGGTATGCGGCGCCTCCTCACCCGATGATCAGGCGATGATCGAGCGGCGCCTGCGCGAACATGGCGTGGCGCTCGCGCCTGGCAGCACTCTCGTGCGCATTGACGATGCGGGCCTGCTGGCGACCGATGGAGCAGGGGAGGAGCGTACCTTCGCAGCCGACATCATCCTCTACGATTTCGGGCGTGTTCCCGACCCGGCTGGGGTGGAGGCCTTCGCTTACGCGCACCCTGCGCTCACCGCAATCGGCGACTGTGAGGCGGTAGGGGTAATTGGCCAGGCGATCCGCCGCGGATTCTTCACGGCGTGGGCGATCGGCTGAGCCGGCGTTGATGTCTTGGATCGGCTAAGCTGCTGGAGAGCGTCGCATGAATATTGCGATGCTCGAATGAACTGGTCGCCGGGCTGGGCCCGCCATCGGGTAGGAGGCGAGCGTCGCTTCGGGCTGCATCCCCCGCACACGCAGGAGGCAGCACATGGCGATCACTCTGACCTTTCCAAACGGCGGCGCGCTCATCGCCGGCGGCACCGGGCGGCTTGGCGAAGGCATGGTCCGGCAGTTCGCGAAAGCGGGTGTGCCCCAGGTTTTCACCTTCGCGGGGAATGAAGACAAGGCTCGTGCGCTCGAGGCGGAACTGAAGGACGAAGGCCATGTCGTCGCTGCTGTTCGCATGGACGCACAGGACATGGGATCGATCCGGGCGGCGCTTGATCGGGTGATCGCAGACCACGGCCGGGTTCACACGGTCGCCGTCGGCGCGGGCGTGCCCGTCACCTTCGCCAAGATGGCCGACTTTCCGGTAGAGGAGGTCGAGCGGTTCGTTGCCGGCGATGCGCTCGGCTACTTTAGGTTGTTCAAGCAGGCGATCGCCATCATGCGCCGCTCCGGCGGGGGATCGATCGTCGCGGTCAGTTCAGTCGCGGTGAAGCGGGTGATCGAGTTTGACGGCATGTCGCCCTTCTCCAAGGGATCGCTCGACGCGCTGGTGCGTCAACTCGCCTATGAGGAAGCGGAGAACGGTATCCGGGTCAATGCCATCGCGATCGGATGGCTCGACCGGCTCACAATAGAGGAGACGCGCCAGTATATTCCGGCAGGCCGCCCCGAGACCTTCGAGACGCAGATGGATATGACGCGGGCCATCCTGGACCAGATGGAGGGGCTGATTCGCTTCCACCGTCCCGGCACGCTGGAGGAGGGTGGCAATCTCGCCGCCTTTCTTGCGTCGGACCAGGCTTCGTTCTTGACAGGCCAGATCATCGATTTCGATGGTGGCGCGACGCTTTGAGAATTACGGCTCCATGTTACGCGACGACCGCGCTATGCCGAGCGGGCGGAAGGTGACCGAGGCGCCGGACGTGATCGCCGCCGGCAACATCGGTTGCGCCATACAGATCGACAGGCGTGCATCTATCCCGGTCTTCCGCACCGTCGAGCTGATCGACTGGGCGATCGGCGGTCCGATATCGCTCGCCCCCACCCACCCTTCAATCATCAAGGAAGACGTATGAGCCGCATCACGCTAGCCCAAGCCAACCAGATAATCGCCGGAGCCTTTGCCAAGGCCCAGGAGCTTACGCTCAAGCCACTGGGGGTAGTCGTACTGGATGCGGGAGGCCATCTGATCGCCTTTCAACGGCAGGACGGTGCCTCGACAGGGCGGCTTCAGCTCGCCATGGGCAAGGCGGCGGGTGCGCTGTTCCTGGGCATTTCGTCCCGCAAGATCGGCGACATGGCGGCCGAACGCCCCATTTTCGTAGCGTCGTTGGGGCCGATCGCACCCGCGGGCGTGATCCCGGCGGCGGGCGGGGTAATTGTCGTCGACGGCGAGGGCGCGACGATCGGCGCAGTAGGTATCTCGGGCGATCTCAGCGATAAGGACGAGGCCTGCACGCTTGCCGGGATCGAAGCGGCGGGGTTGACCGCGCAAGGCTGAGTGGAAGGACAGGGCCGGGCAGTGGCGCCGGCCTCGCCGCACGTATTCAGTCCCCAGGTGCGATGGTGAGGCGTAAACCTTCCAGATCGGGACCGAAGGTGATCTGGCATGACAGTCGGGAGGCCGTGGTACGGTGATCGGAGCTGTCGAGCAGATCGCTCTCGTCCTCGGTCATCGCCGGAAGACGATCGGCGAAGGCCGGATCGACATAGACGTGGCAGGTGGCGCAGGAGCAGCATCCCCCGCACAGCGCCAGCAACTCATCAATCCCGGCATCGCGGATCACTTCCATCACCGAGCAGTTCGAGGCTCCGCTGAGCATCCGCTCGGTGCCATCGCGCGTAGTTACGATAATTTGAGGCATGGTCGTCCGTCTTCCGTTGACAGATGGCGGGGTGAGAGGTGGCCGGGCAAGCGTAGAGCACGCTCATGCATCAGATCACGCTCTTGATCCAACCCCCGTCCACCCGCAATGTATCGCCAGTCATCCACGCCGCGCCGCCCGAACACAGGAAGAGCAGCGCGCCGACCAGATCCTCGGGCTGGCCATAGGTTTTGAGGGGGATCGAGGGTGCCAGCGCATCGGCATCGAACACTGCCCGTGCCTTGTCGCCCTGCGCCGTCTTCATCATCCCCGGCGCGATCGCGTTGATCGTGATGCCGGTGCCGCCGAGTTCGGTGGCGAGCCAGCTCGTCAGCCCCTGGAGACCGAGTTTGGAGATGCCGTAGGCATGGCTTGCGGTATAGGCGCCACCCGAACTGATGTTGACGATGCGGCCATAGCCGCGCTCGCGCATTGCCGGCACGACGCCGCGAATGCAGTTGAGCGGCCCTACCACGTTGACGTCCAGTGTACGCCGCACGAGCGTAATCGGATATTCAAGCAGCGGCTGGGTAATCTGCTCCATCATCGCGGCATTGTTGACGAGGATGTCGACCCGTCCAAACGTCTCAACCGCGAAGCGCCCGAGCGCTGCGGTCTGGGCCTCGTCGGTGACATCTACGGTGAAGGCGGCGCCGCTGATACCTTCCTCCGCGAGGGCGGCGAGGGTCGCCTCCGCGCTCGCGGCATTGAAGTCGGCGACCACCACCTTTGCGCCGCTCCTGCCCAGAGCGCGCGAGAAAGCGCGCCCTAGCCCGCCGCCGCCGCCGGTGACGATCGCTACCTGACCGTCTAGCGATACCTGAAGGCCTGCTGTCACGCTCACTTACCCATTAGCGACAGGATGCCCATGCCTTCCAGCATCAAGCCATATCCCAGATCGTCCAGCATCCGCCGCTTAATGTGCTGTGTCATCGCAACACGCGAGAAGCGGAGCATCTGCGGGTTCTTGGCGGCAAGCTCACGGGCGATGGCGCGGGCCCGGTCCATGACTTGATCATGGGGCACGACCTCCGCAACGAAGCCCAGGCGCAACGCCTCCTCGGACGAAATCTCTGCACCGGTGAGCAGGAAATGGCGCGCGCGATTGGGGCCGAGCAGCATTGGCCACCAGACGTGCACGCCGTCGCCCGGCACCACATTGCCCGGCGCATGCGCCTTGTCGGCGAAGGCGGCGCGATCCGACGCGATGACGATGTCGGACATCGTCGGGATTTCGGCGTGGATGAAGGCAGGGCCGTTGACCGCGCCGATGACGGGGCACTCAATCTCGAGCAAGTTCTGAAGGAGGTCCTTCCCTTCCTTGTAGATGCGATCCCAATAACTGGCTGACGGCGCCTCGCCCATGTCGGGATCAAACTCGGTCAGGAAAGTGTCGCCGGTTCCGGTGATGATGACCACACGATTCTCGGGATCCCGGCCGACCTGATAAAAGGCCTCGCCCAGTTCATCATGGCTGCCGCCCTTGGCCGAGCCCCAAAGCGCCGGGCCACCGTTTTTGTGGATACTGAGCTCAAGGATGCCGTCCTGTCGCTCCAACCGAACCGTCCGAAAGCGGTTCTTGTAGGTCTCAAAATCAGCCATCCTGTTTCCTCTTTTCCAGCGCGCGCGGTGGCACCCGGCGACCGGCCCTACCCGATTCGCTGCAAGGCGACCCTATCCGGCGGCTGGAACGGCGGCGACTCGCCGAGCGAGCTCGACCAGCACATGGTGGGAATGCCGTAATCCACTGAAAATGGGTGTCAGGCGGATATGATTAGCTTGCGCACTGCCGGTACGCGCAGTTCGGACGCACCGACCAGCCGGGCAAGCATCTGACCGTGCCGCCGGCCCTGGGTGTCGAGCCAATTTGGCCGCGAGGGATCGCGCGCGCTGACGATCACCGTGCGGCTGGCAGGATCGATCGTCACGTTATTGCGGCTCGCGCCAGGGATCGGTTCGAGCCAATGGTTGGTCGCCTGAATCATCCAGTAGCCGGCATCGGTCTCGGGCATATCGATTTCCAGCGCCTCATCTGGTGCGAGATCGAAATGGCCGGTGAGATAACGGGTCTCCGCGTCGCCGCGCACCACATCATCGAGCTCGGCGGGCATGCGAACCAAAGCATTGCGGGTGCGTGCGATCACGTTCGACCAGCGGATGAACTGGCTCACCAGTGCGTCAAGCGTGGCGGTGGCGAAGCCGAGCGCCGCTGCGGGAGGCAGCGGTGGCGGGTCGCCAGCGCCATCCAGGCGTTCGAGCCGGATTTCCGCCCGCCTGCCCCCGGGCTTCAGCTGCAGCTCGCGGATTATCAGGAGGGTGGTGGTCGGCCGGACTGCGAGGCTGCCTTCGCCACAGTTGATCTCTACGGAGAAGCTATCGCCGTCATGCGGCCAGACGCTGCGGTAGGCGTCCATGTCCAGCGCGGCCTGCGGCTGCGGCGTGTAAAGACCGATTGCCACGCGCGCCGCATCGTTGAGCCGCCCCGAAATTCGGTAACGCCCCTTGGGATTGATCTGCGCCGATCCCATGCGATAGTCCGGGTTCTGTCCGCCAATCCGGGCCGCGGGATAATAAATGCCGTCGATCGTTCGGTCTGCAGGGTCGAGCATCTGGGCGAGCACGGAGGCGCTCAGCCGCGCCAGATAGCCCACTGCTTCCTCGGCTGTGGCGCTGTCGGGGGCGGCGGCGTTGAGGCGATCGGCGCAAATGCGCGCGGCATCAAGGAATCCCGCCCAAGCCGCTTCGGCGTTCATGCGACGCGCGCTGCGGCAGCGGCTTCGCGCGGCACGTCGAAAGTGATCATGTAGGACGCATACTCCTCCGCCACCTCGTCAGCGTCCAGCCCGAATTCGCTCAGCGCATAGGCATGTTTGCCGCGCTTGCCGGGCGGATTGGCGGCCTTCCACTCAGCGACCGCCTGGCGCACTCGTCGTGGGATTTCGGCATTCATCGCTGCATAAACTTCCCCCATCACAACCGCAGGCTCGGCAACCAGCCGATAGTAGTCGACATCGATTACGCGCGCGTCCATTGCCGGATCGCGACGCGAGGCCATCATTCGCTCGAAATGGTCTCGCACGAAGCTGCGCAACTGCCGGCCGATCAGCCGCGGATCCACCACGTCCGAGCGTGACCTGCGGAAGTGGAGCGTGAGCTTGCATAGCGATGCCAACGTCTGAACGGGATCGCGGTGCGTCATCACGAAAGCGGCGTCGGGGAAGATGCGGACGATGCTGTCCATCGCGATTAGATGATTGGGATATTTCAACGCCCAGCGCCGGGGCGGCGCCTGCCATTGCAGCAGCTGGAGCTGGCGACGGTGGACGCGATACACCGCATCCAGATCGAACGTTTCCAGGATTGCGCGATAGTGGGTCGGGACGTTCTGACAGTTGAGCACACCTACCGCGCCCATCGTCTGCTGCAAGAACTTGTGGCATTCGTCGGGGCCGTCAGTGTCATTGAGATGTATCGCATCGAAGGCGGGGATCGCCTGGCGCAGCTTTTTCCCGTCCGCGTCGGCCAGCTCCATCCGCCGGATTCGCTCCGCCTCGGTGAGGAGCGGCGCAGGCGCCGGGCGCATCGTCTCCCATGTTCTGAGCAACCGGAGCGCTGGATCGTTGTCGAACAAATACTGGAAATAGGTGGTGCCTGAACGCGGAAGGCCCGTGAGGAAAATGGGCCGCTCGATCGTCTCCGCCGTAACCTGGGGATAATCGTCGGTCCAGCGATCAGCCTGGAGCCGATTGGCGAGCCCGAACAGCAGCTCCTCGCGCACCGCTTCCACGCCCGCCGGACTGAGCGCTGCTTCTTCATTCGCTGAGTCGACCGCGACGCGCAGGTTGTCCGCGAAGGCGTCGTCGGCCGCGGAAGGGTCCACGCCCGCCATTGCGGCTGCCGCAGCCGCAATCTCGTCGCGATCCAGCATCGCCGCACCATCATTCATGGCTATCCTCCCGATCCGCGCTGCAGGCGTGATAGGACGACGCTACAACCGATCGCGGCAGGTCCAACCTGACGAAGGGAGGGGTTGGTCGCCTACCTTTCCGTCCTGCGCTTTCGTCTCGGGCGAGCCAATCGAACGGCGCTGCACCCCGCCGCCCGGCAGGCATCGACGTCGGGGAATGCGCCATACACGCCGCCACAGCGCGCCCGGCTTCTGACAGACCAGACCGGCGACGGTGGACGATCAATCGAGAAGGTGAGGCGATGGCGGTGGATATGGCATGGCAGAAGGGACTCGATGTTGTCGATCAGGTCTATGGCTCCCGCGCACGCACCATGATGGATGGGCTGGACGGATCGCTCTATCTACGAGACGGTGAACCATCTGTTCGGCTAGGTGTGGACGCTCCCCCACCTGTCGATCCGCGACAAGCGGCTGCAGGTGATTGGCGCCACCACCATGCTGGGCCGGGCCGATCTGCTGGAGGTGCAGCTTGCCGGTGCGATCGCCAACGAGGAACTGACCGACGCGCAGCTCGACGAGATGCTGGTGCTGATGCTGTTTTACGCCGGCGCCGGCAACACGACCACGCTCAATCGCGCAATCTCGGCCGCGAAGGCGCGCGCCCGTGAACCGACGGAGGACCGGTGATGTGACGGCAAGGGCGGTGAACCAACCGGAGGGGACTGGCGCGGCAGACACGGCGCCCCTACCCCGCCGGGCAGGGCTCATCAGCCTCGTCCTGTGTGGCTTCTCTCCGCTCATCGGCCTGTTCGCCATCGGGGTGGACCTGCCGCGGATCGCGGGGGCGTTTGCCGACAGTCCTAATGCCACCCTAATCGCGCAGCTCGCTATCGGCGTCACCGGGCTGAGCTTCGCCGTCAGCGCTCCGCTGATCGGAGGGTTGATCGAGCGTTATGGCTATGCCCGCGTCTACCAGGTCTCGCTGGCGGCATTCGCGATCATCGGCGTGCTGCCGATGATGCTGAACGACCTGCTGGCCATCCTTCTCAGCCGTTGCGTGATGGGCGTCGCAGTGGCGGGTAGCACGACCGCCGGGATGAGCGGGATTGGCGCGCTGCCGGCGGGGTTGCGCGCCCGGATGTTCGGCCGCAATGCGATCGTGGGGAGCATCGGCTCGCTCATCATTTTCCCTGTGACCGGCGCCCTCGCCGCATGGGGCTGGCGGATGGCGTTCCTGATTCATCTGCTCGCCCTGGTCGCGCTGCCGCTGTCGCTGACCCTGCCACGCGTGCCGGTCGCACCGCGCGATGCTCCCGCGGCTAACGCCGCGGCGGGCCGGGGACGCTCGGGCGCGTCGCCGGGTCTCATCGCCACCTCAGCCTTCGTCGGCCTGGTGATGTTCGTCGGCCCGATGCTCGCGCCCTTCTACCTCGCCTCGATCGGGGTAACCGATCCGAAGCTGGTGGCGCTGCCGCTCAGCATCATGTCGATGGGATCGCTACTGATGACGACCAACTATGGGCGGCTCCATGCCCGCTTCGGCACCACTGCTATCTTCGCCGCCACATTGTTCCTTGTCGGATGCGGCTTGATCGGGGCGGGCTCGTCACTGACGTTGCCCTTGTTCGCCGCGAGCATGTTCCTCTCGGCCTGTGGAACGGCGATGTTTGTGCCGAACCTCGGCGCCGCTATCTCGGCGGCGGCCACGGGCAGTCCGGGGCGCGGAATCGGGTTCGCCATGTCGGCAATGTTCATCATGCAGGCGGTGCTCCCCTTTCTGGCCGAAGGTCTGCGCGCGCTACTGGGGCCCCGGGGCATCTTCGTCGGATTGGGCGCGGCAGCGATCCTGCTGGCGATTGGCTTCGTGCTCGCCGCGCGGGGCCGACGGGCGGGGTTTACTGAGCACACCGCCCGGTAAACGTGTCCGTCCCCGCGCGGCGCTGCCTCTTGCTCCTAGACCGACGTCTCGCGCAACGGCTGCGGGAAGCCTTCCGCCGCGGCCGGCCCGGCAGGATCGCCCCCCCGCGCCGCCCAAGCAAGACGTACCGCATGCGGATTGGCCAGCAGGCCTGCAGGCGCGTCCTGCCGCCAGCTGCTCTCTTCGTAGCGGTGAACGATTCGCCATCCGTCCGGCGTGCGGCGAAATTCGTCCCGATACCAGAGACCGACCACGAACATCGCGCCGGTTTCGCGAACGATGTTGGGATTGACGCATACCGTGCGGCCCCAGGCGCGGTCGCCGTTGATGCGGATCTGGCTCGTCGAGATGATGTGCTGACAGGCTGCCGTGCCGGCCATGGCGGCGGCGAGATAGGCCTTGGCCTCAGCCAGAGTTCCACGAAAAGGCGTCATCTCTGAATAGTCAATGATGGCGTCCGGCGTGAATACCCGATCCAGCGCGTCCCAGTCGCGGTCGTCGACAGCATGGCAGTAATCCACCATCAGCGCCTCGATTTCCGCGCGATCTGCGACTTCACTCAACTCCATGGCATCCTCCTGCAGCTAAAGCGGCGGCTATCCTCCGCCACGCCTGAGCCTGCGCGCAGATCGCAGGGCGGCCCGCCTGCCCGAAGACAGGTGCCGAGAGGACGAACGGGCAGGAGACAGAACTCGTCCTGCCGACCGGGGCCGACCAGTCAATGCAGTTAATCAATTAATAGTTAGAGATACAACAACGGAGTTGTTCAATGGCCGACCGTATCCCACCGTTCACCGAAGCCGACTTCAAGCTCTCGAAAGAGAAGCGGGCAGAGATCACCAATGGCCTGACCGAGCGGCAGGCATTCATGGTCAATCAATGGATGGATCTGCATGAGGCGCTGAACCGCGGTGATTGGGACGGAATGGACAAGTTCTTCGATACGTCGAAGATGACCTATGGCAACCCGAACCGGCCCGATCTTGGCAGCTATTTTCAATGGAAGACCTCGCCGCAGGGCCTTTACAAGACCTTTCCGCCTTCGATCTATCGCACTTTGAAGGCCTGGGGCCGGGGCGACGATGAGATCTGCGTGCTGTGTCACCATCACGGCAAGCACACCGGGGGCCCCTATATGGGTGTTCAGCCGACCGGCAACCAACTGGACGTGCTGTGGTTCTCCTGGCTCAAGTTCGAGGGCGACAAGATCGTCCACATCTATTCGATCTCGGACGTCCTCTCCATGCTCAAAGACCTTGAGGTCATCAAGGAGGTCCCGCAACCGGTCGATCCCTACAAGTAAGCGACATGGGACGGGAGCGGAGGGCTCCCGTCGCGCGATCGAGGATGTCTAATGTCCTCGTTCAGCGCCGATGGAATGGCGAACCTGTCTGGGGGGGCATACCCCAGACATATTGCCATCACCTCGGCCAACCATCATGAAGAAGCGAGGCGCTGCCTCTGAACGGCAACAATCGGAACAGCAGGTGAGTGCGCGGTATTCCGACGTCTACTGAAATGCTGCCCCCGCAAATGTTGCGCTCGCCGCTGATCGCGCGGTTCTGGCTCAGCACAACTTCTCTCGTGCGAGCCTAATCAGCTTCTTCGGACCTTCAAAATTGCAAGAATGCCTGAAGCAAGCGCCTCTCATAGATATGGCGCGCGCCTGCGCGCTCCTTATGGTTGTGAAATCTCACTGCAGAAGGGCGCAAATATCTCAACTGCCGTCGGAACTCTTCAGACGCCTATCGCTGGGTAGGATCGATCCCGCGCCCTTTATCGAAGAAGCGCCGCCGCAACGGCGTGGCTGGCATGTAGCTAGTCCTTGCGGCCGCGATCTTCGCTGATCGCCCCGCATGCAGATTGTACGCGAATGGTCTGCGCCGGAGCTGTCTTAGAGTAAAGATAAGGGGTTTCTCGGAATGCCGAACAAAGCGAAGTCTTGGTTACTCGCGAGCGGATGCGCGATATTTGTGGTTCATGGTTATGCTGCTCAAGCTGAGGAGGCCGCTGCGGCCGATTCCCAGCAGGCCGCTGCAGCCGATTCCCAGCAGGGCGGGGCGGCCGATTCCCAGCAGGGCGGGGCGGCAGTGAGCACGGGCGTCGATAACGACATCGTCGTTACGGCACGCCGTAGGGCCGAAAGCATTCAAACCGTGCCCGTGTCGGTGCAAGCGTTCAGCGAAGCCACGATCAAAGACCAGAATATCCACTCGTCGACCGATCTCCAGCGGTTGACGCCTGGCGTGATCTTCAACGGCTCGGGAAGCGACTTCAATACCACGCTTACGATCCGCGGTCAGGGACGCGACGTCATCGGGCCGATCGCGCCATCGGTCCAGTCCTACGTCAACGACGTGCCGCTACCCTCCTGGGGAGCGGTCATTCCGACCTATGACGTCAGCAGTGTGCAGGTGCTGAAGGGGCCGCAGGGCACCCTGTTCGGACGAAACACGACCGGCGGTGCGGTTCTCGTCAATACAAAGCAGCCAACCTACGATTTCGGCGGCTACGTGACGGGCCAGTACGGCAATTTCAACGATCGAGAACTGGAGGGCGCGCTCAACGTGCCCATCATCAAGGACGCGGTGGCGCTTCGTGTCGCCGGTCAGATTCGCCGGCGCGACGGATATGTCAAAGGTGGGTATTCCTACCTTCCCGACGCCCAGAACGTGAACAACAACAATTTCCGCGCGAGCCTGTTGTTGCAGCCGATCGATGCGATCAAGAACGTGACGGTCTACGATTATTCACGCACCAATGTTCATGCGATCTCGATCCCCGTCGGCTATGCTATCGGCACAGGGCCTAATGGCGAGAACGCGTTCTTCCATATTGCTGGCAGCCTCTTCTATGGAGCAGTCGGCGGCACCAACGCGCTTTTCGATTGCGGAACATCCCCCTCCTGCGACGGGGATCTCGCGATCCAGCGTTCGGTTGCGGACAATTATCGGCGCTACTATGCGAGTCAGGTGCCGTTCACGCATGCGACGGTGAAGGGCATTACCAACACGACCACGATCGATCTCGGTTCCGTCAACTTCAAGAATATCTTCGGCTTCCGCCAGAATCGAATCCATGAGGGTTCCGACACGGACGGCATGGAACTGGTGATGATCGACTCCATTCGGGTGCTCCGGTCGGACGATCAGATCACCGATGAAGTTCAGTTCAGCGGTTCGCTATTCAACAAAACGCTCAACTGGCTTGTCGGCGGCTTCTATCTCGATAACACCCCAAAGGGGCCTAATTCGATCAGCTTCAACCTGTTCCAGCCGTCGGCCGCCCAGGCTGCCGCGAATCCTGCCTTGAACTTCGTCTCGCCCTTCCTGCGGAACCTGTCGGAACAGGTCGCGGCGGAGCGTAGCAAGGCGATATACGCCAGCCTCTCGCAAGATCTGGGCTCGTTGGTCACCGGCCTCAAGCTCAATCTCTCGGGCCGTTATACCTGGGATGACACCACGTCATGCGCCGTGAACCTCCTCTCGGATTTCAACACACCTTCGCGCAATTTCAGCCAGTGTAAGAAGATTCCCGGCGTGGCGGTCACCAAGGGATCTTTCAAGAAGTTCACCTGGGCGGCCGGCCTGGACTATCAGGTCACGCCACATGTCTTCCTGTATGGCGTTGCGCGGCGCGGCTACCGCGCGGGTGGCATCAATACGCCGAACCTGGGCGGAACGCTGGTCGGCTTCCAGACCTTCGCCCCGCAGACGGTGGACGACCGAGAGATCGGCATCAAGGCGGACTGGAACGTCGGTACGATCCGCGGCCGAACCAACCTATCGGCCTACATATCGAAGTTCTCCTCCTTGCAACAGCAGGCCACCGGGCTGCCGCCTGGTATCGACGGTGATGGAAACCCGCTTGATGACCCCTCCAACACGTCGCTGATCGTCAATTCGGGTACGGCACGCACGCGCGGTATCGATCTTGACGGCTTCGTCATACCGTTCGAGGGCTTCCAGCTTAACTACGGGCTCGCGCTGTTCCACGGTCACATCAAGCAGGCACCACCAGCAGCTCTGAATGGTTTCTTCTCGCCTGATGACAAGTTCGATCGTGCTCCGAAAACCGCATACACGATCGGAGGCCACTACCAGCTTCCCGAGCCGGTTATGGGAGGAAAGCTAAACTTCGACCTCAATTGGTATCATACGTCGTCGTACAAAGTCGGCCTTGCGCCATTCAAGGGCTATGGCCTGCTGAATGGGTTTGTCGGTCTCAATGATATCGGCGGACTTGGCGTGGATGCGCAGGTCTTCGTTCAGAACCTGACCAATGAAACCTATTTCCTCAACCCGAACGCCTCTGGCCCGGTACCGGGCTTCGTCACGGAGAGCCTGGGCTTGCCCCGTACCTATGGCATACGTCTGACCTACACATTCGGTCGGAACTGATAGCGACCGGCGAGATCGGCGGGGCCTCGCTGCCCCGCCGATGCGGTCGCGGCAAACTACAACGATACCGGCTGCTAAGCGTCCGGTTCCATCGACAGGCGGTTCTTCCTGAACACCGGAAGGAGGCCGCCTGACGATCCGAAACCACAACAGGCCCTTGGCTTATCGAGCAGGTCAGGCAGCAGCGGTAGCGTAATTCGTATCAGAGACAGGGCGAAATTTTCAGGCTCTGCGCAGGCGTTCACGGATGTACTCCGCGTTCCGTTCGCTGGCTAGCGTTGACAACCGTCCTCAGAACGAGGTTACCTGCAGTCGGCGGAACGAGTCGCATCCACGGGAGAGTGCGATGGCGAAGGACGAGCCTGTAATCGGTGATCCGGTTTATTCTCGAAAGCGCGCGGAGGATTGCCGGGAGCTCGCGCGCCAGAACGGCATGGAATGCTACGCGCCCGACCTTATGGCTTTGGCCTGCGACTATGAGCGAGCCGCCCTGCGCATCGAATGCACCTCGGAGGCCGGCTTAGAGGAGGGGCAAAGGCTCCTTGCCAGGCACGAAACCATCCTCGCACGGCGAAGGCACGCAATTGCCCAGCTGGACGACGGTGGAGAGCCCACCGACATCGCTGAGGCCGTATTGGGAGAGCTTGAGGACGAACTGCGCGCGGAGCGGACAATCATAGCGCGTGCCGCGGAAACAACTGCGGGGCAAAGGGAGGATGGCATGAGTGACCACGTCTATAAGGTGATCGAGCTTGTTGGCAGTTCGGCCGAAAGTATCGAGGATGCAGTCCAGAACGCGATTCACAGAGCGAGCGGTTCCATTCGTCATATCGGCTGGTTTGAAGTTATATCGACGCGCGGCCACGTGGCGGATAACAAGATTACCCATTTCCAAGTTACGCTGAAGGTCGGATTCAGCTTGGAGAATAGTCCCGAGTGATATCGCCACAGCTAGGCGCTCAGGCTTGTTTGGGGCCTTTTCCTGGGGGGCTTTTTGCCCGAAGGCCCCCAATGATTGCGGGATGCAAGGGCATGAGACGACATCTCCGAAGACAGGGATCGACGGATTTCAGCCAATTTCTGGCTGTCATGAGGTGCTTTGGAGTCCCTGAAACAGGGTAATGGTGCCCGGGCGGAATCGAACCACCGACACTGCGATTTTCAGCGAGCCCGATTATCGTTTCAAGCCGTTGCAAATAGGATCATTCTGTCCGCCGAAGAACGGCGATATCGTATCTCGGACGGCGCAGGCCCTTTCAGATCGCTTCACGCTCTTTCACATCAGATTCCGCGTCTGGTTCCCCATTGGTACCCAGCCGAGCCTATTGAAAGCGTCTAAGGTCTCGATGCCATGTCGGGTTCCGGCCCTAAGACGCTCGCCCGACGATCGATGCATGCCGCTGGTCGTTGGTTGAGCTTCGGTGCTAAACCACTTCACCGGCCGAAGGGATGCTGCGGTTTACGGTCCGATGTCCGCCTGCGTGGTCCCGACGCGCAATGCATGGCCTGCTTTGAAGCCAAGCGCTTCGCCCACCCGGTCATCCCAGCCATAGGGGTCGTTACGTACGATCGGCTCGCCGGAATCATCGAATAGCACGGTCTGGTAGAGCATCCTGACCGGGATTTTATGCGGCAAATTGACGAAGGTCTCCTCTCCGCTCGCCAGCGCCTGGTTCCACTCGTCCAGCACCCCTTCATCCTGTGCCAACAAGGCGGCAAACCCGAGAGCGTCGTCCACCCTGACACATCCATGGCTGCGTTGTCGCTGGACGAGACCGAACAACGCCTTGGCAGGTGTGTCGTGCAGATAAATGGCCTGATCATTCTGCATGTCGAACTTGACCAACCCCAGCGAATTTTTCGGACCCGAGCCCTGAACGATCCAGCCGTCCTTCCACGTCATATTGTTGGCTTCGAGATAGTCCGGCCCTTTCTGCGCGATCTCATTCTCCTGCACCGAGCGCGGCACGGTCCACGTCGGATTGGCAACCAGCCGGAAAATGGGCGAGCCGAGCTGCGGCGTCTGCTTGTCGGGCTTGCCAACGACGACCTTGCGGATGTCGGCAATTTGGCCGTCCCGCCAGTAGGTCAGCCGAGCCGCTGCCAGATTGACGTCGATCCGGGTGGCAGGCGGCGTGCGCTCCAGCCAGCGCATCCGCTCCATCGCGACCGCGATCGCGCGCATCCGGTCGACGTCGGACAGGTTGAGGATCGCCAACGCCTCCTTGCCGATCGCCCCATCAGGCTTCATCCCATAGTCGGCCTGCATCCTCTTCACGGCAGCAACCATCGCCGGCGTGTAGCGGCTGCCTTGGGCCGCCTTGGGATCGATATAGTCGAGGATCACGAGCTGCCGGGCGATCACCGATATCCGCGGGTCCGTTGCACCCGGTCTGATCACATCTCCGACATCCGGCAGGTTCGCGGTCGGTGTGGTCGGCTGATGTCGCAGTTTGAGATAGGCTTGCGAAAGCCGTCGGTAGTTTGCGTCCTGAGGAGCGAGGCCGTTGAGCCAGCCGGTAATGTTCCCAGCGTGCAAGGCTGCGGCCAGCCCGGCATTTAGATCCACCTTCGGCCGAGGCACCGTATAGAGATCGTAGAGCTTTGCCGGGTCGACGGCGCCGTGCGCTAGCGCCCCCGCATAGGTAAGCGCTATCTGGGTCAGCTGTTGAGCGCCCTGCGCTTCCGACGCGAAACGCTCCTGGTCCAGGCCATGCGCTGCGCGGTTCTCGACAGCTTCCCGCAACTGCTGCGCCGTGCGGTCGTCCCAGCGAAGGGGCTCGGGATGCTCGGTCGACGCGCTCCCATTTGCCTGCTGGTGTTGTTGAACATTGCACCCCGCGAGAACCAGCATGAGTGCTGCCGACCGCAGCAGGATTGAATGCACACGTTGCTCCTCGAACCGGCCTGACGGCCTTCTCCAAGACTGAACCGTCGGCTCCAACATATGTTCATTACATATGTGGCAAAGCTTCAGCGGCTGAGGCAGCCGTCATTCCCGCAACGACAGGGTCCAGCGTCGTGTGGGCGCATAGCAAGCGGCCTCGCCTTCCTTATGATGATTTCTGGAAGGCCGTCCGCTATCCGCGCTCTCCCAATGGGCGTGATAGCACGCAGCAATACTCGCACTACCTACGCGGACAGGGCCTGCAGGGCATCATCCACTCGGTCGGATTGCCGGAGACGGTGGAGTTCGATCATCCATTATATCGGGAACATTAGAATTTATGCTAATAACTCGAATGTAAATAGCAATAAAGCCCATGTATACCTTTAGGTAACGCCGCTGTTATTCTATTAATATTGAGGATCGCGCTTGTATAGTATTGGGGGAAGAGTATTAAGGGGTTACCGCGACATTACCACGAGTCGCGCTCTCAGATATATTATAACCTGCCAGAAAATGGATATGGCTAATTCATTTGGGAGAAGATCCATGAAATGCGCACTATCTATAATGCTGAGCGGGGCTGCCCTGCTGGCTACGTCATCCTTCGCATCGCCACCCACAGGCCAACCTGCGACTCCTGAGGCGGGTACGCTTGCGGCATGGTCGACGCGGGTCTCGGCAGAGCTCGACCAGAAGCTCCCCCAACCACAGATGTTCCCTGGGCAGCCGTCGCCATCCGGAGTGGTCGTCGTGAAATTCGGTTGCAGCGAAACAGGCGCCCCCAGCGACGTGGCAATCGTAAAGAGTTCAGGCTCTCGCAGCCTCGACTGGGCAGCCATGCAAGGCATTAAGCGCGTCGGGCTCCACCCGCTGCCCGATGGCATGGCCCATGGTCAAAGGTTTCAGGCCGCGATACTGTTCGCAAATAGTCCTGAGGAGGCCCGCACATTGCTGATCGGGATGCGAAAAGAAGCCGAACGGCAAAATTCCTGGTTTGCCACGAGGCCACAACAGACCGCCGCCATAGCAATCATGCCCATTTCAGGAAATCCATGACAATCGGATAAAAGCGCTGTCAGTTGATGGCGGCCTCCGGCTCCGCGCCCCATGGGGCATGAGCCGGACGGTCGTCGTCATACCGCAAGGCGCGGGATACCCGACGGCGCCAGCGGTTTGGACCAGGCGAACAGCCCGTAGCCCATGGCGCCGGTTCGCATCGCGACAATCAACCGCGGCAGACTGAGCATGAAACTCCGGCTTCCTTTGGCTCCGCCAAGCGCCAGGGAACGGACATCAGGATCCGTCGTAAGGTTGGTCAGTAGCCGCTGAAGGCAAAGCCGCCAAGTCTTGCGGACATTGCGCGTGAGGTCCTCGAAGCTTTCGAACGCCAGGCCGGATCGTGCTGCCAGGCTCTGGTAGTCTGCGCGGCTTGCCAACGATGGCAACCGGCCTTCCGAGCAGATCGGTTTCAGCAGATGCCGCACTTGCCACGGGCGCACGCGGTCTCCTTCGAGCCACGCACAAATAACCAGGCGGCCGCCCGGTCGCAGCACGCGGGAAGCCTCATTAAAAAATGCCGCCTTGTCCGCGAAGTGCTCGGAACTTTCGATCGCGTAGGTGCCATCGAAGCAGGCATCAGGTAGGGCATTGTCGAGCCAGTCCCGGACCAGGATGGCTACCCCGGGCGCGGGCCGTTCACCCGCGACCCGCTGTTGGGCAGCGGACAATGTGAAACCGGTTACTGTGACGCTGTGTCCAGCTGCGAACCTGGCAGCGGTCGCGCCGTAGCCGCACCCGATGTCGCACAGGGCGTCGCCGGGACGGATCATCAGTCGTTCAGCCACCAGGTCGGACAGGGCATCGGTAGCTGCAGCCGCCGTCTCGCGACCGGTTTGCCAGTAGCCGTGATGAATATGCGTGCCCCATATCCGACGGTAGGCGAGGTCAAGCTGGTCGTAATGCAAGGCCACACTGGCAGTTGTGGGCTGGACGTCCGGTTCGATCATCTCATCTACTCCGCGTCGCGGCTGCCAAGTCATGACAATACAACGTCACTCGAGTCGCCTACAGCCTACTTCGTGCCCTCGAAGGCGGACCAGCTTTTAACGCCGGCGGCCGGAACGAAGGGGGATCGCAACCGCTACCGCATGTCGCAGGCGTTCAAGCAGGTGATCGAAGAAAAGCGCCTCCATGACGAGTGGAAGCGCAACAAGCGACAGTGTACGATCACGAATTAGGCCGCTCGGGCGCATCATCTGATCGGCGTAGTCAGAGCCGAGATATTGGAGTGAAACTATGATCCGTACCGTCACTCTCAATACAGGCACGCCCTTCCCGCTCGTTGGGCTCGGCGTGATGTACATCCCTGACGCAGAAACACCGACCGCGATGCGCGCGGCCGTCGGGTTGGGTTATCGCGCCTTCGACACCGCGCCCGTCTATCGCAACGAAGCGGCGGTGGGGCGCGGCATACGCGAATGCGGCTTGCCGCGCGACGAGGTCTTGGTCACTACCAAGCTGTGGAACGGAAACCAGGGTTATGACGCTGCGCTCGCAGCCTGTGAAGCCAGCCTCGATCGGCTCGGACTCGATCAAATCGACCTCTATCTGATCCATTGGCCGGTGCCCGAGCGAAATCTTTACTGTGATACCTGGCGGGCCTTGGTGAGGCTACGCGACGAGGGGCGGGTCAAGGAGATCGGCGTCTCTAATTTCCTCGAACCCCACTTGGAACGCATCATCGACGCGACCGGCGTGGTGCCCGCCGTCAATCAGATCGAACTGCACCCGAAATTTCAGCAGCGTGCGCTCCGTGCTGTGCATGCGCGGCTCGGTATCGTCACCGAGGCATGGAGTCCGCTCGGCCATGGCGCCACCCTTTCCGATCCTCGCGTAAAGGCTGTTGCGGATCGCCTTGGCGTTTCTCCAGCGCGGGTCATACTGGCGTGGATGACAAGCAGAGACATCGTGGCGATCCCCAAAGCCTCGTCCATCGATCACATGCGCGACAATCTAGCAAGCCTCGACCTCGTTTTGGACCAGGAGGCTCTCACCGCGCTTGATTCGCTGGATGATCCCGATGGTCGGGGCGGCCCGGACCCTGCCAGCTTCGGCCTGTTGGATCTGGAGCACGCCTGATTCTACCTTTTCTGTTCCGGGGGGGTGCGCAAATACGCGGACGGTCGCCTTGGAACTGCCAATTGCTTGATCGACGCGGGAGGCCTCGAAGCGACCTCCGGCCCGATGGCTGACGGACTTGCTGTCGTTCTACTGTGCAGCTTTCCGGTTGTTCTGAGGTCGCGCCTGGAACGACCTTAGGCACAACGGTTTGAATAATGGCGTCGAAAGAGTGTTTTTCGGCGCGCCAACGCTGGCTCGCAGCATCTCATACCGAGATGCGAGCCCGTTTTTGGCAGCCCCGCCTCTTCCCGGACAAATCTGGCTGAGGCAACCAGCGTAGGAAAGATAAGAATGAAACGCTTTCAAACTGTGCTCGGACTGAGCTCAATTCTCGCCGCTGCAACTGCAGCTTCCATGACCCCCTCGATCGCCAGTGCTGCAACGGTCGAAAAGACCTATGTCGCCTGCAATCGATATGGCGATTGCTGGCGCGTGCACCGGCTTTATGCCTACGGCAAAGACGTGCCCATCAGATATTATGACGGCGATTGGTACACGGCCCACCAGAGCGACACCAAGATTCGCTGGCTACCCGACCCGGCGGATGATCGGGGATATTATGTCGAGGATCGAACCTGGCATTCGGATCCCGCCGCTCGGGCCGTGAAGACCGGTGCGGCCGGTGCCGGCCTCGGCGCTGCGATCGGGTGTCTCGTAACGCTCCCTGTCGGCTGCGCGCCCGGCGCCGCGGCTGGCGCGGCCATCGGTGGCGGAACTGGCGCTGTCGCCGGCGCGGCAACGACGCCCCCGAACTAAGCAGGGCGGGACAGATAAGGTGGGCCCTAGCTGGGCCCACCTTGCTGACAGAGCATCACTCGGTATCCGTGAGATGCTTGGCCTGGACAGGCGAACCCCACGGGGACCTTCCGCGTACCGCCGCCATCTGCCCGAACGGTGCAATGGGTGGGTCGTGTTCGGGAACATCGCGTGGATCCATCCATTAGAAAGCGATGGACGACACCCACGAAATGGCTCGGCAGGCGCTGGAGCGTTGCACCCAATTTGAAGCGTTCGGGACGATGCTTTCATTTTGGGCCTGGCCAATTGCAGCACTCGAGCTATGGACTTCGATGATCGGTGCCACACTGCTGAGTTCTGAACCGCAAATCGATCGTGGCGACCACACGGCACAGCTTCCCATCCCGAACCCGCTTCAGAAGGCGAAGGACAGCGATCTATTCGCCTGAGACTTATGGAGCGCAGCAAGCGACAATGCACTTTGCGGGGATAGGAAGCCAGACCATCGCAGATCACTGGTCGACTCGTCGCTCCATCGCGGCCATGAAAGCACCTTCCATATCATGGCACAGACGATGCATGATCAACCACGTCGTGATCGGCGCCGACCCGTGCGTTCGCTTTGACAGCGACTTAAGTTTGTAGCGAACGATCCTCAGATGAGCGCCGTAGCGATTGCCCACGCGATCAGTACCAGACCAACGCATTGGCGAACCCATTGACCCAGCGGCATTACCTTTTCCACAAATACTATGGAGCTTAGCGCTGCGATCCACACCAAGTTCATAGCGCCCCCTACGAATAGGAGTGCCATCAGTACCCAACAGCACCCGACGCAATAGGCTCCATGCAGGACGCCCAAGCGCAGCGCCCCTGAGGATTTCGGGCGCCAGTGCCTCGACAAGAACTCAGCCGGCGAACGGCAATGGACCAGACAAGCGTTCTTGAGCGGCATGAACTGGTAGAGTCCCGCCGCCAGGAGAATCGCGGCCGAAAGCCAACGGCTGCGGGAACCCGTCTCTGAGATAATACCGACCGACCCCAAGGCCCAATGCAGTGTCGCTGCGGCGATGGAGAATCCGAGCCAAACCAGCAGGTAGCCGGCAGCAAACGCACCAGTGGGCGCAAGCTTGTCATGAGTTTGCTTTTGGCCAACCGAATGGCGGTGCACCCGTGCGTACAGCAGCATCGTCGGAGCGGCGCTGGGAGCCATCATTGCAATCATCATTACCCACCACATAAGCGTCGGCAGGACCCAACCGGTAATCAGTGCGGAACTGGCCGATTTCATCGGCGGCCCGCCCATGCCGGCACCGGCCATTTGAGCCATCTCGGTGGATTGTTGATGCGGGAATAAGGTCAGGGAGGTCAATTCACTGGCGCTCATGCCAAGCCCAGCGCCCATGAGAATGTAAAGCCAGGCGAGCGCCCATAGGACGGATAAGCTGGCAAGCGTCAGCGTGCGATCCCTAGCCAGTAATCGCTCCAAGGGCCGTGCGTCGCCCATATCCCGCCGTCAGCTACGCACGATACCGTGATTGTTGAGATGCAAATTGGCGAATTGGCCGTACGTGTTCTGCATGGCCACGCTGACCGGACCCTTGGTCGTGCTCGAAGCGCTGCCGATCTCGGCCACCGCATATTCAAAGCCCTCGGGCTGCACGATTTGTGCCCGAGACGGTGAGCCGGTGACCGGGTTTCGAATTGGCTCACCCACCGTTTCAACATAATCTTCGATGTGCAGGCGGCCAACGCGTCCGTCCACGTCGACCTCGAAATCGATGGTCGTGAAGACTGGGTCATTCATCTTCGTGACGGTGGACGCATAGACGGAAAACATGGTCGCGAACGGATCGGTGTCCTGCCCGGTCATGATTTTCAACAATGCCTCACGCTGCTGGGGATCGGCCCCCTGATCGACAAACGCGATGGCTTCCCCATTCCCTTCGTGGATTGGTCCCGGCCACTTGAAGATCGCGGCAATCCGCAAGCCGTCGAGCCTCGTGCCGCCGTAGTGACCTTTTTCGATGGCGATACCCGCCACGGCGTGGCAATGCCCCTTATCGGGCAGCCCGTTGAACTGGCAATTGCATCCATAGGTGCAGGTGCAATTGACCAGCGATTTTCCGGTGAACTCCCATGGCGTCATCGAACCCTCCGGTGCTGGTGCGAACCTCCGTTATACTCCTGATGCCGTACAGCGACTAGAGCGCAGGCGAAGTTGAACCGCCCACTTGGGTGATGCGCATTGGACGCGCTGCTTCCTGCGCCTTTCGGACGCTGCTGATTTTCCCGTCTATTGGGTCGCGGGTGCTGTGCCTAGGTTCGGCGCCCTTTTTTCTCGCTTATTGGAGGTGGTGCCGCGACGGAGCTGATCGAGCCGCCTAGCGATCGCTCTCCACGTGGCAATGCCCTCTTCGTCCTTGGCGACAGCTAACGCACCGATGCGCTCGGCAACGAAGCGCGGCGCATCCTCCCCGTGCTGGCGTTCAACCTGGGGGGCGCAGGCCCAAAGCTCGCGATCATCCGGGAGCATGAAGGGTCAACACCATGGCTCGCAGTATCCAATCCATTGTCCGCGCAAGTTCCTCGCTGACAACGGAGGTTGAAAGAGCCATGCAGAGGTTCGCCAAGATTATTTCTGTATCGCCTCCCCCAGCGGGAACGACCGCTAAAACTCTCGGTTGTCGGTGAAAGAGGAGAGGTTAGATGGAAAAGTCATCACAACCGAACGAAACATCATCCGACGCTTGGTCGCAGGGCATCACGCAAATGAACGAAGCGATACGTCAGCATGTCACGGCATCCAGATTGATGTTTGCCGGCGCGTTGGCTCTCAGCGCGGGAGCAGCGGCATATTTATGGGACACGCGGAGGCGCAACGATTTTTTGGACGCTATGCGCAAGTTTCCGGAAGATCTGATGGCAAGCTGGCGGGGCTCAGGCGATTCGCAGAAAAACAACTAATGGAGACCAGAGACTAGGATTGGGAGCGGCGAACAGCAGCTCCCTCCGTTGCCCACGCCTCGGTCACTCCGTTGCAGGCGACCGGCCCGGGTAAATCAGAGCTTGAGCTTGGCTTTCAGCTCGTCGATCATTTTTGAGGCTTCCGCTTTTGTCAGGCTGGCGGCGGGCGGCTGGACATGGGCTTCTTCACACAAGGTCGTGAGGTACGACGCTTGCGCTCCTGTCATCGGATCATCGCCCGACACCCAGTCGTCAGGCTGTTTCTCCGTGTTCGAGCCGGGATGATCAACAAGCTTGGGATTAGATAGCTGTTCAGTCATAGGAACTCGCGTGAAGTGTTCTCAATATGTTCTCAACGACTGTTCTCGCGCGTTGGTTCCGCCGCAGATGTCTGGCCCTCATCGCGGATAGCTCTGGTGCCATCGAGAAAGCAGTACATGACCAAGGGTCAACGCAGGGCCAACAAGGATCCGCAACCCTAAAAGTCATCTGGGGCGAACACAGCGCCAGTCGCGCTACCGCCTCGAGAGGCGGTTAAAGTACCAATCAAATATGGCTGATCATATCATTTCCGATTACAGCACTTAGCAAGCAGACTATGGTCGACTGACGACTGGGGTAGTTGCGTTCCTCCTCAGTCGTCGCTGATCTGCTTTCGCCCGCTCGAATGCGATAATCCTTGTGCATTTGTGAAAGCGCCATGGCAAATCGAGCACGGATCGTGCAAGCATCATGCAGTCGTCAGCAGACTCCGGAAAAATGGGTCTTCAAGCGCGCTACCCGCTCCGAGCGCCACACATGTTAGCGGATTTTCGGCGATTGCGACAGGGAGGCCGGTGGATTGCCGAAGGAGATCGTCCAGACCAGTGAGCAGCGCTCCGCCCCCCGTGAGCATAATGCCTCGATCGACAAGGTCCGCCGCGAGCTCTGGCTGAATATTTTCCAGTGCACTGCGGACGGCGTCGACTATCCGGCTTACGGGTTCGCCGATCGCCTCGGCAATTTCCTTTCCACTGATCGTGATCCCGGTTGGAACGCCATTGACCAGATCGCGGCCCTTGATGTCCAGTGTCCTGCCAAGTCCTTCCACAGGCCGGACTGCGGATCCTATTTCCTGCTTGATACGCTCGGCGGTGGCTTCCCCGATCAGCAGATTATGGTTGCGCCGGACATAGGACGAAATGGCTTCATCCATCTTATCGCCGCCGACGCGGACGGAATTGCTGTACGCAAGCCCGCCGAGCGAGAGCACGGCAACTTCGGTCGTGCCGCCACCGATATCGACGACCATCGCGCCAACGGGTTCGGTCACGGGCATGCCCGCCCCGATCGCTGCCGCCATTGGCTCTTCGATGAGATAGACCCGCGATGCGCCAGCGTTGGACGCCGCGTCCCGTATGGCCCGCCGCTCAACCATCGTGGACCGGGAGGGCACGCAAATTACAATTTCCGGCCAGCGCGGAATGCGGTTGGAGCCGCCATGGGCCTTGTGGATGAAATGCTTTATCATCTGCTCAGCGACATCGATATCGGTAATCACACCGTCTCGTAGCGGCCGGACGGTCTCGATATTGTGCGGAGTCTTGCCCATCATCAGTTTGGCGTCATTGCCGATCGCCTTGACACGCTTAACGCCGTTGTGAGTCTCCAGCGCGACGACAGACGGTTCATTGAGGACAATGCCGCTGCCGCGCAGATAAACGAGGGTGTTGGCCGTGCCCAGATCGATCGCCAGATCATTCGCGAGGAATTTAAAAAAACGATTCCAGAACATCAGGTGGCGGCTTTCCGGATCAGCTGGGCAGTCAGTATCGACAGCAGAGCAACAGCCTCATGTGGTCGCGATGTCGGCGGCGACTGCAGCATATTCTGACCGGATGTAGTTCTTCGCTGCCGTCGCGGTGGCAAAAATCTCCTCAATGAGGATCGACGTCACAAGAGGATAGTTTTGCGAATTGAAGCGGGTCGTGCGAACTGTAACGCGAAAGCGTCCGTCAGAATCTTTTGAGACAAGATACGGGCGAACGGGGATCTTAGACATTATATTCTCCTGTTCCGCCATTGCCGAAGGGCATTACCTGTGCTCGGACATTGATCAGTAAAAAAAAGGGGGCGAGTTTTGCAGCTCGCCCCCATTCAATCTGCAGGGGCAAGATGGTCAGAAATCCATGCCGCCCATTCCTCCCATCCCGCCGCCCATGGCCGGCATGGCGGCCTTGTCTTCAGGCGTATCGGCAACTGCGGCCTCGGTGGTGATCAGTAAACCGGCAACGGACGCCGCATCCTGCAAAGCTGAACGGACCACCTTGGTGGGATCGATCACGCCTGCCGTGACAAGGTTTTCGTAAACCTCAGTCTGAGCATTGAAACCCAGATTTTGGTCATTGCCATCGATCAGCTTACCCGCGACGACCGCACCATCATGACCGGCATTTTGCGCGATCTGGCGCAGCGGCGCCTGCAGAGCCTTGCGGACGATATCGATACCACGGGTCTGGTCGTCATTCGCACCGGTCAGGGCGTCGAGCGCTTTGGACGCATACAACAACGCGGTGCCACCGCCGGGAACAATGCCTTCCTCGACGGCCGCGCGGGTCGCGTGAAGCGCGTCATCGACGCGATCCTTGCGTTCCTTGACCTCGATTTCGGATGCGCCGCCTACCTTTATGATGGCCACGCCACCGGCGAGCTTGGCGAGACGCTCCTGGAGCTTCTCCTTGTCGTAATCGCTGGTGGTGTTTTCGATCTGGGCACGGATCGCTTCGACACGACCCTTAATTGCGTCCACATTGCCGGCGCCGTCGACGATCGTCGTATCGTCCTTATCGATCATGACGCGCTTGGCAGTGCCGAGCATGTCGAGCGTGACATTCTCGAGCTTGATGCCGAGTTCCTCAGATACCGTCTGACCATTCGTCAGGATTGCGATGTCCTCAAGCATCGCCTTGCGACGATCGCCGAAGCCTGGCGCCTTGACGGCCGCGACCTTCAAGCCGCCGCGCAGCTTGTTGACGACGAGCGTGGCAAGCGCCTCGCCTTCGATGTCTTCCGCGATGATCAACAACGGACGGCTCGACTGGACGACCGCTTCCAGGATGGGAAGCAGCGCCTGCAGGTTTGAAAGCTTCTTCTCATGGATCAGGATATACGGATCTTGAAGCTCCACCGTCATCTTCTCGGTGTTGGTGATGAAGTAGGGCGAAAGATAGCCACGATCGAACTGCATGCCCTCGACCACGTCGAGTTCGAACTCGATGCCGGTTGCTTCCTCGACGGTGATCACGCCTTCCTTGCCAACCTTCTCCATTGCTTCGGCTATCTTGCGGCCAACCACTTCATCACCGTTGGCAGAGACAATGCCGACCTGGGCGATCTCGTTGTTATCCGCGACGGGCTTTGAACGCGCCTTGAGATCGTCCACCACGCGGGTAACGGCGAGATCGATGCCGCGCTTGAGGTCCATCGGGTTTACCCCTGCCGAGACGGATTTCATGCCTTCGCGCACGATCGCCTGGGCGAGGACGGTCGCGGTCGTAGTGCCGTCACCGGCATGATCGTGGGTTTTTGATGCAACGGCGCGTAACATCTGCGCGCCCATATTCTCGAACTTGTCCTTGAGCTCGATCTCCTTGGCGACGGTCACGCCGTCCTTGGTGATGCGGGGAGCACCAAACGACTTGTCGATGACGACGTTGCGGCCCTTGGGTCCGAGCGTCACGCGCACGGCGTTGGCAAGAATATCGACGCCGCGGCTAATGCCCTCGCGCGCGTCGCGTGAAAATTTGACGTCTTTGGCTGACATGGTGGGTTCCTTTGAATGAGTTTGCGTCGGTTCAGGCCGAACGCGGATGACGATGGCGGGCTGGATTCAGCCCACGATCCCTAAGACGTCGCTTTCCTTCATGATGATGAGGTCTTCCCCATCGAGTTTAACCTCGGTGCCGGACCATTTGCCAAACAGGATCTTGTCGCCGGCCTTGACGTCGAGCGGGGTGACCGTGCCATCCTCGGCACGCATGCCCGTCCCGGCGGCAACCACTTCGCCTTCCTGCGGTTTTTCCTTGGCTGTATCGGGAATAATGATGCCACCGGCACTCTTCTCAGCGGCTTCGATGCGGCGGACCAGCACGCGATCGTGCAAGGGTCGGAATGTCATAAATCAGCTTTCCTCACGCTGGGCCGCGACGAAATCGTCGCTTTCACAAGCGGTAGCCAGCGCTGCCAATTTGCGATTTGGCACTCTCTATAACCAAGTGCCAACAAATCTGCTGTGGGCGCATTGCAGGTTGCGGTCAAGCAAATGTGAGCGACGGGCAAGGGAGTATGTTTGGATACTCAGTTTGACCCAAGCGCGACAATCACTTCGGGGCCGGAAATGTATGTTTGAGCGCATTGATCACCAGCCCGGTAACAATCAGCCCGAGGCTGACGGCCTTCGCCGACGGGATCAGGTCCTTGTGGGCGAGTACCGTGATCGAGACCGCCTGGATGTCTCCAACCATCGACCCGGACAGGCCGGAGCATAATTTCTTGAGATATGGGGAAACCTCGATCTCGTCGATGCCGTCAGTCGCATGCAGTGTTGCTGGACAGCCGCCACCGATTACGAGCGGGTCGGATTATAGGCAAAGCCACGCACGAGCGGCCCTCTCTTTTCGCTGGAAACAAAGCCGTTGCCGTTTGCCAGGGGTCAGTTCTCCCGCGCTTGGTTCTCCTGCGAGATCCCGACAGCCCTGCTTTTCGCGGCTTCGGTTTCCGCGCTGGCATCGGCGGCTGCACGAGCAATATCGCTTTGCGTCTGCTCTTCCTCCATCTTGTCCATTGCGCGGGCCATGCGCGCCTGTTCAGTCCTATTGGGAGGAAGGTCCCGACACGCACTTATTGGCATTGCCCCTATCAAAAGAATAGATGCCAACGGCATCTTCACGCTGAAGACCCGATCCTGGCTTCCATAGCTGAACGGCTGCGACAAAGTTCCACGAGATGTTTGCGCGTCGCTCGGCCGCCGAGATGCGCATCTACCGAACTATAATGTTCGCGATTAAGCTGTTTTCTGATTTCCTCGACATTCACGCAAGGGCCAAGCCTTGCCAGTTCGTAGGCGCGTTCGACCGTACCTGGAGGGCGCATTGATTTTGCTCCATAAGCGTCCATTCGGAGCAGAGGCACCGCGGAATTGAAATGGGATCATTTCGCTTACGATCGAGCCTGTAGCACGTCCGGATCATTTTCTCGCATCAATTTCCGCATTCAGCCACGGCGACGGTTACGGTCATCTCCTCAAAGGCGTCTGAAGCGCCGCTAAAGCTGCCCGCCACGGGCATCGCCTGCCGGATATCCCGCGCTACCGTTACCGGGATCAGATTAAAGCCGCCCACGCCGCTGTTGGTTGGATCGAAGGTGATCCAGCCCGCGCCAGGAATATAGACCTCCGCCCAGGCATGAGTGGCGCCAGCATCCGGGCTTCCCACCAAATTTTGCTCTGGATTATGCATATAGCCCGAGATGATCCGCGCTCCGAACCCCAAGGTGCGGGCCGCTTCAACGAATAATACCGCCATATCCCGGCACGAACCCCACTCCCGATCGAGCGTTTCGATAGGCGACTGCGTGCCCTGATCATCCCGAGCCTGATAACATATGCTTGCGGGAACCCCGGCGCATAAATCCTTGAGCAGAGAAAGCGTGTCTGTCGGATTACCGCCGACGAAAGCTTGGGCCCAATCGCGTAGTTGTGTTGCCGGATCAGGATAAAGCGGAGCGGTGAGCGCACCAAGGTCAGTCCATTCCTCATCGCCATAGCGGAATGGGTAGGAAATGGCGGAAGCGGCAATGTCGAACACGGGCCAAGCGACCGCCTCGAGTATCAGCTCCGCGGTACTTTCGATGACCAATGTATCGGCCATTTCCGCGAATATTGCCGTTGCGATGGCGTTACCGAAGACGTCGTTTTGCCAGCTAACGGTTGCGCTGGGAGAAAGGTGAAGTTCAAACGAAAACAGTTTCACGTCGCAACTCTCGCGCGGCCGAAGCATCAACCGGTGTGCTCCGAGCTGAACTGCCTTCTGGTAACGAAAGCTGGTCCGATGTCGGACAGTGAGCTTTGTCACTGCTATTCAATCGCTCGGAAACGCTCGATCCGGGTTCTCACTGCAGAACCGGTCGAGTTCTTGGGGGGAATGCAGCATGTTTCCGGCGATCGTGTCGGTGAACATGTGCACGCGAATTTGCCGTTCCTCACGACCCTCCGCTGTGAGCGCCTCCTTTTCCCACGCCATAGCGGCGGCGCCAGCAATCATGCGAGGATTGGGAAGGTCGGCATTTGCCGCCCGGTCGCGTTGATAGCTTTGCTGAGTACGACATAGGCCGGAGGAAAGGCGCATTAGGGCATCCTCTTGAAAACAGGTGGAAGTTAAGGAGAAATGTTCGGACTTCGCAGCCGGCAAAATCGCCGATAATTAGCGAGCCTGATCGCGCCTTGCCTGCGCAACGGCGTCTCGCAATGATGAGTAGCGGAAGGATTTGTAGCGAAATTCATCTGCCGGAATTTGGGTAATCCCGTATTTCGTCATAAGTTCGGTTGCTTCGGTATCGCTCAAGATATCTGCCATGTTATCAAGCCAGTGCCAGAGCATATGTTTTGGCAGTCAGTTGCCGCAAAACCCGTGAACGATGCTCGAAGCTGTTGAATCGTCTTCCGACCTGGCCATTTGCAAAATCCGCGTAGAAGGTGTCAGCCATGCGGCGGACTTCCGCATAGGCTGGACTGTCAGGACAGGAATTCACATCAGTCTCCCGTTTTGAGCGGGAGCACAAATATCTCTCAGCCGCACCAAGCTCAGGGGCATTGAAGTGCGATAGCCTTGATATGGGGACGGGACCGCCAATTTACCACCAAATCGCCTAAGCCTAAAAATTAAGATGCCGTTCCTGATGTTTGAGGCGGGCCACATGGTATTTGTCATCATGCGCCTTAGCGCACTCTCCGTCAGGCCGATATGCCTCGTTACAATCTTTTCGTAAGCAAACGCTTCTCCCAAAACCTATCCTACCGCGGCAAAGCAAGGAATTGGCATTCCTAGGAAGATCCAGCCGGACCGACTTAGTTTCCGGGTCTCAGCGCTGCTCCAACGTTCGCAAGGATTAGGTTTGTTGATCCAACTCTGATATGGAGCACCATCACCCGATTTCTTCCAGGCATCTCGTGACCGAGAGACGATTGCGCTCTCGCCTGCCGACGGAGATCGAGCAATGTTCTTTCATAACTTACTGGGCACCCATGTTGCCGATCCACAAGCAAATCATTGGGACAATGGCCGCTTCGTAAGCGCGTGCCAGATTTGCGTCCGGCCGATGGTCAAGCCACCCGGCGCGGAGTGGAAAATCGCGCGGGAAGGATCCGTACGATGATGTATGGCAATGACATCGCGCCGATCGCCACCATGGAACTCTTCGAAACGTGGCCGCTGACCCAGTTCACACGTGACAGGTGGATCGGCGATTTGTCCAGGGCTGTAAAGGCGGACCACAAATTTCCAAGGGATGGCGATCCCAACATAGTCCGCAAACATCTGACCGGTAATCAAGCTGAAAGCGCTATGCTCGAAGTCGTCGACGACGCGGATAACATCTGGCTTTGCCTGTGATCCGTCCCCTCCGTCATATTGAAGACGCGAACATCCTCGCCCAGGCGATCGTAAACACGATCCCCGAGCCTTTCCTGGTACTGGACGCCCGGTTTCGGGTGATGACGGCCAACCGGCCCTTCTATGAAACGTTCAAGGTCACTCCCGAACAGACCGAAGGTCGCATGCTCTATTCTCTCGGCGACGGGCAATGGGATATTTCCGCGCTGCGTGTGCTCCTTGAAACAATCATTCCGGACAAGGTAGCGATGGACAGCTTCGAAGTGGAGCATGACTTTCCCGCGATCGGGCACCGGATCATGTTGCTGAACGCCCGCAAGGTCATCTACGAAGACAGCAACGACATCACGATCCTGCTCGCATTTTCGGATGTCACTGAGCGGCGTATGATCGAGCAGGCAAAAGAAGCGATCCAGCTACGGTCGGACGATCTCATCAAGCAAAAGCAGGTCCTCCTTGAGGAAATGCGGCATCGCGTCGCCAACAGCCTGCAGATCATCGCCAGCATTCTGCTGCTGAAGGCCGGCGCAGTCTCGTCCGAAGAAACCCGTCGCCATCTCCAGGACGCGCATCAGCGGGTGATGTCGGTGGCTGCGGTCCAACAGCATTTGCACGCGATCGAGGGTGTGGATGAGATCGAGGTGGGCTCCTATCTCAAAAAACTATGCGTGGGACTTTCGGAATCGATGATCAGCGAGGGCCAGCCCGTTTCGATCAACGTGTTGTCTCACGAGGGCATGATCCCCTCGGCCAAAGCCGTCAGCCTGGGGCTTATCGTCACCGAGCTGGTAATAAATGCGCTCAAATACGCGTTTCCGAACCAGAAGGCCGATGCGCTGATCCTTGTCACCTATGAAATTGATGCGTTGGACTGGAAGCTTACCGTCTCCGACAATGGCGTGGGTAGGGGAACGGGGGGCGCACCAGCTTCGGACGCCGGTCTTGGAACGACCATCGTCAAGGCGTTGTCGAAGCAGCTCGGAGCTCGGATGGATCTAGTCAGCAGCCCGATGGGGCTGACAGTATCCATCACGCGCGCGACATTTACGTCACGCATGCCGCAGGCGGCCTGATTACGAATATTCGTAATATCCGGTTGTAGAATTTATACCGTACAAGATGATAACGTTATCAATTTTCTAAATTTGATGTAGAAATCGTCCTTCTGTATTTATTTATTTCGATGTAGGAACATTATATTATTTAGCTCGTTTGGGTGGTCTGGCTCCTATCGGAATGCCAACGGAGATATCTTCATGCGTAAGTTTATCCTCGCGGCGACGCTGATGTCGCTCGCCGTACCGCTCGCGAGCGTGCAAGCGGACCCGCCATCCTGGGCGCAAAACGATCACAAGGATCGCGCTTCCAATCGCGACAACCGTGATGATCAAAAGCGCAATTGGCGCCCCGGCCGTGATCATCAGCGCGACTATAGCCGTTATGACTATAATCGGCCGGATCCGCGTTACGGCAATTACCAGGCTGACCGCTATTATGCGCGAAACGAGAGCTATCGTCCGCGTCGGCTCGCGGCGAACGATCGCATCTATCGAGGCAGCGACAATCGCTATTACTGCCGCCGCGACGACGGGACGACGGGCCTGATTATCGGTGGCCTAGTCGGCGGCGCGCTGGGCAACACCATCGCTCCTGGTGGATCCAAGACACTTGGCACGTTGCTGGGCGTCGGCGGCGGCGCATTGCTGGGCCGTTCGATCGACAAGGGTGGGAACGTCACCTGCCGTTGAGCAGGCACCGCGTCACTTCCAATCAACAGAGGATATTCCATGACCCACACCAATATATTCCAGCGCCACCTGCTAGCAGGGCTTGCGATCGCATCGCTGACGCTTTCGTCGGCCGCGTTCGCTGACAATGCGGACCGGGCACAGGTGGCGATTGCCGCCGCCAAGGCCAAGATCGAAACGGGAGACCGGCTTGGCACCACCGAGCAGGCAGCAGACGCCCAGCAACGCGCCCGCGTTGCGCTGGGCACCGCCGAGAGCGAGCTCAAGCGCCATCACGAGGCCAGCGCTTACTATGGCGCCAAGCAAGCTGATGCCCTTGCCGGCCTCGCCATGGCAACAGCTGAACTCACCAAGCTGACCACACAGCGCGATCAACTTCTTGCGCGCTGAGCGCGACAACATGGGAGATAATCATGAAATATAACAACATCACGTGCCTTCTCGGCGCCACCGCGTTGATATCGATCACTGCCCCCGCCATGGCCGACAAGAGCGACAAGCTTGCAGTCAGCAAGCTTCACGACAGGATTGTCGCAGTTCGCGCCGAACCGGGTGTGGCTGAGAATGGATCAGCGGACCTCGATCGTGCGGAGGCGACGCTGAAGCCGCTGCTCGAAAACCTTAAGGACAATGACATCAAGCAGGTTGAGAGCATCACCGGCGAAGTCGATGCCCTGATCGAGACCGCGCGCACCCGTGCCAAATCGGCCGCGATCAGGAGCGAAATTGCAGGGTTGGAAGCGGCCCGCGGCAATCGGATCAACACCGCTGAAGTCGCCACGGCACAGGCGCAGAGCGAAACCAACACGTTGCGCGCCGAGATTGCGTCGAAAGAAGCCACCCGCATAGAAACCGCCAAGGCAACGGCCCTCGAAACGAGCCAGCTACGCTCACAGCTGAGCGACTATAAGATGAAGCAGACCGATCTTGGCGCGACGTTGGTGCTGAGCGACGTGGTCTTCGCCAGCGGCGGTTCGGATCTCAAGCCCGGCTCCATCGAACGACTGCGCCCGCTCTCTGGTTACCTCAAGGCGAATAGTGCGGTCCGCGTTCAGATCGACGGCCATACCGACGGGCAAGGAACGGCTGCAGCAAACCAAGCCTTGTCGGAACGACGAGCCAAGGCAGTCGCCGCCATGCTTGCCAGCACGGGGATCGATGCTGCACGGATCGAAACGATCGGCCATGGTGAGTCCGAGCCGGTTGCCGACAACGGGACAGCTGCAGGACGCCAACAGAACCGCCGCGTCGAGCTCACGCTGGTTGGCCAGAAGCTGAGCAGCTTACAAGCCAATTGATTATCCCGGCTCCGTGAGTACGCTCTGCCTGCTTCTGGCGGTTTCCACGTGCCCGCTCCGTAAAGTGCGCCCCAATCGACCGTGCTCACGCTAGCCTTTCACCCTCAATCCCAGCTCAGCCACCCTCCAGATCCGCCGGTTGATCGCCGAGCACACTTAGTGCCGCGCGAACCTTACCGGCACCATCGCCGTATTTTTCTGCGTCTTCCCAGGTAGACGTTGAATCGCGAACAGCCCTCTCGATGTCCGCGGTCCAGTCGATATGGCGCTCAATTGCTTCCGCATCCATTTCTGGCGAGCGATACTTCAAGATGACTCGGTAGGCCCTCGCGCAATATCTCGTCACGCTCCACGCTTATTGCCCCTTCAATCCAATTTCCATCAACCTCCGCACGGCCTCGGGTCGCGATAGCGCGTCGGGCTGATGCTTGATCCAGGCGTCGAGAGAGGCGAGCTGGGCGGGCTGAACCCGAACCATGATCGGTGTGCCGGGCTTTTCAGCGCGCTTACGTTTCGTGGTATCACGAGCTGCATTCGACATTTCGTCGTGGTATCACGAAAGCGAGCCGAACGGAAGCTACCAACGACCGTCCGGCTCTAACCGCAACCGTTTCTGAGGAGCGATCATGGCTATGAACCCACTACAGCAGGGCGCTGCCCCGGCCAATACTGGCCCACGAACGCACCGCCTGAAACTACGCGGCGCCGCGTAGTTGTGCCCGGCTGGCTTCGGCTGGCGGGGCAGTGCTCTACCAATAAGGCCCGACGTAGCCGTAGGGACTATAATAGCCGAAAATCAGCTCACCATGATTGCGGTGGTCGGCGCCGCCGAGATCCCTCAGTTCCGTCCGGTCATAATGGGGCGCGCCCTTTAGCGCGGCCCTATCCAGCGGGACGACATAGCCGCCTTTCTCGATGTTGTAGTCGAGCAGGGACCAGGGAATGGGATGGAACCTATCGCCGATGCCGAGAAATCCGCCAAAGGACATGATCGCATATTTGACCTTGCCGCTGATTTTCTCGATCGAAAGATCATCGATGTGGCCAAGCCGTTCTTCTGCCTGATTGTAAACAGGAGTGCCGTTGACCCGGCTGGCCAGAATGAGTTCGTGCTCGTGCTCGTGCTCGTTCACTGTTTCAGACATTGTCTGTTCCATGGCGTTCGCCTCCTCGCGGCCTCTACCCGGCCGCAGCTACCGGTCTTCCATAGATACCAGATCAATTCATACACCGCACCAGCGTTCCGCGGCGCTCCCGGCCCTGATGGGGCAGGTTTTAGTTAGCCGAAAAGTTAGCCCAGCCGCAGAAAGGAGACGAGCCCGCCCGCCGAACTCAGTAAGTTATTGATTAACTATGTAAAATGGTGCCCAGGGGCGGAATCGAACCACCGACACTGCGATTTTCAGTCGCATGCTCTACCAACTGAGCTACCTGGGCACGCCGTTGGCCGGCGGGCTATAGAGGGGGCTACGCCTCGCTGTCCAGCCCGTCGACGTCGATTTCTTGGCCGCCAGCATCGGCTGGCTGCCCCGCGACACGATAGCCTTCGCCCAGCCATCGCAGCAGATCGCGATCCCGGCATCCCTGGCTGCAAAAGGGTTTATGCGCGGCCGAAGAGGGTTGGCCGCAGAGCGGGCAACCCTTGCCCGCCCGTTCATGGAAATTCCGGTTCGACATCGATGTCGGATATGGCTGCGCCTGCACGTTCGGACAAGAGGAGTGCGCAGCCGCGCCGGCGCATGAGCGCCTCTTGCCAATCCGGTTGCGCCGCAATCCTGCGGATCACTGCGGGGGCAGCATTGAGCGTCAGGCGGCCATGGCCCGGCGTCCGTTCCGCGCGCCGCAGCAGCGAAAGCGCCGCGGCGGTAACGGGATCGGACTGGATCAATTCCGGAAGTGACGCCCTCACCCGCCGCCGCACGATCTGCAGAAATCCGAAGCCGTTCACGGCGGTGCGCTCGAATGGCTGCGGAAGCAATTGATCGACCGCAGCCGCAGCTGCCGCGCGCGCTGCCTTGCTTCCGGCTTCGGCAATCGGGAGGTCCAGCCCGATCGAGCCGCCGATGTCGAAGAGCCTGATGGCGCGCGCCGCGGCGGCCGCACCCGCCACGGCAAGCTCAGGGGGCGCCAGCGTTCCGTCCACGTCAAACAAGGCCATTGCCGGCGTCAGGGACATCCGCAGCAGGCCGCCGGCAAATGGGATGAGGCCCGAGCTTGCCCGATCAAGCCACTCGGACCATTCCGCCTGCTCCAGCAAATCAGGCTGGTGGGGCAGCATCGTCCTGACCGGAAGCGTGCCGGCCACGAGCCGGTCGAGCAAAGATGGCCCCGGGCCGGGCGTTTCGTCCTTGTCCGCGATCCGCACCACGGGCGGCTTCGGATTTCCCGCCTCCGGAATCACTTCCCGAATCACCGAGACCTTGACGGTAGCGCCCTCGGTAAGTCGCCCGGGAATGACGCCGACCGCGTCGCCGAGGCCGGGCAGGATCAGCATCGCACGGTCCGAGCCGGGAAAGCGGCGCACCAATTTCGCCAAATGCACCGATCCGGCACGAGGCGCCACGCCATGGCGCTCGATGGCCATCTCAATGATATTGCCTTGCTCGACCAGTGCCGCACGATCTTCGCCGATGCCGGCCTCGTACAGCCATTCAGCCAAGAGGATGGCCCGCAGCCAGCAGCAGGGCCCGCGTTTCGAACAGCGGCAAGCCCACGACGCCCGAATGGCTGCCGTTCATAAACCGCACCCAGGCTTCGGCCCGGCCCTGAATCGCGTAGCCGCCCGCTTTGCCCCGCCACTCGCCGCTTTCGAGATAGTGGGCGATTTCGCGTTCCGGAAGAAGGGTGAAGGCAACGATGCTCCTCGAAAGCCGCTGCCGTTCACGGCCTTCCGGACCGATCACGGAGACCGCGCTCAACACCTGATGCCGCCGCCCAGAAAGAAGCCGCAGGCAGAACTCCGCTTGCTCGGAAGTCTCCGCCTTGGGCAGGATGCGCCGGCCCATGGCTACGACCGTATCGGCGGCGAGCACCAGCGCGCCCGGGTGACGTTGCGCGACCATCGCCGCCTTCTCATGCGCCATGCGCGCGGCATAAATGCGCGGAGCCTCATTCCGGCGCGGGGCCTCGTCAATCTCAGCGGGATCGATAATGTCGGGAGCAATTCCGATCCGGCCGAGCAAGTCACGCCGCCTTGGGCTTGCCGATGCCAGGACCAGACGCATTGGCGCCGCCCCGGCGTTACTTGAAGCGATAGGTTATGCGGCCCTTGGTCAGATCATAGGGCGTGAGTTCGACCAGTACTTCATCGCCCACCAGCACGCGGATACGATTCTTACGCATCTTGCCGGCCGTGTGACCAAGAATCTCGTGATCATTCTCAAGTTTTACGCGGAACATCGCATTAGGGAGCAACTCCACCACCGTGCCGCGCATCTCGAGTAGTTCTTCTTTCGCCATCAATCCTCGTATGGGTTCGCTTGTCGCGCCGCCTTAACCTCCGCCGTCTGAAAAGGGAAGCGGCCCGACGAACGCTGTGCGCCGGCGGTGTTTTTGCCGGCCTTGCCGCGGGCAAGCATGGCAGAGTATGGGGCGCAGCTCCTGGAGAACGGAATATAGGAATGAACGAGCCATCCTCAAGCGAGCCCGTAGCCGAGGCAGCCAATGCAGACACGCCTCCGGATCGGCTCTCGACCGAGATGCGCAGCCCTTGGTTCGACGCGGACGTACTGGCGCGCGGCATCGGCATCCGCCTCAACGGGGTCGAGAAGCACAATGTCGAGGAATATTGCGTCAGCGAAGGGTGGATCCGGATCGCCATGGGCAAGACCCGCGATCGCAAGGGCAATGCGCTGACGATCAAGTTGCAGGGCGACGTACAGCCATTTTTTCGTGACGCACCGCAAAATAACCCATAGCCAAATATTAACCATCTTCGCTAAAGATAGTCCGGGCAAGAAGCGAGCGGCATCCGATGATGCCAAGGGAGTGTCGGGGGCGTTAATGGCGGAAGAAGGTTTGTTTTTCTACGGCGTATTGGTGATGTTCGTGTTGAGCTGCATGACCAGGAATCATAAGGAAGGCCGGCCGCACGTCCGGCAGCTGGTGATTGCCGCGTGGGCGCTGTTTACCGTTTCGGTGGCCGCAGCGACCTATTTCTCGCTTGCCGCGTTGCACACTGCGCTTCAAGCTTGACGCGTCCGCATCGCGATTGACGCGCCTCGAGATCGGGGGCGTGCCGACAGAAAACACCCGCCGGATCGCTCCGGCGGGTGTTCCTTTCCTCCCCAGGAAAGTTGATCAGGCGGCGAACTGATTCATTGTATTGTGGGAGCCGCCGGCCTTGAGCGCGGCTTCGCCGGCGAAATATTCCTTGTGGTCGTCGCCGATGTCCGAACCCGCCATATTCTGGTGCTTCACGCAGGCGATCCCCTGGCGGATCTCCTGGCGCTGCACATTTTTCACATAACCCAGCATGCCCGCCTCGCCGAAATATTCCCTGGCGAGATTGTCGGTGCTGAGCGCGGCCGTGTGATAGGTCGGCAGCGTGATCAGATGGTGGAAGATGCCCGCACGCGCCGCGGCGTCGCGCTGGAAGGTCCGGATCTTCTCGTCGGCTTCAGCGGCCAGCTCGGTGCCGTCATAATCGACGCTCATCAGCTTCGCGCGGTCATAAGCCGAGACGTCCTTTCCTTCTTCCGTCCAGCGATCATAGACCTGCTGGCGGAAATTGAGCGTCCAGTTGAACGAAGGCGAGTTGTTGTAGACGAGCTTCGCGTTCGGGATGACCTCGCGAATGCGATCGACCATGCCGGCGATCTGCTCGATGTGCGGCTTCTCGGTCTCGATCCACAACAGGTCGGCGCCATTTTGCAGCGAGTTGATGCAATCAAGCACGCAGCGATCGGCGCCGGTTCCGGAGCGGAACTGGTACAGGTTGGACGGCAGCCGCTTCGGGCGCAGCAGCTTGCCGTTGCGGCTGATGACGACGTCGCCATTGCCGACCTGATTGACGTCGATCTCCTCGCAATCGAGGAAGCTGTTATACTGGTCGCCAATGTCGCCGGGCTCGCGGCTGAACGCGATCTGCTTGGTGAGGCCCGCGCCGAGCGAGTCGGTCCGCGCGACGATGACGCCATCGTCGACGCCGAGCTCGAGGAAGGCATAACGGCAGGCGCGGATCTTCGCGACGAAATCCTCGTGCGGCACGGTGACCTTGCCGTCCTGGTGCCCGCACTGCTTTTCGTCGGAAACCTGGTTCTCGATCTGGAGGGCGCAGGCGCCCGCCTCGATCATCTTCTTGGCGAGCAGGTAGGTCGCCTCGGCATTGCCGAAGCCCGCGTCGATATCGGCGATGATCGGAACGACATGGGTTTCATAATTGTCGATCGCGTGGACCAGACGCTGCGCGTCGATCTCGTTGCCGCTCTCGCGCGCCTTGTCGAGGTCGCGGAACAGCATGCCAAGCTCACGGGCATCGGCCTGCTTGAGAAAGGTGTAGAGCTCCTCGATCAGCGCCGGAACGCTGGTCTTCTCATGCATCGACTGGTCCGGCAGCGGGCCGAAATCGGAACGCAGCGCGGCCACCATCCAGCCCGAGAGGTAGAGGTAACGGCGCTTGGTCGAGCCGAAGTGCTTCTTGATGGAGATGAGCTTCTGTTGGCCGATGAAGCCGTGCCAGCAGCCGAGCGACTGCGTGTAGTTAGCAGGATCGGCATCATAGGCCGCCATATCCTCGCGCATGATCTTGGCGGTGTAGCGCGCGATATCCAGCCCCGTGTTGAAACGGTTCTGCAAGCGCATCCGGGCAACGGCCTCGGCGCTGATCGCATCCCACGTCCCCCTGTGGCTCCTGATCAGCTGATCGCTTTGCTTGATGATATCCTGATATGTCACGTTGCTTCCCCTGGGAATGAATGGTTGCAAGATCTATACAGCGCAAACGGGCGTTTTCTGCATGGTTCCAATGAGAATTGAAGTGAGCTTGTGCGACGCACAATGATATTTTGACGTGCGTTTGTAAATTACACACAATAACTCGAGGCGATAAGTTTCGTTCGGACCGGGCAGGTGCTGGCCCGATCCGCGGCGCTCGCGCGCGTCCGCGTTTTCATTGTGAGGCCGATGCCAATTGTCGTCGCATGAAGAAAAACAACCCCCTGCGAGAGGCCTTCCGCTTCGGTCTCCTTATTGACAAGCAGCTAGAATCAGCCGACCTTTCATCCCATGGACGCCGACGATCTCTTTCCGAAGAGTGTCAATGATCCACTGGTCGCGCTTCAGCGCCAGGATCTGGATCCGCTGTCCGTTGAGGAGCTGAAGGCAAGAATCGTTTTGCTTGAGACGGAAATTGCGCGTGCCAAGACCAAAATCGAAAAGGCCGTTAACCATCGCGCAAGCGCCGAGGGTTTATTCAAGCAATGAGGGGCGGTCGTCGCTCCCTGCCGGACCAAGTTGGCAGCGACGATGTCGTCCTTGATGATGCGGGCGGGGCTTCCGATATTGGGATTACCGCGCTCCATCTGAGCCGGTGGGAGTAATTGCATGCCTTCATTTGCCCGCGAGCTTGAGCAGACCCTGCACAACGCTCTTTCCGCCGCCAGCAGCCGCCATCATGAATATGCGACGCTGGAGCATCTTCTGCTGGCTCTGATCGACGACGAACATGCCGCCAAGGTGATGACGGCGTGTGGCGTCGATCTCGGCGAACTCAAGGATGGGGTCACCCATTATCTGGACACCGAGCTTGATGCGCTCAAGGTCGACTCGAACACCGATCCATCGCCGACCAGTGGTTTCCAGCGCGTCGTCCAGCGCGCGATCCTGCACGTGCAGTCCTCCGGCCGCGAGGAAGTGACCGGCGCCAACGTGCTCGTCGCGCTCTTTTCCGAACGCGAAAGCTATGCCGTCTATTTCCTGCAGCAGCAGGATATGAGCCGTTTGGATGCCGTCAGCTTCATCAGCCACGGCGTCGGCAAAGGTGGTACTCCAGTTGAAAGTCGTGAGGTGAAGGGCGCCGAAGAAGAGAAGCCCGCCGCCAAGGCGGAGGGCGGCAAAAAAAGCGAAAGCGCGCTCAAGCAATTCTGCGTCGATCTCAACGAGAAGGCCAAGAACGGGAAGGTCGATCCGCTGATCGGCCGCGGGCCCGAGGTTGATCGCACGATCCAGATCCTCTGCCGCCGCTCGAAAAACAACCCACTTTATGTCGGCGATCCCGGCGTTGGCAAAACCGCCATCGCCGAGGGCCTGGCCCGCAAGATCATCGAGGGCGATGTGCCGGACGTGCTGCGCCCTGCCACCATCTACTCGCTCGACATGGGCGCGCTGCTTGCCGGCACCCGCTATCGCGGCGATTTTGAGGAACGCCTCAAGCAGGTCGTGACCGAGCTCGAGAAGCTGCCGCATGCGATCCTGTTTATCGACGAGATCCACACCGTGATCGGCGCGGGCGCCACCAGCGGCGGCGCGATGGACGCTTCCAACCTGCTCAAGCCGGCGCTCTCCGGGGGCACGATCCGCTGCATCGGATCGACCACCTACAAGGAGTTCCGCAATCATTTCGAAAAGGATCGCGCGCTGCTGCGCCGGTTCCAGAAGATCGACGTCAACGAGCCTACGGTCGAGGATACCATCAAGATCCTCGCCGGCTTGCGGACGGCGTTCGAAGACCATCACTCAGTCAAATACACGCCCGATGCGATCAAATCGGCGGTGGAGCTTTCCGCGCGCTACATCAGCGATCGCAAGCTGCCGGACAAGGCGATCGACGTGATCGACGAAGTCGGCGCCATGCAGATGCTGGTGGTGCCGTCCAAGCGCAAGAAGGTGATCACGCCGAAGGAGATCGAGGCTGTGATCGCCACAATGGCGCGCATCCCGCCAAAGACGGTTTCCACCGACGACAAGAAGGTGCTGGCGACCCTCGATACCGATCTCAAGCGGGTCGTATTCGGGCAGGACCAGGCAATCGAGGTGCTCTCTTCGGCGATCAAGCTCAGCCGCGCGGGCCTGCGCGATCCGGACAAGCCGATCGGCAACTACTTGTTCTCTGGCCCCACCGGCGTCGGCAAGACCGAGGTTGCCCGGCAGCTCGCCAACATCATGGGCATCCCGCTCCAGCGGTTCGACATGTCCGAATATATGGAGCGGCATTCGGTCAGCAGGCTGATTGGCGCGCCTCCGGGTTATGTCGGCTATGATCAGGGCGGCCTGCTCACCGACGCGGTCGACCAGCATCCGCATTGCGTGCTGCTGCTCGACGAGATCGAGAAGGCCCACCCCGACCTGTTCAACATCCTGTTGCAGGTGATGGACAATGGGAAGCTCACCGATCATCACGGCAAGACGGTCGATTTCCGGAACACGATCCTGATCATGACCACCAACGCGGGCGCATCGGACATGGCGCGCGAGTCGATCGGCTTCGGTGCGATCAGCCGCGAGGACGTGCAGGAAGAGGCGATCAGGAAGATGTTCACGCCGGAATTCCGCAATCGTCTCGATGCGGTGGTGCCGTTCGGTTACCTGCCTCCGGAAGTGGTCTCGCGCGTGGTGGAAAAGTTCATCCTCCAGCTCGAACTCCAGCTTGCCGACCGCGAAGTCCATATCAGCCTCGACGACGAGGCGCGCGACTGGCTTACCGAGCGCGGCTACGACAAGCTCTACGGCGCGCGTCCGATGGGCCGCTTGATCCAGGAAAAGATCAAGCAGCCGCTTGCCGAGGAGCTGCTGTTCGGCAAGCTGGTCCATGGCGGCGAGGTGAAGGTCCATCTGAAGGATGGGGCGCTCGCGTTCGAGATCACGCCGGCCGCTCCGAAAAAGCCCAAAAAGGGCGGACCAGCCAAGCCCAAGGTCAAAGCGTAAATTTCCTCCGGCTGAGACATGAAGGAGCCGGCGGATTGCTCCGCCGGCTTTTTTTGTGCGGCGGCCCCATTTGTCATTCGGCTGCAAAGCCCGCGCTGCAATGAGCCGGCGATTCGTTTGCCGGTGGGGTTCAAGCGTCCGTGAAAAGCCGCTAGTCTCTCGCTGGGGCAGAGGAGAGGACATGGACCAGCAAACCTTGCGTGCCCGCGCGATCGCGCTTTATGACGATTTCACCCATGTCCATCTCGACCGGCGGCGCTTTTTTTCCGAGCTGACCAGGCTTGCCGGCGGGGTCGCGGCGGCGCAGGCGCTTGCCATGAGCATCGCCGCGGATCCCGCCGCAGCCGCCATGATTGCAGAAAACGATCCACGCATCTGGTCGCGCGTCGCCACCCTCGATACGGCGCAGCGTCCCAGTGGCTATCTTGCCCTGCCCGCCGAAGCCATGGCGCATTTCGCGGCCCATAAGCGCAAGCTCGGCTATGTGCTGGTGATCCACGAAAATCGCGGACTACAGCCTTATACCAGGGACGTGGCGCGCCGCTTGGCGGTGGCAGGATTTGGCGCGCTGGCGATTGACCTGCTTTCTCCCTATGGCGGCACGCCCGCCGACGAGGACAAGGCCAGGCAGGAGATTGGCCAGCTCAATCTTCAGTCTGCCGCTGCCAACTGCCTCGATGCGATTCGATGGCTGAAGCAGGGGGCGTTGTGCAATGGCAAGGTCGGCGTGCTCGGCTTCTGCTGGGGCGGCGCGATGGTGAACCGGCTGGCGGTCACGGCCGGCAACGCTATCAACGCCGCGGTAGCTTTCTATGGCCCGACGCCGGATCCAGCTGAAGCAGCCAAAGTCAAGGTGCCGATGCTGCTGCATTATGCGGGCAATGACGCGCGTGTGGATGAAGGCGCGAAAGCGTGGGTGCCTGCGCTGAAGGCGGCGCATGTCGACGTCGCCAGCTACACCTATCCCGGCGTCGAACACGCGTTCCACAACGACACCGCTGCGGCACGCTACAATAAGCCGGCGGCGGAGCTCGCCTGGAGCCGCACCATCGCGTTTTTCAAGGAGAGGCTGTCATGAGTGGCGATTTGATTTTTTACACCAATCCGATGTCGAGAGGACGCGTCGTACGCTGGATGCTCGAAGAAATCGGAGCCCCTTATGAGACGAAGATCCTCGATTATGCCACTAGCTTGAAAGCGCCCGAATATCTGACGATCAATCCGATGGGGAAGGTTCCGGCGATCGTGCACCGGGGCAAAGCGGTGACCGAAACCGCCGCGATTTGCGCCTATCTCGCCGATGCATTCCCTGAAGCGGGGCTCGCGCCTCCGCCAGATGATCGCGCCGACTATTATCGCTGGATGTTTTTTGCGTCGGGGCCGGTCGAGGCGGCGTTCAGCAACAAGGCGGCGGGTTTCATTCCGGATGCCGACAAGCAGCGCATGTTCGGATATGGAAGTTATGACCTTGCAATCGATGCGTTCGAAAATGCCGTCAGGGGCAAGGCGTTTGTAGCGGGCGGGCGGTTCAGCGCGGCCGACGTTTATGTCGGGTCGATGCTGGCATTCATGATGGGCTTTAAGCTGATGGAGCCGCGCCCGGTATTTTCCGAATATGTCGAGCGGCTCGAGGCGCGACCTGCCTGGAAACGCGCGAAGGAGATTGACGACGCGCTCATTCCCCAACCGCAGCCCGCTTAAAAAAAAAGCCCGGCGGGATTTCCGCCGGGCTCTTTCAAACTTCCCGCCAGATCAGCGGCGATTGCCCATGAACTGCAGCAGGAACATGAACATGTTGATGAAGTCGAGATAGAGCGACAGCGCGCCCATCACGGCCGTCTTGCCGACCATGTCGGTGCCAGCAATATGGAAATAGAGGCTCTTGATGCGCTGCGTGTCATAGGCAGTCAGCCCCGCGAAGAGCAGCACGCCCAGGAAGCTGATCACAAGCTGCAACGCGCTGGATTGCAGGAAGATGTTGATCAGCATCGCAATCAGCAAACCGAACACGCCCATCACCATGAAGGTGCCGAAGCCCGACAGATCGCGTTTGGTGGTATAGCCATAGAGGCTCAGCCCCGCGAACCCGGCCGCCGACGCGAAGAAGGTCTGCGCAATCGACGTCCCCGTGTAGACGAAGAAGATCGATGCCATCGAGAGCCCCATCGCGACCGCAAAAACCCAGAACAGGGCCTGAGCGGCTGTCGTGGAAAGCCGGTTGATGCCGAAGCTGAGCACCATCACGAACGCCAGCGGCGAAAACATGATGAGGTATTTCAGCAGTCCGGGGCCGAACAGGATCGCCGGCGCCGCCGAGCTGTTCGCGAACAGCAGCGCGACGATGCCAGTAAGCAGCACGCCCGAGGCCATATAGTTGTAAACCGAAAGCATGTACGAGCGCAGGCCAGCATCATAAGCTGCTGCACCCGTGCCGACCGACGTCGCGCGCATCGCAGCGTTTGACCGGGGGTCAGACCAATTCGCCATCGTTAATCTCCATATGCGGGCGCGGGAAAAATTCCCGCTTCCGTCCGCTGTAATATCGGATTGTTGACGCTAGGTTTCAAGCGAAACCGGACAATCCAGCGCCGAGGGAGCCGATTCGATGCACCGCCTGTTCGTCGCCCTCAAGCCGCCGCCACCGATGCGGGACGCGTTGCTCGCGGCGATGGGCGGGGTTGCGCATGCCCGCTGGCAGACGGCCGAGCAACTTCACCTGACCTTGCGCTTCATCGGCGAGGTCGACCGGCACCGCGCGGAGGACATCGCGGCGGCGCTAGGCGGCGTGCACCATCCTGGCTTCGCCTTGTCATTGGCGCGATTTGGTCAGTTCGATCGGAAGGGCAGGACGGATGCGCTCTGGATCGGAATAACACCGGACGAGCCCGTGCGGCAGCTTCACAACAAGATTGACCGCGCGCTCCAGCGGGTCGGCATCGCCCCGGATCAGCGAGCTTTCCTGCCCCACATCACGATCGCCCGGTTCGGGCGAACTGCCGGGGATGTCGGGCGATTCATGGAGTTGGCGGCCGTCCCCCAGGCGGCGGCGCAATTCAACGAGTTCTGCCTGTATGAGAGCCAGCTTGGTACGGATGGATCCAGCTATTCTATTATTGCGCGCTATCCGCTTGAGCGCCCCTGAGCGTCGCGGCCGAGACCCACAGGAAAATATGCTTGCGCGGCCGCCTCCTGCGGGCTCTGTTCAATTGCACAGCTGTTATCGTTTGCTTGAGGTGATAGGCCCCCAGCCGAGCGACGGAAATTTTTTGAAGGGAGTGGCGCTTTGGTTAAGGGCATGGTCGACGGTTCCACATCGGAGCGGGGGAAATCCCCACTTGATGCAGCCATGTGGGCAATGCCGAGATGAGCGGCATTGGGATGGAGGCCGCGCTGGCCATCGCCGATCGGGTGGAGAAATTCGTCCGTGAGGTTGTCGTGCCATATGAAAAAGACCCGCGACGCGATCATCATGACGCCCCGACCGACGAGCTGGTTTTCGAACTCAGAAACAAGGCGCGCGAGGCTGGTGTATTGACGCCGCATATTCTGGCGGACGGCAGCCATTTGTCGCAGCAGGAAACTGCCATTGTGCTGGCGCGAAGCGGCCTCTCGCCGCTTGGGCCGCTCGCCTGCAACACCAACGCTCCCGATGAAGGCAATATGTATCTGCTCGGGAAGGTTGGCAGCGCGCTGATCAAGGAGCGCTTTTTAAAGCCTCTGGTCGAAGGCCGGGCGCGTTCTGCCTTTTTCATGACCGAGCCGGCGGCGGATGGGGGTGCGGGCTCCGATCCCTCGATGATGCTCACGACTTGCCGTCCTGACGGGAATCATTGGGTGATCAATGGGCGCAAGGCTTTCATCACGGGTGCCGATGGCGCGAAGGTCGGCATCGTCATGGCCAAATCGGACGAGGGGGCATGCATGTTCGTCGTGGATCTTCCCGATCCGGCGATCCGCATCGAGCGTGTTCCCAACACGATCGACAGCTCGATGCCGGGCGGCCATGCTGTGGTTTCGATCGAAAATCTGCGCGTGCCTTCGGATCAGATGCTCGGCAACTCCGGCGAGGGCTTCAAATATGCGCAGGTGCGGCTCTCGCCGGCCAGGCTTTCGCACTGCATGCGCTGGCTGGGCGCGTGCACCCGTGCCAATGAGATCGCCTCCGACTATGCTAACCGTCGCCAGGCATTCGGCAAAACGCTGATCGATCATGAGGGCGTTGGCTTCATGCTGGCCGACAATCTCATCGATCTCAAGCAGGCCGAACTGATGATCAACTGGTGCGCATCGGTCTTGGACGCCGGCTCGCTCGGTACGTCCGAAAGCTCGATGACCAAGGTGGCGGTGAGCGAGGCGTTGATGCGCATCGCTGATCGTTGCGTACAGGTGATGGGGGCCACGGGGATTACGCAGGACACCATCGTCGAGCAGGTTTTTCGCGAAATCCGCGCATTCCGTATCTATGACGGCCCCACCGAAGTTCACAAATGGTCGCTTGCCAAGAAGATCAAGCGCGATTGGAACAGCGCGCAATCATGAGCGATGCGGTGACACGAGCCAATATCGGCACCACGGCGGTTCGCGAAGGTCATCAGTTTGACGAAGCTGCGCTCGCTCGCTGGATGGCGAGCCATGTCGAAGACTTTGCCGGGCCTGCGACGGTCACGCAGTTCAAGGGCGGCCAATCCAACCCCACCTATCGCTTGTCCACGCCCGGCCGCGATTATGTGATACGCCGCAAGCCGCCCGGGCAGCTGCTGAAAGGGGCGCACGCAATCGAGCGCGAAGCCCAGGTGCTCACGGCGCTGGGCGGCATCGGCTTTCCCGTTCCGCATGTTTTCGGGCTCTGCACCGATGATGCCGTCATCGGAAGCTGGTTCTACGTGATGGACCTGGTCGAAGGCCGGATCTTCTGGGACGCGACCTTTCCCGAGGTGAGCCGCGAGGAGCGGCCGGCTTATTTCGATGCGATGAACGAAACGATCGCGCGGCTGCACATGGCCGATTATCAGGCGATCGGCCTCGGCGGCTATGGCAAGCCCGGCAATTATTTCGCGCGACAGATCAGCCGCTGGTCACGTCAATATCTCGAAGATGTCGAAGCTGGGCGCGACGCCAACATGGATCGTCTGGTGGAATGGCTGCCGAGTGCCATACCGCCGGGAGATGACAATGCGATCGTCCACGGCGATTTTCGCTGTGACAATATGATCTTCCATCCAAGCGAGCCGCGGGTGATCGCCGTGCTGGATTGGGAGCTTTCCACGCTCGGGCATCCGCTGGCGGATTTCGCGTATCACGCGCTGATGTACCACATGCCGCCAAACATCGTCGCCGGGCTGGTTGGCGCTGATCTCAATGCGCTCAACATTCCTTCGGAGCCGGAATATATCGCAGCATATTGCCGCCGGACCGGTCGCGAAGAAATCGCCAACTGGCCGTTTTACACCGCCTTCAACTTCTTTCGGCTGGCCGCGATCTTTCACGGCATCAAGGGCCGGGTGATCCGGGGAACGGCCGCCTCCGCCCATGCCAAGGAGCGCGCGGCCAGCTTTCCCGTTCTGGCTGAGCTCGCCAGCAAGGCGATGGATGGGGCCGTGGTATCCGCCGCCACGTGAAGATCAAAGGCAGCGGGAAAATGGGCTGCCCGTTGTTGTGAACGTAGATTTGGGTGGCGCATCTCCGATAGGAAAGCCGCGCTGGCGGGGAGTCGCGGGTCGGGGGTGTGAGCATGAGCAGTGAGGGTGCGGCGACGAGCGGGGAGGTCCGGCTGCATCCGAGCTGGCTCGGGCCGCTCAGATCCGAATTCGAAAGCTCCTATATGCAGGCGCTCAAATCCTTCCTGCTGGCCGAAAAGGCGGCGGGCAAGTCGATCTTTCCAAAGGGTGGCGAATGGTTTCGCGCCCTGGATTTGACCCCGCTCGAAGATGTGCGGGTCGTGATCCTGGGGCAGGATCCCTATCATGGGGCCGGCCAAGCGCATGGACTTTGCTTTTCAGTGAAGCCCGATGTCCGCATTCCGCCCAGCCTCGTCAATATCTACAAGGAGCTTGAGGCCGACCTTGGCGTTCCGCCCGCCCGGCATGGCTTTCTCGAGCATTGGGCGCAGCAGGGGGTGCTGCTGCTGAACGCAGTGTTGACGGTCCAGATGGGGCAGGCCGCCTCGCATCAGGGGCGCGGCTGGGAGCGTTTCACCGACGCCATCATCCGTCTGATCAATGCGCGCGAGGAGCCAGTGGTCTTCATGCTCTGGGGCAGCTACGCACAAAAGAAGGCGGCTTTCGTTGACAGCGTTGACAGGGGCGGCCGGCACCTTGTGCTGAAGGCTGCGCACCCTTCGCCGCTTTCAGCGCATAGCGGCTTTTTCGGCTGCCGGCATTTCTCGAAAGCCAACGCATTCCTGAAGCAGCACGGGCAGAAGCCGATCGATTGGGCGCTGCCAGCGCAAATATGATCGGCTCGCGGCGCCTAACTTGAGGCTTGCCGGCCGAGCAAAGCGCGGGCCTGGCTTGCGATTTGCGCGAGCATGGCTGCGCTTGGCGCCCCGACCGCGCGAGCCCGCTCAATCAGGTCCCTGAACTGGCTGGTCTCGGTCGCATGCTGGGTCAGCCACGCCTCGATCGCCGCGACCGGATCGCCAGACGGCAGATGCGCTAGGAAATCGAGCCGAAGCTGTTCGAAATCGCGCGCCAGGCCTGCTGCGAGCAGCCGCTCCCAGGCGTCGGAAGGCTGCAGGCGCGCGGTCGCGGCGCGAGCCCAATCGAGCCCCAGCGCTTCGCCCAGCTTCACATAGGCGTGGGTGACGGCGAGGCCATCCATGCCTGAATTATGCGCCAGCAAGGCATTGCCGATCGCGCCGTCCAGTTCTTCGAGCCTGATGATCTGGTTGATAAGGCTATCCTCGGCGCCGGTTGTCTGCAAGCGCGCGCGCAGAGCCTCCGATTCAAGGCGCGCCTCGCGCTTGAGCAATGTCGACAAGGACGCCTCGAGCTGCCCGATACCGCGCTTCAGACGGCCCACCAGCTCGCTCGGTTCGCCCCGGCCGCCGGTGGAGCGGAGCATGTCCGCAACGTGGCGTCGCACCGCGCTTCCGGCGGCTGTCATCAGCATGAGCCGGTTGCCTTCGGTCACGGCGGCACTCTCAATGGCCTCCCACAGGCTCTGCACGTCAAACAATGTGTCGACAGCAACATAAGCGGCCGCGACCTGCGCGAGCCCAACGCCTTCTTCCTCGGCAAGTTCGAACGGGATCACGAATCCAAGCCGGTTGATGATGCGGTTGGCGAGCTTGGTGGCGACGATCTCGTTGCGAAGGCGATGGCGGGCGATCGGCTGGGCGCAGCGATCCCGCATGGCAGGCGGAAAGGCCATTTTCAACAAGGGCTCCAGCAGCTTGTCCTTGGGTGTCTCGGAACGCTCGAGCGCGGCCTGAAGCGCAAGCTTGGAATAGGAGAGCAGCACGGCGAGTTCGGGCCTGGTAAGGCCGCGGCCGTCTTGTGCGCGCCGGTTCAGCACGTCATTGGGCGCAAGCCCCTCGACTGCGCGGTTGAGGCGGCCCTGCGCTTCCAGCATTTCGATGACGCGGATATGGCTGCCGAGCGCGTTGGCGGCGCCATTCTCGCTCAACGACAAGGCAAGCGTCTGCAGGCGATTATCCTCCAGCACGATTGCAGCAACGTCCCCGGTCATCTCCTTGAGGAGGGCATTGCGGTCCTCGAAGGTGAGGCGGCCTTCGATCATCTCGCGATTGAGCGGGATCTTGATGTTGACCTCATTGTCCGAGCAATCGACGCCGGCAGAGTTGTCGATGAAGTCGGTGTTGATGCGTCCGCCCTGCATCGCGAACTCGATCCGGCCCGCCTGGGTCACGCCGAGATTGGCGCCTTCGCCCACTACCTTGGCACGAATGTCCCGTCCGTTCACGCGATGCGCGTCATTGGCCGGATCGCCCGCCTGCGAATTCGCCTCGGATTGCGCTTTCACATAGGTGCCGATGCCACCGAACCAGAGCAGGTCAACCGAACTCTTCAGGATGGCGCTGATCAGCGCCGAGGGTTCGAGACTATCGTCCGTGGTGTCGAGTAGCGCCTTCACCTCGGCGGAAAGCGGAATGGATTTCTGCGTGCGGGGGAAGATGCCGCCGCCCTTCGAGATCAGCTTCTCGTCATAATCGGCCCAGGATGAGCGTGGCAGCGCGAACAGGCGGCTGCGCTCTTCCCAGCTTTTGGCCGGATCGGGATCGGGATCGAGGAAGATATGGCGGTGATCAAAGGCGGCGACCAGCTTGAGTGCCTTGGACAGCAGCATCCCGTTGCCGAACACGTCGCCCGACATATCGCCGCACCCTGCAACGCGAACCGGCTGGGTTTGAATGTCGATGCCCATTTCAGCGAAATGCCGTTGCACGGAAATCCAGGCGCCCCGCGCCGTGATCCCCATGGCTTTGTGGTCGTAGCCCTGGCTGCCGCCGCTTGCGAAGGCGTCGCCGAGCCAGAAACCACGATCGATCGCGATCGCATTGGCGACGTCCGAAAATGTCGCGGTGCCCTTGTCGGCAGCGACCACGAAATAGGGATCGTCGTCGTCACGAATGATGATGCCGTCGGGATGAACGATCGCGTCATTGACGATGTTGTCGGTGACGGAGAGCAGCGAGCGGATGAAGATGCGGTAGCTTTCCGTTCCTTCCGCCAACCAGGCGTCCCTGTCGGTTGGAGGGGGAAGGTGCTTGGGATAGAAGCCGCCCTTGGCGCCGGTCGGCACGATCACCGCGTTCTTGACGACCTGCGCCTTCATGAGGCCCAGGATTTCGGTCCGGAAATCGTCGCGCCGGTCGGACCAGCGCAGCCCGCCGCGTGCGACCGGCCCGCCGCGCAGATGAATCCCCTCGACGCGTCGGCTGTAAACCCAGATCTCACGCCACGGCACGGGCGCGGGCAGGCCGGGAATGGCCGCGCTATCGACCTTGAACGCCAGCGCTTCGTCAGCCGCTGGGCTGAAGGCGTTGGTGCGAAGCGTCGCTTTCACCAGCGCGCGCAGCCAGCGCAGGATGCGATCTTCGTCGATCGCATTGACCAGAGCAAGCGCCGCCCCCACCGCCTCGTCCGCTGCCTTGGCCGTCTTGTCGTTGGCGCTGGCGGGATCATGCAGCGCCTTGAAAAGCGCGATCAGTCCGCGCGCAGCGGCGGGCGAATGCTTGAGCGCATCGACCACCGTCTGCAGGCCGTAGGTCAACCCAGCCTGGCGCATATAGCGGAACCAGGCGCGGAACAGGAGAACGTCCGATGGAGCCAGCTCGGCCGCAACGATAAGCTGGTTGAAGCCGTCATTTTCGGCGCGACCCTCCAGCACCGCCGCGATCGCGCTTTCGTTCACTGCGGCGCGTGCGAGCAGCCGGTTGGCGACATCGCCGGACTCGACCCCCACCATGAACTCGTAGATCTGGGCATCCACATCGGCCGAGAGGCGGGTGGGAACTTCCTTGAGCGCGCTGAACCCGAAATTCTCCAGCACCGGCACCACATCGGACAGCATGACCAAGCCGCTCAGCCGATAGATTTTGAGGCGGAGCGTTTCCGCGCGGTCGGTGGGCGCGCGGTAGAGGCGGGCCGCGCGCTGATCGGAATTCGAAAGCAACGAAAGGGAGAGAATGTCGCGCGCCGCTTCGCGCGGGAAATAGCGTTCGCGATAGGCAGGCGGAAAGGCGGATGCCCAGCTGAGCGCAAGCCGCGTCGCCCGCGTCGGCGAGAGACTCTCGGCCAGCGCGGCTTCGACAGCCGGCGCCCAGCCGCGCAGCATCTCGGCGACCTGGCGATCAAGCTCGGCTTCATTGGGCAGCTTGCCGCGGCCGGTTAGATCGAAGCTGAAGCGCAGCAGGGCGAGGTCGCCATCGCCCAGTTCCATGGACCAGGAGGCGATCGGCGCGTTGGTGGCCTGCGTCAGCAAGTCGCCGATCATGCGGCGCCGGGTCGTCGAAATCTCGTCGCGCGAAAGCCACACGAACGCGAACAGGCGGCGGTCGAGCGCCTCGGGTAGGAGAATCAGCTTCGGGCGCGGCCGATCGGCCAGCGACATCGCGGTCAATGCCAGCCGCTCGAGCGCGGCCGGCTCGAACCCGATCAGCAGATCGTGCGGCAGCGATGCAAGCGCGTGGTTGAGCGCTTTGCCGGCATGTCCCCTTGGATCAAACGCGAACTTCTCGCCAATCGCGCGGAGGCGGGCGCGCAGCACCGGCACCTTTTCGGGCGGCGCTTTCAGGGCATCGCTCGTCCACAATGCGGCATGCACCGAAATGGCCTTGATCTTGCCGGCGTTGCGAACCGGAACGATGAGCAGGTCGAGCGGCACGCGGCGGTGCACCGTGGCGATGCGGCCGGATTTCAGGACAAGCGGGGCTTCATGACCATCTTCGAACCAGGCGAAGGCAGCGCGCCGCTCTTCGTCCGACCAGAGCGGCCCCGGCGCACTGCGCATAATTCCCAACGGCTCGGACGTGCGGCCTTCGGGCGTCTCGAGCTGATGGCCGAGCTGTGTGAGGTGGCTATCGAGGAACCAGCGCAACAAGGCGGCGCCTTCACCGTCCGGCAGCGATTCCGCATCCTTGCGGAGCGCAGACTGCATGAGCGGCCAATCTTCGACCGCCGCGCGAACGTCCGTAAGCGCCGCCAGAATATCATCCTGCAGCAACCGGCGCGGCCGTGCGTCGGCGCGCTCGATTTCCATGTAGATCATCGATTCACGTCGTTCGCCGTCAGCGCTGTCGGGCAGGATCGCGACAAGCTTGCCGCTGGCATCGCGCCGCACCGAAACCACCGGGTGAAGCAGACGGTTGATATCGAGACCATGCGCCGCGATCGACTGCGCGACCGAATCCACCAGAAACGGCATGTCGTCGTTGATCGCCGCGAGCCGCATCCGCCGTTCGCCATCGATGGTCAGGCCGGAGGACAGCAGCCGCAGCACCGGCTCGCCCGGCGCCCTGCGCGCGGCAGTTTCCGCGATGAAGTCGACGATCCGATCAATGTCCTGGTCGCCGAGACTGTCCGCGTCGCCCGGCAACGCGCTCGCAAGCAAGGGCGCCCGCAGGGCGTCCGCGACTTTCTCATCGGACGAGCCCGCTGGAAAGCTGCTCCGCACGTTCATCAATGCTCTCCTCGCCGGCCCGGCGTCTTATAGTGTGCGAGCCTATAGGGCTCCCATCAATCCGTGGCCAGAGCAGGAAGAGGGATGCTCAATGTTTCAGAAGTCTTGCTGCCCGCGCGAGTTCTGTCTTGGCGGCCTCGCTTACCGTGACGATGGAGAAGCTGCCGTCGCATTCGCGGCGCGCAACCAGGCTGACATAGTCCGCCTCGATCGGGGGCAGCGTCACGCTCGCCAGTGCGGGGGTATTGTTGAGCACGGCGCGGACAGCGGCTTCGCGCTCGGGCACGGCCGTCGGGCGGCGCAGTGCACGCTCGGCCTGGACGACAGCCTTGAGGCCGCCGGCGAAGTTCTCGAGGAAAGCAGGCAATGCTCCCGCCGGCACCGCAAGGCGGCGGGCATGGGAAAGCACCGCTGCATATTCGGCAAGCCGCGTCTTGTCATGGGCGGCACCGAAGATCAGCTTGACCAGCGGCGTCATCGGCGCGCGCGCCTGCGCCTTCAGGCCTGCATCCTCCAGAATGGTAGCATAGGTTTGCGCATCGTCCTCGGCCGCAAGCGCGAAATCATGGGCCTGGCCGAGCGCGGCATAGAGTGCGGCGCGGCTGCGCTGATCGGCGAAGGTCATCGCATCGGCGGCTTCGCGCGCGATCGCCAGCCGGTCATAAAGCGCGGACGCCGAAGGGATTATGTCTTCAGTCTCGAACACGATCGGTTCGAGGCCGGGGGTACCGAAGCGGCCAAGATCATGGTGCTCCTGCGGTAGCTGGGGGCCGTCCGCCCACAAGGGCGCGGGCGGCGCTGGGCGGGCAGGTTCCGACAGCGCATGTTCGACGGCGCGGCGAACATCGTCGCCGACGTCGACCTCAACGACATCCTTCCAGTTGATCACGCCGTAGATGAAGTCGATCTCGTCGCCATTGGAGGTGAACGGCATCAAAATGCCGCGATACATTGTCGGCAAGCTGCGACGGCTGCCATATTCGGCTTCGAAGCCGATCGGTGCGCGATTGGCCAGGATCTCGAGATAATGATCGGTAAGCCGCGACAGCACCGATCGCGGCGGCACATCGGCGATCGTCCGGATATCTCCGGTCAGGCCGCCCTCTTCGCGAAGCGCCTTGCCCAAATAGGGGATGGAGGCATCTTCCGGCCCATTGGTGAAGTCAAGCAGCACGCTGTTCGGGCCGAAATCGGGATGGTCGGGGTCAAGATCGTCGATCGAGGGATAGGGACGGTCCTCCAGCAGCGAGACCCAGTAATTATAGGCACGCACATGCATGCGCCGCTCGTCCGTGCCGATCGCGGGTGGCGCCTCGATCGCTGGCTCGTCGGCGGCAGGAAAATCCTGCTCCACGCCGCGGTCAAGTGAGAAAGGATTTGTATCGTCCATGCACCCAGCCTCTGAGCCATGCCGGCTCGGCGCCATTTTGGGACCGCATGGTTGATGATTGGTTAATCTCCGTGCCCGCCCCTGTTCGCAAGGCCAGGTAATCCGGCTCGCCGTCAGCCGCTTCGAACCATAAGAGCGATCTGTGCCCGATATTGGCGGCCGGGGGCTTGATCATTTTCGCGCGGAGCCAGCTTGGTCCTCGCCCTTGTTTTCGAATGTGCCGGCTGATAAGGCGCAGCCCTGCCGGAGCCGCCTTAGCTCAGTTGGTAGAGCATCGCATTCGTAATGCGGGGGTCACAGGTTCGAGTCCTGTAGGCGGCACCACGCAGTCCATGAAATACGCGGTCTCGGATATCCCTCGCGAAGGTGCATAGGCCAGCCGCAGTTTTCTGCGGTTCTTTCAGTCTTCGCCCTCGGCGCTCGCAGCCAGAGACGCTTTGGCGGTGGCGATGGTACGCTAAAAGTGGCGCATATCTCAGAGGGCCGATTTTTGGCTGTCAGAATGGGAAGTCTAGGTTCAGGCGAACCCGAACATCTTGCGCTGGGAGGGCCAGTCGAGCGGGATGGCATTGGCACGGATGAGCCTGCGGCCGGTGAGATGGGGCGGCTGGCTGCCATCGAGGAGGGCGCCGATCAGGTCGGGCGCAAGCCAGCTGATGCGCGCGAGGCCTTTGAGATAGCGCGGCGAATATTCGCGGATGCAAAGATGGAGTGTGCCGGTGATAAGATAGTCGCGTGCCGCAAAACCCTGCGCGACCAGCTTGCAAAGGATCGGATCGGGAGACGCGGTGCGATACTCAGCGATCACCAGCCGAACATCATTGCCGCGCTTTACAAGCTTCGAAGCCAATGTGATCTTGTCCGCACCGATGCCGATGATAATCGCGGCTTCCTGAAGCTCTATCCTCACCTGCAACGCCATGAGCGCACGCCGCTGCTCGGCTACCGGAAACTGAGGCAGCCGCTCGACTAACTCGCTTCGGTTGTCCAGCGCCTTGACAAGCTCTCTTGCTGATGGATGCGTGTTCTGGTGCGGACGCTACTTTTGCAGATGATCGATGACCGCTGCAATCACCAGCCGCTCAATCTCGCCGGCGGGTAGCCGCCAGACCAGCTCCTTCTCTCCCGGTCCCAGCCGCGTCTGGTAGTAGCGATAGCGCCGTGTTCCTTTGTTGGCATGCGATGGCGACATCGGCCTGCCATCGGGATCGAACAGCATCGAGGTCAGCAGGCTTGGACTCTTTGCGTTGCGGCCGAGCCTGCGGTCCTGGCGGTTGGCGTCGAGAATGGCCTGAACCTTTGCAAACAGCTCCGGTTCGATGATGGCCTCATGCTGGCCATCATAGATTTGATCGCGGTGCCTGACCTTACCGATGTAGATCGGGTTCTGGAGCAACGCAGCCAGCGGTCCCTTGGTGAACGGGATGCCGCCAACGATCCTGCCATCGCAATATGTCCGCTGCTTGGTGCGGATGCCACGCTCGTAAAGCTCCTCGACCAGCGCTCCGATCGAGCGCAGTTCGACATAGCGTTCGAAGATCAGCCTGACCGTTGCAGCTTCTTGTGCGTCGGGAACCAGCTTGCGGTCTTGCAGCGCATAGCCGATCGGGATGGGACCACCCATCCACATGCCCTTGGCCTTGGAGGCCGCGACCTTGTCGCGGATCCGCTCGGCGGTCACCTCACGCTCGAACTGGGCGAAGGACAGCAGGACATTGAGCGTCAATCGTCCCATGCTGTTGGTGGTGTTGAACGCCTGGGTGACGGAGACGAAGCTTGCGCCATGGGCATCGAGGATCTCGACGATCTTGGCAAAGTCGGCAAGGCTGCGGGTGAGCCTGTCCACCTTATAGACGACGATAATATCGATCTTACTGGCTTTCACGTCATTGAGCAGCTGACGCAATGCTGGACGCTCCATAGTACCCCCTGACCAGCCGCCATCGTCATAGCGTTCGGCAACGGCTTCCCAGCCTTCATGGGTCTGGCTCAATATATAAGCAGCACAAGCCTCACGCTGGGCATCGAGGCTGTTGAAGCTTTGCTCCAGACCTTCATCGGTCGACTTGCGCGTATAGATCGCGCAGCGCAGCGTCTGGCGGTCAGCTTTGCGAGCCATTGCGCTTATCCGAACGTGACTTCAGACCGAAGAACCTCGGTCCCGACCAGGCGGCGCCGGTGATCTCGCGTGCAATCTGGCTGAGGCTGCGATAGCGGCGCCCATCATATTCATAGCCCTCATCGCAAACCAGGACATGGTAAGTCTGGCCATGCCATTCGCGCACCAGCCGGGTGCCCGGCTTGAGCGATGGAGCAACCACCATGCCGCCGTCGCGAGCCAAGCTGGTCTGCAGGGCAGTGATCGTCTTCATGGTCGATGGCGCCAATCCGCCATGCACGCGCTCTTGCAGCCGCCAGGCGATAGCGCGACGCATCAGGTCGGGCGGCATGTCGGGGGCGACCGAACGGAAGATCTGGCGCCATTGCTGACGGAGAGCGGAGGAGCTGCAGTTGCGCAGCTCCTCCAGCTGTTGATCGAGCCGCGCCATGATCAGTCTGCCTTCTGGATGCGGTAGACGCTAATGCCCTCCACCTTGCTGGCGATGATCACATGCCCTTTCTTGCGCAAGCCGGTGAGTGCGGCACGGGTCGTCTGGGGCAGCCAGCTGGTCGCTTCCACCAGCTGGGCAAGGGTTGCGCCCTCCGCTCGTTTCAGCAGCTCGATCAGCAGTGCCTGCTTGGTCTTGGGCTTCACTTCCGCCGCCGAGCCTTCCCGCGGCGCTGCTTGCGGCGGTGCTTTCCTCCGGCTTTTTGCCATCGGCCTCGGCGACGGCCGCTTGGCCTGCATCGGTGATGACGGCTGCGACTTTGCGCTTGCCATCGACCCGCCAGACGCTGTTCTCGTCAGCAGTGTCCGCTTCTTGCGCCAGGCCGTGCTTGACGAGTGTGTTGATCGCGCGGGTGAGACCAGCGCGGGTCACCCCGATGCTGCCGTTGGCACGCTTGGCAGCAATCGCCAGCAGGACATAGTGAAGGTCGCTGAGCTTGGTCATGTGGGTGTCTCCTCGTCGGGAGCAGCCCCAGTGCCGTCTCCCACCACCCACAGCCCCGCCGGTCGACCGGTCGGGGGCAGCAGCCGGGTTCGTGCCGGCCGCGACTCATGAGCACACCAATGCTTCCGTTGCGACAACAGTCCAGTCCGAAGTGCGAACCTGCGCAAAAGCTGGTTCTGGACTTCCGAGCCGACTTGCACCTGTGTGGAGCGCGTGGGAGACACGCATGGACAATGAGTTGCTGGATCTGGCGGATCGGCTTTGCACCGTCGCAGGCATGATTATGGAAGATCATAACCTGATGGCGGTGAGCAGGTCCAAAGATGTCGATGACCGTGCCGCCAGGCTTGCTACCCTCACCATGGCCGGGAGCAATATCTCGAAATTGATCGCCGCTGCTGAGGTGCTCGTCCGATTAGGCTAACCCCCACCAGTGCGGCCTAGTGGGCTCCAGAACGTCACATGGCTTTGGTGATCTATCTTCCGGCGCGCCGCTGTGACTGGTATTTGCCCTTCACCAACTGAGGGTGGAAAGATGCGCTACGAAATCGCCGGCACGGTCATGCAAACGCTCTCGATTGCGTTGGATCCTGGTGAAACCATCGTAAGCCAGACGCACGCCATGGCATGGATGACCGATGGTATCGAGATGGACACGCACACGGGCGGCGGCTTTTTCGCCGGGGTCAAGCGCGCGTTCAGCGGCGGCAGCTTCTTCATCACCGAATATTCAGCGCGCTCACGGGCCGAGGTTGCATTTGCACCACGCTTTCCGGGCCACATCATTCCGATGGCGCTGAGACCAGGCGAGTCGATTGTCTGCCGCAAGGAAACTTTCCTGTGCGCGGAAAAGAGCGTCTCGCTCGATGTCGTCTTGCAACAGCGGCTGGGTGCCGGCCTCTTTGCCGGCGAAGGGTTCATCCTACAGCGTGTGACCGGTCCCGGCACTGTGTGGCTCGATCTCTCCGGAGAGGTCATCGAAAAGACGCTGGCGCCAGGCGAACGACTCAGGGTGCACGCTGGCCACGTCGGCATGCAGGAGCCGACCATCAATGTCGACATTCAGATGGTGCGCGGCTTTCGTAACGTCCTGTTCGGCGGTGAAGGACTGTTCCTCGCAACGCTGACCGGCCCCGGCAGGATCTGGTTACAGTCTATGCCGATCCTCAATCTTGCCGAGGAGATCGCGCGCCATCTTCCGTCGAATGAAGCCGCCGATGCCGGCATTGGCGCAGGCGTCGGGCGAATGATCGGCGGCGGTGCGGCAGGCGCTGCCATCGGCGGTATTCTCGGTGGCATTCTGGGCAACGAATGACCGCAGGCTTGACTGCTTAGCGCCTCAATTTTGGTCCTTTAAGCTTTCCCGCCAATCGCCTGAAAGCGGACATCGATTGAGCACCCTCGAGGCGGCTGGAATGTTGGACTGTGCGGACTGTCCGCAATCACTAAGCCGATTGTGGTAAGCTGCCATTAAGATAGCTGGGGCAGCTTCGCGCGTAATTTCGGCCGTTCGAGTTTATCCGCGAAATCGGGGCCGCCGAGAGCGTGCTGCGGATCAACCTCCTCGAAGGCGTCGATCCGCAGTAAATCCGCGCAAAGACGCTCCGCATCGCCAGAACCCTTCTCCCAGTTTGTCAGCAAGATGGTGGTCGAAATTTGGGGAACGGACAAAATACCCTCGCACGACATGGCTTGACAGCTCACCATGCGTATCACGGGGCAAAGCTCGGTCATAGAATTGTGTAGGCTAGCTCTGCATACGCAAGTCAGCGCAGCTTGATGCAGCCAGTGCATTTCCCGGCTGCTTCTGCGGCGTCAGCTTTCAGACGAGGTTACTCGGAAAGCGTCGGCCCGCTGGCAGCCTGATACCGATGAGGCGTATGAACGGAAGGCAGGTTTCAGGCCTCTCGATTGACAGCTCGAACGGCAGCTAAGTCGGCGACTGCTACCTTCCCCTGCGGGATTCCTTCGAGAACTCACGGGCCAGGTTGATGAAGGCCTTGAATGCGGCCGAGGGATGCCGCCTGCCCGGATAGTAGAGCGCAAGGGGGGCGAGCTGCGGCGTCCAGTCTTCGAGCACCATCTCCAGCCGCCCGGCATCGAGATCGTCGCGCACGTCGGATTCCATGACGTAGCCGATACCCACGCCTTCCAGCACGGCGATGCGTGAAAGGCTCGCCTCGTCGAGCGTGATCGGACCGGCGACGTCAATCTGTGCGGGCTGGCCATCCTTTTCGAACTGCCAGCGGTAAGGAGCGCCATTAGGAAGCCGTATTCGCAGACAGGCGTGACGCAAGAGGTCCGGCGGGACCAGCGGCTTGCCGTGCTTTCCAAAATAAGCCGGCGAGCCGACCACCACATTACGCCGGCCTTGTCCCAGTGGCACGGCAATCATGTCGCTGGGCACCAGATCCCGCGTCCGAACGCCGAAGTCGAACCCTTCGGCCACAACATCGACGAGCCGCCCTTCGGTGACCAGGTCGATGTGCACCTGTGGATAGAGCCTCAGGAACGTCAAGATCAGCGGTGAGAGGATTTCACGCGCCGCCGTCGTGAAGGCATTGATGCGCAGTGTTCCCGCCGGGATCTCCTGCTGCGATCGCGCAGCGTTCATTGCCTCATGGATGTCCTGGAGCGCCGGCCCGACCTGTCCCACGAAGTTGCGCCCGGCATCGGTCAGCGAAACACTGCGGGTGGTGCGGTTGAACAGACGCACGCCGAGCTGGCGCTCCAGCTTGCCGATCGCGTTGCTCAGCGCCGTCGTCGACAGCTCGAGCTCGAGCGCTGCAGCACGGAACGAACCTCTTCGGGCGATTGCGATAACCGCATCCAGTTCCACCAAGCCCGGCCTAACCATTGTCCCTCTAATTGAAACGCTTCATCCAGATTTATCCCGATTATCGGCAGGATTGTCGATAGCTAGATTGGATTAGCTGGGAACAGCCAGCCAAATTCATCAAAGGAGATCAGCGATGGCTATCGAACTACCCAAAGCAATCGCGGACTATTTCGCAGCCGACGCAGGACTGAGTGCTCAGGCCATTGCCGAGTGCTTCACCCAAGCGGCTATCGTCAAGGATGAGGGCAACACCTACACCGGTCGCGATGCGATCCGTCGGTGGAAAGATGAGTCCTCGGCGAAATACACCTACACAGTCGAGCCAATTTCGATTGCTGACGAAGGTAGTCGGACCGTCGTCACCAGCCATCTGGTCGGCGGCTTTCCCGGCAGCCCAACCGATCTGCGCTACTTCTTCGTCCTCGATGGCGAGAAGATCGGCGAGCTGGAGATCATACCATGATCCCGTTCATAACTCTCGAGGGAAAGCGTGCGCTGATCACTTCGGGCACCCGCGGCGCGGGGGCCGCCACGGTGGCGTTGTTCCAGGAACTCGGCGCCTGTGTCCTGACGACCGCGCGAACGAAGCCCGACATGATAGGCGGATCACAGTTCGTCGCCGCCGATCTAACGCGCTCTAAAGATTGTGCGCTCCTGGCCAAAGCCGTGCGCGAACACCTAGGCGGCGTCGACGTCATCGTTCACATGCTGGGCGGCTCATCGTCGCCGGCAGGAGGCTATGCCGCCCTGACTGACGCGCATTGGCAGCAGGAGCTCGATCTCAATCTGATGCCGGCGGTACGCCTCGATCGGGAGCTCATTCCTGAGATGGTGGCGCGCGGCAACGGCGTCGTGATCCATGTGAGCTCAATCCAGCGCGCGTTGCCCCTACCCGAGGCAACGACAGCTTACGCTGCCGCCAAAGCGGCGCTGTCGACCTACAGCAAGAGCCTCTCCAAGGAAGTTGCGCCAAAGGGCGTACGTGTAGTTAGCGTCGCGCCCGGCTGGATCGAAACGGAGGCTTCGGTAGACCTGGCGAAGCGATTGGCGGCTGGGCACGGTGCCGATATCGAGCAAGGCAAGCAGATGATCATAGAATCGCTCGGCGGCATCCCGATCGGCAGGCCGTCGAAACCGGAGGAGGTGGCGAGCCTGATCGCGTTTCTAGCGTCTGACCGGGCCGGTACGATCACCGGCGCTGAATATGTGATCGACGGCGGTACCATTCCGACTGTTTGATGAAGGACTGCGAGATGACGAAAGAGCACCCGCGATGTGCGTGGGCCGAGGGCGATGCCTTGATGGCTTCCTATCATGACCAGGAATGGGGTGCGCCACAGCATGACTCGCGCATGCTGTGGGAAATGTTGATGCTCGAAGGGTTTCAAGCCGGCCTCGCCTGGATCATCGTTCTCAGAAAGCGGGAAGCGTTCCGTAAGGCATTCGCCGGGTTCGATCCGACGCTTGTGGCCAGCTTTGGTGAAAAGGATGTCGCGCGGTTGATGACCGACCCGGGGATCATTCGCGCCCGGGCCAAGATCCGGGCCACGATCGCCGGCGCGCAAATCTATTGCGACATGGCCGCGGGTGGCGAGAGCTTTGGCGACTTCTGCTGGTCATTCACCGATGGGAAGCGGATCCGGGGCAGCGGCAGAGAATGGATGACCAACTCGCCGCTGTCGGAGAAAATCTCGAAGGAGATGAAACGCCGCGGCTTCAAGTTCGTCGGGCCGACAATCGTCTATGCTTGGATGCAGGCGGTCGGAATCATCAACGATCACGCCATTGACTGTTTCCGTCGCAACGCAGTCTGAACGGACGGCAGGTCTTAAGGAACATCATCGACTGCCTGAACGTCCCCTTTGTCGGCGACTGCGGTCCTCCTGCGCAGCTCATTCGGAAATGGCAGCACTTGACCAGTTCAAGTCATTCCGCGCTAACGGCGTAAAGGTCCGGTCACGCCAGAACACGCCATTCCATGCATTAAAGCAGGCGGGCGGCTTACCGGGGATCGCCCGCTGTTTAGCGCTGGGAGTTCTTAGACAGCTTGCGCGGATCGCGCGTACCTTGCCGGGTCATTGCGGAGGTCTGGAATAATCAGCGAGTCCAGCGTATCCGGAAACCATTAAGAACCAAAAACAATCGGGAGACAGGCAATACCGACCAACTGTCCCGGTATAATCACCGCCGTGCTGCTTTGCTCCACCGCTCTGATGCTGGGAACGGCATGGGCCGAGCCCGCCGTTTCACCCGCGTTCAGCCTCGAAGATGCGTTCCGCAGCCCGCCCCAATCCGCTAGGCCGCGCGTTTGGTGGCACTGGATGAACGGCAATGTCACTAAGGATGGCATTGCCAAGGACCTTGCGTGGATGAAGCGCATTGGGATTGGCGGACTGCAGAACTTCGACGCCAACCTCCAGACGCCGCAGGTGGTCGACAGACGCCTGGTCTACATGACGCCGGAGTGGAAAGACGCATTCCGCTTCGCGGCGAGCGAGGCCGAGCGGCTGGGGCTGGAACTGGCAATCGCCTCTTCACCGGGCTGGTCCGAGACGGGCGGACCGTGGGTCAAGCCGGTGGACGGGCTCAAGAAGCTGGTGTGGAGCGCCGTGGACGTGGCGCCCGGTCGACGCCTGGCAGAGCCGCTGCCTGTGCTGCCGGACCGCACCGGGCCTTACCAAGATCTGCGGCCTGCCTTGGCTATCGAGGAGATGATCTCCGGACAACTTGGGCCCGAGCGCCCGCGCTACCGTGGCCAGGTCGGAGTCTATGCCTTTTCGGTGGATGCGGCAACTGTGCTGCCCACCCCCAGAGCATCGGACAGCCTTGGCATGGCACTCGATGCCACCAAGCTGGCGGACGCCGATGAGGGCGGGGGAGTAATGCTTGGGCGGCAGGAAGGCTCAGCACCGGGAATTACGCTCAGCTACCCGCGTTCCGTCACCGTGCGCTCGGCAACCGTCTTTGTGCCCGATATTTCGCTACCTTTCGCTGGTGCCGCCTACACCGCCCAGGTCGAGGCGAGCGACGGCGGGGCGAGCTGGCGTAAGGTGGCAGACCTGACGCTGTCCGGCGTCCCGACCACCGCGAGCTTCGCGCCCGTCACCGCACGCCAGTTCCGGCTGGTGCTGAACCCTGCTCCGGCCAAGGGCGGCCTCGGCGCCCCCGCTCCTGGAGTGGCGGGACCGGCAATGGACGCGATGATGGCTGGCGTGCTGGCCAGGAAGACGGTGGCGGTCGGCACTTTCGCGTTGTCAGCCAGCCCGATGGTCGACCGGTTCGAGACCAAGGCGGGCTTTGCCGTGAGCCCTGACTATTATGGGCTGCCGCAGCCTGGGGATGGGGCGATAGGCATTCCCGTGAGCGGTTTGATCGATCTCTCCCCGCGGGTACGGGCGGACGGCACACTCGACTGGACTGCGCCGCGGCTACCAAAAGGCAAGGTCTGGCGCGTGTTGCGCCTCGGTTGGTCGCTGCTCGGCACGACCAATCATCCGGCCACGCCCGAGGCGACGGGTCTCGAGGTGGACAAGTACGACGGCCCGGCGGTGCGCGCCTACCTTGAGCATTACCTCGCCATGTACAAGGACGCGGCCGGAGCGGAGCTCTTTGGCCAGCGCGGCGTGAGGGCATTGCTGACCGACTCGATCGAGGTGGGTGAGGCCAACTGGACGCCGCGGATGATCGAACAGTTCCGCCGTTTGCGCGGCTATGACCCGACCCCGTGGCTGCCCACGCTGACAGGCACGCTGGTCGGCACGCGCGAACAGTCCGACCGGTTTCTATATGACTACCGGCGGACGCTCGCCGACCTGCTCGCGAGCGAGCACTATGGGACCGTCGCCAAGGTGGCGCATGAGAAGGGGCTCATTGTCTACGGCGAGGCGCTAGAAGATCATCGTCCGATGTTGGGCGACGACATGGCCATGCGCAAGGCGGCGGACATTCCGATGGCCGCGCTGTGGGCCTTCGACCGCGCCGAAGGCCCGCGCCAGACCTTGATCGCCGACATGAAGGGCGCGGCGTCGGTGGCACACCTGTACGGCCAGAACCTCGTCGCTGCGGAATCGATGACGTCGTTGATGGCCCCCTGGGCCTTTGCACCCAAGGACCTCAAGCGGTTCATCGATCTCGAACTGGTGACGGGCGTGAACCGGCCGGTGATCCACACGTCGGTCCATGTTCCGGTGGACGACAAGCAGCCCGGCCTTTCGTTGTTCATCTTCGGTCAGTACTTCAACCGCAATGAGAGCTGGGCCGAGCTGGCCAAGCCGTGGGTGGACTATATTGCGCGCTCTTCGTTGCTGCTCCAGCAGGGGCGCAACGTGGCCGACGTAGCCTATTTTCACGGCGAGGAGGCTCCGCTGACGGGGCTCTATGGTGATAAGCCCGTGGCCGATGCGCCGACGGCCTACGCCTATGACTTCCTCAATTTCGATGCCCTTACGGGACTGCTCGCCAACGACGGGGCCGAGGTGGTGAGCCCCGCCGGCGCGCGCTACAAGGTCATCTACCTCGGCGGGACTACGCGGATGGTGACCCTGCCGGCACTGCGCAAGCTGGCCGCGCTGGTGGAAGGCGGGGCGACGGTAATTGGCCGTGCACCGGTGGCCGATCCGAGCCTTGCCGATTTGGATGGCCAGTTTGCCGAGCTCGTGACCAAGTTGTGGCCCGGGCGCGGGTCGGCCAAGGTCGGCAAGGGGCAGGTGATTGCGGGCGACGATGTGGAAGCGGGGCTTGCCACGATGGGCGTGCGGCCGGACTTTCGCTTCACTGGCGGGAGCGCCGGGGCGAAGATCCCCTTCCTTCATCGCACGACCGACACGGGAGAAATCTACTTCCTCAGCAATGGCACCACCTCCGCCGAGATGATCGAAGCGCACTTCCGGGTGACCGGCAAGCAGCCCGAGCTTTGGCACGCCGAGACCGGCACCAGCGAGCCGGTGAGCTACCGGATCGTGAACGGCGAAACGGTCGTGCCGCTTCGGCTGCGGGGGGAAGATGCGGTCTTCGTCGTGTTCCGCAAGCCCGCCGCCGCGGCGGAACTGACCGTGGCCACGTTCGAGCCGACGCCGGTCGCCGCACTGGACGATGCCTGGACGGTGGCGTTTCAGCCCGGGCGGGGGGCTCCGGCAACCCTGGTCCTGCCCAAGCTCGCGCCGCTGCAGGACAGCGCCGATCCGGGGGTGAAGTACTTCTCAGGCATTGCTACCTACCGTCGCACCTTCGTGCTGCCCAAGCCTGTCCGTGGGACGGGACCTGTATGGCTCGACCTGGGGGAGGTCGGCGATCTGGCCCAGGTCAGCGTCAATGGCGCGGATGTGGGCACGGCCTGGCATGCGCCGTACCGCATCGACATCGGGCGCGCGGTGCATAGCGGGCGCAATCGGCTCGAGATTCGCGTTGCCAACACCTGGGTAAACCGGCTGGTCGGCGATGCGCAGCCGGTTGTGCAGCATCCTGTGACCTGGACAGCCATGCCGACCTACCGCGCCGATGCGCCGCTGCGCCCTTCCGGGCTGATCGGCCCGGTGCGGTTGCTGTGTGGGTGCAATTAGGCGATAACTGGCGGATCCTCAATCGGCGCGCTGCTGACATTCCACCAAGCCTGCGAGGCCAGGACGATCAGCGGGGCGCCCGCGGGCACTGAACCTGTCGCAGCCTTCGGTTTACAGCGCCATGGCCATGCTCGAGGGCTTCTGGATACGTGGGGAGTTTCGGCGCTCGCGCGAACTGGCCGATTGTCCCAAGTTTGCCTTTATGCAATGCTGGCTTGGTAGCCTCTGAGGGTCTACTTTGAACACGATCTGCCGTTGGGCATGACGTCTAGGAACGGCAGCTAAGTCCCAAGCCCGGTCGATCGAGATGGCCGCTGTTGTGAGTGAATGGAGGACAGCTTTCAGGGATCCGTTTCGTCGCCTCGAATGACCGATTTGTCGGCGTGAAGCGACGAGGTTGTACCGTTTGAAGATATTGTTCTGCCGCCAAGCCTGCTTGAAACGGCCACGTTCACGACCTGCGGCGCAAGGCATGGCGACACTATTTGGATCGAACTTCGTTTAATAAGAATACCAGCGCGGCAAGACAGGCGCGCGGAGGGGAGAGACGCATGTCGACTTTGCGTAACCTGATCGTCGAGATGGTCGAAGTCCATCGGGTATTGGGAGCAATGGCGTTGGAAGCTCGGATCAATGCGGCCCTCCGCCCCGATGTCCCGATGTCCCGAGACTGCGTAAGCGCTCCGCACGAGCGGTCCAGCTTATACTCGCGGCCATCAACGAAGACAGCCAACTTTCTGCAGATCCGGAACTGGCGGCAGAGTTTCGGCGGAAATTCTCCGACATGGGGGGCGAGGATAGCACTATTTCAGGCGAAGTGGCCGGCTGCCCTGCTCAGTGACGATGACGACCAATTCATTGCTGATCGAAAGAGGCTGCGCGAGGAAGACGCACCGGTTACCGAATGGGCATTGCGAATGCTCAAGTAACTCCGCCCGCGCGATGCTCAGTCTCTTCCATGAACAAATGGTAGGTTTCGGCCGTCGAAACCACTGAACGCAACGTGCGGCATCGGCGAACGAGATAGCACCCACCTCTAATTCGGCTGACCTAAGTACCCACGCCTTCGAGCGCCCATCGGCGCGCGAGATCCATATCGGTGAAATAGCCCTGCTTGCTGCGGTCAACACCGCTCGCCGCGAGCTCTTGAGCGCGCCTGTCCGCTTGCATCTTGGCGAGGTGGCTACCGAAAACGACCGCGACGCGGCCGGAATGCAGTTCCGCCGCCTCGCGCGATCCTTCGATGAACGCTTGGCTCGCTTCGCTGGAAAGGACCGCCAGTTCGCGAGAATCGCTCAAGGTCGGAAAAGAAGGATAAGAAAGCCGGTACCGGGAGATCATCTCCAAATAGTCCCTGTGAAACGAGCGCACCGTCTCGACAGTCCAAAATCCAGAAAGCGTGATCTCAAGGAGGCCTGCCCGTTCGTCAAAGTTCAACTGATACATTTGAAATGATCCGAACTGTTGTCCAACAGGTTGTCGCATCGCTTTAAACGGCACTCAACGATGCGATCGATCGAGTGCGCCAGAACGAGCATAGCACATGCCGGACCGTGAAACACGTGAACGGACGACCGCTTTCCGGTGGCGCGTAACACCTTCAAGATGGCCGCCATTCGAAGGGTTTCGGGCGAGACATGCCGAAACAAGCGAACCGCCACGGATTAAAGTGCCGCCGCCTCTCGTTACCAGTCTGAACAATCAGGGCGGGAGTGAATTTATGCGCGTATCGATCGTCACCATCGCGATCGCGGCAAGTGCGCCGGCAATGGCCGCAAACCGAAGTGGAGATCAGCCTTCAGCGGTTCGTCCGGTGTTGTCAAAGCCGGCGGTCGAAATCTCGACTGGCTTCGAATATCAGGAAGGCAAATATGGTACTGGCCAGAAGGTCGAGACAATCTCGATACCCACCAGCATCCGCGTCACAACCGGCCGATTCCAGTTCAGCGCCACATTACCCTATGTGCGGATCGATGCGCCAGGGAATGTCGTCGGCGGCGGAGGAGGAGTCTTCGGCCTGCCGATCCTGATCGATCCCAATCAGACCGCAACACGTACTCGCCGTGAAGGCTTGGGTGATTTGAAGCTGGGTGCAGCCTATACGGTGCCGAGCACCATCGTCGATCTCAGCCTGCTTGGCCAGGTCAAGCTGCCAACCGCCTCGAAGGCCGGCAATCTCGGCACGGGTGAGACCGATTATTCCCTCGGGGCCGAATTTTCCAAGCGCCTCGGCGGCGTAATCCCCTTTATCGGTGTCAGCTACACCATTCCGGGCGATCCGAAGGGCTATGACCTGCGCAACAGCCTCTCCATGCGAGGTGGCATCGCGACCATGTTGTCCCCGCAGGTGCGCGGCTATATTTCCTACGGCCAATCCCGAAGCACGAGCCGTCTCCTCACCAACGAAAAGCAGATATCGACCGGCATCAACGCGGGGCTTTCGAACCGGCTGTCGTTTGGTGTTTTCGGCACTGCAGGGCTGTCCCAAGGATCGCCGGACATCGGCGCGGGCATTCAACTCGGCATGAGGATCTTTTGAAGCAGGAGATTGTTATCGGTCGTAGTTCCTGGCACAAAGCTGCGGTGGGGCGTGCCTCTCGGCTAGCGTGATTTATGAGGGTCGGCTGCGCCCCAGATCAGCCTAAGACCGAAGCCTGCTATTCGGGGGCGCTTCCAAAGTTCGAACCGTCGCCCAACCACTCTATCGCGGCGGTTCGAGACCGGTCTGAACGACCGCTAACAGGTAGGGCGCGAGGTTGTTCAGCTCCCATCTTCGACGACGACTATGGCCGGCGCGTGACGGACTACTTTCGACTTCCGGCCGACCTTCCCGAATGATGCTCTGGTCCTAAGGGACGGGTGAGGTGAAATACTCGACCGGCGTCGAATAGACGCCGGGTTCCGAATGAACCGTGCTATGGCTCAAGTGCGAGTCCCTGCGCTCACTCTGCGAGCGATCAGCTCGCGATTTCCCGGACCTGGCTTTCATCCCGAAAGCTTTCCGGTCTCCCCGGAAAGGGGGCCTCTTCGTGAACCGACCTATTCACCCTGACGTCGCGCGCAATCTGGCGTTGGCGATCCTTGCTTCCTCCGCAGCGCCGGCACTTCTTCTTGATGGAGATCTGACCGTGATTGCAGGCAGCACCTCCTTCTATGCTGCCTTTGGCTTCCAACCGCAGAACGTGACCGGGCGGCCGCTGTTCAAGCTCGGCGCTGGTGAGTGGGACGTTCCGCAGCTCCGTTCGCTGCTCAGCACAACCCTCTCCGGCCTTGCCAGGATAGAGGCCTATGAAATGGATCTAAAGGGCGATGCTGCACCCCGGCGATTGGTCCTCAATGCCCGGAAGCTCGACTATGGCGATACCGAACAGGTTCGCCTGCTCCTGACGATCTCCGACGTCACCGAGGCCCGGATCAGCGAGAAGCTCAAGGACGACCTGCTGCGCGAGAAAGCCATACTGCTCCAAGAGCTTCAGCACCGGGTCGCCAACAGCCTCCAGATCATCGCCAGTGTGCTGATGCAAAGCGCCCGGCGGGTGCAATCCGAAGAAGCACGAAGCCATCTGCATGATGCCCACAACCGGGTTATGTCTATCGCGACCCTGCAGCAGCAGCTTGCGGCCTCGAGGCTGGGCGCAGTCGAGTTGCGCGGCTATTTTCAGCAGCTCTGCGAAAGCCTTGGCGCTTCCATGATCCACGATGATGCACGGGTGTCGATCACGGTGAGCGTCGATGGCAGCAGTGTAAACGCCGATATCTCGGTCAGTCTCGGACTGATTGTCACCGAACTGGTCATCAATGCACTCAAACATGCCTTTCCAGGTGATCGCGGCGGCAAGATTCTCGTTGACTACCATGCGCAAGCCTCCGACTGGACATTATCCGTCAGCGACGATGGGATTGGCACTCCGGAGACGCTTGCCACCACCAAGCCAGGTCTCGGTACCAGCATCGTCGAAGCCTTGGCAAATCAACTCGAAGCGATTGTCGAGACCAAGGGCGGTCATCCAGGCACAAGGGTCTCAATCACACACACCGATGCTTCGATAAGGTGACGTGGCAACCAGAGTTCATAATCGCCCCCGATCCAACGTCAGCTGAATGTCGGCTTTGCCAGTCAGGGCACGAAAGCTTCAAATCCGATATCTGAAGGGCCCATAAGCGGTTATGGCGACTGACCACATACTTTCGAGCCGCGTTGAGATGCGGGCGACCGACTCATGGCTATACCGGGTTGACGAATGGCGCCGGGAGCAGCCTGGCCGTCCCTCCCGCGCTGAAGCCATCCGCAGGCTGGTGGAGCTCGGGCCTGAAAGCAAAGTGCCATCCAGCCCGCCAGCTCTCGCGGAGTTGGATTATTGGAACCGCAACATCAGTGATCGTCGCGTACAGCGCGGGCATTGATCGGAGCGGAAGGCTGTGCAGCTCTTTCCGAAGGCGCAATTGGGATTTCGGCGCAACATTCTGGAGCATGGTCGTTGGACTAAGATCTGTCTTTCAGCTGTAGCTGGTTCCGCTCTTTAGCGTCCCGCGCCATTGTCACATGCATCCTGGCTAGCTTTAAGTGAACCGCTCGCATCTTGGGGTCCGTGAATTCTGCAGCCAATGCGCGCTCATGTGGTTCGCGATTTAGATGATAAGCTTCATCCCTTGATTTGTTCATGATGCTGATCCTGCGCTGACAACTTACCGGCTTTTGAAGTAGTTTCGCCAGTGAGCCGCCACGATGAGCAGGCAACGCTGGAACACGATCTTTGACGTCTTCCGTGATCGCAGCCTACCGTCTATCGGACCCTCTCTCTACGGCCGATTGGACAGCCTGGATGAACTGGTCCTCATATTGCCGCGTCGAAGTATGATCCTGCTCATATTCGCCAAGATCGTGGCTCGAACCAAAGGTTTTTTTTAACCGATCTAAAACTTCTGGCTGTTCTTCAGCTATGTGACGAATGAGTGCCTGAAGAATCCGTTCATGCGCGAGTATCTTACGCGCAAGATCTGCACTCTCGGTCGAGGTCAGAGACAGGCCGCTCGCCATCGTCGGGTTTGGCGTGTCAGATATTCCTGGCTCAGTTCGCACGTCCTGCTGCGCCTTAGCGGCTGCCACCTCTTCCGCAGCTGATCGAAATGCCGTGAAATGTCTGCGTCCAGGTAGGTGATTATGTGCCATGATAGCTCCCTCGACGGGCGGGAGCTGCTATCTCTCTGTCACACCGAGCCCAACCTACAGCGCAATATGTTATATTTGGGAATGCTTAGCGGCGGAATCAAGCTTTGGACAAACAGTTGGTCACGCTTACCCATCTTTAACGTACGGCCGGTTTCAGAGAGGGTTTGACCTTCCAATGGCACTGCAGAGCAGGTGGTGAAGGACATCCGGCAGCAGACCCGTCGGCACTTCTCGGCCGAGGACAAGATCCGCATAGTGCTCGAAGGCCTGCGCGGCGACGACAGCATCGCTGAGCTGTGCCGCAAGGAGGGCATTGCCCAGAGCCTGTATTACACTTGGTCTAAGGAGTTCATGGAGGCCGCAAGCGCCGCCTGGCGGGCGATACCGCCCGTGCCGCGACCACCGGCGAGGTGCAGGACCTGCGCCGCGAGGCTCGCGCCCTGAAGGAGCCCAACGATTGTTTCGGACCCAACGGCCCTTGGCGACCGCCTCGTTGGCGTGGAACAATTGCTCGGCACAACCGAGCTTGCTAATGCTTTGGAAAGCGTCCGTTTCAAGCAGTTTCTCGACCATATCCCAATTGCGATTTGAGTGGCAGAGTTTAATAGTCGGTCGCGTTGAGATGGGACGAGCCACAAACGCCCACTCCTAACCGATAGGCCGCTATCTTATTAACCGAGAGAGTCAGCGATGAATTTCTGCTTCCGATCTTCCGTCCTGAAAGATATGGCACCTCGGCCGGCTTAAGTAGCTTCCTGTGCGGGGACATGGGTTGGCACACATGTTCCTCAGTTGTTCCATAATGGGATTTGGACTTAAGGTTCTATCGCAAGCGTGGACCTATGACCTTGCAGCGTAGCCGCTGGGAGTGCTCCCACTATCGAATATAACATAGGTTTGAAGTCGGTCGACGAAATAGGTTTCAAACAAGTCGGCCAGCAGGTAATAGGTTATAGATTCATTGTGTCTAACAGCGGATCATCGGAAAGGTTGTTGCCTTTCTTCAATAGTTCCTGAGCGCGTGCAATGTCATCCGGCCCCTGCCGTTCATGCCCATCCCCGAATGCAATATAACCGTACACTTGGCGATTGTCTAAGTATTGAGGGATCTCTCGTTTACGAGCACCTGCAGAAAACACGACATATTCGTGGCGCTGGGTTTCGTCAGTATAAGAGAGATAGGGCAGTACATCTGCCCGAATAAGGTAGGTGCAGTGTACCACCGGTACTTCCAGAATGCCGCGCACCCAGCGATTGAGCACCCATAAATATTGATCGCATTCGCTATAATATCCATCCGCGTCGATTTCAGAATGGTAATTTGAATAAAGGTCACCCGGGTTCATTGCGCGCAGCATTGGCGCAATAATTGGTAAATTGAGTGCCACTAGCTCTCGCAGGGTGCAAGAGCGGACAAAATTGTCCACATCCGCCACAAAATAGAAATCACAACCATGGTCCAGAGTACGAATCAAGCTGACATTGCGAATGCGACCGAGAACTCCAAATCGGGTGGCATTCCATTCGTGCACGCCAAAGGACTCGACGTGATCATCGACGTCTTCGGCATCAAAATCCACGCCTGCATAAAGGTGGCCTACTCTGCTTACCCACTCACGCAGGAGTTGTTCAGTGGAATCTGTGTTATTATTTGTACGGATGTACAGAACGATTGAGGACTTCGGATAGTCCATCGATTCTATACAATTCAAGTACAATGGCAAGAACGTCTCCTTTTGTTTGGCGAGGATCGCGACCAGAACCCGAGGCTCAGCCAGCTGCGGGCGTAGCTGCCGCGCGGCCGCCAAACTATGCTGCGCATCAAAGGGTTGAATGCCTAAAGATCCTAACTTATGGGATCGGGGCATTTTTTCACTCGCGAAACGCGCATTAGCGACCACGCGGTGCATGTCCGGTCCTAAGGATTTCTCGACCGCGAGAAGCTTGAGGCTGGCATCAAGGCAATCAGAATAGTGCCCAGACCAGTAGGCGTTGACTGAAAACTCATCCAACAAGCCGGTTTCGTAAATCCACGGCTCGACGAACAGCGCATCGGATGGCATCGGAATGCTCAAACCGCGTTTTGCAATATCATATCCCTCCGCGTGAAACCCCTTCTGACGGCACAATCGACTTGCTCCGTGCAGCGCTTCCGCACGTGTTGGCAACGACTCTGCTGCGCGAAGATAAACATCAATAATCTCTCGATCTGGGCGGCCGAGCTGTTCCATTATTTGAGCGGCGCTATAAAGGCTGATGAAAACCTCCTCCTGCCAAAAGCCGAGTTTGCTCCGTGCTAAGTAATGTACTAATGCCCTTTCCCATTCGTGGCAGTCGCGATAGCTCTGTGCGAGGTAAAACCGATAGCGAGCGCGCAGAAATGGATTGCTCTCTGTCTGCAATGCGGCCTCGAGCACCTCCGCGTCATGCCGATAGGTCTGCGGGTCCTTCCGACGCGCTCCGTCATGATTGCGCTGTAGCCGTATCCCATAAAGCCTTTCTGACGAATCGGCGACATCGCATGTCAGATATTCATGCAGCACGCCCTCATAACGCCAAGGCAATGCGTCTTTTACAAGCTGTGGGCGCGCGTAGATCGTACCGACATCGATGATTTCTATCGTGTATGAATCGGCGTCCAACATTGGAAGGGCGATATCCGGCGCAATTTCCATCACGTCATCAGCATCGATAATCAGTGTATAATCGCTGCGCCCTCGCGCGAGCACGAGGGCTTCGGAACGGTTATGTGCGAAATCCCGCCAGGGTCTTTCATATAAATTGCCTGGAAGATCGCGCAGATGCTCACGAATGATATCCTGCGTTCCGTCGGTGGACCCGGTATCTACGATCACCCAACAGTCTATGATTGGCCGCACGCTGTCGAGGCACCGGCGGATTACGTGAGCCTCGTTCTTGACGATCATATTTAGACAAACCGTTTGTTTCGAGGCGTTCATTTGTAACTCCGTATGCTAAAGTTGCCGTCACCGAATCGAACCAAACGAATTGAGGGAAAAATGACCACCCAACGGTTCTCATGAAGCGAAGGTGCTTGCTGTCTTTGCTTGGAGGCAGCATGCTGATGCCGCGTGAATTCGCCGCAGCAGGTTCTCATTCGCCAAGTATGACATTGCTCACCGCCAAATTGGAACTCGGAGGCGCTTGGGGCGGATCTGCGACGGAGGACGCAGCGACCGTCATCGAACGCGCGCGGGCGGCTTGCCTGGCGGGCGTAACTCTGCTCTCGGACCGCCAGCCCGATAAGCTTAGGGTAGATGATCAGTCCGGCAGCAATCCCTCGATCTGGCTTCATCCAGGTGCTGCGACAACCGGTTGGATCATGGTGACCGTTGGCGATCGCGACTGGTGCAAGCTCGCATACCAGTTCGGGCATGAGCTTGGGCATGTACTTTGCAATAGCTGGGCGCAGGATGCCAAGCCCCGCAACCCATGCCAGTGGATAGAGGAGGCGCTGGTCGAGGCTTTCTCCTTGCGTGGCCTGCGACTTCTGGCGGATGACTGGAGGCACACACCACCTTTTTTGAACGATGCGGACTTCGCTATCTCGATCGAACGCTACGGGGCGCGCATGCTCGACGGATATCGAGCTCTCAATCCGGATGGAGCGAGTGGGTTGAGGGCGTGGTTCACTTCGCATGAGGCATTTCTCAAGGAGAACGGGGGCGTTGACGCCGCAAGTGGCGCTGTCTCTACCATGCTCGCTCTCCTGGAGAGCGATGCGGCTATGATTACAGATATGGGAGCGCTTAATCGCTGGCCGGAACGAAGCGGCGTTCCCGTGCATGATTACCTCCGACTCTGGAAAACCAGCTGCTCACAGTTGAATGCACCAGGACGATTGCCGGCGCGGCTGCAAAAGCTCCTCGCCAAATCGTGAATGGGGGAGCCGCTACATAAGCTTACTCGTCGTAAGAGCTTATGGGGGATGCCGTGCGACGTCAGAGTCCAAACCGAACTCGCTTTGTGAAATTTGCGCGGGATGCTTCGCCAACTCTTCGTTCAGTGTGGAAAGCTCACCCATGGCTTCAGGTACGCCAAGCAACGCGGCGTGTTCATACCAGCGACGTCCGACATCTATATCTTGAGGTCCCCCAAGGCCGCGCACTGAATAGCGCGCGATCATCAAGGCGGCGAGCGGGTGTTCCCGCTTTGCTGCCCGGACAAACCAGCGGCGCGCCTCTTCGTGATCAGTTTCGATGTCCTGCCCATCGGCATGTAATGCGCCAAGCGCGAACATCGCGCCCGTATGTTCCGCCGCGGCTTGCAGTAACCAGGCTTTGGCCAATTGAGGATTACGCGGTGTACCGAGACCATTTAGGTGGCGCTCGGCAAGCGCTACCTGCGCTTCCACCAGGCCGGCTTCAGCGGCGCGGGCAAACCAGGTAATGGCTTCAGCATCATCCCGCGGTACGCCGCGACCCTCGGCAAGCATCCGACCATACCAATATTGCGCGCTTACCAAGTCGTCCGCTGCGCGCTTTAGCCAGAATGCCGCGCGCACGTCATCGCGTGGCACACCCACTCCCTCTGCAAGACACACCGCATAGTTGAACGCCGCGACCAAGTCGCCTTGTTCCGCTGCGATCTCAAACCATTTATGCACGGGCGGCGGTTCGCCCATAAGAGTCGAGGCGCCGCCCGCCCGAAGCAATGTTGCAAGATCGGCTTGGGCATCGGTATCGCCCGCCTCGGCTGCCCGCTTGAACCAGATGGCCGCCTCGTCAGGATCTAGCGCCACACCCGCGCCGGTGAGATAAAGCGTGCCGAGATCGCGCGCGGCAGTTCTATCTCCGCGCTCTGCAGCCACGCGGAACCAACGTGCGGCTTCATCATAGTTCGGGGGAAAATGCCCGGAGCGAACATGGATGGCCCCGAGTTGCGCCGCGGCGTCCCGATCACCCGCGATTGCGGCGCGTCGCAGCCAGCTTTCTCCATCCATTGGATCGGCCGATCCGCCGCGACCTTCGAGGATTAGCAACCCAAGTTTCAGCTGGGCGTGAACGACTCCCGCCTCGGCTGCAATCCTGTAATGAACTCGTGCCTCTGCCTCGTTCAGCGCCGTACCAATCGCACACTCGGCTGCAACGCCCAGCAGATAATGTGCAGTGGGCAAACCGGCCTCCCCGGCACGCACGAGCTCGGTATGCGCAGCAACCGCATCCTCTTCCCCGTCGCCGCGCGTCATTAATGCAATGGCGTAGCCAAGCCGCCCTTGCGGACAATTCTGTTCGGCAGATTTGCGGAACCATTCGAAGGCCGCGTCGAGATCGCGCAATTCGTCTGGTCCGGAAGTCAGCGCATGGCCAAGTAAGGCCTGGGCATCTGGAACGCCGATCTCGGCAGCCGACCGCGCCCAAAGCGCGACTGCATGATAATCAATCTCCGCCGACTCTGGGATATCGACAAACAATGCCGCGTTCGGGCCAAACGCCGCCGAGGGTAAACCCTGGAGGTGCAGTTGGGCCAGGCAAACTTGCGCGCGGACATGCCCAGCGTCAGCAGCACGGCGATACCAATGCGCTGCTGATGCTACGTGGCGGAGCGCGCCTTTGCCCTCGAGATATCGCTCTGCGACAATGAACGCCGCTTCTGCGTCGCCGGCGTCCGCCGCCGCGGCAAAAAGCGCAAGCGCGCGTGCTGGCGCCACATCTGACAAGCGCTCTGCCCGCGCCCGAGCCCGCTTCGAGGATCGAGATGCGAAGCGATCGAGCGATCCAGCGAAGCGGTTCAATGTTGGAAAGTGATTCACGGCTTAAGGCTCGTGTAAGCTGTCATGGGCAATCGGAAGAATCTTGGTAATAAAATAGGCGAGCACAGATCGCGTACCGACCTTCACGTCAGCGGTGAGGGGCATGCCCGGCACCAATCGGAAACCAGGTGGGGTGTCATGCAACATCAACTTATCGATGGTGATATCTCCACGATAGTAGAGTGTACGTGGCCGGTTCGGCAGCGTCGAACCACCTTGTTGAGGGGTCGCTTCGGGGCTGAAACTGTCCGCACTAATTGCGCGTACCGCACCACGAGCGCCTCCATATTGCAGGGAAGGCAGGGTATCAAACTTGATCTGAACCTCGTTGCCCGGCCGGACATAGCCGCTGTCGATACCGGAAATATAAGCTTCCACCGAAAGTCGTGCATCAAGCGGGACAAGTTCAATCAGAGGGTCGTCGCTGGAAACAACTGAGCCCACAGATATCTTCCCGACCGCCAGCACGACCGCATCGCGAGGCGCGGTCAGTATCACCAGCTCATTATGAAATTTCGCCTTCGCATATTCCTGCTCCGCTTGCGCCAGTTTGCCGCGAACATCAGCAAGTTCTTGTGAGATCTGACCCTTCCAGCGCTGAATAAAGGCTTCGCGCTCTGCCTTCTGGGCGGCGAGCTTTCGGCCCGTCTCTACCGAGTCGGATTTCGCCTGGGCGAGCGAAGCTTCTATTTTCAGCGTTTCGTCTTTGGCCAGTAATGTGTTTAGCTTGCTTCCATATCCACGATCTTGAAGCGTCTGGTGCATGCTCTCAATTTTGGTTGCGGTGCCAAGGCGGCTGCGATTATAGTCGGCCTGCGCCGTCGAAGCAGCGATCTGGGTGCGCAGTTGTCCAATCGTCTGATCATAGGTTTGCAGGGAGGAACTGTACTCGTTCATCTGTTGACGGAAAATCGACCCTTGTAGATTGGCTAAGGGATTCGCGGGATCGGGTACATAATGCGTACCCGATGTCGTCCCTTGCAAGCGAGCCGCCTTGGCCCTCAAAAGGTCGACTTGATCCTTCATTGCGGCAAGATCCGCGGCAGTAAATGTTGGATTTAAACGAGCGAGTACCTGACCCTTGCGAACGATATCGCCCTTCCTCACATTAATACTCTCAACAATGGTCTTGTCGAAGGACTGCATGACGATATTTGGCGCCTCGCCAACCAGCTTGCCGGTTGCCGATACGATCTTGTCGACGCGAATAACGCCGCTGGCGAGGATAAGCGACGTAACTAGGAGAAAAACGATGAGGTTGGTTGCGCGCGCGAGAGGCGGAACCGGGCTGGCGACGATTGCCGCTGACGGACTCTGAAATTCGAGCGCGGCAAGCGGCAAGGGCCTCTCGCGTTTAATCCCGCTGGTCACCTGAACAATCCGCGCGAAAGTCGGTGCCGTAATGGCGTTGTCCTCGGGATCACCCCGTTGGCGACCTCATGCCAACTGTATAGACGTCGGCACAGCATGCGCGTTTCCTTTGGAATCGATATGGCGGTTCTGCTGAAGCCACAGATGGCGATAGACGGAGCAACGCTCGACAAGCTCGCGATGCGGACCCACATCGATGACCTTGCCGTGATCAAGCACGAGTATCTGATCGCAATCGACAAGTGAGGAGAGACGGTGCGAGACGATCACCATCGTGTGGCCGCGCGCCATCCGATGGAGATTTGCGTTGATTAATGCTTCACTTTCCGGATCAAGTGCCGAAGTCGCTTCGTCGAGAATCATCAGCTTGGGGTCGGTGATCAGCGCGCGTGCGATAGCGAGACGCTGCCGTTGACCGCCAGATAGATTCGGAGAGCCCTCCTGAATCCACGTTTCGTAACCATGTGGCAGCTGTTCGATGAATTCTTCCGCACCAGCAAGCCTCGCCGCCTGCACTGCATCCGAAAGGGTCAGGCCCGGGCGTCCGGCGAGGATGTTATCTTTTACCGTGGCACGAAATAGGAAGTTTTCCTGCAGTACAACTCCAAAGCTTTGACGAAGATGACGTAAATTTACCTCGCGGAGGTCCATGCCGTCGATCTTAACCGTGCCCGAATAGTTTCTGTTTATGCCCATCAACAAACGCGTGATGGTAGATTTTCCAGATCCGGAGCGACCGACGACGCCTAGCATCGTACCGGCGGGGATAGAAAATCTGATGCCATCGAGCGCCGGGATCTTCGTTCCTTCATAACTGAAGGTCACTTCTTCGAAGCTAATGGCTCCCTTGAATTCGGGTCGCAACCCATGTGTTAAGGCGCGCTTTTCAGTTGGCCGGTTGAGCACGCCGCCAACTTGTGAGAGAGCCTCGCGTGCCTCCTGCACGTCCTGCAGGAGACGCGCGAGATTCACCAGCGGGCCGGCCACGCGCCCCCCAAGCATCATGAAACCAATTAGGCCGCCAATCGATAGCGGGTTGTTCGAACCGATTGCGAGATAGGCACCGAACGCTAGTACGCCAGCTTGCGTATATTTCTCGAACGGCATTACCAGAATCATCGGCCAGCTGCTTAGCCGGCCCAGTTGTAGATTGAGTTCACCCACCTTCGCGACGCGCTCGTCCCATTCCGTGCCGCGGCTGCCTTCGAGACCCAGCGACTTCGTCGTGCGGATGCCGTAGATACTCTCGACCAACGTTGAACCTTTGTCCGATTCCGCCTGAACCAGCTTGTTCGTCATTTCAGCGAGCGGCCCAAGGAACGCCGCAATCACAAGCATCAGGCCTCCGGCCGCGACTAAGACGGTCAAAGCGAGCCAAGCATTCATATAGAACAGTACCGGCAGCAGTAGCAGCACCATGAAAACGTCGATGAACGTCGTCATCATCCTGCCGGTGAGGAACTCCCGGACGCGGTAAATCTTGCTGATCTTATAGGACAACTCACCCGCCTGATGTTGCTCGAAAAAATCGAGCGGCAGTGTCATTAGCCTGTCAAAGATGGCTATATTCATCCGCGTGTCGAGGCGATTAGCAAGAATGACAAGAAGCATACGCCGCGACCAGGTGATCAACATCTCGAAAGCAAGTGCAATCAAAAGTACAATGACGATCAACGTGAGTGTGTTGGCGCTTTGATAAGTCACAACCGTACCCAAGGTGGTCATGATCATAAGCACCGGCAGTACGCTCAAGATGCTGATAGTGACTGAACCGATCGCCACGTCGCGCAGAATCGTTTTCTCGCCCCAAACCAATCGGGTAAGCAGCGCAAGATCAAAGGGCTCTTCGGCGTTTCCGCCGTCTCGCGCAGTTCGCACCAGCACCGCGGCGCCGTCCCAGACCGATTGCAAGCGGAGTTCATCTATCGGCAAGGGGGGGGTGGCGTCCTCCGCCATCGGGTCGCGCAAGAGTAACACATCATGCTCGTAATCGCGGCCAACCACCAAGGCTGCTCCGCCATCAGCAAACAACAACAAGATCGGCGCTACGCTATCGATTTTCATTAGCTGGCGAAAAGTAAGGCGCACGCCCCGCGCCCAAAGGCCGTGCTGGCGAAACCATTCCACCAGCGAAGCGGAAGTGGGAGCGGCCCCGGCGGCATCGAATCGGAGCGCACGCGCATCGCCATCGACACCATGATATTGCGCGACTTTTATCGCCGCTTCCAGACGCGTTTGCGGCAAGCCGAATCCATCCGATGCTGTCGGTATTTCGCCGATGTTATTGGCCGTCGATACGGGTTTGATATCCACTTGGCCGCTCTTTCTCATAAGCGAACCTGAAGAGATCGGCTGCGATGGCCAATCTCTTCAGGTCCCGGGGGGCCTAGTGTTTGGTGAAGATGGAAGACATCAGATCATGTCCTTTCTTCTCCCAATGCTGAGGCGTGGCGCCGTCGGAGTGGCCGGTTGGTTTAACCGATGATCCCAGCACACCATGTCCGTGCTTCGTGCTGCCCATCTTTGCCAATAATGTTCCATGCGGCAGAAAATCAGCCCGAGAAAGCGCAACGCCGTGATGATGTTTACTGATGGCCTGCCCAGAATGCTTGCTGTTGTTGTCGCTCTTGGGCTGCCCATACATGAAGGACATATGGTCTGACCTATGGTCCGACCTAGAGGCATGTTTGCTCCAGCTTGAATGGGCTTGGTGCTTGTCACCGTGCCCGGTTGCACAAATTACTCTCAAGTGGCGGGTCGGTCCAGTTGCGCACGTTGCTCCGGTGTGACCAGTCGCCCCGGTATGGCCTGTCGCTCCGGTATGCCCGGTTGCGCCAGTGTGGCCGGTCGGTCCAGTTGCGCACGTTGCTCCGGTGTGACCAGTCGCTCCGGTGTGACCAGTCGCTCCGGTATGCCCGGTTGCGCCGGTGTGGCCGGTCGGTCCAGTTGCGCACGTTGCTCCGGTATGGCCTGTCGCTCCGGTATGCCCGGTTGCTCCGGTGTGGCCGGTCGGTCCAGTTGCGCACGT